>ENA-UOJP01000074-UOJP01000074.1-human-gut-metagenome-genome-assembly--contig:-C102-NODE-74-length-215488-cov-18.213496_pt1 | contig 215488 bp, 176 predicted proteins | sample MGYA00242353_ERZ723900 | MGnify/ENA metagenome assembly ERZ723900 | reverse complement strand
AGGCTGTTTGTTACAATTCTCAATCTTTTGATAACATTAGACTTTATTATCTCATACATTTTCGGATCACCCATTTTATGCTGGTTATCGCCATGTTTGCGAGATAGCCGGCATTTTTTTTACCTTTTTTGCTTTATCGCGGAATGTCTCATAAACCATAAATATTAGAATTTTTAGCATAAAACAACAAATGTTTTTTAAATCTAATTTGATTTTATCTGATTTTCAACAATTTGTAAACTCTCACATTTCTAAGATTTGGGAATAATTCTAAGCTTTTTTATCAGCTTTAGCGTCATTCCCGCGCATTGAACATCTGTATACTCGAAAATTCACAGTTGAAAAGCCCTAAATTCTTTGAGTAAAGCGGCGGCCTGCTCCAGCCAGAATTTCTTAATCATTTTTTCGGCTCTTCTCTTTTATGGGGTGCTTCAAATCCATTCTGCTTCTTTAAGCTTTATTCCAGAGCCCAGCCATGCGGCTTGGCTTTTATTTTGTAGCAACACTTTTAAAATTGCTTTTTTGCATTCCCTTTCGGATAGAAAAAAAGAACCTATCCGAATTCAAACGGATAGATCCTTTTCCTTATTCGTACAATCAACGCCAGGAACAGTGTCAGCCCTGCAAAAATTTTTCTTCCTTCACCCCACGAAAGGCGGGAAGCTGGTAACCTGTGAGATGGGTTAACAAAACAATTGAATCGGCGTTCTATCCGCTCGCAGGACGCAGAACCGCGAGAAAAAATGATACCCTAAGGGCTTAAATATTTTCATCCGCTCTTTCTCTTTCATAAAAGGCCACAGCCTCATAGGGGCGAAGCGTTTCCGATTTTACATCATCATAATTGGAAATCAAAATCTGACGCGTAACCTCCGGATTTTTTGCCAATGGACAGCAAGCCTCCTGATCTGAAAAGTTTGCCAGCACCAGCAGCCTCTCCCGATTCCAGACTCTCTGATAGGCCCAAACGGTATTACTGCCTGAGTCGAGCAATTCATAGGTTCCCTCGGTGATAATCTCATAAGTCTTCCGCAGGCGGATCAGCCTTTGATAATAGCTGAAAACCGAATCAGGCCGGCCGACCTGATTCTGAGCGTTGATCCTCTGATAATTTGGGTTTACCTTAATCCACGGCTCACCGGCGGTAAAGCCGCCGTTCTTCTGACCGCTCCACTGCATGGGAGTTCTCCCGTTATCCCGTCCCAAATTTTGCACGCAGCGGAGGAACTCCTCCTCCGACATTTTCCTTTGCGCCTTCACTAAAAGCTCATACGCCTGTCTGGCGTCGATATCCGGATAATCCTCCAGGCTGGAAAAATTAGGATTCGTCATTCCAAGCTCCTGCCCTTGGTAAATATAAGGTGTTCCTTGCAGCATATGCAGGCAGGTCGCCAGCATTTTCGCTGATTTCTCCCATAGAAACGGGGTTGAAGCGTTTCCGAACCGGGAAACCGAGCGAGGCTGGTCGTGGTTTTCCCAGTACAGGCTGTTCCAGCCGACGCCGGAAAGCCCCTCCTGCCATTTGCTCATAACCCGGATCAAATCGGAAAGCCGGAACCGGTTCTCCGTATATTTGCCATAAGGCCCATGATCGATGGCCACGTGCTCAAACTGAAACACCATATTCAATTCCGTACCCGCCGCGTTGGTGTACCGTGCCGCCTCCTCCACTGTGGCGTTGGGCGTTTCTCCAACCGTCATGATATCGTACCGGGACAAAACCTCACGGTTCATTTCCTGAAGATATTCATGTACACGGGGGCCGTTCTCGCAGTAAGGCGTCAGGTCTCCGTATTCCCCGTAGGCTCCCGTCACCTGACCGTCTGGAAATCTCTGATTCTTCGAAATCAGGCTGATGACATCCATGCGAAAGCCATCCACTCCTTTTTCCAGCCACCAGGTCATCATGTCGTAAATCTCCCTACGCACCTTCGGGTTTTCCCAATTCAAATCCGGCTGCTTTTTTGAAAAAATATGCAGATAATGGCTGTCCGTCTGCTGGTCATACTCCCAGGCGGAGCCGTAGAACCAGCTTCCCCAGTTATTGGGGGGCTTGCTATCCTTTCCTTTTTTCCAGATATAATAGTCCCGGTAGGGATTATTCTCTGATTTTCTGCTTTCCCGAAACCAAGCATGCTCGTCTGAGGTGTGGTTAACCACCAGGTCCATCACAATCCGCAAGCCCCGCTTATGGGCTTCACACAAAAGCCTTTCAAAGTCCTCCATGGTTCCGAAATCCTTCATGATGGCCCGGTAATCGCTGATATCGTATCCGTTGTCCGCGTTCGGAGACTGATAGACCGGAGAAAGCCACAGCACATCCACGCCCAATGTTTTGAGGTAATCCAGCCTTCCCGTAATCCCGTTTAGGTCGCCGATTCCGTCACCGTTGGAATCGCAGAAGCTGCGGGGATAAATCTGATAAACAACGGCTTTCTTCCACCAATTAGTGCTCATAATCCTTCTCCCTTCAGGTAATCTTGCTTTATGGACGCCGGCCGGTCTCTTTTCCTTGTTTTGGCCTTTCAAAAAGAGGCCTCCTGAAAGACCGCCGCTGTGTTTTCAACGCATAAGCCTAAAAGGCCGCCCCGGTAGTCTTCCAGAGATATGACGAAAAGCTCTACCTCATCCAAAAAAACTGTCAGCCGCTTCTCCCGCACAGCCAGCGAAAGCCGGTATTTCCGGTTCAGATTGAGAGAAAACCGCTGGGCTTTCAAACGATGCTTCCGCTGATAAACAGAAATTTGTTTTTGATTCCAGTCCAGCATAACCCGGAATCCCCCGCCTTGTCCGTCGCCGCCGAACCACACGCCGGCACACTGCCGCTCGCGATATGCCTTGAGCGTTACATTCACGGAAAAGGAAAAATCCTCTACGATTTCCTCGGTGAAAATGCCGCCGAGTCCTCCGCAGTCGCCCTCCAGTCCTTCCAGGACATCCGCCCAGCTTCCATCCAGAAGCTGGGTGAACTGAGGCAGGCAGGCCCGCTTCTCCGGCCAGGCTGTCCGGAGGGAAGCAGCCTCTCCCTCCAGAAGGAGAAGATCGGCATCCTCACTGTGCAGCTCTACCCGGCAGTCAGGACTGGACGGGAACACCAGGTCGGTAAGCACCGCCGCGCCACGGCCGCCAAACACCTCAATTTGAGAGGTATCCGCCAGCACCTGCAGCTCCAGCTCGCCTTTTTCCAGCTTCATCGGCGCGGTATGGATTCCGGTAACCCCGGGAAAGCCGTTGATACCGGCATGGGTGCGATCCACATACAAGCGCTCCCCGGCAAAGTCATACCCGATGGAAAGCCACTCCCCTCCGCTGTAAACAAAGCGAAGCTCCGCCCGGCCCTTCCTGTCCTCCGGCCTCAGCCTGCACCGGAAGGAAAGAGCGCCCGCGTACAGCGCCGTTTTCCTGCACTGGCCGGCGGATAGGCGGCAAGGCTCCATTTTTTCCCGCTGATCCTCCAGGGCGGACAGCTCTCTTACCGGCCGCTGGCACAGCCTGACTCCCTCCGGAGTCTGCCGCAGAGAAAGCTCCCGGACCGTAGAAAACTGTCCTTTGAATAATTGGGTCGGCAGAGCATCCCGGTATCTCCAGTTGTCCGCCCAGGCGATCATCAGCCGGCGGCCATCCGCCCCAGGGAGGCCGTTCCAGGTAACGCCCGCATAAAAATCCTGCCCGTAATCCAGCCACAGCGCCGTTTCGGGAGAGTTTTCATTTTCAAACCGCGAGCCGTCGAACCGGCCGATAAAGTACTGCATCCCGGTGCCGCCCGCCGGCGCCCCGTCGTTGACGCTGACCGCCAGCACCCAGCGGCTCTCGTCCGGTTTCTCCGCGACCGGCAGGCAGAACAGGTCGGGGCATTCCCAAACGCCTGCAGGCGAGCCCTCACCTCCGCCGAATTCCCCGGAATAGCGCCAGGTCAGCAGATTTTCCGACTGGTAAAATTCCACATGGTCGAAGCAGGCCAGAACCATAACCCAGCAGGCTCCGCTTTCAAGCCAAAAAACCTTAGGGTCTCTGAAGTCCTTTTTCCCGCCGGAGGTCAGCACCGGATTTCCCCAGTATTTCCGCCAGGTTCTCCCACGGTCGTTGCTGTAAGCCAGGCCCTGGCTCTGCTGGCTGTCCACATGCTCGTTGTATGTAAACAGAGCAACAAACACAGGCTCCTTTCCCGTTTGCAGGCCGCTGGTGTTGTTCCAGTCTATCACCGCGCTTCCCGACCAGATTTGACCGATGGTATCCGGCTCCAGGGCCGGGGGAAGATGCTCCCAGTGGATAAGATCCCGGCTCACCGCATGTCCCCAATGGATGTGATTATGGATATTGTACTGGTGCATCAAATGGTACTCGCCGTCATAATACAGAAGCCCGTTTGGGTCATTAATTACATGGGACTGGGCGGTATAGTGGAACAGAGGACGGTAAGGATCCTGAAAATAAGGCTTTCTCTTCAAGCTTTCGTCACCCCTTTACCGCTCCGGAGCTCAGTCCCTTGACGAACTGCTTCTGGAATAGAATAAACACCAGCACCACCGGCGCCAGACCGATGATCGCGCCGGCTGCAAGCAGGTTATAATCCGCGCCGTAGGTTTGAAAAAACGTGGAAATCGCCAAAGGGAGCGTATGGTAATTTTGATTCTGCAAAAAGAACACCGCCTGGGCGTAATTATTCCAAATACCGACGCCCTGCATGATCACCACGGTGGCGGTGATCGGCTTCAGCAGGGGAAAGGTCACCCGCCAGAATGCGGAAAATTTGGTGCAGCCGTCGATCACGGCCGCCTCCTCTACCGATTGGTTCATCGAACGGATAAAGCCCTCATAGAGGAAAACAGAGAACGGAAGGCACTGGCACGCAAGAAGGAGCATCATCGCCCAGTGAGAATTGATGCCGTTAATTTTCCGCATAATAATGTATAAGGGCACCGTATTGATGATGCCCGGCACCATCATGCTCAGAACCATCACATGAAACACCGCCCGGTTCAACCTGCTCCTCACCCTGGCCGCCGCGTAGCCGCCGCAGGCCGCGCAGAAGATCAAAACCGCTATCGCGCCGATAGAGATCATCAGCGAATTCATCAGCGCCCGTCCCATATCGGCCTTGCTCCAGGCGTCGGCGAAGTTTTGGAACAGCATTGCCCGGGGAAACCATTCCTGGGCGATGCTGTCCGCCGGGCCGCTGAGGGAAAGATAAAACATGATATAAAAGGGGAGCAGAAAAACCGCGATGATAAGAACCAGCCCCGCGTAGGCGCCGGATTTTCTGAAAGCTTTCATCCTATTCTCCTCCCTACATTTCTATTTCTTTGGATCTCATCCACCGCAAGGAAACCGCGATAGGAATGACGATCAGAATAAACATGATAATAGCGACGGCTGTGGCGTAGCCGGCAAAGCCGTTGAAGGACTGGCGGTAGATATAAATGCTCAGCGATTCCGTAGCATAGCCGGGGCCGCCGCCCGTAATCGCCATAATAATGTCAAACACCGCCATAGAGCCGATAATGTTTGTGAAAATATTAATTCTGGCCGAGGGATAGAGCAGCGGCCACGTGACATTTTTAAAGGACTGCCAGGTATTGGCTCCGTCAATTTTCGCGGATTCGTACAAATCCATGGGGACGGACTGCAGCCCGGCTAAATAAATCATCATCGGTCCTCCCACAAACTGCCACACATTGACGATAATGATCAGCCAGATGGCCTTTTTAGGGTCTCCCATCCAGTCGAAGGAGCCGTTTACCCCCAGCTGCTCCAGGGATTTATCCAAAACGCCTGTGGAGGGGGACAGGATCAGAGTCCACAAATATCCCATAATCAAGGGGCTGATGATGGATGGCATATATACTGCGGTGCGGGCAAAGACCTTTCCCTTGATTTTAGAATCAAACAGCAGAGCCAAAAGCAAGCCGAAAACATTCAGCAGAAGCGGGCTGACCAGGCCGAACAGCAGGGTGACGCCGATGGCGTTCATCGCCCGTTTATCGGAAAAAAAGCGGATAAAGTTATCCAGGCCAATAAAATTCCGCTCCTCGGAAAATCCGTTCCAATCTGTCAGGCTGACGCCGATCCCTTGACAGAGAGGGACGATGAAAAAGACTACAAACAGGATTGTCGCGGGCAAAAACATTAACCGGTGAAGATTGTTGGATATTTTTGAACCCAGTGCTTTCATACCACCACTCCTAACGAACAAAGCACATTGTGAAAAAATCGCGGAATGGACGATCCATTCCGCGATTTAGGCCAGCCTATTGAAGATTACTGCGCGTCAAACGCGGCCTTCCACGCGTTTTCATAGGCTGCCGCAAACTCAGACGGGGTATACTGGCCCGCAAAGAACTCCTGCAGCATGATGCCGCTGGCGTCTCCGCCAAAGCCCGCCGGCTCCACCGTGGCGCCGATAATTGCGGATTCCTCAGCGGACTCCTGGGCGCTGGTGTAGATCGGCCCGATATCCACAGTCACATCCGTGAAAGCGGAGGGCGCGTTTCTCGTCTCAGTATAGGATACCTGGTTTTCCTTGGTGAACAGCCAGTCTAAAAATTCCTTGGACGCCTCCTGGTTGGCGGAATCCGCTGTAAGATAGTAGGTGCTGTCGGCAGTCTGGTTGATCGCGGGCTTCACGTCGGCTTCCACCGCCGGGAATGAGCTGGCGCGCAGCTCGGCCTCCGCGTCAGGATTGATTTCCAGAATGGTGCCGATGGTGAACATGCCCTGGAACAGAATCACCGCGTCGCCGTTGGCGATGGCGTTCATGGCGTCGTCATAGGTCGCCGTCAGCACGTTGCTGTTGATCAGCTCCTCCTGCTGAAGCTGGCCCAGCCAGGCCACATATTTCTCCAGAGGGCCGCCGGCCTCTCCAAATTTCAGCTTATCCATATCGCCATCCAGAGCGGCACGGTTGTATTCCAGCTCGCCCAGGCGCTGGCGCTCCGCCGCGCCGGGAATATAGCCGAAGAGCATTCCCATGGTCCACGCTTCTTTGCCGGAGAAGAATAGGGGCGTTTTGTCAGGATAAGCATTTTTAATCGCTCTTAAATTCTCTGTGAATTCATCTAAGGTTTTTGCGGGCTTCAGATTCAGCTCGTCAAAAATCTTCTGATTGTAAATGGTCCCTGTCATCATAGTGTTGGTCGGCAGATAATAGTTCTTTCCGCTTTTATTGTCCACGGAGATCTCCTTGACCGCCGGGTCGATTCTATCCCACCACTCAGAATCGGTGAGATCCACAAATTTTCCGGCGTCGATCATCTGCTGGGTGCCCATTGTGGTGATATCCGGAATATCCCCGGCGGCAAACTTTGTCTGCAGGGCGGAGGTTCCTTCCTTCTGGAACTCATGCTCCACCTTCACGCTTTCGCTTTCCGCGTTGAAGCGCTCCACCGCGTCGTTGTACCAATCCACCATTTCCACGTTGCCGTTGAAAAATCTTACGGTAACCGGCTCTCCTGCGGCCTCCGAGCTTTCTCCTGAGGAGCCCGCGGCGCTTTCGCCTGTGGTTCCGGTTTCGCTTTGGCCGCAGGCGGCCAGGGCCATAGTCATTGCGCCGGCCAGCAGCGCGGCGCAGATGCGTTTTCCAAGATGATTCATAATCTTCCTCCTTTACTTTGTCGGACATATCTCTTACCTACGGTTTCAGTGTAAAACAAACCGGGAAATTTGAAAATCCTCAAAACTTACGATTGAGGTTCGTATTTTTATCATTTGCTTTTTGCGCTTAAAAAACTATGTTATAATGATTCCAGAAAACCGCTTCCCTCGGCGGCAAGACGCCGCCGGAGAACTGGAGGGCTTCTCAGTGAAACAAAAAATAGAAAAACTGAAAAAATTCCACAGCATCCGTTTCTCGCTGACATCGGTGGTGGCTCTTCTGATTCTTCTCTCCGTATTCATTTCCTCCACCCTCTCCTATTCCCGCTATACCAGGGATTTTCAGGAGCAGTCCTCTGAACAGATCGACCAAACCCTGGAGCAGCTTTCCATCAATTTAAGCACCTATTTGGATGAACTGTTCCGGCTGACGGTTTATCTCTATTACGACGATTCCGTGGTAGCGGCGCTGGAGGCCACCGGCGGCAGCGATATCGACCGTTTGCAGAGAAGGCGGGTCATCGAAAGCTACTTGGATAAAATCATGATCATGCCCCGCAAGGACATCTTAAATGTTTTTGTCATTACAGACGACATCTACTTCAGCGGCCGTATGCCGAAAAGCGTAAACCACAGCGCGGATTATCAGGCCCTTGACTGGTATCAGGAGGCCATGTCCACCCAGTCTCCGATTTTCGTGCCGCCTCACACAGAGCAGCTGGTATCTTATCCTAAGGATACGGTTTTTTCTATCGTCAAGCAGCTGAAAAGCGTGCAAAACATCGACCAGGTGATCGGGGTCATCAAGGTAGACGCCAGCTATAGTGGGATCGCCGATATCGCCCGAAAAGTCAACATGGGGGAGCAGGGCGGCGTTTTTATTATAGACAACGACAAAAATCTAATATACAACAGCGCTTCCCAGGAACAGGTGGAGCTTTTATCCAGCGTGGCGCTGGCCTCCTCCGGCTCCTGGATTGAAAAAATAGGCTCCGCGGAATATATGGTGAACACTGTCCAGGTCAAAAGCGCGGACTGGACCATCGTGGCGGTCAACTCCCTGGATGAGCTGACAAAAAACGCCCAGAAAACCAGGGATTTTACCTTCCTGCTCGCCACCCTAAGCTCTTTATCCGCGATTTTGGTGCTTTTGATTTTCACCCATAGCTTTTTAAAGCCCCTGATGGGCATCGTTCAACTGATGAAGGAGGTGCGCAAGGGCAATTTTCAGGTCTCCTTCTCCTCCAAGCGCAACGATGAAATTGGTTATCTCGGGGATTCCTTTAACGCGATGGTCAAAACCATCAACGACAACATTGAAAAAAACACCGAACTGGCGAAGAAGGTATACGAGGCGGAAATGCTCCACACCGAGGCTCAGCTGCACGCTCTGCAAAGCCAAATTAAACCCCACTTTCTGTATAACACCCTGAATATGATCAGCATGCAGATCCAGGTGGGCCGGCTGGAGCAGGCGGTGGACAACATCGAAAAGCTGCACCGGCTGCTGCGGGGCATGGCCAAGTGGGACCGGGAGGTGCTGGTGGAGGATGAATTCGCCATACTGGACGCCTATCTGGGAATCCAAAGCAGCCGGTTTGAACAGAGGCTGTCCTATGAGCTCAAGCTGGATGGCGGTCTGAAAAAACAATATATCCTGGCGTTTATTTTACAGCCCCTGGTGGAAAACGCGGTCATTCATGGCTGTGAAACCCAGCGGCGGCGGACGAAAATTACCGTAGAAGGCTTTTTGAAGGAAGGCCGCTGTTACTTTGTCGTGAGCGACGACGGAAAGGGCATGACGGAGGAGCAGCTGAAGGCGCTGCGGGAAAAGCTGGGCCGCACGGCGGAAAACGAGAACCAAAGCGTTTCTCCCGGCGCGGACGGCCACATCGGCTTGGAAAACGTAAACAAGCGCATCCAGATTCATTATGGAAGCTGCTACGGAATCCGTATCTCCAGCCAGCCCGACGCGGGAACGACATGCCGGGTAGAGCTGCCCTTACTGGAAAAGGAGTGTGAGCAGGATGTACCGAGTATTACTGGTTGACGATGAAAGCCTCACCCTGGATTATCTGAAAATGGCAATTCCCAAGCAGGACCCGGACTGGGAAATCGCCGGCGCGTGCCTTGACGGCATCCAGGCTCTGGAGTGGTTTGAAAGCCATTCAGCGGATTTGGTTCTAACCGATATTAAAATGCCCGAGATGTCCGGGCTGGAGCTCTGCGAGCGGCTTCACCGCCGGAATCCAGAACAGAAAATTGTCATTTTATCCGGCCATGACGAATTTAAATTCGCACAGCAGGCCATTCAGTGCAGTGTGGCGGATTATTTATTAAAGCCGATTTCTCTTACTGAACTGAAAGCCGTGCTGCAAAAAATAAAGTCCTCCTTACAAACAGAGCGGGCGGAGGAATTGGCATACCACAGCCTGCTGGAGATGTCGGAGGACGGAAAAAAGCAGATTGCCGCCCGGTTCATCCGGGCGATGATCGAAAACTCAAACGTAGAGGTCAAATCCCTTTACCCTTTGATTCACCGCATGAAAATCAGTCTCATCGAGGGTGCCGGAGTCATGCTTCTGCTGAGTCTGGATGAAGATGTTTTACTGGGAAACGGTATTCAGGCAAGCGATATTCCTGTCTTTCGGTATATGCTGTACCGTTTAACCCTGGAATACACCGAGCAAGCCGCGCTGGGAAGCTGGGTCACGCTGGACCAGGAGGAAAACACCTTGCTTCTGCTTTCCGATGACGACACGGAAGCGGTCGAAGATCAGGCGCTTCATATCTATCAGCAGGTTTCCCAATTAATGCTTGAGCACGCCGGCCTTTCCATTTCCGCCGGGGTCAGCGGCCTTCTTTTCGACGTTATGGAAGCGGAAGCCGCTTACCGCCAGGCCTATACCGCATTGTGCGGCCGTTTGTTTTTCACTGCCGGCGCTTATTATACCACAAAGGAGATCTCCTCTGAAATCCAGAACAAGATAACCAGGCTTAACCATTATGTTTCCTCGCTGCATTCCGCCCTGCTGGATAAAAACTCATTGGCACGGCAGCTGGCGCTGCAGTCTATCATTCAGCTGCTGCCGGGAAAAACGGAAACAGAGGCGCTGCGGTTTGGCCTTTACTGGATCAAGGGGCTGGCCAAATCTGCCCAGGCCTGGCCGCCGGATCGTCTCAACCGCGCGGCCTCCGCTCTCTGTGCCTGCAAATCCTCCGATCAGGATACGATACAGGCGTTTTACACCTCCGCCGCTTCGTTTTTACTGCCTTCTGAGGAAGAAAAAGCGGATCGGAACAAATCTGAAAACGGTATCGTCTCCCAGGCAGAGCATTATATCCACACTAACTACGCCCAGCCTATCAGCCTGGCCTTAGTAGCGGAAAAAATCGACGTCTCCCCAAATTACTTGAGCTCGCTGTTTCATAAGGAGCTGGGGGAATCTTACAGTAAATATGTCACGCGCGTCCGCATGGAGCATGCCAAACGGATTATGAAGGAAAACCCTGGCCTACGGATCTATGAGATCGTCAACCAGGTAGGCTATGTCAGCGTAAAACACTTTTCTTACGTTTTCAAGCAGCTGTTCGGGGTAACTCCCGGAGAATACCAGCAGTCTCTGAAAGCCGATTAACCTAACTTACTGATTTTTGTTTTTAACCCAATTCTGAGCCCAGCATGCGGGATTCCTTTCATACGCCCTCGGAGGCGACAGGAATTTCTATTTTCGTGATATAATCGTCGATTTTATCTATCACCATTTCGTTGATCCCAATTTCATAAGCGTGTCCATAAAGGCGCAAATGATTCCGCCTGGCGTATTGAAGAATCTCTTCATAACGCGAGGGTAGTTTCTCCCAGCTTCCGGCGCTGAACCCGCGCAAATAAGTTCCTCCCGGCTGCTTATGCAGCCCTTTTTTATTTGTAATGTCAGGAACTTCTATAAATAAACCCGCATAATCATCAAAATGGCGGGCGTACAGGTTTTCCACCGGAAGCATAGAGCCATAGGAAGCCTGATACATACGTGGAAGCTGATGCTTTTTAATTTCTGAAACAACCATTTCAATCTGCGTTTCCAAAGGGGTATTCGCCGCGATCTTCACTATGGCAAGATATTTCGGCTCTTTCTCTATGATGGAAATCTCGGACAAATCCAGTTCCAGCAACGCGGCCATGTCGTCGTGCCGGCTGTACAGCTTGGCCCGTACCGCTTTCATACTGGCGATTGCCGTGTTTAATTCCTTTATCCTTTCTTTCAGTAATATCTCCATACTCTCCGCAGACCGGTTTTTTATAAATGACTTAATATCAGCAAGAGGCACCTTCATATCCCGAAGCATTAGAATGGTTTCCAACACTGAGCTTTGATAATAGTTATAATACCGATACCCATTTTCTTCACTAATCACCGCTGGTTGAAACAGTCCTATTTCATCATACCACATCAGCGTCTTTTTATTGATTCCATGCAAAGCCGCAAACTGGCCGATGGTAAACAAGGTGTTTTTTCCTTCAGACATTTCTTAACCCCCTTGACCGTCCTGTTACTGTACGGTTTATTATAATCTATATTGATGATATCCGCAAGAAAAAAGGGGGATTCCTTATGAACAATGAAGCTGCGTACAGCAGACCCGTCACCTTAAAAAGCATCCTTAGATTTGCAGTTCCAACAATTGCCATGAGCGTTTTTATGTCTTTTTATACGATGGTTGACGGACTGTTTGTATCAAATCTAATCGGCACCAACGCTTTATCCTCGATCAATCTGGTGTATCCCATCATAGCGCTGGTCACAGCAATTTCAACTATGCTTGCGACGGGGGGCAGCGCAGCCATTATGAAAAAAATGGGAGAAGGGAAAAACGATGAAGCAATGCAGGACTTTACTTTTTTAATCATAGTAAATATTTTTGCTGGCCTTGTAATGTGTGGCATTGGCTATCTATTTATGGGAAACTTTTTTAGCTCTATGTCTCTTTCCGCAGAAGTTTCCGACTACTGCCGGGAATATTTAAGCTGCTACCTGCTGTTTACCGTACCAATTCTGTTAATGAATAATTTTACCCTCTACATGATTGCCGCGGGCAAAGCGACCTTGTCTCTGCTCTGTTCCGTCGCCGGCGGGATTGCGAACATTATGCTTGACTACCTGTTTATCGCGGTCTTTCATTTAGGAATCGGAGGCGCGGCGGTTGCCACTGGATTAGGGTATTCCATTACAGCGGTTGTAGGTTTCTTTGTATTCTCTAAAAAAAATAGTCTGCTTCATTTTGTGAAGCCTGTCTGCCGTTTCAAGGTGCTTGGAAACACCGTTACAAACGGCTGTTCAGAAATGGCAGCCGCGTTAGTCAATGGTATCATTACCTTGATGTTCAACTGGGCAATGCTTAAATATGTGGGACAAAATGGAGTTGCCGCAATCACGATTATTTCTTATGTATTGGCGCTTGCCGGTTCTCTTTATGCTGGTTATACCTATGGCGTAGCTCCTATGATTAGCTTTTACTATGGAGAGCGGAACCATGGCAAGTTAAAACGGTTAATCCGAACCAGCCTGATAATTATCGGTACGATTGCTGTGGCAACAGTAATCGTCTCTCTGATTGTTACAGAACCTTTGGTATCTATTTTCGCCAGGCCCGGGAGCGCTGTTTATGATCTGGCTGTCCAGGGAAACCGTATTTGTTCGCTAGCGTTGCTTTTTGTAGGATTCAACATTTTCGCAAGCGGAATGTTCACTGCACTTTCCAACGGAATTATTTCAGCTGTGCTTGCCTTTTCCCGTACTTTTGTATTTACCATGATTGCCATGCTGATCCTTCCCGCGTTCTTCGATGTTATTGGGATCTGGCTGGCTACCCCAGCCGCAGAGTTAATGGCAGTCATCTTGGCCTGTTTCATGTTTTTTAAATACCGAAAGCGGTACCATTATTGAGGCTGAGTAGCCAGCTGGAAAAATTACTGTTGCACGTCTGCGCCTGAAAATTCCTTATTGAAATATTGTCTATTATAAAACAGCGGCCATTGGCTTCTGTCCATATGCACATAAAGGAGCGGCAGAAAAGTGATAGCGCTGATTCCCGCGCTTTTATAACAAGCGAGGAAGATTACTGTAAGGAAAAAGCTCGGACAAGCCTGCAAAACTCAAAGATTTAAAATAAAAAATACTGCCGGTTATCTGGTAATTTCACAAATAAAATGCACCAAATTCCGGTAGTATTCCAGATGGGAGGGGCGGACACTTTAGATGCGTTGTAAACACGAGCATCTTAACCCAAAAAGAAAAGAGTCCGAACGCGAATCGCGTTCGGACTTAGTCTGGTGGGAGAAGGTGGATTCGAACCACCGAAGTCACTGACAACAGATTTACAGTCTGCCCCCTTTGGCCACTCGGGAATTCTCCCCTATTTAATTGAACTGCTGGTGAAAAAATGGAGCTGGTGGACGGATTCGAACCCCCGACCTGCTGATTACAAATCAGCTGCTCTACCAACTGAGCTACACCAGCGGATTTTTGGCTCTGCGCCTGAAGTTTTCGAATCTGACAAGCTGATTTTTACCGTCCTGCCATGCTGATTCATAGAAATAATCATGTACCGAATCAACAGGTCATATTATAGCAGATAGGTTCTGGCTTGTCAACACTAAATTTTCTTGTTTTTTCAAGCATATCAAGTAATTTAACATGTTCAATAATTGCATATGATAGCAATAACATCTTAAATTATAGGCCTATAGCGCTCTACGCTCTTCTTTATTGGTTTTGTAATATCCCTACACTATACAAACCTTTAAGCGCCACCAGGTGCTTTAAATTCGCAAATAGAAGCCAAAATTTTTTCTGTTAGATAATTTGAAAGAGCTTGAAATTTCTGTTATACTGTTGAATACTAATATATAGATAAAGAAAGAACACAGAAATAAATCTGTGTTCTTATTTTATATTATAATTGCTCTTTTAGTTCCCTTTTATATTTATAATACGTATTTCTTGAAAGGCCTGCAAGCTTCATAACCTCATTATCATTCAATCCACCATTAAAATCTATCGAATGTTTTAAGATGATTTCTTTAGCTTGTACGCTTTTTTTGGTTATCAGCTTTGCGCCTTGCTTTTGTCCTATCTGTTTCCCATTTAAGCGCGCTGTTTCTATTCCTTCTCTTGTCCTTTGATGAAGGTCTGCAACCTCTTTTTCGCTTTGCTCAAAAGCAAGTCTTATTTGCTCTTTCGCAAGCGCCATTAAATACTTGTTTATACCTTCAAGGATATAGTCTACATTGCTTCCTGTTAGCTGTATATTGCTTTCTAATGCCTTTTTAAAAGTATCTGTGTTAATATGCGGCTCTTTTAGAAAGACAAGATTAACCCTTTTATAAAATAAATCCTCATAGGTTGTATATCCTTCATCGGCGTTTCGGCTCATTCTGCTAACACTATCAAATATAATTGTATCGCCAGCAACCACCTTGCGAATTAATTTATTCCATTCTTTTCTATCTATCTTTGTTCCTGTATAGGTTTCTTCAATCAGAATTGCGTTAGGGTAAGCGGCCTTTATATTTCGCTTTTGTCTATCAATCGACTGTTTACGTGTACTAATGCGGCAATAACCATATTCTTTCATTTGTTACAACCCCTTAATATTAAATATAACGTTCGTTTCTTTTGATACTTTTATTTTACTTCTAATCGCCGCATTTGTCAACACTTTTAATACTATTTCTTTATACGTTTGTTTTGATACTAAAAAGAAATAGTCTTTAGATATAAAGTCTACATATAGAAAAAAGAAAGGCCGCTAATATATATAATACTTAGTAGTAGTATATATAATGTCCTGCGGCCTTATCTTGTTTTTTATATTTGAAATCGTGTATTTTCTAACTGTTTTCTTATCTCTGCCATCACTGCGGTGGCTACAACTCTTTGTGTCTTAGAATCCTGAAAGATAGTTCTTGCATTATCAAATCCTATTCTTACTGCCGATTCTACATCAAAGGAAAGTTTATCTAAAAGATTATTAACTGCTCTTGTATATGCTTCCTGTTCTAGTTTTGGAATGGTATCCTGTATCTTCTTCTCTGCTATCTTGTTTGCAATCGCTTCAAATTGCTTTATATGCTCTGTGTCGTGTATCGGATTCTCGCGCCTTTGGTATGTTACATAACCACTTTCAGAAATACGAGTAGAACCGCTATTATAATCTAAAAGCCCCATCTTATACCCTCCCTTGCTCTATTAGTTCTTTTATCTTCTCATACTGCGCGCTGTATTTGGTTTCAAGTGTACTAATGATAAAATTATAAATTTCTTTGGTCGCGCGCCGATTATATCTAATCGTATATAATTTACTGGGTTTTATTCCCTCTGCTTCTGCAAACTCTTTCATAGTAAGGCCAACAAAGCGAAAAGCCCCCAGAACCCTATATAAAAACATTTCTTTTTCTTGTTCAATCACTTTCTTTCACTCCTTTCACACAATATACGGGGTATAGTTACGGGAAAATCCTATATTTAGTGGTGAAAAGCCGCCAAAGCCTCCCTACAAAGCCCCACGAATCAAATTTTATAATTTAGTATCTATCTTTTTCTTTTCTTCATCTGGCAAGCTATAGTAAAGCGCCCAAATAAACAAACATAGATTATTTAGTTTTTCTTGCGGTATCTTTTCAAAGATATTATATATATTTCCGTTTCCGTACTCTTTACATAGATTTATAAGCCCAGCGGCAACCGCATTGTAATAACTATCTTTTTTAAATTGAGTTTCTTCCTTATTGTTATAATCAAGTTTATTTGTATGGTCTATTAAAAGGTTTTCAAACTGTTCTATAAAGCTGTTGATTGCTTCGCTTTCTTTTAATCTCATTTTAATGATAGCAGATAAATATTTTTTATGTAATCTTTCTGTTTCCTGCGGATTATAACAGATAGAATCGCCTATATAGGTTTTATTTATTAGTACTTGTACTTCTTTCTGTTCCTCTGAATTTAAATAGTTATTTACCGCTTCCAATTCAGAAAACATTATTTTAATATCATAGTTGTTCATTTTATGATTTACCCCCTTATATTAAATAATTTTCATGGCGGCGGCCGCCTGTATCATTTAGCTGTTTCTTATCAATCCATACACTTCTACCAGAGGAACGCTAAAAAGATAAAATCTTTTTAGAGAGTCCTCACCAACTTCTACCGTCGGAAAATACCTCTTTGCGACTATTCCCATTAGGCTATCTTATTTAAGATAATAAAGCTCACGCAACCCTTGCTTTATATAGTAATTCTCCACTCCCAACTTTTACCGATATATCCCTATCAGACAGATTTAGTTTCTGTTTTGACGTATCAAAAGGGGGAACCAATCATTTAGTTCCGTTTTGTTTTCACGAATATATTTTATAGCGGCGGCTATATTACACCTTATTAACCCTTTCATATGGCGGTTTTCTGCTCTTCATTCCATGTTATTCTGTTATTAATAAAACTTATAGATTAAGTTATTTAGTAAAATCAATAGGGCGGTTCTCAGTAAATCTTTACTGATTAATATAGACTTACTAGGCCGCCCTTATCTATATCAAAGACGGAGCGAGGAATAAAAAGACAACGGTTATTAAATACCTAGCAGTTTGTTTTCTCCGTCTATGGATAAGTGGTATTTCCAATTCAATTCTCTAATTTTTCGGGAAAATTTTGAAATTTTTACAAAACACAGTCATTTTATTATTGTGGGGAGCGGGTATATAGCATTTTATTGACAATATCTATTTACCTGATATACTTAAAACAGATTAAATATTTAAGGAGTTGGTTTTAATGTCATTTAACAGTTATAAAGAAATCGAATTAAAGGATATGTATAATTATATCTTAGAGAAAGCGCCAAATGACAAAGCATGGTTTAAATCTATTGCCTTTGTAGAACGTCCTGAAAAACAAGCCGTTAAGCTCTTTAATGAAGATGGTTCCCCAAAAATGGTTACAACTAAGGACGGTAAACAAAAACAAGCGACTAAGTTAGAAGTAAAACCTAATGGTGAAAAGAAATTGGTTTTCAATCTGTTGAAAGCTAAAAAAGAGTTCTGTCAAAGATATATGCCAGAGCTATTACCTAAAAAGAAAGTACAGTCATTAGTAGATGAAATACGTTTAAACTGGTAAATGAAAAAAGGAAGGCTTAAGCCTTCCTTTTCTTATTATTCTGGTTATTACTTTTCAAAAACATTTTCTGTTATTTTTCCGTTCTCAAGTACCAAACGAATCTTCCCATTATATTCGTCCCTAATAATAATATCTATATTCTGTGGGTCTTCTACCGCTTCGACCTCATCAATGTAATACTTAATACTATCATAATAAGCTGTAAAAATTCCTGTATATATCTCCATACCATTATATTTAGTTATCTCTTCAACAATGGAATCTGTATAGTCACTTTTCCCAATTTTTAAATCTTGTATGGTAATTACAATCTTATTTGCGCCGCTCACTTCTAAAGTGTAGTTTTTATCATTTTCAGGAAACACATAAGTATCTAGTATCGTTTGTATTTCATCTTTAAGCAAAGCATTTTGCTTTTCCATTTCCTCTGTTCCATTAGAAGCACAAGCTGTACCTATAACCAAAAACAAACATAAACTAAAAAGTAATACTACTATCTTTTTCATTTCTATTCCCCTTACTTAATTACTATTTTGAATTGGTGTGCTAAAAACATATAATTTTTATTCTGATAATGATTCCATCCACTTCATAAATAATTTATCATTTGCGGCCCTAGGGTGTGCTTTAAAGAAAAGTTCCATTTCGTATCCAGAAATAGTATTATCGTTATTTAAATCATAAGAATAAAGTGCTTGCTTATGTTCTGCTGTACTATGGCATGATTCAAAAGCATTTTGAATATAGCTTGGACTATTATAATACGACTTAGAACTCGTTGATTGCTTTGCTCCATTAATAACCGCCGAACTAATCAACACAATGGGAATAACCGTTATTAGGGATACCGCCGCAATAATTTGGCTTTTTATCCCCTTCTTATTGTCCCTCTTTTTTAAATCTAAAAGAAACAATGCAAACCCCAGCACAGTAAAAAGAAATGACACTATCCAACCGATTGTAGTTATACGATATCCATTAAAAAAGTATATTCTTCCATATCCTATCCACGAAATCAAAAAAATTAAAAGCGCCAACCCTACTCCCGCAGATAATAATATTATTGGTAATCTTAAGTTTTTTTGTTGAGATTGAGGCAATTCATTTCTTTCATCTTTTAATGAATTGTCCTGCTTTTCACCGCAGTTTGAGCAAAATTTAGTTCCATTTTTTAATTCGTGTCCACACTTAGAGCAAAACATTGTACTACCCTCCATTATGATTTAGAATCCTCTCATACTAAATATTTGAACGCATTAATTCAAATCATATATTACTGGTGTTTCAAAATAGCCATCATAATATTGTTCATTAGTATCTGTAACAGAGTATCCGTCGACACAGATAGACGCAACGCCTATGTCGTTTTCTACTAACGCCTGAATAATTGTTGATTGGTCTGTATTCAATCGGTTTGGAAAACTAGGATATGTTGCGCCAACAATGTTACCATCTTTATCTAAAAACGAAATATTTAACTTTACACTATGCAGTATAATACCAGAAACATTTTTGATTTTAACATCAAACCCTATTAAGCTTCCTGATACATCATCGCTCATGCTTATTTCTGTAACCTCTATCGGAGCCGCTAGTTCCTGATTGCTGACAGAATCGGTTTGGCTCTCATCAACAGAAGTTATCGACTGGTTTTTCTCTGAATCAGTTTTCTTTTCATCTGGCGTAGAAGAACAACCGACTACACTAATTGCAATGATTGCCGTCAATAAAACTGTAAAAATCCTTTTTTTCAATTTTCCCACTCCCCTAAAGCTAATAAATATTCTCTGAATAGAGATACCTTTATTATAAAACAACTTTACGTTGTTGTAAATAACTAACTATTAGATTTTTCTTTAACTCCCTTTAGTTGTTAATCTTAATAAAGGGGGAGTGCTTATGGTTAAAAATTTAAAGAAATTGCGACTTAAAAAAGGAATCAGCCAACAACAACTAGCCGATGTAGTCGGCACCAGCCAGCAATCTATAAACAAGTATGAAAATCACAATATTGAGCCTGATATAGCTATGCTTATTTCATTCGCCGACTTCTTTCAAACTTCGGTTGATTATCTGATAGGGCATACAGAAATAGAGCATATTATAGAAGTAGTACACAGCTATGACCTGAACAATGATGAATCCCTGTTAATGGATAGCTATAGAACGCTGACAGACGAACAGAAAGAAAGTATTCATATAGTCATTCAAAACTATAATAAGGCAAACAAAAAAGGTTCTTCAAATTGAAGAACCTTTCCTTTATTCCTATTAAAAATCTTCGTTTCTGACCTTATGCCGCCTATCCCTTTTCAGATTATCCAGCGGATTAAAGGTTTCAAAATCTTCCTTTAAATCTTCACCTAATAGGTTGGTATATCTTCTTGTCATTTCAAGAGTAGAGTGGCCTAAAATCTTTTGAAGTCTGAACACATCGCCAGTATTTAACAACCATTGTCTTGCAAAAGTATGGCGCAAGCTGTGAATACTGGTATTTTCAACGCCCCTGCTTTTATTATATCGCCTGATACTGCTTGCTAAAGCGGTTTCGCTTAACTGTTCGCCGCTTACATCACAGAATAAATAATCAGTTGGTTGCGCTGTGCTTCTAAACTTCTTTATGTATTCCTTTAACACATACTGGATTTCGCGCCCCATAGGGATAGGGACTTGAACCTTTTTATTCTTAGTATGCCTTACTCTGATTTCTTTTCTTCTAAAGTCTACATCTTGTAGCTGTACATTCCTAATTGTGGCGGCGCGGTTGCCAGTAGACAACGCCCAATTCACAATAGCCCATGTGCGCCATTCTACAAACGAATCTTTAGGGCGCGGCTTTGCTATTAATTTTTGCTGTTCCTCTAAAGAATAGCACTTAAATTCTTCTTCCTGACCTTCTACCATTCTTATTTTAATAGGTATATCAATATGCCCATTGTCATACAGCCAGTTTACAAACGTGCGCCAACCCCTTAAATAGCAGTTAATAGAAGCTGGTTTTACCATATCCTTTTTTAGTCCATTAATGAAACGATAGAAAAGTTTTTCATCAAGTTCCGTCATTTCCAGTTCTTCGCCATTGTTCCAATCTATCAACCTTTGATATGCCTGTTTATAGGCTCTTACTGATTTAGGAGAAAGGCGCGCTTCTGCTTGCTCTATAAAATCATCAAAATACTGCTGTACGCTTGCGCTGTATCCTTCTGCTTCTTTAATAATCCTTTTCTTTCCCATAACAAAAAATCCTTTCAAGTTTGAAATTAGGATTATTTCTCCTAATCAGCCGTACAAAGTCAAAGTGCATAATTTCATTATACTACTCTGACAATCAGGCTGTCAAACTCAAAGGATAATTATCAAAAAGTTCAGTATTCATGCGGTTGACGTGATAATTAATCAGTCAAAATCCGCTATGTTGATTACAAATCAGCTGCTCTACCAGCTGAGCTACACCAGCGAGTATCTTTAACGCTAGAATACTATATCATTTTCAAGAAAATTTGTCAAGGGAAAAGTGGAAAATATTTTATAATTCCACTTTTCCCTATATCAGCTATTTTTCCCGCTTTTCCTCAGCACGATTATCCAACTTTCTTCGGAACCAACCAGGGCCATCACCGTAGATTCTTATGGCGTGACGATGATTTTGGATGGTAACCTCCTTTAACGAACCGCCGTATTCACCATCCAATGTCCATGGAATTTCCTGATCGGAGGCGATCGTTAATTTAGAAGCCTTTAAAATTTGAAAATAGGGAGAGTTTAGATTTTGATGGAGCAAATCGTGGATGATCTGCTGGGTTTCCCAAGCGTTTTTCGGCATTTGAATCAAAGCGACCTCAAATTTTCCATCATCCAGTTTTACATCAAACAAGGCCTGTTTGCGGAAATGAAAGCCTCCCACCGAGGTAGAGTTGGTAACCATACCGAAAATGTAATCTCCTTCCAGCCTTTTTCCGTCACAATCAATTTTCAGATAATAGGAATGAATAGACCCTAGGCTTTTCACTCCTTCCAGTATATAAGCTAAATGGCCGAAGACCCTTTTTAATCTTCTTGGAGTTTGATAGCTCACTTCTGTAAACGCGCCAAAAGAGGCGATATAAATAAAATAATCCTCTGCGAAAGAACCTACATCTACCGGAATAGGCTCTTCTGTTAAAATCAGCTTGGCTGCCCGCTCCGCTTTTTTCGGTAACCCGAGGGTACGGGCAAAATCATTAGTAGTACCAGATGGAAGGTATCCAATCACAGGGCGTTTTTGACAGCACATCAGTCCCGTGACAACCTCACTGAGCGTGCCGTCCCCTCCGCTGACCAGAAGCAAGTCGCACTCCTTGGTCATTGCGGCCGCCGCGTGAACAGCATCCCTTTGGCATTGTGTGGGATGAACATTTACATTCCACCCCTCTTTCACAAACAGATCGATAATATTCAGCAGGTGGCTCCGGAGAGAGTTTTTTCCCGCATGAGCGTTCAGTACCAAAAGTGCTTGTTTCGCCATTTTGTTGTCACACCCCTTTTCCTGCTACTATTTATTTTATTATAACCCTCATTAGCCCCTTCGTAAACCTCCTCGCTCTTTTTGCTCGTTTTTGCTTATTTATGCCTAAATTAGCAGCATCTAAAATTTTTAACACAACCTTTCGCGCAACGATAGACACAAATAAACAAAAATGCTATCATTATAATTAAAGCAATCAGGTCGTCTGCCTAAAAAACAGGCCGGCGGCGGTAGGATTCCATTTTATTAGTTTTTTCCTTTGATCGGAGGTCTTACTATGAGCAATGTATCAAAAGCATATGAAATCGCGAAAGAGGTCTATGCCGAAATCGGCGTAGATACTGACCAAGCCTTGGAAAAGCTGAAAAACATCAAGATTTCCTTAAACTGCTGGCAAGGCGATGATCTGAACGGTTTTTTGTTTCAGGAACAATCGCAAAACGGCGGTATTCAGGCAACCGGTAATTATCCGGGAAAAGCCGGGAACTGCGCTGAATTGCGGCAGGATGTGGAAAAGGCCCTGTCAATGATTCCCGGCAATCATAAGCTGAGCCTTCACGCTACCTATACCGATACCGAGGAAAAGGTAGACCTGGATGCTCTGGAGCCCCGCCACTTTGATTCGTGGATTCAATGGGCTAAAGAAAAAGGGGTCGGCCTGGATTTTAACGCCACCTGCTTCTCCCATCCCATGGCGGACACCGGTTTCACCATTTCCAGCGCCGATCCCGCCATCCGTGCGTTCTGGATCGAGCACTGCAAGATCAGCCGGAAAATAGCCGAGCATATGGGCAAAGAATTAAATGAACGCTGCGTCACCAATTTCTGGTTCCCAGACGGCTATAAAGACATTCCCGTAGACCGGGTAGGCCCCCGTATGCGGATGAAAACCGCCCTGGACGAGGTGTTCAGCTTGCCCATTGACTCCCGCTACAACCTGGATGCGGTAGAGAGCAAGCTATTCGGGATCGGCAAGGAGAGCTATACCGTAGGCTCCAATGAGTTTTGTCTGGGCTACGCCGCTCAAAACCATGTGGCTCTGACGCTGGACGCCGGACACTTCCATCCTACTGAAGTAATTTCCGATAAAATCCCCACCGTTTTGCTGTTCGTAGACGAACTGCTCCTTCACGTCAGCCGCCCGGTTCGTTGGGACAGCGACCACGTGGTCATCATGGACGATGAGCTTGCCGCCATCGCCCAGTCCCTAATCCGGAACGATCTGCTGGCAAGAACCAACATCGGCCTGGACTTCTTTGACGCCAGCATCAACCGTACGGCCGCCTGGGTAATCGGTACCAGAAACACTATTAAAGCTCTGCTGCGCGCCCTTCTGGAGCCCACAGAAGCCTTGATGAAGCTGGAACTGGCGGGAGATTACACCAGCCGCCTGGCAATGCTGGAAGAACTGAAATCCTATCCTTTTGCCGCGGTATGGGATTATTACTGCGAGGCGATGGGCGTACCAGTAAGAGAAGCCTGGCTTAGCGAGATAAAGAACTATGAGCGAGAGGTTCAGTTTAAAAGAGGCTGATTCCTTTTCATCTTATTTTCCCTTAATCTTCTTCAAGCCTGCTGTTAGACTTTTGTAAATTTCCCGAAGACAGCGGCGCAGCGCTTAATTGGCCGCTTTTGCGGATTGCTACACACTGTTTTCATAATTTAGCATTTTACATATCCGTAATTTTCAGCTGCGGCTGCCCCCTCGGCGCTATATGGCTGATCGAAAAAATTTGATAAAGAGCGGAAATCAAAGGGTTAGCCCTTGGTTTCCGCTCTTTTCCGTTTTCCTTCGCCTTCCCGCCGATGCCCAGGCTATTTTACCGGCATTTTTTAAGGTCGGCAGTTATTCTTTATACTGATTTCGGAGAGTGTTTCCTCGACATTCTTCTTTAACGGCTTATGCTTTATGAGATATTTTATAACACATCAAAAAAGGCTGGATATCCCGCAAACATGGCGATAACCAGCACAAAGGGATAACCTGAAAGCGCAGGATGAATTTGGAAGCCGCTGCCGCAGTGCGCTTAAACCTTATCGAAGGAAGATAAAAAACGCTCCAAGGCGGTTTTAGCCTTGGAGCGGCGGGTTCCAGTATTCTTCCTTTTATTTCCAATATGTTTCAATATAGAAATTTTTGTATGGCAAAAATAGGTTCTGCTGTTTTCTAGCTTTCATGACACAAGCCGAAGGCATCCAGTCAGGCTTCAAGGCCCAGCCCTAAGGGGCCGCCTATCAAGCGCCGGCTAAATCGTAGTGAGCACCAATTCCCCTTTGCCTTCCAAAGTATAGCGTCCCGTGTTGGCAGGAACCAATACGCTTTCTCCTTTTGTTATTCTCATCACGCCATTACTCCAGCTGAGAACAGCCTCTCCCTCCAGCATCAGCAGCGAATGAAAGGACGTGTGATCCGCAGAAAATTCCTCTTTTCCCGACAGGCTGATCTGTGTTACAGTAAAATACTCGCAGCTGGAAAGAAGCGTCCTCACGCCGCCTGGAAACCGCTCCGGCTGTCCCTGCGGCTTAGGCTCCCGGTCCGGCGGCGCCAGGCGGGTCACCATCTGAGCCTTTTCCACATGAAGCTGGCGGGGCTTTCCGTCGGCTCCTACTCTGCCGTAATCATAGATCCGGTAGGTGGTGTTGGAGTTCTGCTGAATCTCCGCAATCAAAATTCCTTTGCCAATGGCGTGCAGAGTTCCCGCAGAAATGAAAAACACATCTCCCTTATGAACCGGTACCTTATTGAGAACCTCCAGCAGGGTGTTGTTCTCAATCCGTTCCTTAAACTCCGCCTTACTGATCTCTTTCTGAAAGCCATAGTACAAATAAGCGCCTGGCTCGCAGTCTACGATATACCACATCTCGGTTTTTCCATATTCGCCTTCCACCCGCAGAGCAAATTCATTATCTGGGTGAACCTGAATAGAAAGGTTATCCTTAGCGTCGATCAGCTTGATCAAAATCGGAAAATCCTGAAATCTTTCGCCATGTGTCCCCAGAACTCCTTTTCCGTGCTTTTCAAGGTACTGGGGTAAGGTCAAGCCTTGATCCTCTCCAGAGGCTACCACACTTGGGCCATCCTTATGGCAGGAAAGCTCCCAGCTTTCCGCCACCTTTTCCAAGTCTGTCTTTTTCCCGAAATCGGTTTTCAGCCGTGTGCCGCCCCACAAATAATCCTTTAACGGCGCTTTCAGTTTAATTGGTGTCATGTTCCTTCTCCTCTTTTTCCTTTGATCTATTCCCTTCCGCCAGCCTATTGCGGCTGGTCGAAAAATGATACCCGCTTAAGCCACATCTAAATAGTAATTGTTTTTTAGAAATAAATCACCCTTTTTCTATCTGTTTTCGATATTTTATGCTATAATAAACCTGTTAGCTTTCGTTCTGGTTCAACGAAGCGCTGGAAAGGTGGATTTGTTTTGTGGAAAATCTAATCGTTTCAGTCAATGTAGTGCTTCCCTTGTTTCTCATGATGGCCCTGGGATACTTTTTAAAAGCGGTGCGCCTTTACGACGACCATGTGCTGAATAAAATGAACAACCTGGTTTTCAAGGTGTTTCTGCCGATTCTTTTATTTGTCGATCTATACTCCACCGACCTGGAAAGCGTGTTTAACCCCACGTTGGTTCTGTTTGCCGGCGGAAGCGTGCTGGCCGCTTTCTTTCTCAGCATGGCCTACGTTTGTCTCACGGAAAAAAGCAACAAAATCCGCGGCGCATTGATTCAGGGCATTTTCCGCAGCAATTTCATCATTTTCGGTATTCCAATCGCCCGCTCCATTTATGGCGATAACGCTGCCTCCTCCGCCGCCATTCTGATCTCTATTGTCATCCCTCTGTTTAACATTCTTACCGTGACGGAAATGGAAATCTTCCGGGGCGGAAAGGTAAAAATCAGGAGCATACTGAAGGGCATCGCCACTAACCCCTTGATTCTCAGCTGTGCCGCGGGGTTTTTATTCCTGTTTCTACGGATTCCCATTCCGGAAATCGTTTACGGCACACTGACAGATCTCTCCCGTGTGGCAACCCCGCTGGCGCTGATCATCCTGGGCGGCTCCATTAAATTCTCCAAAACCATGGGGTATTTCAAGCAGATCGTCACCGGTCTCTTAGGCAAGCTGGTCGTGGTTCCCGCCATCTTTCTTCCCATTGCGGCGGCCATTGGCTTCCGCGGCCAGGATATGGCGGTTTTGATCTCACTTTACTGCTCGCCGGTGGCGGTGTCGTCCTTTGTAATGGCCCAGCAAATGGATTCTGACGGCGACCTTGCGGGGCAGTTTGTCGTCCTAGGCGCCGCGCTCTCCGTAGTCACTATTTTTCTATGGGTATTTCTCTTTAAAAATCTCGGCTTGCTGTAGCGCTTCTCGTTTCACCGCTTCGCCGCCGGCCTTTCCCGGCCGGCGCTTTTTTATGCCTTTCTTTGGCCGGCCTTCTTGAAAAGCCGCCGTATCCTTCAGCGCGCCAAATCCTTTCAGATTAAAATCTCGGGCCTTCCGTCCTCGCGTTCCGTGTTTCAGTTCCTTTCTTATGCTTCCTTCTGCCCTTCTTGTTTAAAGGACCGGACGTATTCCTCAATGGGAGCCAGGCTTTCCCTGCTTAATGGCGCCGGCTCTTGGCCCCGGTACTTTTTCATGAACAGCTTATGAAAAGGTCCCAGCTTGTCGTAGTCCGTGCTTCCTACCAGATAAAAGAATCCTGCTTTCTTCCGCATGGCAGGAGAAAGGTTGCCTTGCGCCACGTTATCCAGAAGCTTTTTATTCTCCGGCGGAGTCAATCCGACGGCAAACACCACCAGGTTGCTCTCACGAATGGAAGCATAATTTCGTTTCAGTCTGGAAAGCCCCTTTATGACGCCGTAGTACAGGCCTCCTCCAAAGACAATCGTATCATAGGTCTCCAGCTTTTCCTTATATACCCGGCGCACGTCGTATAAATCCGCCCCAAGGTCCTCAGCGAGCCATTGAGCGTACTGCTTTGTACTGCCGTACCGGGAACAATAAACCACCGCGATATTGGTCATTCTCTTTCCTCTTCTCTCGCATAAACCGCGATTTCTAGTTCCTATTATACCCTACCCAAGGCGGCGCCGCATCCCCTTGGGCTTATCCCATCTGTAAATTTTCTATGAACAATATTGAATTTCTCCGGTTGTTTCCAGTTGTGTCTTCCAGTATAATTGTAATACTATTCGTATCACATGGAAGGATAGGCGGAGATTCATGAACGGAAAAGCAGTCATTACCCTTCCCAAAGGCGGCCAATTTGTCACTAGGGAAATTTCCTTTACCTTCAGCAAGGACCGTGGACGGGAAAACAACGCGATAAATCTATATCCGGAAATCACCTACCAGAGCTTAGACGGCTTCGGCGGCTCGGCTACAGAGGCGGCGGGCTATGTGCTCAGCCAATTGGACGACGCCCGCCGTGAGGAAGCGCTGAGAGCCTACTTCGGCCGGGATGGCCTCCGATACAGCTGGCTGAGAGTTCCCGTGGACAGCTGTGACTTTTCCCTTTCCAGCTACTGCGCTGTCACCGATCCCAATGACCGGGAGTTTCAAACCTTCTCTCTGAAACGGGATCTCCAATACATTGTCCCTCTTCTGCGCCAGGCCCAGGCACTTTCCGACACGCCCTTGTCCCTGATGCTTTCTCCCTGGTCGCCGCCGGCCTTTATGAAAACGAACGGTTCCCGCCGCTTTGGCGGGCGCCTGCGCGAGGACTGCTATAGTCAATGGGCCAAATATCTCTGCCGCTATATTAAGGAATATCAAAATCTGGGCTTTTCCGTAAAGCTGTTAAGCATACAGAATGAACCAAAAGCGAAACAGCCTTGGGACAGCTGTCTTTACACCGCTCAGGAGGAAAAGCGTTTTTTACAGGAAGCCTTATATCCTCAGCTGCAAAAGGAAGGCCTAGGGGAAATCAGCGTATGCATCTGGGATCATAATAAGGAGCGCTGCTTTGAGAGGGCTCGGGACATCATCGACGCGGAAACCGACCCCATGGTAGGCGGAGTCGCCTTTCACTGGTACAGCGGCGACCATTTCGACGCCTTGCGGCTGATCCGAGAGAGGTATCCTGATAAAAAGCTGGTATTTACAGAGGGCTGTGTGGAGTACCACTCCTACGTTTACCAAAACGACCTGGCAAACGCCCAGCTTTACGCCCACGACATCATCGGCAACCTAAACGCGGGAATGAACCTGTTTTTAGACTGGAACCTAGTGTTAAATCAGAAGGGCGGGCCCAATCACACGGGAAATTACTGCGACGCTCCAATTCTGTGCGACGTAAAAAGGAATGAAATTAAAAAGCAGCTTTCCTACACCTATTTAGGGCACTTCAGCAAATACCTGCTGCCTGGCGCCAAGCGCATCGCCTTTACCCAGTATACCTCCCAGCTGGAGGTCACCGCCTTTTTGAATCCCGACGGCGTTATTGTCGCGGTGATTATGAATCAGACCGTCCTGGACCTTCCCATCGATTTCCGTTTAAATGGAGAAATGTCAGTAATCGAAAGCCCCTCTGAAAGCATTATGACTGTTCTGATTCGGCCTTTTTCCGCTCCTCAGGAGGAAGCGTTCTAATCTTACTAACTCACTAAAAATTCAATCCCTTTTCTTCCCACTAAGCAAGGAGCCCCGGGACAGAAATCAAGCTTCTGTTCCGGGGCTCCTTCTTTTCATGCGCCGTTCTCCAGAGAATCCCTTTTCTAAGCTGGAAAGCTTTTAAGCATTCAGCAGGCCTGCGATCGCCGCGCCGATCAAATTGGGATTCTCCGCCTTAATAAACTCGCAGTATAAGCCCAGCTCCTCATTGAGGAAGGATTTGGTATAGGCTGACAGCTTATCCTTGCAAAGCTTAGACTTATAATAGGTGGAGCCATCCATGGTAACGCACACCGGACGGCAGGGATTCGCGCCTTTCCCGGTTTTCAGCATAACCGCCGCCAGGTTGAAGGCCACAAACCGGGCCGCCCTCTCCATCAGGCCGTCGATCAGATAATACAAGGTCTGGCAATCTTCCTCTACACCGCCGCAGCAGTGTGCCAGAGCGTTTTCACCATAAGGCCGGAACAGGAAATCGTCGATTTCCTTAGAAGAAAGGCTCTCAAGGGCCGCAATCCGTTTTCCCGTCTCGGCTGTAAACAGGCCTTCCTTTGCGGCCTGGACCAGAACCGTGCGGACCATTCCTCCCTGATATGCGCCGGAAATCATTTTTTCAAACATATAGCCGCCGGGGTTAACGGTGGTAGCGTCAAAGCCGGCGTCCAAATCGCCTCTCGGAGCCTTTGCGTAGCCGCCGGACTCCACATTGATCAGCATGGTTCCATCTATGTCGGCCGCACTGCCCAGCTTTGTGATCCTTCTGGTCTGCTCCATGTAGCAGGTATTGGTGCCGGTTCCCCAGATAAAGCCGATATAACTGTCAAACTGCCGGTCCGGACAGGCCGCCTTGCCGCCGATCAAAGTAGTCACGGCATCGTTTACCAGCACAATGCTCTTTTTCTCCTGATGGCCTCTGGCCTTCACTGCTTCTAAAAGTCCCTTTCCGATAAACGCCCCCTCAGAGCCCTTTACCTTGACTTCCTTCACAAACCGGATCAGCCGGCCATCCCGATTGGGATAAATCTCGGTGGGATAGGAAAAACAAAAGCCGATTTTATCGCTTTTGTCAATCACTGGCTCTAAATATTCCGCCGCCGTGTCGAAAAATTCCTCAATCGTAATTTCTCCCTGAGTGCCAGGCATGGGATAATTGTTGAAATCGTCAATCGAAGCATTGCCCTTCTCGTCGAATACCACCGTAGCCACCCGGAAATTGGTGCCGCCGGCGTCCACCACGATGATCCGCTCCCCGGCGGGAATCTGCTTATCGATGCTGATATAGGTGGGAATCATAAACAGAGAGCTTTCCTCTCCCTTCAGGCCCCTTTCCATTTCACCGATAAAGACGTCCGCATTCTCCCGCAGATTGACAGCCTCCGCCGCCATGCCGTGGGCCGCAAGGAATTTGCCCGCTTTTTCCTGAATGATTGTCATGTTTCTAATCCTTCCTTCTTAAATATAAAATCATGCGCCCCTCAATGCCGCATTACAATTACAAATTATAGCATAAAAGCTTCCCGGAAAAAAAGAGGGTAAATCAGAGTTTTCAAAAGCTTAACCTTTTATGCTCCAGAGCCTCTTCAGAGAAACCTTTCCGCTGGATTCCGCATTTATTTTAATACATATAGTTTATAATTTTTCAGTTATTACATTTAGTTCTTCGATTTTCCGTAAAATCATAGCTGCGCTGCCGGCTGAGCCCGCGTCTTGATCCGGCCCTGTAAAGGACGGCTGCCAGCAGGCTTCTCAAGATGCGCTGGATTTATTGCGCTTCTGATCCACAGCCTGTCAACAGGCGGCCCCTGCTTCACAGGCGGCTCTTCAGTAACCGGCGCTTGCCGCCGGTTTCACTCCTCCCGGCACCCGCTTTAAAAATTTTCTGCGGAGCCGTGGCTTGGCCCCAAAAAGGCCGTTACCGCAAAGCCTGCTGAAATTTATCCCGCAGAAAGGCGTTGTTTTCCCGCAGGGTATCCTGCCAGTTTTCCTGGCCCACATACCAAAACTCCGCGTTATACAGCCGCACGCCTTGGCTCCAGGCAGTTTTGATCACATCCACAAAATCCACGTGGCCGGTGCCATAAGGCACCTCCCGGAAGACGCCAGGCTTAGTTTCCTTTAAATGAACGGCAGAAATAGAGCCTCTTCCCGTTTCGAGATCGTCTGAAACCCTGGTATGATAAGCCACCGCCGCGTTGGTCAGATTTCCCGAATCCGGATAAACCTTTAAATAAGGGGAATTCACCAGCTTTACATAGGCCATAGCTTTTTCCACAGTGTTCATAAATTCTGTTTCCATCGTTTCAAAGGCCAAGGTCACGCCCGCGGCCGCCGCCATTTCCGCGGACTTTTTCAGATTCTCCAAAAACAAGGCCCGGGTATCCTCGCCGCCCTCCTCGTAATAAACGTCATAGCCGGCAAGCTGGATGATTCTCAGCCCCAAATCGCAGGCAAGCTGAATCGCTTTTTCCATGATTTCCAGCCCCCTGGCGCGCACCGATTCGTCCCGGCTGCCCAAAGGGTATTTCCGATGGCCGCTAAGGCACATGGTCTTAATGGGAAGCCCTGCCTGATACATGGCATCCACCAAAGCCTTCCGTTCTTCTCTTGTCATGTCCAGGCGGCTCAGCTTCGCGTCGGTCTCATCGATGCTGATCTCCATAAAATCAAAGCCGGAGGCCTTGGCCTGCCGCAGCTTTTCCTCCAGGGTAAGTGTGTTTGGCATTGATTTTTCGTACAGCCCCAAATAATAATTTTTCAAAGATTCCACCATCCTATTCTTTGGCTTTTATCAATATCGGCTTACAAAACCACGCCCGGCCCGCGAAGCCAGGCGGTAAGTACAAACAGCAGCAGGCATATTGAGCCGGCCCATCTTCCAAGCAAGCATATCGTACATCCGGCATCCTATCAGCCAATGCATGAAAAAAGCCGGCGGCTTTTCTCCTCCCAATGTGCCGAGCGTCTCTATGCAAGCTGGGTCTTTCTAATATTATATCATCCATCAAAAAAATTTTTAAGCCTTTGTGTAAAAAAGATGGAACGTTTTTCTTCGTTCCATCCTTTTGGGCTTAGCGCAGATCCCCTTCATGCCCTATAGGAATAATCGGAGGATTCATAGTTCCATTGCTGTATTTTTTAAAAAATTCTGAAAATTCCTGAGGATCAAATTCCCCGTTTTTTACCAGAACCTCCTGCTGCTCCTTCGAAAGCTCCAACAGGCATCCGGTAGAGAGGAATCCATTCTTCTCGTAAAACCTTTTGCGTCTCAATCGCTGTTCCAGATTTTCTACGGTTTTGTCGCATCTTTCAATGGAGACGATCACTTTGTTCTCCGGATAAAGGGATTGTATCTCCTTTAGCATCAAGCTACCGCAGCCTTTAGAGCGCAGCTTGGAATCCACTGCCAAGAACATGATAAACGTGATCTTTCCAACCGCCGCGAAATAAGAAAATCCACATACCCGGCCCTGGTCGCAAAAGGCGCGAAATTCCGTATGGTTCATTTTAGCCATGAGCAGCAGCATCCAATAAGGCATCCGATCCTTTTTCGGGAAAGAATCGAAATAAATCCGCTTTACCTGCCGCCGGTATTTGGAAACAGGCTCCATCGTGATCCCCATGCATAACACCTCACCATCTTTTCAAAACGGTCCTAAGCAGCCGTAACTTTCAGCGGTTGTCCAGCTTAACTATGCCTCCTTGTGAATATCTGATCCCGGAAAAGCAGCCCTTACAGCGCCCTCAGCTCCGGAATAATCTCCTCATAGCTCCGGCCCTTTCCAAACAGGCTGGAGGTTCCCAGCACAAAGCCCTTGACACCTTTTCTGCTCAAGCTGGCGATCCGCTCCGGGGAAATCGCTCCATCCACTACCATCTCAAAGCCGTATTTCTCCTTGAAGGCTGACAGCTTTTCTATTTTATAATCGGTGAAGTCCAGATATTTCTGCCCGGCAAAGCCAGGATTTACCGTCATCACCAGCACGTATTCGGACAAATACAAAAGCTCCTCCACAGTACCGATAGAGGTTCCCGGATTGATCGCGATGCCAGGCTTAGCCCCCGCATCGATAATCCTTTGCAAGGTTCTGGTCGGATGGGTATCCGCCTCCGGATGGATATAAATGATCTTGGCGCCCAATCCCGCGAAAAGTTCCACGTAATTCCCCGGGTCCTCAATCATCAAGTGGACATCCGCAGGCTTCTTACCCTGCCCGCAGATATATTGGATATCCTGCAGGCCCATACCGAAATTAGGGACAAATTTTCCATCCATCACATCCAAATGGTATAGGTCGATTCCGGCTTTTTCCAAAGCCTCCATTTCCCGCTTCAGCGCACCGAAATCAGCGCACATCATAGACGGACATAACAGCTTTTCCATAGCTTCCTCCTTCATGCCGCCGGTTTGGCCGGCTTGGCACTTTATTGATTTTAAAAATTTTTCCTTTTCTTCCGGAAAGCACGGAAAGAGCGCCATTGGAACTTTCAGCAGCCTTGCGCCGGCCTCGCGGAGTCCCGGTATGCTGCTTTCCTGTTAAGTGGTTCCATCTTTGCTTTATCATCAAGACGCATGACCGCAGAAAGTTTTCAATCAACAGCCTGCGGCAAATAAAATCAGCCGCCCGGGCCGCGGGGTAAGCCCTCTGCCTGATGAGTCTCCAAGCCAACAATAGGTTCCTTCCGCTTCCGCTCTTTCACCTGTCATTTTCTATCTTAAAGTATTTTCAAAAATTGTCAATGCTTATCCTGGAAGGCTTGGCCGCCGGAGGGAATCCGCACCTGGTTACTCTCGGTGCATATACTGGCAAATGGAAGATTTTTTCGCCTTTCCATGCATCAAAATTTAAGCCGCCCCTTCCAAATCAGAGCCCAGGCGGGTCAACTGCTTGTCTCGCGAAAGTACTTCTCCGCATAGTATGGTATGAAACTAAATCAAGGAGGTTAGGGAAATGAGAATTTATCCCAATGATAATTTAAAGCAATCCTGCTGTCCACCCCCCTGTTGTCCCCCTCCCCCGCCCTGCTGCGTGCCGGTACCGCCCTGTGAATGTACAGGCGTCACCGGGCCTACCGGAGCAACCGGCGCTACGGGAGCAACCGGGCCCCAGGGCCCTCAAGGCGCTCAGGGCCCTATGGGATTACAAGGAGCCGTCGGCCCCCAGGGTCCCCAGGGAATTGCCGGTGATCCTGGCGCCACCGGTCCCACCGGGCCTACCGGGGCCGAGGGTATCGCTGGTGCGACGGGAGCAACCGGACCCACTGGTGCCACCGGACCTATTGGACTCAGCGTAACCGGCCCTACTGGTCCTACCGGACCCACAGGAGCGACCGGCCCTACCGGTGCAACTGGACCGACTGGAGCTGCCGGCGTAAGCATTACCGGCCCTACTGGTCCTACCGGACCCACAGGAGCGACTGGCCCTACCGGTGCAACTGGACCGACTGGAGCTGCCGGCGTAAGCATTACCGGTCCTACAGGGCCTGCTGGCCCGAGCGGCCCTACCGGCGCTACGGGAGCAACCGGCTCCACTGGTGCAACGGGGCCCACTGGACTAGGCGCAACCGGTCCCACTGGTCCTACCGGACCCACAGGAGCGACCGGCCCTACCGGCGCAACTGGACCAACTGGACCAACTGGTCCAAGAGGTGATGATGGGGAGTCCGCCACTCTCACCATTCGAAACACTACTACCGCACAGCCCGGCACGCCAGCTTCTGTTACAGACGTAAGCGGCGGACCTAACCATGTTCTGGATTTTGTGATTCCCAGAGGTGCGACCGGAGCGACGGGTGCTACTGGCGCGACGGGAGCAACCGGCTCCACTGGTGCTACAGGTGCAACCGGTGCTACAGGTGCGACTGGTGCCATTGGACCGGAAGGGCCTACCGGCCCCACCGGGGCTGCAGGTGCGGCAGGAGCTACTGGCGCCACTGGCGCGACGGGTGAAGCCGGACCCACAGGCCCCACCGGCGAGACAGGCGCTGAAGGCGCTGCTGGACCTACCGGACCCGCCGCTACTGTCAATGTAGGCTCTGTGACAACCGGAGATCCGGGAACGGAAGCCAGCGTTATCAACTCTGGAACCGATACAGACGCGATTTTTGATTTTGTGATTCCCCGAGGAGAGCCGGGCGGCGGAGGCACGCCAGACGTGCTGGCCACTGTCGACGCTACCGCCCAGCCTACCAATGCTGGAAGCGCCTTGATTTTTAATGATACGCCTCTGGTTTCCGGAAATTCCATCACGCATACGGCCGGCACCTCAAACGTAGAGATCAACCAGCCTGGAATTTATCAGGCCACCTTCCACGGTACGGCCTCTGTAAATACCGGCACCTCTATTCCCGCTACGCTGACGGTTCGCTTGAATGTAAATGGTTCGCCTGTCACCGGCGCCGCGGCTACGAAAACCTTTACCTCTTCCGGAGAGGTAACCAACCTGTCCTTCAGCGTGCCCTTCCAGGTTACAGCCGTTCCCACCACTATTGAGGTAGTATCCGATGACGCAGGCTTCGAGATGACCGACATTGCCCTGAACGTATTCCGTTTGGGCGACGCCACCTCTTAATGGTAGAATCCTGTGTTGTGCAGGCAAAGCCATTATGCCTAAGAGGTACCCATATGAAAATCTATCACTGCGATGACCCAAAGGATAATCCAGTCCCTTTGTGGATGGTGGAAAGCAAGCCTTCGGTTCAGGCACAGAAGGAAACGGCTGAGCCTATTCCTCAGAATTTAGACTCTTTTTTCCCTGACTTTTACCGGCCTTGGAGAAAGAAAAGCTAATTTGAGAACCCCGTCGTTATCCACCGCACTAAATCGTCCCATATAGAAAGGCCGCGGACCCGTGAAATTTCATGGATCCGCGGCCTTCGCCTTATTTTTCCCAGCACGCTGGCGTTCTGCGCCGCACCAGCGGCAGAAGCTTCCGCTTGCAGTATCTGCCAGACGAAACACGGTGGTAGAAAAGCAAAACGCGGCGCCGGTCCTCAGTCTGTCCAAAATTTGTTCTTCCCGTCATGGAGAAGCCGCAACCGCCGCCCGCCCATTGCATGAGGAAATCTTCAACCTTATCCCGGCCACGCCGCGATGGCGACGGCGTTCTTAGGCTGGAGCCTCTGTATCTCTATCATTTCAAGTCTCTTTTCTCTCTATCAGAATCGCATTGAAATCTTTTGGTTCTCACGATAGTCTATATGAACTGGTTTTAAAGCTTTTCCAATATTTCCCCCTGCTTTTTCAGCGCCGCGGCGATAAACTCCCGGAACAGCGGCTGAGCCCGATTGGGACGGGATTTAAACTCTGGATGGTACTGCACTCCCACATAAAAGTCATGTCCCGGCAGTTCCACCGCTTCTACCAGCCGGCCGTCGGGCGAGGTGCCGGAAATAACCAATCCCGCTTCCTCCAGCTGCTGCCGGTAGCTGTTGTTGAACTCGTAGCGGTGCCGGTGCCTTTCTCCGACAGAGCGCCTTTGATAGGCTCTTTCCAGCACGGTGCCAGGCTGGATCTCACAGGGGTAGGCTCCCAGGCGCATAGTCCCACCCTTAGGCAGGTTCCCCTGCTGGTCCGGCATCAGATCGATCACCGGGTGGGTGCATTCGGGATCAAACTCACTGGAATTCGCGTCGCTCCAGGCGAGAACGTTTCTGGCGTATTCGATCACCGCCACCTGCATTCCCAGACAGATGCCGAAATAAGGGATGCGGTTGACCCTGGCGTAATGAGCCGCGTGAGTCATTCCCTGAATGCCTCGGCCGCCAAAGCCTCCGGGCACGATGACGCCGTCCATTCCCTCTAAATAACGGGAACAGCTTTCCTCCGTCAGTTTTTCCGAATCCACCCAGTTGATTTTCACCCTGGCGTTGTTTTCATAGCCAGCGTGGGACAAGGCCTCCGCCACGGATAGATAAGCGTCGTGGAGCTTTACATATTTTCCCACTAGGGCGATGCTCACCGTCTTATCCGCGTTTTCAATCCGCTCCAGCATCTGCTTCCACTCCGTCAGGTCGCACGGGCCGCAGGAAAGCTGAAGCTCCCGGCAGACTATATCCGCGAGACCGTTTTCCTCCAGCATCATCGGCGCCTGATACAGCACCGGCAAGGTCAGATTCTCTATCACGCAGTCCTCCTGTACATTGCAGAACAGAGCGATCTTCTGCCGGATCGACTGGTCGAGAGGCTCGTCGCACCGGGCGATGATGATATCCGGCATGATGCCAAAGGACTGCAGCTCCTTTACCGAATGCTGAGTCGGCTTGGATTTATGCTCTCCAGAGCTTTTGAGATAGGGCACCAGGGTCACGTGAAGAAACAGGCAGTTGTGCCGGCCCACCTCGTGCGACACCTGCCGGATCGCCTCCAAAAAAGGCTGGCTTTCAATATCGCCGGTGGTGCCGCCGATCTCGGTGATGACCACGTCGGCTCCCGTTTTTTGCCCCACCGTGTAAATGAAGCTCTTGATTTCATTGGTGACATGGGGGATCACTTGGATCGTCTCCCCCAGATACTCCCCCCGGCGCTCCTTTTGCAGAACGTTCCAGTAAACCTTACCGGTGGTTAGATTAGAAAATTGATTTAAATCCTCATCGATAAACCGCTCATAGTGGCCTAGGTCTAGGTCTGTTTCCGCGCCGTCCTCGGTGACGAATACCTCTCCATGCTGATAGGGGCTCATCGTACCCGGGTCCACATTAATATAGGGATCCAGCTTCTGGGCCGCCACCCGGAGCCCTCTGGCCTTTAGCAGCCGCCCCAAGGACGCGGCGGTAATCCCCTTGCCTAAACCGGAGACAACGCCGCCGGTTACAAAAATATATTTCGTCATGATTTTCGCTCCTTCTCCCAAGGCCGTTGGCGGCCCGGCAAAATTTCATGGGTTTCACCGGCCGCTTCGCAGGAAGCCTCCGGACACAAAGCGCAAGAGCCCCGCCGAAAAATGGGTTTAGGGCTCTTTCCGCTGTGTATTTCAATAAATAACGATTCCCGCCTGCTGTTCCAAAGCCGGGTTTCTCCCTGGAACGACTGCCCGCGCTGAAGCAGAATCAGCCCGGCAGTCCTGCCTAAAGCCGCTCGAGCCCGCTGGATCGCCATCAGGATTGCGTTCTGCCCTGCTTGGCCTTTTTTCCTTCCGCCGGAGCTTTTCGGCTGCCGCGCCTCCGGTTACAAGATTTCCTTTTCCCGCCGCAGAGCCGGTTTCAGCTTAGGCCCGCGCCGGCCGGTTCTGGTTCCGCACGGTCAAGCGCGGCGTCAGCTTTCGTAGATCCGGAGAATATCCTCCGCCACCTCCCGGCGGGAAACCCGCTGATCCATGGCTTTTTTCTCGATGTACCGGTGGGCCTGCTGCTCCGTAAAATCGGAATACTGAATCAGCACGCATTTGGCGCGGTCCACTAACCGGATATCGTCGATTTGCTTTTGCAGCCGGGTGTTTTCGTTTTTCAGTCCCAGCATTCTCCGCCGGGCAGCCGACACAAGCTTCAGGGACTGGCAGAAAAACTGCCTGCTGATGGGCTTTGGCAGCACCATCGCGCCGCTGTCCTCCACCCGTGCGGAAACCTCGTCCGCAATTTCCGCTTTAACCAGAAGCAGCACGCCCGCGTCGGTGCTTTGAGCCGCCCACAGAGCCAGCTGCTCCCCCGACTCATCCCGCAGGGGTGCGTTGATGATCACCAGGCTGAAGTCGTCCTCCGCCATTCTGCGCCTGGCTTCCCCGCTGTTATCGGCAAAAAAGCCTTGGCCGTACTCCTGGCCGCGCAGAAGCTCCCGCAGAAATTCCCGGCCCCTTTCGCTTCCGGAGACGACTAATACTCTTTCCATTCCCTCACCCGGCTTCCTCTTCTCATAAGATTGGGTTTGACGCGCACCTGTCAGATGGCGGTAAAATACAGCTTTCGTTCCGCAGCGGCCTGGTCCTCCGCCTCCCGGCACCGCTTCCAGTCCTCCAGCTTCACGTCGCAGTAATTTGCCAGCGTTTTTGCCGGTAGCACGCTTTGGACAAACGCACTGCTCCGCGCCAGCAAAACCGCTTCCTCCAAGTTTTCCGGCAGCGCGGGCATTTTTTCTAAAACACCGGGCTCTGCGTCATAAAGGTTTAAATCCACGGCCGGGCACAGAGGCAGCTCCCGGCGAATGCCGTCCAGTCCCGCCTGCAGCAGCATGGCGAAGGCCAGATGGGGATTGCAGGAGGGATCCGGAGAACGAAGCTCCATTCTGCTCTGGGCACCCGTAGCCGCGGGAATCCGGATCAGCTGGGAGCGGTTTTGATGAGACCAGGAAAGGTACCGAGGCGCCTCAAAGGCTCCGAACCGTGCATAGGAATTAGTCAGGGGATTCAGAAACACGGTAATCTCCCGGATGTGGTCCAGTACTCCGGCCATAAAATGCTCCGCCTCCGGGCAGTGGCCCTCATCAGGGGCTGTCTTAAAAATATTTCTGCCGCCCTGAGAGAGGGAAAGATTCACGTGCAGGCCGCTGCCGCTTTTATCTGGCAGAGGCTTCGGCATAAAGCTGGCGTACAGGCCGTTTCTGGCCGCAATGGACTTCACCGCCGCCTTAAAGGTCAAAAGATTATCGGCGGCGGTCATCGCGTCGCTATATTTAAAATCGATTTCATTCTGCCCCGGCCCCTGCTCGTGATGAGAGGCCTCCGGATGGATGCCCATCTCCTCCAGGGTCAGGCAGATTTCCCGCCGGACATTTTCGCCCTTGTCGTTGGGGGCGATATCGCAGTAGCCTCCGAGGTCGTGGGGATTCATGGTAGGATTGCCCTTTTCATCGGTTTCAAACAGATAAAATTCGCACTCGGCGCCGATCTTACAGACATAGCCCATTTGCGCCGCCTCTTTGACGGCTCTTTGCAGAATATGCCGGGAGCTTCCCTCAAACGGCCTGCCGTCGGGATAGTTCACATTGCAGAACAGCCGCACCACCCGGCCGTGGGAGGGCCGCCAGGGTAAAATGGACAGCGTGGAGGGATCCGGGGTGATGAACAAATCGGACTGTTCCACGTTGAGAAATCCCCGGACCGCGGAAGCGTCAAAGGAAATTCCGGTTTCAAAGGCCCGGGGCAGCTCATCCGGCATCACGGAAATATTCTTCTGAATACCGAACATATCGCTGAACGCCAGCCGGATAAACTTCACATCATTTTCCTGCACAAACCGCAGAACCTCCAATTCTGTATCAGTCATGACATAATCCTCCTTGTGTTTAGGCTGTTATTATCACCGTTTCTTCTGTCAAGGCCCCGGCACCGACAAAACGAAAAGCTTCGGCGGAGTTTTTCCATCGGAAGCCGACCGCTGACAGTCCCATCCGTTTTTGGTTTCCAGCCTTTGGCCTTTTTGCATCGCCTTAATAGGATACAGCTATTATACAACACAGGAGTCAGTTTTGTATATACAGCTGCCGATAGGGGTTTTTCGTATTCTGAGTCAGGACAAAAAAGTGTCCTCGGAGTATTTCATTCAGATCCTCACGGAACTTGCGGCAAAACTCCTCAAGCAGAGGCTTAATCGCCTCCAGCTCCTCACGGCCGGCGTCCTCCGCCTTCGCCTGGGGGGACATGCCCTCCGGCAGGGTATCGCTTCTCAGGTAAATTTTCCCGCCGTGCATCCCGGTTCCGCAGAAATAGCCCGCGATCGGCTGGTTCTCCCGGTGAAGCCCCAGCACCACGATCACGCCGCCGGCCTGATATTCCCCTAAAAAGCTGCCTGCCACGCCGCCCACAACAATGGCTGGGATTTTATCCTTGTATTCCTTCATATGAACCCCCGCCCGGTAGCCGGTATCTCCCTGGATCAGGATCTTCCCGCCCCGCATGGCATACCCAGTGGCGTCTCCGGCGCTGCCATGGATATAGATAGCCCCGCCGTTCATAGTATCGCCGGTGGCTTCCTGGACATTGCCGTAAACGTCGATCTCCGTGCCATCCAGGTAAGATCCCAGCGCATTTCCAGGGGTGCCCGTTACCGTGACTTTCTTTCCGCGGGAGCCGCTGGCAAGGTACCGCTGTCCCAGACAGTTCTCAATTATAATATTCTGCTCTCTGCTCATCCGAAGCTGGTCGTTTAACTCCTGGTGGCTCAATTGGCCCGCGTCGATCTTCATCCCACGTTTCCTCCCAGCATTTCATTTCTCTTGGTCCGGGAAAACGCCATAAGCTGCGGCTTCTGGCGAATCAGCTCAAAATCGAGGGCAGAAAGCGGAGTCTGCTCCCGGATCAAGGAGGTGTAAATTCCCGCCCTCGCCACATCGCCGATTAAAATGTATCCTGCCAGCCTGTTTTCTCTGACAAACAGCTTTTTATAGTTTCCGCCGTTTTTCTCTAAATACGCCTCGCCGCCGCAGCTGCCGGCGGTCATCAGGTGCAGGCCGAAAAATCCGATGGAGTTCATGGGAATGGCCTTATCATAGCTTTGGTTTCCTCCGGCCATATTGATTCCGGCACACTCCCCCTGTAAATAAGCGTTGGGAAGCAGCGCCAGCACCTTTTCCTCCCCGGTGGTGATGTCCCTGCTTTCCGTGCAGTCGCCTGCGGCGTATACATCAGGGATAGAAGTCTGCCCTCTGGAATCGGTGACAATTCCCCGCTTCACGGCGCCGCCGGCGTTCTGAACCAGCCGGACGTTGGGGCGCACGCCCACCGCCATCACCAGGATATCAAAACGGATGCCCCGGCCGCTTTTCAGCACCGCCCGGTCCGGATGAAGCTCCTGGGCCGCGTCGGAAAGCACAAATTCTATGCCGTGCTCCTCCAAGCGCCTTTGTACCGGGGCGGAAGCTTCCTGATCTAAAATACTGGGCAGAATGTGATCCGCCATATCCACCACAGTGATTGATTTCGCTTTTCCGGCGATGCCCTCAGCGCATTTCAGGCCGATCAGGCCGGCCCCCAGAATCAGCACCCTGGAGAAGGGCGTCAGCATTTCCTCCAGCCGGAGCGCGTCGTCCAGGGAGAGGAATGTGGTCATATTTTCCACAGCCTCCAGTCCCTTAATCGGCGGTACCGCCGGGCTGGAGCCGGCGGCTACCAGCAGCCTGTCATAAGGAAGCTCTCTGCCGTCGGAAAGCACCACGGTTTTCCGCTTAGGCTCCAGATGGTCCGCCGACACCCCGGCGATCAGCTCGCATCGGTTTTTCTCATAAAAATCATCCGGCCGGTATTTCATCCGCTCCCGGTCCGTCTTTCCCGCCAGCAAATAAGAAATCAGCGGCCGGGAATAGGTGTGGTAGGGCTCGTTGGTCACCATGGTGATATCCCCCTCCCGGTCTCTTTGCCGGATTCCCTCCACGCAGGCTACCGCCGCAGCGGAATTGCCGATCAGTACGTATTTCATCACGCTCACCTCTCTTCATAAACAATGGCTTTATTGGGACATCCCTTCACACAGGCAGGAGAACCCACGCTGTTTTTCATGCACAGCTCGCACTTTTGAATCACGCCGTTTTCCGACGGCATGACACAGCCGTAGGGGCAGGACAGAATACAGGTGTAGCAGCCGACGCATTTGTCCCGGTTTACGGTAATCACCCCATCCTCGACGGACAGGGCTCCAGTGATACAGCTCTTCACGCAAAGAGGCTCCTTGCAGTGGCGGCAGGAAACCGCAAAGCTGATCCCGTTGTTTTCCTCAATCTGAATCCTGGGGCGGATCGCCACACCCTTCAGGGCGTGAACCATATCCTTTTCCCCGGAATTGGCATAGGCGCAGTAATATTCACACAAATGGCAGCCTAAGCACCATTTTTCATTCACATAAATTCGTTTCATGGCTTTATTCCCCCGCGTGCTTGATTCCCAGAATACTCAGCTCCCGGTCGTTGAGTCCAACGCCCCGCAGCATGAGCCGGTTGCCCTTCAGCGCCTCGATGGAGTTAATGCCCATACCGCCCATCATTTCCTTAATCTCGTGCTGCCAGGCGGTCACTAAATTCACAAGCCTCTGGCATCCGATATCCGGATTCAGCCGTTTGACCAGATCCGGCCGCTGGGTCGCGATGCCCCAGTTGCACTTGCCGGTCTGGCAGGTACGGCACAGATGGCAGCCAAGGGCCAGCAACGCGCTGGTGGCGATATACACCGCGTCGGCGCCTAAGGCGACAGCCTTGACCACGTCGGCGCTGCTGCGTATAGAGCCGCCCGCGATAATGGAGACGCTGCCCCTGATTCCTTCATCCCGCAGGCGCTGGTCTACGCTGGCCAGAGCCAGCTCGATGGGAATTCCCACGTTATCCCGGATACGGGTGGGAGCCGCGCCGGTGCCGCCCCGGAAGCCGTCGATGGCGATGATATCCGCGCCGCTTCTGGCGATGCCGCTGGCGATGGCCGCCACGTTATGCACCGCCGCGATCTTGACGATGACCGGCTTCTCGTAATTAGTGGCCTCCTTTAGCGAATACACCAGCTGGCGCAGGTCCTCGATGGAATAAATGTCGTGGTGGGGCGCCGGAGAGATGGCGTCGGTACCCTCGGTGACCATACGGGTTTTAGAAACGTCCCCAACGATCTTCTGTCCGGGCAAATGACCGCCGATCCCCGGCTTGGCGCCCTGGCCCATTTTAATCTCGATAGCGGCTCCGGCGCTCAAATAGTCCTTGTGAACGCCGAACCGTCCGGATGCGACCTGGACGATAGTGTTTTTACCATACCGGTAGAAGTCCTCATGAAGGCCGCCTTCGCCCGTATTATAAAGGATGCCGAGCTGGGCGGCGGCTCTGGCCAGGCTCTCGTGGGCATTATAGCTCAGGGATCCGTAGCTCATAGCGGAAAACAAAACCGGAACCTCCAGCTTCAGCTGGGGCTGTAAATTAGGTATGAGGTTCCCTTTCTCGTCCCGTTCCACACAGCTTGGCTTTTTCCCCAAATAAACCCGGGTTTCCATAGGCTCCCGCAAAGGATCAATGGAGGGGTTGGTGACCTGAGAGGCGTTAATGAGGATTTTATCCCAGTACACCGGAAAATTCTTTGGGTTTCCCATAGAGGAAAGCAGCACGCCGCCGCTCCCCGCCTGGCGGTAGATCTCCTGGATAGCCTCCCCGGTCCAGTTATAGTTTTCTTTAAAGGTATGGTCTGTTTTCACGATTTTCAACGCCCTGGTGGGGCAAAGGGAAACACACCGGTGGCAGTTGACGCACTTGGACTCGTCCGCCATCATTTTTCCGGCCGCTTCGTCAAAATAGTGCGCCTCGTTGGCACATTGCCGCTCGCAAACCCGGCATCCGACGCACCGGTCGTAATTCCGTACAACCTCGTAGTCCGGATAAATAAAATCAATGGGCATCAGTGAACACCTCCGTTCAGCGTTACAATAACAGGCTCTCCGCCCTTTGGCGCCCACAGTCTGTCGGGGTTAGGCTCCACCACCCGGATAGCGCTTTCCTCACTGGCGATGTATACCGTCTCATCCTTTTCCCCAACCACCATGGATCTGAGCTTCAGCCGATCGTTGAGCGCCATCATACCGCCGTCGAAGCCCAATAAAATAGAAAAGGGCCCTGTTAACAGCAGGCTGGAAAAAGCGTTTCTCAAATAGGTCAGCCTTGAACGCTCCGGCTCCGGCTTTTGCTCAATGGTGGACCAGAACGGCGCGGCGATGACATTGGCAACCTCTTCCAAGGTCAGCTTCTGCCGCCGGTGCAGATAATCCACCAAGTAGGTGATAACCTCCGTATCTGTCAGCAGGGTGCATTGATAACCAAACATCTCAATATAGCGCCGGTTCGCGTCATAGGAGCTGACCTCGCCGTTATGCACCACTGAATAGTCCAGCATAGCGAAGGGATGGGCGCCGCCCCACCAGCCGGGCGTATTGGTAGGGTACCGCCCGTGGGCGGTCCAGCAGTAGCCGGAGTATTCCTCCAGCCGGTAAAAGTCCCCCACATCCTCCGGGTAGCCTACCGCCTTGAACACGCCCATGTTTTTTCCGCTGGAAAACACATAGGCGCCTTCGATCCTCGTATTGATCCGCATGACGCACCGGGCGGTGTACTCCCGTTCGTCCAGCTGGCTGTCCTTGAGCTTGGTCGGCAGAGGATTGACAAAGTACCGCCAGATCAGAGGCTCGTCGGTGATTTTCGGCGTCTTCCTCACCGGAATCTTAGAAAGGTTTACCACATCGAAATGATCATCAATGAATTTTTCACAGGCCTCCTTGGCGGCCTTATCGTCGTAAAACACATGGAAGGCGTAATGCTCCTTATATTCGGGATAGATCCCATAGCCGGCGAAGCCGCCCCCCAGGCCGTTGCTCCTGTCGTGCATAATGGAAATGGATTTGATAATAGCTTCTCCGCTGAGACGCCTTCCGTCCTTAGCGAAGATCCCTGAAACAGCGCAGCCTGACGGGATTCTCACTTGTCCTTCCCTTAACATGGCTTCTTCCCCCTTCGTATCATGGTCTGACCAAAAAGTAAGGGCGTTCATCAAAGGGAAGCAGGCTTCTGAACCAGAAACCCGGCCTTCCTCTGATGAACGCCCTTGTTCATGCTGACCATTATAAGCCTGCCGGCCTTTTTTGTCAATCACTTTGCAGTACAAATTTTATTTTCCTGCATTTTGTTTTTGTCCGCGCCTTTTGTTTCGTATATTTTGACCAATTCATGATTTGTTGAAAATATATTCTTGCATTTCTTGTTAAATTTTTAGAAAAAGCCATTGACAATACGCCTTTCCTGCTTTATAATGCAACATGTAGACAGCAAAGGCGCTGCAGGTACGGGATATCTGTAGCGTCTTTTTCATATTGTTTCTCTTTGAGAGCTTCCCGCTCCGCCCTTGCCGCGGGCCGCTGCATAAGCTGCGCGGCAGTGCGAGAAGGGGTAAAAGCTGATCTGATCCTCTTATAGAAATAGAAAGGCTTGTAGAAAATGCTATAAGGAGATTAGAGAAATCCAGGAAGAAAGGCGGAGGCCGCAAAGAGAATTGATAGGAAGCCGCTGTTTGAAAGCTTTTGATTCTATGATGGAAAGGGAACCTGTTCCCTGGAAGAAAGGACCCCGGCTTTGCCGCGACCGCGGGCGGTTTTTAGTTGAGAATCCTTCTCTGTCTCCTAAATTCCAACGTTTGGAGGTACTAGTGATGCGTGAAATTCAACAGAAAACGGCAAGCGTTCCCGAGTTATTCGGTTCCATGGTGTTTAACGACCAGGTTATGAAGGCCAGGCTTCCCAAGGAAACCTACAGGGCCCTGAAAAAGACCATAGAGAACGGCAAAAGCCTTGACCCCAGCGTGGCCAATGTGGTGGCCAACGCTATGAAGGACTGGGCGGTGGAGAAGGGCGCTACCCATTATACCCACTGGTTCCAGCCTATGACGGATATTACCGCTGAAAAGCACGACAGCTTTATCTGCCCCCAGGGGGACGGCACTGTCATCATGGAATTTTCCGGCAAGGAGCTGGTAAAGGGCGAGCCGGATGCCTCCTCCTTCCCCTCCGGCGGACTGCGGGCCACTTTTGAGGCCAGGGGCTATACCGCCTGGGATCCGTCCTCCTATGCCTTTATTAAGGAGAACACCCTTTGCATTCCTACAGTTTTTTACTCCTACGGAGGAGAGGCTCTGGACCGTAAAACTCCTCTGCTCCGTTCGATGGAGGCAATCAATAAACAGGCTCTCCGGATCCTGAAGCTGTTCGGGGCGGACGACGTAACACGGGTCAATACCACCGTAGGCCCCGAGCAGGAATATTTCCTCATTGACCGGGAGCTTTACGATCAGAGAGAGGACCTGATTATGTGCTGCCGGACGCTGTTCGGCGCGAAGCCGCCCAAGGGCCAGGAGCTGGAGGACCATTATTTCGGTGCGATCAAGCCCAGGGTCGCCGCCTATATGGCGGATCTGAACCAGGAGCTTTGGAAGCTTGGCGTTTTAGCAAAAACCGAGCACAATGAGGTGGCCCCTTCCCAGCATGAGCTGGCACCGATCTTCTCCAACACCAACGTGGCCACCGACCACAACCAGCTGACCATGGAGATCATGAAAAAGGTTGCCAAACGCCATGGCCTGGCCTGTCTGCTCCATGAAAAGCCCTTTGACGGGGTCAACGGCAGCGGCAAGCACAACAACTGGTCTATCTCCACCAACACCGGCGTCAATCTTCTGGAGCCGGGAGACTCCCCGGCGGAAAACGCTCAGTTCCTTCTGTTTTTGACCGCCGTCATCAAGGCGGTGGATGAATATCAGGATCTGCTGCGGATCTCCGTAGCAAGCCCTGGCAACGATCACCGCTTAGGCGCCAATGAAGCGCCTCCGGCTATTATTTCCATGTTCCTGGGCGACGAACTCACCGAAATCTTGGAGGCTATCGAGAACAGCACCGACTACAGTCAAAAAGACAAAACTGAAATGAAGGTCGGCGTCCATATTCTGCCCCGGTTTCCCAAGGATACCACGGATCGGAACCGAACCTCTCCCTTTGCCTTTACCGGAAACAAATTCGAGTTCCGTATGCTGGGCTCCAAATCCTCTATTTCCGGGCCGAATATTGTGCTGAACACCATTGTGGCGGAAGAGCTTTCCCAGTTTGCAGACGTTCTGGAAAAGGCCGGCGATTTCAACGCGGCCTTGAACGACCTGATCAGGACCACCATTCGGGAGCACAAACGCATTATCTTCAACGGCAACAACTATTCCGACGAATGGGTGGCTGAAGCGCAAAGGAGAGGCCTGCTGAACCTCAAGAGCACAGTGGACGCGCTGCCCTACTATATTTCCGAGAAAAACCAGGCCCTGTTCACCAAGCATAAAATCTATACCGCAACAGAAATTCATTCCCGTTATGAGATTCTGTTGGAAAACTACTGCAAAACCATCAGTATCGAGGCCCTGACCATGCTGGACATGGTGAATAAGGATATTTTCCCGGCGGTCTGCCGTTATATGGACGCTTTAAGCGCCACTGTTCTGCATAAAGCCGGCGTTTCTAACGAGATCTCCAGCAAGGCCGAGGAGGCCCGGCTGAAAAAGCTGTCGGCTCTGTGCGACCAGCTGTACCAGGCCAACGAGGCCTTGGGCGAGGCGATGAGAAAAGTGCCTTGCGGCTGTGACGTTAAGGCTCAGGCGGATTACTATAAGGATACCGTCATTGATCTGATGCAGAGACTGCGGACTCCTGCCGACGAGCTGGAAACCCTGACCGGCAAGACGTATTGGCCCTATCCCACTTACAGCCAGATGCTGTTCAGTGTGTGATTGGTTTCCCCTGTTGTCCCCCTGGTCTTTTCAGGCTTTCAGCCTGGAACCGGGGGAGGCAGCCCCTATCGATGCAAAACGTGCCTCCTTTTCTCCTGTTCAGCCGCAGTGGGTGCGGCAGCCTTAATCCTTTGGCCCGCCGGCTGAATGGAGGCGGCCGAAAAACGTTCTGACCTAGGAGGCTTTGGAAAAGAGGAACGTGTTTTTTCCATGGCGCGGGCCTTTTAGAGCAATTTTCTTCGGTTCTTTTTGTTATTCTTAAAAAACAGTTCATAGTCTTCTGCTAAACTTTAAAGGGATAATTCAGAAGCAGCCCTATGGATATTAAATTTGCTCGAAATAGCCTCAGGCTATTCGCATAGAGAGAGTATATTATTAAAAAGGAGCGTAATAACATGTCTTATGTCGATGAAGTACTAGCCAAGCTGAAGCAAAAAAATGCAGCGGAACCCGAATTTCTGCAAGCCGCGGAGGAGGTTTTAAACTCTCTGCGCCCGGTCATCGACCGAAACGAGGAGCTGTACCGCAGGGAAGCCCTTCTGGAAAGAATTACCGAGCCGGACCGCCAGTTTAAATTCAAGGTAACCTGGGTGGATGATAAGGGTCAAACGCAGGTCAACACCGGCTACCGCATCCAGTTTAACAACGCCATTGGACCTTACAAGGGCGGCCTGCGTCTCCATCCCTCTGTTTACACCGGTATCATCAAATTCCTGGGCTTTGAGCAGATCTTCAAAAACTCCCTGACCGGCCTGCCCATCGGCGGCGGCAAGGGCGGCTCTGATTTCGATCCCAAGGGTAAATCCGACCGCGAGGTAATGGCCTTCTGCCAGAGCTTTATGACCGAGCTTTCCAAATATATCGGCGCGGATATCGACGTGCCTGCCGGCGACATCGGCACCGGCGCCCGTGAGATCGGATACATGTTCGGCCAGTATAAGCGCCTGACCAATTCCTTCGAGGGCGTTCTCACCGGTAAGGGCCTGACCTACGGCGGCTCTCTGGTAAGAACCCAGGCCACCGGTTACGGCCTTCTGTATTTCACCGACGCTATGCTGAAGCACAACGGCCACAGCCTGGATGGCAAAACCATCGCCATTTCCGGCGCCGGCAACGTAGCTATCTACGCCGCGGAGAAGGCCATGCAGCTGGGCGCCAAGGTTGTCACTATGAGCGATTCCACCGGCTGGATTTATGACGCCGAGGGTTTGGATCTGGATGCCGTCAAGGAGATCAAGGAGGTCAAGCGCGCCCGCTTGTCCGAGTACAAAAACTATCGTCCCAATGCCGAATACCACGAGGGCAAGGGCGTATGGTCCGTTAAGTGCGACGTGGCTCTGCCCTGCGCTACCCAGAACGAGCTGAATCTGGATGACGCCAAGGCTCTGGTTGCCAACGGCTGCATCGCCGTTGCGGAAGGCGCCAACATGCCCACCACCCTTGAGGCCACCGAATATCTCCAGAAGAACGGTATTTTGTTCGCTCCCGGCAAGGCCGCAAACGCCGGCGGCGTCGCTACATCCGCTTTGGAAATGAGCCAGAACAGCGAACGTCTGAGCTGGACCTTTGAAGAGGTGGATCAGAAGCTGAAGCAAATCATGACCGATATCTTCGCCAAGGCCGCCGAAGCCGCCGACCGTTACGACGTTCCCGGCGACTACGTCGCGGGCGCCAACATTGCCGGCTTTGAGAAAGTAGCCAACGCTATGCTTGCCCAGGGCGTATAATCTCTAAAGTTTGTTCACGACTCATTTTTAGAAACCCTCATTCGTATTTGACCTCGCTAACGCGGGAACAGGGCCTGCCGGTTTTATTCGGCAGGCCCTGTTCCTTTTTTTTGGATTCACATGCCAGGTTCAAACTGGCTTTGTGAACATTCCCGATTCTCACAGTTTGGGTTAGGCTATACTGGCAGCTTCAAGTAAAGCCATGCGGCCGGCGCTGCTAAAACGGCAGAAGAAAGCGGCTGGAAAGCGCCGCGGACCTTATGTCTATCGGCCGCACCTCTTCTTTTGTTTTTCTAACCACAGCATACAACCGCCCCTTGCTTTTCGGCCTATATTATTTGATGGCCGCCGATGAATATCCCGCAGGCCTTATCGCCGTAAAACACACGAAAGGCACAACGGCTATATGCCCTGGGCATATAGCCGCTAAAGCTTGTTAACGGCTCAGTTTTAGAAGAAACCCTTATTCGTATTTGACCTCGCTATAGAGCTCACAGCCGGCAAAACCGAATCCCAGGCCGTTGTTCCTGTCATTCGTGACTGGAAAGGGGGGCTATGAAATTCTAAAACACAGTTCCGCCTCAGCCCCGCCGTAAATACCGCTCCAGGCAGCCGCAGTACCTTTTCAGCGCCATCATCCCTTGCTGGTACCGCCGCGCCACCGTGGATACCTCTACCCCCATTTCCTTGGCGATTTGACTTTTGGCGGTTCCAGCTAAGTGTCTTAAAATGATATCACGGGTTTCCGGTGAAAGCTCCCGCTCCATGATCTTCCTCACCGCCTCGGCCACCTTTTTCCGGTTCGCGCTGTTATCCCGCCGATGCTCCAGCTCTGCCGCCAGAAAAAATATTTTATGCTCCTTGCGGACACCGGAAGCCTCCTCGGCGGAATAAGAGATTGTTCTGGGAGGCGCCGGCTCCCGCAGCACCAGTAAATTGTCCTTGCAGCAGCGCTCCAATTCCTCCAGAGCCTTCATCCGCCGTTCCCATTGCCGGCAGCTTTGGCCGCCGTCCTCTGAACCCTGTGATGTAAGCTTCCGTTTTTGCTCCCGTATTTTCAGCAGCTCCTGCCGATATCGGGCCTCCGCCTCCTGCCGAAAGGTCATAAAGCGTTCCACTCCTCGCACAGGAAACGGCCGCCCTCGCTTTTTTCCGCAGAAAACCTCAATACGGGCAGCATATATTTACAAGATTCGGACACCTTCTCCAGCCCGGTTACCCAATGCTCTGAAATTGTCGCTTCACTGACGCCGCATTTCTTTGCGATCTCCTTATTTCGTTCCCCGTTGATTTTCATGCGGAATACCAGCCACTGTTTTAACGTTAAAATTTCTTCAGCAGTTTTTAAAATCATAGCCCTTTCCGTTTCATTCTCCTTGCTTTTGTTTTTCAAAAGAAAATAAATTCTTTTCGCTCTCCCGGTCATAGCGTTTTCCTCCTTAAGCGTGAGGCTCGCCGGCCTTCCCCTTCTTTACTAATAAATGTTTAAATCCCCTTCGGCTTCTTACCACGCCGGTTTAAGGCTCTTCCTTACGGCGGCATTTAGCGGAATTGGGGGAAAACATTTTACTGTTTACAGCCCTCTTTCAGAGGACCGGCGTTTTTTTAACCGCTTTTTCGTACAGTGCTCCGGCGGGCATCCCCTGGGAGCTCCGGTATCCAAAATGTAAAGACAGCATTTTAACAGATCATAGCCGTCGCTGCTCAACGGCCGGTGATGAACGCACCCTTTGCAGGATTCCCGATTCATTGACCATCCCTCTTTTATATCCTTAAAAGGATATTTTTCTTTTTTATTTGCGGATTAATTTCCGTTAACGGTTAATTTTTATTTTATATTATCACCTTTAACGGGTATTGTCAAGAATTTCCGGCAATAAAATTTCCATAAACGGAAATTTTTCTTGTCTTTTCCTTTTCAGTATGCTATAATTACGTCAGCAAAAAGAGGCTTTCACGTCTCAAATAAAGGAGATAAAATTTTATGGGCCTGGAGATTATCAATCAGCGGAAAAAGAAAAAAAAGCTCACCAACGAGGAGCTTTCTGTTTTATCCGGCGTGCCAAAGGGCACCATCGATAAAATTACCTCAGGCGCTACCAAGGATCCAAAGCTGGAAACCCTGAAAGCCCTTGCCCGAGTATTAGATTGTTCCTTATCTGATTTTGACGACCCCAAGGAGCGTCACTTCGCGGAGCGGACTGACCAAGAGGTCTTGCAAAACCGGATTCATATTTTAACGGAATATTTCCAGAGAATGGGCATCCTTCAGCCTGGCGGCGATATTTCCGGCCAGGATCTGGAATTTTTTAAAGGACTGTTATCGTTAATTGACGCTTACTTTGGCAAAAAGGAGGAAGCTGACCGATAACCAACGGCTTTCCACATAATTTGAGGACTTTTCGGAAAACTGGATGGAATTTTTGTCCTTCCCAAAGGGCTGAAGCAGTGAACTGCCAAGCAAAGGAACTGGGGGTATATGCTTTAAGCCCGTTGATCGGCTCTTTCGCCCCATTATTTTTCCTTCGTGTATTTCTTGGTTCTGCTAGTTTTTTCGGTTTTAGTCTCTGAATTTTTTAACAAGCTGTCCCTATCCTTCATCGGGGACAGCTTGTTCTTATTTCTTACGCGATCCATAACGTCTGGCAGATGGGCTTCTTTCCTGTTCTTTCAAGAGCCGAGTCAAGGGAAATGTCCCAAAGCAGAAGAAATCCGGCTCCTGTTTCCTTATTTTCAACAGAGGTTTCATCATAGCTGTTTCCGCCGGTATTGGTTTGCGAATTCATAAATCTCCTGGCAGCACATCAAAAAATAGACAGTCCGCTGGATTTGTTTTGTATAAATCCGCTTTATTTGTGGATTCTTGACATTTTTTTGAGAATGCTCTATTTTAATAATAGGGTGAAACAGTCAAAAAGTGTAGGATAGAAGGGGCGCATATGATAAAAAAACGCATGTGGCACAGAACAAAAAAGCTATTTCGCCATCGGTTTAACACCACCTCCATATTAATTTTATCCTTTTGCGCCTTAATTGCCATCCCTATGGTGCTGGTATCTGTGATTTATTACGCTAATGAAAAAACTTCTATCGAAGAGACCTCTCTGCAATATGAAAATCAGATTTTTGACGATCTAGAACGGGACTTTGAACGGCTTCTCAGCCAATACGGAGAGGCAAAATATGAAATTACCAGTCAATTTCTATCTCTGGATATTGATGAAATTAATTATGATGCCCTTAGAACCGAGGATGTAGAAAAAATCAAGCTTTTGGAAAATCTTCTGCAAAGCATCCGTAGGGTCACTACAGACGTTACAAATATCTACGTCTATTCCACCGAAGACGCACGAGCCGCCTACAGCTCCACCTTTGCCTTTGACAAATCACAATTAGGAAAAACAGATGACTCTGACGCCTATGATTCCGGCTCTGAATGGCGTATTCTGCGAAACCACGAACCAGCCTATAGCTTTGGTAATAAAACCGCCAGCGTCTATTCTTTTACTTCTGGTTTAATTGATAGTGATTTCAACGGAAAATTTGATTTCTTTTTGCAAATAGATACGGATTCGTCTTATTTCATCCAACGCTTTGAGACAGTGATCTCAGAAGACACCGATTATTTGGCGGTTCGAAAAATAGAAAACGGCGACATTATTTATGAGCAAGCTTCAGGGCGCAAAGAAGACTATCAGCAGTTATGCAGTCAATACAACGGACAAGAGAATATCACCCAAAGAATTGGCGATTCCATTCTGGTAAAACGCTCCCTAATAAGCTTAGGCTTGGAGGTAGTAAAGGTATCCACCCCCGACACCAGTGAAATGAATTCCGCTCTCTTTCAGGTAATGGTGGTGGTAGCCGGCGCGCTGCTGGCGGCCCTGGCTCTGGCAATTCTGATCACTTCTTCCATTATGCGTCCCTTTGACGCCTTGCTGAAGAGCACGCTCAACGAGATTGGTAACAGCTCCACTCAACTCAAGCATATCACCGCAAAATCTGGAAACCGGGATATTGTAGGGCTGGCGCAGAATTTTAACCAATTGATCGACCGCATCAATGAGCTTGTTACTGATACCGTGAACCACGAGCAAGAAAAGCGGAATCTTGAAATTAAAATGCTCCAGACTCAGATCAGTCCTCATTTTTTGTATAATACCCTAAACTCCCTGAAATGGATGGCGATTCTTTACGGTCAGCCCGCTATTGCGGACGCTATTGTGGCTCTGGTAGACCTGCTTGAATTCTGCTTTAAAAATTCCAAAAATTATGTCCGCCTGGAACGTGAGATCGAATTTCTTCAAAACTACAGCAAGATACAAAACATTCGGAACGGCCGTCAAATTCAAGTGGAATTTGACATCCCGCTGGAATTAAAAAAGGCGGTGATATTGAAATTTTCTTTTCAGCCCAGTGTAGAGAACGCCTTTGTCCATGCATTTCCTGGCAGCCAGGTGGAGCATCCCAAAATTTCAGTATCCTGCCGGGAGGAAAACGGAAGCCTGGTCACAGTTATCCGGGATAACGGCGTAGGCTATGATACAAGTAAAGTCGTAGGCTCCGCCTTCGGAATCGGTATCAAAAACGTAGATGACAGAATAAAGCTGACCTACGGAAACGCTTACGGGCAGACCATTAAAACCAAGCCAGGCGAAGGGGTAGAAGTAATCATCCGGCAGCCCCTGGTGCTTTCAGAGGAAGAATGGGAGGAAAAATATGTATAATTTATTAATCGTAGACGACGAGTCTATGGTTCGTTTAGGAATGAAAAGCTGCGTGGACTGGGAAAGGCTTCAGGTAGATAACGTTTATGAGGCCTCCAATGGAGAAGAGGGCCTTCAAGCCGTTCAGGATCATAAAATAGATGTTGTTATTACCGACTTGAAAATGTCGGTAATGGATGGTTTTTCCTTTTTGGAAAAGCTGCAGGAACTGGAGCCCGCACCCCAGGCCATTGTGATGAGCTGTTACAATGATTATGAGAATATGCGTCAGGCACTAAAGCTTCACGTAAAGGATTTTCTTTTTAAGCCACGGATGTACCCTAGGGATATTGAGGAAGCGGTGGCAAAGGTTCTTGACAGTTTAGAACAGAATGATAGCCATTCGACGGGCGGACAGGCTTCCGTCACCGAGGAAAATTACGAGGAACGCTTCCTGGCTCTCTGCTCCCTCCTGTCCAGAGAAGACGCCCCTGTGGAGCTTTCCTCGGCCAAGGAGCTTTATATGGACTTCGCCAACCGGGTTATGTACATTGACCATCCGGCAAACGAAAAGCTGAATTTTTTAAGCGGACTTATTTTCCGCAGGATCCAGGAGGTCAAAAAATGCGAGTCCTTAGAGGAGCTTCGTTCCGTGGTTTCAGATATTTCCTGTGCCTGCGGGCTGGAGGAAAGCCGGGGCGCCAGACAAAGCATCGCCCGAGCCATCGCTTATATTGATGAGAATTTGTCCGATCCTAATTTGAGTATGGAAGCAGCAGCCGATTACGTTGGATTGAGCGTTTCTTATTTTAGCCGAACTTTTAAAGCTGTTGCGGGAAAAGGTTACACCGATTATGTGGCAGATAAACGGATTGAGATGGCAGACCGCCTTTCTCAAACCACCCGACTGAAAATTTATGAGATCGCAGAGCGGGTCGGCTACACCAGCCCCAAATATTTTTCAAAGGTTTATAAAGAGCATACCGGAAAAAACATACGGAAAAACAGTGAAAACGAGGTCTAAATATTTGTTCTTTTATTTGACCTTTTCTTGAGAAACGCCGCACCCTTTTCATCAAGCACTTAACATTTGATGAAAAGGGTGCATTTTTTTGTCCATTATCAAGCTTGAAAAGAAAAAGGCAGGAAATTCTCTAGCCATAAGCAAGAAAGAAGGAAAATCAGGAAAATATTTCCGACTTGCGAACCTCAGCAGTTGTTGTACAATATATCCATAAAACAAATAAAGGAGGAGTCAAAATTATGAAAAAAACATTATCCCTATTACTGGCGTTTTGTATGCTTGGCGCGGCGGGTGCCGGGTGTTCCTCATCAGAGGCCCCGTCTTCCTCTGGGGAAGCTCCCGTCTCTGACACGGACGCTTCTTCCGGTACTGGATCATCGGAGGGAGAAGCGTCCTTCGAGGGCGTAACGCTTCGCTTCGCACCGATCTGGGCGGCTGACGCAGAATCCGATTTAGGCCGGGAAATGATTGCTGAATTCCAGGAAAAGACTGGTATGACCATTGAGATCGAGGAAGTGGCCGGCGATGAAATGAAAAATAAAATCGCCGTAGATGTGGCCGCAGGCAACGAGCCCGATGTCTGGCAGTTCTGGCCTGGCGCCACCAGTCAGGAATTTGCCAAAGCCGGCGTGTTGGCTAATGTAGAAGAATATTTTGCTAAGAGCAAGGTCATCGCTAAGGATCACTTCAGCGAAAGTGCTTTAGCCCCTTGCACTTTTGACGGGCAGCTTCTGGCGGTTCCTAGAATGGGCGCTTCCGCCGTGCTGATGATCAACACGGAAATCTTCGAGCAGTACGGCCAAAAGGCTCCCACCACCTGGGATGAGCTGATGGAGGCGGGTGCGGTGTTCGCGGAGAACGGCGTCACCACCCTAAACGTGGGATCAAAGCTGGGAAACCCCTCCCACTTCTTCTTTAACGAGATTGTGTGCCAGTTCTCCTCCGGTGTGGAAGATGTCAACAACTTGATGAGCTATGACACCGCCACTTTTGACACCGAGGCTATGCGCTACGCCGCCAAGCTGATTGAAAAAATGGTAGACGCGGGCCTGTTCGCTGACGATACTCTCGGCTCTACCGGCGACTGGGATCCATCCACTGTATATTATGACGAAGGCTATGCGGCCATGTGTTATACCCTTTCCTGGCAGTTTTCCTCCTTCTCAGAGGAGACCCTGGCCAAGTCTCAAATCATCGGGATTCCCCAAATCGCGGAAACCGACCGGGAAGCCAATCACATTCAGGGAACCACCAACGACTGCTATGAAATCAGCGCCGCCAGTTGGAGCGATACCTCTAAGCAGGATGCGATCGTAGCGCTGATGGACTTCCTGCTCTGGGATTACGAAGGCGCCGGAGCTAAGGCAGGCTACAATATCACTGTGGATCAGAAGCTGAATGAGGAAGTAGACACCAGCGCGCTCTCCACGCCTCTGATGACCGATGTTTTGAACTGGAGGGATGAAAACGATATCCAAATCGATCCCATGATCTGGCAGAGCCTGCCGAGCCTGGCTACCCAGACCGACTACTGCAACGCTCTGGATGAGCTTTGGGCCGGAACCATTACCGGAGACGAATTCATCGCCAAATGCGAGGCTTCCTTACAGGAAAACGCGGGCTGATTTTAATTAAAATGTAAGCGCGGGCGAGATTCGCCCGCGCTTCTCAAAAACTGTTGCTTGAGGAGTTTTCGCTATGCATATTCTTCGGAAGAAAAAATGGCTGCTTCTTCTAGTCTTTATCTTTCCAGCCTTTCTGCTTTATACATATTTTGTCATTTATTCCATTGTCAATACCGGCTACTATTCCCTGACCAAATGGAACGCTATTTCCGACCCTATTTTCGTAGGGATGAAATACTATCAGGATTTTCTTCATGACGCGGATTTTTTAATGGTGCTGAGAAATTCCTTACTGAATGTGGTCATATCCCTGGTGATTCAGATCCCCTTAGGATTGGTTGGTGCCTATTTGATCTACCGCACCAAGCGCTTCTACCGGCTGTACCGTTTCTGCGTTTTCATTCCAGTGGTACTGTCTGCCTCCGCCATCGCCCTTCTGTTCACCTTGATTTTCAACGCCGAATTCGGCCCGGTCAACACAGTTTTAAGGTCAATCGGCCTGGACAGCTGGACCCGAAGCTGGCTCTCTGATGCCAGCGTGGTGTACTTTGTGGTCATGACCCCTATGACCTACCAGTATATCGGACTATACGTGATTATCGAACTTTCTGGTATGCAGGCGATTCCCGACGATGTCATTGAAAGCGCTACCATCGACGGTGCCAGCTCTTTCCGCATCTTCTGGAATATCGTGGTACCAATGCAGCGAGCGATCACCGGGATGTGCGCGATTTTGATCATTTCCGGCTGCTTCAAGGCCTTTGAACACTCCTATATTATGACCTGGGGCGGCCCAGGCTATGCTTCCTCTTTCCTGGGGGTTTATATGTATACTGAAACCTTTGTGAAAGGCAATTACGGAAAGGGAAGCGCCGTTTCTATGGTAATATTAGTCGGGACCTTGATTTGCACCCTGATCTTCCAGGCACTAAACCGGAGAAAGGAGGACTAGGAGAACACCTATGAAAAAACACAAATTCAAATATACCGCCGGACGAGCGCTGCGCCATATTGTGCTAGCTTTATGGTGCGCTACCACCGCTTTCCCTATCCTTTGGACGCTGATGGTGTCTTTTAAGGACAACAGCCAGATTTTTACGGCTCCTTTTGCCTGGCCAAATCCTGTAATCAGCTCTAATTTCTCAGATATTTTCGCAAAGCTGAATATTCCCAGAGGCTTTTTAAACAGTATTATTTACAGCTTTTTTACCGTACTTATCGTCTGCATCCTCTCGGCCATGGTCGGTTTTTATCTGTCCAAGTGCGTTCGTCGGAAGGGAGGCTTCCTTTACACCTATTTTATCCTAGGTATGATGATCCCTGTGCAGGCGATCGCGATTCCTATGTTCGTGCACATCAAAAACTTCAATCTGATCAATACCAGCCCCGGCATCATTATCACCTATGTGGTGATTGAGCTGGCTTTCGCAATTTTTATTATGACCGGTTTTATCAGCCGCAGCGTACCGGATTCCATCATTGAGGCTGCCTCAATCGACGGCTGTAACGTATTCGGGGTTTTTGTCCGCATGGTGCTTCCCTTGGCAAAATCGGGTATCGCCACGGTAGGAACCTTCGTGTTTCTCCACGTATGGAACGAATTTTTCTTCGCTTTAATTCTGCTGGCAAAACCGGAGCTTATCAGCCTAAATCTGACCACCTATAAGCTGCGAGGCCAATATTCCAGCGATTACGGCCTTTTGGCCGCTGGTGTAGTCATTCTGGCAGTGCCAGCTTTAATTATCTATGCCCTGTTCCAGGAGCAGGTTGTAAAGGGCCTAACCGCCGGCGCTGTGAAGGAATAAATTGTCAAAACCACCATTTTATAGGAACAGCTTTTCAAAACAGCCTTCCTGAAGCGGTCTTTTCGTCTTAACTGGATAAAAAGCTTCATCCTATTGCCGCAGCTAGTGTAGTATGGATATCATAAGGCTTGCTGATATTCATAAAAGTGAACTAAGCAGATACACTTAAAACCATCTGCAAATCTTATTATACGAGGAGAAATTGGTATGATTGCGTTTCCCAAGCTAACAGAGCAAGAGCTTTTAGATCGGATTCGGATTCCCTCAGAGGGCAAGCTGAATATTTTTCTTGATACAGATACCTACAATGAGATCGATGACCAGTTTGCGATCCTTTACGCCATGCTTTCTCCGGAACGTCTTTGCTTGAAAGGAATTTCAGCCGCCCTGTTTTTTAACGACCGCAGTGCTTCTCCTGCCGACGGCATGGAAAAAAGCTACCGGGAAATTTTAAAAATCATGGATTTTCTGGGAAAGGATCCGGAAGGCTTTGTATTTCGCGGATGCACTGAACCTTTAGCGGATGAAGAAGTTCCCCGGGAAAGCCTTGCCTGCGACGCTATTATTGCCGAAGCCATGAAGGCATCAGAAACTGATCCCCTGTATGTCGTAGGGATCGGCGCCTGCACCAACATTGCAAGCGCGATTTTAAAAGCTCCGGAGATTATCCGCCGGATTACGGTGGTATGGCTGGGGGGGAACACCTTTGATTGGCCCGATAACAAGGAGTTTAATCTATCTCAAGATTCTTTGGCCGGCAAAGTGCTGTTCGACTGCGGTGTTCCGATGATACAGATTCCCGCTTTTGGCGTAACGGGATTTTTGCTTACCAGCGTCCCGGAGCTGGAGGCCTGTTTGAGCGGAGCGAATCCAGTATGTGATTACCTAGTCGAAAACGTCAAGTCCTACTCTCAGGATCATTTCGCATGGTCAAAGCCTATTTGGGATGTGGGCGCCATCGGCTATCTGATAAACCCTGACTGGGCGGAAAGCAAGGCCTGCCCCGCGCCGATCATCGTGCAAAAGGACCGTTATGCCTTTGACCCCAGGCGGCATCTGATCCGCAGCCTGATTACCATAGACCGGGACAAGGTCTTTAAGGATATGTTCCAAAAGCTTCGGGACTGCCGCAAATAAAAAAGCCGATTGCTGTAAAGGGCCAGGATGGCCCCAACAGCAATCGGCTTTTTTTCTTTTATCAATTTTAATTTCTTGTTTTATCTTTGCACCTTGCATTACGTATTCTCTGTTACCTTTAGCCTTCCTCCTTGGCTCAGATATGCAGCTGCCGAAAACGGCTCATTGTTCCTCCTTGATATGGATATCTACGCCGTTGACCTCCACGCCGCCTTCGGCTCGGATAAGAATATATTTTGCGCCGTTGATGATCCTCGTCTGAACAAGATCGCTCCGTTCCGGATTGACCTGGATCACTACATCCGGCGTCTTTACCTGAAGCTTGCGGTCCACCAAATTCCGGGGACTAAGCTCTGTATCGGCGCCGAAAGCCTCGCCGTATTTTTCTTCAAAAGCTTCCAGCCTGTTCTCGGGAACCCCGCATCCCTCCAAAACATTTTTAACCGTCCTCACAGACAGGGTCAGCGGCTCCGCCTCTTTCCTCTCCTTGTGCTCCTGGATCATTTCCTGCAGACGCTCTTGAACAGACTGCACCACGTCAAGGCTGCAATCCTCCTCTAGAGTCTCCCCTAAAACCGTGTCAAACGTCTCCCGCTGCTCCGCCGCGGGCATAGGAAGATCACAATGAAACACAGCCTCCGCCAGCTCCTCATGATTCTCAGCGAGGTTCCGGGAGTAATACAGGGCGTTATACAGGTTAGCCGCACGGTCGTCAAAGGCCGGAAATAGGAAGCCTACCTCCGGCGGGGAAAGAATCCAGTCCACACTGCGGTTATGAAGCAGATTATCCCGAGCGAAATAGCTTAGCGCTGGTTTCGTCATCTTTACCGGACACACGCTGCAAACCAGATATGAATACACCTCGCTGGCGGCTTCCTCCTGAGTTTCCCCATCCTTTGTCCGGTAAGGCACATCGTAGGTATCGAAGGCCAGCAGGATCATATAGTGGCCGTCAATAGTTAAAGACTGGATCACCTTCTGATAAAAGGTCTGGACAGCTTCTTCGTCATTCAAAGCGGAATTTTTCAGGGCCATCAGGAGCCTGTGCTCCTCGCTGTCAACGACCTGCTGCGTGGTAAACGTTACATCCATCAGATTCTTCCCCAAGGTTCCGGAAAGAACTCTTTTTAAGCACGCTAAAATCTGCTCTGTTTCTTCCTGCTCCGTCATCGCCAGGGATTGATTGAATTGGGAAATGATCTCCCTATTTTCATTCACATAACAAACCCGCACATGGGTAATGTTGCTTTTTTCCGGCCTAAACCGGCGCCGGATCTCCGCGACTTCTTTTTCATTCATTGCTTGTTATCCTCTTCCTGTATGTAATCTGATTGTAAGCAAGGCTTGTCCGAGGCCCAGCAAGCCTTACAGCAAGCCGCCGCAAAAGCGTCAGACCTCCCGCGCATGAGCTGTTCCACTCAACTCTCGATAAAATTGCCTTTAAGCTTACGCGCCTTTTTGTCTGCGCAGGCTCGCACACATTCCGCGTCTTACACGTCCATACAGTGGAAAACCGGCTTTTCGGTAACCGCTTCGATATTCGCTCTTCCACCGCCCTACCGTCTTAAGCGCGAGGCTATTATACCACACCTTCCCGCTCGTTTCCAAGGGAATCTTGGTGAGAAGCAGCTTGTATTTTGGCTTCGCTTCAGCAGGCATCCTATCGCTTCCAAGCCTCAGAAGGCCTCTTTCCTATTAAAAAACAGGAAAGAGGCCTTCTAAAGTTTTGTTATTTTACCTTTTTACGTTTAAAAGCCATGGTTCCAGCCGCGGCAAACCCTACCATGCCCAGCAAGGTGAATACCATCCAGACAGCCGTACTGCTGGCATCCCCTGTCGCGGGCACTCCGGTTTCCGGTTCACCGGAGCCAGAGGGGGTTTCCGGCGGAACCGGCTTCTTTTCCAAAGCCTCGATGGCCTCCTCGATGGCTTTCGCCATCGCGTCTACCTCTGCCTGTTCCGTGATGTTTTTATCCCATACGACGGCCTTGACCGCCGCCTCCACTCCGGAGAAGTCCTTATATTCTTCCTGATTCAGAGCTTCCGCCTTCCCGATGGCGGCATCCACTCCGCTGTAATCGGCCGGCTTATATTCGAGAGCCGCGACAGCATCTTCAATTGCTTTCGCCATCGCGTTTACCTCTGCCTGTTCCGTGATGTTTTTATCCCATACGACAGCCTTGACCGCCGCCTCCACCCCGGAGAAATCCTTATATTCCTCTTGATTCAGAGCTTCCGCCTTCCCGATGGCTGTTCTCACCTGATCATAACTGGCCGGCTTATATTCCAGCGCGTCAATCGCCTCTAAAATGTTCTGCGCCATTTCGTTTACCAAGGCTTGCTCCGCTTTGCTTTTTGTGCGGTCGACCTCTTCAACCGCCGATGCTACGTCAGCATAATTAACATATAGGTCTGCGTCTAATGCCTCCGCCTTTTCAATTGCTTCATCAACCGCCTGGTAGCTCGCAGGAATATTATTATCGTCCCAGGCAAAGGTTGGATGCTCCATTCCCGCTACCCAGGTAACCCCTGGCTGCGCATTGGCTTGAAGCCCCCGCAATATGGAAGGATCCTTAAAATCAGTGGTGGGAGTTCCGCATTCCTCAAAGTATAGGCCGTCTGTGCCTCCGCTTAACGCATAGGTCTCAAAGGCAATACAAGCCGGCCATCCTCTGCCATCCAGCGGCCAATAGCAATTCTCCGGCATACCGGTCATCTGATACCACGCAATCCACATACCGCCATTTCCGGCCTCTATATTATAGTCGCTGGGCGCTTCCACGGTTTCTGCCGCAACCATGCAGTTCTTAATGATCAAGTCCGGCTCATTGTCAAAGCACATTCCTAAAATTCCGCCTACACTGTTCGACATTCCATTATTTGCGGTAGGATCCTGATTATCCACAGGTCCTCCATGAAATAAAATTTCGCCGTCAAAATAGCAGTCTGCGATCATAGGCTGTTCGCCCTTTGTCTCCCAGGATCCTACGATTCCTCCGACTGCTTCTGAGGAATCAAAGGCCTTCGACTCAATGACGGCAGAGGAATAGCATCCGATAATCTTGGTACCGTACATCCCTTGTCCGGCGATTCCCCCTATATTCTTACTGCCCAACGCGTTGGTGACAATTTTTCCTGTGGTGTAACAGTTTTTTATTGTCGCATTATGCGCCCAATCCATTAAAACGCCGGCGCGCAAAGAGCTGTCGCCGTCAGTAAACGTGATATCCGCATCTTCTACGCCAAGGTTTTGAACAGTTCCTCCGGAAACGATACCGAAAAGCCCGTGGTTTATTTTACCAGTTTTCATATTAGAAATCACATGGTATTCCCCATCAAAGACTCCCGCAAAATATCCGGCTGCGTTATTGCCATTTCCAATAGAAATCCATTCCTGACCGCTTAGATCAATATCTGTCTTGAGAGTAAAGACTGTTGACGCAAAATCAGTGCCGTCATTAACCAGCAAGGCCAATCCCGCAAGCTCTTCCGCCGTTAAAATCTCATAGCCGGCCTTGATATCATTGGGATCATACCATGAGGTGTCCGCTGTGCCATTCCATGTGTCCGCGGCTTCTTCCGCCGCAAACGCCGTTCCAGGAAGCAGCGCGGCCGCCATACAAAAGCTGAGAAGCAGGCCCAATAGTTTCCTTTTCATCTTTTCACGTTCCTTTCTAATTTTTTAATTCCTGCGATACGCAAAAAGGCGCATCCTACCCATCATAAGCTGGGCAGAACGCACCTTTTCATCCTGATATTATGATTGTGCTCTGATATCCTTACAAGGGAAAAACAGACAGAACTAGTGCTTGCTTGCTTGCTTGAATCATTTAAAGATCATAGATTTATGAAAATAACTATAAAGATAAATATAAATATAGATTGCTTTATTGCTTGCTTGCTTGCTATAAGCATGTTCCTTTCATCCATTTTTGTCAAGCCCTTTCCAGATATATCGTTATCTAAATTATATCTGGAAAGATAATTATGTTCAAGCAGAATTTTACTTTCTCTCAAGGAATTTTGCCTGTTCCTTCCCTAGGGCCTCCCCTGATTTAGGCCTCAAGCCAGGCCTTTCCAGTCAGGGCCCGTGCGAGAAGGCTTTTTGACCGGTAATTTTGTATTTCTATCTGTCATTCAAGCTCAAAGGAAACAATCTCATAACCGTCAATCTGAGGAAGCGTGATTCTTCCATTTTCAACGGGCAGTTTAATTCCTTGGGGAATCAATACCGCAGACTTTACCGGATAAGGCAGGTTTAGCTCCAGCGTTACGTCATGAAGCTTAGTGCGTTCCTCAATCACATCTATTTGAATTGATTTTCTTATGGGCGCATAGCTGAGGAGATGGGCGCACACACGATTATGCTGGGGCTGATGCAATAAGCTTACCGTCATAATGGAAGGGCCGTCGTGGCGGACCAATCTTTTTGGCAGAAGCAGATCAATGGCGTTGGATATGAGCCGTTTGCACCAGAAAGGGGCATTTTCGCGGTATTGGGTAAACAAGGGATGCGCGAACACAATAACGTTTCCATTCCGGACAGCCGCCGGCTGTTCGGCGCCCTTTGCGGAGGGAGTGTACTGGTGGGAACAAAAATGCTCGCCTGTCCGGCAAAAATACGGCTCGCACAGTGTGAGAAGGGTTTCGCCTTCGGCGGGTATGATACGCTCTCCCTGAAGATAAATCACATACTCGTTGTTTTCCGCAAGTCCTTTCGCCATAGGCCCTCTTGGCAAAAGGAAGCTGGGCCATAAATTTTCCTTTCCCTGATAGGAAGCGCCAAAGCAGTCCGGATAAGCATTTTCCGAATTGAGTCCTCCTTTGGCGCAGGCGATGATTTTTCCGCCTTTCGCCGCATAGTCGTTCAGCTTTCTTTGATATTCCGGCGTCACTGCCAGGTCGTCGGGAAGAATTACTAAGGAATACTGATCCAGCGGCGCCTCCAAATCCACCACGTCAAATTGCAGCGCCAGTTCTTCCAGCAGCTGAACGGCCCCAAAAACACTTTCGGGAATCTGATGCTCGCAGGGTATCGGCTCCGATGTTACCAAGGCCGCCTCCACCAGAGCCTTTGAGGGGCGCGCCCAGGCTTCCCGCTCCTTAAGCTGGTGAAACACCTTTCCAATCAGCTGGTAGGCTGCCGGATTCAAAACCCCATAGGGCTCCAATTGATCGCCGATGGAAACGGCATAGCCGTAGCTAAGCATACGAAAGCACTCAAATTCCAGCGCGGCCTGGTTTTTCAGAGAGTGAAAATCGCCCCATTCCGTATGAAATTTCCCTGTCATTCCCATGCAGTCCAATCCAAGAGTTCTGGCATAACGAGCCGTGACGGGAAAATGCAGGTATCCCCATTCGCCGGAGGGAAGGCTTTCCAGTTCGAAATGGGTGTATGCGTCCCGGCTGGCACGGGTGCAAGGCCCCACATGTCCGGCATTATAAAAGATAGTACAGTCAGGATTCTGCTTTCTCACCAACGCGGTCATTTTTTCTTTGAACCGGTCAATAGAGAATTTAGCAAATTTCCGAACCTCATCAGGATTCGAGGCATCGATTCCCCTTCGCTTCATTTCGGCGCGGCAGGCCGAACAGGAGCAGGGACGGATTCCTACAATATCGAAAAAGATTCCATCCAACTCTTTTCCCAGCAGCTGGCACACCTCTTCCGTATGGGCTGCCAAAAAATTGTAATATCCGGTGTTAACGCACAACGACTGGCGAAAGCCCGCCTCTGTAAAGGGGACTCCCTCGTGAGCGCCTCCTGGCTTTCTGATCAGCCACTCGGGATGGGTCTGCGCGGAATGATAATCCCACTGAACCGTGATATATACCGGCGCCTTGATACCGGCATCGTGCAGCGCCCGCATCTGCTCCAGAAGCAAATTGTGGTTTTTCAAATTGGGATGAATTAATTCCGGAAACCGTTTTGATGGATAATACAGCCATCCGTGGTGGCAGCGGGCAAAAACAGTGATTGAGGAAACCTCCGCCTTCCTTGCTGTTTCAGCGAAAGTCCGTGGGTCAAAATTCGCGGCGATATCAGGAATCGCCTCGGAGGTATGAAAGTCCAAATGAATTTGGCGTGGAGCTAAAGTCATAAAACTCGATCCTTTCCCTAATAAAAATATCTATGAGATTTTTTCTATCTCAGCGGTCTAAAGCCTGGCCTTATCGCTGATTAGTTTTTGAGCGCCGGAATCCTGTTTCCTTCCGTGGAAACCGTGAGGCGCCGTTAAAACAGGGCCTATTAAAAAAAGAATTCCGCCTGCTTTCTCCTGTCTGCTTTCAGAAGCCCCGGCTTCGACTTGCTTCTAAGCCGCGGGTGCCGTTTGCCTCCGGAAAGCCATGGGGCGCTGTTAAAAATAGAATATTGAAAGCCGGCAGAGGCTCTTTCCACAAGCTGCTGTCAATCCTTCTGTTTGAGAAACGGCGGAATTGCAAATCTTTTCTCCCGCACCATTGTCCGCCGGCAAGCTTGCCTTAAAAAAGGCCGGAAAATTTCGTAAAGTTCCATACACAGACAGCCAGAATCACGAAGATCAGACAGCGGTACAGGACTGAAACCTGCCGGGCCGACATCCGCCGGTGCAGCGTGCTGCCGATCAGCCCGCCGGCAATCCCAGCTCCAGCCATAGCCGGCAAGTACGGCAGCGCTCCGCCAACGGGACTGCCGTTTAGCAGAACCACGGCCAAGCCGCAGAGCTGGGAAAATAAAATAATGTAAAGAGAATTTAAAGCCGCTTTTTTTCTTTCCATGGAAAAAAAGTAATGAAGCACCAGCAAATTGATCGGGCCTCCCCCAATGCCCAGAAACGAAGAAAGCATCCCCAGGCCCAAACCGACCAGGCCGCAGGCGCTTTTGCTTTCTATCGACAGCGTCGTCACCTTATGCTCAAATAATGTATAAACCAGCGTCCCAAGGGTGACAAAAAATAAAATTCCTGTCTGAACCATTCCCAAAGCATCCGTATCGGAAGCTGTTCCCGCGATTTGAGAGAAGAGGAACTGCCCCGCTACGCCTCCTATACCGGCTCCGACGGCCAGAGGCGTTCCCCGCACCACGTCGATCGCCCGATTTCCTTCGAGAAACGTTCTCCCAACGGAAAAAGCGGTCATTGCCAAAACCGTACAGCCGGATAAAAAGCTGGCGCTTTCCACAGGCATAAGGCCCGACAAATCCAAAACCGGCTTGATAATAATGCCCCCGCCAATTCCGCACAGAGAGCCCGCCGTACAGGCAAGAAGGCCAATGAGTATAAAAATTAAAACCACGTTTGATTCCATCCTATCGTATCGGATATCTCCCGGCCTCTGACATACGTATCGTTTGCGCTACCGCCTGAAGCCTGGGCAGGCAGCGTTTGAAAAAGCTCCGGTAGGCTTCGCAAAAGACTGAACGAAGCTCTCCCTGTTCGGACATCACCCGTGTCCTTCGGCATCCGCCGCCGCAAAAGCGCAGATATTCGCAGCGGCGGCAAGACTCCGCAAGGACTCTCGGCCGCTGGAGAAAATTCAAATTCTCCCTGGCGTTGTCCAAATCAGAAAATTCATCCTCGGTCAAATTTCCCAGCCGGTAGGAATCCAGTGTGTAAAAGTCGCACGGGTAGACCGTTCCGTCGGCCTCAACCGCATACTGAATCCCGCAGACGCCGTTTTGATCGCAGGATTCCATCGGCACTCCCAGCAGGCGCCCGATCAGGTTTTCAAAAAACCTGATATAGGGCTGCCGGCCCTGCTTCCAATCCTCAAACCACAGGTCGAACAGCTGATTTAAAAAGCTGCCGTAGGCTTCCGCGCTCAAAGAATAGCGTTCGGCATCCCACTCCTTCTCAAAAGGGGACAGGCATGGGATATACTGCTGATAAAGAAGTCTGTTTTTTTGATAAAACTCATAGATCCTGCGGATGTTTCTGCTGGTTTCGCGGTTGACCACCGTCAGTATGTTAAAATCCACCTGGTATTTTCTGAAAAGGGAGATCGTATCCATCACCTGGTGAAACGTGCCCCTGCCGTTTGCATCCACACGGCAGGCGTCGTGAGTTTTGCGTATTCCATCTAAAGAAACGCCCACCAGAAAATGGTGCTCCGCAAAAAATTCCGCCCACCGGCTGTCGAGGGCTAAGCCATTGGTTTGAAACACATTACGGATAGAAACCCCGCTCCGATAGTGCTGTTTTTGCAGCTCCACGGTTTTTTGGTAGAAGGAAAGGCCTCGCAGGGACGGCTCTCCCCCCTGATAAATAATGGTGCAGCCCTTTTCCGCTTGGCGCAGCGCCTTCCGCAGTATAATTTCCAGGGTTGCGACCGTCATCATCCCACAGCTGGCCTGGTTCCGCTTTTGCGTAACATCCTGGTAAAAGCAGTAGGCGCATCTCGCGTTGCACTGCCCGGAGGCCGGCTTCAACAGTAACGTCAGTTCCCGCATGGTTTTCCCTCCGTTCAATTTGCGTCAAAGGCTTTCCAGCCATTCTACATAGACATAATAGGCGCCGGTTTCTTCCCCGTTTTGATCTACAAAGCAGGCGGATAAATCCGTTTCTCCCGTCTGCTCCACTGGAAGGGAAAAAACCGCGCCCGCCTGCCCTCCTGACGCTTCCGCCTCAAATTGCGCGCCGAAAAACTCCAGCTTTGCCTTCTGAGGCGCAAGAGCTTTCGTTTTGCCGGTTTCTTTCCAAGCCGTTCCCTCGTCGGACCGTACCGCATCGGCGAACGGCGCCAGCTTCGATATCCCTTCCTTTTCCAGCGTGTCTCCCAAGGAAAGCCCAAGCTCCCGTGGCCAGCGCCGAAGCTCAAACCGGTAACGGCCGGGCCGGGTAAATTTGACGCGCCACCGCCCCGTGGATTTTTGCGCCAGGGCTACGGAAAGCTGGCTCCACGCCACGTCTCCCAGTACATCCATCGCGTCCAGCCGGGTAGGGTTTTCGTGATCGTCTCCCAAATAAATCGGAGAATATACCCCCATGGTGCCCTGCATTTCCTGCCAATATGCTTCGTGGGCCGCTCTCAGCCTCCGCACCACCTCTGGATGCTGTCCGGCAATGTCGCGGTTCTGTCCAGGATCCGCCTTTATGTCATATAATTCCTTACCCCGAACCAGCCTCCACTGGTCGCTGACCACAGAGCTTTCCCATTTGCTGGGCACTACCGTGGATTGATGATACTGCATAAACTCCACACGGCCTTTGGGCAGTGCTTCCTCTCCTGTCAAGACGCCCTTAAGGCTGACGCCATCCAACTGGAGCGGCGGCATTGAAAGGCCGCATAAATCCGCCAGAGTTGGAAAAAAATCCACATGGTAGGAGGTATCCTCTACATCCCGGCCGCCATCCAGTCCGCCGTTTGGCCATCGGATAAAGAAAGGCACCCTGTGCCCGCCGTCGTAATAGGAGGTCTTCATCCCCCGCATTCCGGCGTTATAGCCTCTTAAGACATGCTCATTCCCATCAATTTCACAGCCTCCCGAGGTTCCATTATCCGTCATGAAGATTAAAACTGTGTTATCCTCGATCCCCCAATCAGAAAGCTTTTTCCGCAGCCGGCCGAAATTCAAATCGATATTGCTGATCATGCCGTAAAATTCCGGATGGACGATATTCTCATTTTCCCGGTACGGCGCGGCGTATTTTTCCTCCACCAGGTAGGGCTCGTGAGGCGCGTTGGTGGTGATACAGGCAAAAAACGGTTCGTCTAAATGGGATTCTATAAAACGTTCCGCCGCGTCGAACCACACATCGGTGCAATAGCCTTCATATCGGGTCAGCTTACCGTTTTGATAATACGAATCGTCAAAATAATTGTTTCCCCAGAAGTCAGGCGTCTGTCCCACTCCTCCTCCCTTATGGGCAACCACCTCCGTAAAGCCCCGGTCCTGGGGCCGGTAAGGATAGTTATCCCCTAAATGCCATTTGCCGAATAAGCCTGTAGCGTAGCCGTTGTCACGGAACACCTCCGCCAGGGTGGTTTCCCCCTCATGAAGGATGGATCTTCCCCAGCAGGTGGCCCAGACTCCGTTCCTTAAGGGTCTTCGGCCCGTAAAAATCGCGCCTCTTGTAGGCGCGCACAGCGGCGCCACATGGTAATCCGTAAGGCGCACCGCTTCTTTGTAAAACTCATCAATCTGCGGCGTTTGGATGTCCGGGTTCCCGGTACACCCCAAATCGCCGTAGCCCTGGTCGTCGGTCAGCACAAAGACCACATTAGGACGCTTAATATTCATCTTCCCACCTCTCGCAAGTTGGCCTTAAATTTTTTCGCAAAGGCCATAACCGCGGCCATGGCCTTGCCTAAACAGCTTTTATAGAACAAAATAAGCACAGCCCGTTTCGTTTAGCCTGCCGGCACTCCCCAGGCGCTTGGCCGCGTTCGGCCTCGAGCCGCCTGCATGAAAACGGCGTTCAGCCCTTGATCGCCCCCGAGGCCAGACCGTGCTCCACCTTCTCCTGACAGAGCAGATAGAAGATCAGAATTGGAATAATCACTATAACGATAGACGCGAAAATCAGGCTCAGGCTGGTTTGATAGTCCCCCTGGAACGCCAGCAGCGCCACGGAAATCGTCCGGTTTTCCGTTTTGGTTAGGATCACATTGGCGATAGGCAGCTCGTTATAAACGTTTAAGAAGCCCACGATCGCCGCCGTGGCCACGCCGGGCATGGAAATCGGGAAGATAATTCGAAAAATGGTTTGAAACAGGTTGCAGCCGTCAATGGCGGCGGCCTCGTCGATTTCCCGGCTGATACCGCCGATATATCCCACCAGGATAAAGGATGAAATGGAAATATTCAGGCCCACATAGATCAGCATCAATACGAAAAAGTTGTTTTTCCCTCCAACGGCGCCCACCATCTGAACGATTGGGACAATGGCGCCCTGCAGAGGAATCATCAGCGCCGCCAGAAGGTATAGGTTCAGCGCTTTGGCCCTTTTGATCAGTCTTCGCGCGATCACATAGCTGGACATCATAACGCATACGATCATGATCGCCACAGACCCCAGTGAAATGACCACTGAGTTTACGATAGCGCTTAAAATCCCGGCAGTCTCCGCCGCCTTGAAATAATTTTCCCACTGAGGAATCGAGGGAAGCTGAAACATGGTATCCCATATTTCATTATCCAGCTTTAATGAGGATACCACCGTAAAATAGAGGGGAAACAGCGTCAGCCCGAACCACAGAAGGGCCAGTAAAAAGTGGACCGCCTTTCCCGCCGTCAAACAGCGGAACCATTTTCTGAGTTTCTTATTCAAATTGCTTCCTCCTTTCCTCAAATATCTTCCTTATTTGGCAAAAGCTTGTTGGCGACCGCCATGACAATAATGCTGAAGATAACCGTCATCACGCCAATAGCGTCCGCATAACCGTACTCGCCGTAATAGAACGCGTTTTTGTAAATCAGCGTGGTCAGCACCTGAGAGGAATATCCGGGACCGCCGTCGGTCAGCGCCGCGATCAGGTCGAAAACACGGAACGCGTTCGTCAGCAGAAGGATCGCCGACATATTGATGGTGCCCTTCAGAAGAGGAAGCGTAATATACCGCAGCTTTTGAAAAGGGGTGGCGCCGTCGATCTTAGCGGATTCATAGATTTCAGCGGGGATGGAAGTCATCGCCGCGGAAAATAGAATCATATGCAGGCCCGTGTTGCACCACAGCACCACAAAGGCGCACACCCAGATAGAGGTATCCATATTTCCTAGGACATTGACATTGCTGTTCAGGCCGAAAAACTCAAGAAGCTTTACAAAGGGCCCCACCTTAGGATAAAGAATAAAGGTAAACATCAGGCCGATGGCAACCTTGTTGATGATGACCGGCAAAAAATAAACCGCCTTGACAACACGGTTGGCAAAAAAGCGTTTGGAAATCACCGTCGCCAAAAAGAACGCGATGGGAATAACGCCCAGAACGCTGACCAGCATAATGATGATGACGTTTTTCAGGGAGGTCAGGGCAATAATATCAGTAAAGAATTTGTGATAATTTTCCCATCCCACGAATATGTACGGAGAGGTAGGAATTCCGTCCCAGGTAAAGAAGGACGTGTAGGTCATATTCAGAAGCGGGTACGCGATCACCAGAGTGTAAATCAATACCGTTGGCAGGATTAAGGCCACCGCCTCCATGGACCTTTTAAATTTGGCATTTCTTTTCATTATCTCACCTGCTAAATAGAATAAAGCTGCCGGTTAAAGATTTGAGGCAGCGTTTGCTGCCTCGAATCTTTTTTCTATCCTCTTTTCAGATGCGCCAATTAAGACTCAGCGTCATATTGGGCGTCGATGGATGCCGCTACATCGACAGCGGACACACCGGCAAACATGGTTTGGATCTCAGTACGGAAAATTTCCTGCGCAGAGGGGAAATCAAAATACACATCAAACTCGTCGCTGCCGGCGGTCATCTGGCCATAGATTTCCATAAAGTCCGCGACCGGCTTGCTGGCGGTGACGCCCAAAGCCTCAAAATCAACGTCCACCGGGAATACGCTTACGCCGTTTTTCTTCGCCTGCTCGTCAAAGCTTTCCTGGCTGAGCATATAGGAGACCAGATCATAAGCGGCGTTCAGCCTGGCGTTTTCGCTTTCCGGCGTCATAATGGAAAATCCGTCGCCGCCGGCGACAAACCAGTAATCCTTGTTTTCAGGCTTATCCTCAAAATAGGGGAACCGGGTAATCACAATATCCTCCTCGCTTGCCGCAGCCTCCACCGCAGCCGTAGAGTTCACCAGCATACCAGGATACATGGCGGCTTCCCCGTTTAAGAACATGGCCTCCATACCACTGGCATCCAAGGAGATCGCGTCGGTGCCGAATAATCCGGCGTTGTTCATTTCCTCGAATTTCTGGAACACGGACAAGCCTTCCTCATCGGACCATTTCGCCTCCCCGGAAATCAGCTTCTCACGCAGGTCCAAACCGTACATACGCATGGCCAGGCTGGTATAGAAGTGCGCCAAACGTCCCTTTGTCGCGGCAGAGAGCGCAATGGGAGTAATTCCTTTTTCGATTAAGGCCGGAGCCATCTCATTGATTTCTTCCCAGGTTTCCGGCACCTGCAGGCCGTTATCCTCCAGCAGTTTTTTATTAGCATAGAATACGGTTCCGATATTTACATTAGCGGGAATGCCGTATACCCCTTCAATACCATTCGCGGTATAATCCCAAGGAGCAAGGTAGGTTTCATCCGTAGGACCTGTATAGGAATCCGACTCGATCAGGGATGTCAGATCCCGGAGCAAATCGTTCTTTACCCACTGGTACGCTGTGTTGTAGCCATAGTTTGTGATAATATCCGGATAATCATTTGCGGCAATACTGGATTTCAGCTTGGAATTGTACACATCCAATTCATTGACAGAAAGGTCCTCAATGGTAATGTTGTCATTTTCCTCGTCATACTGATGCAGGCGCTCATAATAAAATTGGCCCATCGCGTCGGGAGCCCCGTCAATATAGCGGGACATATAAGTAAGGGTTACGTGTTCCTGGGGTTCTTGCGATTCCGCTCCGGAGCTATCTCCCGCGGAAGACGGATCCGCAGCCGGGGACTGAGAGCATCCGCCCATCGTGCCGGCCGCCAAAAGCAGCGCCAGGCAAATTGTCAGAACCTTTTTCATAATACATCCTCCTATAAAACTAGAAATTTTGGCCTTTCTGATTATTATTGTATTAAAGCTGCATACAAAAGAACATGTGATTTTTTTGGTTCTTTTGAGAACTTTTTTGGCTTCCAAAATTTTATAAAGCCAAAAAGCACCGTATCCTGTTAGCTTCTCCGAAAATCTCAGGGATACGCAGCCGTCCTCCGTGCGCATCACCCCCTCTCAGTTCCCAAGATTTTCAGAGATCTCCCGCAAACTTTAATAGACTACGCCGTTTGCCTTTTCTTTTTCATAGCCTGTGGAAGGACGCGGTTATGTTCCGGCTGCAACGCTGAGCGCTGGAAACCGCCTTTTCTCCCCCACTGTCCAGACGCAACGCGGCTTCTAAGCCCGCAGGACTTGTCTTATCACCTGCCGATAAGCTCTCCCTTCAAAAACAAAAAAGGCCGCACAGGCTTACTGTGCGGCCTTTTAATTTGCCTTATACGCCGACGGCGGAACTCCATAAAATTTCTTAAACCGTTTGGAAAAATAGTAGGGATCCGAATACCCGACCTGCTCCATAACCTCCACAAGGCTTAGTTCTCCGGAAAGGAGCAAATCCCGAGCCTTTGCCATTCGAACCTGTGTAATATACTGACTCAAAGTCTGCCCATGAAAACGCCTAAACGCATCGCTTAAATAAGAAGCATTTAGCGAGAGCGCCCGAGAGATGGCGCTCAAGCCTAAATTAGCGTCCATATAATTATCCTTCACGATTTGCTCTACCTTTTTTATGAGCAGCGAGCCGGCGCTGGAAGCAAAATAATTTTTTTGCGAGATACAATGGGCGATTGTTTCCAAGAGCTGATTTTTCAGGCTTTCCAGAGTATCGCTGCTATTGATCAGTTCAAAAGCCTGCATCCGAAACAGGGCATCTCCAAGCCACTCATTGTTGGCGTGAAGGGTCAGTCTTTGGATTTCAAATAGCATATTTTCTAAAAAAAGATGCAGTCCGAAGATAGAATTCCGCTCTGCTACCAAATGGCCAAACGCCCCGCTGACCGCCGCATCAATCTGTTCCAGATTTTGTGCCCGCAGCCCTTCGTTGAAGGAAGCCTTAAAATTTCTCAGCTTTTCAAAACCAATGATTTGCCGGCCGCTGACATAGTCGTCATAGCAAAAAGCACGCCGCGCCGGGTCAAGAAGCCGCTGCTGAAAAATCAGCCGCGCCTCTTGATACGCCAAATGCAGCTGTTCCGGCGTGCCGGAATGCGGCGTGGAAATCCCTAAAAAACATTCTGAGGGCAGCTGCTCCGCCCATTCCTTAAGCCACGCTGTTATCCTTTGACGTTCCTCTTCCCTGATCAGCCAAAAGGCGCCTTGGGGGAGGCTTATGGAGGCGGCCAGACAAATATCAGGAGGCAAGGCCGTTTCCGGTCGGACAGAAGCTTCCTCACGAAAGCAGATAAGCCGATATTTCTCCTTGGGATCAACCCCATACTGACAAAGCATTTCCGCAGTTTCAGGCCGTTCCAAAAAGCTGTCGGTTAAAATGGAGCTGAAAAAAATATCAGATTTCATCTGCTCGGCCTGTGACTTCAGCAGAAGGTGCTCTGCCCTTTGATGCTCGAGAGATTCCTTCCGGTCGATTCTTTCACGCGCTTTTTTTACGACCTGCTCCATTTCTTCCTCATCAATGGGCTTTAAAATGTAATCCAGCACGCCGAAGCTTAGGGCTGATTTTGCGTATTCAAATTTATCGTAGCCGGTAAGAATGACCAGTTGTGAATCATAACCCCTGGCTCGGATTTCTCTGCATAAGGAAAGGCCATCCATAATGGGCATGGAAATATCCAGCACTACCAAATCAAAGGGATGCGCCTCTAACAGCTCCAAGGCCTCCCGGCCGCTTTCGCAGTCGGCTACCATGTCAAAGCCAAGCGCCTGCCAATCCACGCATTTGCGCACGCGCACCCTAATAAAATATTCATCGTCTACCAGCAAAACAGATCTCATGGCAGTTCTCCTCGCTCGTCTAATGGGAGAAAAATGCTGACCTGCGTTCCGATTCCATATTTGCTTCTGACCCGCAAGCCGTAGCTCTCTCCAAAGGCTAATTTAATCCGCTCGTCAATATTGCGAAGGCCAAATCCGCCGCCGTGATAGGATTTTCTCCGCTCCCCGGCCATGATTCTGCGAAGCTCCTCGGAAGGAATTCCACACCCATTGTCCGTGATTGTAATCACCATTTTGTCTTTTTTCTGTAGTCCCCGTATTCTCAGGCTTCCATGGCTTTTTTTGCCGAGAAAGCCATGCATGATGGAGTTCTCCACAATGGGCTGCAAAATGAGCTTCGGCGTTTTCGCCTGAATCATCTCTTTGGGAAAATTATAATCAAATTCAAAGCTGTTCCGGTACCGTATCTTTACAATTTCCAGATACCGCAGCGTAATCTGAACCTCCTGGTCAATGGTGACCAGCGTATCCCCGCCGCTTAGCACACCGCGGTAAAAGCGGGAAATATAGTTAATCATGCGAATCGCCAGCTTATCCTCGCCGGCGTCTATAATTCCGCATACCGTCTCCAGGGAATTATACAAAAAGTGGGGGTTAATCTGCATTTGCAGATTTTCCAGCTCATAGCTTCTTTTCTGCTCCGACTGATACCGGATCAGTTCCATCAGCCTTACGGTATTATCAATCATTTCATCCAGCTGCGATCCCAATTCTCCGAACTCATCCCGGGTATGAAGGCCCACTCTAGCGGAATAGTCTCCGTGGCTGACACTGTTAATAACAGAGATAACCCGTTCCAGAGGGCGCGTCGTCTGCTTCGCCGTCCATTTTACCAAAAGAGAAGCGACTAAGATTCCCGCCAAGCCTATCAAAATGATGATCCAAACAAGCTGGTCTACTTCTCCTACGATATTTTGCTTTGGTATCATTCCCACCAACCGGCAGCCCATCTTTTCATATTCCTTGCTGATCACCAGATAGGGCATCTCCCCTATCTTGAAAATTTGGCCCTCGTTGGTATGAGTCGTAATAAATTCATAGTAATTTTTATCCCCTAGATTTTCCCCAAGTCTGGCTTTATCGCTGGATGATACGATGCGTCCACCGGCATCCACCAGAAAAAATTCCATATCCTCAGATTCAAAGTTCCGGTACATACGGTTAATCTGGGCTTCATCTATCACCAGTTCCATTACGCCCACAAACTTTCCGTTGTAATTGTTGACCCGGCGCAGCAAGGATATGGAAGAGGCCTCCTTTGCCGATACGGAAAAGCCTGTCCACTCAGAACTGCTTTTCGTATCTGTGAAAGCCGTGATTGTCTCCCAGGAAGGTGTTTCCGACTGCTCTGTCCTCTCCGGATAGCTGTCATACACTCTCCAATTGATCGTATCATAAAAACGTATCTTTTTGATCGTAGTATAAGACGAATAAAATTCCGACAAGGTCATGGCGAATTTAATGGACCGCATGATGCCGGCGGTTTCATCCTGATCCTCTTCAGCCAGCAGCATATCTTGATATTCCTGATTTAAAATGATGGTAAGCGAATCCTTTTCATATTCCGCAAACTGCATATCAAGCTTTTCCGAGATGGCGAAAAGATCCTTTACCGAGTTCTCAATTTTCTGCCGAATTAAAATATCGGAACAAACCTGGCTGATAACAATTACCAAAAACACTACAATTCCGCAGACAATAATGCTATGCAGCAAGTTTATCTTTATGTAGATTGGCTGTTTTTCGTAACAGAGCTTCAGTTTTTTTAACATTATGAGTACCTTTACCCTTGGTAATATTTAACGCTTTTAGTATATATACAAAAAGTCACAAAGTCAACCGAAATTAATTGGTAATGAAAAACAAAAAAATTTTAAGATGTGTTTCAGCTGGAAGCTTATGATGGGAAAGCATGGAGGAGAAGGGCCCCAGCAAGCCCATGTAAAACAGAAGAAAAGCCTAAAATCAAGCCCACCGGCAAACTCGTGAGATGTACGGATCCCAGAGGGATCAGCCTAGTGCTTTTTATCAAGTAACCGATCATTTTTGTCCTGCCGCCGGCTTTCTCCTATTTATTTGACAGGGCCCTTTTTCCCCAGTTCTGCCAAGGCTCTTTCTAAAGGCGGCAAGAAAAAACCTACAGCATGCGAGCCGCACACTGTAGGCATGTATATATAATCAAATTACTCCCAAGGATTTCAAAGCTTCTTGAAAACAGGGCCCTGAAAAAGCGGCTTCCGATAAAATAGAAAGCACGGTTTCGAGCGCGGCCTTTTATTCTACGATCCACCTTTCAAAGCTCTCAACCGGTTTCATAAAATCAGCTTAAACCACAATGCAGGCATGGCAGCCGCGGGACAAAAAATTTCCTGATTCCTTCCTAGGAACGCGCCTAAAGCTGTCTTTTCCCGCCACATAGTTTTTCAGCCGCCATCAAAGGCCTAGCGTTGGAGCTTCAGCTCTGACAGCCGTGGATAACTGCTGATCGTTCCGGATTTCTGGACGGTATAGGCCGCATACTGGTTTGCCCACCGGCACGCCTCGCCTAAGGAGGCCCCTGCCGCCAAACGGGCTGTCATAGCCCCTAAGAATCCGTCACCAGCCCCTGTGGCGTCAATGGAATCCACCTTCGCGCCTTTTCCAAACGTAATCTTGTTATTTCCGTCCAAGCAGCAGAAGCCATTGGGGCCTAAGGTAACTACTACCTGCCGGCAGCCATAGGCAGCACGGAGTTTCCGGGCGGTTTCCTCCCACTGCTCCGTCGGCTGGCCATCCGCCAGCCGCAGCATATGCGCGGCTTCCACCTCATTGAGGACTAAAATATCCACGCAGTCCCAAAAGCCTGGCTTTTGGTTTGGTACTGGCGACGGATTCAAAATTGTTTGAATCCCCAGCATTCTGGCTTTCCGCACTAAATACTCCACGCTTTTCACATCCAGCTCATAGCCGGTCACACAATATCTGGCCGATTGCATGCTTTCCAGCGCTAGATCTACCTCTTCATGAAGGAGTGCCTGCTGTGTGCCGCTGCCCAGGATAATCATGTTGTTACCTTCATCATCGATAATAATACAGCCGGGGACCTGCCTTGTACCCGGATGGCAGAACACAAACCTGTCGTCGATTTCTTCCTCCCGCAGAAGCTTTTCCGCCCGGTCAAACCAGGCTCCGCCCTGAACATGAGCTACCAGGGCGACTTTAGCTCCCGCGCGGCTGGCCGCTACGGCTACGTTGGTTCCCTTCGCGCCGTCTATCCCCAGGCCGCCTTCCAGAGCCCGCACCGTTTCTCCCGCCCGAGGAAGCTTATGGACGCGGATTCCTCCGTCGCTGATATTGTGAGTGTACGCTACAATAATATCGGGCTGCAGCCCCATTGTGATCGCCTCTTATCTTTCAATTTTCACTTTAAAATGGGAATATCCTGATATTTCCGGGATATCACATGATCCGCGGTACCCCTGTCGCAGTACAGCACACATTCCGGCACATAGCGGGGGAACAGCGTTACAGGATATTCGGTTGTCGGTTCGCTGAATAAAGCCACCCGTACTACCGTCTGTTTCCACGCCCCGGTGGTGACCACAAATACGGCCCGCTGGGCCTTCAGCATAGATTTCATTCCAATGGTAAACGCGTTCGGCGGCAGGGCGTCAAAGCAGGCTCCGAATTCTCTCTCCGCATACGCAATAATTGTGTCCTCCCGCAAGGTGACAATCCTGGATTTGGACTGTGCGTATTCCTCCAGGCTGACCCGGTGGTAAGGGGAAGCCGGACATTCGTTAAACGCCACCAGGCCCTTGCAGCCTACGCCGCCTACCAGGGTGTCTATCCCGCCTAATTCCTCAATTGCTTCGTCAAAGCGGTCCGGCTCCAGCGGGTCTGGAAAATACCGCTGGGCCTCCGGCACATTTAGGGAAGGATTAATTTTGCCGTAAAAAATCTTTTCCATTTTCGCTTTACAGGAAAATCTTGTGTTTTCCGGAGGAAACAACCGGTACTGCCAGTCGAGCCAGGTATCCATATGGAAAATATGCAGATTCTTCAGGCTGATGCTTTCCCGGTTGACCCTTTCCGTAAAAACGTCGTACTGCTGGGCGGGCCCTCCCGGAAGAATCCACCGGGTAGGCTTATGGGAGCGGTTATTGCGGATTACTTCCTCCGCAAGCAGATTTCCCACCTCCGCGGCCACATCCCTTTCCCGTTCCCGCAGGATCAGTTTCATTTTTTGATTGGGCTGTTGTTCTAATTTTTCCAAAGGAATCGAGCACCATCTGCGTAAATCCTCTCTGGTGATCACATATTCCTGCATAATCCCACCTCGTTTTCTATCTTTCCGTTTTCTCGGAAGGCCGCGGGCCTTCATCGGCTTTTCAGCTTAAGCGCCGCTGATTCCAGTCCATTTTGGAGAGTCCGGCAAAGCGCGCGGGCTCTCCAAATAGAATGTTTCGTTACCCTTTTACACCCGAAGCCGTAACCCCCTCGATCACATAGCGCTGAAATACCACATAAATCAGCAGCGGCGGAAGCATAGCCAGAAGCATAGCGGCGATTTTCACCCGGCTGTCCACCCAATAATTAGGAGACAAAATATTAGCGATGGTAACGCTGATGGGCTTGATCTTAGCGGACGTGACCAAGGAGGGCCACAAATACTGCCCCCATATTCTCATGAACATAAGAACCGTGGTGGTCAAAATCCCATTCCGCATTAACGGAAATACAATCTGCCCGTAAATACGGAAATGTCCCGCGCCGTCGATTTTGGCTGACTCAATAAAGGATACCGGCAGATCCTCAATAAACTGCATCATGATAAACACAGCAAGAGGCGCCACCATCAGGGGTAGAGAAACGCCTAGCACCGTATCCGCCAAACCCATCCCAAAAATCAGGCGGTACAGCGGAATGATATACAGCACCTGAGGGAGCATCATGCTGACCATTACCAGCCCAAACAAAAGCTTCTTCAGGGGGAACCGGAAAAAAGCAAATTCATAGGCTGCCAGGGAGCTGATAATTAATATCCCGATAACCGTGACAATGGTATAGATCATGGTATCGATCGTAGCCCGGCCGATTTCAATGGTGCTGATGGCCTCCGTAATCTTTTTGACGCCGTTGCTGAAGGAGGTGGGAAATACCACCTGGGTCAGATTGTCGCTGTCATTGGAAAAGGTGCCGCTGAACAAGACCCAAATGGGAAACAGGCATACAAATCCCCAGACGGCGCACAGGAACCCCCACAGGAGCCCCTTGCATTTCTTATGTCTTTTCATCAGAAACCTCTCCCGTTCTTATACTTTTTTACGGCGGAGCTTAAACTGGATCAGCGTGATGGCGAGGATGATCACCATCAGCACCACGCCTTCCGCTGTGGCGCGTCCCAAACCGGACGGCGTACCCAGATACACATTTCGCACCATTTCCATCACGGGGAACAGCATGACCTGCCCTGTCCCGCCGATGCTGTTATAATCACTGTTGTTGCTGAGAATCCACGGAATATCATAGACCTGCAGCGCGCTGATAAAACCGTAGGTGATCACCAGGAACATTATCGGCTCCAGTAGCGGTATGGTAATATATCTCATCTTTTGCCAGGATGAGGCGCCGTCTAATTCGGCGGCCTCATAAAGGTCCGGAGAAATGTCCTTTGTGCCCGCGCTGATAATCACGAAGTTAAAGCCTACCGCGTGCCACACGTCGATCATGACTACCATGAAGATCGCATAAATCGCCGTATTGGCCCAATCCACTCCAACGCCGATTCCAAGCTTTTCAAACAGGGTGGCTACCTGGCCGGTCCCCGGCGTCATAAACCACTGCCAAATACCGGCGCCGATAAACAGCGGCAGAACATACGGGGTAAAGAAAATTCCTCGGAAGATTCCGTAAGCCCTGCGGTTGAGCTGATTGATAAACAATGCCAGCAGTAAGGCGATCGTCATGCCGATCAACAAGGTCACCGGCACATAAATGCACAAATTTTTCAGGGAGGTCAAAAACCTTTCAGATGAGACGCCTTCTCCTGATAACACAAACTGGTAATTCGACAGCCCCACAAAATTGATTCCCTCTTTTCCGCTGCTGACGGACCAATCGGTAAAGCTCATAACTACGCCGTAAAGGAACGGGTAGAGCATAAAAACGCCAAACAGGATGAAGAACGGCAGCAGGCCCAAATAGTTGCAAAAATACTCTTTTTTCTTTGCACCGCCCAGGCTCCTCGCGCCTTTCTTTTTTAATTTATCCATTGGAAACTCCTTTCACCTGGCCGCAAATATTATTCGCCAGCTTCAGCGTAAAGAGCGTTGATGGCGTCTACATATTTTTGAGCGGCTTCTTCCGGAGTCAGCTCGCCGGAGGTTACCAGCGGCGCGACGTCGGTAATGGCGCTGACCCAGAATACAGAGCTGTGGCCGAAATCCATCTGATACATGCCGCACTCTAATCCCTGGGAAAGCTTTTTCGCGACATCCAGCTCCAGAGCCTCCGGATCGTGCATCACGTCTTCCCGCAGCGTGGAGCGCCCGATCACTCTCGTGAACTCCTTCTGAGTCTCGTAATCACCCATCTTTTTCAGCCAGCGGCGGATCGCGTCGTTCCTTCCTTCGTCGCCGGAATCCACGCCGTACATCCAATCCTGACCTTCGCAGCCGCCGGTCCATCCGCCCTCTTCATAAGCGGGAATCAGCTGGATATCATATTTCACGCCAGCCTGCTGGTAATCCGGTTCCGTCCAGGGGCCCGCGCACAGGAAGGCCAATTGATCTGTTTTAAAAGCTTCGGTAGCGGCCTGGCTGGCATAAACCATACCGTTGGAATATTGCTCCATCGCCAAAATCGTCTCAAACGCGCGAACGCACTGCTCCGGTTTAATAGTGGTCTTTCCGTTTTCAACGCCAATGGTCAAATTCTCAGCGTCGCAGGCCAAAATACCCGCCGGACAGGTAAAGTGTCCGGTAGACCAGGAATGAGTCGCGTCATAGCCCGCATCCTTCACCCTCTGGCATTGATCATAAAAGTCTTCCCAGGTGTCTAAAGGCTCGTTTTCCCAATCGATTCCAGCCGCCTCCAGCACTGTGGTATTGCGGAAGATCAGCGGAACAAAGGTCATGAAGGGAACCGCAAGCTTTTTTCCGTCTATTGTTACGGCATCCCTTGCCTCGCTGTAAAAGCCGTCGCTCCATTCCTGATCCTCCTCATACAGCGGGGTCAGATCTAATAGGTCGATCGCCTTTTGGAAGCTTACCGAATCCCGGCCCGCAGCGCAAAACATATCCGGCAACCCTACGCCGGCCATCAAGCTTGTGAGCAGGTCGGCGTCGTCCTTGGCGACTACGGATATGGAATTGACATCGTCGTTTTCCGCTACGAAATCTTCAACCCAGCCATCCAGCAGCTTACCCTGATCATTCAGCACCATATCCGAATAGGTCCAAAAGGTCAGATCATATTTCCCGTCTGTTGCGGTTTGGCTTCCAGACGCCTCTCCACCTCCGCCGCTGTTGCAGCCCGCTAAGGAGCCTGCGGCCATGAGACACGCTAAGGATACGCTCAGAACCTTAACCAATAAGCTTTTTCTTTTCATTTTTCTCTCCCTTTCCATAACAATATCATAGCTTTATTTCGAAACGCCGCGTGCCAAACGAAACTTTCTTTGGCCTTCCGCGGCAAAATGCCCTTTTTTATTCCTGCCGCCAGTCCTTAGGTTTGACGGCGGCTCAGATAGGCCTGATAGCTGATATCGGTGGCCTTCAAGCCGAAACGCCGCTCTCCTACCAGCTTTCCCTGCCGGCTGCGGAAATGGTATCCCAAAAACCATAGAGGAAACACATAAAGAAACGGCGTCAGGCACTCCTCCTCTACTGCCGGCATCAAAATGACCCGGTCCGCCAATTTTTGAACCTCCGGCAGAGCCTTCTGGGTAAAAATCACGGTAGGCGTGCGGGCGATCTCACAGCCCGCCAGAAGATCCAGCACCTTTTCCTGAAGGTTTTCATGAGGGGCAAGCAGGAGCAGCGGGATTTTCCCGTCCGCCTCCCGGAAACGCCCGTGGGCAAAATCCTCCAGCTCCTCGCACGCTCCGAACACCCAGGCAAACTCACAGATCTTTAACGCGCCTTCCTGAGCCGTACCGAGATTGGGGCCGGTGCCCAGCGCTACCACATTGTGCATTTCCTCCTGGGAATATTCTTCTGCCAGGCCTCCCATTTTCTCAAACAGTTCCGGAAGGGCGCTCATAGCGTTTTTGACGCTCTTCCATTGGGCTTCCCAGTACTTTAGGCCTTTTGCGTTCCCCCTTTTTTCCCCTAGAAGCACCGCCGCCCGAAGGGCAGAATAAAGAAGGAACAGATGGGAGGCGCTGTAGGCGGTCATTCCCGCCTCTTGCTCCACGGCTGTGTCAGCCTCTATCAAATAATCCGAAATCTCCCTCAGTTTGGTTTCACCCCTGCCGGTGATTCCCATGGCCAGCGCTCCGGCCTGCCGGGCCGCCTCCAACCCTTTTACAACGCTCTCTGTATTTCCGCTGCAGCTGATGCCCACTACAAGGGTCCGCTCCGGCCGCTTGAGATAATCCCGCGCGTAACTGCGGAACTGATACGCCGGTACCGCTCTGGCGGCCGCTCCCGCTGCCCTGGAAAACAGAAATTCCGCATTCATCGCCGTTGCCAGAGAGGTTCCGTGTCCAATTATGATTACCGTATCCACTCGTGCCAGCCTCTCATCCGCTGCATATGCCCGCAGGCTGGCGGCGGCAAGCTCCTCTGTAGCTTTCCACTTTTCCGGTTTGGCAAGAGAAAGCATCAGCCGTTTCAGCCTTTCGTTGCCGGTTTGAACCTGTAACTGATCCATCCTTGATTCTCTCCTTTCTATAATCCTAAACCCGCTGCTGTGATTCCATGCCCTTCAATCCATAAACCGCCACGCCGCAGGCTCCCCGCAGTCCCGCAGAGCCCGCCCCCGCGTCGGAAATCTTTAACACCGCGTCCCAGTTGAAAATCCCATAATGAATTCCTTGGGCAATCCGCTGGATTTCTTTCTCCACCGCGTCAAAAAACCAAGGGTCTGACATCACGCCTCCCACAAAAACATACGTGCCAAGATCCAGCGCATTTTCTAAATTGAGGATCAGCACCGCCAGCTCGTGGATGGTATTTTCCACCGCCTTTCGCGCCAGAGGCTCTCCCCTACGGCACGCCTGCAGGATTTCATAGCCGGAAGGCGCTCCCTCACAGCGAAACAGCCCGCTATTGGGAAAAGCCTTTTTCAGTCTGCAAGCCTCACGCTGAAGCCCCATGCCCGAAGCCACCGTTTCCACACAGGCAGTTTCTCCATCGTCTGAACGGCGGTACAAAAGATTTCCAATTTCTCCGGCGTTGTTGCGTATTCCGTGAATGAGCTTCCCTTCATATACCAGCCCCATCGCGAGGCCGGTTCCTACGTTTACGCAGGCAAAGGTATCCGTACGCTTTCCTTCTCCGTAAAGAAGCTCTGAAACCGTGGAGGCTTTTACATCATTTTCCAAAAACACAGGGATTTGGTAATACGCCGACAATGCCCCGCAAAGATCAAAGCCATCCGGCCGAACCACCGACGACGACCTTAAACGCCGGCTCCGGTGATCGATAGATCCCCGAATTCCAAGTCCGATGGCTTGCGCGGCTTTCCCCTCTGGGTTGGCCTTCAGAAAGGAATCCAGCTTTTCTGTAATGAAAGAAAACCATTCCCTACACGGCATAGCGCGGGATCGGCATTGATTGTCGGCCAGGACCGTTCCTTCCATATCCATTAAGCCGTACCGTATCTTTGTCCCTCCCACATCAACGCCTAACACGATCCTATCGGTATCCATTTCAGCCTCCCTTCTCCGTCTGCTGAACCTTTAATACCAGCGCGGCCGCTCCCAGCAGCGCGCCATGATACCCTAAGCTTGTGGCCTTCACCTCCGGCATACCATCCGGAAGCCGCTTCATCTCACAGCGCAGCGTATCCATCAGAGAGCTTTTATAGGTATCGAACAGCAAAGAAAGCCCTCCTCCCAGAACAACCTTCCGTGGGTTGAGCAGAAACGCGGCATGAGCGATTGCCCTTCCTAAATAGGTTCCCTCCAGTTCAAAGGCCTGGATAGCGGCGGCATCCCCACGCTGGGCATATCTTTCCAAAACCGCAGCATGAATCCGGCGCCCATTGGGCAGTCCCTTCAGGCGGTAATAATTATCCGACAGTCCCCGCCCGGAGGCCAGCAGCTCCAGCGGGCGGCGTACGGCAGCGTTCTTTTCCAGCAAGTCCTCAGCCGGACACATGCCAAATTCTCCCGCCTCGCCCCAGGCTCCCGTATATATTTCCCCATTGAGGCACAGAGCGCCTCCGATGCTGTTGCTGACAGTCAAGTAAAGGAAATCCTTGCACATTCTTCCTTCTCCAAAAAAGCATTCCGCATACGCGCAGGCGTTGGCATCGTTCTCCATTTTCAGAGGCACTCCGTAGCGGCGCTGAAACAGCGAGCCAACCGGCAGATTAAAAACCCCCAAAAACTCGGAGGACCTCCATACTCCCTTTTCTGGGTCAGCCAGCCCCGGAATGGTCATTCCCATTGGATTCTTTCTGCATAGGGGATGCTTTTCCAAAACCTCATCCACCGTTTGAATGATATTTCCCAAAATCCTTCCGGGATTCCCCGCCTCGCCTTTCCAAAGAACCTTTCGGGAATAAAGAATTTTCCCCTCTGGTGTGATTACCCCCACCATATATTTGGAGCCGCCGATATCGACGCATAATATTTCTTTCATAGCGGTTGCCTGCCGCTTTCTTTGGGAAAGCTGGGGCCCATCGCCGCTTTGGCTTCCGCATTCATTCCTTGAGTGGTATCCAGGCCCAAGCATTCCGCTATCAGGCAGGACAGAACCTGAAAAGGCACCACCAGTTCTACAGCGTTAAAGAACTCCCCTCCCCTTAACGGAAATAAAAGATTTCTGCCGCCCTCATTTTCCAGGTCCGAGTCTCCTACCGCGACGCAGTGGGGCGTAATTTTTTCCATCTGCCGGAAAAGCAGCTTCATCCTCTCCTTTTCTGGACCATCTTCCCCAAACAGAAAAAAAATCATATCGCCATTTTGCACAGTGCCCAAGGGCCCGTGAAGAAATTCCTCCAGCTCATAGGCCGCTGTCATCCGCTTGTGGGATTCCATCATTTTCAAGGCGCCCTCTACCGCTGTGCCATAGTTCGCGCCGTACCCTATGATTCTGTAAAACGGCGGCTTCATGACTGGATATTGCCGTCGCAGAAACCATTTCACCGTCTGACCGGCAATTGATTGACAGCTGCCGCCCAGTGACGCGAGGCTTTGGTTTATCTGGCCGTATTCCGCCTGGCTGACCGAGCCTTTCACTCTGGCGCCCTCCAGCAGGCAGAGAAGAAGCACCAGCAGACCGACGGAATATCCCTTAGTCGAGGGCAAGGCCAGTTCTTTCCCGGAGGGCTTTACAATCACCACATCGCAGTACCGTTCCAGTGGACTGCCGCCGCTCTGAACAGTGCAAACACAGGGAATTCCAAGGCTGCGCGCCTGTTTCACGATTTCTACCGGCCCCCGGGTCAGCCCGCTTTCCGAAGGACAGATCACCAGCATTTCTTCCGGCCTGTATTTTCCGGAAGCGTTCAATCCGCCATGGTTTAGAAACAGCCCGGAATATTCCCAAGACGCTTCTACTCCGAGCCATTTCTCCGCAGCCTGCTTTAAGATCATTCCTGTATTGGCTACGGAGCCGCTGCCACAGAAATAAATCCGCCGCAGCGGCCTTGCGGATATTAGGTCTGCAAATTTTCCCGTCAGCCGGCCGCGCTCCCTTCCGCAGCAAATTTCTACAAGATTCGGTTCTTCGAAAACCGCCGCCAGCATTGCCGGCTGTCTTTTTCCGTCCATAAGCATCTCCCTCTAAGCAAATAGTAAAGCATCCGCAAAAAAGCACATCCGCGCAGGCGCTTTCTCCCATAAATTATATTTCACGAAAGCAGCCAAGCAGTTCGTTTCAAGGTTGAGCCCTAAGCGGTTCAAAGAGAATTTTTCCTTTGCTTGGTTTTGTTCTGGCTGATTTTACCCGCCAGGGATACCAGCAAAATAGCGAGAATCACCAGCCCGCATCCTATCATCGTAGGGATGCTCAGCTGGTCCCCATAGATCAGGGCTCCTGATATCAGGCTGGTCAGCGGCTCTAAAATATTTAAAATCGACGCGTTTGACGCTCCCAGCACGCTGATGCCATACAGCAGGAGCCGCAAGGAAAACACGGTGCAGAACAAGCCGATGATCATTGCGAGCAGCCAGCTCTTCGGGGTGGGAGGCGCCATCAATTGTCCGCTGACCAGGCTCTGCAGGGTAAAAAAGATACTGCTGGCCACCATGGCGTAAAACATCGTGGTAAAGCCATCCAGCATTCTAAAGCAGCTTCTTTGGTTGGAAACCACATAAAACGCGTAGGTTACGCCGGAAAGCAGAGCCAAGGCGATTCCCGTATAATTGGCCCCTCCGCTGAAATCCATCATCAGCACCAGCCCCACCGCTAAGAAAGCGACGGCGACCGCCCTGAGCGCGCCTATTTTTTCCTTTGTAAGGATCACCATGATGATAAGGACAAATAAAGGATAGGAAAACTGAAACATAGTGGCCAGGCCTACAGGTATGTAATTATAGGCGGCTGTCACCAGAGTGGCCGTCATACCAAATCCTAATATTCCGACCACTATCATAACTCCTATTTGTCTGGGGGTTGCCTGAAACGGGATCTTTTTTATCAGCATGATAGCCAGGCAAAAAACCGTGGAAAAGCAGAACCGCCATACTACAATGCTGCTGCTGTTCATTCCCTCTAAAAGCAGCAGCTTGGATAAAACCGGCATAATCCCATATAAAAGTGAGGCCGCGATAATCGCCAAATAACCCTTCATCATACTGTTTCATCCCTATAGATTACTAACTATTTATTTTCAACTTTAGGATAGCGAATTGTCTCGTGGATGTAAAATAGGTAAATCATTTTACCTAGGATAGTTTAGTTTTAAATTAAGTGAATAAGTTGAAGAAAATATTCTATTGATTTTTTAAAAATTTTAGGTATTATATATATAAATGGTTATTTGTTTTTTTAAAGCATATTTTTTATTTCCTATTAAGAATAATAATCGTTCATTTTTTGACACCGCTTTTTAATGCGCTTTCTGGATCCTACGGCAGTTTTTCGTAATTTTTTAATGAATGCTTATGCGGGTGGAACAAACCGCGCAGAAAGGAGTGCCCTTATGCCGCCGCAGCCCAATGATATCCTAACACCGGAAGGGGAGGCCGAATTTTATGCCAACCGGATTTTCCCATTGCTGACAACGCCATGGAAAGTATTTCTGATTTTAAACATTGGAGAGCATACCATAAGGTTTGGCTCTCTCAAGCTGTGCCTACAGGCGGTATCCCGTGTGACCCTGACGAAATATCTCCACGAGCTGGAGCGGGATGGCTTTGTACAGAGAATAGAGTATCCCGCTCCGCCTTTACGCACGGAATACTCTCTCACCCCCATGGGGCTCAGCCTTCTGCCGATTCTGCAGGAATTGGCGGAATGGGGAGAGCAATAGCTGCAAGGCTTTTGTTTTATATCCGCAGGGAACCGCCGCGGTTGCCGGCAGAAAGGACGCCATATGAACACCAAAGAATTTTCACTAATGCAGAAGCTGATCGATTACGCGTCATCCTCAAATCTAGATCACACCAGCGGAATTTTGGCCTATTATTTGCTTCTAAATTACAGCAAGCTGGAAAAGCTTACTCTTAAAATCGTTACAGAGGAATGTTTTGTATCCGTTTCCTCTGTCCGGCGATTCTGCCGAAAGCTTGGTTACGATAATTTTTCCGATCTGGTAAAGGCAAAAATCCACAATCCGGAAAACCAGCAGTCCATCGCGCTTTCCAATCTCGATCACGGCTGGTATCATCCCCATATTCTCCGCACTGAAATCAACGACACTATGTATAGTATTTTAAGAACCATTCCCAGCAGCCTGATCCATCAGATCGCGAACGATATTTTAAACGCCGACGCGGTGCTTTTATTCTGTGCCCGGCCCTATAGCCTTTGGCTGCGGGAATTTCAAAGCCAGTTGATCGCCTGGAACAAAAGCGTTTACATTTTAGAGGAAATCAAGCTGTATTACCCCACCATTAAGCAGCTCGGAACAAATTTGTGCAATATTATCGTCAGCCCTATGGCTTTTATCGTTGAGCCCCTGGCCCAGGATTTTATCTCCATTCCAGGAATAAAAGCCTTGGTGACAAGCTTATCCGTGCTGCAGAACGCTTCTTTTGAAAAATACCTGCAATATTTTGACAGAATTTTTCCTTTGAAGTTTAAAACAAACCACTACGATTATTTAGAAATCTATGGCAAATACGCGGTGGGATATCTATTTGATATTATTCTTGGCGAAGTAATCAAGCTGGTGCGTGAGAACCGCTCCAGCATTGTTCCCTCGATCAAGAAGCCCTTTGCAGACAGAAGCCTTAAGCGTCAGCATATTACCGAAAAAACAGTCAGCGAAGCTTAGCCCGTCATCAGCCATGATTCCGCTCCGCCCATCGCCAGGCCGCGAATCACTCTGTATTCTGCAGGGCTTCACAGCCTCTTGCTTTAATAAAAATCCTGGCTTGCTTTTTTTAGAAAAGATAAAGAACGCCCCCGGACTATAAACGTCTAGGGGCGTTCTTAGAACATAAAGGCTTTCTTTTTTTACAGAATAACTCTGGTTTTTCACAACTCTCGAAAATATGAACACCGGCTGGCGTTGGAATCCTGAAAAGGATACGGCGCCAGATTCCCTATTAAGCCGGCCGCACCACTGTCTTTTAATCCCCCTTTTTAAAAGCGGCAGGACTCACGCCGCATTGTGCTTTAAACATTTTACTGAAATAATACTGATCGTTAAAGCCTAAAATTTCAGCGATATCTTTTACCCTAAGCTCATTATGGGTTGTCAGCAGCTTTTGGGCTTCTTGCATTTTCAGCTTGTTGTAATAATCCATCGGTGAGTTATTAAAGTACATTTTCATCAGCCGGCTCACATACGACGGTGATAAAGAAAATTTTTCAGAGATATCCTGCATCGTAATGTTGCCATAAAGATTTTCCACCAGATATTTTTGGATTTTTTTCGCCAGCTCCATGGAAGAGCTGGGTTTATCTGCCCTTGCGCTCATAAATGAGTCGTAAAGATCCGCCAGCTTACTTTCCAGCTCCTTATAATCGCCGCATTCACTTAAAATTCTATTCGCCAGCGATACACTGTCCTCTAAACGTATTTGGCTGTTATCATTTAAGATACCGAAAAGCTGCTCGATCATAATCAGCATAAAGCGGCGGACAAAAATGATGGGATACGCATTTTGCTCCCAGGTTTTCAGAATTTTTCCCAACTCAGTTTTAATGTCGCCTGACATTCTATTCTGAATGACGCTTTCGATCTTTTTACTGAAAATAGCCGCTTCCGAATTTAAAGTGGTCAGGCTTGGGCGCTGATAGGAGATAGAATCAAAATAAATTTGAGAATGGTTCATCAGCACCAGGCTGCTCAGGTTTCCAGATAAATGGATATACTGTTCATGGAGCCGCTTGATAGTATAAAACTCTCGTGAACACATCATATTAAGCTGGGGATGCCGCTCCTTGAGGAAATGGTATGCCTTTTCGTTGAAGAGGTTAACTTCAAACTCTGAACAGCGGCCTTCGCCATACAGAATGACTTTTTCACCCCTGTATTTGGTTTCAGCCACCAAAATACCTCCATCCGGATCTTGGATTTCTAACGCTTGGTAAATCTCCTTTTTGGTTAACAGATCCGTCAGCTCTAAAATGGCCTTGCCCCTAACCACAGAGATCATATAGCTTTGACCCAGCATTCCTTCCCCTTCAGAGGCCCCTTTTAGTAAATTCGAAAACATTTCTTCCTGGTGGACAATACGGCGTTGATCTATCTGATAAATCAGGCTTTGTAAAATTCTTTTGAAGTCCTCAAAATCGACAGGCTTTAAAATATATTCATCCACTTGCAGTTTTAAAGCTTGGTGGGTAAATTCAAAATCGCCATAGCCGCTGATCACAACGCATTTCAGTTCGGGATAAATTTCTTTCGCTTTGCTGATCAATTCAAGTCCGTCCATCATGGGCATTTTGATGTCCGTCAACAGAATGTCAGGCTTTTGCTTCTTCAGCATGTCTAAGGCGCTGACGCCATCGTATGTAACCACAATTTCTTTGATATCCGGACGTATTGATTGGATCTTACTGATAATATCCCTTACGATCGGCTTACTGTCTTCTACCACCATAATGCTATACATGACTCACCAGTCCTTTGTACGATAGAATCGCCTTAAAACGAATCCTTTGAACCGCCGCCTACGAAGCGCCATGCTTTGATTGCCAAACGCCCCTCTGAAGCCTATTTTCACCTGTCATCCGAATCACTCGAAAAAGGTTATTTTTTGACAATTTCAGACGAGAGGAAGCACTATTTTAGATTCGGGAAGTCTCTCACCAGCGCAGCGGACGGTCACAGGCTTTAAAAGGCCGTTTGTTCTGATTACCGCCTGCGCATAGCCGCGGCAGAGACGCTGGTCGGGGCTGGTATAGTTCGTTGTTGTTTTAACCGCCGCGTTTCCAGCCGCTAAAAATGAGCCTCCGCCCTCTACGGAGAAATGCACGGGATCATCTCCATCAAGAATAACATTTCCAGCTTTATCAATTAACTCCGCATGAATGAATAAAATATCCTCTTCCCCTCTGTTTACAAACGGTTTTTCCGCCGTTAGCCTAATGTGAGCCGGAAGGCCGGGCGTACGGATCGTATGTCGGCAGATTTCTTTCCCGTCCTCCAGATTGACCGCCGTTAATTCACCAGGCTGATAGGGAAGCTGAAAAGAAGCGATAAAGTGGTTTGGCTTTCCCGACGGCTGTACTCCTATCAGCTTTCCATTCAGATATAACGCTGTTTCAGCCGCCATGCTGTATACAGATACCTTAACCGGTTTTCCTTCCATCCCCGGATAATTCCAATATTCTTCAACGACAGGCCATCCCCACATAGTGGTATTTTGCTTCTTTCCATAAAGGCAAGGCGGTTCCACAGCCAAATACGGACGTTTTGCTATTCCCCATACGCAGTCACGATAGTACGAGCGGGGGCGCTTTCTTCCGCAAAGATCTAAATCTCCTGTGCCAGCCAGCCGATACGGATACTCTGCCAATCCTTCAAGAGGCTCATCCACCAGAGTTCTTCCTATTCCCGCTTCGCCAATGTAGTCCATCGCCGTCCACACAAAATCGCCAATTAGGAACGGGAACCGCTCCACCAGGCTCCAGCCATGACAGCTGTCCGCAGGAGCCGTTTCTGTGGCGCAAAATACTTTATTCGGAAAATAAGCATGATCCATTTCAAATCGTTCCGGCATATAGTTATAGCCGGTCACATCCAGAGGAGCCGCAAAGGCCTCTGTGACCCTGGCAAAATATATTTTATCCGCATTTTTTAAAAGATTGGCGTCCATTCCTTCTACATCGGCATCAGGCGAAGCATTGCACAAGGCGTTGGTGACCGGACGCGTAGGATCGTTTCTTTTGAAGCAGTCCGTTATCTCGCGGGACAGCTGATAACCGCCAGAGCGCCCATCCCGTTCCGGAATTTCATTTCCGGTGGAATACATGATGACACATGGATGGTTTCGGTCTCTTTCCACCATGGCTTTCACATCTTTGGGCCACCAATCATCAAAATACCGGCTGTAATCGTAGGGCCTTTTGGGAACCCGCCACATATCAAAAGCCTCATCAATCACAAGCATCCCCAGCTTATCGCAGGCATTTAATAAGGCTTCCGAGGCGGGGTTGTGAGAGCTGCGGATCGCGTTATATCCACATTCCTTTAGCAGCCGGATTCTCCTTTCTTCCGCTTTCGGATAAGAAGCGGCTCCCATAATGCCTCCGACATGGTGCAGGCATCCGCCTCGTAATTTAATAGGTTTCCCATTGAGCAAAAATCCTTTTTGCGGCGTAATTTCTATCGTACGAAGGCCGTATTTTGAAAGAACCTGGTCCATCATCTCATTTTTGTAAAAAAGCTCAACCGCAGCCTGATAGAGATTGGGCGTCTCATCGGACCACAGCCTCGGCTGGCTGACGGGAACCCTGAGCTCCACATTTTGACACCTCTGGGCCTGTATGGAAATTATTCCGCTCGTTTCCGACCGGTTTCCGTCCGGGTCTGTCAGCCGTACCTTCAAAACCGCTTGGACGGGCTCCTCCGTTTTATTGGCAACCGTTACCCGGCAATTCACTTCAGCCTGTCCTTCCGCTGCCTTTGCCGTCAGAATTACGCCGCGCAGCGGAATATAAAGAGGATTCTTTACCCACAGATGCACATCCCTGTAAATTCCCGTACCAGTATACCATCGGGAATTTGGGATATCCTCATTTGCGGCAGAAACCCTAATATGATTCTCTCCCGGTTTGACAAATTCGGTAATCTCGCGCCAAAAAGGCGTATACCCGTTGGGATGCCGTGCGGCAAATTTGCCATTTATCCACAGCACCGCATTATGATATACGCCGTCGAACTCTAAAAAGAACAGCTTGTTTTTCCATTCATCAGGGATGCACAAATCTTTTTCATATTCTACCGAACAGCCAGGATAGTAGCCACCGGCCGGGCCGGTGGATCTTTCCTTTTGTGTTTCCAAGCTTATATTATAATCATGCGGCAAATTCACGATTTCATAGGTTCGGGGCCGGTTCCATTCCTCGGGCTCCGGGGTGGGATATACCCGCCATTCCTGATTAAAATCCAGCTTCATGATTATCCCTCCTATTGGATGGCCAGCATATCATTCCATATCCGCGCATCCCGTCTTCTGAAAAGGGCCCTCCAGCCGAACCGTTGTGCCCCCTGTCTCATTAATAAAAATGGAAAAGTTAAAATCGTCCCCATAAATCATCTTTAACCTGCATATCGAGTTGATAATCCCCATTCCGCACATTCCCGCCTTCGCCGCCGTCTCTTCCGCTGCGCACCGGGGAGAAATTTTTCTTTGATCCACTGTTTCATATATTCTCTCTATCTGTTCAGCGCTCATGCCGCTTCCATTATCGCTGATGGAAATAGACCAGGTATCGCCGTCAACCGCCGTAAGGATTAAAATTCTATAGGGCGGCTTGCTGGCCTTAAACGCGTGCTGAAAAATGTTTTCGACAAAGGGCTGCAGAGAAAGCCGTGGAATCAGCAGATCTTTTGTCCGCTGATTTAAGCTAACCTCATATTCCAAAAACTCCTCATAATTTTTTGCCTGTAATGATAGGTAATTATCGATGCATCTCATTTCTTCCTCCAGCCGGACCGTCTGAGCTGAGGAATTCACTGTATAGCGCAGCATATCGGAGAGCTGCTTGCACATGGAAACCACGTCGCCGGTACGGACTTCCTGCGCCGCGATGCTGATTGTGTACAATACATTGTGTATGAAGTGAGGCGCGATCTGGGCCTGCAAGGCAACCAAACGGGCTTCCGATTCGGCTTTGCTGGAGGCGATTTCATGGTCTATGGAAATTTTCAATTCCTCTAATATGTTTTGGAAAGCATGTCCCAGCAGGACAATTTCATCATTATCCGTAGAAAAATCCTTAATTCCCATATTTTGATAGCTTACCTGCAGCACATTATTGCGTAATTTTCTTAAAGGTTTTACCAGCAGCTGGGAAAAGAAAAACATGAGCAATAGTGAAATTAAGGTTACCGCGCCGACTATAATATAAGTCGCCTGTTCCAGCAGGTTCAGAGAGGAATAAAGCGTTGTCGGATCGTATTTAACATAGGTTGTTAAGCCAGAGTAAGACGATGTCGAGCAAAAATAAATATTTCCCGACTCATCCTCCAGAACATCGTCATGTTGGCTGGCTGCCAAAAGGAACTCTCTTGTTTTCTGATCCACCGGCGACGTAACGTAAACGATCTGATTCCTTTCATCAGCTATGATAACGTCGCCAACATTGCCAATATTGCAAATTTCCTTTAAGTGCTTATCGGTTTCCTCTACCTCTACATATCCATATTTCTTAGAATACACGTCGTAAAACGGCCGTACAAAGGATATGGAGAATTCCTCTTCGAAGTTACCGCTTTGCCGGTGATAAATGGTAAGCTTTTTTTGGTTCAGCTTTTCCACATAATAGGGATCCTCCAGCATCACGCGTAAATTGCTGGAATTTTTGTTATAAATAAAAGTATACCTTTCATCGTCGCTAAACACGTTGATATTCAGCGACGACAAAGAGGTAAGGGCAATCGTATTCGCAACAATATCCGATAACCGTCTATCGTTGTCCAGCTTTTCATAACTGTCAAACAGATAACCGGAATTGGCTTTTGTCAGGATTTGCATCAGCGTCTTATTCGAGATAAGCTTTTTTGTGATATCGTCAATCTTTTCGATGTGATTATCCAGGCTCTCTGAAGTTTTCACACACAGTTCCAAATTACTATATGTAATCTCGTCTTTTAATTGGGGAAACACGTTCAGATGCAGAAATACCGTAAAGATCGAAATCGTCAAAAACATGATAAACGAAAAGGAAATCATCATTTTCGTCTGGAATCTAGTATTGGATAAAATAAAAAACCACCTCGAACCTTTCAGCGGGACGGTCTGCCGGCCCGGAGCACCGGCCGCAAAGCTCAAACAATCCTTGCTTCTTAATTATATTATAGCCTATGATAGCAAGCCTTAGCGCTAGTTTCATTTGAAGCCGGAGCTTTTCCCTTTATAAGCTTTTGCCCTCACACCAAATTTTTCTCCTGCCGCGCTGAACATTAGGCCTTTACCGACCCTTCTGTCAGTCCATTGATAATATGTTTTTGCGCGAATAAAAACACTATGAAAACAGGCAGTATGGTTAAGGTTAAATCGGCAAACACATAATTCCAGTTGCTTTTGCTGAACTGTCCGAAAAATTGATAAACGGAAAGCGGCATTGTCCATTTGCTCGGACTGGATAAAAAGTAAAGCGGAATATTGATATCATTCCAAATATTCATAAAATCTAAAATTAAAACCGTCATGCTGATCGGCTTTAGCAGAGGAAAAACCACCTTGAAGAACACCTTTATTGTGGAAGCTCCGTCAATAAAAGCGGCCTCGTCAAGAGCTTTGGGGATTCCCTTGATAAACCCTGTATACAAAAAGCAGCTAAAAGAAATATTGATGGCCACATATAATAAGATGGCGTTCGTATAGCTGCCGTAAATTCCCAACGCGCTGAAAAGCCTGATGGTGGGAATGGTCTGCATAGGAATGATAGTGCCGATAAAAAAGAAATAATATAAAAACCGGGAAAGCGAAGTCTTTCTTCTCGCCACAATAAACGCCGCCAGAGAACTGACGCCAATGGTGATGGCAGTAGAAACCACCGTGATCAGGATTCCATTAAAAAAGGCCGTAATTAGGTCGGCTTCCTCAAAAACCGTTACATAGTTCTCAAACAGCCATTGCTTCGGCAGTTCCAAATTAAAAGCCGTAACCTCGGTAGCGTCTTTGAAGGAACCCAATATCATAATTAAAAGCGGCACTATAATAATAAAAGAAATACAAACAAATAACAATATTTCTAAAAGTGAAGTGATAAGCTTCGATTTCGTTTTTCTCGACATCATTCCTCCACCTCATTCTTTCGCATTTTTAATAGCAGCGGAATACAAATAAGGATAACAAACACCATTAGGATTACATTCAAGGCAGTACCCAGGCCCCATTCCCCTCTGCCAAATTTTTCAAACACCTCTAACGCGATAACTTGAGAGGCACTGCCGGGACCTCCGCCGGTTAACGCATATGGCTCGCTGAAAACCTTAAGCCCGCCGATCATGCTCAAAATAAAATTGATATTGAGGGAAGGCGCCAGCAGAGGCAGATATATTTTTCGAAACCGCTGGAACGCGTTGGCGCCGTCAATCAGAGAGGCCTCATAATACTCCTTTGATATCCCTTGCAGGCCGGCGAGATAGATTACCATATGATAACCTGTCCACTGCCAAATAGATACTCCCGCAATGCTTAACATAACGATATTTACATTTGTCAGCCAATTTTGAGCCATAAAGCCAAGGCCGGCAGCTTCCAAAAAGGTATTTAAAAAGCCGTAGGGATGCAGAATCGGCACAAAAACCAAGCCGATTACAACACTGGAAAGAATACAAGGTAAGAAAGTAACCGCTCTTAAATAATTTCTTGTTTTTAAATTTAAATTGAATGCCAGCGCCAGCAGCAGCCCAAAAAGGTTCTTAAAAACTACTACTACAAATGTATATAAAAATGTGTTACCAATGGCTTTTCTCAATTCGCTTTCTTGAAAAACCTTGATATAGTTTTGTATTCCCACAAAATTGACAGAAGATTTTCCTATGGTCCAGTCCGTGAGAGAATAATATACGCCGTAAATCGCCGGCGCGATAAAGAAAACCACATAAATTAAAATGGCCGGCAAAATCATCTGATAGCCATATAAACTTTTCTTTTTTCTAACCAAAGAAGCCACCCCTTCAACGGCGGAAACGCCTTATGAATCACGCGGAATCATAAATCATAGCCCATCAAAACGACAGGCTATGACTATGACTCCTCGCTTTAGAACACGATAAACCTGTTAAAAGCCTTCTTTTTCTTTTTGCTGCATTAAGTCGCTGAACTTAGCATCCCACTCCTGCAAAACTTCCTTAGGTGTTTTTACACCTGCGAACATATCCTGATAATATTTCCACAGATCGTTCAAATCCACATACATATAGGTATTCATTTCAAGGGCAACCCGTCCGTCATTGTAATATTCCGCCATTTCTTCCTGGAAGGGCGTCAATTCAGGAGATTTTGCCCCCTTAATGCTGGGAGAAAACGCAACCGTCTCCTGGGCTCTGTCGCACTGCTCCGGCTGGGCCAGGAAGTTCAAGTAAGCCTTTGCCTCTTCCACATGGGCGGCATCCTTTGGAATAAAAAACACGCAGTCAAGCTGTCCTACGGTAATGTATTCGCTCTCGCCGTCAAACATGGGGAACGGGAATAATCCGTATTCGCCGTCGGGGAGCTTTTCTTCCATTTCTTCGATCGTTTGATTGGAGCCCGCCATCATCGCGCACTGCTTATTTTGGAACACATTGATATAGCTGGCGTAATCATCAGAAAGAAGCGTTTCCTGCATGTAGCCCTCGGTGTAAAGCTCATACAGTTTTGTCAGGCTCTCCTCAAACGCGGGCACTTCGGTCCAAGCGACCTCGTTGGAGTTTATTTTCTCCCACAGGCCCGGTTCGACTATTGTGGCGTAATAGCCCCAAGCGTCGCTGGTATACATCTGGAATGTGAAATTATCCTTAAACGGCGCGTAAATCGGAGTGACGCCATTTTCCTTAATAGTGGCGCACGCCTGCACAAATTCATCAAATGTCGTGGGCACAGATACCTTCATTTCCTCGAACATTTTCTTATCATATACAATTCCCATTTCCATAGAGGTGTTTTTCATGGTAAACCCATAAATCTTCCCATCAGGAGCCTTAAATAAGGAAGGATCTATCAGGTTGTCTACGAAAGGCTCGTCAGAAAGATCCACAAAATTATTGACCGCATCCAGCTCATTCTCCGCGGAAACCTTGTTATAGACAACAATATCCGAAGGCTGTCCAGCCGCAAGCTTAGTCTGTAATATTGAAGTTATCTGCTCGTCTGGATCGAGCAGCACCTCAATGGTAATATTAGGATGAGCCTCCTCAAACGCCGCTATATTCTCCTCGCAAAAGGCATACTGGTTGCCCTGAACGTTTTGCTGGCTTGATTCGATAGTCAGCGTTATTTTTTCTTTCGAGGTCTCTTCTTCCGACGAAGAGACAGGCTCCGTGCTTTCAGACGGATTTGACGCATCCCCCTGAGCAGCCTCCTGGCCGCAGCCCGCGAGCATGGAAACGACCAGCATACCCGCCAGCAATGCTTTCACGCCAGACATAATTTCCTTTTTCACAATAGTACCTCCTTTACAATTCAAACAATATTTTATTTTTTTATGAGATAATTGTATACAATTTCATCACAATCTTATTATAGAGTATGATCGAAATCCCGTAAATGGAGTATGCTGAACAAAGATTATGGATTATTATGAACCGTTTAAAATCTAAACGGCCGCTAACAACGTTTCCGTAAGAATCGAACGCCGGCAGCGCACAGGCCCCTACCTCTTTTCTTCAGCAGGTTCTTCACACGCCGGCAGGTAAGTGAAGGAGTCAAACCACGCGGTGCCCGCGCCTTGCGCAAAAAGCCCGAAGAGGCAGCCGGTAAACGTGCTTACCATGCATTCCGTAGATAGCAGCTGGGTCCTGCCCTTCCCCACAACCTTAGGAGATTCTCCCACAGCCCCAGCGGAAAAAATATATTCCAGCTTAGAGGCCTGCACAGAAAGGGCCAGCGGCGTTTTCTCAGGGACATAAACAGGCTGGCTTTCTGTTATCATATCCCCTACGCGTTTTCTCAGCAGCACGGCCTTTTCCCCATTTTTTCTGGTTACTAAAAGATCATAATGGTGCTCATTGGTATGAAACACGGTGATTCCGGCCTGGCTGTTTTCGTTTTCCGGAGAAAACTCCACCACAGCCTGCACATTCACAAAAAAGTGCTGCTGCCTCCTGCCGATGAAGGTAGGCGAACCGCACCCATCCAGAAAATCACAGCCTGCTGTAAGCCCCAAAAAGCTTGGCCTCGTGGATAAGGTATAATTAGCGGTGTCTGGATTTCGGAGATAGCTCCAGCAGTAAGACAGCTTTCCGTCATCAAAGTGTTCCTGAAACGCCCCCGCTGATTCCGAAGAAGCCTTTCCGGTTTCACGGGGGACCTCTCTTTTTATGCTTGTAACCCGCATATGGGGCGTGATCGGGTTTCCCCCGTTGATTACCGGCCAGCCGTTCTTATCCCGATAAACTGGCGCCAGCATAGTTTCCCGGCCGATATGGTGGAGCATATACTGCGTCGTACGAATCCCGTGAAACACAGCCCACAGCTCTCCATTAGGCGTATCTACAAGATCCGCGTGCCCTACAGCCTGGAACTGGTCTAAAGCTGTGTCTCTATGAGTGAGAATCGGATTCCTGGGGCAGCTCTCATAGGGCCCCCACGGAGAACGGCTGCGGGCGATGGTTTCCATATGTCCATATTCTGTTCCGCCCTCGGCAATCATCAGATAGTAAAGTCCATCCCATTTATAAAGATGGGGCCCCTCTGGATACTTTCCACCGGACCCATACCACACCGGCTTCGGTTCCGTCAGAAGCTTTCCCGTCTCCAAATCCAAAATGCTTTGGCCAATTCCCTGGCCCTTTGGCCCGTCAAAGGTGCTCAACAAATACACAGTCCCGTCATCATCAAAAAACAAGGAAGGGTCAATTCCCTTTTGGCTCACCCAAATCGGGTCAGACCATTCTCCTCGGATATCGTCTGTCCACACATAAAAATTCCCTTTGCCGCTCATATTGGTTGTCACCATATAGAAACGGCCTTTATGGTAACGAATGGTCGGAGCCCAAATTCCTTGGGATGGCTGGCAGCGTCCCAGCGGCAGCTGGGATTCCCGGTTCAGCACACAGCCGATTTGTTCCCAATGGATCAGGTCATCGCTGTGAAACAGGGGAACGCCGGGAAAAAGCTCAAAGGAACTGGTCACAAGATAATAATCGTTTCCCACACGGCAGATGCTGGGATCGGGATAAAACCCGGGAATAATCGGATTATAATATTCCATTTCCTGTCCTCCTTCTGTTCTCATATAAGCGTTATTAAAACAAGCGAAGCGGCCTGAGGACGCCTGCCCGTCTTCGAGAAGCGGCCGGCAGGCGTCCAGCATTCCAATACAAATGCCCAACGGCCTCAGTCTGGCTCTGGCGGTGAAAAGGGGCGGCCAAGATTTACGGTCAAATCCGCGCCTTTCTTCTGCACAGGCTTTCCAGGAGGCCTGCTCTGCTACCGCCGCCGTATCCATACGGCCATTTCCCCCGGGGCGCGGTTTGCCCACAGGAAATAAGGAATGAGTCTGATTTTTGTTTCTTTTTCCGCTGCCTTATAAGGCCGGTAAAGGCGGTTTCCCCAGCCGTCTTCTGATTCCCGGACTCCCTTGCCCTCTATGACAACCGCCCCCTCTAAAAGCTGACTGTCTTTAAACACGGAAAAGGCGGAGCCGGGGTCCACGGACAGGGCGGATAGATTGGCGCCGTTGTCACATTCCTCCAGGCAATAGACCAGAGGCCCTCTCTGAAAAGCGATTTTGCCAGCGTCGGCGCGCACCTGGGGATTGGCTTGTAAACATTCCACGGGCATCTCTAACCGCAGCTCTACCGTATCCCCCTCATGCCAATGGGCCGCGACCTTTAAATAGCCCTTTTGTACCACGGGCCGCGGTACAGGCTTCCCATTGAAAAGCACAGACCAATTGCGGCACCAGCCGGGCAGACGCAGGCCGAGGGATAGTTCGTCCTCCGGCAGCGCCGACAACACGGTAAACTTGATGTGGCCATCCCATGGATAACTGCTTTCCTGTTTTAAGCGCATTTCTCCGCCGGCGATCTTAATCCCCGCTTCCCCGCTGATATAAAGATGCGTATAAATGGTATCCTCGTCAGTGGAATATAGATATTGGTTCAAGGAGGCCATGAGCCGCGCCACATTAGGCGGACAGCAGGCGCATCCGAACCATTTCTGCCTTACCGGCTTTACGTGCTGTTTATCCGGATTGCCGCCGCAGGCCTTCGGCCAAACCTCCAAAGGATTCACATAGAAAAATCGCTTTCCATCCCGGGAAGCGGAGCCCAGCACTACATTATAGAGAGCCCTTTCCATAACATCGCCGTAACGGCTGTCCATGTCCATCTGCAGCATGCGATGGGCAAAGAAAATCAACCCGATAGAAGCGCACGTTTCCGCATACGCCGTATCGTTTGGCAGATCGTAATCAAAGGTGAAGGCTTCTCCGTTATGAGTAGACCCGATTCCTCCCGTAATATACAGCTGTTTGGAAGCGATATTGTCCCATAAGCGCCTGCAAGATTTCAATAGCTCCTGATCGCCGGCCTCCCGCGCCAAATCCGCCATCGCCGAATACATATATACCGCCCTGACAGCATGTCCCACGGCGGCTTCCTGCTGAAGCACCGGCTCATGGGATTGATTGTATTTCAAATCCGGCGGAGGAACAGGCGCGCCGGTTTTAAAAGTGCGCCTATCCCTTGAACCTTCCCATTCCTTTTGAAAATAGTTAGGCTTCTTTCCCCTCTGGTCAATGAAGAACTTGCTTAGAGCCAAATATTTCTCATTTTGGGTTGCCTGATATAATTTTACAAGCGCCAATTCAATTTCCTGATGGCCCGGATACCCTTGTATCTTTTCCGGTTCCGTTCCAAAAACGCTTTCAATATGGTCTGCCAGCCGGCACGCCACATCCAAAAGCCTTCTTTTTCCGGTAGCCTGATAGTAGGCTGCCGCCGCCTCAATGATGTGGCCGGCTACATACATTTCATGACATTCATATAAATTGGACCATCGCTTTTTAGGCTCCTTTATGATGAAGTAAGTATCTAAATATCCATCTGGCCGCTGCGCCTTTTCCATAATCTCTATCATGCCGTCGGCAACCGCTTCCAGTTCCGGATCCGGACCGGCCGCTAAGAGATAAGCGGCCGCCTCCAGCCATTTCGCCACATCGCTGTCTTGAAAAACTTCGCCTTGGAATTCCCCTTGCGCAAGGCCGGCGGCAATTTGGAAATTCTGCACCGCGCAGCTTGGTTCCGCCCCTGGAATCCGGTCATTCAGCGCGTCCCACTGATATGGAAGCATCACCTCCTTCACTAGATCGAGATAACGCGACCAAAATGGGTCGGATATGCGGATATCCGTTAGGGGAACAGGCGGGTAGCATTTTTGTTTTGGCATGAGTAAGCCACTCTCCTTTATATGATTTCTTTGTGGGGATTCATCAGGAGCTCTTCCGTGAAAACCATAAGCTTTTTCCCTTCCTCCTGATTTTGGGATAAGCTTTTCCCTTTCGGCAGGCACCAGTATTTTTCTCGGATTTTTTATTTTTTCCATTCATATTTTCACTGCGGCGTCCCATTTTCCCGCTTATTTCATGAACTGCACGGAGCGCCTGTCTTTTCAGACAGGCGCTCCGCCGCGGATTTGCTGTTAAAACTCAAAAGAAATAACCGCTGTTGTCCCTTTCTTCATTTCAAGGTTAAATTCCTTACCGTTTTCCGCGTAAAGCTTTCCATCTACAAAGACCTTGCGATAGCCCACTGGGAACAGGTAATGAATTTCCTGATCTTCTAAAGAGGAGATTTCCGCGTCAGCCTTTCCGGCCTTCATATCCCATTCCATGCTTTCAATTTTCGCAAAGGTATACAGCCATACGCCTTTTACGGAACCTTTGCTCAAATCGTCAGGAACCGCGGGCAGCAGCTTGATAAGCCCTTCGTCTGAATACACCAGCAATTCCAAAAGCATAGCCGGCATAGCCCCTAACAGATCCCCGCAAAACACACGATAAGGATAGTGGACTGTATTCAAGGTTCGGGTAACGTAGCCATGCTCCATCAGCGTACGGAAATTATGCATGGCATCCGGCAGGTCGCCCAGCCTGACGGCGGTAAAATATCTGTGAATCACGCCATGGGCCGAATCATCCTGATGGCCCCGCTTCCGGTTGGACAAGATAAACGGCTGAACCAGCTCCGGCGTTTTTTCCGGGGTAATCGCTCTGCCCGGCCATACGTCATAGTGGTGCGATACATGGCGGTGATCATAGTTCTCCCCGGAATATTTGAAAGACCATTCCTTGACGGCGCCCTCTTCATCCAGCAGATAGGTGGGCAGCTTTCCCCGCAGCTCTTTCCATTTTGGATAATCCGGTTCATCCAAATCTAAGATTTCACACGCTTCCATCAGATTATCCAGCACCTCGCGGCAAGCCATAACGTCCATCAGTGAATTTACATTCATGGCATACACGTCTTTCGGGAACGGCACATGGTAATCGTTCATTGAAGGATCTTCCGGAGAATAGCTGGGATAAAAAATCACCTTTCCTTCCTCATCCGTATCGGACAGAAAGTCAAGATAGAACTGCGCGATCTCTTCTAAGCCAGGTACGACGCGCTCCCGCAAAAACTTCTTATCGCCAGTCACAAGATAATGGCCCCAGAATTCGTTGTAAATCCAGCCCAGCATTGCAGTCCAGCAATAATGCGGATAGACAATCGAGAACTGGTAGAACAGGCCTGAATTATAGTCGCAATGCACATTTCCCAGCACACCCCGGCAGCCAAAGAACCGTTTGGCGTTTAATCTAAAATCATCAAATTTGGTCTCGTAGAACCTAAAGTAGGTATCCATCACCTCAGGCAGGCCAGTCATATTACCCGCGCACACCTGCAAATTGGTATTGATATTATGCTGGAACAAGGAAGGCGGGTCGTCGCCGGTATCCGCAATCATGAAAAATCTTCCCATGTCGTATAGCTTTTCCATCATCATGGGGCTCAGCTCCACGCCTCTGCTGTGCTGCTCCTGGAGAAGCTCCTCAGCGGAAAGGGCCCAGTCCCCTTCAAGATTCAGCGTAGACCGTTCCATCATCGGCTGCAAATGCGCTCTGTTTTCTTCCAACAGCTCCTCATAAGTGCCCGTAATTTTTCTTATATCTTCCAGCACCGTTTCCGCAAGGCTGTGCTCATAGTCCTCCTCATATTTATTCGTCCGGGATAAAACAGTGACCGCTGTCGCGTCTTTCACCGTGATATATCCGTTAAAATCATCGCTTTTATGTTCCGTAACCTGTCCATCCGTTTGAATCAAGGAGGAACAGCAATAGCCTCTGGTTCCGTATTGGGGATCATACGCTAAAGATACGGTACAGCTGTCCGCCGACGTCTGAACCTGGACAGAGCTTCCCGGAATCGGATACATTTCATGGAAGTCCACCAGCACAAACTCTCCAAAGTCATCCTGCAGTTCATATCCGCCCGGCGCAACAAAACGCATGGTTACATCAAAGCTTTTCCCGTCCTGGCGCTTAAATTCCTGTACTACCACATCCTTCGGGAACGACGCGAAAGAGCGGCGGATGATCCCGCCCTTGCCGTCTTCGCACCGCACCGTAATTTCTCCGGACATCATGTCAAGATAGCGGAGATAGTCATGGCTGTTTTCTGCCTCGTCAAAATCCAATAATAATTCCATTACCGAATGCAGCCGGGGATGCAGCCGAGGAAACTCCACGCCGAAAGGACGTTTGTCAAGCCATTTATCATAGCCCGCATCTCTCGTCGCCTGATCCATCAGCTTTGCCGCTTTCTCAAATTCACCCTGTAGTAAAAGCCTTCTGCATTCCGGGATCGCATAAGCCACATCAGGCGGCTCCGGCGTATCCTTCCAACGCATATCCATGATTCGTTCTCTTTTAAAAATGATTCTCTCATGATAGGGGTCGCCAATCACATCAATGCGTTGTTTTCCGTTCCCTGTTACCACAACATCAATATCCGCCTTCGCCGGATAAAGACTGCTGACGCTTTTCTTCGGCAGCAGTTTCCTGCGCTTTTCGATATCCATTGGCGCATACTTTAGCTCGCATGGTTTTGTCTGAATTCCATAATTGCTCATAAAATCCTTCCCTTCTTAAAAATTCCTGTTAAATGCCGCGTAAACCCCGCTGGCACTTTCAACGGAAAATTTGTATTAAACTACGGATTCATATTAACATTGACCATTCGCAGAGTAAATGGAAGATGCTGAACAACGCGATTTTGATTATTGTGAACAGAAGCAATCCACCACGGCTTAGCCGCCTGACGCGCCGTTGTCCTGTACTCCTGAAGCTGAAAGCAAAAGCAAAGGCCCTGCGGCAAGCAGAATGCTTGCCGCAGGGCCTTATTCGCGCGGTGAAATAGCCGTTACCTGTCTCTAAGGGCTGTCTTAAATAAAAAAATTCGTCCCCTCGAAGCCATATGCCGCAATAGCATGAAGCTTCTATTGAAAGCTCCTTGTTTCCTTCTTTCCGCCGCGATTCCCGATTTTCGCTTCGTGGCGCATTTCCCGAGAACAGTTGAAGAGAGCCTAAAGCTCATCCATAAAAAGCACGGAAAACGCTTAAATTCAGCTCACTTCATTTTTCAGCTTAAAATCGAGCCTTCTATTCAACCTTTATCACATGAGCCTGATCGCCGCAAATGGACACCCGGTAGAATTCTCCCTTCATGCACACAGAAAATGAGAGGGATTTCCAGTGCTTTGGAAGCCTTGGATGAAAGGTCGGCTGATCGCAGTCATATTCCCATTTCATACCGGCAAACCCCAAAATGACACCTTGCCAGATTCCGCCGCAGTTCGCGATATGAACGCCTTCCGCCGCTCCCATTTTCGCTTCGCTCAAGTCGATTTCCAAAGCCCTTTGAAACAGCTCCCACGCCTCACGGTCTCTCTCAAGCCGGACGCACAGGATAGAATGTATGATCGCGGAAAGCGAGGAATCATGGGTAGTATAAGGATAATAGAAGTCATAGCTTTGCCTGATTTGCTCCGCGGAAAACCGCTCCGGAAACAGATAGGGCAGCATGAGTACGTCCGCCTGCTTCAGCGCCTTGACCCGGTAATTATACTCCTGAGACACCTGTCCGCCAAACGGCTTGGAGCGGTCCGGCCACATCGTTTCAAAATCCGGCTCCTCATAATCCTCAAAATGGTCGCATTGGGGAATGACCCCGGACCAGTCCACAGAATTCATAAGGCCCTGAGCCGTCTCCCGCAGATCTTCTATAAAACCGGGCTCCGCTGCTTCTCCGCACAGCTCCAAAGCCCAAGCGGTAATTTCCAGGCTGCGGGCCGCCATGAAGTTGGTATAGGCGTTATTATTGCACAGGCAGATATATTCATCCGGCCCCATAACGCCATCCAGTGTCACGGCCCCGCCGGGCCTGCGGCAAACACGGGCAAGCCAGTAGCGGGCCGTTTCCTTCAGCACTGGCAGGGCATTTTTTAGAAACTCTATATCTCCAGCCGCCTGATAATAGTGCCAAATACCATGGACGACATCAGCTGTAACGTGGATCTCATGATCCGCGTACTGCCAGTTCGGGCACTGCTCCTCACCGGAAACAGAAGACTCCCAGGGATACCGGGCGCCCGGATATCCGTAAGCCTTGGCGTTCGCCATGGCGCCGGGCAAGGTCTGAATGCGGAACTCCACCAGCTTTTTTGCCAGCTCCGGATTGGTATACAAATAAAAGGGGAGTAAATAGACCTCAGTATCCCAAAAGAAATGCCCGAAATATGCCTCGCCGGAATAGCCCTTGGCGCAGACAGCCACCCGGCTGTCGTCTGGATTGACGCTGCGGAGCAAATGGTAGATTGAAAAGTTCACTGCCTTTTGCGCCGTCTCATCTCCAACGATAGAGACGCCTGCCCTCTTCCAAAGGCGAGCCCATTGAGCCTTGTTCTCCAGATAGACCCTTTCTCCACTATTAATGGTTTCCGCCAGCAAGGCTTCCATTTGGTCAAATTCCAGATAGCCAGCGTCTAGATCCCGGGATGTGGAAACGGCGGACAATTTAGTAAGCTTCAGGGTTTCCCCCTCCCGCAAAACGGAATCAACGACAGGCCCCAGCACTTTTCCCTGACTGTCAAACAGCATGGAAAGCATCCGAATAGAATCCCCGTTGTCCGTTTGGACAACGCACCCGCAGCGGCCGGCCTCTCCGCTCTCTTCTACCTTTTTAAAATGGTTGTAACCGTTGGTCGTTACCTTGCAGTCAATTCCATTTTCAATCGTCAGGCGGCAGCGGCCCGAAGCCACCTGAAAGGAGAATTCCTGCACAACCACCCGCTTCAGCTGTCTGGGCAGAAACCGGCGGTATTGACAGCGGACAAGCCCGCTTTCCGTACGCCAGTCAAAGTCCCGGTAAAGAACTCCGTCCCGAAAATCCAGGCACCGGCGGTAATTGTGGATTCCAGGCAATTCCATATCGAGCTTTTCCCCATCGGCGGTAACGTCCAGCTTTAATAGATAGGGCAGGTTCACCAGTTCTTCCTTCAGCATGGGATGGATCCCCGTAACGCCCGGCACATAGACTCCCCATTTGGAATAGGGATGCCTTGGCTTTTCAATGGTCACGTTAGCGGGCATACGCATATAGAGCTCGCCTTGGTCCGCGCAGGCGAGGCCCTCCTCATAGGAGCCGCGAATCTGCAGATACCCTGATCCCTGAGCGAAAACGCCCTCGTAATATTTGGTATAACGCCGGCAATTACGTTCCTCCTCGACACAATAGGCCGGGTCAAATGGTTTCAAATAATTCATGGAAATACCCCTTTAATTATAAAATGGCATACTCATACGGCTCCAGGGAGACCGCAACCCGCCGTTCCCCCAAGCACACTTCTTCCGCAGCGGCGACGGGATTCGGATTCAAGGCCACAGCTTTGCCGTTTTGCTTTGGAATGATTCTCAGGCGTTTCGCGCCGGAAATATAGGGCTTGACACCGATTTTTCCAAGCAGAAGCTTCACGGCTTCCGCTTGGCTGTAAAATGTGGGTTCCAGGGAGAATGGAAGCAGAAGCAGTTCCCCCTGGCCAAGAGTAAAGTAAAATACGGCCGGATTTCCGGCATCCTCCGCCGCCAGAATATTTTTTGCCGCCGCCATAATCGGCTGTACGGTTCTGCCGATGTAATATTCCTTACCGTCCAGCTTCAGCTTCTGCTGGTCGTCTCCTTTGTCTTCCATTTCCTCCGCGCAGATGCCAAACATATCCGCCAACAGGGTGCAGCTTTGACTCCAGGAATCCCGTGTCGGCACCCGCCCGCACAGAATCAGCCTGCCGCCCTCTTTGACAAACTCGCAAAGCTTTTCCTGAACCGTCTCATCCATAGCTTCGTCGGAAAGGACGCACAGGGCCTGCGCTTCTTTCAGCCGCTCCATAGGCTCCTCCGCGAAATCGCACACTCTTGGCGTGAAGCCCGCCGACTTCAGCACAAAATAAAAATCGTTGCTGGCTCGGGCGGCCCGCTTCCAGATCAGTCCCGGATCGTTCTTGACGCCGAACAATAGATCATGCCGGACAGGCGCTGTCAGGTCCTCCTGGTTCTTCTTAATTTCCGACAGGGAACGCGCCAAATACGGGTAATTTTCCAGCCGCTCTCCGGTGCGGCTTACGGGAGTCTGCCAATTATGGTCGGTACCGTACCAGCCCATACCGGGCCGGTTCTCACATCCGGCGAACAGGAACATATTAAACCCCCGGTAGCCCGCCGCGATCGTCCAAAGGTTCCATAGATAAAGCTCCGGCCCGTAAACCTGGGGATAGTCCTTCCAATACCCGCTTTCCTGCTCAATGACCCAGGGAGCCTTCGCCAGAAAATTCGAGGCGTATTCCGCGCCGTAATCGCAGAAATAGGTTCCCTCCCGGATTCCGAGCTGGCCTGTCAGGGAATAATAGCAGTCGATTCCAATATTCAGCCAGGGATTTTTCCGGTTGTTCCCGTAATGCAGGGAAATCGCCCTGGGGTTATAAGCGTTATGTATCATTTCTACCTGAACACCATTGTTCCGCGCGATTTTCCGCAAGGTCTGGAAGTAAGCCGGAAAATAAAAGTCATAGACAAACTCCAAATGATCCCGCTGTGCTAAGCTGGGATTCGCCGCCTCCAGCATATGGGGCTCTATGGTGAGCAGATCGGAAAAATCCGACTCATAATACTGGTTCAGCCGGCTGGCCTGCCCATACTTCTCTGTCAAATAGCGGGGATAAAGTCCGTCCTCCCGGCCGATCCCCAGATTTTCCGGATTTCTGTCATCCAGATCCTCGGTGGGGATCTCATTGCAGAGCTGGAACATCACAATGTTTCCCTTCGGCGCCAGGTAATCCTGGATTTCTCCGCACACCGCCTTATACCAGCGCTCCGCCGCCCTGATAAAATCCGGATGGTTGTGGGCCACATTGTTTTTCATTCCCACATCCACATATTTGCCATCCTGATATCCTTTGACGTGAGCGTTCCGGTATTTCTGTGAAAACCATTTAGGCAGTCCCAAATCAGTGGTTTCCGCATACACATAAGGGCCGGGACGGAAGAAGCCCAGCAAGCCCTTTTTTTGAGTCAGCTGAATCCAGGTGTGAAGGTCGTTCTCCGGGCAAAGCTCGCCGGTAAAATCGAATTTTCCCTCCTCGTATTCATGGACAAACCAGGGAACGTAATAGGCGACCGCGTTGCATCCGCAGTCTACCAGCGCGTCCAGCGCTTTTTCCCAGTATTGCTTTTCCATGCGGAAGTAGTGCAGCTCTCCGCATAGAAGCAGCTCCTTTTTTCCGTTTATCATAAAATCTGTTTTTGTAATTTTGAAATCATACATTGCTTTGATCCCCTTCTGATGACGACAATAAAATTTTCTGATACCAGCTGGTTTCCCCGATCAGGGAAAGATCTGCGATCTGCTCCTTGCAGCCCTGCAGGGCACCCGCCCTGCTGACGCCGATGGAATACATTCCCGCGCGGTTCGCCGCTTCGATTCCAGCCTGGCTGTCCTCAAATACGGCGCAGTCTTCATAGGGGATTCCCACCAGCTCGGCTCCCAAGGTAAACACCTGAGGGTCCGGCTTGGCCTCCTGAACCATATTTCCATCCACCACGGCGTCGAACAGCTCCTGTATTCCAAGGCTCTTCAAAATCGGCGGGGCATTCTTGCTCGCGGATCCCAGCACAACGGCCACTCCCGCAGCCTTCAGCTCTTTCAAAAGGCGTTCGGCGCCTGGCAGCAGGTCCTTTTCCGTCAGTGTGGCGATCAGCTCCCCGTACCACCGGTTTTTCCGCGCCGCCATCTTCTCTTTTTCCTCCTGGGAAAAACGGTTCTGAAGGCCGCCGGAATCCAGCAGATATTCCAAGGACTGCATTCTGCTGACGCCCTTTAAGCGCTCGTTCTGCGCCTCGGTAAACTGGAAGCCCAGCTCTGCCGCCAGCCTTTTCCACGCCAAATAGTGGAATCTGGCGGTATCTACAATCACGCCGTCTAAATCGAAAATAGCAGCCTGCTTCATGTTATTCTCCTTCTTATCATTTTAATAAAAAGAGCCGGCAGACATCCGATTTGATTTCCCTTTGGATGCCTGCCGGCCCACGGTTTTATCCTTCCTCTAATCCCTTAGAAGAATTTTTTCTTACTGCTGTTCCTGCAAAAGCCTCGGGCCCCGCAGCTACAGGAGATTTAAGCGTCACGCTTTCTGCGCCGGAAGATCACAATGCCGGCACCTGCCAGGGCCAGAGCGGCCAGCAATATGAAAATTCCAGAAACCAGCCAGTCGCCTGTAGCCGTATGACCGCCGGAGCCTGCCTCTGTCTTTTCCAAATCCTCCATAGCGGCTTCCAGCCGGGCCTCCGCGCTGTCTACCATCGCCTGGGTAGCGTCTGAATCGGCCAGCACAGCCTTGGCCTCCTCCAGGGCGGATTGGAACCATCTCCAGCTGCTGTCGGTATAACCCTCCTGCCTTAAGGTTTCGGCTCGGTTGACCGCGTCCTTCAAGCCGCTCTTATCCACTTCTGCCGGAGGATTCACCAGGTCTAGATTGGCAATCGCCTCGCTGAGCTCTTCCGCCGCCAGGTTTACCGCCGGCTGATCCGCGTCGGGATTCGCATAAACGTCTCTGGCTGCTTTCAGCTTTTCCTGCATCTTGTCCCAGGAATCCGCTGTATAGAGCTCCTTTTTCAGGCTTTCCGCCTGCTTAATCGCCCGGTTCAGCTCTGTCTTATCCACCTCGCCGGGGACAATCACATCCTCCAGATCACTGATGGCCTGCTCCAGATCCTTAGCGGCGCCGTTGACCGCAGCCTGGTCCGCCTTTGGATCATTGTAAACGTCCTTTGCCTTTGCCAGGAATTTCTGCATATTCTCCCAGGAAGCAGCGGTATAGTCGGCTTCCTTCAGAGAGTCGGCCTTGTCGATCTGCTCCTTCAGAGCGCTCTTATCCACCACTGTCTCATCAGGGATATCTGCTCCCATCAGTTCTACCTCACGAACGGTTACGCTCTCGGCACCGTTCACGATTTCTACTGTGATGGAGCCGGTGTCAGTCTTAGTGAAGGTAAAGGCGTTCTCGCCGTTTTTCAGCTGATCCTTGGTCTTTTCCGCCAGAACCTGTTCGCCGGCCTTGATCGTTACCTTCTCAGGCACGCCGTCCAGGAACACCAGAGCGTTTCCGACCTCTTTGCTGTCCTCAAAGGTATAAGTCAAATAGTCGGTCTCTCCGCCGCCTCTGGTAGCCCAGCCTTCTTCGCTCTCCACCTTACCGTCAATGGTGTAGCCATTGGGGTCTGTGGGGAAGGTAAAGGTCTGATAACGGCCTACTTCGCCGCTTTCACAACCCACGCCGTAACCACTGGAACCGGAAAGCTCGTAGGAATAGTCGATCAAGGGCTTGCCGTCTGCATCCCGGTCGGTGTATACCCGCATCCAGCCGGTGCCCAGGTTTTCTGTTCCGGCATTGGCGAAGGTGCCGTCGGACTGCGGCTCATATTTGCCGTAGAACTGGTCGACGCCGTCAGGATGCTGGCTGGTGGGCCAGCGGTAGCACTCGTTGTTGGGATAAAGGCGAATATCCTGAGTAGCGCCCAGCACGTAGGTAGAGCCAGCCTTCAGCACCAGGTCTCCGCCCTCCATATTGGTCATCTTAATGTTATAGGGCTTGTTGAGGCCGCCCTCTTCAATCTCCTCAACGGGCAGGACACCCTTGCCGATCGGATCTCCTACAGGGGTTCTGCCGTCGGCGGAAGTCTCATAAATAAACACCAGGAAGTCGCTGTAATGCTCAGGGAAGGTATCTTCCTTCGCTACGCAGATATACATGTCCACAGCATTTACGGTAATATCGCTGTTGATGCTGGTTTTTACATCGACTGCCGGGCTGCCGTCGGCTTTCTTTTCCGCGGCGTAGTTGTTGCTGTTAATAGCCTGGAAGCCGTAAAGGGCTGACGCCATGCCGTCGGCGTTTTTCAGCACCACACGGATTCCATCGGTACGAACCATATCGAACTTAACGATATTCTCGTTGGGAGCCACGGAGCTGGAAGCGCTCTGATTCGCTACCGGGGTCCAGTCTCCATCTTTCAGGTACTGCACCTCGTAGGAATAGGGAAGCCCAATGACATCGTCCGCAAGGCCTGTGGGCTGATAGTAGGAATAGAAGCTTACCTGGTCGATATTTCTCAGTCCGGAGAAGGTGACGCCATAGAAGCTTTCTTTTTCCACGTTGGAAACCCACTTATTATCTAGGTTGACCTGCTGGTTGATTCCAGTCTGGGAACCAGCGGCGGAAGAGGAAACGGCTTCCTTGCCGTCGGCGGCGATATTCGCACCGTAAGCGGGCAAAGCATCCTTGGAAATGGTCTTCATACCGTCGATCCACATTTCCAGGGTCTGAGAACCGCCGGACTGGGTATCGATGGTAATGTAGTTGATCTCGCTGAAATCAGGGGTACCGGTAGTCTGGGCTACCCAGCCATTTCCGCCTTCCAGAGGAATGTTCACCGGATACCACTCATGCCGGTACTGCATCTCCGTGAAGGTCTCATAGGCGTGGGGGAACATCAGCGGATCGCTGGGCGTGTAAGAAACATAGTTATTCTCGTCGGTATACAGGGTAACCACCGGAGAATTCGCGCCGTTTCTTTGGTTTTGGTTGTGAAGCTTCATGCTGAAGCCAAAGGCATATTCGTTGCTGAAATCAAATCCCGCGTCCATAGTCTGGGGATAGGTCAAGGTATTGTTCTGAGCAGTGGAGGTCATCTTTACAGACTTATTGCCATCTATAACGTAATAGATGGGGTGCTCCATGCTGACTCCGCCTACCGTGGGAATCTCTTCATCAGGCTCCTGCAGGCTCAGAGCGGTTTTGCCTCCGTTTTCGGTAACAGACCAGCCCTCCAGGGACTCGGTGCCGATTTCTACGCCGCCGGCCACTACGTTTACGCTGATCCACGCAATATCGGTCCAATCCCCGTTGGTGGCGCTGACCGCCACATCATAGAAGCCGGGCTCCTTAAAGGTATAGCGCACGGTTTCACCAGCCAGTACGGTGCCGTCACCCATTTCCCAGCGGAAGGTCAAGGGCTTGCCGTTAGGATCGGTGCTGTTTTCGGCGGTGAAGGCTACTTCCTCGCCTACCGAGAAGCGGTTAGCCGGAGCGCTTTCAATCACAGCTTCGGGAACCAAATCAAGATAATTCTCATAATTTTCTTGGTACTGGGCGCCATCCCGCTGGATAATGTTTGTCACGTTAGCCGCCTGGTGTACTACGTCGCCGTCTGTGCCCTCCGCTAAACGGGTTCCGTTGCCTTCCATCACGTTGCCGTTGATTTCGAACCAATCCGCGTTTTCCAGATAGATAGCATACTGCCCGTTGTTGACAATCCGGTTGTTCTGAATCAGTCCGTTAAAGGAAGGCTGATTTTCACGGTACATCATACCGATACCTGCGCCGGCATTGTCATGGATATAGTTATCCACAATGATCTCATGCTCAGACGACCAGCCTGTCATGGAAATACCGGAGTTGCCGTATTGGCCCGTAGGCGCGTTGGCGGGCATAATGCCGTTCCAGCCCATTTCGTTGCCGATCATGACGTTTTCGTCAGAGCCGCCCATCCAGAAGCCGAAGCTGGACCAGTTAGCCTTGTTGTTATACCAATAGTTGCGGCCCATACCGCATTCCACCGCGTTATTGTTGGCAAAAGAGGTATCGTTGCCTTCAAACACGTTGTACTCAGAGCACATGCCGTTCAGGGCGCGCACAAAGATACCGTCGCCGCCGTGGGTAAAGTCGTTGTTTTTCACATAGTTGTAGTTGGAAGCCGCTTCGATCAATGAAGAGGTGGAGTCTCTGGCGTGAACCTCGTCATAGGGGTCAATCCGGATACCCCAGCTGAAGTCGTTGTCTTCGATCCGGTTCTTGGAGGAATTCCACAGCTCCAGGCAAACGTCAGAGCAGTCGGAGAAGTTGTTATCCGTAATCACGTTATTATCAGAGAACCGGAGATACAAGCCGTTGGCGTTGTTGGTGGCCACATTGTTCCGGATGGTGCTGCCGTTAACATTTTCCATCAGAACCGCACCGCCCAGCTGGTCGCCCCAGCCGCCGTTGGGATTGGTATAGTTGTCGGAGAAATTATTGTTTTCAATGGTTAAGCCGTTAGAATTGTAAGCTTCCAGAGCATAATAGAAGCCGCTGACATCAAAGCCCTTGATGGTGACCTTGCTGGAATCCTCTACGGTAAGAGCGGTGCCCTTGAATAAAGAGGTATCCACATCATAAGAGGTTCTGTCAAAGGGCTTATTCCTGGTGGCTGGAGTTTCAATCGGCGCTTCATCGCCGTAAGACACCTTCCACCAATAAAACACCTTGCTGCTGCACAAGTCGCTGAAGGTGCGCACGCCATCCTCGAAGATTTCGAAGGTATCCAGCTTCAGGCCCATGGCTTTCATATCGTCCGCGCTGGATGCGCTGTTTTCATACGCGACCCGAACTTTTACAGCGGCTTGGCCGGCATAGGCGCTCAGATCGACCTCGGCCTTGGACCAGTCGTTTGTGGGGACAACTGTTTTCAATTCGTTCCACGCGCCGTCGCCCACAGAGGCGTAAACCTTCAAAGCGCCGGCGAAAGCTCCATCCACTTTGGAGTCAAAGCTGAACTTGACCGCCTCCGCGCTGCTGAAATCAAATTCCCGGGTGAGGCAGTAAGAAGTTTCTCCATCCACAGGATTCAACTGATAAGCGTAGGCGCCGGTGGTCACATCCGCGAGAATATCCGCATCCTTTGCATTGTAAATCCGCACACCGGTACCGTCTACGGTAATATTGTCACCCTTGATGGTAATACCCTGCTCAGAGCCGCCGAAATCATATTCGCCAGGCTTGAATTTCACGTCTTCCGTAATAATCATACCAGGCACAGGCTCCAGCATACCGGAATCATCCGCCACCGTGATATAAATTTTGCTGCTAGGGCCGTCCACGCCGCAGGTAGCTGTGATCGCTGCCACGCCTTCGCCTACAGCCGTCACCTTTCCGGTGGGGTCCACAGCAACCGCAGCCGGCTTGTCAGACTCATAGGTAACCGTCTGGCCAGCCATTACCACGCCGAATTGATCCAAAACGATAGCGCTGAGCTGAGCGGTTTCTCCTTGCTTCAAAATTGTTTTATCCGCCGTAAGCTCTACTTTTGTGGGGACGGGTTCCGCAGGATCACTTTTCTCGTTAAAGTTTACCTTTAAATAAGCGGTACCCAAATTGGTTTGATCCGACGCTACTCCCGCCGGCGTAATTGCCCCAAAAAATTCACCTGGCTGAGCCGGATTACTGGTAGGCCAATTATAATGGTCTCCGTTATTGCCGCTGTTGTCCGCCGCCAGCTTGTCAGTGGTTAAAACAACGGCGTAACGCTTGCCTGCTTCCAGTTGATAAGCCAAATCCAGCTTATAAACGCCGTTGCCTGGAATCTCAGTATAAGGCTTGGTCACCGAGGCCAGCTCCGTTTTGGGCGTGCCGTCCTCATTGGTGTCGTACAGCTTCGCGATCAGGTTCGCGAAGGGAGGAGCCGCTCTGCCCTTGGGAAGCAAAAACACTTCTGCGGAGGTCATTTTTGCGGAAGCTGGAGCGGTAAAGGTCTGGTACCGGGCCGCTTCTCCTTCTCCGGCACCAACGCCATAGCCCCAGGTGGTATCGGAGGTGTCAAAGGTGAAATCTACCGGAGGAACGTTCTCGCTTTCGGACGCGTAATGTATTTTGCACCATAAGGTGTTGATATACTTGGTTTCGTCTACCCAAGCGCCGCTGGGGTTGATCTTGCCGGAAGGCAGGGTATCGTTTAACCCGATATCTTTGTTAACCCAGTCATAAGTGGGCTGGGTAACCGGAGCGTCCTGCTGGCCAAGGGGATCTGTGGTCAGAGCCAGGGCATAGCGCTTGCCGGCCTCTACCTGCACATTAAAATCGATGCTGGTTGGAGCCTTGTCGTTCACCTGAGCCTCAGGAACCGTAACGGTCTGCAAGGCCTCGCCTGCCACGCCGTCCGTAATCGGATAAATCGCCGCTACCAGGTTTCCCGGCTTGGCGTCTCCCGAGGTTGGACTCCTTTTGACAACGTAAACCTCTACGCTGCCGATCACGCCGTCCTTGGTGGCGTCAAAGGTCTGATAACGCCATACAGCGTCTGTTTCAACGCCGAAGGTAGATCCAGAGCCGGCGGGATTTTCATGAGATAAATCAATCGTATTGCTGATACCGTAATAGAGCTTGCACCAATAGGTGCCAAGGAAACTCTCGTCAACCCAATTGCCCTCAGGCCTGATCTTACCCGAAGGAAGGTCTAATCCAAGATCCTTCTTTACCCAGTCGTAGGTGGGTTTAGTGATCGGAGGATCCTGCTGACCGGCGGGGTCGGCGGTCAGGGCCAGGGCATAGCGCTTGCCGGCCTCTACCTGCACATCGAAATCAATGCTGGTAGGGGCCTTGTCGTTCACCTGAGCCTCAGGAACCGTAACGGTCTGCAGCGCTTCATCAGCGGGCTGGCTGCCGTCCATCGGATAGATCGCAGCCTTTAGGTCTCCAGGTTTGCCGATATCCGGATTTCTTTTGACAACGTAAACCTCTACGTTATCGATCACGCCATCCTTCGTGGCTTCAAAGGTCTGCCAGCGCCACAAGGCGTCTACTTCAACGCCGAAGGTAGCCCCTGAACCAGCAGGGCTATCATGAGACAAATCAATGACGTTTTCATTGCCGGCGTCGGAAGCTCCGCCCTCATTCGCCGCCAGCGCGCCGGATATTCCGCTGAACGCCATTAAGCCGGCGATAAGACAAGAAAGCCCCTTTTTGATAACCTTCTTCATTAAATTTTCTCCCTCTTTTCGCGCCTAATTTTAAATGTTTTCCAAAAAATCTCTGTCGGGCATAGGCTGATAAGGATTATGCGGTTCTGCTTGATACCAATAAACCACCGAGGAAATATCATCCCGCAATGGCAGGAAGCGTTTAAACCCATTTCGCCATCCAAGGGCCTGAATCGTAATTTTCAGATCCTTTTCAAAATAAATGGGATCGCAAACATGGAACCGATACATTCCAAACCGTTGATTCGCCTTAAGGGCCCCCTGGGGATTCAACACCTGACAAAGGCCGGCATAAAGATTGGTAAACTGCTTGTAGGTTCCTTTGGGATCTTCAAAGTTCCAGGCGCCTCCAAAATAATCCTCCGTGCCGGTACCGCAAATCGTTGGGTATTCCTGATCCCCATCCATGTAAAATTTGATCTCACCTTCTCCCCACCAATAATTGTTATTTACCTGCCAGGCCAGATAGGTTCCTACATACTGGCCTTTTCCTATAATATCGTCCGCAAGAATGCAGGGCTGCTTGTAGGTTACCGGATTCGTCCTGCGAAACTGAGCGTGAAAATAAGCCGCCCGGTTATCTACCTGCGTCAGATCATAGTTTATTTGATAAAACAGGGTCTGCTCATCCCGGCTCACATTTTCTACCGTAATCCGGGCGCTTTTCCGGAAGGGCATGGGAAAATAGCAGTTATATCCCCCCGCTGGATTTACATTGATAGGCAGAGACGCCACAAAGGTCGGCGTATTCCAGCCGCTGCAAAAGAAATCTCCTAACGGAGCCTCTACCGAGGGAGCTTCCTCCCCATCCCAATAGATCCGCAGCAGCAGCCAGCGGCTGGCCTCCGGGAAACAGGTCATCCACATGCTTTTGATCATTGCCGGCCCCTCAATGTGAGCAATCTCATAGGTCTCGCCGCTGCCGATCTGAATACAGGGGCGAACCTTCCAGCCCCTGCCCAAGTCAAACGCTGGGTTTGCCTCATCCGCGGGGATCTCCATAGCACCCTTTCCTTTTTCTCCGTGAGGATTTTCCGCGCTGATGGAGCGGCTTATATTTTCGCTGAGCATAAATAAATTGGATAAATTCGTTGTCATAAATCTGTCCTCTCTTTTTCATATGAGCGGCATCCTCTCACAGCCATTTTAGGATAAAGCCGGGAAGCAAGGAAGCTCTCAAGTCTCTTGCCATTCATTCTTTCAAAAAGAAATCCCATATCGTATCATCTGATGATCCAGCTGCTCATAAAGACTGACTGCCTATACAACCATCGGCGGCTCTGCCCGCAGGAATCCTTTCCCAAGGCTTTTTCACAAGCGCCAGGCCTTCGCTTTTCTCCTTGCCGCCGGCTGGCGCGTATTTTTCACCTGTTTTAAAAACCAAAAGGCAAGAGCCTTCTGCCCTCTGAAGCTTTTAATTTCTAGAGCAAACCGGCGCATGCCTTTCTGTGAGATCTCTCCGAAAAAGCTTTTTAGGCCTTGACAGCTCCTGCGGAAAGTCCAGAAACTACCTGCTCCTGTAAAGCGATATAGACGATAATGCTTGGAATAATCACCAGAATGGTCGCGGCGAACATCGCCCCGTAATTGCTGGCGAACTGGCTTTTAAAGTAGTACAGCGCAATGGGAAGGGTGCGGTTGCTGTTGGAGGCCGTCAGGGTCAGGGCGAACTGGAACTCATTCCAGGCCACCAAAAACTCCAGAACCGCTGCGGTTCCCAGAGCCGGCTTCGCAATGGGGATCACAATGAGGCTGAAGGTTTTAAAGAACCCGCTGCCATCCAAATAAGCGGATTCCTCCAGCTCCTTTGGGATGGTCATAAAGTAACTGCTCATAACATAAATGGTTGTGGGCAGTCCAAACGCAATGTAAACGAGAATCAGTCCAATCAGGCTGTCATAAAGCCCCATGGCGATCATCGTCTGGTACAAAGGCTGCAGCAGCGCGGCGCCCGGAATCAACAGCCCCACAGAAAACAAAAGCCGGAAAAAGGTCTTGCCCTTCCATTGAAAGCGGGCGATGACATACGCCGCCATGCTCAGAAGGAAAACATTCAGCACCGTGGCCGCAACCGCCACAATGATACTGTTGAGGTAAAACTGAGGAATGGGAGCGATTTTCAGCGCATCGGCATAGTTGTCAAAGTTAAAAGCCGCCGGAAGTCCCAGGCTGCCAGACAAAATTTCCTTATTGGTTTTAAACGACGAAAACAGCACCCACAGCAAGGGGCCGACAGAGATTATAATGATCGTACCGATAAAGAGGAAGATCAGAACCTTACAAATTATCTTTTTTACCGTATTCATATTCCTCACTCCTTCCTTAATCATCCTGTTTTCCAACTCTGTAAATCCGGTTGATGATTCCGACAACGATAAGTCCCATAATAATCATCAGCACACCCACAGAGTTGGCAAGGCCGAACTGCTTTGCTGAGAAAGCGGTATTGTAAACGAAATAGGGCAAATTCAAGGTAACATCTCCAGGCCCGCCCTTAGTGGTCATCATCAGGATATCCAGCTTTTGCAGCATACTGGTGGCTCCCAGCACCGTGGTGGTGCCGATAATATTTTTCATTAAAGGCAGAATGATGCGGATTGTGGTTTGAAATTCCGTAGCGCCATCCACCTTTGCGGCCTCCAGAATAGAGACATCCAGGGAGGTCATTTCCGCCATCACCAAAATAGTAACAGTGGCGGCGAACGGCAGCCAGGTAATGGTCACGGCGAAAAACGCGGTGGAGGAATTTGAGAACCAGTTGGGAAGGTTCTGAAAGCCTAAGGCCTCCAAGCCCTTATTCACGATTCCGAAGGAAGGATTCAAAAGCATAACGAACAGCATACCGATTGCCGCGCTGGAAATAATATTGGGGAACATGTAAACGGTACGCGTAAATTTCCAATAAAACTTTTTTCTGGCCAAAATCAAGGCGGTCAGCACTCCGATAAAAATATGCACCGTAGACTGAAGCACCATCCAGATCAAGGTATTCACTGTGGCGTGAAGAAACTGGCTGTTTTGAAACAGCTTAATATAATTGTCAATCCCGTTGAAGTGCGGAGAGGAAACCGCCACCCAATCGGTAAAGGAGGTCGCGGTCAGCATAACCACCGGGACAGCATATACAAGAGCAAAAATCAAGGTAGCCGGCAAGAGGAAGATTACCAACCACTTCTTTTTTATTTTCATGACGTCACCTTTTCTTCCTATTCGCCGTATTTAAAAAAGCGAATCTGTTACAAGTAATGGTCGAGAGACAAAATGAGAACCGTCTGCTAAGGGCTCCAAAACGAATATCTAATTCCTTAGAAGGGCCGTTGCAAAAAATTTGCAGCGGCCCTTCCTAATCAATGAAAGCAGCAGGAAAAACTATTATTTTCCGTAGTTAGCATCACTCTTAGCGGCTTCGGTCAGCTGCTTGCACATTTCTTCGGCAGTAATGGTGCCATCCACCAGCTGGGGGAACAGAGTGTTCATAGCATTGTTGGCAGTGGTATAGCTGATGGCGTCGATGCTCTTATAGCGCCATTCAACGTCGTTACCCATTTCAATCAGCTTGGCTACCAGCGGCTCGGCTTCCTTATATTCCTCCGGAACAGGAGTTTCCGGGTTCATCGGCAGAGTGCCGGCCTCTTCCAGATGGATCTGCTGGCCATAGGTGCCGGTCTTGAATTTAATGAATTCCCAAGCGGCGTCTTCCGTAGCCTTATCGCTCTTAGCGATGGAATAGCCTCTCTCAAACTGAGAAATGGTTCCGTTCTCGGGGAACAAAGCGACGTCTACCTTATCGGCAAAGCCTTCAGCGGCTTTTTCCGTATTGGAAAAGTCCGGCGTCATCCAGGGGCCGTTGGCGATAATAGCGGTTTCCTCGTTGAGGAAATGGTTAGCGGTGGTAGCGTAGTCAGAACCGATAGCATCCGGCAGGGAATAATCCTTCAGCATCGTCCGGATCATATCATACGCTTCGGCCACAAAGGACTCGTCATAGTCTTGAATATAGCCGTTGATGTTCATGAACTCGTTGCCTTCCTCGCCGCTGGTGCCGATGATCGAGGAAAGAATCAGGTTCGTTGTCCAGCAGTTCTCGCCGGTCATGCTAGAAAGGGGAGCGGAACAAACGCCAGAGGTTTTCAGGGTTTCCAGATTGCTCATCCACTCGTCCCAGGTAGTAGCGGGTGTGATACCGGCCTCCTCAAACATTTCCTTGTTGTAGAAATAGCCGATAGACTGACGGCCGTAGGAAATATTGTAAAGCCCGCCGTCTTCCCAGTTGCGTCCGAACTCCAAGGCGTCCTCGCCAAGCTCCTTCGCATACTCCGGGTCAGCTTCCACATAGGGGTTCATGTCCACGGCGATGCCATTCTGCACCGCCAGCTCTAAAACGCCGTTGTTTCCTTCAAAAACATCGGGCAGGGTGTTGGAGGAAGCGCGTACCAGCATTTGGTTGTAATACTCCTGATCGCTGGGCATTTCCTCAATGTTAATGGTAATCTTCTGCTTATCCACACCATTGTACAGCTCTTGGAACTCTGTCACATAGCGGGTTTCTGCCGCAGCTGCGTTATGAGTACCAACGCGGAACGAAGCGATGTTCAGTTCTACCGGTTCCGGCAGTTCTTCGCTTGCAGAAGCTGCGGAGTTGTTTTCCGCAGAGCTGCTCTCTCCGCTGCTGGCGGTGTCTCCGTTGCCGCTGCAGGCAGTCATGCTAACGCCCATAACGCCAACCAACAGCATCGCGAGGATCGCTTTAAAGTTAGCTTTTTTCATAACAAAACCTCCTAAAAATTTTGTTTTTATGTGCTTTGCGACTATAATATTAGCTAATTTTCCTTAAAATCTCCATAGAACAATTTGCCCTGATTTATAAAATAATTGCACAAAAAAGCGCGATGAGTTGCTTTTTCAAAAACTCATCGCGCTTTTCTCTGTAGTCTTTAAAAATTTTGCACAAACCTTTTAAATTTTTTACTTCTGACTGCGGTACTCGCTTGGACTGCATCCAACATATTTCGTAAAAACGCTGGTAAAATAAGCCGCGTCCTCAAAGCCCACCATCTGAGCGATTTCGTATACCTTATATTCAGGATTCCCTAAAAGAAGCTTAGCCTGGTCAATGCGGGCCCGGTTAATGGCCTCGGTAATGGTAATCCCCGTTTTATTTCGGAACAAGCGGCTCACATACGCCGAGCTGATGTGTATCTGATCCGCGATATCCTGTAACGTAATATTGCTTTGATAATTTGCGCTGATATAGCGGCTGATCTGATCCACCAGATCATGCTTCTCTAATCTTCCGCTGATCACCTGGTTGGTTTCGTCGATCATTTCCCGGCACACCTGAAACAGCGAATATAGTGTCGTGCTTTGGCTGATCCTCAGATAAAACCTGCTTTCCATGTCCTCGGCCGTATCACTGACATAAATTTCTCCGAACCTTCTGAATACCGCCGAGCACAAGTTGATCATTTTGATTTTTGCTTTGTGCAGCGGATAGCGGATATCCGTAATCTCCTGTTTCATCTGCTCCAACAGCTCTTTTGTCGCATCCGGATTCTTGTCAAACAGGGCGTCTGTGATTTTCGTCCCATATTCGTTCAAGTGGGAGGCGCCGGATGACTCTGACTCTTCCACATATAAAATAATTTCATTGCCGGAATCCGCGGCCCGCGAGAGAGCCATAGCCGCTTCATGAAATGTCCGGGACAATTCGGTAACGTCATGAATAATTGTGCTGACGCCGAATTTAATATTAATCCCCATTAGCTCATCCACCAAGCGCAGGATTTCCCCGCACATGGTAGTAACATCCCGAAGGGCAAGCCCTGTTTCCTTGGGTTCACTGATAATCAGCGACATACCAGAGGAGTGGACATTGACAATATGATAATCGTGCTTGTTTTCGATAATATCGAGAAAATTTTTCAGCATCTGCACAATTGCCTGCAAATCCCACTTTTTGTCTAATAAAGCTACCTCACAGCTGCAAACGCAGTAGCTTCTGTCGTTCAGTCCATAGCGTTCAATGTCCTCCGGGGAATTCAGCGCCTTAGACAACAACAGCGACTCTAAAACGTACCCTTGAATATTTTGGTACTCCCTCTCGCTGATTTGCTCCTTTTCCCGTTCTTTCTTTTCTGTCTCATACTGCCACACCGCTTTTTTCACCGCCTTTGGAAGATCGGTGATAATGTCGTTTTTCACAACAAAGTCCACAGCGCCGTAGCGCAGAGCCTTTCTCGCAAATTCAAAATCCGTATAAGCGGTTACCAGGATCATTTTTAAACCTTTGTGTTTTTTATCGATTTCTTCCATCAGCTCTATCCCGCTGAGCTTTGGCATTTTTATGTCAGTTATGACAATGTCCGCTGTGTTTTTCTCTAAATACTTCAGCACCTGACGGCCGTCGGTGCATTCCTGGACGATCTCACAGTTCAGTTTGTCCCAATCGATTAAATACACAATACCCTTCCGAATAACATCCTCGTCATCCGCCACAATCACTTTATACTTCATCTGATTCTCCTTTCCGATCCAGAGGAATGACAATTTCCACAACCGTTCCCTCTCCCGGAGCGCTGTGAATCCTCAGTCCATACGCCTCCCCATAAAGCAGCGTCAAGCGGTTATGAGTATTTTTCAGTCCTACCTTTTCCCTGGTTCCTTCCAGTGATACTTCCCCGCCGCTTAAATCCAGCTGCTTGGTGTCAAAGCCGCGGCCATTGTCCGCAATCCTAATCTTCAGGCATTTCTCCTCCTTTGTGATCGCCAGTTCAACGCAAACCCTTTCTATATCGCCTTCCATTCCATGAAGCACAGAATTTTCCACAATCGGTTCAATGGTGAGCCTGGGAATACGGACTCTTTCTAAGCCGGGTTCCATAGAGATATGATAATCGAGCCGGTCCTGGTACCTCTGCTTTTGCAGATATAGGTAAAACTCCGCGTATTGCACCTCCTCTGACAACGAGGTCATCATACTTTTTCCCGAATACAGGCTGGCCCGGAGCAAACCGGAAAGAGAAGCCAGCATCTGATAAACAGTCTCATCTCCGCACATTTTCGCTTTGATTTGAACTGTGGAAAGGACATTAAACAGAAAATGGGGGTTCATCTGCTGCTGGATAAACTCCAGTTCCATTTCCTGGCGCATAATCTTTGCTTTATAAGTATCGTTAATCAATGTTTTCATTGCGGCGGTCATGTCATTAAAATACATACCCAACGCGTCCACGGCGCTGTTGCTGTAGTGAGGCATCTTTACATCATAATTTTTCTTTTTCACCTCATTCATACAAATTACCAGGTCTTTAATAAACGAGGTGCTTTTAAACGATACAATATATCCCACCGCCAAAAGCACTATACATAGGATACCTGCGATAACGAACAAAAAGGGAGTTCCCTCCAGGGTTTGGTCAATAATTACCTGCTCGGGAACCACATTGAGCAGTGTAAGGCTGTTAGAGGATAACGGTTTTGAAAAATACAGGTAATTTTTTCCGTCCCGCCTGAAATTACCGTTGCTTCCGCTTTTGATCTCCTGGAAAATGTCCTCCTCAAATTTTTCACCTACCTGGTCCCGCTCGGAAGAGGAGAAAATATAACCCTCCTCATCCAAAAGATAAGTAGAATTCCCCTCTCCGCCATAGTAGCGGGAATAATCCTGGTACAAAGCCTTTTCATTGGTCGCGATTACAATCGACAGAGAATCCGGAGAATTGAAGTCCCGCTGCATACGGCGCACATGGAAAATCTGGTTATTATCTACCACAGGTGGAATATCGCCAATAAACTGCTGCTCCTGATTTTCTTTCAATATCTGGTTCGCGCTGACAGCCGATTGATAAATGGTATTCGGCGTTATCTGGTTTGCTGAAACATAAAGCAGGGGATCATCGTTGAGCAGAATACAAATATAGCTGATATAATTGGTTTTCCACGCATTGCTATAGGTAAGCACATGATTAGTCTCGTTTTTTAAGTTATTGATATTCGTATAATAAGCGGAGCTGTCGTCGTCAAACAGCCTCGTGTTATTAATCCAATGGCCAACGGTTCCTCCAGTAGCTACCGCCAATCCAGTATTCGTAATGAAAGAAAAGGACTGATCAATATTCTGCACGGTTTTATCGGTATAAATCTGCATTTTCTCATAGGTATTTTCATATGCCTTGGAATACATCACCATCACTAAATATCCGCCAATGACCAGCATGGAAAGCAGCGTAAAGCACACACAAATGATCACAACCCGATTGTGTACCGGAGCTTGTCTTAGCAAGGAATCAAAAGACTTTTTCATTTTAAGATCACCTTTGTCATGTTATTGTTAAAATAAGCCTGCCGCCACAAGACAAACCTATTGATCATTAAGCTTTCATCTCGACTACTGTGCCAGTTGATTCATTCCTCGATAAGCACAGCTTAGACATTTGATTTGATCAAAAAACGCGGTTTTTACAGCACCCCTTCAATACGACAAATGCCGGCATCTAATAACCCCATTTAAATTTAATCGGATTGCAGATTCTCAAAATTCAAACCTTTTGGGATTGATATTTTTAAAGAATTTTAAGCAATATTTTGCCTGTTCGGGCAAGGTATTGCTTTTTTATAGTCATTTTTTAACGTCCACAAAGGTTTACAATAAAAGCCGCAAAAACCGTTCTCCGCGTTATTATATTTGGGGTAATGAACCGCTTTTTCACATTCCTTATGATAATTCTATTATCAGTTATATAAATTATAATATAATAATTAAATATTTTGTCAATTCAAAAATAGCAAAACCGCTTTTCCATGAAACGGCAGAAAAGCGGTTCGTTTATTCCTTTTAGGGCAGTTAGCCCGAACATTTACAAAATAAAAGAGAGGCCGGAATCGGGATTTTCTCACTTTTGACTCCCAAATTCCGGCCTCCATTCAGCCTGTTATTCCATTGCTAGCTTTTATACGCGTTTTTTCTGATAAAGAACCAGTATGGCCGCACCCAAAATGGCCAGCGCCAGAACAGACACAACCGGAAGAACCAGCGTCATACTGTGATCCCCGGTTTCCGGCGTCTCAGATTCAGAAGATCCGGCAGGCTCAGAGGATTCAGAGGGTTCAGAGGAACCGGACGGCTCGGAAGAACCAGAGGGTTCAGAAGAACCGGACGGCTCGGAACCGGAGGGTACGCTGCTATCGCCGCCGGGCTGCTCAGAAGAAGCTTCCTTCACGGTTACCTTAAAGGTTGCGGTCTTGCCCTCATAGGTTACGGTTACGGTCTTTTCTCCCGCGGTGGAGGAATCAAATCCGGCTACCTCGTAGCCTTCAGTGATGGGCTTACTACTATCGTCGCTGTAATGGGCGGTTACCACCAGGCCGTCCAGATCCAGCTCGTCGCCGATCTCATACTCGGCCTTGGTTGGGCCGGTTACAGAGATAGACTCCAGAGTGACTTCTTCGACGAGGGTGCCCCAAACCTCAAAGGCATCCACAATCATGTAATCTCCGCTTGCTTTCACAAGCTTAAGAGTATGCTTGCCCTCCGGCAGTCCGAGGACTGTATAAGCCGCATATTGGGAATCTCCCTCAGCCGCTGAACAATCTACTGTGGCTCGGAGGATACCGTCAACATAAACATCTATTTTGCCCATATTCTCATTCCGTTCCGTGAGGAAGGAGGCTCCAATGCCATTAAAAGAAAATTCGCAGTAATCGCCGTTCCCGAGCTCCTTGGCGCTGCCAGCAATATGGACAGTACCGTTATAAGCATCCTCTCTATTTGTCTCTGCGCTCCATGTCGAGCCTATGTATTTGACGCTGGAGTGGGTGTCGTCCGCGAAGACAGATTCAAAGCCCACCTGTAACGGATCTGTTTCTACAGATTGACTGCCATAGCTGATTGCCAAGGCTTTCCCGTTATAATCAGCGGTAAGCTCATCGCCGTGCGCGACCGGCGCTCCACCCGCCACGGAAACCTGAATATCAGCGTCATCATAGCTTAAAAGCTTCTCAGCGCCGTTTTCATAAGTTACAAGTATTTTTAAGGCAGAAAGATCTAAGGGCTGTCCTTCGTCGTACACCAATGACGGCTGTTGAACAAGCTCAATGCCCGTTACATCTCCCAATCCGGTGGGAACCGTCACCTCGAAATAGTCAACGATCATATACTGTCCGCTTACTTTTTCCAGACGCAGCGTATGCTCTTTGTTCTCCAGGCCGGATACGGAGTAAACCGGGTATCTGGAGTCTCTGCCGCCCGTCTTGTAGCAGCTTACAGTCTCCTGTTCCTCACCGTCGAGATATACCTTTACCTCACCCATGTCGTTATTGCGTTCGGTCAAATAGGTGATACCGGTACCGGTAAAGGTGACCTCGCAGTAGTTGCCGATGCCGCCGCTGCTGCTGTTGCCGCAAATATGGGCATCGTTCATATAAGCGCCTTCGCCCGCTCTGTTATCGGTATAGAACCACGCGCCGTCATTTCTGTCAGTCGCGCCGGACGCGTCTACATATTCGATATAATCCAAATCGTTGTCGTTAATATTGATGATCTTCTCATTCATATTATCGGCATCGTATTCGGCGGCATCTTCCTCTGTCAGAATTTTAAAGGCGTCCACTATCATGGCTTGTCCGCTCTTTTTAACAAGCTTAATGGTATGTCTGCCCTGATATTCCGAGCCGCCGACAGGGTATTCGAATTTCAAGCCGGCGTTGCGGTAAACCGTTTGCTGATAGAGAATATTTTCGGGGCTGGAACAATCAATCGTTGTTTTCAGCTCACCGTCGATGTAGACGTCGATCTCGCCCATTTCCGGACCGGTTTCCGTGATAAACTCCACGCCGTTGCCGGTAAAGGTATACTCTACGGAATCGCCGTCAGCAGTAGTGTAATGCACGTCGTTCAAATAGTCTTCCCGGTCGGTTCTGTTCTCGCTGTAGGTCCAGTCGCCGGTATAAATAATATTGCTTTCCGTATCGTTTACAGTATGGTAATCCACGGAGGTGAGTTCAGAAGTTCTGTACTGATCGGGAGTGGTTCCTTCTTTGACCAGAACGATCACTTCATTTTCCGAGGTCTCAAATTCCATCAGGTCGTTTTCGCCGGCTTCGATGGTTTCCGCTTTGACGCCGTTTCTATACAGCACGACACTGCAGTCCCACGGATTTCTGACCCGGCAGGTTTCTCCAAGCTGAGATTCGATTTCTACATACTGAATTTCCTCGGATTCGATGGAAGAGGATACCAGGAAACCATCTTTCGCGAGAAGCTTATATTTGGCATCCCACGCTTTCGGCCACGCCGGGAATACACGAATGACAGGATCACCGTCGGTTGTGGGGGCCAGGCTCTGGTTCAGCCCATCCTGAAGCGCCGCGGAGAATGTTCCGTAGCCTTCCGCGGAATAGTAGTCTCTTTGGTCAAAAATCAGGTTGGGGGTATCGCCGTTTACCGTAAACACCTCATATTGAGTGTTCAAGATACGGCCTAAATCATCGCCAAGGCCCAGCTTGGCAACATCCACATGGAACCGGCTGGAGCCGTTTTGATCAACCTTAGTGCCCTCGAATTGATTCAAATATCCAGGAGAATGATAATAGGTGTTGAGAGCGATCTCCCAGTCTCCGTTGTCAAGGCCCTGATCTCTTGTTTCCAGATTGAGGATATCATATTTTTCCAGCATTTTGAAGATCGGGCTTTCTGTGCCGTGGCAGTCACGAATAAAGTAGTAGGGGGCCAGTCCCTGAGCCCACGCGGGCTCATCCGTCGCGAGGCTCTCTTTCATAGACTCATTTGTGGAACCTGCCCATACCGCGCCCTCGTCGGTGCGAAGCGGATAGGAAGCCATATTGTCCCTGCAGTCAATCCACAGAGCGCGCAGCTCCTCGTCGACTCCCAATAATTCAGAAGCCTCGACAGCCGCCGCGAACACGCCTCTTGCCATGGACAGGTCATCAATAACGTCTTTGCCCGCCCAAATGTGCTCGTGCAGATTGGTGTTATAAATATGATATTTTCCATCATCCTCTTTAACAAAGCCGGGATAAGTGCGATAGAGCTCGGCCGCCCCCTTAATAAAGTCATAAGCATGGTCGCGCAGCCAATCCAGATCCTTGGTATAGCAGTAGCGCTGCCAATAGTATTCCGCGGTTTCCTGAGTGGCCATCATGGTATGGGTAGTATAGCTTGCCTGGTTGTCAGAATTGCCGAATACATTCCAGTTCCAAGCCGCCAGATAGGTATTCCGCCTCTTTGTCATATCAGTAAAGTCCTGTGAGCGCTGATCGGTTTCAAAGGTGTAATACTCACGCACAGACTCGGCAATATCATCCGGCAAGGTTTCCCAGCCCAAAACGCCGCAGGTTTCAGGAATATAAATTCCCTCGCTGCCCCACATCTGCTCCGCCGCGACAGCATACTGGTCATAGCTGGACTCCCGCATTTCAAACAGCGGATCCATTAGGTCTACATGGTTGGCCGCCATAAGAGGCTGATAGAGGGAATCCTGGTTCCAGTTCCAATAGAAGCTGCCCCAGTCACGCCGGTCTTCCTCGGCAAGCCAAATCCCGCCGTTATATTTGGAAGGATAAGAACCGCGGTTGGAGATGGCGGCTAAGTACATATAGTAGTTTCTCCGCTGCTCAAAATTCTGCTGGGAAGGCAGATAAATATAAGACTGGTTCCAAAAATCCGCCCACCATGCCGCGCTTGAGGCAGATACCTCGTCATAGGAAGGGGATTGGGCCGCGCTGGCAATGGCATTGGCCACTACGTCGTCATCTTCCGACATGCTCGCGTCGCCGCCGACAACAATGGTAAACGACCCGGTTGCCGCAGGAACCGTTAACTGCATGGAATCGCGGTTTCCGACCTTGGATTCTTCAATGGAAGAAACAGAACGCTCCTGCACCGTTACCGCCATTGCCGCATGATTGTAGTGGTCGTTGCTTTCAATGCCGGTATCGCAGTCCTCCTGGATGAGCTGTTCCAAAACCGCAGTGCTGCCGTCCGCTTCCTTGGAAAGAACGGAGGTGGCTGTATGCTGGCCCTCGTCACCCCACACCTGGTTTGCGTCTCTGAGCATGGTTAAATCGATGGTAATATCCTCCGGCACTTCACGATTGTCCGTAACACGGAGAATGATAGCGTCAGAGTCCAGGTCCATATTGGGCAGCACCTCGACTGCAACCTCGGGAGTAGTAACGTCAAGCCGGCCTTCATACAAAGAGAGATAGTTTTCGGTGTCGCCGCCAAAAACAGAGCCGCCGAAGTTCACATGAATCCGCCCGATTCCGCCGCCGCCGGAATTCAAATGATCTTTAGAAACCGACGAGGCATCGTTAAACATAAATACGCTGGTGTGGTTCACCTGCATCGTCAGGGTGCTGTCTGTGGACTGCCAAACCGGACCGCCGAATCTTCCGTTGGCAACGGAAAAGCCTTGCATCCCGTTTGATATTTGCCCCGTATAGCTGATGTCGGACCGGCCGATCAGTTGAGCATAATCCGGGTTAAAAATAGGCGTCACACTGGTACCGCTTTCACTTTCAGCTGCGTAAGACGATGCCCCGAAACTAGCCGCTACTTGTAATACCATTACACACGACAACAGCTTCGCCAAAATAGATTTACGCTTACCTTTTTTCATAAGTTTCCTCCTCTTTTATTTTTGCTGGACAATATAGCTGATGAAGAATCGACAGCCCGCCAATCTTTCTGATACAATGATTCCTCAAGCCTAGCGGGAATTCATCTTCATTCACTATCAACAGAGTTTGTGTGTCTGGTGTGTTATACCTTTTTAGAACGATAATAAATAATAAAAAGAGCACCATATTTTGTGTCCCTTGCAAAACATGGTGCTAAATACAGATTTCTAAAAAGGTATAATTTAACAGTTTTAACTCCTTATTTATTATAAATACCGCTATTTTATTTCTTGTATAATAACTTTTTTTATTATATATCAACACCTTTTTTGTGGGAATGGAAATTTCGCTTCTATCATTTGTATTTTTTTGACTGTATTTTTCAAGCTATTAAGTTTAAATTTATGCGCATTTCTATTAAGCATTAAAATAAAGCCTGGAAAAACAGCTGTTCTTCCCTTTGACTTGTAAAAGTTTTTTCATTTTCATGCTTATTTTTAAGGTGTCCATAGCTTTAAATTAAAACACAACAAAAGGATGACCATCTAACCGTTTTTCTGCTCTCCGGCCACCCCTGGAATACGATTCTCCTCCATGCTCAAACTTGGAAACCGTTGATTAAAAACGATCGGAAGCATTGCCAATGATAACGCTGAAAATAAAAAAATCTGCGGTGCGCAAGCTGTGCACCGCAGGTTTATCTGACTGTTACAAAATAGATATTTGCCTTAACCTCGAGTGATCTGACAAAATAAAAGGCTGAACTCGAAACGCGAATTTCCTCCAGGCTCAGCCTGATGTGTTGACCGTGACGGAAAAAGACTGAATTTAGATTTCGCATATTAAAGTCTGATTGAACGTGACTCCTCAAGCTTGCTTAACAGGGAACAAAGCTAATTATATGTTTAACAGATTCCATATGCAATGCTAGAAATTTTCCATTAGAATTTTATTTGCATTTTCCGTCGCCTTATAGATATTATGCTACGCATTTTTTCATGTTAAAGAGATGCTGAAAAATAATGAGTTCGGAAAAAATCAGTTTGTTAGAGGCGCCCACTATCAAGAAATAGAAAAGTGGCCTAAGCATTGGATGAGTTTGCCTCCGGTGTACTATGACATACGCAATTGCATCTCTCGTAATGTCTGTCGGAAATCATATTATGCGTCTTCATTGCTTTGGTTCCGGTGTAATGGATAAAAAACCTTATGAGCAATATCAAAATCCTTATCCTATTGAAACAGTTGTTCTTGATTTCAGAAATGACATAAAGTGAGAAGCCACTCACTCTTTGTTCAACACCACAAGAGAATATACAGAAAGTTTCAATATTTATGATGAAAGGACAACTTTCGAATGGCAACAGTTAAGACACAATGAGGTTCCAATAATTTTTAGAAAGGCCTCCTGAAAATCGGTCGTGTCAATAATTTTTCGCACTTTGGTCTGTAGACTCTGGAGAAACTAAAGTCAGCCAGCAACGGAAATGTCCTCATGGGGGGTGTCTCCAGGTGCTTCATGTTCATATATTTTTTGTTGCCCTGCTGGGTACCGGCCATATGGCGTAATCGAGCACAGACCAGCATGAGGGCAGATCTGCGGTCTGTGAAAGCGTCCACCATCCGGGTACGGCAGCGAAACTCCTGATTTAGCCTCTCAATGACATTGTTAGTGCGGATGCGAGTCTCGTGTTCGCTGGGAAACTCGCAGTAGGTTAGAGTCTCCTCAATACCGTCCTCCACTTTTTTGGCAACCAACTTTACCCTGGATCGGGGTGTCACAGAAAACACATTGCGGTAGAAGTTGACAGTACACCGTTGGTATTTGGCTTCGGGAAATACTTCACCTACAGCCTCCAGTAACTCGTTGAGCGCTTCTTCTACGCTACCTCGCACCAGTTCTTTGATTTGCCCCTTGATTATTTTCTCAACAAAGCCGTTTTGGAATTGAAAGTCCTCTTGATTTTTTACATAGTCCAGTACGCTTTTTCCTACATTGTAATGAATTCCAATGCTTTGCTCCTGAATCACCGCGTTGTAGCTGACAGCGTCCACATTCAGACAGCTGGCCAGAGCAATCGGCCCCAGCGGGCAGTGAGGGGCTAAGGCCACGTCGAAAGCCTCCGCCATGGAAGCAATTTTCCTAACCTCCGTCAGGCCTCCCGCATGGCTCAGGTCGGGCTGGATGATATCCACACCGCCTATTTTCAGCAGCCGTTTAAAATCGTATTTGCTGAACAGCCGCTCGCCGGTAGCGATTGGAATATTACACGCCGCGGCGATTTCAGGAAAGTATTCCATATTTTCGCATAAAACCGGCTCCTCGATAAACATCGGGTCAAATTCTTCCAGCTTCTTCGCGAGAATTTTCGCCATTGGCTTATGCACCCGCCCGTGAAAATCGATCGCGATTCCAAAATACTTCCCGCATTGCTCGCGGATGGCTGAAACCCGCTCCAGAACGGCGTCGATTTTATCATACGAGTCGATCATCTGCAGCTCCTCTGTGGCGTTCATCTTAACCGCTTGGAAACCGGCCTCTTTTCGCTCCAGCGCAGCTTTTCCCACATCGCTTGGGCGGTCGCCGCCGATCCAGCTGTAAACCTTCATGCGTTCCCGGCAGGCTCCTCCCATTAATTCATATACCGGAACCCCAAAGGTTTTTCCTTTAATATCCCACAATGCCTGGTCAATCCCTGAAATCGCGCTCATTAAAACTCCGCCGCCCCGATAAAACCCAGACCGGTAAAGAAGCGTCCAAATATCCTCAATTCTGCCCGGATTCGCGCCGATCAAATAGGGCTTCATCTCCTCCACGCACGCCAGAACCGCCTCGCAGTGGCCTTCCAGCACCGGCTCTCCCCAGCCGGTCAAGCCGTCATCCGTTAGGATCTCCACAAAGCCCCAGCGGGGCCTAACGGTGTAGGTGTTTACCCGTACAATTTTCATGCGGTGCACTCCTTCTGTCTTGTTATCTTTCAGCTTTTTGTCATCTGTGCAATGACAATCCATTAAGCTTTCTTCAGGTCATCGACGATTTTTCGGACAGCCTCGGCGCACACCTCCCAGTCTCCGTTTGCCGCCGCAAGCTTCCATAGACATTCCTTTACCTTCTTACCTTTATAAAACGATGGCCGCTGACCGGGGCGGCAGAACCACTCCCCCCTCAATCGGCTTCCAGGCCTCGTCTTCCACCAGACGGTATTTCTTCACCCTGCCGGACTCCGCGTTCACGTTGACGCACCAGGTGGTATCCTCATAGTTGCATATTACCACTCCAACGCTGTTATCCTCCGCCGCAAATACCCCGTAGGTTTCAAAAATTCCGCCATCTACCGGCGACACCGTGACACCCTTAGTTCCCTGAAATTCCCCATCCCAGAACCACTTTCGGTACTCTCGCCTAATCTCATCCACCTTTTGCCCATATGCCACCGTTTCCGGATAATCCTCTAACCGCCCTTTAAAGTTATATGGCTCATAGCTGATGATAAACCGGTACATCAAGCATTGATTCAGCATGTTTCTGTCATTAAATCCCGTTACCGCCGTCATATACTGCGCCTGCGGCCATAAATAGCGGGATAGGGGCAGATACTCCTTATCCTCCGACCGGAAATATGAAAGTTCATAGGCCTCCATCTCCCAGTCATAACAGGCCTCTCCGGCAATCAGGAAATCCTCCGGCACGCCTTCTAACGTCCGGAACCGTTCGATCAAACGTCTGTCGTTCGCGTAAACCGGCCATCCGTACCGGTGTCCGTGGCTCTCGTCAAAGCATAGCCGAGCGGGCCCGTGGTGCATACACTCGTCGATTAGAATGCCATCCGCTCCTAATTCCACCATCTTCAAAAATTCCCTCTCACAGATTTTCATGTAAGCCTCCGCCCCAAAGCACATGGGGATCAGGCGCTTGGTATTGAGATCCAAAAGCTGTGTTCCGGTCTGATATTTATACCCAGGATGCAGATAGTAATCCCCATAGGGGTCTTTTACCGCCATATTCACAAGCTCCTCCCGGAACCACTTGGTTCCTCGGTCGGCCCAGACAAACTTAGCGAACAGAATTACCTTGACTCCTAATTCCTGGCAAGCCTTAATCGCTTCCTTCAGCTCCTCGGAGGTTCCCAGCCGCGGGTCAGGGCTGTGCGAGGGATTCCCCTGGTCCTGACCGCCGTTGTTCCAGCCTACAAGCTGTATCGCTTTGACGCCATGCTTTTTACACTCTGCCGCAACTTCCGGCAGATCGATAAATTTAAGCCGTAATTCGTCTTCCGGCGAATTGATATGAAGCTGCTGCCAGGAATGGGGTTCTCTGGCCCATTGAGGAGCTGCCGCGCAGGACATCCAGCTTTTTCTCCAGCCGGCATAAATATCCGCGCCCTGATTCCAGCCTCCGGTATAGGCCTCAAGGGCCACTGTGGGCAGAAGCCTCTTTTCTCCGGGCTTTATGTAAGGCACATGAAGAGCCGCGAAGCGGGTCTGTACCGGTTTTCCCGCTAAGGCCTCCCCTGAGCTTACCCGGGAATCAATAGAAGATTCCCAGCCTGGTCTTAACTCACCATACCACGCCGTATAATCGCAGCTTTTTGATTTGATTCCCATATATAGTCCCTGGTTAGGCGTCCGCAGCAGAATAAAGGGCACCGCGGGAGAACCACCGTCTCCTGTAATCATCGCCGGGTAATCCACTCCGCAGTAATGGAACGTATTGGTGAACTGGGGCCAAACCATTTTTTCCTCTGCCGTCCCGTACTTGGGCGCGAAAAGCTTCAGCCACGGCGCCCCCTCCGGCGGGGTCAGCGCGCCAAGATACGGGCAGTATACATTTTCCACCATATACGCGCTGCGGTTATCGATTTCCATCTCATATACCGCCTGGCGCCCCTCCGAGCGGATGGTCAGCACAACTGAGATTTCGTGTTCCCCGCCCCGTTCTGAATGAATTCGGTCCCACCGAAAAACGATCCTGTCCTCATCGGCCTGGTATGAGGACAATCTCTGCTTCTCCCCTAAGGCGTTGTTGTTCCGCAGCTCCTCAGACAGCGGAATCATAATCCTCCAGGACAGCCCGCTTTCCCGGCTGTTCATAATATCCCATCCGGTTTTCAAGGCCGTAATCCGATATACCGCGCCTGTCTCTTCGTCAAATTCCAGCCTCATGCTCTTTGTATTCAGCTCTATACTCATACTTTTTCCTCCATGACCTTTTATTGTTCTGCTGTTTCTCCGATTACTTCTCTAATAATAGCCAGTGCGCTTTTTCCCAACCTTTCAGCCGGATCTTCATCTGTCCGGATTCGGTATGGCAGTCCACTGAATAATCGAGCTTTTCATATTTTTCAGAAGACTTTAGTTCCACCAGAGAAATCTTCAATCCCTCAATTTCTCCGGTAATGGTAAGGTTCTGCGCGGAAACAAGATATTCGCCGCTATTTCTTTTGATTACAAAAAACTCGCCCGTTCCCTCCAGCCGCATAGCGCCTAAATCGGCGCAGCACTCTCCGTTGGTCCAAAACCGTTTCAGTTTTCCAGCATGGTCTAAAATCTGAATTTGTGAAACGGTGTTTTTTTCAGGAACCGCATTTTTAGAATTCCACTCATGAGTCAGCATTACTGCGTTCTCATCAAGATAATGGGTAAACCTCATCACCCCGTTTTTCACAGGCCTTTCATTTTCAATATAATGAGATAATTCCATTTGATCTAGGACCGAGCCCAACACTACCATATCCGGATCAAAATCGCTGTTTTTATCTTTGTCAATATTCCAGCCCAAGCACCAATAAAAGTAACCGTTTCCTTTACGTTCCATTTGAGTCTTCTCCGGAATACTTCGGCTTTTTACGATATTGCCTTGTTCATCCACAGAAAGGTTGTCGTTATGAGCCCATACCACGCCGCCGTTTTGAACAAACTGATTGGCTTTTTCCCAAGAACTCTCGCGAAAACCTAAACCGTACAGAGGAAAAATCAAAAGCTTAGTTCCGCTGAGGTCAAAGCTTGCTAGATCCTCATCATTCACCGCGCAGAATTTAATCTTTTTTTGGTAAAGCAAGTCTAAATATTCAAAGCTTCCTTTCCCTGGCAGACAAATTTTAGGATATACAAATACGACCTGTTCATTGCCGCTCTGGTCAAATTCCACGCCGTCTAAAAACGCGGTCCAATTTTTTAGAATCCGTCTGCCTGTTCTTGGGGTTCCGTCGGCATGAACGCAAATTCCTAGATGGAGATCCCAAAAATCGACCCATCCTCCTCGATACCGCCAATTCATATGGCTCATATTCCAATTCCAGGGCATAAAGCCGCCTCCGCCCCACATAAGGGTTAAAGCAATTCCGTTATTAAGATGGTACTCCAGCTCTTGCTCGCCTGAACGGCTACAAGGAACCGGATAGTGCGCTTCCTGAAGGACAAAAGGCTTACCGGTATGGAAAATATCTAACGGCTTTCCATGCTGGGAATGCCAGTCCGCCGATTCTCCCAGCAACATATTATTGTGCTGTAAAAACAGTCCGACTCCTACCATTTGCCCTGTCTTTCCCCAAATTTTTTTGTGCTCTGAAAGCCACTTTCCAGCTAAATCAATTCCCTCGTTAGGCTCGTTATCCAAATCCCATGAGATTCCCTGTATCGAGCCAAAACGTTCCATGATCTGCCTTGCGAATTTTTTCTGGTTTTCAATCAGTTCCGGCACCACAAACAGTCTTGAGGTCCCCATCCAGTGGCTGGGGCTGCCCATATTGGAGCCGAGATTTGTATATACCGAAGGCATGAAAACCAGTCCGGCGGAACAAAACAGCATGATATGGGCTTCTAAGGCGCGCATATGCTTTTCGGACAAAAGCGGCCCTGTTTCAAAATCCTCATACAGCTGGGAAAATCCATCCTCATAAACCTGTCCCGGAACAGCACGAAACCATCCTGGCATAAAAAAATGGGGACGCACAAACAACAGGCCGGTTTCCGCCATATCTAAGGCATCGCCGGCAATCCGGCTGGGGTTTGGATTGTGGAATGAAAAACCGAAAAGATACCGATCCTGCCAATTTGTTCCTGAGATCCATCTGCTTTTTTCTTTTACCCCTTGACGTTCAATATCAAAATAAGTTCCATTTGGAGAAACCTTAGGCGCTGGCAGCGTTTCCGGCTGCCAGCAAACCACACCGGTTTCCGTATAGTCCCGGATCTTTCCATTCTCATCCAGTAATTCAAACACCGTCTTTATCAGGACAGCCGAAGAGTCGTACCGCACCCGAATTTCCGCAGATAGTCCTTGGGTTTCGCATACAGTTTCCTGATAATGCGGCGGCTCTTTTGCAAGCCATTGCTCCTTTGTTACCGGAGCCAGAGATCCGCGGATTTTCCACCCCTCCGGCAGCGGATGGGTCAGCGGGCAGACCGCCCGGGTCTGCTCTCCGGGATGAAGGCTGGCAAAATCCAACAAGGGCTCTTTTAAATTGGTTCTGCACGCAAGCCAATCCAACATGGTTTTCAAAACCGGCGCGGGAAATTCCTGATTGATCTCGCCGCAATACAGCGCCCAGGGGGACAGCCATTGGCTTTGATCCTTACGGTATGGATTTCCCCACGCTTTTACCAAATGCATGATATTCGCAAGCTTTTTCCCCACCGGTGAAACGACGCTAGCGGTGTGTATGGTTTCTCTTACAATTGGCCTTGCCATATAAGCCCTGTGATCCATTAAATCCAACTGGGGCTGAAAAAGCCGCAGCTGTGCGGTCGCAGCAATATCCAATCCTTTGGGCGGTACCGTCAGGGGGAGTTCCCCGCAGCTGCAAAGCTTAGATTGAAAAACGATTTTCAAGGAATCAGCTGCATCGTCTAAATCAGGTGGAGTATAAACTGTAAGCCCCAGCTTTGCCCTAAAATAATCAAATTCTTTATCTAAAGGCCCAAATCCGGCGTTATCTCTGGAATCTCCAAAGGTCCGGACCACAGGAACCCATTCGCCGTCTTGTTCGATTACGGCGGTCTCAAAAGGGCTTCCGCCGAGATGAAAAAGGCCGCCGCCGTTGCTGAAATACTCATATAAAACGTCTTCGATCACATAAGGATAAATTTCTCCATGGCTGTTAAGGAACACCTCTCCTCTAACGCCGTTTCTTAAAATATCGGCTACATCCTGAAAAACCAGTTCAATTTGGGGAAATGGGAGAAACAGCTTTTTAATTTCCGCATTGAAAAAGCGGGAAGGCATAGCAGGCTCTAATAAAATAGAAATACGCAAGAAAACCACTCCTTAATCCCTGACTAAAATAACTAAACACACTTATTGGCAAACCACGAAGCACCGCCTTAGAAACGTACCGGTGCGCAGCAGGCTACAAAGGGACTTCTGATTTACATGCTTTTTATTATTGCTAAAAAAGAACCCGCCGCGAAAAATCTTGGCGGGTTCCATTGATAACAAAGGGCCTATCCGTTCGCTAGATTAAGCAAGAGCTTTTGCCATCTCAGCGTCAATCTGCTGCAACGCTTCGTCGACAGAAATCTGGCCCGCAATGGCATTCTGGACAGAAGTCTTCATAACCTCGAGCACCGCAGATGGGAACGCATGGTCAAAGAACACGCCAGAAATCGGGTAATCAAATTGATCCATAATCGCCGGTTCTTCAAAGATTGGGTCTAAGGTAACTTTCTCATTAGCGCCTGGATAAATACTGAACACATTACTCTCGGAGCAGTACAGCACCTGAGCTTCTTCATTGCACAAATAATCAATAAATTTAGAAATGGCGTCTGTATTGGTGCACTCAGGATTAAAGATTAAAGCATTATCGCAAGCCATTTGAACGGTATTGATATCGGTGAGGCCTTGCATCATTGGAAGCTTGATGGGAACAATTTCAAAGCCCAGATCTGTTCCGCCGGCCGTACCGGTCCACCAGGAACCGTTATAAAGCATCGCAACCTGACCCGCGGCCCAGCTTTGAATCGCTTCGTTTTGGTCAGAGCTGGCAAAGCCAGACATAAATACATTACTGGAGCCTAAATCAGCCAAGGTCTCCATAGCGCTCTTCATATAAGGATCGTCTGCAAATTTTACTTCGCCACTGTTCAGCTTATCTACGCTGTCGTATCCGGTCTGCTGGAGATACAGGTCGCCTAACAGCAATAATGCCGGCCAGCCGTCTTTATCTCCCACCGCCAAAGGCTCGATGCCTGCCTCGCGCAGTTTCTGAGAGACCTCCTGCAGTTCTTCCATAGTGGTAGGATATTCTAGATTATTGGCTTTAAAGATGTCGTTATTCACATACAGTGTCTGCCATACTGTTACGCCTCCGATAGGCATACCATAGATTTTTCCGTCTTGGGCAAAGGTGTCAAAATAAGCTTGATCCGCATACTCATCAAATCCATTGTCGTTAATAATGTCGGTTAAATCCATTGCGGCGCCTTTATCCACATACTCCCAGAAATCCTCTCCCGCACTAACCATCATGGCGTCCGGCGCAGTTCCAGACTCTACCGCCAAACGAGCCTGCGTTTTAATATCCTCGCCGCTCATTACCGTGATTTCCGCATTAAGTTCAGGGTATTTCTCTGGGAATGCCTTAAGATAATCGACATATTCGCCAGTCGGAGAAGCTGACAGGGCATACACCCAAGCGGTGAATTTACCGCTGTTTTCCTGAGGAGTAGATGTCTCTGTGCCCGCGGCAGAACTGCCGGCGCCCTCTGAAGAGGACTGCGCCGCATTGTCATTACAGCCGCTGAAAGCCGCTGTGCATAAAAGCGCGGCAAGCGCCAGACCAATCAGTCTTTTTGTTTTCATAATCTTTCTCTCCTTTTTAAACATAATTTTCTAATCTATTTGAGGTCTTAAAGAATAAGACTCCAAAGATTACCGTAATGAAAAAGAGGATCAATGACATCGCTGAACTATACCCATAATAGTTACTGACAAAGGCCTGCTGGAAAATATAAATGGACGTTACCTGAGTCGAGGTCCCAGGGCCTCCTGCCGTTAGAATATAGAGCAGGTCGAAAGCCTTAAAGCCATTCACAAGGTTTAAGGTTGCTAACAGCGCCACGGTAGGAGCCAGCATCGGTACCACGATATGCCAAATTGCTTTCCATTTTGTGCAGCCGTCAATAGAAGCCGATTCTAAAACATCCAAAGGGATTCCTTGGATGGCGGCAGAATAGATTACCATTCCAAAGCCGGAGGATTGCCAGATAATCGGTATAAAAGCCGCAAAAATGGCAAAATTATAATCTCCAAGAAAATCCACTGAGGTCGTAGTCACGCCCAGCATGGTCAGCAGCTTCGGAAGGATTCCCAAATTAGGGTTAAAAATTAATTGCCATAGCAAGGCCACCGCAGCCATCGACATCATCATAGGCATAAAGAAAATGGTTCTTCCCACAGGCTTTAACGATTTGAAAGGCATACCAAATTCCAGTACCAGCGCTAAAATCAGGCTGGTTATCGGCAAACATATCACATAAAGCAGCACCCAGATAAATGTTGTTTTTATGGATTCCCAAAAAACCGAGTCCGACATCAAGTTTTGGAAATTTTGAAAGCCAATGTTGTTGTATTCTCCCAAGCCTGACCAATCAGTAAACGAATAACGGAATGTCAAAATCAAAGGAACCACAATAAAAAGAACAGAAAGGACAATCGCAGGTAGCAGAAAAAAATAGGCTGAAACATCTCCAAGCCTTGATTTCTTTTTTGATTGATACATAATCTCAAACCTCTTTTCTCATATCTTTCATCCGTCAGCCCTTTACCGCACCGCTTGTCAAGCCTTGTATGAAATATTTTTGCATCAAAAGATACAGGATTAGCAGAGGGACTACTACTAAAGTCAAGCCTGCAAACGCAATATCATAACTGGAGCCGAATGAGGAAAAGAAATTTCGCAGCTGGACTGTCAACGTTCTCTCTTTCCGCAAAAAGGTCATAGCGAACAAAAATTCATTCCAGGTAGATAGGGCTACAAAAATAGCGACACTGGCAAATACGGGTTTTGAGAGAGGCAGCAAAATCTTTGAATAATATATGATGTTTGAACATCCATCTATCTGGGCCGATTCATAAAGCTCATAAGGCAGACTTCTGAAAAAGCTGTTCATGATATAGGCGCTGAAAGGAATACTAAAGGCAATACAAACTAAAATCAGACCTGTTCTGGTGTCAAACAGCTGAAGCATCTGTAAAAGCTTGAAAATAGAAATCAGCAGAACTTGCCCGGAAACTACCTGCAGGCCGACAAAAGTGCCCAGAAAGAAATTCCGTCCTTTAAACCTTAGGTGCGATGTGGCGAATGCCGCCATAGAAGAAACCAGAAGCGTAAAAACAACTACTGAAACAGTTACGATAATAGATACCCAAATGGAATTTGAAAACTCCCCAAACTCCCAGGCCTCGCGGAAAACGGCAAAATCCCAATGGGCCGGTAAAGAAAAAGGTTGTTTAAATATCTCCATGTTTTCTTTAAAGGAATTTAATATCATCCAGATAAATGGATACAGTGATATCACTAATAAAAGCAGTATAAAGATTGCTCCTACCAGCTTGACTGCCGCCGTTTTTAATCTCATATGCCTATTCTCCATATCTCCTTCTCCTTCATACTTTCACAATTCCTAACCAATTTGTGATTTTATCAGCGAGCATAAAAACGTTTTACAAAAACGTTTTTCTTTATTATACAGTATAAATCAGAAAAGTCAACACCTTTTTCTTGTTTTTAACATAAAATATTTTAAAATATCCTATATTTATATGTCAATTAGCCCATATATTAAAGAAAACATTTTTTCTTTATTTTGTAAATTTTTATTAAAAACAATAATTTTTATTATTGACAACTGTAGTATTATATAAGATAATAATCATATATTTTGTTTTTGTAGTATAAATTTATCGGACGCTGAATTCTAACCCGCAATTAAAAGCTGTAATTTTTCCTAGGGCACGCCGCAAAACATCTCATAAATTCTTATATATAACTCGTTTTGAATGTATCAACCAATCAAACAACTAAGATAAAAGATCATCTCAATCTACGGAGGCATAAAAACAATGGCTACAAGACAAGTGACAATAAAAGATGTCGCCAAACAACTTAACACCTCGGTCGGAAGTGTCAGTAAGGCCCTTACGGGAAAGCCTGGCATCAGTGATGAAACACGGAAAAAAATTATTGATACGGCCAAAGAAATGGGATATACTGCCAATCGGTCCGCACAATGCCTAGCCCGCAAACCAATCAACATCGCTATTGTTTACCCTTATGCTTGGGAGCAATATTTCAACGACATTATTACAGGAATTCGAGAAGCCTTGGAAGAGCTTCGAGACTATAATGTCATCGGAAAATTCTTTCAATTTTCGGATATTTACTCTGATCTTGAGCTTTACAGAATTTGTGATGATTTGGTCCGTGAGCAGATTGACGCGGTCATTCTATGCCCCGCCTCAGTCATCTCATGTGAGTCTTGCCTGCTTAAATTACATTCCCACCACATACCGGTATTCCTGATAGGAAATGATTTTAAGTCTCCCGGACAAACCGGCTGCGTGAGAGTAAATGCTTATATGTCGGGACAACTCGCCTCTGAAATTTTGTGCTTCATGACACCTCCAGAATCAAACTTTGTCATTTTCCTTGGCGACAACAATATTCTGGAGCACCGAGAAAAGGTGCAAGGGTTTTGTGATAAACTTTTTAATCACCATTATTTATTAAAAACCTTTGAAACCCATGACGAACCAGAAATCGCCTCTGTTTTAACAAAAAAAGCTCTATATGAAATTCCTAACATCCAGGGCTTTTATATCGCTACAGGTAACTCCCTGGCAATTTGTAATGTACTGCGGGAGGAAAACCGTTCCCAGGAAATTAAAGTAATCGCGACGGATTTATTAGAACCCATGATTCCCCTAGTCAAAGACGGCACCATAAACGCAGTAATTTATCAGTATCCTAAAGAACAGGGCAGGCAAGCTATCATGCAGTGCTACCATTGTCTAGTAGAGCATTCCCAATTAAAATCAGAAATATTAGTAGACCCGCGGGCAATCTTCAGCAGCAACCTTTAAAGCAGCCTTGAAAATATCCTTGGTAAAGGCTCAAAATAATCCCTTTGTTATTAACTAAAAGTAAAAAGCGCCTTCCTATAAAAACAGGAAGGCGCTTTATGTTTAATCAGCGGATTTTTCTACTTTATCCATGTTCTATCATCTAAATACAATAAGATACGGCAATCGACAAAGGCAAAATCGTGGAAGCCAAGATACAATTTTGTTATTCGGGAGTGTATCAGCGTTACCTTTCCGCTACTGGAGCCAAGGTCTGCAGAAGGTATTTCTTTCTCATAAGATCAATTCATCTGCTGTCGCCGTTTTTCATAGTGATACCTTTTACACTTTGTTCATCCCTTTACAGCGCCTGAGGTCAGGCCTTTAATTAAGGATTTCAAGGAGAACCAGCCGCAAATAATCGGGGGCAGAGACGCTAATGTGGTAGAAGCACAGAGCTTGGCAATAAACTGTCCTTGCTGTTCCTTGAATTTTTGCAGATAAACCGGCACGGTAGCCGTCATGGGCGAAGACAGGTTAAAGCCCAGGAAAAATTCATTCCAAATGAACACCGCTACCAGCAAGGCGGCGGTGATGATGCCAACCCGGGCAATCGGAACAATAATACGGAACATCAGGCGAAGCCCGTCGCACCCGTCTACCCGCGCGGCCTCTACCACTTCTCCCGGAATATCGCAGAAAAAGGAGTAAATCAGCCAAACCCCGATGGGTATATGGAAGCCCACATACAAAAACAGCAGGCTCCAGGAATTTTGGTTCAGGTGGAAATTACTGAAGATGATGAAAAGAGGAAGCAGCACCGCCACCGGAGGCAACAAAATCGTGGTAATGAACCAATAATACATACTGCCGCCCCGCCCTCTTTTCTTGAACCGGGCAAACAAAATAGAAAACGCCGCAAACACGGATAAAACGGTGGTAATAAGCGTTCCAAGCACTACCTGGAAAACAGAATTGCCCAGATAGCGCATCATATCGGAATTGAGGACTTCCTTATAGGTCTCAAGAGTAGGCGTAAAAATCAGCGTCGGATATGCCGCCTGATTTTCCGTTTTAAAGCCGGTAATAAACATATAGAACACCGGAAAAAAGTAAAATGCCGCAAACAGCAGGGTGCCGCAGAATACAATCCATTTCATCAGCTGCTTTTTGAAGTGAAGGCTCTTTCTCATAAAACTCACTCCCAATTCAAGCCTTTCTCTTCTGCATGGAAGAGAAAAGGAATTTTATGCATATCAAAATAATCACTACCACAATCACAGAAACTGCCGCAGTTCGGCCAACATTATGTGAAACCGTCATCTGCTTATATATTTCGTAGGTAAAGGTGTAGGTCGAGGTCCCCGGCCCGCCTAATGTCGTGGTCACGATCAGGCCCAGCTCCTTCATAATGAAAACGAAGCCCAGCATCATTGCCACCTGAAGGTAATTAAAGATCATTGGCAGTTTGATTTTAAAGGTTAGCACCCACCAATTGCATCCGTCAATTTTCGCGCTTTCCACAACCTCCTCAGAAATTCCTTGAAGGCCCCCTAAATAGATCATGATGAAAAACGGCATCCACTGCCAGATAAAAATCAGGATCAAGGATGCCATTGGATATCTGGTGAGGGGATCGCTGGGCACGCCGCCAAACGTCCGGACAATTTCTCCATACCAGCCAAAGGAAATATTGAAAATCGTATATTTCCAGATTACCCCGCTGGCAGTGGTCATCAAGAAAAAGGGAGTAATCACCATGGTGCGGAACAGCCTTTTCCCGGGAATGTCATGATCCAGCAGAAGCGCGATCAGGTATCCCAAAAACGTACACACCACAAGGGAGACAATGACCAAAACAGCCGTTTGCAAAGCTATTTTCCAAAATTCCGCGTCAGTAAGAAAGTAAATATAATTTTTCAGTCCGGCGAAGGTGATCCCTTTATCCGGCCGGGTTAGATTCCAGTTAGTAAAGGAATAAACGATACAAAAGATAAAAGGTATTTGCGTGCAGATTGCCACGATGACCACCGCGGGGACTAAATAAAATCTTTCATTAGAGAGCTTTCTCTTTTTCCCGAACATCACAAGCCTTCCTTTCGTGGACTCGCTGCGGCCCGAGAAGCTGGTCTCCGGCCGCAGCGATTATTTCCGCATCCGTTTATTCCTTGTAGCCGCCCTCTTCCGCAACATCATTAAAGAAATCATTGCAGTTATTCAGCGCTGTATCCATATCAATGTCGCCTACGATGCAAGCGGCCATTTGCTCGGTCATATAATCTCCAAGCTCGCTGTATTCGGGAATCGCCAGGAATTGGTTTCCCTTGCAAGGGTTGCCTTCCAGTTCAAACTTTGCACCCTGGATCGCGTCGAGAGTCGCCGCGGCATAAGAAAGGCCTTTATAGTCGTCGCGTTCATAGGTAGAGGTTCTGATACCGGAAGGTGTGGAAGCGCCGGTAGAATCCAGGCCCATAGTCAAATCCACATAATCCTTAGAGGAGGCCCACATCATGTAGTCTACAACCTCCTGGCCCTTGTCGGACTGGGGATTTAAAGCAAAGGACCATTCCCAAATCCATCCGGAGTCGTTAGGAGCCACGATATAGCCGGTATTATCCTTCATCGCCGAATCATCGGTATCCAGATTAGAGGCATTGGATGTGGCATCATACCACATTGCTCCCTTGCCGGAGGTCATATAGTTGATACAGTCATTGTAGGTGCAGTTGGTGACATCATCCGGACCACAGTTTACCGCCAGATTATAGAAGGTTTCCCAGCCGCTTTTCATTTCCTCCGTATTAAAGGTGGCATTCCAAGACTCGTCGTACATCCTGGCACCAAAGGAATTACAGATGGTTGTCAACACACCCCCGCTAGCACCCCATCCGACGTTTCCGCGAAGGACAAAGCCATATTCCTCATTTTGCTTATCGGTCAAGGCCTGCGCCCAGCCGTAAATTTCCTCCCAGGTGGGGTTTTCAGTAACCGTAATGCCAGCCTCTTCAAACTTTTCAATGTTATACATAATGAAGGAGCTCTCACCGAAGAATGGAATCGCGTATTGATTTCCATCAGATCCAATTGCCACGGATAAAAGGCCCTCAAACATATCGTCGCGGTCGTACGCCGCTAATTCCTCTTCCGATTTCGTCTCCATATAGGGCGTTAGGTTGGCTACCCAGCCGTTATTGATCCAGGTGGACAGCTCGTAAGCGCCTAACATATACAAATCATAGGTACTGTCGCCGGTAGCAACCATATTGGTGACCTTGGTACGGAGATTTTCCTCCTCCAAAACGTCAATAACAATATTGACGCCCTCGGCCTCATAATATTCCGGAGTGAGTTCGGCCAGCTTTTGCACTACCGGACAGTTCACCATAGCCATCGTAATTGTGGCGCCGTCTGTGTTCCCATTGTTTTCCTGCGCGTCGGAGCTGCCTGGCGCAGAAGAATCGCTTGCGGGGGCGGAGCTCTCTCCATCAGAAGCGCAGCCAGAAAAAATGCTTGCTGTTAATAAACCTGCTGTCAATAATGCGATTAGCTTTTTCATAATTTCTCTCCTTTACTTGCATTAGTATTTTTATAATCAGCAAAAGCCAGCCGGATCCTATCCGTATCAGTCTGTGAATTGATTCCGTTACCTATGACTTACCAGACGAGCGGACCTAGAGCAAAAAAGGCAAAAAAAAACGCCCTTTCATTGCAAACCCGCAATAAAAAAGCACAAATTTTATTGTTTTATATTGTATACTTTAATATAAAAGCACCAAACATTACGTTATTTATTCACAAAAGCGACCTTAATACTGCCGGCTCCTTTCCCACTCGTTTCCAAAGCCTCTAAATAGTCATCCAGCGCAAATTCATGAGTGACGACGCCATCCGCCTTTATTTTTCCAGAATAAATTCCCTCGATCACCTTCGGGAAGCATCTGGGGCTCAGGCTGGAGCCGTATACATTCAATTCCTTTTCATCGCCGATAACACTCCAGTCAACAGTGGTGGAATCCATAAACAGACTGAACTCTACAAAATTTCCTCCTTTCTTAATAAGTTTTAAGCCTTGCACGACACTAGAGGGATAGCCAGTGGCTTCTATATACACATCACAGCCATAGCCGCCCGTCAGTTCATCAATCCGCTTGTAAACATCCTCTCTCTTAGGATTTATGGTGATATCCGCACCAAACTCCTTGGCTTGCTCCAACCGCTGATCGTTCAGGTCCAAGGAAACCAAATGCTTTGTCTGCAAGGTACTGGCAATCGCCAGCATGCCAAGGCCCAAGCAGCCCGCGCCGGATATTACCACAACGTCATTTGGTTGAATCCGCGCCCGATTGACCGCGTTCATAGAGCAAGAGTAGGGCTCAATGACCAAAGCCAATTTCAAGGGCATATCCTGAGGAATTTTATAAACCAAGGAATTTTTTGTCAGCTTGGCATATTCCGCGAAGCCTCCCCAAAGATGCCTCTTAAAACCATACACATTGTGGGGAACACACAGGGAATACCGTCCTTCTTTACAATACCGGCATTCGCCGCAAGGTTCTACTTGTTCTACCGCAACCCGGTCTCCAAGCTTAAAATCGTTGTCCGCAACACCGTAGGTTTCTTTTTTCTCCACTCCCGGCCCCATTTTAACAATGGTACCGATGATCTCATGCCCTCCAATGGTTGGAGTCGTTAAGCTTGGCGGGTTTGTTCCATCTCCCCAAAAATTCAGGCCGCCGTTATAGGCTTTTACGTCGCCGGCACAGATGCCGCAACCTTCCACCTTAATTAGAATTTCTCCCTCGCTTACCTCCGGCACATCTACAAGCTCCAGACGGGAATCTTTCGGACCATGCGTTACCACTGCTTTCATCTTTTTAGGTATTTCCATTCCCATTCCCTCCGATATTATTAAATTTTGATGATAATAGAATCCATAAAGTAACTTCTAGATTATTAGACTATCTTCATTTTTCCAACGCTCGCTTTCAGGCCAAAATTTTGGCCCTGTGGTTAATCGGCACGTTCTAAATTTTATCCAAAACGGGAACGGCACCGGCAGGATTAGCCTAAGTGTAAAACGCTTTAGAAAATATTGATCTAGACTCGACACCGAAAACAACCTTTCTTGGCATGCAATCGTGATTTTTCATTCTCCCTTCCTTTCACATAATATTTTTAATAAATTGGGGCATCATCTCCTAATATAAAAATTTAAAATTCTAAAGTTCCGGAACTAGATTGCTTTCTTTCCTTAACCATACCAAACAAAATCTTTTCCGCTATCAGGCTTTTCACAATATTCATGAATATGATTTTATCAATCCGCAGTATGAAGAATTAACTCGCCGAAATAAAGGCATTCGAAAAGCATCGATTAGACTGCCTTCCGCTCTGTCCTGGATTTCTTGCAAGCCGGAAAAAGCGTATTATTAATCTTTCCGGCAGCACACATATTCAAAGCTGTAAGCCCATTCCTTAGGCCGCACATTTCTTCCCTCAAAGCAAAAAAAGGCGCAAATTTTATCTTTTTAGATATTTTTACCGCATTTTCAATGCAGTCAATCTCTTAAAAACGAAACGTTGTGCTTTCATTATATTTATATATTGATAAATTGTCAATAAATTCTTTAATATTTTTATTGATTTAGCCAACAAAATTTCATAAACATCTTTTGATCTTTTACATAAAGGCCATTAATAGTAAAAAAGTATGACTTTGACCACTTGTCCGCCTCATAGTTTCATCGATAAAATAATAATTAGCTTATATAGAAGCATTTTGAAATTTTTCCCTCACCTCTTGCCAGAGGGGGGACCGCACCCGGCCAAAGCCGATTGTCTCCTTCTCTTGTCAATTCCCAGGACAGCCCGGTCGGACCATCGAAAATCATTTCTCTGCCGGTGTCTAAAAAATGACAAAACCGCTTCCCTATTTTTATTAGGAAAGCGGTTTTTTGCTGTTTTTGCTCTTTTGGGGGTTGGACATCCAGGTAGGGCGGTTTTGAAAAATCGCCCCTAAAAAGCCCGGAAACCCAGATGAATACTGAAAAAATCGGATGGGGGAGTGACATCACCCCCACTTGGATAGCATTGACGAAAAAGATACCCGCCTTAAGCGCGAGCACAAAAGCCAAAAATAGAAAAAACTGCGGTGCGCGAATTGCTCACCGCAGGTGTGGGCGGGGGTGACGAAATTGTTGTCCGCTGGTCTAATACCGCTTGGAATAAATTTATTAACCCAAGATCAGAAGGAACCTTCAGCAAAATGAGAAGCCCCAGTTCAGAATAGATGCATTTAATTGTTTTACAATGCGTTTTTCTGTTTTTTGCTTTCTAGTGTTTCATTTCTATAAAAAAAGATAAACCTCGAAAAATGGCTTAAACGCTGGGCTTATGACACAGAAAAAGGCCGGAACCTGGATTGTCTCATTTGGGGACTTCCAATTTTCTGCGTCTCTGGAATTAATAAAATTCCCGTCCGAAGATTTCTTTCAGCCTCTCAAGCGGCGCCTTAGGATTACGATCCATGTCCAATAGGCCGTTTACTTCCTGCATCACATCTGTCAGCTGGGTATAGCAGAACCCTGAAAACCGCCCTCTGCTGCTTATAAACTTTTCTGTCGTTTTCTTAATACGGCTTAAAAATTCTTCCTGGCTCCTTGCCGCCTCATAATAGCCCCAGGCTCCCTGCTCATCACCGGAAAAAGCCACGCCTCCATATTTCGTCACCATCACCGGCTCGCCATGGTAGCGGTTGCCCGACGCGTTGGGCAGCCGATGCTCCACATTCTTCTCTGTGTAGTAGCCCGGATCGTCATATTTATCCAGATTATCCTCAAATAAGGCGTAATCGTGCAAGGAACAGATATCGTTTTCATCCACGTGCTCCCAGCCGTCATTAGTGCTGACTATCCTGCCTGGATCCAGCGCCTTCAGCATGTAATACAAGGACCTGGCGTAATCCTGCTGCCTCAGGTCGTTCATAATGTTGCTGACTCCCCAGCTTTCATTCAGCGGCACCCAGCAAACAATACACGGATGATTATAGTCCCTTTTCACGAATTCCATCAGTTCCCGATAGGTTCCCCTCATCGCCCTATCGTTGAACTCATAGGCGCTGGGCATTTCTCCCCATACCAGCAGTCCCAATTTATCCGCCCAATAGTAATATCTAGGATCTTCTATCTTTTGATGCTTTCTCGCGCCATTGAACCCCATCGCCTTGGTCAATTCAATATCCTTTTTGATGGCCTCCTCACTGGGCGGCGTCAGCAGGGTATCCCGCCAATAGCCCTGGTCCAACACCAGCCTCTGAAAGTACGGACGGTTATTCAATAACAGCTGCCCATTGTGAACGCTGATCTTCCGCATCCCGAAATATGTCTCTACCCGATCCAGACAGTCATCTCCAGCCCACAGTTCCGCTGTTACCCCTATCAGGTTCGGGTGCTCCGGGCTCCAATAGAAATCGTTCGCCGCACGGTGGTCATAGTCCGGGAACACCAATATTCCGCGGCCTTTTTCATTGACGGAAATCTGGGCCGCGGCTCTCGCTTCTTTCTTTTCTCCGTCCACCTCATAATGGGCTTTCAGCCTTACTTCCATATTCCGAGCGTTTTTCGCCTCAACTTCTACTTCCGCCGTTAGGGCATCTAAGTTCGGAGTGATTTTTACCGCCGTCAGATACGACCGCGATGTAAAGGTCAGCCATACACTTTGCCAGATTCCTGTTGTCGGCGTATACCAGCAGCCGAAATTCCTCCCTTTCCAGCTTTGCTTGCCCCGGGGGCGGTCGCAGGCCAGCGTATCCACCGCCTTTACCAGCAGGGTGTTCCTTTCTTCTGCCAAATAGGTTATATCAAAAGAAAACGAGGTATGGCCGCCTCCATGGGTTCCCGCGCAGCGGCCGTTAACCCACACTTGCGCCTCATAGTCCACCGCGCCGAAATGAAGCTGCACACTGCCGTTCCGCTGCTCCGGGCTCAGCCTGAATTCCCGCCGGTACCAGACCGTATCCCGGTCCTCGGTCCTGCCGATTCCGCTGGCCTGGCTTTGGTAACAGAAGGGCACCTGAATCTTCTCCTCAAAATCTGACCCCAGCGCCTCTTCCGCTGTCTGAAATCTTTCCTCTGAGTCAAATTCCCATTCCCCATCCAGACTTTCCCAGCTCTCCCGCGCGAAATCCGGCCGCGGATAACAGTAGCAGGCCTGTTGGTGAGATACGCTTTTCTCTAAATTTTCCATAGAATTCTCTTTCTCTCTGCAAGCTTCCATAGACATTCTTTTGCCTCCTTACCTTATATAGAACAATTGCCGCTGACCAGGGCGGCAGAACCACTCCCCCCTCAATCGGCTTCCAGGCCTCGTCTTCCACCAGACGGTATTTCTTCACCCTGCCGGACTCCGCGTTCACGTTGACGCACCAGGTGGTATCCTCATAGTTGCATATTACCACTCCAACGCTGTTATCCTCCGCCGCAAATACCCCGTAGGTTTCAAAAATTCCGCCATCTACCGGCGACACCGTGACACCCTTAGTTCCCTGAAATTCCCCATCCCAGAACCACTTTCGGTACTCTCGCCTAATCTCATCCACCTTTTGCCCATATGCCACCGTTTCCGGATAATCCTCTAACCGCCCTTTAAAGTTATATGGCTCATAGCTGATGATAAACCGGTACATCAAGCATTGATTCAGCATGTTTCTGTCATTAAATCCCGTTACCGCCGTCATATACTGCACCCGTCTCTTCGTCAAATTCCAGCCCCATGCCCTTCGTATTCAGCTCTATACTCATGCTTGCATCCTTATTAGATTTTTATAAATCAATCGCCTTTCTTTCCTCGTACGACCGCAGGGCCGCGGTGGATAAACGATGGGACAGCGCGGTCTCCTCCGGTGTAAAACAGCCAAAAGATACCTGTCGGCCATCCAGTTCTTTCATATAGGCTCCCCACATTTGAAGAATCGCGTCGGTAAAGCCGAATTCAAAAATAAGCCCGGTAATCGTAGACAGCATAGGTTTATAGCCGATGTGAATATCCGCCCAGGCCTGCTCTTTCCCCCAAGATTGCGTAAAGGTAAAGATGTCGGGCTTAGAACTGGTGAATTTGGCGGAAGCCTCCATCCCATAAATTTCAAAGTACCAGTTATTGGTGTCTCCGGGGGACATCCTCTTAGTTTCCAGTGTCATAGGGACTGTTTCACCGTGCTTGTCCACGGCCTCACAAAACAGCACCGCGTTATCCCAGGTATCACAGGCCGCTGTCCCTCCTTTACCGTCTGGCCGCTGATTAATGTACTTCCGCAGGCTGGCATAAACATTTCGGGGGAGAAAACCCATGCGGAACGGGACATGCTGGGTGTGGATTCCTAAGTCCCCGATACAGCCGTAAGCGCCGTTATAGCACGCCTGGCGTTTCCAGTTAATAGGCTTTTTTGTATCCATATCGCTGGAATGATTAAATCCCGCTTTGATTTCCAGTATTCTTCCGAATTTCTCCTCTCGAATCCAGGAAAGCATGACCTGCATCGCCGGAAAATAAGGGAACTCGCTGGCACATCTGGCGAACACCTCCGGGTGTTCCTGCAACGCCTCCAAAATATGGTCATTGGCGGCCTGGTCGATGCCAAAGGGCTTTTCCCCCATAAGATGCTTTCCGGACTCGATCACCGCCACATAAATCTCTTCATGAAGGTGGTGTGGCACAGCGCAGTACACCGCCTCGACTTCCGGATTTTTCAAAAGCTCCCGGTAATCGTCATATTCATATTGAACCGTTGGAACATGGTTGGTAAACCACTTCCGGCCGGAAGGGTTTACATCGCACACTGCGATCAGCTGAGGCTGGGGGATCTCCTCTGTAAAATGCTGCCACCGTGCGGCGGCACTAGCAAACTCCCGGCCCATCAGTCCGCAGCCTATAATGCCGAATCTAACGTTTTTACCCATTTCTTTTCTCTCTCTTTCCCAGCTCATAAATTTTCTGTTCTATAGTAAAAATCCCGGTAACGCTGAAATTGTTTTTCATATTTTTCCATTGAGTCTGTTTGGGGCAAAAACTTCTCTCTTTTGGTTTGCATATTTTCCGCCGCGTTTTGATAATCCGCAAACAGTCCGATTCCCAGTCCCGCCAGCATCGCGGCGCCCCGACATCCGGTTTCCCGATCTTCCAGGCGCTGAAATTCACATCCGGTAATATCCGCCCGCAGCTGAACACTGGCGTTTTGCCTGGCATTGCCCCCATGGATTAGGATACGCGGTATTTCAGTGCCGACATCTCGAAGCGCATCCAGGTTTAGCCTTAGCTCGCAGGCGATTCCCTCGAAAACGCCTTTCATCATATCCGGGGCCGCTATTCCCGGATGAAGGCCGTAAATTCCTCCCCGGGCCAGGGGATTCCACCCCGGATTGCAGGCTCCGATCAGATGGGGCGTCACCAGCAGACCGCTTGGGCCGTTTTCCTTCATAGAGTTAAAAATATTGGAAAACACCTCGTCTAAGCCGCCGCGCTCCGCCTCCGGATACAGAAGCTTTAAAAACCAGTTGACGCACAAAGCCCCCGGAAAGAAGGCCAAGGTAAGATAGGAACCGTCACAGACATGGCAATAGGTATTAAAGCTGTAGGACAGGGCCTTCTCCCCAGCAGCCGGTTTGTCTCCTACCGAGCACAGACATTCATAGCTACCTGCGGACAGCGCGCTTCCCTGCCGGACCAAACCCGCACCAAATGCGCCGCAGGGCTGGTCGTGGCCCGCCATCACCACGGAGACACCTTCCGAAAGTCCCAGGCCTTTTGCGATTTCCGCCGGTATTACGCCAGCGGAGGTTCCCGCCGGCACCGTGGGACAAAAATAACTTTGTTTAATCTCCGCCGCGCTTAAAATTTCCTGCGACCAGGTCCTTTTCTGAATATCAAAGGCCATAAATCGGCTGGCTAGGGTATCATCCGTCAAGGGCTCCAGGCCCAGTCTTGATAAAAGATATCCTGGAACCGTGCAGAACCGGTCTGTTTTAGAAAACTGTTCCGGCCGATTCTCCCGAAACCAGCAGATTTTCGGCAGAGAATACATCGGATGCGCCGGCAGACCGCAAATCTCGTAGATTCTTTTTCTGGTCAGGGTATTTTCCAGGCGCTGAGCACAGCACAGTCCCCGATTATCCGAGTTCATCAGCGCCGGCCCCGCCGCCTGCCGGTCCCTGCCAATAGGGATGACCGTTTCGCCGTGAGAGGATATCCCTATCGCTCTAATTTCCCCCTGTTCCGCAATTTCTTTTACCACAGTGCAGAAAGCATCGAAAAACACCTGGGGATCCATTTCACAGCCATCCGCACCGATGGTTTCCACACTATATTCCTGGGACGCCTTTGCCAAAATCGTCCCTTCAGGGCTGAACAGCACGCCCTTGCATCCGCTGGAGCCAAAATCAATTCCTAACAGCATACTATCACTACTCCAAATTCATTCTATCAGGTTTGCCGCTATGCCTTCATCCATTCCCCGTCCCCAAGGTCGTATTCTTTCCGCCGGACAGGCCTGGCCGCAAATCTAATAAACAGCAGAAACAGACGGCGTCCCCGAAGGCACGCCGTCCTATTGACAGCGATTGGCGAAGCGCCGGTCACTCTATTACTCCCGCTGCTCTCCTACCGTCAACATGATTTTAAAGAAAGGCTCGCGGCGCTGTGCGATCATCTGAAATACTTCTTTTACCTGTGTCAGCGGGAATGTATGAGAAATCATTCCCTTGGTCCTGATTCTGCCCTCTCCCATAAGCTTGAGCATTTCACGGTAATCAGCGGGAGTATACATCGTGGTACCTGACAGGCGAAGCTCATGCTGCACAAAGTCCGGCAGCCGCGGCACATCGTAGCCGTTTTGCAGAACGCCGATAATCACAATCCGGCTGCCTCTGCGCGCCATGCCCAGGATATTATTGAAAACCATTCCCTTTTCCCCCACGCAGTCATAAAAAACATTGACCTTTTTCGCGCCGCCGCACAGCCTTTCCAGCCCAGTTTCCAAGCTTTCCTTGGAAACGTCGATGACACCATCGGCTCCCAAGCTTTCCGCCAGAGCCAAGCGGGAGGCATCCATATCAGCGATAAATACCCGTTTCGCCCCTAATGCTTTACAGGACTGCATACAGAAATTGCCGATGGGTCCCGCCCCGACTACCAAGGCGATATCAGCCTGCTGAATTTCTCCCCGCTTGGCGCCATGATAAGCCACACAAGCCGGCTCCACCATCGCGGCATCCTCCAGTGTCATAGCTTCCGGAATCGGAATTACCATTTGCTTCGGCATGGAGATGAATTCACAGTGAGCGCCGTCGGCCTCCGCGCCTGTGCACCGCAGGGATTCGCAGAAATTGTAAATTTCCTTTTGGCACATATCGCATTTTCCGCAGACCAAATGGGGGATCACCGCTACTCTCGTTCCAACGGCGGGACCCTCCGCGCCCTCACCCAAGGCCGCCACAGTTCCGGAAAACTCGTGTCCCATGACCACAGGATAAGTGACATAGGGATGCCTTCCAAAATAAATCGTCGGATCAGAACCACATACGCCAACCCGTAAAACCCGAATTAAAACTTCATCTTTTCCCGGCGTGGGAATTTCCGCTTCTCCCAATTCGATACGCTCCGGCGCCACCAAGGTGGCTTTCAGCATTTTTGCCATCATGATTCCTCCTATTGCGCGCAGCCGGCTCCCAGCCCCGATTGCTACCGAGACCCGGCTGCCATCCACATATGTTATAAATCCATATTGAAAGCGATCACCGGAATCGCTTCCGTTTTTTCTAAAACTCTATGGAAGCCGGCTAATCGCTTTGATAATGGCCGGCTCTGAAATTCAGCTGAGATCGTTTCTTTAAGCCTTTGGCGGAGGGAAGCAGCGAAAACCAGAGCTTTCCGCAAACGCTTCCTTTTTTCCATTTTCTCTTCTTCGTCCCGGAAGGCAGCGGACATCGCCCAGGGCCAACAGGCGCGCCGCGGGCCGATGAAGCTTTCAATACCGCTTTTTCTCGCGGTTCTTATTCCGCCCGCACCACACGAATCCCCGCGTATTTGCAGAACAGCTCCAAAGCGTCCGCCGCCTTGGGATCGCGAATCAAAACGCCGTGATGCACTACGCCGGCGTCGATCATCTTCTGTTCCCAAGCCTCGATATCTTTAACTTTCACCCAGCCATAAGTCCCCCTGATATAGGGATCGATATCCACAATCTCTCCAGTGCCGATAAACATGGTATATTCTCCGTCGTACTCTACCAGCCGCAGGCAGGTAACCGGGCCCTCGGCAAGATTGAATTCAATACTGCCGTCACAGTTATCGCTCCAAACAGAAAGACGCTCATTCAGCCGCAGCTTTTGCTGACAGCCGCAGGCGCATTGGCTGGGTGCGGCGTTTCCGCAGTGCCAGGCCAGCCAGCAGTTTTCCTCCGTGGGATGGAGATCCGTCCAGTCGATAAAAATGGGCGGCGTTTGTTCCAGTCCCGCGGCGGACGCCGCAAGCATACTGAGAGCGCCCAGCACGTCTACCTCACAGGCCGTCAAATAGCCCTGGTCGTTCAGCCGCGCGAAAGTAGAGCAGCCAGCGATTCCGTAACGGGTTTGAAGCATTTCCCAGCAGCACACCGCCATGCAGTCGGCGCCAAGCTCCTTATAAATATGTTTCAACGCTACCTCGTATCTGGCAAGCAGGGGAAGCTTTTCCTGATTCATCTCGCATACCACGCCGGAGGTCAAGTCCTTTAAGGTCTCCTGCACCTCAGGATCATCCTCAGGAATATGATCCAGCCTGTCGAATACCGTAGCCAAATCCATGGTGCGGAGCATCTGGCCAAAACGGCGCTGGAAGTTTTCCTCGCTGAAATACTGAGACTCAAACAGAAGGGGACGCACGCCCAACTGTCCGATTTTCGCCTGCTTAAAGCATTTCAGAGTATACATCGCCCTGACAAAATTGGCGTATTCCTCGGTAAAGCGCTCCTCCTCCGGGTTACAGGTAAGAATATGCGTATAGGTAAAGCCTCTGCGCTTAATGGCTGACACAGTCATAAATTGGCCGCACCAGTTATCAGTAGACCGGTTGCCCTGGTCCGAAATAGGTCCTGATTTGGTGCAAAAATGGAGGATCGGCAAATCCTTACGCATATAAGAAAGCACTTCTCCTACCGCGACCTCCATACCGAAGTTCATGTTGCCAATCACCAGGGCATCGATGTTTTCTTTTAAGAATAGCTCCGCCGCTTTCGCCCCGTCCTCAACAGAAGCCACCAGGCCGCCCTGAGTCAGCTCCTTGCCTGGAACAATAATCTCGGCTACTCCCACCTTTTCCATAGCCGCTAAACAGCGGTCACGCATTTCCTCAGCCAAATGGCCGCGTCCAGTATACTGATTTCCATCCCAGGATTCCCAGCTGGATGGAACAAAGCCGATTTTTAATTGTTTTTTCATGATGATATCCCCCTTATAATTACGTTAGCAAGATCAGCAGGACTTAGGCCCTGCATTTGATATAGTTCCTCCGGTTTTGCGCTGCATCCATATTCCTTTACACCCAGACAGGCCAGCTTACAGAACAATCCATTTTGCGCTAGAAACGCTCCAATATCCTTTCCGATTCCACTTTCCACGAAATGGTCTTCATAAGTAACCACCAAGCCGGTATTGGCGGTTGCTTTTATATCCTCCGGCGAATAAATTCCCGGACATGAAATCAGATAAACGGAAACCCCAATTCCTCGCCGCCGCAGTTCTTCCCAGGCTTCCAGAGCCTTTGGCGCCATCATACCAAAGGTAATGATCGCCGCGTCCGTTCCCCGCCTCAGCCAATGGCCTTCACCGTAACGGAACTGGTAGTCCTTTCCAAAAAAGGGTGTCCCATCCTCGTTGGTAAGTACGGCGGTTTTGGAGCGGCCCATACATAAGCACTGGGCTTCACCGCTCTGCACCATATATCGGACCATAGCGTCCGTTTGGTTAGGATCCGCAGGCATCAGCACCTGCATATGCCGCAGATTGGAAAGCAGAGACAAATAGTCTAGGCATTGGTGGGTCTTTCCATCTTCCCCAACATCCAGGCCGCAATGGGTAGCGGCTATTTTCAGGGGCGCGTGGTTAATATCGCCCATTCTCAGCTGGGAGTAGACCTCATCTATCATGAAGGCTGAAAATCCCGCGGCAAAGGTCACCATTCCGGCTTTCGCCATGGCCGCGGCTGTAGTAACCGCGTTTTCCTCCGCGATTCCGCTTTCGTAAAAGGATGCGGGAAACTCCTTTGAAATGTCTGAAACCTTGACGGATTCCATAAGATCGCAGTCGAATACCGCGAGCCCTTTTCCTTGACTGCTTCTCGCAACATCGAGAAGCGCTGTTCCAAAGGCGCTGCGGAGATCGGTTTTTGCATCCGCTGGATAAACCTTGCGCTTTCCGCCATCTAAGCCCCGAAATCCCGACAACGCCGCTGTCTCTTTTTTAGGCATCCGGGGGCCTGTTCCTTTTAGACCGAGGGTGCAGCTTTCCAGCTTCTCCCGGCTGAGAGGCGCCCCATGAAAGGTGTAGTCGTTTTCCCTGCCGGGAACGCCGCAGCCCATCACGGTTTCCGCGATAACTACGCTGGGACAACTGTTGCCCTCGGCCCTTTTCAGCGCTTGATAAAGCGCTGAAAAGTCGTGCCCGTTCGCCTGTTCCACAGTCCAGCCCGCCGCCCGGTATTTCGCGGCGATTTGCTGCGGAAGTATGTTCTCCAACGATCCGCTGGCCTGCTGTCTGTTATAATCGATTACCGCCGTTAAGCGGTTCAGGCCATGTGAAACAGCGAATTCCCTAGCCTCCGACAGCTGTCCCTTAGATTGCTCCCCATCGCCCATCACTACGTAGATTCTGCTGTCCTTTCCCTGCTGACGGGCCGCCGCTGCGAAACCGCAGCCGACGGAAAGCCCCTGGCCCAACGCGCCGCTGCACCAGGAAATCCCCGGTACCTGAAGCGACGGATGGCCTTCATAGGGAGATCCCTTTCGCCGAAACCCCGCCACGACCTTCTCAGGCTCTACAAAGCCCATCCGGCCTAAGGCGGCATATATACCTGCCGCTGTGTGGCCGTGGCTGACAACAAGCTGATCGCCGTTCTCCGCATCCAAGGCGGCTAAAATCAGTAAATAAATCCCCACCGAGGACAGGGAGCCTCCCGGATGGCCTGAGCCAGCCTCAGTGGTCATTCGCAAAATATCCCGTCGGGCATAGGCAGTCAATTCGCTGAGTAGCGCCACTTGACGATCATCTAAATTCCGCGCCGCCCATCTTCGGATGGATTCAAGCATTCTCGCACTCCTCCCAATAGATCAGCTCTGAGAAAAAGTGTTTTTCCGCGCGGATGGTAATTCCCTTTTCGCTTAAGTGGAAACCGTCCATACAAAAGCTGTCTCCCGCCCGATCAAGGGTTACCAGATAGTTCTTATTCCGGCTGATTCCTTTCGGACAGATGATATATTCCTGTTTTCCCTCGTCTGCCAAACGGAAAATCAGGGCGTAGCCAGCCTTTCGGTCCGGCCGTGAAAGTTCATAGGCCAGCCAGGGCTCTGGATAAAAAATTCCCTGATCCGGCTGCGTATGCTGGTAAACCAGGCAATTCTCCGTCAAAACCGGCCGCAGCTTCGTTTGATAAAGCTCTATCGCCTCACAGATCTGCCGGTGAAGCTCCGGATTTCTCTGTCCCATGGAAGGGGCGATGCCTCTTAATATGAACCGGGAGCCTAATACTGAATGGATCTGAAACAGAAGGTCGCCCTTCATTACCTGCTCGCATACCTCCGTGCCCATACACTGCAGCAGGGTTTCCGGCGGCAGCTGCGCCATGGTTCCCTGAAAAATACGGTGCACTCTTGGAGCGTGCATCCAGTCGCTCAGCTCGCTGTGATGAAAATACCGCAGGATTCCAAAATCCATCCGCCCTCCTCCGCCAGCGCAGTTTTGAAAGGATACCTTCGGGAATTTATTTCGCAGCCGCTCTAGCATGGCATAAAAGTTTTCAAAATACCGCCACAAAACATTTTCCAGATAGGGCCCTACTTGTCTGCAGGCGCCGTCGCCGATTCGATGATTGTGATCGATACGGAACATATCCAGCTGATAACGGGAAATCAGGGATTCCACCTCTTCCTCTACCCAGTCGGCCACTTCCGGCTTGGATAAGTCCAGTACCCGGCCGCCGGCAATCTCGTCTGAGCCGTTGCGCATAATGAAATCCGGATGCTCCTCCCGCAGCTTCGCATTACGGCCGACAGCTTCCAGTTCCATCCACAATCCGAATTTCATCCCCTTAGCGTGCGCCCGGTCGATAATTGGGTATAAATCGTTGGGCAGCCAGGGCGCGGCGTACCAATCGCCTACATTGTCGAACCAAACGTTTGGCTCCCGCCCATACCATCCCGCGTCTATGACATAAAGCTCCACCCCGGCTTCCGCCGCGATTTCCACATCGAGCAAAATTTCTTCTTCATTTTCTCGGTCTGAAAGATAGCCTCTATGGTTCGCCTCTACCAGGCAGCCTCCGATCGGGTCATTGGGGGGCATAATACATTCCCGCACATACCGATGGCGTGACTGAGTCAGCGCATCAAGCCCGGAAGCGCACAGAGTAAAGTGAACCTGAGGAGTTTCAATGGACTCTCCCGGTGCCAGCACTCGAAGGGCCTGGCCTTCGGGACAGCACAGCCCCAGTTCAAAATCCACATAGGTTTTTCCCGGATGCAGGTTCGCTTCCATTTTCGTGATCCAATTTCCGCTGTAAGCCAGTTCTGCGCATAAAACAGCGCCGTTTAGGTTATCCCGAAGAAGCACCGCCGGTCTGGACCAGCCGCTGCGGCCGTTTCTCGCCGCGTCGTATACAATTTTCTCTTTACTGATTGGCAGAAAACGAAGATCGCCCTCCTGCCCCCATTCGCTGGCAATATTCAAACCAGCTTCAAAGAAAGGTTTGCCGGGGTCATCCTCTAATTCCTGAAACGAATATGTGTGCAAGCCGTTATCTAAGGTATGAAGCCATGGGGCTCCTGCCAGCGGGCAAACCTCATCCAGCGTAATCCATTGGTCGCTGATATTGGTAACACTCAGGCTGCGGGCAAGCCAATCGCTGCCTTTCGCCTCTGTCAGAAGTTCCACCTTGACCGGGGCATCCTCGTGAAGCAATTCCATCGACGCCGTCGTTTCCTCTGTTTTTCGCTGTCCTATAGACCAGCCCTTTTCCAGCTTTCGGCCGTTTACCGTCAGCCGGAAGCTTTGCAACGACCGTTCCGGCTTAAAGCCGCCGCCTGTGGGTAGGTATTTATCGTCTGTCAAATGCTGTTCATTCCAAATCTGGCCAGCGGCGTTTAAATATCCCATTACCGGCCTGCCGGCAACCACCCGCTCGTCGTAAACCAGCATTCCGGACATATACCGTATGCCCTTATCTGTTTGAACCATTTTGCAGTAAGCCATTTTTCAGCCCCCTATCCTCGTCAGCGCCTCAATTTCTTCCCGTCCCTCGGCCACGCCTAACACCAATTCCACCTTTTTTTCTCCCCAAGGCGGCAGGGTCTCCAGCGCTCCTTTTTCTTCCTGGGCTTTCCGCCCCACCGGGTTGCAGTTTCCAGGCTCCAGCCCCCAAACATATTCACAGACATTTTCCATTTTCCATTGGGTGAAAGAATTTAAATTTTTAAAACGCACATAAAAGGCCAACTGTAATTTGTCGTTGACAATGCCCGCCGTACGGCAGCCGTCCGTCTCCTCCAGCGTGTGAAAATAGCATTTCTCCTCTATTCCCAGAACAGGAAGCCCTGCCGCACGATAGCCTTCAGGATCCTCCTGCGCTTTTGGAGAATTTGGTAAAACCCGAGTTTTACTGGAAAAAAACCGGGCGCCTTCATCTAAAATCGGATATCCCACGTTGATATGATACAAAAGCATCAACGGCTGTTCATATTGACTGTTATTGACAATGATATCGGTGATCTTAATTTCCTTAGAGCGCAGGGAGGTTTCCAGCTTCCTGTCCAGGGTATAATTTTCCGCGTGGATGCAGGCTTCCCGTGTTTTTCCACTGACCGATATCACATATCCGCCGTTCTCCCAGCCCTGGCGGACACACACATCCTCTGCGCCGGTATTGGCGATCCGGCCGTGAAGCCCCAAGGGCGTGCTGCCGATTACGGGATGCTCACAGGGCTCGGGCCCTCCCACATTGGAGAGGCCGCAGGTGGTCAGCATACCCGCGAAAAAATTTCTAAGCCAGTTCATGCCGCTGCTTTCGTAATACCCTGGAGACGCCACCCCCGGCTTCGCCAAATAAGATACCGGAACCCCCCGATAGGTAAGCCGTCCAATATCCATACCTCTTCCCGGATATACGCTGAAGGCAAGCCCGGCGTAATTCCAAACGTCAACTGTCTCCACCCCGGCGGCCCTGCCTTCCGCTAAAACAGAACGCCTGGCACCGCAGAACTGAGCCATATCTCCAGTGCGGGACTGCAAAAATATTCTGTCCTCCATAAACTTCCTCCGTCTGATTCTCTATTAAAATAAAACCGCGAAAGTTAACCCTTGACCGAACCTACCGCCATGCCTGCTACAATGTATCGCTGGAAGAAAGAGAAGAAGATAATCTGCGGAATGGTAAGGATCATAACGCCGGCAGCCATTAGAGCGTAGTCCACTGTGAAAAAGCCCTTAAATTTCGACGCGCCCAACGCCACTGTCTGTACATCCGAGGAGGTAAGCACCACTGAGGAAAGAGGGAACTCATTCCAAATTCCCAAAAAGCAAATGATAAAGCTGGTGACCAGGGCGGGCTTGATAACAGGAACGTTAATTCGGAAAAGAATCCCCATTGCGCCGCAGCCGTCAATGGTCGCCGCCTCGTCCAGAGTGGACGGGATCGACCGGAAGGCCGCTACCATAATCAGCGTATGCATCGGAGCGGTCCACCCCCAATAGGGCAGCACCACGCCCCAGTAAGTATTCAAGGTGCCAAGCTCTGAATTCATCATATAAATCGGAAGGAGCAAGACGAAGGATGGCAGGATAATTCCCGCGATAAAGAAGGCATAAACGCCGTTTTGCAATTTTCCAGAACCGAATTTCATTCTGGCGATGGCAAAGGATGAGAGTAAAACCATAAACAGGCCAACGCTGATGGAAAGGGCGGAAACAATGATGGTATTGAGAAACAGCTTTGGAAACTCCATTATCTCCCAGGCGTTGGCATAGTTTACCCACTGTACGGGAGACGGCCACGAGAATGGGTCGGTAAAGATTTCCGTCTTTGTTTTTAAGGAAATAAAAAAGCTGAAGATAATCGGAACTAAAAACAGGGCGGCACAGACTACCAGAACAATCATTCGTGCTATCCTTCCCACTAGCTTGCGACGTGCCGCTTTTTGATTCAATTCCATCAATCTGTCACCTCTTTTCTAGTAAAATACATAAACAGCAGGCTTACAGTAATTGCCAAAACAAACTCCGCCACCGAAATCGCCATACCGTAGCTGAACAGTCTTGAGCCAAAAGTGGTGTTGTACATATAGGAAACCATGGTTTCTGAAAGGTGATTGGGTCCGCCTCCGGTGAGGGAATATACCGATTCAAATACCTTTAGGGCACCGGTAAACTGCATCACAAAAATCATTTTGAAGGTTTCTTTAAGAAGAGGCAGGGTCACCATTCGAACTTGCTGCCATTTATTTGCACCGTCCACAATGCTGGCTTCCAGCACCTCGCCAGGAATCTGCTTAATACCGTTAGTCCAAAGCAGGATGCAAAATCCCAGGCCGCTCCAGGTGGTAATAATTCCAACCATATAGGGCGTTAAGGTCCGGCCGCCAATCCAGTCTAGCGCTAGTGCCTCCATTCCAACAGAACGCAAAAAATTGTTAACCAATCCCTTGGAGGGATCTAAAATAAATGTCCAAACTAAACCGACGATAATGCCGCCTACACAGTAGGAGGTAAAGAAAATGGTCTTAAAAATATTGTTTCCCCGCTTTTCTTCCTTTAAGACCCAAGCCAGGAGGAAGGACAGGGGAATCAGAATTACTAATGTGGTTATGGTAATTTTCAATGTGTTTCCCAATGATAGCCAAAATAATTTATCGCCCACCAGCCGGGAATAGTTCGCCATCCCCACAAAGTCATATCCGCCGGCGCCCCGGTAATTAGTCAGGCTGTAGTAAACCGCCACGCCAATGGGAAGAAACATGAAAACAATATAAAAGAAAAGCATCGGCGTGGTAAAGCCGAAAAATTTCTTTCTATTGTAAACCAGATGCATAAAACTCCCTCCAAACAGGGTGGATATCTGAAATGCCGCCAGGCTTCAGATATCCACCCTCGTCACTCGTTTGTTCTAAATCGTCAGGACAGCATCGCCATAGCGTCATCCAGCTGCTGCACGGCCTCCTCGGGAGTCGCCGTCTGCGTAATCACAGCAGACACGCTGTTCCAATAAGCGCTTTCAAAGGAAGGATCAATAAATCCGGAGATTTCACCGCCGGAAGCATATTCGTCATCTTTCTTTTCCAGCAAAGACTGCATCAGGCCGGGCAATTCGGAGGTGTCGCCATCATACTGACAGGCAGTAATAATATTTTTCTCCTCTGTTAAATAAGTTACCACCACCGGGTCAGACATCATCTTCAGATACTCGGTTACAGCCGCCAGCTTCGCATCGCTTTCAGACGCCTTTTTACCAGCCCAATAGGCCCATGCGGTCGCCTTGGTGCCGACTTTCTGATCGTATTCACTGTCGGAGAATTCCGGACCCCAGCTGAATACAAAGTTGTCTACCTCAGGAGACTTCAGTAGGTTTTCCAGTTCCCAGCTTCCCGTAGTGACCATCGCGGCCTGGCCAGCGCTAAACAGTTCGATGGCCTCGCTGCAGGTAGCGGTGCTCACATTTTCGGGGAAAGCATTATGTTTCGCCATTTCATCGATTTTCTGATAGACAGGCAAGGCAAAATCAGCAAACTTCATTTCCTTGCTCAAAATCTTGTCCATATTGTCGCCAAAGCCGTAACGCCAGAACCAGATGTCAAAGCCCCAACGGCTGTAAGCATCCACCGCGCCATAAGCGATGGGCTGAATACCAGCCTCGTTAAACTTATCAATACAGGTCAGCCACTCTTCATAGGTCACAGGGATTTCCAGATTCTGCTCATCAAACAATCTCTTGTTCAGGAACCAGCCCTGAATTTCACTCTGGGTCGGAACGCCGTACTTTTTGCCGTCAGTAAACTGGAAGTGCTTTTCCCAGGCTTCATCGGTAAAGCGGGCACTCCACTCAGAGTCAGAGTCAATCGCTTCAGTGAGGTCTGTCAGAACACCGGTTTCCGGAATTCCTGTCATATTAAATGCGGTGGCACTGAACACCTCCGGCAGATCGTCGGAAGCCGCAGCCATCAAAACCTTCTGTAAATAAACATCAGCTTCCCCTCCAGGCATGATACTCACTTCAAAATTTGGATTAACTTTTTGATATTCTTCTAAGGCCTTTACCGCAGTTTCGTAAAGAAAACCATCTTCTTTGGCTCCCTGGAACCAGAGTTCGATAGATACCGGCTCACTCTCCGCCGCAGCGCTGCTGGTTTCTCCAGAAGCCGCTGAATCGGTCGAGGCCGTACCGCCGTTTCCGCTGTCGCTGCTGCACGCCGTCGCAGACACCGCCACCAATGCCGCCAGCATCGCGCATAAAATTTTTCTTACATTTTTCACTTGATGATTCCTCCTTTTGTTTATATCACAGGGGTTTATTTTTCCCCTGGGCTACCGTATCTATCAGAAAGGTCTTGAAAACTCTAGGAAAACTTTTCGCGGCTTACCGTAATTAGTCAGCATGTTATGGAATACGTTTTCCATAGTATACCTTAGTATTTACAGATTGTCAATACTCATTCCTCAACTTTTTAGTTTTAATTTCATATTTATTAGAAATATAATTCAATAAATATAACTAAATATTACAACATGTTAAATAAAACGTTTTCTATTTGCGGAGTCATTTTAATATTGACGAAATTTCTATTATTTTTCGTAAAATTTAACCTATTGACAAATAACACTAGATATATGATAATATTAACATTAAAAAATGCACTTTTAGGAAAACGTATTCTTGAACGATAAGAGGGGGGCAACATGGCCACAAAGCGCGTTACAGTAAAAGATATCGCAAATCAATTAAATATTTCTGTCGGAACCGTCAGCAAAGCGCTCTCCGGCAAACCAGGCATCAGCGCCGATATGAGAGATAAAATCTTTCGTACATCAGAGGCCATGGGTTACAATGTAAACCGATTGGCACAAAGCCTTGCCCGTAAGCCTATTCGTATCGCCATCGTCTATCCCTTAGCCTGGGAACAGTACTATGGGGACATTATCCGGGGAATGAACGATGCATTAGAATCTTTGCGAGATTATAATGTTTCCGGCGAATTTATTCAATTCACCAGTCTTTATTCTACTGACGAGTTATTCCAAATTTCTGATAAACTTATTCAAAAGGAAGTAGAGGCCGTCATACTATGTCCGGCCTCTGTAACTGCCTGCAAGCCTTGTCTGCAAAAGCTGAAAGCACATAATATTCCTGTATTTCTTGTTGGCAACGATTTCGATCCTGAAGACCGCGTCGGCTGTGTGCGTGTCAACGCTCAAATGGCCGGCCGCCTGGCCTCTGAGATCTTATGTTATATCACACCAGCAGAATCTAATTTAGTGATCTTTATTGGAGATCTCAGTATTTTGGAGCACCGCGAAAAGGTAGACGGCTTTAAAAACGAATTGCTAAAAGACCATTATCTTCTGCAAACCTACGAAACGCACGATGAACCAGAGGTAGCTGCTTTATTAACTAAAAAAGCCCTGAGAGAAATTCCTAATATACAAGGAATTTATATTGCCACAGGTAACTCTCTGACAATTTGTGATGTTCTCAAAGAAGAAAAAGTAGATCACAAAATCAAGGTAATCGCCACAGACTTGTACGATACCATGATTCCTTATATCCAAAACAGAACCATCAACGCTATTATCTATCAGCATCCAGGTGAACAGGGACGCAAGGCGATTATGCAGTGTTACCGCTATATCATTGATCGTAGTATAGACACCTCACAGGTCCTGATAAATCCCCGGGCTGTTTTCCGCAGTAATCTTTGAATTGCGATACCGGCGGCAGCTCCATATGTTTTAATTTGTGTTGAGGAATTGTCCCGGATTAAGAAGGCACTTCTCCATGCTCTTTTGGGGCGTTAATTGATTCAAACAAGGCCGAATTTTATCATCAATTGAGGAAGACCTCCGAATGCCCGCTGAACATCAAGTCTATTGTTAATAGAATAATAGTGTGTTTTTGTTTTTACTATCAGCAGGTTGGCCAGTACTGTTTATTTGATTCTTTCCACAAATCAAATCGAGAAACAGAAAAATTTTTAAAATTTCAGAACTTATCAAATATAAAACAAAAAATTTTATTATTTTCTTAAATAAAAAATGAAAAAAGGTCTCCTGTTAAAAATAGGAGGCCCTTTTCTTTGTTCCCTTTGTATATATAGGATAACCACTTAAAAAATGGCTCTAAAAGCCCAAAAAGTCCGCATGAATACTAAAAACTGTGACAAAATTGTTGTCCGCTTGTCTAATATCGTTTGGAAGAAATTTATTAATCCAAAATCAAAAGGAACACTCAACAAAATGAGAATTCCGGGTCCAGAATAGATACATTTGATTGTTTTTACAATCTATTTTTCTGTTTTTTCTTTCTGGTGTCTCATTTCTATAAAAAGAGATAAACCTCAAAAAATGGCTTGAACACTGGGTTTATAACATAGAAAAAGAGGCCGGAATCTGGATTATCTCACTTCTGAGTTCCAAATTTCGACCTCTGTTCAATACTCGTCTTCTGTATTTTGGGGCAAATGCTATACTGTTCTAAATCACACACTTCACGATACGGAAAAGTCATATGAAACAGGATCTTTCCTTTTGATAAATCCACGCAACTGATTTCTTTTAGATTACTATAGACAATACTATATGGTATTTGCAATTCCACTTCGTATGAGATAAACATTTATATCATTCAGGCTCATTCTGAATGTCCTCCCTTTGCTTTCGAATGCAGTTGCCAGACCACATTCTCATTTTAAGCAAAGGGAGTTTTTCTGTCTATATCATCGCCTTAAGCTTTTTTGAACTACTGGCCTAGCCAGTGGTTTTACGCTACAAAAAGAGGCGCTTCGCGGGAAGCGCCTCTCTGCAGTACTAAAATTTCAGCAGGATTTCCAAAGCTATTTTATTATGCTTCAAAAATACTGCATTACATTTTCTTTGTTAAAAGCAGCAAGTCTCAAGGCTGCGATATATCCGAAAGCCCTTTTTTCATTCTAAGTTCGGAATCTATTCGCTCTTTCAGAAGCTTAGCCAGTCGCAGAACCAGATGTTAATCGACTGCTTCAGTGATTTTGAGATTTTTGAAATATCCAATTCATTTCTAATCTTACTTCTTCTGAGAAACGCTGTCCTTCCGTCTTCCGGTGCATTTTCCGCCTGCTCTCCTTGGAACTATCCAAGTATTAAGAAATTATTTTTTCATAGTTAAACTTCTTTATCCATCACAGCCAAAGCCGTTTTCTTCAGGCTATTCTCCGCCTTGCTCCCCATTTCTCTCCTAATTTCCCGGCTGAGCACATCAATAACATACAGCTGCGAAATTTTTGAAATCAGGGAGCCGCTGTTCAGCGGGGCATTTTTTGCCACAACATACAGCAAAGCGTCGGCATATTTTGCCAATGGTGATTTTAAATGGTTTGTCACGATTACAAGCTTTACCCCTTGCTGAGATGCCTGCTTAGCTATGTCAAGCATATCTTTTGTACCACCGCTGACCGAGAACAGAATCATCACATCCTGTTCTTCCAACAGCGAGGCCGCTATCGTCTGAAAATGTGTGTCAGCCCAATATTCGCAGCAAAGGCCATACCGCAGCACCTTGTTACAAAATTCTTGTGCAGCCAGCCCGGAATTTCCACTTCCCAGCGCATAGAGCCGCCGAGCTTTTAAAATCATTTCCGCCGCTTTTTGTATTGTTTCCTGATTCAGCAGTTCGTGTGTGGAACGCAGTGCGGTTATCATGCCGCTCAGTATTTCATCTGCATCGTTACCAGCAGTCCCATCCTGATCCTCAGTGCTCTGCGAAAGCAGAAAACGAAACTCTGAATAGCCTCTCAAACCTAACTTCCGGCAAAATCGCAGCATGGTAGCATCGCCTACTCCCACTTTTTCCGAAAACTCTGTGATGGAAAAAAGCAGAAGGTCTTTTATCGGATGTGTACGCAGAAATTCAATGATTACCTTTTCCTGCTTGGTTGCGTAACGTTCTATCAATTCAATTCGATCAAATACAGTTTCATTCACTTAGATTACTTCCCTTCCTCAAAAACTTCCCCTAACGGGATGTTTTCCTGTACAGCAGCTTCTGCTTTTTATGATATATTAGTTTTACAGATATTGTCAACCAGCGATGCTGAATCTGATGCAAACTTTTCCTCCCTGTAAAAGATTTTCTGCCAGATTCATGAAATTTTTGCCTACCTTTCGTAAACCTCTAAACAGCCTCCAGTTTTCAGATGCACCCCACCTCATACTTCATTGACCGGCAGCGGTATCCTCTGCTATTTCCATGCTGACAATGATCGCCGCCATATCAAAAGTCGGTGCTTGGCCAACGGCAATTGAAAAAATACTGAATTCTATACCTCAAACGCCTTTATTGCCTTTTTCAGCCTTTAATTAGCGGTTGTTTCAATAACGGGGCTTTTCCTTTTGCCTTTCCCAGCAAAGGCCTTCCCCTGGAGCAAGCCGGGAGAATACCTTGTTTTTTCCGCATATAAAAATGCCCGTCTGAAAATTCCGGACGAGCATTTTATCAAAAAATTCAGGAGAGTAAAAACGCCATTTCGGCATTGGCGCAGTGCGTTAACAGAAGACGATCATAAACGTCCTCATCCGGACGCCAGTCCCGTGCGCAGTCGTGCGGTATCAATCCGTCGAAGCGTTCGCAGTTTTGAATACCATGCGTCAGCATTTCCTCAAACACCTCACGATATTCTGTGGTTCTGGAGGCATCTCTTTTTTCCAATTCCGCAAAGCCTTCAGCCCAAATTGCCGTAAACCAGATAAAATCCTTATATTCCCTTGTACCGTTTGAATTCTTTTGCAAAAAGGCTTCATGCGTAGCATGGGCGGCCTGCCATGCGTCTTGCTCATAAGAAGAATCCTTTGTAATATCAAACAGAAGCAGGTCGGCCAATATCATGCTGCCGGAGTTGTAGCTATACAAATCCTTGTTCACATCACCCGCTTGGCGATGACCGTTTTGAAGCAGTGTATGAACACCATTGTAATAAATTTTGGTCACCGGATCCTGCATCTGCTTGCAGAATTGATAAAAGCGATCCGCCCATTCAAGATAACTTTTTTCTCCTGTCAACTGGTACAGCCACGCGTTGACAAGAATACAGCATGCATTAGCAGAAAGGCCCCGTTCCAGCTCCTGCTCGGTGGCCTGATCCGTCAGTCCCTGTTCGCACCACACTAAGCCGCCCAAATCCCAGTCCCATGCTGTATAAGTATAGGCCACAATTTTTTTTGCTTCTTCTATATAAGAAGAAGCACCAAATACCTCATACGCGCATAATAAATTACGGGCAACCCAGATATTATCGTCAAAAAAGCAGGGGCCGTGGCCACTCTTGGGGCTGCTGCCGCGTTCAGAATGGTATTTGCTTTGTCCCTGCGGCATTTGTCCATCCTGATAATAAACAAAATTTTCTATTAATTTGCGATAGGGCTCACGCACATCCTCTTGACCCGCTTTGATTGCACGGTACATCATGCCTGCCACACCGAAATAAGAAAAAAGATAGCAGGTATCCCTGTCCTCCGGCCGGCGGGGGAAAAACTCCAAAAAGGCCATAGTAGATTCTGAAACTAAAAAATTTTTCATTACAGCGTCATAAAGCCGCCGAGCATACGCCTGTTTCATCTAAAAACTCCCTGTCAGCGCACATATGCGCGCAAAATTTTACATTCATCCCCCAGCGGTTTAACTGTGAATTCAGTAATTGCCGCCGGTAAAATAAAGGTCTCTGCATAGTGTACTGTAAACGGAGAAAAAGCGCCCTTAGGAGATGAAATTACAGCGCCTTCACCGTCTATAAGATTACACATTTGCACACTGCCTACGCCTGCAAAAAGATGCTCCTTCTGCAGTGTGTCGCGCTTTGTTTCTATAAACTCCCGCTCGTGCAGTCCAGTATGCTCCACACAATATCCGTCCTCTTGCTCTAGGACAGAAAACTGATTCAGCAAATTCTCCTGAACCCAGCCAGTCGTACGATCCCATTGAATTACCTTCTCACCATGCTTTAAATGCACAGGACGCGGACGTCCGTCTAAGCCTAAACGTCCCCAGTCCCAAAGCTTGAAGGTAAATATATAGGGCGTCGCGCTTACTTCCAGAACCATAGAATTTTTGCCAGAACAGTGAATTGTCCCTGCCGGTATCAAAAAATGGTCGTGTTTTTTAGCCGGCCAGCAGTTTACATACCGCTCTGCATCAAAAGTAGTGCCTTTATCCTGTGCCTCGTGAAGTGCAGCGAGCATTTCTTCCTTATCCACGCCTTCCTTCAGTCCAAGATACACAACCGCATCTTCGTCACAGTCAAGAATATAGTAGCTTTCATCCTGCGTGTAGTGCATGCCAAATGTATTCTGTATATATTCCGTCAGGGGGTGCACCTGCAACGACAAATTTTGCCCGCCCATGGTATCCAAGAAATCAAAACGGATTGGGAATTCATCTCCGAAACGTGCATGCACACGTTCTCCCAATAACAGGCGCGGACGATAAAAGACCACATTGATCGACGGAAACTCCATACGGACATCACCGAACCGCAAAAACACACTGTTTTCCTCCGGTACGCCATCAAACGCCCACGCATAATTTTTTTCTTTTGGATCCAGGCCACAAACGCGTTTCATCCACTGTCCGCCCCAAACCTCCGGTGCATAATAAGGCACCAGACGAAACGGCTCATGGGAAAGCATATCTAAGCCGGCGCGGAAGCCGTCTCCGCTTACCATTTTAGGGCTGCCAGGGATAACGGTATCCAAAACATAATCCATCTTTTCAAAAAGCTCTTTCTTTTTGCGGTCAGCCATGCGCCATTCCACAAAAAAGCCCCGCTTAAACTTTCGCAGCTTTTCCTCCGCCGCATTGTCTGTTTTCCAGTTGGTAAGCCCTTTTTGAAAACGGCATTGAATTTCCCAGCGCGGCATATCGAAATAGACAATTTTGCCCTGAGGCGCTACCAAAGCAGCGCCTGTCCCATAAACAATTGCAGGGCCGTTGCAGGACTGAATCTGCCGGCGCAAAGCTTCTATTTTTTCCTCCCGATAGATATCCTCCAGACGCAGGGTATTCATCACCCCAAATACTCTGTCATCCGTTACAAACGGCGCAACTAATTCTTGATATTCTTCGTCTGAAATGGTACAGCTCTCTGCATCGAACATGGCAAATCCCAGCTTGGCAAGCTCATTTACCAGCTCTTCGCGATAAACACCCGGGTAAAATTCCGCTGTCAAAACACCGTTTTCTTTTGCGGCTTTATCCAGGCACTCCCGAACGTCCTCCCAGCCCTGTACTGCTTTATATCCCTGCACCGTTTTTTCCGGATATTTGTCAAATTTAATTTGCTGAGGCATGAAAATGGTACTCCTCTCATTTTTGTCGATCTGTCAGATTTGCTGCGCCTACAATACCCGCCTGGTTTCCAAGCCGGGCGCACACCGCTCTAACTGGCGCGTATTCGTATCCATATACGCCATTTTCCAATCCTTGGTTAACTGCGGATAAAATTAAATCGCCGGAGGCCGAAACCCCTCCGCCAATCACAATGACCTGAGGCCGCAGAATATTTGCAACGTTAACTACGCCTACCGTCAGATACTCCAAAAATTCACGGAGAACTCCTTGCGCTACCTTATCCCCCGCACGTGCCAATTCAAAAATTTGCCGTACGTTTTTTGAACCTTCAAATACCTGCTCACCCCGTCGTGCAATCGCAGTAGCCGAGGCATATGTTTCTAGACAACCCCTTTGTCCGCAGTTGCAAAGCTTTCCATCATGCGCAATAACACAATGACCAAATATATAGGCCATAGAACCATAGCCATCTGTTTCCAATTGTCCATCTCGTACAAATCCGCCGCCGACGCCTGTTCCAATCGTAAGCATCGCCATCCGCGGAATCCCTTTTCCGGCACCGTATAGCGCTTCGCCCAGTGCTGCGCACTGGGCGTCGTTGGCGATACGTGCTGGAAGTTCCAAACAGTCAGAAAGATCCTTGGCAAGCGGCACATTATGCCAGCCAAAATTGTTAGAATACCGCACTACCCCCTGATAGGTATCAACAAGCCCAGGGGAAGCGATCCCTACAAACTCAGCCTCCGCACCCCGCAAAAAGCTTTTGGCACAGTCAGCCATCCTGTGTACAACTGCCTGGTATCCCTCTTCCAATCTTGTGTCACAAATTCCACAATCTAAAATTTTTCCGTCCTCTACCAAGCCATATTTAATCTGCGTGCCCCCGAGATCAATTCCCAATGAAATCATCGCTTATCCTTCTTTCTTTTCTTCAAAGCGATAAAAACTCAGCACGCCCTCACAAAGCGCCTCAGCCTTTCGAAACGCTGCCTGCACATCCTGCGTATCAGATAGTTCCAGACTGTAATGGAACTGATAAAATCCGCCCAAGCTGGCTTTGAAGTTTGTTTCCCAAAAATTATTCATGACCCATGAATAGGTTTCATCAGCATTAGGCGCGCCCTCTCCCATCAGACGGATGGGATGAGGCCGCAGTGTGCCCATCCATACCAGAGGCACATCAGGAGTGGTAACTATCAGGCTGGACTCCTCTTTGCGGAAAACCAAACCGTTCTGAACCGCATAAAAATCAATGCAGGTACCTGGCAGCTGATCTACTCTTGGGCGCATCTGAGCCGCGGTTTTATCTAACCAAACCTCTCCTTCAAACGGCAAAGACAGGTACAGATTTTCAGGCTCCCAAACGCTTTGTTTATGGATACGGAAATCCACATCAAGTCTTGGGCAAAACTTAAATGCGGTTAAAATCACGGAACATTCCTTTGCGCCGTCAATCCGGTATTTAAGCTCCACACGGGTATATAACGCACCGTTTTCCAGTACGCGCACGTCATAAAGCACACCGGGGCAGCGATGAGTGCGGGCGGCCTTTCGGTTACGCCCCATATTGCGCCGTACAAAAAGGTAATCCTCACCTATATCTCGCTCTGTTACCTCATAGATAGGGGTAAAGGCTCCATATGGGCGCCCCTCAGCAATCAATTCCCGTCCATGCAGCTTATCAAACACGGAAGTAATTCCCTGTTCCGGGGTAAAGGTGATTTTATAAAATTGGTTTTCCAGCCAGTCGCAGGTTGCGCATCCGCCCTCTGCAAGCTGCTGTTCAACATGCCAATTAAGATCATCCACACCTTCAATGCCTGTGGGAGCTTTTAATCCGGCTGAGGGCAGTGCTGGACGAGGCTGCTCCTGCAACCGGAATTTTTTCTTTTCTTTGGGGGCGAGCGTCAATTCAATACATATTTCCGGGCCGCGGGAATAACGGCTGAGCTGGAACGGTACTTCTTTTCCAGTAGCTTCGTCCACTACAGTAAAGTGTTCGTGTCCGTAAAAATGCTCTAAGTCCTGTCGGAATATCTCCTGCACAGGTTCATCATGCGGATTAACCGCACAGAAGGTCAGTTCCCGATGCAGCGATATAGCTGTTTCACCCATAGCCCGCTGCAAGGCCTCTCTGGCAATAGTAGCTGATTCGCATGCCTTAAGCGCATACAGACGTTTCCACTGATCCAGATTATTCACCTGCGGATGAAACGGCTCAGTGATAGAGGAAGAGTATCCCCACGTATGCTCTCCGTAGAACATCAGGTTGTATAAAGCAGCCTGACGCGCGGATGCAGGGGTGATGCTACCTTCCGGGTCAAGCTTCTGCACGATATGATAGCTGCGTGCAGAAGCCCGGTACTGCATAACGTCTGCAGGAGTAGAACCCACGCCGTCTGCCCACCAATCAGTCCAGTCTCCTCGATAAGCTGGAATAGACGCGCCGCTTTTTTCAAGCGCATCAAAAAACTCATCTAAGGTAGCCATTTTCAAAGTAACTGCTTTTCCCAAAGACTGATACCGATCTATGAAATCCAGAATACGGAGCGATGGCGGTGAATTGTCCGTCATGTTTCCGCTTAAGCAAACAGGAGCAAAGTCCAAGGAATATCCCTGCGCTTGCAGCGTTTCAGCATAAGCGTCAATACGGCGAACCGCCTTTTCAAAGTCGGGCAAAGGTTCAAAAGACATGCCATCCTGAAGCGTATATTCAAACCACGCGGCCTGCGCAATACCCAGCTCATTACCAAGGTTATAATGATCGCCGTTCCAGCACAGAATACGATGGCCTTTGGGAGATTCCCAATAAAACGGCGTCTGCTTGCGGAATAACGGATGATATCCGTGATGCGTATGTATACTGGACATCAGCCGTGTTACTCCCTGCTGTGCCAGAATATCAGCAAATCCCCAGCTGTATCCGTTAACATCAGCCGTCATTGCGCTTCTGGCGGGAATTCCCAGGGCTGCTCTCTGCGCAGTACAAGCATCCATAATACCCTGATGCACATATTCCGGCACAAGGTCAGTCAGATTCAAATAGCTGGCAGAAAGCCCGATATTTCCCTTTTTCACCGCACGGACAAACGCCTGCGTCTCTTCCGGTGTGGCTTCTTTTAAAAACTGTTCCACACACCAATAGCTTTCGCAGTTCCATTTGAAACGCGGTTCGTGTTCTATTAATTCCAGCACTTCCCGGATAAAGGCAACATGATGGAATTTCATTTTCTCCTGCGTATCCGTATATCCTACATCTGTATGAGAGGAATGGAGCAGATACAATGTGAATGGCTTCATAAACTTTTCCTTTCCAATAATCCTTCAGTAAGTTAAGATTTTGTGCCTGAAAACGCAATTCCTTGTATGAAATATTTCTGAGCAAATAGGAATACGATCAATACGGGAATTGTGGCGCAAACAGTGGCAGCCATCATTGGTCCATAGTCCACGCTGTTATTCACCGTGAAGGAAGCTAGCCCCTGTGTCAACACTTTAAAGTTTCCGCTGCGCAGGATGACGTTGGGCCATAAAAAGGAGTTCCAGCCGGCTTGAAAACAAAATACGGATAACGTCGCCATAGCCGGTTTTGCAAGCGGCAGATAAAGCTGAAAAAATATTCTAGCTTCTCCAGAGCCGTCAATACGGCCGGCCTCTCCCAATTCATTGGGCAAAGAAATAAAAAACGATCGCATAAATAAAATGTTAAACACGCTGACCGCCGTTGGCAACACTACGCCAAGAAAATTACCGGAAAAACCATATCCTCCCTGCCCAAACAGGTTATTGCCTCCTACCAAAGGAAAACGGGCTAACACCAAAAACTGCGGAATGAGAAGAACTGTGCTCGGAATCATCACACTGAACAGCATTAATCTGTATACCAGCTTACCACCACGGAATTGTATCTTTGCAAAAGCATATCCCGCCATCGAACAAAACAGCAGATTGCTGACGATAATGCAAGCTGTAATCAGAAGAGTATTTAAAGAATACTGGAAAAAAGGAATAATGCTGAACGCCTTTTCATAATGCTCCCATGTGATATGCTCGGGCCAAAACTGCAGCCCGCTTGAAAAAATTTCATCATTTGGGCGCACCGACGTCAACAGCGACCAATAAAACGGAATGACAAAAATCAAGGAAAAAAGGATTAAAAGCGCGAAAATTCCTGTTTTGGACAATGCCCTTCCTGTTTTTAGGCGTACTCTCGCCCCGTCTAATTTTCGCTTGTTTTGATAGCATCTCATTTTTCAGACCTCCTCAAATCAAGCTCTCTTTGTTGAATTTCTGCTGAACGAGAGTAACCACCAGGATCATCAAAAACAAAATCATCGCCTGCGAACAAGCATACCCTAGCTGTGACTCTTGAAATGCGTTTGTATAAATGGAATACATAGGCACTGTTGTTGCATGAGCCGGGCCTCCAGAAGTAAGCACATAAATCTGGTCGAACACCTGAAACGCGCCAATCAACGCCATCGTGAGCACAAAGAATGTGGTTGGTGCCACCAACGGCAGTGTAATTTTCCAAATCCTGCGCCAACGGCCGACGCCGTCAATGCTTGCGGATTCATACACAGATCCGGGAATATTCTGAAGCGCGGCCAAATAGATCATAATGTTTGACGCCAGAGTAGACCACACGCAGATAATGACAATAGATACCATGGCTGTTTTACTTTCATTGAGCCAAGCGGAGGTGGGAAGCCCAACAGCTGAAAGCAGCATGTTGAGCAACCCTCCCTGCGGATTCATCAGCCATTTCCACACCATGGAAGACGCCACTGTAGACGTAAGGCACGGCAGATAAAACAGCACGCGGAAAGCGCGAATACCCCGAACCTTCTGATTCAGCAATACAGCCAGAAGGAAGGAAAGAATCACGACGCTTGGGACGTACATTAAAACATACAGACAGATATTCCACAGCGACTGCAAAAAATAAGTATCCTGAAACAAACGGGTATAGTTGTCTATACCAATAAATTTCATCGCTGTAAAACCATTATAGGATGTAAAGCTCATTACCACGGCCATAATGGCAGGAATAAGAAGAAAAAGCAAAAAGCAAATAAATGCCGGTGCAATAAACAGCCATCCTGTCAGCGTCTTATGTTCTCTTTTGGTTTTTCTTGAAATCTTCTTGGTATGTTCCATCTTTTGCCTCGTTATGCGTTACGGTACTGTTCCAGCAGCTTGTTACCCTCAGTTTCCATGACTTCTAAGGCCTGCTCCGGGGTCTGTCCGCCTTCAAACATCTTTTCAATTTCCGGTCCATAGCAGGTACCCTCTAAATTTACAAATCCCGGTACATCAGAGCGCACCTGGTGGTTGTCAAGGTCAGCCAGTACACTTTTCAAATAGGGATCATTGGCAAATTTCTCATCATTTTGCACACTTTTAAGCGGAGAGAACCCACCCAGGATATCGCACCACTTCAAGCTGTATTCATCGTCATGCAAGGTGTATTCCATAAAGTCTACCGCAACTTCCGGATGTTTTGCCTTGCTGGGAACCATCAGGCTAAAGCTTGTCTGTACACCGCCTGCCTGCGCGCCTTCTGCACGACCCGCCGGAATCGGTACAAATGTAAAGTTCATCTCATCGCCGTAGGCTTTATAGGTGCGCAGCATTGAGGTAGGCCAGAAGGTCATAGCCTCTTCTCCTGTCAGGAAGCCATCGCTGCCATTTGATGCAGTATACTGTGTGGTATATACACCGGCGTCGATCAGCTCCTGGAAGAATTCAAGAACCTCCAGAGCACGATCGTCTAAGTTTACCGTCATGCCGTCGTCGCTCAGAGGCTGGCCGTTATTGGCAACCAAAAAGCTGTTGAACAGCGTGGGAGCCATCTTCATATTTAGGCCTACTTTTACGCCCTCTACATCCATAGAGGCTACGGCTGCTTCTTTCAGCTCGTCCCATGTGGCGGGCGCTTTATCAATGCCAGCCTCATTCAAAATATCCATATTGACGTAAAGGCCCCAAATATCGATATTCATGGGCAAGCCATACAGATGATCTTCGTAAGTCAATTCCTTGATGGATTCGTCGTTAAAATCCGCGGTATCAATGCCATCGGCCTTGAGCTCTTCGTCAATGGATTTGAGCTGTCCCATCTTCGCATAGCGGCGTACTTCATTGGCATCCCAGAGCATAATGTCCGGTACGTCTCCCGCAAGTGCGGCCGCCTGGTACGCATTCACCAAGTCTGCCTGGCATACATAGCTGACGTTCGTTCCTTTTTCAGTATTGTATTCATCGATGATTGCTTCGATCTGTCCGCCGACTTCACCATCCCAAGGTCCCCAAAAGACAACCTCTTCGCTGGTAAGCGCAGACGACGCGTCCTCACCGGCTGAGCCTGCGGCAGAAGACGAGCTTCCAGTGTCGCTGGAGCTACAGCCTGCCACGCTGAGCGCCATACCGGCAGCTAGTAACAACGCCATCAATTTTTTGCTCTTTTTCATTTGTAATCCCCCTTGTTATAATCCAGTTCGTTTGACTAGAACTTTCATATTTATTATACGTTTTTGAAAAATAATGTCAATATTTTTTTCAATTCTCTTTTCAAAATTAAAAATATTTTTTAATTTTTTAAATTTTTTGGAGTATTAATATAAATTTTGTGTTTTTTCGTCCTTTCAGCTTCTTATGACATAAACTCTACCGCACCTTAAAAAAAGCTTATCCACACATCTATATAGTCAAAAAATACTTTCGTCACTATATTTTCTATACCTTTCTCTTCATACAAATTTCTTAAAATTCACCCTATATCTTTTTATCCGAACATGGACTACCTGTCTTCTGTCCTTTGGCAGCAAATACGGCGCTGACCTGAATTACACGCTTCACCGATCCGGACCGAAAAAGTCATGTAGAGTTTACTTTTTCTCTTCTGATAAATCCACTGACCTGATTTGTTTAGTTGCTATAGATAATACTACATGGTATTTGCAATTCCACTTTGTATGTGCTAAACTGTTCGTGACGTTATTTTGTTCTGGCATTTTAATGTCCTCCTAATGTGTTCTTTTGGCGTAACTGGCAGATCACGCTTTTACTTTAACACATTAGGAGTTTTTTTATCTCCTTCATTGCTTAAGCTCTTTTGAACCACGCGACTATCGCGTGGTTTTCTTTATACAAAAAAGCCCCGCCTTGCAAAAGGCGGGGCTTGGCGGCTGCCAGGCGCTTTTTAGCTATTTGGGATCATCCGGTACATACTCGGCAATATCCTCTAGCCTGCAGTCTAAGGATTTGCATAGCTTATCCAGCGTATGTGTGGTAACCGGGAGATTAGACTGGAGTCTTTGCGCTGTTGTATGGCTCATGCCGAAGGTCACTCTTAAGGTATAAGTGGCTGCCTTTTTCTTTGCCATGGTTTTCCACAATGGATCATATCGAATCACAGTCCGCGCCCCCTTTACTAACTTCATTATGGCTATTATTTAGCCACACCCAAACAATTCGGAATCATGAGAGGGAATCCAAAAAACGAAGCATTTCCTGGGGGATGGTATCTTCCTGCCCAGATTCCCTCTGGACAGGAGAGGCTTGAAGTTCTTCCCGCAAAACACGGCGCAGGGTATTTTCCAGAGTGTCCTGCCGGACATTTTCCAAAATCGCCCGCGCGATAAAGGCATTGCGCTGTCCTTCCGGTACTGACTGCAGGATGTCCCATGCTTTTCTGTGTTCTTCGTTCTGCGGGTTGGGACGGAATGAAAAACGGGGCCTGCTCATTTCTTGCTCACACCTCCCGAAAGCTGGCCCAAAATCCGCTCGAAACCTTCGGCGTTTACTTTATCGTCTAAAAGGGTAAAAACCCGCCGCAGGCCGTCCTGGGGCCGGATTCCCCGCTGGATCACGGAGGCTCCGCCGCCCAGCATCACTGCCGGGACTGCTTTTAAATCGAAGCCTGCTTCCATGGCTGCGGACAGCAGGGCTTCTGTGTAAATCCGCCCCTGTTTTTGAATGACACTCCGGGCATTCTCGTCCATGCTGTAGCTTTGTCCTGCCAGTACACGTTCCACCTGGGCATCGGTAACGGACAAGCCTGTCTCCCGGCGGACCTGTTCCTTCGCTTCATCGATGCATCGGATCATTCCCAGCTCCAGGCTTCGGCAGGCGGAGGCGTTGGGGATTCCATTGTCCAGCCGCATGAGATCCACGGTCCAGCCTCCGACGTCCATAAGGAGCACAGAGGGTTCTCCCCGTATTAATTCTGGGTGAACGACAATGGCGGAGCAGCCCTGTGGAAAAAGTCTGACATCCTGAATGGTCACCTGATAGGAGATTCCTTCAAACTTGAAGTTTACCGGCTGGGAAGAACGGAACAGGTATTCCCGGAATGCTTTCTTTTCCCGGCCGAATCCGGCCAAGGATAAGCCCGCGCTAAGGTTCACGGCACAATCTCTTTTTCTCCGCACTGCTGGATTTCTTTTGCGATAGCAGCTAAGGTCAAAAGGTAATAATTGTCGTTTTCCATTTTGTTTCTCAGGATCGGCTGTCTGCCGGTTCCGCACACAGAATACTTTCCCTGGTATTCCAGCGTGTTTTGCACGGTATATGGTTCGTACCAGTAAGCTGTGATACCGGCTGGGAAGGAAAAATGCCGGGTTTTAACTGCGTAGTATCCATAACCGGCTCCAATGTTCCTGTTTTCCTCAGCCTTTCGCTTGCTCTGTTGAAAACTTATTTTTTCGGTGGGAACCCAGGAAAAGCTTCCTGCTGTAAGGGCTTTGTTCTTTCCCAGCCGGTAAATCCTGGGGGAGAGTGTGTAGGGGAGAGAGTGTGAGAGAGGGGAAGGAGAGAGGGGGAAAATGGGAAAAGCGCCCCGGCTGCTTTGCCGGGGCGCTTCTAAAAAAGGGCGCACTTCTCCCATGTACCTTTAGGCTGTTAAACTGGCCCGGTGAATCCGGGTTTACAATCTATCTAGGAACCGCTGGAACAATCCAGACGGGAATTGGAAATCTAATCTTCAGGAGGTAATGGCTGTGCAGTATTTTCGCGCGATTGACGGATTAGGCAGAATTGTTCTCCCCGCTGAACTTCTCCATCACTTAAATTGGGAAAAAGGGAAAATGTCTGTTTCGATTGAAGAAAAGGATGGCTCCTTAATCGTTTCTTCCGTCCCGGCTGCAGGTCGACCCCCAGCGCCTCCTTCCCCTGTCAATCTCCAGGACATCCCGGACGGGCCATCGAAAATTATTTCCCTGCCGGTGTCTAAAAAATGACAAAACCGCCTTCCTATTTTTATTAGGAAAGCGGCTTTTTGCCCTTTTGGGGGTTGGACATCCACGGTGGGGCGATTTTGAAAAATCGCCCCTAAAAAGCCCGGAAACCCGCATGAATACTGAAAAAAATAGGGGTGACATCTATTTCGTCACCCCTTCTTGGGAGGGAGTGACGAAATTGTTGTCCGCTGGCCTAATACCGTTTGGAATAAATTTATTAACCCAAGATCAGAAGAAACCTTCAACAAAATGAGAAGCCCCAGTTCAGAATAGATACATTTGATTGTTTTTACAACCTATTTTTCTGTTTTTTGCTTTCTAGTGTCTCATTTCTATAAAATGAGATAATCCTCGAAAAATGGCTTAAACGCTGGAGTTTTGGCATAGAAAAAAAGGCCGGAATCTGGATTGTCTCACTTTTGAGTTCTAAATTCATGCCGCTGTTCAAAACATACCTTTGAAGAACGTGGAACCCCCAACGGCCTCATTTTTCACAGTGATCGAGGAGGCCAGTATATCTCAGGAGCGTTCACTAAATTGTTACGAAACAGTGGGGTACAACAATCCTTTTCGGCTTCCGGAAGACCGTGCGATAATGCTGTGGCAGAAACATTCTTTGCCACCTTCAAAAAGGAAGAAGCCTACCGCAGAACCTATTCATCTGAGCAGGACTATCGTAAAAGCGTTGAACAGTACATAGAGTTCTATAATGAAAAGCGTCCGCATCGCTCACTGGCCTATAAGACTCCCGCTCATTTTGAGGAGTTGTTTGGCAAGAAATAATGTCTTGTATATGAGAATAGCCTGTCTAAAAACAGGCTGTTAAAAAATATTTTATCCTTAATTCTTATTTTTTTACTGGTTACAAATAAAGCGGCAATTCAAACAAAGCCTGATTTATCAAGGCGTTAGACATAAAACAAGGCCCGTTTTTCGATAAAATTGTTCGAAAAACGGGTCTCATTCAACGACAATCCCATCCCTCTTTTCCAATTTGAACAAGCAGAACGATGCGGATTTTCGAAAAGGGTTTATCTAACATATCAAATTGCATTCATTTAATTCTCAATAGACTTTTTTGCATAGGTTCCATCATCGATTGATTTAATTTTCTTAAACCAAGTTTCAATTTCTTCCCAGACGCCAATGCGTTCTAAATCTTCTTTGGATACTTTTTTTGACAATGATCCATTTAAACGAGACTTAATGATTTGTTCTCGCTTATCTATATTATCAATATTTTGCATACATACCCCCGCCAGAAGTTTAGGAACATCGAGTTGATACCAATCTTCTTTATATTTATCAAGGATTATTCCGAATTCCTTTTCTACTAACTCACGAGGAAAATAATTTTCCATTTCTCTTCTTTGAGTAGACCACCCAAATCGGCGGCCGTCTTGAGCAGCATCTATTTCCTGTATTAAATCAAGATATTTTTCAACATCATTATCAGTAATATATATTTCTTTCAAATTACTTAATTTGAAAGAATCTTGATTAATCCAATCAACTAAACGTCCACCCTGAATTGGTATTAAGGGGATATGTTCCTCTTGTAAGTCAATAATTGACTTTAACTCTGGGATGTTTTGATTAAGATTAAAAAGAAAGTTAACATCATTGGGCCCTTCAACACAAATAATAGTTTTCGTTGCCGCATACGGAAGTATACCTAAGTCAGCAGTGATGTATTTTGCCTTTTTATGCTCATCATTTTCAGCAATAACATCTCCATTTTCAGACCGCATTAGAAAGATAAGTTGCTTTAAGCCTACCAGCTTGGCTATTTCAGGCGTATGGCTGGTTACAATAATCTGATGAGAGGGGCTTAATGAGAGCTCATTTAGCGTTTCAAAAATCATCCGCTGGTAATCTAGGTGTTGGCTAGTTTCAGGTTCCTCAATTGCATATATCAATTGCCTATTTGACTCTTGAACTATGGCTTTTTCGGCTTCTGCTCTAAAATAACTCAAAAGGACTAATCTCCTAACACCACTACCGCGCTTATTTAGTGGAATTCCATTATCCGACACTAAATCAAAATTGAACGACGAATATATTGGTTTTAATGAAACAACTGGCTTTATATCCTTTGCTACCGCACCATCTAATTCTGCAAGTTTTTGAATTGTGCGATGCCCTATCTCTTCTACATGTTCCTTCACCTTTTGTTGTAGTTTTTCAATTTCCACATCCATTTCGGCTAGCACAGTCTTTGTTACAGCTTTAAGGGGATCTTGGATTTCACTGTCCTTATCGGTATTTTTTCGATCAGATTCGAATAGAAAGTACTGGGGGAATTGTCTTGATAAACTATCTCCAATATTTTTGGCATCATCTTTGGAAGTATCAATATCAGTTGTTGAACATTCAATAGGAGGTACAAGTTCTTTTGAATATATTGCACGCCGTAGTTCAGCAGAAATAGAGCATTTTTCTGGAATATAGGTAGGATCATCTTTGTACTTGTCATACATTTTCTGTAACGATGATATTTTTTCCAACACAAGAGGTTTAGCATATCGTGTTGGATAATACGCAACGATGTATGTTTTCAAAGAATTTTTTGTAATACTTCCACTACTGCAATCCCAGCTTTTCTTTATTTCAAGTAGACCTTCCTTGTTGAGTAAGAACTCATCTCTACAATTTGTGTAATTTGTCGTATCAATCAGGATTGTACCATCTCCAACATCAAAACAGCAAATGATTGATATTATGGGTTCCTTAGCATATACACACAGGTCTTCAATCTCCAATTTTATTTTTTCAGAATTAAAGAAGATTTCGAGTGCTTCAAGTATAGTCGATTTTCCTATATCGTTTTTTCCTATAATTACATTAAAATCGGCATCAAAATCAACTTCAAAGTTTTTAAATCCTCGGAAGTTCTGCAATTTAACTTTCTTTAGTATCATATGCATTCTCCTAAAACTTAGGTTTATCCGAAAAATACATAAAAACCTGCTTGCCAGTCTGGAGCATAATCTCAATTTCTTCTTCTGTTCCGGAACCATATTCATCAGTGGGGGAACCAAACCTTGTCCAGAAAATTGCAATAGCAGCATCACATTTCTTTACGAATTGTTCGTTTAGCAAAACCTGTGGTTTCCCACCAGATTGTGCATAGGAACTTTTGCTCTAATACCGAGGTTGAATTGTTATGCCTAAAGGTCCGGAGTATAATTCATTAAATTCTTCAATCGCAGATTTAATTAAGCTAATTTCGTTTTTAACATCTCCAGGACAGGAGATCAACAGATTATAAAGAGTTACATCTTGAGACATTCATCATACCTCATTTTTGTATTATTTTTTATTATATCATAAAGTCCAATCATTTTACAGCCGGAAGATATTTTACCACCTGCTTTGTCATATCTATGCTACCATATCCTTATAAAACCATATAAGGAGGTAACTTCAATGAAATTTACAAAAGAAGAAAAGCAGGCATTTGTCAAGCGCTATCAAAACGGTGAAACAGTACTCCAAATTTGTAACGAAAATAAGATACCGAGAAGCACCTTTTATAGATGGATACAGAACTACCAGCAGACTGTGACCAAAACAGGTACAGTCATCACTCCGCAGAAATTTTCGAGTTTAAAAAGAAAAGTTGAAAAATTGGAAGGAATCATTCAAGTTTTGAAAACAGTTGACTGCACCGTATCCTCGCCGTTACAGGAAAAGCTGAAAGCTTTGGAATCACTGTATGGTCAATTCAGCGTACATACCTTATGCGAAGCACTGGAGGTTCCTCGTGGTACTTTTTACAATCATATTTTTCGGAATAAACGAAGTGACACACTTGCAGCTAAACGCCGGGAACAACTAAAAGTGCAGATACAGAATATTTATGATGATAGCGAACAAATTTACGGTGCGGGAAAAATCGCAGCGATACTTCACACGAAAGGAATTAAGGCCAGTGAAAAATACGTTTCTGAGATTATGAAAGAATTAGGAATCAGCAGTGTTGGTATCACAGCAAAGCAAGACCATAAGAAATGGGAAAAAGGAAAGAACAGAAATTTTTTACATCAACAATTTCATACAGACCGACCGAATCAAGTCTGGGTCAGCGACATCACAATTTTTAAGTTTAGCGATAAATATTACTATCTTTGTGCTATTATCGACCTATTCTCACGAAAGATCATTTCTTATCGGATATCGCAGAGCAGTAGTACGCAACTGCTCACCAAAACTTTTAGGCAGGCTTATTCGGAAAGGAAACCAGAAACAGGACTCATGTTTCACAGTGATCGGGGGACGCAGTATATTTCCTATACGTTTGTGCGTTTATTGGAGACACTTGGAGTTAAACAATCTCTTTCCCGAACCGGGCGACCCCATGATAATGCTGTTTCAGAAGCATTCTTTTCCATTCTTAAAAAGGAGGAACTGTATCGCAGGCATTACAAATCTGAAATAGATATGATACAGGGTATCCATCGTTTTATTAACTTTTATAACAATGAACGTCCGCATTCTACATTACAATATAAGACTCCAGTGCAGAAAGAGCAGGAATACTGGGATAAAAAGAAAGAATCCTCATTAAAATGAGAATTCCGGGTTCGGAATAGATACATTTGATTGTTTTTACAACCCATTTTTCTGTTTTTTGCTTTTTGATGTCCCATTTCTATAAAAAGAGGTAAACCTCGAAAAATGGCTTAAACGCTGGGCTTTCGCATAGAAAAAGAGGCCGGAATCTGGAATGTCTCATTTTTGAGTTCCAAATTTCGACCTCTGTTCACTTGGCGCGCTTGGAGGGACTCGAACCCCCGACCTACTGGTTCGTAGCCAGTCACTCTATCCAGCTGAGCTACAAGCGCATTTTTGACTGCCGTAATATAATACCACATTCGAGAATAAAATGCAAGAGTCCCCTCGGAAAAATTTCTATTCCATCATAGAAACTAACCGCAATTGGCCTACATCGCGGCAACTCTTGACAAACCTCTTTTCCTATATTATAATTCAATAAAATAATTGTAATCCAGCTGTCACCGGACAGGCAAAGCGTTAAAATTACACCGTAGGTCTTAGTGGTGTAATTTTAGCGCTTATTTTTTTACTTTATTAGGAGGGAAGCTTTATGTTGCTTCTATTAGGCGCTGCGATCACTGCCAGCTTTTTCGACAGCCTCAATCCATCTGCCATTGCGGAACAAATCTTACTGCAGACTATGGTCAGGAACAAGCGCCATATTTTGTTTTTCATCGCCGGTATTGGGTTTGCCAATCTAGCTATGGGCTTAGCTATTTATTACGGCGCAGCCAACTGGGCATCACAGGCCTATTCCGCCATAACAGCAGCTTATCCACTATATGTTTATGGTGCGGAAACAGCGGCCGGCTTGTTGTTTCTCGGTCTTGGGATCAGACTGATCGTCAAAACCAGCCGAAGCCAAAACAGCGGCGGCAAAGAGGAAAGAGCCGCTCCAAAGCCTCCCGCACAGCTTGCGCCTCTGCCGCTGTTTTTGATGGGCGCCGCCTTTTGCTTCGTGGAGTTGACCAGCGCCCTGCCGTATTTTGGATTCTTGGCTCTGCTAGCGGGTTATCAGTTGATATTTCCGTTAGTCTTCGCTTTTATCCTGTTGTATAATTTTATTTATATTCTGCCGCTGCTCCTGCTCTACTGGGGATACCGCAGACTTCAGGGAACAAAGGCAATTCAGCGGCTGGAAAGTCTTCTCAGTAAAGTCTCATTGTATATTGTCCCCTGCGCTATAAGCCTATTCAGCGCTGTATTAGTTTTTCACGGCATAAACGCCCTGCTATAGGAACAGTCTGTATCTGAGACGGGACAATGGGCCGCGGTCCCCTTGGCTTGCTTTTACCGATCTGCCTGCGTTATACTTTTCTGTGCTGTGTTCTTTTTTCACTTCTCCCCCTTCCTGCCTGAGGCTTTTTTAGCGCTTGCCCGTCAGCGGGGAACACTATATTTTTTGTCGGCAGTCTGTTGACAATCAATCACTTTTGCATTATCATTATGTTGGTTTTGAAAATAGAATACCGGGGTGCTGAGAAAATCGGCTGAGAGCAGGCTGAAGCCTGAAACCCTTAACTTGATCCGGGTAATGCCGGCGTAAGGAATCAAAAGCAAAAAGGAAATTCCCTTTGCTGTTATTATGCCGTCCGCATCCCGCGGATGGCATTTTTTATTTTTAACATTGATCTTATTTTAGTAAGGAGATGGAGTTCTTATGAACGCGAGCGTAGCAATCCAAGTTCTTCCCACCGTAGCCTCCGATGAAGAGGTTGTCCATATTGTCGATGAGGTCATCGCCTACATCAAAAGCACGGGCAATTCCTGCTATGTGGGCCCCTTTGAAACCACTATTGAGGGAGATTACGACGAGTTAATGGATATTGTGAAGGAATGTCAGCATATCGCCGTCAAGGCGGGCTGTCCCGCGCTGATGTCCTATGTAAAAATCAGCTATAAGCCAAATGGCGAGGTGCTTACCATTGACCAGAAAGTTACGAAGCATCACCAATAAACTGTCTGCGGCTATTTTGCTCTGTCTGCTTCTCATCTTGTGGCAGGCCGTGTCTGACCTTGGTCTGGTGCCGAAATTCATGTTTCCCTCTCCGGTGGATGTGGGAGCTGCCTTTGTGGAGGACTTCCCCATTCTGATGGCTAACTCCGGCACCACTTTGGCGGAGGGCTTTCTGGGCCTTGGTCTTGGAATTGCCCTGGCTTTCGTGACAGCGGTCCTTATGGACCGGTACCGATTCCTATATAAATCCCTGTATCCTATTTTAGTGATCACTCAGACGATCCCCACCGTGGCCATCGCGCCGCTGCTGGTGCTTTGGATGGGCTATGACATGGCTCCCAAAATTGCCCTGGTAGTCATCGTCTGCTTCTTTCCCATGGCGGTCGGCCTGCTCGACGGATTCCGGTCTGCGGATCAGGATACCGTCAATCTGCTCAGGTCTATGGGCGCCTCAAAGGGACAGATCTTCCGTATGGTAAAGCTTCCCTCATCCCTGGGACGGTTCTTTTCCAGCCTCCGGGTCTCTGTGTCCTACTCTATTGTCGGCGCGGTGATCGCCGAATGGCTGGGCGGAAACAGCGGTCTGGGCGTCTACATGACGCGGGTGCGGAAGTCCTACGCCTTTGACAAAATGTTTGCCGTTATTGTTTTAATTTCCCTGATCAGCCTGCTGCTCATGTGGCTGGTCTCGATGATTCAACGGCTGTGTATGCCTTATGAAAAATATGGAGGAAACCAATCATGAAAAAAGTTCTCGCATTGCTTTTATCCGGCGCCTTGCTCCTTTCGGCCGCTGCCTGTTCCGCCTCCCCCGGCGGGGAAAGCTCCGCCGGGGCGGACAGTTCTTCAACCGCAGGGGAATCCGCCGCCGGCGCGTCAGAAAAGACTTCATCCACGGACGGCCAGCAGCTTCAGACCATCACCTTTGTACTGGACTGGACTCCTAACACCAACCATACCGGTATTTACGTGGCGGACAAGCTGGGATATTTTAAAGAAGCCGGTATCCAAATCGATATCCAGCAGCCTCCCGAGGACGGCGCTACCGCCCTGGTTGCCACCGGCAAAGCTCAATTCGGCGTGGATTTTCAGGATTATCTGGCGCCCGCCTATGTATCCGATCTTCCTGTCACCGCTGTGGCGGCTTTGATTCAGCACAACACCTCGGGAATTATTTCCCTAAAGGAGAAGGGGATCCAATCTCCTAAGGATCTGGAGGGCAAAACCTACGCCACCTGGGATCTGCCGGTGGAACAGGCCACCATGCAAAACGTGGTGGAAAACGACGGCGGTGACTGGAGCAAGGTTAACCTTGCCAGTGTGACCGTAACCGACGTGATTTCCGCTTTGCAGACCAACATCGACGCGGTTTGGATTTACTACGCCTGGGACGGCATTGCCACCCAGGTCAAGGGGCTGGATACCAACTATTTCTATTTCAAGGATATCAATCCTGTGTTCGACTATTACACCCCGGTGCTGGTAGCCAACAACGATTATCTGGAGCAGAACCCGGAAACCGCCAAGGCCTTTTTAGCTGCGGTTGCCAAGGGCTACGAATATGCCATTGAAAACCCAGAGGAAGCCGCTGAAATTCTTTGCGAGGCGGATCCCACTCTGGATTCAGAGATCGTTCTGTCCAGCCAGCAGTGGCTGGCGGATCAGTACAAGGCGGAGGTAGACCGGTGGGGATATATCGATCCCTCCCGCTGGGACGCCTTTTACCAGTGGCTGTGGGAAAACCAGCTGATTGAGGAAGAAATTCCCGCGGGCTTCGGCTTTTCCAACGATTATCTTCCAGAGTAGGAGATAGCGTATGAGTAAGCTGGAAGCAGTCTCCATTACCAAAAGCTTCGGTGATAATACCATTCTTCAGGACGTGAGCCTCCGGCTGGAGCCCCGGGAAATCGTCTGTCTCCTTGGGGTCAGCGGCGGCGGAAAAACCACCCTGTTCAACGTGCTGTCCGGCCTGACTTTGCCGGACCGGGGGCAGGTATTCCTGGACGGCCGGGAGATCACCGGCAAAGCCGGGCACATCAGCTATATGCTGCAAAAGGACCTGCTGATGCCCTACCGCACGGTCTTGGACAACATCGCCCTCCCTTTGATCATCAAAGGAGCTCCTAAAAAGGAGGCCCGCCGCAAAGCGTTAGAGCATTTCGCTGAATTTGGGCTGTCAGGCACAGAAAAGCAGTATCCCGCTCAGCTTTCCGGCGGGATGCGCCAGAGGGCCGCCCTTCTGAGAACCTATCTTTGCAGTGAGGGAGCCGCTCTGTTAGACGAGCCCTTCAGCGCTCTGGACGCTCTCACCAAAGCCTCTATTCACCGCTGGTATCTGGAGGTCATGGAGCAGATCGAGCTATCCACCCTGTTTATTACCCATGATATCGACGAGGCAATCCTTTTGTCTGACCGGATTTACCTTCTTTCCGGAAAGCCCGGACATATCACGGCGGAGCTGAATCTCCACAAGGAAAGCCGTCCTAGAGGAGACTTTGCTTTGACCAGCCAATTTTTGGAATACAAAAAGGAAATTCTTTCCCTTTTGCAGTTTTAAAATTTATTTCCTGCAAACCTAAACTCCCAGGGCCGGAAAAACGGCCCTGGGAGTTCTTTTTCAGCCAAAACAGGTTCAGCAAATTCGGGGGCAATGTGCATTTGATTTACCACAAATAAAAAGGAGACGAGAAAAATCTCGTCTCCCTGAAGTACAGACCTTACCATATATAAGCTGGTATGCCCTTTCGGGCAGGCGCTGATTCAAATATATCGCGCGGACCTCGATTGTCCGTCTGGATCACTTCTTGTTATTATAATACCCCAATTCTTGTGATTTGTCAAGTTTTTAAGAGAAAAAATTTTTAATTCTTGTGTAAATATTACAAAATTATTAAATTCTTTTTCCGCAATATTATTTTAAGACAGTTGTCAGGTTTTCCTTTCAACTTTTTCATTTTTTCGACATAATTTTATGGTATTTTTAAAGCATCAAGCTTTTGGGGTGTTGTTATGCGGTATCAGCGGTATCAAAGGTCAAAAAGCCCGGTAAGGATGTTTTTGTGCAAGCCGGACAACAGGAAATGGCTGATTGTCACAGGCGGGCTTCTTGCAGTTATTATCACCCTGTCTGTCATTTTGGCGGTCACTCTGTCCGGCAGGGCTTCCGGCGCATCCGGCGTGCGGGATCCAGCCAATCTGCGGCAGGCGGTTGACAGCATCGACGGTATCCCTTTGTTTACCGCTTACATTCCAGAGGACTCTCCCGGACGGCCTGGGGTTTTGCGGACGGTCGAAAGCATTACTATTCACGAAACCGCCAACACCAGCGAGGGAGCCGACGCGGAGGCCCACAGCGACTATCTGAGCACCACCTCCGACGAGGTATCCTGGCACTACACGGTGGACGATCACCAAATCTACCAGCATCTGCCCGACAACGAGGAGGCCTGGCATTCCGGCGACCGGGAGGGAAACCATTCAAGTATCGGCATTGAGCTTTGCGTCAATGCTGACGGAAATTTCGATCAAACCATGGAAAACGCCGCCAAGCTGACAGCGTTTCTCTTGAAAGAATATGATCTCACTATTGATGACGTTAAACAGCATTATGATTTTAACGGAAAAGATTGTCCCCTGATCATCCGCCAAGAGGGGCGCTGGGACGAATTTCTAAGGATGGTTCAGCAAAATCTATAACGTAAAGGAAGTAAATTTTCTGCCTCCTTCCGCAATGATTCAAACGGTAATCCGCTCAATCCCCTTCCGCATCATTAAGAATGGGAAAATCAAAAAAAGCAATCGGAAAGCGGTGCTGCCGCCAATGGCTGCTGGTTAGCCTCCTGAATCATGTCATAGGCAATGCCGACACGACGGCACGGACTGCTTTTCCATTTTTGACGTTTTTTTCATTCCGCTTTCCCACATATAGGAAAGCTGTTAAAGCAAAAAGAGGCCTGGAACAGCCCCGAAGCCTCTATGTTAAAGCAGCCCCAGTTCCTGATAAACAATCAAAAATGGCCAAAAGCAGCCTAAATAATTTAAATCGGGACTTAAAAACAAAAACAGCCGAGCGCAAGCTGGAGCGGCAGCCTGAAGTGATTGAAAGCAAATACAAAAGCAATATGCAAAGAAGGCCTTGGGAAAAATCCCAGGCCTTCTTTTTTATCGAAGCTTCTATCAAAGCTTTATCACAGCAGCGGCCGCAAATTACAGCAGCTCGATGATTGCCATTTCTGCGGCGTCACCGCGGCGGGGTCCCAGCTTAGTGATTCTGGTGTAACCGCCGTTTTTCTCCGCGTATTTCGGGGCGATCTCATCAAACAGCTTCTTGGTTACGCCCTCCTTGGTGATGAAGGCCATAGCCATTCTCTTATGATGCAGATCGTTTACCTTTGCGATGGTGATCATTTTCTCGGTCAAGGAACGTACTTCCTTGGCGCGAGTGACTGTGGTTTCGATTTTACCGTTTTCCAGCAGAAAGGTTACCATCGCCCTCAGCATAGCGGTTCTATGAGCAGTGTCTCTTCCGAGCTTTCTTGTTCCGGGCATCGAAAATTCACTCCTTTACCTTGGTTTATCCGGACGGCTTATTCGTCGTCCTTGCGAAGACTGAATCCGAGGGAGTTGAGCTTATACACAACCTCCTCCAGGGACTTGCGTCCCAGGTTGCGAACCTTCATCATATCGTCCTCAGACTTATTGATCAGGTCCTCCACTGTGTTAATGCCGGCGCGCTTCAGGCAGTTGAAGGAGCGGACGGAAAGATCCAGCTCTTCAATCGTCATTTCCAGAACCTTTTCCTTGCCCTTGTCGTCCTTTTCCACCATGATCTCCGTGTTATAGCCCTTATCAGAAAGGTCTACAAACAGGTTCAGGTGCTCGGTCAGGACCTTAGCGGCTAGGGAAACCGCCTCCTGCGCGTTGATGACCCCGTTGGTCCAAACCTCCAGCGTCAGCTTGTCATAGTCGGTGATCTGACCCACACGGGTGTTTTCCACACCGAAATTGACCTTCAACACAGGTGTATAAATAGAATCGATAGGCAGAATGCCGATCACATTGTTCTGCATATTGGCTTTATTTCTTTCAGCGGAAATATAGCCTCTGCCTTTATCCAGGGTAATTTCCATATAGAGCCTGGCCCCGTCACCGAGGGTTGCAATGTGCATTTCGGGGTTGAGAATCTCAACCTCGCTGTCGCATTTGATGGAATCCGCGGTAACCTCGCAAGGACCCTCCGCACTGATTTCCACGGTTTTGGCACCGTCGCAGTGCAGCTTTGCCGTTAAGCCCTTCATGTTGAGGACGATCTCAGTCACATCCTCTTTCACGCCTGGTATCGTGGAAAACTCATGGAGAACTCCGTCAATCTTGATGGAGGTTACGGCAACGCCCGGCAGTGAGGAGAGCAATACCCTTCTCAAGCTGTTCCCCAGCGTTGTGCCGAAGCCGCGCTCCAGCGGCTCCACCACAAACTTGCCGTAAGTTCCGTCGGCAGATAATACTTCGGTATCAATTCTAGGCTTTTCTATCTCGATCATTAGCGACCCTCCTTGACCTTAGGCACACAGTTGTATTGGTAAGTGATGCCAACGCGTATTGAAATCAACCGCATGGGCATTATTTGGAGTACAACTCGACGATCAAGTGCTCTTCGACAGGGAGATCGATATCCTCACGAGCAGGCATTGCAGCGACAACGCCCTTCAAAGAACTCTTTTCACGCTCCAGCCAACGAGGCACGGTTACCATCGGAGCATCTTCGCCGGTCAGCTTGCTGAACTTGACGGAGGAACGGCTGGTTTCCGCCACTTCGATCACATCGCCGGGCTTTACCAAATAGGAAGGAATGTTGACTCTCTTGCCGTTGACGGTAAAATGGCCATGGTTCACCAGCTGTCTGGCGTCGCGGCGGGTGCTGGCAAAGCCTAAACGGTATACCACGTTGTCCAGGCGGCGCTCCACCAGGATCAGCAGGTTTTCACCGGCCTTACCAGGCATACGGGTGGCCTTCTCATAGTAAGAACGGAACTGGCGCTCCAGAATGCCGTAAACAAACTTTACCTTCTGCTTTTCAGCCAGCTGGAGGGCATATTCGCCCTTTTTCTTTCTCATCTGGCCGCCGGGATTGCGGTTGGTAGTCTTCTTGCTATATCCCATGACCGTAGGAGAAATTCCCAGGGCATGGCAGCGCTTTGCAATCGGCTGCATATTTTTAGCCATAACTTATTCTCTCCTTTCGATTAGACACGTCTTCTCTTGGGAGGACGGCATCCATTGTGAGGAATCGGGGTCACGTCTTTGATCATGCTGACCTCGAGCCCTGCGGCCTGCAACGCGCGGATCGCGGCCTCACGGCCTGAGCCGGGTCCCTTTACAAAGACCTCGACGGACTTCATGCCGTGTTCCATAGCAACCTTAGCTGCGGTTTCCGCGGCGGTCTGTGCCGCGAAAGGAGTACTCTTTCTGGAGCCTCTGAAACCCAGCTCACCGGCGCTCGCCCAAGAAACAGCGTTACCCTGGGTGTCGGTGATGGTCACGATCGTGTTGTTAAAGGTGGACTGAATATGCGCGGCACCGCGGTCAATATTTTTGCGCTCACGGCGTCTGCGTACGGCGGTTTTCTTGCCGCCCTTCTGAGCTGCCATCAAAACCCCTCCTTATTTCTTCTTGTTAGCTATCGTCTTCTTGGGTCCCTTGCGGGTTCTGGCGTTGGTCTTGGAGCGCTGGCCTCTTACGGGCAGGCCCTTACGGTGACGGACGCCGCGATAGCAGCCGATTTCAATAAGTCTCTTAATATCGAACGCCACATCCCGGCGAAGGTCGCCCTCCACGCGGCAGTTATGGTCGATATACTCTCTCAGCTTGGAAACATCGTCCTCGGTTAAATCTCTTACCCGGGTGTCGGGGTTTACGCCGGTCGCCTTCAAAATCTCAGTGGCGGTCTTGCGTCCGATCCCGTAGATATAGGAAAGGCCGATTTCGATTCTTTTATCTCTTGGCAAGTCTACACCTGCTATACGTGCCATGCCTTGCACCTCCTGATAAATTTGGTCGCGCCTGTTGGCTTTTCATTGCCGATCTCCGAAAATACCGTCTGTCAGCCAAATCTGTCTGGCCAACAACCTTTACGCCGCTCGGCATGGAGCCGGGTCTTCGGCCGCTTTTGCGGTATCACGGGCTTCTCGATGAATTTTAGCCCTGGCGCTGCTTATGCTTCGGATTGTCGCAGATCACCATAACTTTTCCCTTGCGCTTGATGACCTTGCACTTTTCGCAGATTTTCTTGACAGAAGGTCTGACTTTCATTTCGTTACGCCTCCTTATTTAGAACGCCATGTGATGCGGCCTCTGGTCAAGTCATAGGGAGACATCTCCAAAGTGACTTTATCCCCGGGCAGAATCCGGATGAAGTTCATCCGTAATTTCCCGGAAATATGGGCCAGGATCATATGGCCGTTGGGAAGTTCGACCTGAAACATTGCGTTTGGCAGTGCTTCCTTCACAGTACCTTCGATTTCGATAACATCCTGTTTCGACAAAACCATAACCTCCTCATGGTTAAGACTGGGGATCCTTTTCCAAATAGCACCGGATCCCTCGGCGAATCTCACGATTGGTTTTCATTGCCTCCTCCGGCAGAACCGTATTGGTTACAGCCAGATGCCTGCAGTTTTTCTTTTTCGGCCGCTGAAGCGGCCTGTGCTTTCCGTCGCAGATCACGGCAAACTCCTGATCCGCCGACAGCACCACAAAAAAACCGTGTTTGTCATGTCCCGCTTTGGACCTGACAAGCAATCCTCGTTTCAGTTCCATTGGCGCCTCCCTTTTCATCAATCGTCGGGAAGAGTCAGAATCTGAGGACCATCGGGGGTGATTGCCACGCTGTGCTCAAAGTGAGCGGACAGCTTGCCGTCCGCTGTTACCGTTGTCCATTCATCCGAAAGGATTTCGACTTCATAAGTGCCGGCATTCACCATAGGCTCTATGGCAATGGTCATTCCGGGTAACAGGCGTACACCCCTACCGGGTGTACCGAAATTTGGTACGCTTGGATCTTCATGCAGCTTCGCACCTACGCCATGGCCGACAAAATCTCGTACCACAGAGTAGTTGCGCGCTTCTACATACCTTTGAACCGCGCTGCCGATATCGCCGATGCGGTTGCTCGCCTTCGCCATTTTGATTCCCTCAAAAAGGCTTTCCCTGGTGGCATCCAAAAGGGCCCTGGCTTCCTCGCTGATGTCCCCGCAGGGGAACGTCCAGGCGTTGTCTCCGTGGAAGCCGTTAAAGTGGGCGCCGATGTCGATGCTGACAATATCGCCTTTTTTCACAACGCACTTCTTGCTCGGTATGCCGTGGATGACCACATTGTTGACAGAAATACACGCGCTGGCCGGAAACCCGCCGTAGCCGAGAAACGAGGGGACCGCCCCCTGTCCCTCGATATACTTGCGGACGATCTCGTCGATTTCCCAGGTGGTAATGCCCGGTTCCACCGCCTCGCCCGCCAGCTTTAACGCGTTGGCGGAGATCCGTCCGGCTTCTCTCATCGCCTTGAGTTCGCGGCTCGTTTTGAGTACAACCATGGATTAAGCCTCTAACGCTGCCAGCGTTAAGCGGGTGGTGTCGGCGACTTCCTCCTGGCCATCTACTCTTTTCACGACGCCTTGCTTTTTGTAATGGGCGATCAGGGGCTCTGTCTCTTTATGATAAACTTCCAGACGCGCCTTCACGGTGTCCGGATGGTCATCCTTGCGCTGAATGAGGGTGCCGCCGCAAATGTCGCACACGCCCTCGGCCTTCGGCTTTTTGTAAAGCAGATGGTAGGTGGCGCCGCATTTTTCGCAGACACGGCGTCCGGACATTCTGGCGATGATCGCCTCGTCGGAGACTTCCAGGTCAATAACCTTGTCGATCTTCACCATTTTGTCCAGAGCCTCGGCCTGGGGAATGGTGCGGGGGAAGCCGTCCAGGACGTAACCGTTTTTGCAGTCGTCCTCCTGTAAACGCTCCTCGATGATGCCGATGACGACCTCATCGGGAACCAGCTTTCCCGCGTCCATATAAGCTTGGGCCTTTTTGCCCATCTCAGTGCCGTTCTTCAGCGCGGCACGGATAATATTACCCGTGGAAATTTGTGGAATGGAAAGATGCTTGCAGATTGCCTCCGCCTGGGTGCCTTTCCCAGCGCCGGGGGCTCCCAGCAGAATGATTTTCATAATAACGACTCCTTCCTAAACCGCATTAATCCAGGAATCCTTTGTAATGACGCATCATCATCTGAGATTCCATCTGCTTCATGGTATCCAGCGCTACGCCTACCAAAATGATGACGGAGGTTCCGCCCATCATCAGGTTGTGCATTCCGGTGAAAGCGCTGAACGCAATGGGCAGCAAGGCGATGACCGCCAGGAACAAAGCGCCGATCAATGTAATCTTTGACAGAATTTTCTGAATATAATCAGAAGTAGGCTTTCCGGGACGAATTCCGGGAATCGTGCCGTTGTTCTGACGAAGATTATTGGCCATTTCAATGGGATTATACTGAATCGCCACATAGAAATAAGCGAACATCAAAATCAGCAGGAAGTAAATTAACGCGTACACCCAGCCGGTGGTGGAAAGAGCGTCCAACACGGTTTTCCAGAAGCCTGTCGGAGTTACAAACAGCTGGATGGTGGATGGAATGGTTAAAATAGAGCTTGCGAAGATGATCGGCATAACGCCGGACATATTGACCTTGATGGGAAGATGGGTGGACTGGCCGCCGTACATCTTTCTGCCGACAACCCGTTTCGCGTACTGCACCGGGATTCTTCTCTCCGCGTCGTTCATGAATACGATGACCCAGATAATGGCCAGGAAGATGATGACGAACAGCGGTACGAAGAAGTAATACTGGCCGAAAGAATCGGGAGCCTGCCATGCGGCTTGGAGAGCCTGCACCAGAATGTTGACCGTATCGGGCAGTCTCGCCACGATACCTGCGAACAGCAGAATGGAAATACCATTGCCAATGCCCTTCTGGTTGATCTGCTCACCCAGCCACATCATCATAGCGGTACCGGCGGTGAACACCAGCACGATGACGATTGCGGTAAATACGCCCGCGGCGCCCTCAGTATAGGTGACGATCGGCGTTCCCTCATAGCTGCTGCCCCGCAGGTACAGATAGTAGGCCAAGCCCTGTACCAGACCAAGGACAACCGCGACATAGCGGGTAATGGCGCCGATCTTTTTCCGGCCCTCCTCCCCTTCCTTGGCCATTCTCTCTAACGGAGGAATCGCCACGGTCAGCAGCTGCATAATAATGGAGCTGTTGATGTAGGGAGTTACCGACATGGCGAACAGGGTCGCCTGGGCGAAAGCGCCGCCGGATAAGGTGTTCAAATACGCAAACGCGTTGGCGCTGGAGCTGTCGGTCACAAAGCCCATCAGGCCGGCCAGCGCTTCCATGTTTAGGAAGGGGGCCGGCATATTGGCGCCGATTCGGAAAACAATGATCACCAACAGGGTGAACAGGATCTTTTTTCTTAAGTCCGGGATTTTCCAGGCGTTCTGCATTGTTTTGAACAACTCAGATCACCTCAGCCTTCCCGCCGGCCGCCTCGATCTTCTGCTTTGCAGCTTCAGAATAAGCGCTGACCTTAACCGTCAGGTTCTTGGTCAGTTGGCCGTTGCCGAGAATTTTAATGCCGTCGCAGGCCTTTTTCGCGATGCCAGCCTTGATAATGGCTTCATTATCAACCACTGCGCCGTCTTCAAATACATTCAGAGAGCCAACGTTGATGGCAACGATCTCCTTGGCGAAGATGTTGTTGAAGCCTCTCTTCGGAATACGCCTCTGCAGAGGCATCTGGCCGCCCTCGAAGCCGGGACGCATCCCTCTGCCCGCTCTGGCCTTTTGGCCCTTGTGGCCCTTGCCGGCAGTTTTGCCCTGGCCTGAGCCATGCCCTCTACCGATGCGCTTGCTCTCTTTGGTGGAGCCTTCCGCCGGTGAAAGTTCATGCAGTTTCATTGGATTCGCACCTCCTTGCTTACGCTTCTGTTACCTCGATGAGGTGGATGATCTTTGCCACCTTGCCCTTTGTCTGCGGGTTATCCGGCTGAACGGTCTCGTCGCCGATCTTACGCAGACCCAAAGCCTGGGCGGTTGCAATCTGGTCCTTTTTGCTGCCGATCAGACTCTTGACCAGCTTTACCTTTAGCTGTGCCATATTGCTACCCCCTTACTTATAAGATATCTTTTACGGACTTGCCGCGGATCACCGCGACTTCCTCTGCGGTACGCAGGCTCTTCAGGCCTTCCAAAGTGGCCCGCACCACGTTGCAGGGATTGTTGGAACGCAGGGCCTTGGTTCTGATATCCTTGATACCAGCCGCCTCGACCACAGCACGCACCGGGCCGCCGGCGATCACGCCGGTACCGGGAGCGGCGGGCTTCATGAGAACCTTGCCGGCGTCGTAGATGCCGATGACCTCATGAGGAATGGTGGTTCCTCTCAGAGAAATCTTCACCAGGTTCTTCTTGGCGTCCTCGATTCCCTTGCGGATAGCGTCCGGAACCTCGCCGGCCTTGCCGATGCCGAAGCCCACGGTACCCTTTTCGTCGCCAACCACAACCAAAGCGGCAAACTTAAAGATACGGCCGCCCTTTACAGTCTTAGATACACGGTTGATCGCGACTACGCGCTCTTTGTATTCGCTCTCAGTCGCTTTTGCGTCAAATCTAGCCAAAAGTATTCCTCCTTCTCTTAGAACTTGAGGCCGCCCTCACGGGCGCCTTCGGCCAGCTCTTTGACGCGGCCGTGGAAAATATAGCCGCCGCGGTCGAATACGACCTCGGAAATGCCCTTTTCAGCGGCACGTTTGGCAATGAGCTCGCCAACCTTCTTCGCGGCTTCCTTGTTTCCGCCGTTTCCATCAAATTCCTTGTCCAGCGTTGAGGCCGCCGCCAGGGTTACACCCTTAACGTCGTCGATCAACTGGGCGTAGATGTGATTGGTGGAGCGGAAAACGTTCAGGCGCGGACGCGCCGCGGTGCCGCTGATCTTACCGCGCACTCTTTTATGGCGGTGTAATCTAGCTTTATTGGTATCAGCCTTATTCACCATCGTTGATTCACTCCTTTAATTACTTCTTGCCGCCCTTACCGGCCTTACCTTCCTTGCGGCGGATGACCTCGTCAACATACTTGATGCCCTTGCCCTTATAAGGCTCCGGCGGACGCTTCTCGCGGACCTCCGCGGCGAACTGTCCGACCTTCTGCTTGTCGGCGCCATGAATGATGATCTTGTTCGGGCCCGGTACCTCAATGGTAATATCGTCTGTTTCAGACATGGTTACCTGATGAGAGTACCCCAGGTTCATCACAAGGTTTTTGCCTTGCTTCTGCACACGGTAGCCTACGCCGTTAACCTCCAGCTCCTTCTTGTAGCCCTCGGTAACGCCCACGATCATATTGTGGATCAGGGTGCGGGTCAAGCCGTGCAGGCTGCGGTTCTCCTTCTCGTCATTAGGACGGGTGACCAGAACCTCGCTGCCCTCGACCTTAACGGTCATGTTGGGATGAACCTTTTGGGTCAAAGTAGCCTTGGGGCCTTTGACCGTTACAACACCGTCGCTCACCTTTACGTCAACGCCGGCGGGAATATTTATAGGTTTTCTTCCAATTCGAGACATATCAACACCTCCTTACCAAATAAATGCAAGGATTTCGCCGCCTACATTCTCCTTACGGGCCTGACGGTCGGTCATAACGCCCTTGGAAGTGGAAACGATCGCGATGCCCAGGCCCTTTAATACCTTAGGCATATCCTCTACGCTGCTGTAAATTCTCAGGCCGGGCTTGGAAACCCTGCGAAGGCCGGTGATGACCGGGGTCTTTCCCTCGCCGTATTTCAAGGTTGCCCGGATCATGCCCTGCTTGCCATCCTCGATGACGGTAAAGCTCTTTACATAGCCCTCGTCCACCAGAATCTGCATAATCGCTTTCTTCATGTTGGAAGCCGGGATATCAACAGTTTCATGCTTGGCGGAACTCGCGTTGCGGATTCTCGTCAGCAAATCTGCGATAGAATCAGTAATTTGCACTGCCGTTTACCTCCTTTGCTCTTGCTTACCAGCTGGCTTTTTTCACGCCCGGAATCTCGCCCTTATAGGCAAGCTCCCTGAAGCAGATACGGCAAATTCCGAATTTGCGAAGGTAGGCATGCGGCCTGCCACAGATTTTGCATCTGTTGTATTCGCGGGAAGAATACTTCGCCGGTCTTTGCTGCTTGATTTTCATAGATGTTTTGGCCACAACAATCCCTCCTTATTTCGCAAACGGAGCGCCCATCAAGGAAAGCAGCTCGCGGGCCTCTTCGTCGTTGTTTGCGGTGGTTACGAAACAAATGTCCATTCCGCGAACCTTATCGATTTTATCGTAATCGATCTCAGGGAAGATCAGCTGCTCCTTAATGCCCATGTTGTAGTTGCCACGGCCATCGAAAGAGTTGGGGTTGATGCCTCTGAAGTCTCTTACACGGGGCAGAGCCACGTTGAACAGTCTGTCAAGGAACTCGTACATCCGATCGCCTCTCAGGGTAACCTTCACGCCGATATTCATTCCCTCACGGAGCTTAAAGTTCGCAACGGACTTTCTGGCCTTGCAGACCACCGGCTTCTGGCCGGTGATAGCGGCAAGATCGGTAGTGATGGCGTCGATCACCTTGGCGTTGTCCTTGGCCTCACCGGCGCCGACGTTGATTACGATCTTATCCAGCTTCGGGATCTGCATGACGCTCTTATAAGAAAACTTTTTCATCAAAGCGGGAGCTACGTCCTGCTTGTAGTAATCCTTAAGTCTAGCCATCTTTTATCCTCCTTACAGCGACTCGCCGCATTTTTTGCAAATGCGTTCCTTAGTGCCGTCCTCATAGATCTTATGGGCGACACGGGTGGGCTTGCCGCAGCGGGGGCAAACGATCTGGACCTTGGAAGCGTACATGGCGCCCTCGGCCTTTACAATGCCGCCGGTTTCACCCATTCTGCGGGGCTTCATGTGCTTGGATACCATGTTGATCTTTTCCACGATGACCTTGCCCTCTTTGGGGCTGACAGCCATTACCTTGCCTTTTTTGCCGCGCTCCTTGCCGCTTAACACGACTACGGTGTCACCCGTTTTTACATGAACCTTATTAATCATCAGTGAGCACCTCCATTAAAGCACTTCGGGCGCAAGGCTCAAAATTTTGAGGTAATCCTTATCGCGCAGTTCTCTCGCCACCGGCCCGAAAATACGGGTGCCGCGAGGGTTCTTGTCGTCACGGATAATGACGGCCGCGTTCTCATCGAAGCGGATGTAGGTGCCGTCATCACGGCGAACGCCTTTTGCGGAGCGGACGATGACCGCCTTGACCACGTCGCCTTTTTTTACCACGCCGCCGGGTGCTGCTTTTTTCACGGAAGCTACCACCACGTCGCCGATATTTGCATACCTTCTGCGAGTGCCGCCCAGAACGCGAATGCACATAAGCTCCTTCGCGCCGGTGTTATCGGCAACTTTGAGGTAAGTCTGCTGCTGTATCACAGTGCGTTCCTCCTATTCAAGTTTATTGGCTGGGGGCCTTACCCCTTCAGCCAGCAAAACACTCCTGAGCGGATTATTTCGCTTTTTCAATGATCTCTACGAGACGCCATCTCTTATCCTTGGAAAGGGGACGGGTCTCCATCACGCGCACGCGGTCGCCGATGTTGCACTCGTTGTTTTCGTCATGCGCCTTCAGCTTCACCGTACGCTTGATGATCTTTTTGTAAAGGGGATGCTTTACGCTGTCCTCAATGGCGACAACGATGGTCTTATCCATTTTGTTGCTGACCACCTTGCCAACATTGGTTTTTCTCATATTTCTTTCGCTCACGGCTTAATCCTCCCTTCCCTTACGCCTTAGCGCTGTCGTTCAGTTCCATCTGGCGAAGAACGGTTTTCACTCTTGCGATGTCCTTCTTAACAGCACTGATGCGCATCGGGTTGTCGAGCTGATTAATGGCAAGCTGGAAACGCAGGTTGAAAAGTTCAGCTTTCAGGTCTTTGAGCTTGCTTTCCAGTTCTGCGGCGCTTAATTCTCTAATCTCTGAGGCCTTCATTACTGCTCAACCTCCGTTTCTTCCTTTTTCACGAACTTGCATTTAATCGGCAGCTTGTTGGCAGCCAGTCTCATAGCCTCCCGGGCGGTTTCCTCAGCGATTCCGCCGATCTCGAACATCACTCTGCCGGGCTTAACCACGGCCACCCAGTACTCGGGAGAGCCTTTACCGGAACCCATTCGGGTTTCAGCGGGCTTTTCGGTGATGGGCTTGTCGGGAAAAATCTTGATCCAAACCTGTCCGAAACGCTTGGTATAACGGGTCATGGCCACACGGGCGGCCTCGATCTGGTTCGAGGTGATCCACGCCGGCTCCAGGGCCTGCAGGCCAAACTGGCCGTAAGTTACTTTGTTACCCCGCATCGCCTTACCGGTCAAACGGCCTCTGTGGACTCTGCGGTATTTTACACGCTTGGGCAACAGCATTACTTATTGCCTCCTTCCCTGCGGGCACGGGGACGGCCGGCGTTCTGGAGCACTTCGCCCCGGTACAGCCAAACCTTTACGCCGATGCGGCCGTAGGTGGTGGCAGCCTCGGCAAAGCCGTAATCGATGTCCGCTCTGATGGTCTGCAGCGGAATAGTACCCTCGTGGTACTGTTCGGTTCTGGCGATTTCAGCGCCGCCCAAACGTCCGCCGACTTGTGTCTTGATTCCCTTGGCGCCGAATCTCATAGCGCGGCCGATGGCCTGCTTCATGGCGCGGCGGAAGGAAATTCTCTTTTCCAGCTGCTGGGCGATATTTTCAGCAACCAGCTGGGCGTTCAAATCGGGAGATTTGACCTCCACGATATTGATGGCGACCGGCTTGTTCAGAATCTTTTCGCACTCCAAACGCAGCTTTTCGATTTCAGCGCCGCCCTTGCCGATGACCATACCAGGCTTCGCGCAGTGGATATGGATACGGACTTTGGAAGCGTCGCGTTCAATTTCGATCTTCGGCACTCCGGCTCCGTAGAGCTTTTTCTTCAGGTGCTTGCGCAGGTTATAGTCCTCGACGAGGGTATCGCCGAAATCCTTATCCTTGGCAAACCAGCGGGAGTCCCAATCTTTGATTACGCCCACACGGAGACCGTGGGGATTTACTTTCTGGCCCATACTATCAGTTTACCTCCTCTACTGCGTTATTCTTGTTCCTTGAGCACGAGGGTGACGTGCGAGGTCTTCTTGTCGATGCGGAATGCGCGACCCTGCGCTCTGGGACGAATGCGCTTGAGGATCGGGCCCTGGGACACATGGCACTCGGCCACGTATAACCGGGAAACGTCCATATTGTGGTTGTTCTCAGCATTGGCGATTGCCGACTTGAGCAACTTCTCGAGGTCCTCACAGGCGGCCTTCGGGGTATGCTTCAGGACAGCCATTGCATAATCAACCGGCTTGTTGCGGATCAGATCCAGCACAACCGATACTTTTCTGGGAGAAATACGGGCGTATTTCAAATAAGCCCTTGCTTCCATGCGATACACTCCTTTCGGCCGTTATTTCGTTGTTTTCGCGCCGGCGTGGCCTCTGAAGGTTCTGGTGGGGGCGAACTCGCCCAGCTTGTGGCCGACCATATCTTCAGTGACATACACCGGGACGTGCTTGCGGCCGTCGTGGACCGCAAAGGTGTGACCGACGAAATCCGGGAAGATGGTAGAGCTTCTGCTCCAGGTCTTCACGATTTTCTTTTCGCCTGTCTTATTCATTTCCTGAACCCTTTTGAGCAGCACAGGCTGTACAAAAGGACCCTTCTTAACGCTTCTGCCCATTATTTAAGCTCCTTTCCGTACGCCTTATTTACCATTTCTGCGTCTCACGATAAACTTATCGGAGCGGTTATGGTGCGCTCTGGTCTTATATCCAAGAGCGGGCTTGCCCCAGGGGGTAACCGGTCCCGGACGTCCAACAGGGGATTTACCTTCACCACCGCCGTGGGGGTGGTCGTTGGGGTTCATAACAGAACCGCGGACGGTAGGTCTCCAGCCCATGTTGCGCTTTCTGCCGGCCTTGCCGATTTTCACGTTCTCGTGGTCCACGTTGCCTACCTGGCCGATGGTGGCCATGCAGTTTACGGGAACGTTTCTCAGCTCGCCGGAAGGCAGTCTCAGAAGAGCCATGTTGTTTTCCTTGGCCATCAGCTGGGCCATGTTGCCGGCGGCCCGGGCCAACTGAGCGCCCTTGCCGGGATACAGCTCAACGTTGTGAATGAAGGTACCGGTGGGGATATTGGCCAGCGGCAGAGCGTTGCCGGGCTTGATATCCGCAGAGGGACTGGCGACTACCGTGTCGCCGACCTTCAGGCCGTTGGGGGCGATGATATATCTTTTCTCGCCGTCCTGATACTCGATCAGGGCGATGAAAGCGGAACGGTTAGGATCGTATTCCAGGGTCTTGACCGTTCCCGGTACGTCAAACTTCTGACGCTTGAAATCGATGATGCGGTATTTTCTACGGTTTCCGCCGCCTCTGTGGCGGACGGTGATTCTGCCGTAGCTGTTACGTCCGGACTTCTTGTTCAAGGGAGCCAGCAGGCTTTTTTCCGGGGCTACCTTGGAAAGGCCGGAGTAATCCGTAACCGACATATTGCGCCGGGAGGGCGTAGTCGGCTTATAATTGATGATAGGCATTACGGTTTCACACTCCTCATGATGGCTTTGCGGGGATTTGCCTGATCCCCATACGTTGCCTTTGACGGGATTCCGTCAAACTTCAGATGCGCTTTTCCGATCCGGGGAACCCTTGGGTCCCCTTTTGACCTTTTTCCGCCGGCCGAAGCGGCGGCGTCAAGGGAGAAAGCGCCTGCGGGGGATTTCCCCTTACATCATGCCTTCGAAGAACTCGATGGGCTTGCTGTCCTCTTTCAGGGTGACGACGGCCTTCTTCCAGGAAGGAGTATAGCCCTCGTATCTGCCCTGGCGGCGCATATGGCCTCTCACGTGCAGGGTGTTCACCTTGGAAACCTTCACGCCGAAGAGCTCTTCCACTGCCTTGGCAATTTCAATCTTGTTGGCGTCCTTGCAGACCTCAAAGGTATATTTCTTGGAAGCCATGCTGGACATGCTTTTTTCGGTAATGACCGGACGAATGATGATATCCTGTGCTGCCATTACGCGTACACCTCCTCAATCTTTGCGACGGCGTCCTTGAGAACGATGAGCTTGTCAGCGTTCAGGATATCGTACACATTGATGGTGTTTACCTGGGCGGTTTTCACGCCGGGGATATTGTTGGCGGATTTAATCAGCTTCTGGTCCACGGAGGGAAGCACGATCAGGGCCTTTTTCTCAGCGCCCAGAGCGTTGAGCATGGCAGCCACGGTCTTGGTCTTGTAAGCGTCCATGGTCATGGAATCCAAAACCACCAGGCTTTCTTCCTGCACCTTAGAGGACAGAGCAGACTTCAGAGCCAATCTTCTGACCTTCTTGTTTACGGTATAACGGTAGCTTCTCGGCTTGGGAGCAAATACGATACCGCCATGAGTCCACTGGGGAGCACGGGTGGAACCCTGTCTCGCATGGCCGGTGCCTTTTTGTCTCCAGGGCTTTTTGCCGCCGCCGGAAACCTCGCTTCTGGTGAGCGCGGACTGGGTGCCCTGGCGCTGGTTGGCCAGGTAATTCACAACCACTTCATGCATCACGACAGCGTTGGGCTCAATCCCAAAAACGGCGTCGGAAAGGTCGATCTTGCCGACCTCCTTGCCGGTTACGTCAAATACTGCTACATTAGGCATTCCAATTCCTCCTTCCCTTAGGCCTTAACGGTGTCATGGATCACTACGGTACCGCCGTTAGGACCCGGAATCGCGCCCTTGATAGCGATAAGGTTGTTCTCGGCGTCCACCTTGACAACCTGCAGATTCTGAACGGTGACTCTCTCGCTTCCCAGATGGCCGGCCATCTTCTTGCCGGGGTACACTCTGGAAGGATCGGAGCAGGAGCCGATGGAACCGCCGTGGCGGGCAACCGGTCCGGAACCGTGAGATTCCTTCAGTCTCTGGAAGTTCCAGCGCTTGATCACGCCGGCGTAGCCTTTACCCTTGCTGGTGCCGGTGACGTCTACCTTGTCTCCGGCGGCGAACACGTCCGCCTTTACCAGGTCGCCTACGTTGTAAGCGTCGATGTCGTCGAACCGGAACTCTCTGAGAGTTCTCTTGGGGGCTACGTTGGCTTTCGCGAAGTGTCCGGCCATAGGCTTCTTTACCTTATGGGCCTTCAGATCGCCGAAGCCGATCTGCACAGCCGCGTAGCCGTCGTTTTCAACAGTCTTTTTCTGGGAAACCACACAGGGGCCGGCTTCCACGACTGTTACGGGAACGACTTTCCCGTTCTCATCGAAAATCTGCGTCATGCCGATTTTCTTGCCGATGATTCCTTTTTGCATGTTACCTTTCCTCCTAGCAGGTTATTGGTTGGCGTTTGCCAACTTGACCGCTTCCGCCTGGTTGGTTGGAACCTTTCTCTCAGCCGTTAGGCCTTGATCTCGATCTCAACGCCAGCAGGGAGCTCCAGGCTCATCAGAGCCTCCACCGTCTTATTGGACGGTCTCAGGATATCAATCAATCTCTTGTGGGTGCGCATCTCAAACTGCTCGCGGCTGTCCTTATATTTGTGGACGGCACGCAGAATGGTGATGATCTGCTTCTCTGTCGGCAGCGGCACCGGCCCGGAAACTCTGGCGCCCGTGCGCTTCGCTGTCTCAACGATCTTCTCGGCGGATGCATCCACCAGCTTGTGATCGTACCCCTTGAGTCTGATCCTGATTTTTTCTTTGACTGCCATGAACAACGCCTCCTTAAAATAGTTGGCGGGCGACGCTTCTATTTTCGACAACCCATCCGGGTGTTTCCTCGACCTGCATTGAAAAACCGGACTGGACTCTTACGAGTCTAATCCGGGTTCGGTCAAAAAGCGTCTGAGTACCATGAAAGCAAGGCAAGCCGCACTTTCACTTTCTCAAAATATTTCTGTCGCCCGGTTTAAAATCGGACATACTCCACGGAAAAACCGGCGGAAACCGCCGCAACCTCCCGCTTCATCGCATATCTATCGCAGTCACGCTCAATTATAATACCATTTTTCACCGGAAGTTGCAAGCTTTTTTTCTGTATATTTGCAAGAATTTTCTCTTTGAAATTTGTGCAATTTGCTCACCATCATTTTCCATCGCCATACCCTGTGGATTTGATGGAAAACCGGGCTGTGCCGGGAAAAAACCAACGCCATTTACTTTTCCGCTTCAGAGCGGGGCCCTGCCTCCGCCGGCGGGCGGAGGCAACCGTTCAGGACCGCCGAAACCGCTCCGGCGGCCCCGCTGAATATCATTGGTTATTGGAAGCTGTTCCACGCCGGATCGTCGGTGCGGAAGCCCTCGGTCTGGCTGTAGGGGATCACGATCCGGACCACGTCTCCAACGGCATGGGGTACCGGCACGGCGATTCCCACGCCGGTTTCCGTAAAGTAAACGCTGGCCTCGCTGATACCGGACAACAAGGTTTCGTCATCCACATTGGAACCGTTGTTCGCTGTCAGCGCCTCACGGAAGGCGTCGTTATCCTCAATGGCGCTGGCAAAGTCGGAAAACCCGCTTTCTCCCAAAAGAAAGTTCACCGTTTTCACCGTGTGGACCGGATAGGCCATCCCTTCGGCGGTGTAGTCCACAGTCATCACGATGCTGAGCAGCTTTTCGGAGTAGTACGGGGCTTCGCTTTCCAGAGTCAGCGTGCCGGAGTGATAACCGGAATCCGCGATAACCTCCTGAACCGTTCCATTGACCTGCCGGGTGATCTCCCCGCTGACGCCGTATTTTTGCGCCGCCGCGCCGCCCATCACCGGAACCGTCATCGATACGCTGACTCCGTCAATCCCGGCAGGCTCCATTTCGGTAATTTCCAGGGTATAATCCGCTCCGCTTTCATACACCTTGTCCGGTTCAGAGGAAGGGCTGGTTTCCTGGGAGGAGGTGGCTTGGCTGGAAGTTTCCTCCGCTGAGGACGCCGGGGCGCTGGAGGTCTGGACGCTGGAGGCAGCGGAGGAAGTCTGAGACGAATTCCCGCCTTTTTCTCCGTTTTGGCAGGCCGTCATAACGGAAGCCGCCAGCAAGGCGCACAATAAAAGAACACCGATTTTTTTCACCGGTAATCAACTCCTTTCTATTACAAGCTCAGTTTACCATAATATCCCCGTTTTTGCAATCCGGCCTTTGCCGGTTCCTGGCCTTTCAGGCGGACGCCGGCGATCCTTCTGCCGGCGTCCGCGCTTCTAAGCCGTCCTCCTTGAATCACCTGGTCCTCACCGCTCCGGCGATTCCTGAAAACGGTTCGCTGATCTCTGAAATTGCCGCGGCAACCTCCGGGCCGGCGTGGCGGCGGGCGATATCCGCCATGCTGATCATACCGTCGATCACTCCGTCCTTAAGCACCGGCAGCCGCCGGATCTGCTCCTTTCCCATGAGCCGGGCCGCCTCGCTGACGGTCTGTCCGGGAGAAACGCTGACCACATCCTTGGTCATAATCTGATAAGCCTTTACCTGAGAGGGCTCTTTTCCCGCCGCAACGCACTGGAGCACAATATCCCGGTCTGTAACCAGCCCCTTCAGTTCCCCGCCGGATACCACCGGCAGCACGCCCACATCATGCTCCTTCATCAGTCTGGCCGCCTCTTCCAGGGTATCCCCCGGCAGAACCGCGACCACTTTTTTGCTCATCACGTCGTTTACCGTTTCCTGCATAGGTTTCCCTCCTAAAAATCTAAAACTTACCGATAGCTTTCCAGAATTTTACCAGAATATTCTTTACGAAACCTAAGGTTTATGCTACTCTTAAAGAAAAGCGCTGCCGGAAAGGGGCTGGGATCTTGAAAAAAGATAAAAAAGAGAAGAAAGAGAAAAAGGAAAAACGGGCATCCGCGCCCCAGCCGGTAATTCCGGCGGTAAAGCGGAATGTGGATTTGGACAGCCTGCCCCAGGACCCGCTGGAATACGCCCTTTCCCGGGTGGGCGGAAAATGGAAGCTCCGCATTCTGTGGGGATTAGGCCAATCCTCGGAAAGCGGCGGCCTTCGCTACGGGGATTTAAAGGAAAAGATCCCCGGAATCACGGATATGATGTTCAGTCAAAGCCTGAAGGATCTGACCGCTCAAGGCCTGATCCAGCGCACCCAGTTTCAGGAGATTCCGCCTCGGGTAGAATACGCTTTGACGCTGGAGGGAAGCTCCCTTCTGCCGGTGATCGCTTCCTTATACGATTGGGCGGTAGGGCAGATGAAAAACAGCTGATGACTAGGATTCCCGGCCCATCGGGACCCCGCTTCTATTCCCAAACCCCCAAAGGCCCGGGACAAAAGAGAAATGGCTCTTTTGTCCCGGGCCTTTGGGGGTTTTGTGCAGATTCCGCATCTTATTAATTGATTTATTTTTCCTTACGGCAGCCGAGGCTGTTCCGGCTCTGAAATGATCCGCCTGCATTTTGGCGGCCCGCAGTCTTAATCCCGGTAGTTTTTCACAATATTAGGCACCAGACCCGCCGGAGTGATATCGATGATGCCGTAAGTGCCATAGCTGCCGTGCAGACTGCCTGGGTTCATCAGATACAAGCCGTCCCGGTATTCAATTTCCGCCTGGTGCGTATGTCCGTAAAGGGCGATGTCTGCTTTTCTGTCCCGTGCGGCGCACTCCAGGTTGTATAATGTCATTTTCACCTGATAAGTATACCCGTGAGTAAAAAAAATCTTTTTCCCCTCTACCGACAGCTCCTCCTCCCAGGGAAGCAAAGAGCCAAAATCGCAGTTTCCCCGCACTCCCACGATCATCTTTTCCGGGAACATCGGCTTTATCTGCATCAGCTCCTCTTCCCCATCCCCCAAATGGAGGACAATTTCCGCTTTGGGCTGCGTTTGGACCGCGTGATGCAGAGCGCTGAAATCCCGGTGAGTATCAGAGACCACTAAAATACGCATATCAATTTCGCCCCTTCTGAATAGTACAATCCTTGACCGGCGCCGCCGGCTGTGTTATCGGCCGCTTCTTCACAGAAACCGCCAGGTTTTTATAAAGCTCTGCCTCGAAACAAGCAAACCCTCTTTCCAGATGCGCGGCATTTTTTGAACCATAGGCCAGAGGGCTTGAAAACGAAAAGCCCTCTAAATAGCTCCCGCTTTCTTTTCCTTTTTAACGCCTCTTTTCCGTACCCTTGAAGGTACGCGCCAGGCTTTCCCTAAGCCGTATTAAATTTGGGAGGGCTCCTCGGCCTGCAAGTGTTTGGAACGAAACGGCAGGCCGCCGCATAGAATAATAACCGGGAAACCTGTTTGCCTTTCCAGCTGGCCGAAGCTCCTAAAGGCCGCGCGTTTCCTTAGCAGAAGGCTACGGCGATATTATATCATATTTTTCCGTAGTTTTACATAGTATAGAAGGGCGAAGCGATTCGTTCCTTCATGGAAAAAGGAGGAATTTCTTATGACCGAAAGCGAAGGCCAAAAAAAGGTAAACGAGATGCTGGGAAAGCTAAGCCCCCAGGATCAGGAAAAGCTCCATAGGCTTCTGGCAGACAAAGAGGCTACCGACAGGCTTTTGTCCACTCCCCAGGCGCAGGCCCTTATGCGCCAGCTGATGGGCAAACAGGGCGGAAAATAACGAGGAGGCAGCCATGGATGACTTAGCGGGTAAGATTTCCGAAATACTAAACGACCCGGCCAGCATGGAGAAAATCAAAAACCTCTCTAATATGCTGGGAATCGCGCCGGACAGCCAGGACTCCAGCCCCACCGTTCAGACTGCTCCCGCATCGCCTCAGAACGCCAACCCTTTGGAAGCCTTGCTGGGCAGCCTGGGCGGAAACGGACAGGGCGCCGGCGGGCTGGGAGCATTAGCTGGCTTAAGCGGCTTAGGGGCTGGCGGGGGAAATCAGAGCGTGAGCCCGGAAATGCTCCAGTCTATCCTGAAAATCGCCCCGCTGTTATCCAGTGTTCAGCAGGAGGATGACAACACCCGGCTGCTCTATGCGTTAAGGCCTTTTTTAAAGCCACAACGGCAAAAGAGGCTGGATGAATCCGCCAACATGATGCGTATGTTTAAGCTGCTCCCATTGCTGAAGGGAAGCGGCATTTTAGGCGGGCTGCTGTAACAGATCCCGAGGATGCTCCGCCGCCCGCCCTGCGCTTAGTTTTTACTCAGCCTGCAGACGGATGCATTTCTTCTGTTTCTGATTTTCATGAAGCCGGTTCTTACCGTCCCGGCCTCATATCTGGAGTCTAAGCCGGCGCCGCCTTAGGCCCAGTCTGAGAGGCAGCTGTAAAAAGCCCGCCGCAGGCGCGGGCGTTAAGGCAAAAGAAAAACTTGAGCCCAGAGCGCACAGTGCCTCCAGGCTCAGCCTGGGTA
>ENA-UOJP01000073-UOJP01000073.1-human-gut-metagenome-genome-assembly--contig:-C102-NODE-73-length-215895-cov-27.098578_pt1 | contig 215895 bp, 204 predicted proteins | sample MGYA00242353_ERZ723900 | MGnify/ENA metagenome assembly ERZ723900 | reverse complement strand
TGAAAATTTCAAAGAATTTTCAGGGTTGTTTTACTGTTCAGTTATCAATGTTCATATTGTTGCCTGCGTTTTTTATCAGCGCCGACAGCTTTAATAGAATATCATGCTTGTCATTATTTGTCAACAACTTTTTTGATATTTTTTATTTTCTTTACATCATCGTGTTTGTTTAACCAAAAACAAGAAACATCAATGATGTGAACGGAGAAGGAGGGATTTGAACCCTCGCGCCGTGTTACCGACCTGCACCCTTTCCAGGGGTGTCCCTTCAGCCTCTTGGGTACTTCTCCTAATGTATCATTAAGATACGACACCTTCGCGCCTGTCATTTTTCATATTCAGCTCTTAGGAAAACAAAAGCACTTATCTGCATAAGTGCTTTGAAAGCGGAGAGGATGGGATTCGAACCCATGCGCCCGTGAAGACAAACGGTTTTCAAGACCGCCCCGTTATGACCACTTCGGTACCTCTCCATATTCTTTTTGTCATGTCTGCGTTGTTGCTCATCGCTGACGACTTGTTTATAATATCACCTCGTCTGCTACTTGTCAACAACTTTTTTCAATTTTTTCAACTTTTTTATTTATCCGCTGTTTTTCTGCTCTCACACCGCCTTTTTACGCTGTTTTTACGTATATTATGCTTCCTTTTTATTTTACGCCTTTCCCCGCTTTTTGCTCTCTTTTGTTTCCAATATACCGGACAATTCATTTGTAGACTGTCAAAAATGTACTTTCATTTAAAATATCCGGCAGAAACAGTTCTAATACTTTCACTGTTCCGCCGGATATTTTATCCAAATACCGTCCGCACTGCCCGGCAGGCACGAAGTTATATATCCTGTCTTTTTCCTGCTCTCCTACCGCAGGCACTCTGTATCCGTACGAATCCGTTCTGTATACCGGATTTTTGATTACACTGATACTCCTACTCTACTACAGGAAGGGTAGACAGTGACTTTTGCAGTTCTTCGTCTGTCGGAATGTAATCTGACATTTCATGGTCGTTGTAACGCTGATATGCAAACATATCGAAGTAGCCTGTACCTGTAAGTCCGAATACAATATTCTTTTCTTCACCGGTTTCTTTGCACTTGAGTGCTTCATCAATTGCCACTTTAATTGCATGACTGCTTTCCGGTGCCGGAAGAATTCCTTCAATCCGTGCAAACTGTTCTGCTGCCTTAAATACTTCTGTCTGTTCTACGCTTCTTGCTTCAATGAGTCCCTGGTCGTATAATTCGGAAACTACAGAACTCATTCCATGATAACGCAGTCCGCCTGCATGGTTTGCGGACGGAATAAATCCACTTCCGAGTGTATACATTTTTGCTAATGGGCATACTTTACCTGTATCACAGAAATCGTATGCGTATTTTCCTCTTGTAAGACTTGGGCAGGATGCCGGTTCGACTGCAATCAACTTGTAATCGGCTTCCCCGCGCAGCATCTGTCCTGCAAACGGAGAGATTAATCCACCGAGATTAGAACCGCCGCCTGCACAGCCAATAATCATATCTGCCTTTACACCGTATTTGTCCAGTGCCGCCTTGGTTTCAAGACCGATAATAGACTGATGTAATAATACCTGTGTCAGCACAGAACCTAATACATAACGATAACCTTCCTGACTTGTTGCTGCTTCAACTGCTTCTGAAATCGCACAGCCAAGGCTTCCTGTTGTTCCCGGAAATTCTTCATTGATTTTACGTCCGACATTGGTCTTCATAGACGGTGACGGGGTTACAGATGCACCATATGTACGCATAACTTCACGTCTGAACGGTTTCTGCTCATAAGAACACTTTACCATATAAACCTGACAATCTAAATCAAAATAAGAACATGCCATCGAAAGTGCTGTTCCCCACTGTCCTGCACCTGTCTCTGTTGTAACTCCCTTTAATCCCTGCTGTTTTGCATAGTATGCCTGTGCAATTGCAGAATTGAGTTTATGACTTCCGGATGTGTTATTTCCTTCAAATTTGTAATAAATGTGTGCCGGTGTGCCTAACTTCTTTTCAAGACAGTATGCCCGTACTAACGGTGACGGGCGATACATTTTATAGAAATCCCTGATTTCCTGCGGGATATCAAAATATGGTGTTGTATCATCCAGTTCCTGCTTTGCAAGCTCTGTACAAAAAATAGCCGATAATTCATCGACTGTAACCGGTTTTAAAGTCTGTGGATTTAAAATCGGCGCCGGTTTCTTTTTCATATCAGCGCGTACATTGTACCATTGCTTTGGCATTTCCTGTTCTTCCAGATAAATCTTATACGGAATTGTCTGTTCCATTGTGTAACTCCTCCATTCCGCTGTATTTTACAGCATTCCATTATTCTATAATCATGCACCTTGTGCTAATTACCCTCTTAAACAGCCTGTTCTATTCTGGTTTTTATTTTTTAAAGATACTGCGCCGCAATCCCCATGTCTTCCGGCGTTGTAATTTTTATATTTGTGTATGCGCCCATTGCCATTTTGACCGGAACGTCCGTATAACGTTCTACAAGCATGGCATCATCTGTAATCGTACCTCTGTCTGTATCCGCATACATTTTTGCATACGCACTGCTTATAATGTCACTGCGGAATACCTGAGGCGTCTGAATCTGCCACAACGTATTTCTGTCCGGTGTATCAACCGCAAAGCCTTCCGGACTGACCACCTTAATGGTATCCTTAACCGGGACTGCTGCCGTACAGGCACCATATTGTAATGCGGCTTCTTCGCAGTTTTTTATAATTTCCCGGCTGATACACGGCCTTGCACCGTCATGGATATAAATCAGCACCTCTTCTGGTGCTGTATCTATTGCCAGCTCCTGCGCCGCTTTCAGTGCATTGTATACTGTATCATACCGCTGTGCGCCGCCTGCGACAATTGCCATGACTTTATTTATGCCGTATTTTTCAACAATCTGTGTGCGGCACATTTCCAAATCATTTTCACCTGCCGCCAATACAATACTATCAATATCGCTGTCCTGAAATGCCTTTAAGGCATAATAAAGTACCGGCCGGTCTTTTAACATCAGATACTGCTTTGGAATGTCACTGTTCATTCTGCTGCCGCGTCCGCCTGCCAGTACAACCGCAATTTTTTTCATATGCTCCTCTATTCCGCAGACATTCTGCACTTCATTGTCCGATTACCGCTCTCCAAGTTTTAAATTCGGAACGGCATTCAAATCGTATCCGTGCCGTGTTCCGCGCATGTATTCATAGTATGCAGCCGCACCAATCATTGCCGCATTGTCTGTGCAGAGAATCGGCGACGGTGAATAAAACTGAATACCGTGGCTGTCACATTCCCTTGTGAGTGCCGCACGCAGTGCAGAATTGGATGCCACACCGCCCGCAATGGCAAGCTTTTTAATGTGCATTTCCTCTGTCAGACGGATTGCTCTTGAAACAAGTGCTTCTACAACTGCATTTTGGAATGATGCCACTAAATCTGCCTTATTAATCTCAATCTGCTTCATTTCACAGGAATTGATGTAGTTTAATACAGCGGACTTGATTCCGCTGAATGAGAAATCATACGGTGCATCGTCAACATGTGCCCGCGGAAATTCGATTGCATGGGGATTGCCCTCTTTGGCCAGCTTGTCAACCTTCGGGCCTCCAGGATATCCCAGACCTACGGCACGCGCCACTTTATCAAATGCTTCTCCTGCCGCATCATCTCTTGTCCGCCCGATAATTTCATATGTGCCGTAATCTTTTACCATAACAAGGTGAGTATGTCCTCCCGACACCACCAGTGCCGCAAACGGCGGCTCTAAATCAGGATGTTCGATATAATTTGCTGAAATATGGCCTTCAATATGGTGTACACCAACCAGCGGCTTTTTCTTTGCAAATGCAATGGCTTTCGCCTCTGCAACACCAACAAGCAATGCACCGACAAGCCCCGGTCCATACGTAACACCAATCGCCGTAATATCATCCAGCGTGACATCTGCCTGCTTTAATGCCAGTTCGATAACCGGATTAATATTTTCAATATGTTTTCTGGAAGCAATTTCCGGCACAACACCGCCGTAAAGCGTGTGAATATCAATCTGTGAATTAATCACACTGGATAATACCGTTCTTCCGTTTTTTACAACCGCAGCTGCCGTTTCATCGCAGGAGCTTTCGATTGCCAGTATTAATACGTCTTTGTTTTCCATGACCTTTTCCTACTTTTTATTCATTAATGTCTGATTCATCTGCCAGTTCCCAGTACAGGAGCTTCCAGTGTCCCTGCGCATCTTCACGCAGTGTAAACTTTGTATAGGAATACTCCAGTCCGCTGCCTTCCCGGATATAGTACAGTCCAAGAATTGTAGCATACTTCTGACCGTTTAAGGTCTTGTACTTTACATTTGAACTGCCTTCAAGTTTGAAATCAGAAATGTATCTGTTGACCTTCTTATAATCCGCTATATCCTGCTTTAAACTTTCAAGGTATTCTGCATCGGTCTGTTTGCTCTTTAACTCATCATCAAATAGCAGACGTGCCTGACTTGCAAGAATGCCTAAATCCTCATCGGATACGCTGGATGTGTAATACATTTTACTGATGCGCATAAACAGATTGACCACTTCTTTTACGGATTCCGGGTAATTCTGTTCAATATTTTTTGTCTTTAACTGGGCAAGCTGTTCATTCACCAGCGACTGCTGTGTCGCATCCTGCCGCGGCTGTCTGTTGGACAAGTAATAGTAATATCCAACGCCCAATGCTGCCATGATTAAAATTGCGATTGTGACTCTTGCATACTTTTTCATAACGCTACCTCCTTTGCAGCTGCCCTTTCCTAATCTTCAAAGCCAAGCTCTACCGTTTTACCGTCTGTACCTGCCTGAACATTCGGAAATATCTTCTGTATTCCTGCTACATAATCTGCGGGGCGCACCAGTGACGGACTAAAATGTGTCAGCCACATTTCTTTCACCTGTGCTTCCCGGGCAAGATGTGCAGCTTCTACAAAGGTCATATGTTTATATTCCCTTGCTTTACTTTCTTTACCTTTCTCGCCGTACATGCCCTCGCAGATAAACAAATCCGAGCCCTGTGCATTTTCTGAAATAGACTTCACCGGTCTGCTGTCCGTACAATAAGTCACTTTCAGACCTTTTCTTGGTGCACCCATGACCATATCCGGTGTATACACCCTGCCGTCCAGTTCTACTGTACTGCCGTGCTGCAAGCGGTTCCATGCTTTCTGAGGAATCTCAAGTGCCTTTGCTTTTTCGACGTCAAACTTGCCGATCCGCGGAATATTTACCGCATAACCGTAACAGGTCACGGCATGATTCACTTTAAATGCATCTATTTCATATCCATTGATAGAAATATGTTCTCTGGATTCACTCAATTCAATAAAACGCAATTCATACGGAAGCTCCGGTGCGATGACCCTCAGTGCGGAAACCACTCTTGAAAGCCCTTTTGGCCCGATGAGTGTTACCGGTTCTGTCCTGTCGGAATTGCCGATTGTCAGTAAAAGTCCCGGAAGTCCGCTGATATGGTCTGCATGGTAATGTGTAAAGCAGATGACATCAATCGGATGAAAGCTCCAGCCCTTTTCTTTTATTGCAATCTGTGTTCCCTCGCCGCAGTCGATTAACATACTGCTGCCGTTATAACGCAGCAACAGCGATGTCAGCCATCTTCCCGGCAACGGAAGCATTCCGCTTGTACCTAGTAAACATACATCTAACATTTTTCTTAGTCTTTCCTTTTCTAATTTTAGTATACACCTTTCCTATGCCGTACGCCAGCCTTTTGACATGATTATGGCATTTTCCGCCGGCTTCTCGTAAAAATTTTTACGGACACCGATTTGTTCATATCCCATTTTTTCATAGAGCCTGCGCGCTGCATCATTGCTTTCACGCACTTCAAGAAAAAATATCGTCACGTCTTTTTGTCTGCCGCGTTCTTCCATTTCTTTCATCAGCGCTTCCGCCACTCCGTTTCTGCGGTATTTTTCTGCCACTGCCATATTGGTGATATTGCCTTCGCCAAGCACACTCCACAATCCGCAGTAGCCTGCAACTTCTTCGCCTGCAAGGCACACCAGATAAATATTTTCAGGCGTTGTGCAGGCGGAAAGAAAAGATTTTTCCGACCACGGTACAGAAAAAATTTCCTGTTCTATTGCTTCGACCTGTGCAATATCTGTTTCACGCATTTCACGAATTTGAAACTGTTCCACGCTTCAACTCCCTTTCTGCCTGTGACGGTCTTAAATATTCCGGATGGAATGCATCTGATGAAATGACTTCTCCCGCTTCTGCCATATCTTTTGCCGCAAGCGCCACACTGCCTGCGCGCTGGGTGCAGATATGCGCCGGAGCGATTTTATAAGCACAGGTAAGACCTTCTTCAAATGCCTGTTTTGCCGGTACAACACCATCGCCGATAAAGAGTACCGGTTCATTTTTCTCATTTAAAAGCTTTATCAGTTCTTCATAGGATAACAGGCTCTGTGCCAATACTTCCTGTGGTTTCCCGTCTTTATCCAGCCGGTACAGCGCCGTATATAAATGCTGTCTTCTTGCATCCATTACCGGACAAATCAGGCAGTCTGTTTCACTGACATTATATGCCATTGCTTTTAAGGTCGGCACTGCGACCATTTTTTTATCCAGTGCCAGTGCAATGCCTTTTCCTGTTGCCGCACCGATACGCAGTCCGGTAAAAGAACCCGGTCCCTGTGATACAGCAATCAAATCAAAACTTTCCGGCTCTGTTTCCGTCATTTTACAGATTTCATCAATCATCGGAAGCAGTGTCTGTGAATGTGTTTTTTTATAATTTACCGTATATTCTGCCGTCAGTACGTCATCTGTTAAAATTGCAACAGAAGCAGTAACTGCGGAACTTTCTATTGCCAGAATTCTCATTGTTTTTCTCCATTTGAAATCGTTATTTTACGATAGTCGAAGCCTTTCTGCAAATCTTTTTCTATCGTAATAGTTATTGTGCTGTCAGGGAGCAGTTCTTCTATGAGCGTTCCCCATTCTATCAGGCATACACCATCTGAAAAAAAGTATTCTTCATAACCGATTTCATCCATTTCACTGACATCGGCAATGCGGTATACATCAAAATGGTACAACGGCAGTCTGCCTTCATGATACTCCTGTACAATCGTAAAGGTCGGGCTGTTAATCGGTTCTTCAATCCCAAGTCCTTTGGCAAAGCCCTGCGTAAATACGGTTTTGCCGACACCCAAATCGCCGTTTAAGCAGTAAATCTGTCCCGGATGTACGGACTGTGCCAGCCTGTATCCGGCTTCAAAGGTTTCTTTTGCGCTAGTTGTTTCTATGACCATATCTGTCTCCCACTTTTATCTGAAACGGCTTCAATTTTTTCTCTGCAATTGTAAGAAACGCATCCAGTTCATCACCGATGTCACGCAATGGAATGATATTAGCACGGACACTGGTAATATATAAAACAAGACTTTTTCCTGTACATTTAATCTTAAAAATGTCTTCCCAGAGCATTTCTTCGGTCACCGCCCCCTGCTGTAACAAAATCTTTTCTTCTGTAACTGTATATCGGACAGGTTCTTTAAAAGCTGCAACGGTTTTCATCTGCTGTTTCACTTTTAATTTCATGCCAATCGGTGTATACACGGTAAAAAAGAGCCCAAAAAAGCCCATCATCAGTGTATAGGAAATGTTGACCTGGCCTACGGATACTACACAGATAATCAGTGCGACAATCCCAAACAACAGTCCTGCCACACCGCCGACACTGTGGTAATTGTGGTATAATTTAAAATTCATCAAATCCTGTTCGGTAACCTGTGTTTCAAACTGCACCTGTAAGCCCTGTGGCTTGTTCGATTCACTCATAACTTTTCCTTTCTTAATTCAGCCCCGGCATTATCCGGACAATCTTTACTCTTTTTTAGTGCATAAATTTTGACAATCCGCTCAGATTCAGTCCTTCCTGTTTTTTCGGACGGTCCTTTTTTGTCCGGCGGTCTTTTGCCGGTCTGCTTATCTTTTTATTCTGCGCTTCTTTTTCATCCAAAATCATAGAAAGTGCAATTCTGCCTTTATTGGCATCCACTTCAATTACACGGACATCTACGATATCACCGACACTGACAACGTCTAACGGATGTTCGACACGTCTGTCACTTCTCATCTGTGAAATGTGTACCAGTCCGTCCTGATGTACACCAATGTCTACAAATGCACCAAAATCAATGACATTTCTTACCGTTCCCTTTAAAATCATGCCCGGCTGTAAGTCTTTCATTTCTAAGACATCTTTGCGTAAAATCGGCTTTGGCATTTCTTCTCTCGGGTCACGTCCCGGCTTTTCAAGTTCCTTGATAATATCCTCTAAGGTCATTTCACCGATTTCAAGCTTTTCGGAGAGTTCTTTTAAATTGTGAACTTTGCTTCTTAAACCAATTAATTCACCGGAAGTAATGGAATTGCTGTCATAACCCATTAACGCCAGCAGCTTCTTTGCTGCTTCGTAGCTTTCCGGGTGGACACTTGTTGCATCTAACGGATTGTCACCGCCTGTAATGCGCATAAAGCCCGCACACTGTTCAAATGCCTTTGGTCCTAACTTTGCCACCTTTAACAGCTGCTTTCTGTTCGTAAATCTACCGTTAGTTTCACGGTAGTCTACAATATTTTTTGCAACTGCCTTGGAAATACCTGAAATGTATTCCAATAATGAAGCGGATGCTGTATTTAAATCAACACCGACTTTATTTACACTGTCTTCTACGACACCGGTCAGGGTTTCGCTTAACTTTTTCTGATTCATATCATGCTGATACTGTCCCACACCAATCGACTTCGGTTCAATCTTTACAAGTTCGGCAAGCGGGTCCTGCACACGTCTTGCAATGGATACCGCACTACGCTGTGCTACGTCAAAATCAGGAAATTCCTCTGTTGCCAGCTTACTTGCCGAATATACGGAAGCACCGGCTTCATTGGTAATGATGTAATCCACATCGTTTAAATTCATTTCTTTAATCATGTCCGCAATAATTTTTTCGGATTCTCTGGAAGCCGTTCCGTTCCCGCAGGAAATAAGCGTTACATGATATTTGTCAATGAGTTTTTTTACTTCACGCTTGGATTCTTCAACCTTATTGTGCGGCTCTGTCGGATAGATGACCTTTGTATCCAGCACCTTTCCCGTTGCATCCACCACAGCAAGCTTACAGCCTGTACGGAATGCCGGGTCCCAGCCGAGTACGACTTTTCCTGCAATCGGCGGCTGTAATAAAAGCTGTTCTAAGTTTTTGCCGAATACTTTAATTGCGCCATCTTCTGCTTTTTCCGTCAGACTGCTGCGGATTTCACGCTCGATTGCCGGTGCAATCAGTCTGTCATACGCATCTGCAATCGTTGCTTTTAATACCGGCGCTGTAAATTCATTTTCCGAAGTCAGCACCTGTTTTTCCAGATATCTTAAAATGCGTTCTTCCGGTGCTTCAATCTTCACTGTTAAAAACTTTTCCGCTTCACCACGGTTAATCGCAAGGATTCTGTGTCCCGGAACGGTGCTTAAGCTTTCATTGTAGTCATAGTAGGTTTCATAAACCGATTCTGCTTTTTCATCTTTGGCAATAGAAATAAGTTTACCCTCTTTCATTGTAATATCACGGATATATGTTCTGTAGTCTGCCACATCGGAAATCTGCTCTGCAATAATATCCATTGCCCCCGCAATTGCCGCTTTGGCATCGGCTACTTCTTTTCCTTCTTCCGTACTGATGTACTTGGCGGCTTCCTCCTCTAACGGCTTGTCGGTATTTTGCTGTAAAATAAATTCTGCCAGCGGTTCTAAGCCTTTTTCTTTGGCAATTGTCGCTCTTGTTCTTCTTTTCTGCTTATACGGACGATATAAATCCTCTACGAGTACCATTGTTTCTGCCGCCAGAATCTGCTGCTTTAACTCGTCTGTTAATTTACCCTGTTCTTCAATGCTTGCGATTACCTGTTCTTTTCTATCTTCAAGATTGCGCAGGTAACGCAGTCTTTCATCTAAATTTCTTAACTGCTCATCATTTAATGCGCCTGTTGCTTCTTTACGGTATCTTGCAATAAACGGAATCGTACAGCCCTCGTCAATCAGCTTGACAGCGGCTTCCGCCTGTGTTGCCTTTATCTGTAATTCTTCTGCTATCTTCTTGATAATGTCCATTCGTGTGACGTTCTCCTTTTTCTTCCCTTTTTTCTGAATTCTTATTATTATACCAGTTTGGGAGAGGTTTCGCAACTTTGAGCTGCGGCTGATTTGCAATCCATCATACCTTATGATAAGATTATAAAATGATACCAATAATTGCAAAAATGCAAAGCACGGAACAATCCGCAGGTATTATTATCAGGGGTTTCGACTCCAATATCATAAATATATGCAAATTAAGGAGGATTTCATGGATAATTACGACCCGAATAACTGGAGTGACAATAACAATACAAATCAAAATCAGAATATAAACGGAAACCAGCATCCGAATCAGAATTATTTTAATAATGGCTATCCGGTGCCGCCGGCTAAACCAAAGGATAAGCTTGCGACTTTTTCACTGATTTTAGCCATTGCAGGCTGTGTGACTTCCATAGTGTATTACATCAGTCTGCCATGTACGATTTCAGCAATTGTACTGGCAATCCTTTCCCGCAGCCGCATTGGACGTTTTGAAGGAAAAGCGGTTGCCGGTTTATGTCTTGGCATTTCCGGCATTGTTTTAATGTTATTTTTCTTTGTTATGATGCTTTCCATTCTGCATGACCCAAGTTTAATAAATTATATGCAGGAATATATGTCCGTCTATGCTGTCGAGCCACGTGCATAGGCAGCATCAATAACAAACGGCAGTTTCTGCAAATCTGTATTGGATTACTCCGCTACACCAGCTTTGCAAAAACTGCCGTTTTTTCTTTATTTTTTACTTCTGTGGAATAAATACATCATAGATTGCGCGGATTGCCGCTTCAAAGTAGCGGTTTCTTACGCCGACGATAATATTTAATTCACTTGATCCCTGATCAATCATTTTAACATTAATCTTTGCATTAGACAGTGCAGAAATTACATTTGCGGCATTACCGACACTGTTTTTCATACCGCGTCCTACAACAGCGATTAATGCGAGGTTTGACTCTAATTCAATGCTGTCCGGATTCACGGCTCTGTGCAGTTCTGCAAGCACCTTCTGTTCCTTTTCCACAAATTCATCCTGATGTACAATGACTGTCATGGTGTCGATTCCTGACGGCATATGCTCAAATGAAATACCGTTATCTTCAAATACCTGAAGTACTTTTCTACCGAAACCGATTTCAGAGTTCATCATATCCTTATCAATGTTGATTGCTACAAAGCCCTTCTTTCCTGCGATACCTGTAATGATACATTCCGGGATACTGCAGGTCGTTTCTACAATCATTGTACCCTTATCTTCCGGTGCATTGGTGTTGCGGATATTAATCGGAATTCCTTCTTTTCTTACCGGGAAGATTGCGGATTCGTGTAATACGGAAGCACCCATGTAAGATAATTCTCTTAATTCCTTATAAGTAATAATCGCAATCGGCTTTGGATTTTCTACAATTCTTGGATCCGCTACAAGGAAACCGGAAACATCTGTCCAGTTTTCATATACATCTGCCTTTAAAGCTCTTGCCACGATAGAACCGGTTACATCGGAACCGCCTCTTGAAAATGTCTTTACCTGACCGTTTGGCATTGCACCGTAGAAGCCCGGAATAACGGCATTTTCTGTATTTGCAAGACGTTCGCTCATCACTTGATTGGTTTTTTCAGATTCAAATTCACCATTTTTATCAAAGCAGATTACGGTTGCTGCATCAATAAATTCATAGCCGAGGTAATTTGCCATGATGATACCGTTTAAATATTCACCACGGGAAGCTGCATAGTCCTTGCCGGCCTTTGCAGCAAACTGCTTCTTAATTGTTTCAAACTGTTCTTCTAAGGAAAGCTTTAAGCCGAGCCCCTTGATGATTTCGTTGTAACGTTCCTTGATTGCCTTTAAGGATTTATCAAAATTTTTGCCTTCTTCTGCTTCGGCATAGCATTTGTAGAGCATATCCGTTACTTTCGTATCCTCTGAAAAACGCTTTCCCGGTGCAGACGGCACAACATATCTTCTGCTCTCTTCGGCACGGATAATGTTGCCAACCTTCTTAAACTGCTCTGCACTTGCTAATGAACTTCCGCCAAATTTAACTACTTTTACCATTTTTATGTAACTGCCTTTCTCTGTTATTTTTCAAATAAATGATTGATGATTGTATATCCTTTGTCGATATAATTGCCGCTTTCCTGCGCCTCTTTTTCATTGTAATTCCATGTGTGGCTCTGCTTATTTGTGCTGTCATAGAGCATATACGGAACCGGGTCTGATACATGGGTTCTGATGGCTACCGGTGTCGGATGGTCCGGAAGAACTAACATTCTGAAATCCGTTCCTGCCGCTTCTAACTGCTCTGTCACACGCTTAATAATGCGCTTGTCGAGATTTTCGATTGCCTGCACCTTGCGCTCAAAGCTGCCCTGATGTCCCATTTCGTCCGGGGCTTCCAGATGAATGTATGCAAAATCCAAATCATCTTTTAACAGTGCTTCTACTGCTGCATCGGCTTTTCCTTCATAATTGGTATCGAGTCCGCCATTTGCGCCTTCTACCTCAACAACCTTCATATCCGCGCCGACTGCAATCCCCTTTAATAAATCTACCGCAGAAATCATTGCACCGGTATGTCCCGTCTTTTCAACAAACGGTGCCAGTACCGGACGTGTGCCTGCACCCCAGAACCAGATGGAATTGGCAGGATTTAAGCCCTTTTTCATGCGTTCTACATTGATTGGGTGATTTGATAAAATGTCATAGCTTTTCTTCATCATTTCACGCAGCGCTTCTGTCTTTGGCAGATACTGTCCGATGACCTCTCCAAGTACATCATGCGGCGGTGTCAGTTCTACAACTTCACCCTTGTCCCAGATGGTTAAATGTCTGTAGCTTGTTCCAACATAGAATTTATAAATATCCGTTTCTAATTCTTTACGGACCGCTTCCAGTAATACAGCCGCATCTTCTGTTGAGATTTCGCTTGAACTGTGGTCAATAATCGTTTTTTCTTCATATGGAAGGTCGTCTGTGGATACCGTAACGATATTACAGCGCAGTGCCACATCGGTCGGTTTCATATCCACACCGATGCTTAACGCTTCGAGTGGAGAACGTCCCGTATAATATTCTCTCGGATTGTAGCCCAATACAGAAAGATTTGCCGTATCACTTCCCGGTGCCATACCTTCCGGTACGGTGCGCACCATGCCGATTTCGGATAATTTTGAATACTTATCCATTGCCGGCGTGTCTGCATAGTCAAGGGGTGTACGGTTGTCAAGTTCAGGAATATTCTTATCTGCCATTCCATCGCCTAAAACGATTAAATACTTCATGATTTTCTTTTCCTCATTTCCTTCTCATTTACTGTAACCGTCAGTTTTTTATTTTAAATGGTTGTTTTATCAAAACGGATTCTGCCGGCAACATCAAACTGTGCTGCTGCCTGTGCAAATGCCTGTTCTGTCATATTGGCTGTTACAAGACCAAATTCATCATCCAGTCCGTCTACCGTAACTGTCTGTACTGCGTGGAATGCTTCTTTTGCTTTTTCAAGCGCCGCTCTGTCTTTAATTCTTACAAAGAAAGTGCGTTCTACTTCCATTGCACTGCCAAGTTCTAACTTTTCATAGCTCCAGAGTGTCATGACATTTCTGCCCTTATGCTTTACGCAGTCTACAACATCCGCAACAACCGCACTGGCTGTCGGAAGCTTTCCTGCACCTGCTCCGAAGAACATCACGTCACCAATGACATTTCCATGAATATAAATGCCGTTTAAGACGTCATTGACATTATAGAGCGGATGTGTAGCATCAATTAAAAACGGTGCTGTAATCGCATAAACCTTTTCATCTTTCTTAAAGCTTGTTGCAAGCAGTTTGACAACACAGCCAAGCTTTTCCGCATATGCAAAATCGGCTGTTGAAATCTTTGTAATGCCTTCTGTCTGGATTTCTTCAAACTTTACGGTTGAACCGAATGCAAGCGATGTCAGAATCGCAATCTTACGGCAGGTATCATAGCCTTCCACATCCGCTTCCGGATTGCGCTCCGCATAGCCTAAATCCTGTGCTTCCTTTAATACATCTTCATAAGAACTGCCTTCCTGGCTCATCTTTGTTAAAATGTAGTTGGTTGTTCCGTTTAAAATACCGGTAATCTGTGTAATCTCATCAGCTGTGAGTGACTGGTTTAACGGACGGATAATCGGAATACCTCCGCCGACAGATGCTTCAAACATGAAGTTTAAGTTTCTTTCCTTTGCCATTGCAAGCAGCTCCGGTCCGTGTTCCGCAACCAGTGCCTTATTGGAAGTACAGACACTCTTTCCGGCTTCCAGTGCTTTTTTTACAAATGTAAATGCCGGTTCAATGCCGCCCATAACTTCAACAACAACATCAATTTCTTTATCCTGAATAATGATGTCTACATCATGTACAATCTTTTCCTGAACCGGGTCGCCCGGAAAATCTCTTAAATCGAGGACATATTTTACCTCAATGCCTTCTCCTGCACGTTTTTCAATTGAATTTTTGTTGGTTTCAAGTACTTCAACAACACCTGAACCGACTGTTCCATAACCTAATACTGCAATTTTTGCCATCGTCTCTACCCTTTCCTATTCGCGACTTAATATTTTTAAATACCGCACACCCGGAAGCTGTTCAATCTCCTCAATCATCTTTGAAGAATCTCCGGTGCTTGGCAGAATATCCACACTCAATGTCAGCGATGCGACGCCGTTTACCGGTATAGTCTGATGAATTGTTAAAATATTTGCATGAAATTCTGCAACTTTTTTCAACACCAGTGACAACAATCCCGGTTCATCGTCCATTGAAAGGACAAATGTGATTGTTTTTCCTTTCACGTTATCACGGAATGGAAAAATATCTTCTTTATATTTGTAATAAGAACTTCTGCTGATACCAACCTGTTCTGTGGCATCCGCAACAGAAATCCCCTTTGTTTCAATAAGCCGGTTTGCCTGTGCAACTTTTAACAGAACCTCCGGCAGTGCTTTCTGCTTTACAACATAATATTTAATATTTTCGTCCATAATCCACCATCTTATTGTTTGTGTCTGTGTAGGAAATACAAGTGTTTTTCAGTGTTCGCGCATAAAAGACAACTGTATTCCCTGCAAAGAATAGTAACATACTCTACTGATAAATGCAAGAAAAAAATACCAACACGGTTATCATTTTTTGAACATACAAAAAAGAACAGTTTCACTGCCGGGCATATTTAATATCCCCTTATCAGTGTGAAACTGTTCTTTTTATCTTATGGCAGCTGCCAATTTGCTACTCTACGTGTCCGTTGACAACATTCCATGTACCGTACTGATTGTCAGCTGTTCTCTCTGCCAAAGACACTCGCCAGATAGCGCATATCTTTGATATGACTGTCATTTAATTCGCCTTTTTTCATACGCCACTTCCAGTTCGTGCCAAGTGTGGACGGCGTATTCATGCGTGCCCAGTTGCCAAGCTTTAAAATATCCTGCACCGCAAAGATGACAAGATTGGCAACACTGCCGTAAGCGGCACGGAACACCTGATCTACCATACGTTCTTTATCCCTTGTATCCAGATAGTCATACGCATAACCGAGTTCCCAGTCCGGATGCTCGATAAAATAGCCCATCAATGTTTCATTGTCATGCGTTCCGCCGTAAACCACACAATTCTGCGTGTAATTATGTGGAAGATGCGGATTCTTTCTGTCGCCGCCAAACGCAAATTCCAGTACTTTCATTCCCGGATAGTTATTTTCTTCTAAGAGTTCATTGACCTCCGGTACCGATACACCTAAGTCTTCCGCAATAATCTTTTTATCGCCGATTGCACGGTTGATGACATCGGTTAATTTCTTTCCCGGTCCCATGCAGTATTCACCCTGTCTTGCATCCGGCATATCCGCAGGGATTGTATAATATTTCACAATGCCGATAAAATGGTCAATGCGGATGACATCGTAGAGCTGTGCGGATTTGTGCATCCGGCGATACCACCACGAAAAATCATCTTTTTCCAGCGTATCCCAGTCGTAGAGCGGATTACCCCATTTCTGTCCCAAATCCGAAAAGGCATCAGGCGGCACACCTGCCACTTTTTCGCACAGGCGGTCTTCATTTAACTGGAAATATTGCGACTCTGCCCATACATCGGCACTGTCATAGCCCATGTAAATCGGAATATCTCCGATAATTTCAACACCAATACTATTGACATAATTTTTAAGCTTCTGCCACTGCTTATCAAATTCATACTGAACAAATATCCAGAAATCAATATCATCCGCGAGCAGACTGCGGTATTTTTTTAATCCTTCTTCGGTACGGAAACGGATATCATCGTCCCATTCCGACCACACAACACCGTTAAAATGCTCTTTAACCGCCATAAACAGCGCATAATTTTCAATCCAGTCTGCATTATCCCGTATGAAATTATCATACTTTTTATACTCCGGCAGTCCTGCTGCAAGCTTTACCTTGCTTTCACTGCGTACCGCTTTATAGCTTTCAAATGCTTTTCGCAGTACCGCAAAACGGTTCTGATACATTTTTTCATAGCTGACATAACACTCATTACCCAGTCCGATATCGGTATTCTGCGTAAAGTTTCCGTTTCCGGCTTCTTCCTCTGAAATATGCACCGGAACTTTTCCGTCACCCCAGTCAACTGCCAGCATATCACTTTTTAGCAATAAACCGTCTTCTGCGAGCATATCCAGGTCTATAAAATACGGATTACCCGCGAATGCCGAATAGGACTGATACGGGCTGTCGCCATACGTGGTTGATCCGATTGGAAGTACCTGCCAGTACTTATGGTTACATGCTCTGACAAAGTCCGCAAATTCATATGCCGCTTTGCCCATTGTTCCGATTCCGTAATCGGACGGCAGACTGCTGATTGACATCAGAACCCCCGCACTTCTGTCAAATGTCTGCTTCTTTGTTTCATTTTTCATCATTGCCACCTCCATGTCCCCTTGCAGCAATTTAAGCTTTACCCGTTCTGCAGTTCTTCTGTAATTTTTTTCACATCTTCTGCTTCATCATCTGAAAGCAGTTTTTCAACATCAAGTAATAAAATTAATTTACCATCTACATTGGCAACCCGGTCCAAATACTGTGTATCTGCTTTGACTAACATGGACGGCATTGGCAGAATATGACTTTCATCAATATCATTAATTTCAAGCACTTCATCCACTTCCAGTGCAAGCTTTAATCCGCCCGAACTAATGATGATCGTACTTTCTGCTGTTGCTTCCTGCTCTTTTCCAAATTTTCTTGCAAGGCTGTATACCGGAATGACTTCATTTCTCATGTTGACAATTCCTTTAATATAACTCTGTGAATTCGGCACAGGAACAACATTTAAATCTTTTTCAATTGACTGCACCAGATTAATATCCACGCCATACATTTCTTTCCCCAAAAGGAATACAACTGGTTTTACATAATTTGCCATACTTTCCTCCATTCTGACAGCCGGCTGTGTACACATTTCTATATCTTATGCACACAATCCTGCTCTTTTGTCCTCATTTTTATTCTGCCTTTTTACCGGTACTCAGCCAGATTAAATAAGCATTGATAAAAGGATCAATGTTTCCATCCAAAACACTCTGGGCATTTCCCACATCTTTATTGGTTCTGTGGTCTTTTACCATTGTATAAGGCTGTAAAACATAACTGCGTATCTGGTTACCGAAATTGATGTCCTTGACATCTCCACGGATATCCGAGGTCTTTTCGGCATTTTCCTGCTGTTTTAACAAATACAGTTTTGCCTTTAACATCTGCATTGCTTTATCTTTGTTCTGATGCTGTGAACGTTCATTCTGGCACTGTACAACAATTCCTGTCGGAAGATGCGTGATACGGATTGCAGAAGACGTCTTGTTGATATGCTGACCGCCGGCACCACTGGAACGATACGTATCAATCCGCAGATCATCCGGATTAATCTCTATGTCTATATTTTCATCAATATCCGGCATAACATCACACGATACAAATGAGGTCTGCCTTTTTCCTGCCGCATTAAACGGTGAAATACGGACTAAACGGTGTACACCATGCTCGGACTTTAAATGTCCGTAGGCATCCGGTCCTGAAATCTCTATCGTAACAGACTTTACACCGGCTTCTTCACCTTCAAGATAGTCTATCACTTCGGTTGTGTATCCTTTGCGTTCCGCCCATCTCGTATACATACGCATCAGCATCTGGCACCAGTCACAGCTTTCCGTGCCACCCGCCCCTGCATGCAGTGTCAGAATCGCATTGCTTCTGTCGTATTCGCCTGACAGCAGGGTTTCTATGCGCAGTTCTTCCAGATGTTCTTCAAATGTCGTAATTTCACTGTCAATTTCCGGCAGAAGGGAGGCATCATTTTCCTCCTCCGCCATCTCAATCAGCGTTTTTGTATCTTCCAGTCCCCGGACTAAAGCATCATATTTTTCAAAAGAATCCTTTAAGGCTTTTAATTCTTTCATCGCCTTCTGGGACTTTTCCGTATCGTCCCAGAAGCCCGGCGCTTCCATATCCGCCTCCAGTTCTTCAATTCTTTTCTGCTTATTATCTAAGTCCAGTGAATTTTTAATCTGTTGAAGCGGCTTATCATAATCTGATATTTTGTATCGATACTGGTCTAATTCTACCACTTTCCATACCTCACAATCAATATTTATGCCTGTCTTCCACAGCAGTTTTTATACTTTTTGCCACTGCCGCACGGACACAGGTCGTTTGGATAAACCTTTTTTTCCACACGCTTTACAGGACCTTTTACGGAAGCACCTTCATCTTTATTGGTTCCCGTTACTTTGGCTACCTGCTCACGTTCTACTTTCTGCTCTACCTGAATATGCATGAGCAGTCTTACCGTATCTTCCGTAATCGCGGTTGTCATGGCATCAAACATATCGTAGCCCATCACCTTGTACTGTACAACCGGATCACGCTGTCCGTATGCCTGAAGACCGATACCCTGCTTTAACTGGTCCATATCATCGATATGATCCATCCACTTTCTGTCGATAACCTTTAATAATACGACACGCTCGATTTCACGGATCTGTTCCGGTTCAGGGAACTGTGCTTCTTTGTCTTCATACATTTTCAAAGCCTTTTCCTTTAATGTATGCAGTAATTCATTCTTATTCTTAACCGATTCATCATATACAACCGGTTCTAACGGAATGGTCGGCAGTAATAATTCATTAATTTCTGTGTAATCCCATTCCTTCGGTGAAGCATCTTCTCCGATGCAGCGGTTGACAACACTTTCTACAAAGTCCGTAATCATCTTAATCACAGAGTTACGCATACTTTCGCCGTTTAATACGCGGTTTCTCTCCGCATAAATGATTTCACGCTGTTCATTCATAACCTGATCATACTGTAACAGATGGCTTCGGATACCGTAATTATTGGTTTCAATCTTCTTCTGTGCTTTTTCAATCGCACTGCTTAACATCTTATGCTCAATCCGCTCGTTTTCATCAACGCCGAGTGCATTAAAGACGTTCATTAAACGTTCCTGTCCGAACAGACGCATCAAGTCATCTTCAAGTGAAATGTAAAATCTTGATTCACCCGGATCACCCTGACGTCCTGCACGACCGCGCAGCTGGTTATCAATTCGTCGGGATTCGTGGCGTTCCGTACCGATAATTTTTAAACCGCCTGCTGCCCTTGCTTCTTCATCCAGCTTAATATCCGTACCACGTCCTGCCATATTGGTCGCAATCGTAACTGCACCATGCTTACCTGCCTGCGAAACGATTTCCGCTTCTTTTTCATGGTACTTGGCATTTAACACGTTATGCTGGATACCTTTTTTGCGGAGCATTTCACTTAACAGCTCGGAAGTTTCAATTGTAATCGTACCAACAAGTACCGGCTGTCCCTTTTCATGGGATTCGATAACAGACTCAACAACCGCATTGAATTTGCCTTTTTTTGTCTTGTATACGGCATCTTCTAAATCCACTCTGGCAACCGGTCTGTTCGTCGGCACTTCAACAACGTCCATGTTATAAATTTCACGAAATTCTTTTTCTTCCGTCAGCGCTGTACCGGTCATACCGGCTTTCTTTTCAAATTTGTTAAAGAAATTCTGGAATGTAATGGTTGCAAGGGTCTTACTTTCTCTTTTAACCTTTACGTGTTCCTTCGCTTCAATTGCCTGATGCAGACCGTCTGAATATCTTCGTCCCGGCATGATACGTCCTGTAAATTCATCAACGATTAAAACTTCATCATCTTTTACAACGTAGTCTTTATCCTTAAACATCAGGTTGTGTGCACGCAGTGCCAGTGTCACATTATGCTGGATTTCCAGATTTTCCGGGTCTGCGTAGTTGTCAATGTGGAAGAACTGTTCAACCTTGTGGACACCCTGCTCGGTAAGGTTGACAACCTTATCCTTTTCATTAACGATAAAGTCACCGTCTTCTTCCATTTCTTCCTGCATGATTGCCTGCATCTTAGTCATCTCGCCCTTGTATTCGCCGCGCTGTAACTGGCGTGCAAGGACATCACACAATTCATAAAGCTTCGTAGACTTACCGCTCTGTCCTGAAATGATAAGCGGTGTTCTTGCCTCATCAATTAATACAGAATCGACTTCATCGATGATACAGTACTTGAGATTTCTAAGTACCAGCTGTTCTTTATAAATTGCCATGTTATCACGCAGATAATCAAAACCAAGTTCATTGTTGGTTACATATGTAATATCACAGGCATATGCTGCTTTTCGTTCTTCTTCTTTTAAATCATGAAGGACAATGCCGACCGTCAGTCCTAAAAACTGATGAATCTGTCCCATCCACTCTGCATCTCGCTTTGCAAGATAGTCATTGACAGTAACAACAAGTACGCCTTCTTCTGTCAGGGCATTTAAATATGCCGGAAGGGTACAAACGAGTGTCTTACCTTCACCGGTACGCATCTCTGCAATACGTCCCTGATGCAGAATAATACCACCGATAATCTGTACTCTGTAATGTTCCATGCCAAGGACCCTGCGTCCGGCTTCCCGGACAACCGCATAGGCTTCCGGTAAAATATCATCAAGAGTTTCCCCTTTTTTTAATCTTTCCTTAAATTCTTTGGTCTTTCCTTTTAATTCTTCGTCACTATATGCCATCATTGTGTCACGATAGCTTTCCACTTTGTCAGCAATTGGTGCAATTCTTTTCAGCTCATGCTGGCTGTGTGTTCCAAATAACTTTTGCGCTAATCCCATTTTAATCTCCATTCCGCCGCGCAACCGGCATTTCAATTTCAACGATTGGGCGTATCCCTGATACACTATGCCACATTGCTCTATTGTACCACTCATTCCATAATTAGGCAAGTAAAACGCGCCGCTCTTTCACTGGGATTCCCGCCCTTTCTTCTGTTTTACATAAATTTCACATTATGACTGACATAAAAAAGCCGGCAGTACGGAAAATCATCCCATCCCGTACTGCCGGCTTCTTTCGCTTATTTATTTAGTTTTATGAAGAACTAATCCAGTTCCGGTTCAATGAGTCCGTATGTGTTGCCTTTTCTCTTATACACGACATTGACTTCTTCTGTTTCTGAATTGAAGAATACATAGAAGTTATGTCCTAATAATTCCATCTGTACACATGCTTCTTCCGGATCCATTGGCTTAATGCCAAATCTCTTTGTACGAATAATCTTTACTTCATCTTCATCATTGTAGTCTTTATCTACAAATTCCTGAGCAAATGCTGCTGCATTCTGATGCTTGTCTACGATCTTATTCTTGTACTTTTTGAGCTGACGTTCGATAACTTCTTCTACCAAATCGATGGAAACATACATATCGCTGCTTACCTGCTCGCTTCTGATAATATTGCCTTTGACCGGAATCGTGACTTCTATTTTTTGTCTTTCCTTCTCAACGCTTAAAGTTACGTTCACTTCTGTTTCTGGAGCAAAGAATCTGTCAAGCTTACCAAGCTTTTCTTCTACTGCTGACTTTAACCCTTCTGTAACATCGATATTTCTTCCTGTAATAATAAAACGCATGATGTCCAACTCCTTTATTGTGTATTTTCATCGTGGTATTGCTAATGAACACCATCTATCTGATGTATTTATTATAACACAATTTTGGATTTAGACAAGCAAATTCACACAATTTATTCTTTTTTATGATATTTTTTATTCAAAAATAAGATGGGCTTTTTTACTGGCTATGCAACAGATTTGTCAAGCCTTTTCGCCCTGTTTTTTTGCGTAAAATTGCGATTTATGATTTTTTAACAAAACATGTATTCTGTTTTACAAACTTATCCCCATTGTGGAAATACACACATTCCATTGTGGATAATGTGGATAACTCTGTGCATAACTTATTTTCACGCAAAAAACGGACTTTTTGCGTGGGGATAACTTCGGAATAATTTGTCAATGAATGTCGATAATTTTTTGAGATGTGTAAAGATGCCTCTTGTTTTTAGCAGAGTTGCACAAGCGCCTTTTTGTCAATTATTTTTTGAGAAATATTTATATTCAAACAACTGTGTGCATTTGTTTGAATCTTTTTTCTTTTTACTGTAAGATATATGATGATATCCGGGTCAAAGCAGAGCGTAGACAAGAGAGTGTACAACACCCTTATCCAGGGGATTTTGATCCTGGATTTGCCGGATATGCGGCATTTACAATATTGAAATTTTTCAGAATCGAGGTTTTATATCAGATATGTGCAAAACAGTTTTAATTACGGGAGCTTCCCGCGGTATCGGCCGCGGCATTGCACTCTCTTTTGCAAAGGAAGGCTGGCAGGTTGCCTTAAACTGTCGTCAGAATGTGAAACAGTTAAATGAAACAAAGGCGCTGGTATGTAAGGGCGGTGCAAAATGTGCTATTTTTCCTGCCGATGTGAGCGACTATACACAAACGGAAAAAATGTTTGGGGATATTAAACAGACCTTTGGTGGTGTAGATATTCTCATAAATAATGCAGGAATTTCTATAATCGGACTTTTTCAGGATTTGTCACGCGCAGACTGGATGCGGCTGATGGATACAAATGTCGGCTCTGTTTATAACTGCTGCCATTTTGCCATTCCGCATATGGTACATGAAAAATGTGGAAAAATCATTAACATTTCTTCAGTCTGGGGGATTGCAGGTGCAAGCTGCGAAGCCGCATACAGCGCTTCTAAAGGAGCTGTTAATGCCTTAACCCGCGCACTGGCAAAGGAACTTGCACCGAGCAATATTCAGGTCAATGCCATTGCCTGCGGTGCAATTGATACAGATATGAATGCTTTTTTAAGCGAAGATGAACGTGCTTCTTTAATAGAAGAAATTCCAGCCGGACGTCTTGGAACACCTGCGGAAGTTGGCTCACTGGTACAGTCTTTATGCAGTGACAGCGGCTATCTTACCGGGCAGGTTATCCAGCTTGACGGCGGATGGATTTGATTTATTTGATATACGACCGCTCAACGGTTACGACAGCAAAGCACTTCGGATTTTTTTTCTGAATGGCATTATGAACCATATCCTGTACCTCTTTGTCGGTATATTTATACTGATGCGGTACAACTAAATCAAAGATGAGATTGGTAAGGTATGGGCCTTTAGTGCTTCTGAAATCGTGAATGCTTAAACGGTCATCAATTTCTGCAATAACTTCCAGCACCATTTCTTTTAATTCTTCCACTTCTTTATCATCATTGACAACCGGATCCATGTGAATGGATATGCCGCAGTGCAGCTGACCGGCTACTCTGTGTTCCGCAATATCAATAATATCATGTGCGGCAAGCAGGTTCATTGTATACGGCACTTCTGCATGAAGGGTAACAAAAACCCTTCCCGGTCCATAATTATGTACAATCAAATCATGGATTCCGATAATATGCTCATCTTCCATAACCAGTTCCTTTAACTGTCTCACAAAAGATTCTTCCGGCGGCTGTCCAAGAAGCGGATAAACCGTTTCTTTAGCTGCCTCAATTCCCGCCATAAAGACAAATACCGCCACTACGGCACCTGCCAGTCCGTCGATATTTACTCCGGTAAATGTCGTAATCAGAAGCGATACCAGTACCACACCAGTTGCGATACAGTCGGAAAGACTGTCTGCCGCTGTTGCGCGCATGGCTGCAGAATCAATCCGCTTTCCCAGCGAGGTATTAAAATATGCCATCCAGAATTTTAATGCAATCGAACCCGCCAGAATCACAACCGATACAACGCTAAATTCCATCGCCTCCGGCTGAAAGATTTTTATAACCGAATCTTTAAACAGTTCAATTGCCATTACGATAATAACTGCCGATACAATCATTCCGGCGATATATTCGATTCTGCCATGTCCGAATGGATGGTCTGTATCCGCCGGCTTGCCTGCCATTTTAAAGCCTGCCAGCGTTACAATGGATGAACCGGCATCGGATAAGTTATTGAAGGCATCTGCCGAAATGGATACGGAACCGGTAATGATACCTGCAAAAAATTTACATGCAAATAAAATCAGGTTGCATATAATTCCTACAATTCCCGCAAAAATCCCGTAGTTTTCCCGCACTTTAATGTCTTTCACATTTTTATAATCCTTTATAAATATTTTTAAAAGTCCTTCACTCATATTTTCCTCTTTTCCGCCTCCATCTTTATTCCACAAATTTTTAGCACCCTCGTATTTATTCGTTATTACTATTATATATACACTATTTTGACAGAATTTCCTAGCAAATTTATATTTTTCCATGTATAATGTTTTATATAAGAAGAAATGCAGGTAGAAATGCAAAATGCAGGTAAACCTGCATAGCATTTTGCTTCGCAAAACAAGGAGGTAAAATCCTCTGCTCCTGCTTAGGGCAGTCGCATTTTGCTTCGCAAAACAAGGAGGATTGTATGTTGCAACTTTTTCCTACTGCCACCCCTGAGGAGGTCGGCATTGACAGCCAATGGCTGATGAATTTTTGTAAACGGCTGGAAGAACAGCAGCTTCCACTGCACAGTGCCTTGATTATGCGGCACGGAAAGGTGTGCATGGAAACTTACTATAAACCTTATACACGTGATACCCTGCACCGTATGTTTTCCGTCACTAAAAGCTTTGTATCTTTGGGTATTGGACTGCTTGAGGCCGAAGGAAAATTATCCCTTGATGATAAAATTGTGGATTTTTTCCCTGAAAAGCTGCCAAAGCCGGGTGTACATCCCTATATAGCGATGATGACAATCCGTGATATGCTCACAATGAGAACCTGTCATGACAAGACAACGTACAAAGCACCTGGCGTTACCGACTGGGTGGCTTCGTTTTTTACCGTACCCCCGACACATGTTCCCGGCACGAATTTTTCCTACGATACTTCATCTACACATACACTTGGCGCATTAATTGAAAAATTAAGCGGTATGGACCTGCTTTCTTACCTGCGTTTTAAATTTTTAGACGAAATCGGATTCTCTGCCAATGCGTATATTTTAAAAGACCCTAACGGTGTCAGCATGGGCGGTTCGGGACTCTGTGCCACACCGTATGATTTGCTAAAGGTCATTTACCTGATTGCCAATGACGGTGTATGGCAGGGCAAGCAGCTTCTGCCTGCCGGTTATGTCCGTGCAGCAAAATCTATGCAGAGTGACCCTTACGGCAGACAGTCCTCACTTGAAGAATTACAGGGCTATGGCTATCAAATCTGGATGACACGCCATAACGGCTATGTTTTATTCGGCATGGGCGGACAACTTGCACTGTATGTACCGGATAAAGATATTTTCATGGTAACAACTGCCGATGCACAAGGACGTCAGGGCGGTGTACAGCTCATTTACGAAGCCTTCTGGCATGAAATTTATGACAAAATCGCCACGGATTCCCTGCCTGCTGCCACACCGGAATACACTGCCGCTTTTTTAGAATATTGTAATACAAGAACATTGTTTGTTCTGCCGGGCAGTCTGACTTCACCCGTTTTGGCAGATATCAACGGTATAACTTATCAAATGGATGAAAACATCTGCCAGATGAAGACGATGAAGGTGGATATTGCCACCGATACCGGACTCGGAACACTGACCTATGAAAATGCTTCCGGTGTCCATACCCTTTCCTTCGGACTGGGTTATAACGCCTTCGGTCAGTTCCCGGACTATGATTTAAAATATGCCGCTTCTGCAGCTTTCCGCATGGAAAACACACTACTGGTTAAGATTCAGATTATTGATTCCGCCATCGGCAATCTCTTTTTCAGTCTGAATTTTAAGGGAGATTATGTGACAGTAATGCTCCGAAAAATTGAGGAGAGTTTGTTTGGAGAATATAATGGGGTCTTTAGTGGACGTAAAATTTAATACAGAGATGTAAGAGAGAGAACCACAAAGGGCCGCCTTGACGTTGTCACTTGACTTTGGCTGCCCTTTGTGGTTCTCTCTATCTACTATATTAAATTTTCCTATGAGGAATACAGAAAGTTCTTGTACAAGTAATGGTTATTCACAATACAGTCTTTAATATCACGTCAATGCGATGTTCATATGTGTGATATTGTACAATTTTCTTTAAACCGTTTTGTGCGATGGTCTTTCTTTCATCTTCATGGTCCAGATAATATTCTGCCTTGCGCATCATATCGTCTAAGCTGTCATAGTAAACGAGGTCTTTTCCATTTTCAAAGAAATCCCCCAGTTCAATCTGATAATTGGTCAGCAGAAATCCGCCTGCCCCTAAAATATCCCATATCCGCAGCGGCAGTCCCGTTCGGATATTGCGGATTGTAAAATTCATATTTATGTCGGATTCGTGAAAAACCAGCGGCATTTCCTCACGGTAATCCACGCTTTCCTTTACATGCACGCCGCGAAGTCTGTCATCGGTTCTGTCTGTATACAGATTCACCTCAAACCGGGATGCCAATGCATTTAAATTGCGGATACGCTCTTTCTGTGCCGTTTTAAAACCCAGATAAGTTGAAGAAAAGACAAGCTTGATATCGGAAAATGCCGTATCCGACTGATGAAAGTCAATAATTTCACAAAGCCGCTCTAAAATGTCTGCTGTCAACAGGCGGTCAAACACATTATCCCCGTATAAATCCAGCTGGGCTTCCATGCATGCATCAAAATAACCCTGTAAATACTCCGGCAGTTTATCTTCAATGGCATCGTATGAATTTTTATAATACAGACCACCGACAAAGGAAATATCCCCGCAGTATTTTCCCTTTTCTTTTTCGGACGCTGCTTCTATGCAGTTTTTTACGCGCTCTGCGTTAACTGCCAGCGGCAGATAATATACATGTTTCACACCCATCTGCAAAAACCGGTAGTAGTCAAATTTATCAAATAAAAATATGTAATTGCACTCGTTAAAAACCGAGGTGTCAAACATCGTCAGCATCGGTGAATCCACCGTCCATGCAATGTATTTTTTCTGCTGCGCCTGACAGGCATTAGACACCCGTGAAAAATAATTGGCAGAAAAAACAAGGTCGTACTCCGCAACGACTTCTTTGAGTCTTCGGATATCTGTCCCTTTCCGCTCGTCCGGCATTTCCTCGTAATATTCTACTGTATGTCCGAAGCTTTCAAATGCTTCTGCAATATCCTCCTGGTGAAAAACACTCCACCGGTATATTAAAATTTTCATGTTTTCACCTCGCCTTTTATCTTCTTCATATTATAATGCCAGGGTCTGCGGTTTATTTGGTAAACTGTACGGTATCACGTTCTGTGGGTACTGCCTGCGCAAAAAACTCCTGCACGGCAGCTTCATACTCTGCCATATTCCGGGATTTGCGGATTTTTTTGAATGCCTTGTCCGCATTGTCAAAGTACGGCTTCTGATAAAACCACAGCTCTTTCATTTTATGAATCGTATTCTTATCGCCCGACATAATTTTTAGATATTCGTGGTAAATGCGGTCATGAAACTGACGGAGGCACGCGGTGTCCTCGTGTGTTGTGGCAGTCCTGCTTTCTTCTGCTGCAATCTGCTCTATGAGTGCCGGATTTCCGATAAATCCTCTGCCTATCATCACTCTGTCCGCTGACGGGAAGCGTTCTTTAAAACGCCTGTAATCAGCAATTGTAAAGAGATCGCCGTTGTAGCATACGGGATTTGTGCTTTTTTCCAGTGCCATTTCAAAATATTCCAGCCGCGGCTTATTTTTATAGTAGTCTTTCTGCACGCGCGGGTGGAGTATCAGTTCCTCAAACGGATAACGGTTATAGATATCTAACAGCCGGTCAAATTCTTCCGGTTCTTCCATGCCGAGCCTTGTCTTTACGGATAATTTCACCTTTTTGTCCGCAAGCAGCTCATTTTCATAAATCTGTGCAAAAAATTCGTCCAGCTCATCGGGTACGGATAAAAAGCCCGCCCCGCGCTTTTTTGCCACAACCGTTCCGGACGGACAGCCCAGATTCAGATTTAGTTCGGTATAGCCTTTTTCATATAAAAGCCGTGCCGCATTTATAAATAAATCGGCACGGTTGGTCATTATCTGTACCGCCAGCGGCATATTGACGTTATTATCCGGATTCATGTCACGCTGTTCCCGCGCCGTAAAACCGTTGGTCTGATTGGGTGAAATAAACGGCACAAAATATTTATCAATCCTGCCTTTTCCGTAAAATTCTTCATAAGCATTTCTGTAAATGTGCCCTGTAACCCCTTCAAGCGGTGCAAAATAAATCTTCATTTTAATCGAGTTCTGCCTTTCCTGTATATAATTCGTAGTAACGGCCTTGTCTTTGCAGAAGCTCTGTGTGCGTTCCGCGTTCAATAATCCTGCCGTGTTCCAGTACCATAATCATATCGGAATTTCGTATCGTTGACAAGCGGTGTGCAATGACAAATGTGGTGCGGTCTTTCATCAGTGCGTCCATGCCTTCCTGAATCTGCCGTTCCGTAATCGTATCAACCGAGCTGGTCGCTTCATCCATCACCAGTACCGGTGCTTTGGAAAGTGCGGCTCTTGCAATATTTAAAAGCTGTCTCTGTCCCTGGCTTAAATTCGCGCCGTCCCCTTCTAATACTGTATCATATCCGTTTTGCAGACGTCGGATAAAGGCATCGGCATTGGCGGTTTTTGCCGCCGCAATCACTTCTTCATCAGCTGCATCCAGTCTTCCGTAGCGGATATTTTCCATGACAGTACCGGTAAATAAATGTGTATCCTGCAAAACAAGTGCGATATTTTCTCGCAGCGACTCCAGCCCGTTTTCCCGGATATCCACACCGTCTATCGTAATCTTTCCTTCCCAGATTTCATAAAAGCGGTTTAACAGATTGGTAATGGTCGTCTTGCCTGCGCCCGTTGAACCGACAAACGCAATTTTTTGTCCTTTTTTTGCATGCAGGCTGATGTCTTTTAAAACCGGCTGATTTTCAAGGTATCCAAACGTCACATGCTCCATGCTGATTTCGCCCTGCACATTTTCAAGCTTTTTACCGGAAATATCTTCGACTTCCAAATCCATAATGTCAAAGACACGTTCTGCGCCCGCAAGTGCCGAAAATACGGTGTTCATCTGCATGGTGATTTCATTAACCGGGCGGGAGAACTGCCTTGCATAGGTCACAAAAATACTCAGACCTCCGACATCAAAACCTTTAAATACACACAGGATTCCGCCAAGCATGGCTGTTAGCGCATAGTTTAACTGACCGAGATTTCCCACAACCGGACCCATAATACCGCCGAAAAACTGTGCTTTCTGCTGTTTGTCCCGCAAATCGTAGTTGTATTCCTTAAAAGCTTCAAGGGCTTTGTCTTCATGATTAAATACTTTCACTACGCGCTGGCCCGATACCGTTTCTTCAATGCACGCATTTAATCTGCCCAGAGCTTCCTGCTGTCCCACGTAATATTTTCTGCTCTTTTTAACCAGAAATTTTCCGGCGCTTAAAATGAGCGGCACAATAACCAGCGTAATCAGCGCCAGTAAAATGTTGGTATAAATCATCATGCAGAGCGTACCAATTACAGTAATGATTCCTGATATCAACTGTACAAGAGTGCTGTTTAACATTTCACCGATAACATCGACATCATTGGTATAGCGGCTCATTAAATCTCCTTTGGTATGGGTATCAAAAAACCGTAGCGGCAGCTTTTCCATATGCACAAATAAATCACTGCGCAGGCGCACCAGTGCTTTCTGAGAAAGTACAAGCATAATGCGGTTCTGTAAATACGCTGCCATCACGCCCAACAAATACACCGCCAGCATGACGATTAACGCCCCTGCCAGTTTCTTTAAATCGGCAGATGTTTTTGCCGGAATAATATAGTCATTAATAATCGGTCTTAACATATAGGAAGCGGCAAGCGTACTTACTGTGCCTGCCACAACACACAAAAGTGCTGCCGCCAGCATCCACACATCTTTTTTCATATAAGAAAAAAGCCGCATAACGGTATGCTTCATATTTTTCGGTCTGGCTGCTTTAGCGCCGATTCCGCGGCGGTTCGTACCGCGCATTGCACCTGTTACTCCTCCCATTGGCGGCATAGTTACTCCTCCCTTCCGTTCTGTACATCATAAATTTCACGGTAAACCGGACAGTCTGCAAGCAGCTGTTCATGTGTGCCAAAGCCTGCCGTCTTTCCGTTATCCAGTACCAGTATTTCATCCGCATCCATGACGGAACGGATCCGCTGTGCAATAATAATCTTTGTCATATCCTTGTATTCCGAATGCAGTGCTTCGCGGATCGCGCGTTCTGTCGCCGTATCCACCGCACTGGTGGAATCGTCTAAAATAAGGATTTTCGGACACTTTAGTAAAGCTCTTGCAATGCACAGCCGCTGTTTCTGACCACCGGATACGTTATTTCCGCTCTGCTCTAAACGGGTCCGGTAACCGTCTTTAAAACTGTCGATAAACCCTGCTGCCTGTGCATTTTGCGCGGCCTTCCGGACAGCTTTTTCATCGGCATGTTCATCTCCCCATTTTAAATTTTCAGTGATGCTGCCGGAAAAAAGCGTATTGTTTTGCAGCACCATACCGATGCCTTCCCGCAAAGGCTTTAAACCGTAATCCCGCACATTGATTCCATCAACGAGCACCGTCCCCTCATCGGTGTCATACAGGCGGGGTATCATGGACACGAGCGTACTTTTTCCACTTCCGGTCGACCCGATAATGCCAAGGGTCTTTCCGGCTTCCAGTTTAAAACTGATATTCTCAATGACCCATTCGGGACTGTTTTTGTAATATCGGAAGGATACATTTTGAAATTCAACACTGCCCTCACAGACTGCTCTGTCCTTATGCTTCGCATTTTCATCCGTCAGGTCAATCTTTTCATCGAGAACTTCACCGACACGGCGGAAAGATGCTATGGCACGCGCCCAGTTTAAAAATGCAATCGAAAGCATAGTAAGACTGGACATAATCTGCACGATGTAATTGGTAAATGCCGTCAAATCGCCAACCTGCATATTTCCGGCAACAATCATATTACCACCCGACCAGACAACAACCACGGTTGTAATATTCAGTGCCAGTGTCATCAGCGGTGTATACAAAAGCATAGTTTTCATTGCCGTCAGATTGGCTTCTTTTAATTGCTGATTTCTTTTTTCAAAACGCATTTCTTCATAGTCGCCCCGCACAAAGGACTTTATCAGCCGGATACCCACCAGTCCTTCCTGAATACAGGAATTGAGTGCATCCAGTTTTTCCTGCAAGGTTCTAAACTGCGGAAATGCACGCCGCATGATGACTACAATAAGGACTGCCAGCACCGGCAGGACGATAATGAATATCGCCGCCAGCTTCGGGCTGATGACAAATGCCATCACCATCGCTCCGATTAAAATGCCTGGCGAGCGCAGACACATTCTGAGTGTCATCATAATCATATTCTGAATCTGTGTGATGTCGTTGGTTAATCTTGTTATTAATGAACCGGTACTGAAATTGTCGATATTCTGAAAGGAAAACTGCTGGATTTTTTCAAATAAATCCATGCGCAGATCCGCGCCGAAATTCATCGCCGCTTTAGAAGCAAACCATGCGCCTAAAACACCGCCAACTGCCATTATTACTGCGATAAACCCCATAATGGCGCCTATTTTTATAATATACACGACATTTCTTTCTGCAATACCCTGATTGATTATCTTTGCAAGCATGTACGGCAGTAACACATCACCGACAACTTCCATCATCATAAAGCAGGGACCTAAAATATAGTATTGTATATAGGGTCTGATATATTTCCAATATCTTTTCACTTGCTGCACCTCATTTCTTTTATATTTATTGTGATTTTGCAATGAAAAGTTTTATAATTTTACTGCACCGGCAGGTCTGCGGGCTATGCTAAGGCCGTCCGGTGCTTTCATTGACAAGTTTATTTTATATGAATTATCGTTGACATTCAATTCATAATTGGGGTATATTTATTCCACTGTGGAATAAAAAGTCAATCATCTAATTACAGGCAATTTAAAAGTCTGCCACTCACCGCAGGGGGAATAAATAAGCAAGCTGCTCAACATAGGGGAATAAATAAGCAATCAGCTCAACGTGTTACTTGACTTCGCCGATTGCTTATTTATTCCCTGCGCTAGGGAGTGGTGGACGAAAGGCTGATGAATTGTCTGAAAGAGCGGGGACACTTTTTATTCCTTGTGTGGGCTTGTTTTTCCTTATATATAATACAATTGGAGGTTTTGTCTAATGAATTTGAATGTTCGGTATCTGGAGGAGTTTGTGACTTTGACGGAGAAGAAGAATTTTTTGGAGGCGGCGGAATGTCTTTTTATTTCGCAGTCGTGTCTGTCAAAGCACATTAAGAAGCTTGAAACTGAAATTGGTGTGGAACTTTTTGAACGTACAACGCGGACGGTTGTGCTTACGGAGTTTGGACAGATGCTGCTGCCGTATGCACGAAAGATGGTCGGTCTGGAATATGAATTTGAAAAAAATGTGCGCCGCAAGATTCATCAGGACAGCGGCAATATTGTGCTCGGGTCGATTCCTTCAATGAAACAGCACGCGATTACGGCACTGATTGCAGGATTTTTAAATGAGAATCCCGATATGACATTGCAGACGATTGAGGGCGATTCTACATTTGTAAAAGAACTGCTCACGGACGGCAAATGCGATATTGCATTTTTAAGAAGTGAATCGTCTTCTGTGAAGGAATTTAACAGTATCCCTTATATGATTGATTACCTGACCGCCGTGCTTCCTGCTACGCACCCGCTCGCTAAGGCGGATAATCTGCCGTTTGAACAGCTGCGCGGAGAAACGTTTCTGTTATTTCCGGAACATTCTTTTATAAATGATTTGTGTATCCGTGAATGCCGCAATGCCGGATTTGAACCGCACATCGCCTATACTGGAAACCGCGGTGCAACGCTGATTGACCTTGTACGCAACGGCGCCGGGATTACGCTGATGATGCACCACTCTGCCCGGCAGGAAAACGATTCTTCACTTGCATTTATTCCGGTAACGCCCGGTATTTACAGCTATATCAGCTTAAATTATGCAAAAGAAAAACCGCTCTCCCCGCAGGCGGAAATCTTTGTACGCTATGTCAAGGCGCATAAGCGGGATTTTTAAAGGCAAGCCTTTACTTTCTTAAAATATCCACCGTATGCGCCGCCGCCCCAATTAAGTCCTGCCGCTCACACGTTGATAAATGGTATTGGATAAATAACTCAAATTCTTCCTCAGTCAGACTGTTTAGCACCTGACGCATATAGTTGGCAGGGCCGTCCGGTGTAATAATTTTGATGCGCTCCAGTCCGGCTTCTTGATTTAATGCGTCAATCTGCTCAATCCGCACGTAGTCGTATAAGTCGCTCGGCGCAGACATACACTGAAATTCCTCTGAAATGCGTCCGTCCCTCACACACTCGGCAATATGCTTCTGCTTAAAACCGTATGTTAAAATGCTGTATTCGTTCATGACATATGCCACAAAGATTATGCCGCCTGGCTTTGTCACGCGCTTTGCTTCGCACAGCGCCCGGACTTTGTCTTCCTTAGTAAATAAATGATACATTGGTCCGAATAACAATGTCACATCAAACGTATCATTTTCAAATCGTCTGAGTTTTAACGCATTGCCCTGATAAGCTTTTACACTGCTGTTTTTGGCTTTTAACAGTCCCAAATTGTGCTTTACCAGTTCAACAGCGCTGACATCGTAACCTTCTTCTGCCAGTGCCACCGAATATTTTCCGGTTCCTGCACCGATGTCTAAGATTTTCTTTGTCGTGTCCCCGCCCAGATATTCGTGAATATATTTCATGGACGTAATAAACTCGACTTTTCCATGACGGCTGTCTAACCGCTTTTCTTCGTTAAATTTATTGTAATACTGCTCTAATTCTGTCATCATAATTGCAGCTTCCTCTTTTCTTTTTTCACTATGCACTATGGCTTTCGGCGCGGATTTCCAGCCTTACCGTATCCACGCGCTTTTCTTTCATACTCTCTACGGTGAGGTGCATGTTCCAGTAATCTACGGTGTCACCCGCTTCCGGTATACGCTCTAAAAGCTCCATAATCCAGCCACTGACAGTCTGCACATCAAATTCCTGCTCATATCCGAGGGATTCAAACAGGCGCTCGACATTGGTTTTACCTGAAACACGGTACACATTTTCCGATAACGGCTCAACCTCCCGCACGACTTCATCGTGTTCGTCCCAGATTTCTCCGACCAGTTCTTCTAAAATATCTTCTAATGTAAGGATACCGACCGTACAGCCAAATTCATCCACTATCACCGCAATGTGCATATGTTTTACCTGTAATTCTTTTAACAGTTCACTGATGTTTTTATGCTTTGTCGTAAACAGCACCGGCTTTACGGCTTCACGGATTGTCATATCCGAATTATTGACGTAATTGTAAAAATCCTTGTGATATAAAATGCCGACAACATTATCCATGTCTTTTTCATATACCGGCAGGCGGGAATATCCTGTTTTTGCAAATACCTTTGCAATTTCCGGTTTGGATAATTCTACGGACACACCGATGACATCGACACGCGGAGTTAAAATATCTATCGCTTCCAGTTCATTAAACTCAATTGCACTGCGGATTAAGCTTCCTTCCTCTTTATCAATGCCGCCGTCCGCTTCAGCTTCCTGTACAATTGTAAGCAGTTCTTCTTCTGTAATCCCCTTATTATCCTGACTTTTAAAAATGCAGGACAACAGCTTTTTCCACTGGCGGAATAAGAAATTCGCCGGTGACAGTATGTAGATAAATATTCTTAACAGCGGCGCTGACAACATCGCAACCGTTTCTGCTGATTCCTTTGCAATACTTTTCGGCGAAACTTCACCAAATACCAGAATCACCACGGTTGTAATCACGGTTGACAGGGTTGCCCCCACATCTTCACCAAATCCCTTGACACAAAGAATTGTAACAAGTGATGTACAGGTAATATTGACAATATTATTCCCTATCAGAATCGTTGAAAGCAGGCTGTCATAATTTTCTGAAAGCTTTAACACCAGCTTTGCCCGCTTACTCCCCTTTTCCGCCATATTTTTCATACGAATCCTGTTAAGCGAAGAAAACGCTGTTTCTGTCGCTGAAAAGTATGCTGACATCATAATGCAGCAAATAATAATTACCCACGATACAATATCTGTACCCATCTTTAAATAAAACTCCTTTCGCTTATCACACCGGTATTTCCCTAAAACAGCACAAAAAGGCATAGCTGCAAGATTGTATCCGTGCAGCCATGCCTGTATTCATTCATTCTGATTTAAATTTTTGATTGTTCTGTGGTTAGGTGCCGTATCACCGTCAGCATCGTCCGACATGATAATCCTCCTGAAAATATTATTAGTAACATTTACATTTTATCATAAACCAGCGCGCTGTGCAAGAGTTTTTTATCTTACTGCGGCAAATGCCTCTTCCAGATCATCAATGATATCATCGATATGCTCTGTACCGATTGAAAGACGGATTGTGTTTGGCTTAATGCCCTGATCAAGCAGTTCTTCTTCTGACAGCTGTGAATGTGTTGTAGAAGCCGGATGGATAACAAGGGATTTTACATCTGCTACATTAGCAAGCAGAGAGAATACCTGAAGGTTATCAATGAACTTCTTTGCTTCTTCAGCGCCGCCCTTAATTTCAAATGTGAAGATTGAACCGCCGCCGTTCGGGAAGTATTTTTCATATAAATCATGTGTCGGTGCATCCGGTAATGATGGGTGGTTGACCTTTTCTACCTGTGGGTGCTTTGATAAATAATCTACAACCTTTAACGCATTTTCCACATGACGTTCTACACGCAGTGAAAGTGTTTCAAGTCCCTGAAGAAAGATAAATGCGTGGATTGGCGAAAGGGTAGCACCTGTATCTCTGAGGAGAATTGCACGAATTTTTGTAACAAATGCTGCCGGACCTGCTGCCTTTGTGAAGCTGATGCCGTGGTAGCTTGGGTTTGGTTCAACCAGTGACGGGAATTTGCCGGATGCTTCCCAGTCAAACTTACCGCTGTCTACGATAACACCACCGATGGTTGTTCCGTGTCCGCCGATGAACTTTGTTGCTGAATGAACAACGATATCTGCGCCATATTCGATTGGACGGATAAGGTATGGTGTACCGAATGTATTATCAATTACAAGCGGAATCTTGTTTTCGTGTGCAATCTTTGCAATTTCTTCGATATCAACGACATTGGAATTTGGATTGCCGAGTGTTTCGATGAATACTGCCTTTGTGTTGTCCTGAATGGCATTTCTGATTTCATCTAAGTTGTTGGCATCTACGAATGTTGTTGTAATGCCGTATGCCGGTAATGTATGCTCTAACAGGTTGTATGTACCGCCGTAGATTGTCTTTGAAGCTACGATATGGTCGCCTGCCTGTGCAAGATTCTGGAATGTATAAGCGATTGCTGCCGCACCGGAAGCTACTGCAAGCGCTGCTACACCGCCTTCAAGTGCTGCAATTCTCTGTTCAAAAATGTCTTCTGTCGGATTGGTTAATCTTCCGTAAATGTTACCGGCATCTGTCAGTCCGAATCTTGCAGCTGCATGTTCGCTGTTGTGGAACACATAAGAAGATGTCTGGTAAATCGGCACAGCTCTTGAATCTGTAACCGGATCTGCGCTTTCCTGTCCTACGTGAAGCTGCTTTGTTTCAAATTTTAAATTTCTTTCTTTTAATGTACTCATATTGTCCTCCATTCTGCCGCCTGCTTACACGGCTTTCAAAATCATTTTTTATTTTTATGTTGTCTGTATGCCTTTCCTGTTTTGTTATTCATACTTAACAAGTAGGTCATGTATGTTTTCTATGTCTAAGATATTAGCACGGAAATCCGGCTTTGACAAATATACAAAAATAATAGTGCGTTATAGGTATTACCTATAACGCACGTTGTATCTGTAAATACTGTTCCAACTGCGCATCCGACAGTGTGGATAACTGATTGATTAATTCAATATGGTACGTTCCCATGCCGCGGCTTTTGTCTGCGAGCTCTCCGCAGATACCGAGCGTTCCTGCCGAAAGCAGACATGCCGTAAGCGGGTCTGTTACGGAAAGGTATGTTGCCGTAATGACATTGAGCATGCAGCCTGTTCCCGTGACTTTGGATAGCTCTGCCACGCCATTTTTTACAAACCACACCTGACTGCCGTCCGAGATGATATCGACCGCCCCGCTTGCCATTGCAACGGCATGTGCCTTTTTTGCATAGCTACAAACCAGTTGTCCGGTCTTTTGTAACTTCTGTGTATCCTTTCCGTTTACACTGTCTTTTTGACCGACATCAATTCCCTGTGCCGCGTTGTCCACTCCCGCAAGCGCTTTGATTTCAGACAAATTGCCTTTAATGACACACGGTGTGCACTCACGGATAAACCTTTGTGCCAGCTCCATGCGCAAGGCAGAGCATGCCGCGCCGACCACATCTATCACACAGGGGATCTGCGCATTTTTAGCCACTCCACCGGATATAAATATGGATTCTGCCCTTGCATCGGTAATGTTACCGAGGTTGACTGCCAATGCCTTTGCAAGTGCCGTGATTTCATGGACTTCCTTCGGGTGTTCTGCCATAATCGGCTTTGCCCCCAGCGCCAACACTACATTGGCACAGTCATTGATTGAAATAGGATTGGTAATGCAGTGTATGAGCGGTGCCTGACTGATGACCGCTTCTTTTGCTTTTTTCATCTTTTCAAGCATTTTTGTATTTCCTTCCTTTTTGTTTTACTGTTTAAGGCTGCTTTCTGCCTGTTTTACTTTGTCATAAACCTGTGTTCCCAGTGCCTGCTGGAACTTTGTCAGCAGTTTCATGCGCTGTAACTGCTTTAAGAATAAAAAAGCGATACTGCCGCCGATTAATGTTCCCGCTATAAAGGACGGCACATAAAACAGCCATGTAAGCCCGGTTCTGCCCCATAACAGCGCCATTACCGGATATGATACAATTGCACCGATAATGCCTGTACCGATGACTTCACCTAAAAATGCAAAAATAATCTTTCCCTTCGACGCCCGGTATAAAATGCCTGACAGCGCCGCGCCGAATACCGCCCCCGTCAGTGCAAGCGGCGGAATGCCCATAAATGCCATGCGGATAAGTCCAATTGCCAATGCGCATAGAAACGCATACCACGGACCTAATAAGACTGCACAGGTGACATTGATAAAATGTGCCATCGGACACATTCCCTCAATCCGCAGTAACGGTGAAATCACCACTCCGACTGCCACCATCATTGCCCAGAATATCATTTTTGTTAATTTCGTGTTTTGTACCATTTTCTGCTCCATTTCTGTAAACCTTCTTCAATTTCTTTTGCGGCTAAAACCTTTGCTTTCTATTATAGCATACTTTTGGACCCTGCCTTGCTTTTTTTCGGGCTTTATGCTAAAATAACCACACTAAAACAACGTGTGGATTTTTATAGTTTATCTTTTTTCGCCACACAATTATCCTTGTACGGGGTAATTGTGTGGCGTTTTTTTTTGCCGCACGGCTGCTTTGTGTTACAGACGGCGCAGCGCAGTTTATTACGGGTTTCAATAAAATGATTAAACCTTTTTAAGAATCGTCTGCAGAATGGAGTGTTTTATGAATCAGTCTTTTATGAAAGAAAAACCGGTTTTTCCACTGCTGACAAGCATGGCACTTCCTATGGTAATTTCCATGCTTGTAAATTCCTTATACAACATTATTGACAGCTTTTTCGTGGCGCAAATCAGCGAGCAGGCGATGACGGCTCTGTCACTGGTGTATCCAGTTCAGAATTTAATCAATGCCATTGCAATCGGTTTCGGAGTCGGCATGAATGCCCTGATTGCACTATGCCTTGGAGCAGGCGATGTCAAAAATGCCAACCGCGCCGCAACACACGGTATGCTGTTTTCGGTTGTGCATGGCATTGTAATTACCGTTGTAAGCATCGGTATCATGCCTTTTTTCTTATCCCTTTTTACAAAGGATACCGAAGTTTTACAGCTTGGCACACGTTATGCTTCGATAGCATTTTCATTTTCCCTGATTATCATGCTTGCACTTGCCTTTGAAAAGATTTTTCAGGCAGTCGGCAATATGAAAATCACGATGATTGCACTGCTGTGTGGCTGTATTACCAATATTATATTAGATCCTCTGCTGATTTTCGGCATCGGATTTCTGCCGCGGCTTGGCATTGCCGGTGCAGCACTTGCAACCGGTATCGGTCAGATTGTGACATTAAGCATTTACCTTGTCGTATATTTTTCACGTCCGCTTCCGGTGCATATCTGCCGCTGTTATTTAAAGCCGCACGGTGCAACCGACAAAAAACTATATGCAATCGGCGTGCCTGCCATTTTAAATCTGGCTCTGCCGTCCCTGCTGGTTTCTTTCTTAAATGCACTGCTGGCGGGATTTTCACAGAGTTATGTCGTTGTTTTGGGAATTTACTATAAATTACAAACTTTTTTATATCTGCCTGCCAACGGCATTATTCAGGGTATGCGCCCGATTATCGGCTACAATTACGGTGCGCGTGAAATGAAGCGCGTAAAAAAGATTTATGATACCACGCTTGCCATGACTGCCGCCATGATGCTTGCAGGCACTTTGGGCTGTCTGTTTGCCGCAAAGCCGCTGATTGCGCTTTTTACCGCAAATCCCGAAACGATTGCGCTCGGCACACGCGCCCTGCACATTATCTGTCTGGGCTTTATCGTATCCGCGGTTTCTGTTACGGCTTCCGGCGCTTTGGAGGGGCTTGGTAAAGGATTTTCTTCTTTTATCATTTCGCTTCTGCGCTATGTAGCGGTGATTATTCCTGCCGCCTTTATTTTGTGCCACACCGCCGGACCTGCTTTTGTATGGCACGCCTTCTGGATTACGGAAGCACTGACTGCCGTTGTTGCCGCATTTGTCTATAGACAGGCCTCTAAATAAGTAAAAGCCGCATCTGTGTCCGGACTTTTAAAGTCCACTCATGGATGCGGCTTCTTTTTATTCTTGTGCCTGATAGATATTTAATTTTTCTGAAACGGAAAGAACACCGGTTAAAAGCTGCTGCGCATTTTCCGCATTTTCAAGATTCTGATTGCTCAGATTTTCTGCCTGTGTGGATGCGGCAGTCACTTCTTCTGCCGTTGCCGAAATCTGCATAATATTTTCTACAATTTGGTCATTCGCCTGCTTTAAGCTGTTTAACATGCTGTCCATATGCTCGATATTTTCAATCATCTTGGACATATTGCCGCTCATTCCGCTAAAGCTCTCCGATGCATTCTGAATCATATCATTCTGTACCTGTGCGGCTTCTACCGACTGCGTTACGGCATCGGATGCCGCATTGGTTCCGTCAGAAAGTTCTTCAAGAATCTTTGCAATATTCTCGGTTTCTTTTCTGCTTTCTTCTGCAAGATTACGAATCTGGTCCGCTACAACTGCAAACCCTTTTCCGGCTTCGCCCGCTCTTGCACTTTCAATGGAGGCATTTAACGCCAGCAGATTAGTCTGTGATGAAATCGAAAAGATTGTATCGACAATGCCTTTTACGGCTTCTGTACGCTCTTTTAACGTATTCATCAGCGTTGCTACATCTTCATTTGTCGCAGCAATGACTTCTGCCTGTGTCTTTAAATGATTCATCGCATTAATACTGCTTTCATTGAGTGTACCGGACTCTTTGGCTACCTGCACCATTTCTTCTGCATACTGCAGTGTTGTTCCAATCGATTCCTGAATATTCCGGCTCATCTCGGTCTGTGTCTGGATATTTTCTGCGGTATTCTGGTTACTGCCTGCAATATCCTGCATGGTCTGTCCAACCACCTTTGTCGAAGCATTTAAATCATTGACGATATTCATGGCATTCTGTGTGCCTTCCGAAACCTCATGTGCCACCTCTAAAATGTCACGGACCATCACCTTCTGCTTTTCATGCTGTTCCTTTAAACTACCCTCTGTATCCCTTTTAAACTGCTCGGCAACACTCGTGATTGCATAAATTAACACAATGAGCAGTCCGATTGCAAATGTCGCATAAATATGGTCAATTGCCACTTCTTTCGGATATGCGTGCTGTACACCGATTCTGATAATATTGACAAATACATTTAATGCAAAATAAATACCGCCCGTAACGGCAACATTTTTCTTGTCGTACAGCAGTACATAGCCGCAAAACGGAATTGCCGCAATAAATCTTACATAATAGCTGTCGTAAGCGTATGCCATTAAAAATGCAATGACTACAAAACATATAAACGCTATCTTTCTTGACCGGGACTGTGACTTGTCCTTTCTTGTTGAAAGGAAATTAATCGCCATCGCTATCAGTGTCAGAACGCTGAGCAGCCCTGTATAACCAAGTGTCCGTACGCCTCTGAAATACGATTCCCAGCTCACACTTAAAATTACAATATAAAATATGGTATAGCCTGTTGCTAAAAATGAATTGACCCTCTTTAGCTGTTCTTTTTCATCGGCGAACCGATACTTCTTTTTTTCTTCCATGTTCATCCTCCATTGTGCAGGTTTAAACGCTCCTGTTCTGTCCCTGCATGATTACGTGTATTATATCTACAACTTTCTGATATTCTTTGGTAACTTCCTGATATAACGGATCAATATCAACTGATGGTTCACCGTAACGCACTGCATCACACAAATTTTGTGCTGCTTTCTGCAATGCCGTCAAACCCAGATTCAGCGCCATACCTTTTAAATCATGGACACATTTAAAAATTTCCTGATCATTTTTGGCATTTACCGCTTCGGATAATTTCTCATAAGTGGTATCACTTAAGAACAGCTCAAGAAATTTTACAATTCTCTCATCTGTCTTTAAACGCTTCAACACATTCTCATAATTGCCCTGTATCTGCTGATAACACTCCTGTACCGTCATTGTGTTGCTCCCCTTTATCACATTTTTCACTTGTTTTAGTATACAAATTTTTCCAGTCGTTTGCAACTGCTATTTTGTGTTTTTCCTTTTATTTTACATGGATTTTACTGTTCATTTATTCTATTTTAATCTCTATTCTGCCGGCTGCTGCTTATATATCTCCAGCGCTTGTCTGCTTTTACGCCGCGCCAAGCAGGCGGATTGCAAGCACGGACAGCACCGGAATCGATATTGCTGATAATACAGTCGTCACAACAAAGATTTCAGAAGCGTATTTTGCGTCTTTTCCGTAACGCTCCGCAAACATAATCGCCGATGCGCCTGCCGGGCATGCCATGCCGATAAATACGGTAAATGCAATATGAAATTCCAAATGTAACAGCCACAATGCCGCAAGTCCCACGAGCGGATATAAAATGAGCTTGACGGCGCAGAGCAGATACAGCCGCTTATTCTGCAGGCTTTTTAAAAGATTTCCCTGTGCCAGATTGGCTCCTGCGATAATCATGGCAAGCGGTGTATTCATATTCCCAATCATCTGTATGGGATTTGCAAGCACCTCCGGCAGGCGCAGCTGTGTGACAAAGCAGACAACGCCTGCAAATATCGCAATAATGGTCGGTGTCAGCAGATTTTTACACATTTCCTTAAAACTGCCCGCACTGCCCATAACCAGTACACCGTGTGTCCACAGCAGTAAATTAAAGACGGTCAGATATGCCGTCATGTAAAAAATGCCTTCCGAACCGATAATACCGTTAATTAACGGCAGTCCGATAAAGCCGCTGTTGGAATAGATGACGGCTATTTTTTCTACGGGTGTACGCTCTCCTTTTTTGCGGAATAACAGCTCTGATAATACGATTGTGACCGCAAATGTGACTGCGGACGCCGTCAGTGTCCAAAGCAGTCCGTAAAACAGCCGCATTTCAAATTCCATTTGGTAGGACTGGAATATGAGCAGCGGCGATATAAACATTAATAACAGGTTGGATAACTTCGGAACGGTTTTATCATCTATCAGTCCTGCTTTGTAGACGATTACCCCGCCAAGAAGTATCAGAAACATTTCTATGATTTTTTCAGTTACAACTGCTGCCATGATGATGTGCCTTTCTTTACAAATAGTCCGGATTATTATAACACGCTTTGGCATTGATTCGCAATTTTTATGTTCTAATTGTAATATTGAAATTTGCATGATACAAGGGGATTGCAACTAGATTATCGAACCTTTATTAATATAAATGAAGAAGATACTTCACAATCGAAGTATCTCTTTCATCACTATCTTAGTTTTTGATATTCTTCAAGCGCATATCCATCCGTCATTCCTGCAATATAATCCGCATTCGTATATTTACCAACTTTATCAAAAAAAGTTGTTATTGTACTTTTCCCTGAGCCATTTGGTCCTGCTAAAACAAGAATCATCGGTTTTCTATTCTGCATACTTTCTTTCTCCATTTGCATACTCAACATAAGCCCGCTTCTCTTCTTCTCTGGATACAACTTTTATAATTCTACCGCTTTTTGTGCTTACAGTTGTCATATAAACACTCCTTCCGTTTTGATTAATATTTAAATATTTTATCACTTATACTTGATAACCTATTATCATAATATTTATTTTATCACAGTTCACATAAAAAAACACCCCAGAACCGAAATTCTGAGGTGTAATAAATCGTATTGAATTGTATTCCAAAATACAATAAAATCCTATCTCTTTGAGAACTGTGGTGCACGACGAGCTGCCTTTAAACCATACTTCTTTCTTTCCTTCATACGAGGATCTCTTGTTAAGAAGCCAGCTTTCTTTAATAATGGACGGTATTCTTCTGAATCAACTTCAAGAAGAGCTCTTGAGATACCGTGTCTGATAGCACCGGCCTGACCTGTGTATCCACCACCGTGTACATTTACAAGAACATCAAACTTTTCAGTTGTTTCTGTTAATGCTAAAGGCTGCTTTACAACAACCTTGAGTGTTTCAAGACCGAAATACTCATCAAGTGATCTCTTATTGATTGTAATGTTACCGTTACCCGGTACTAAATATACTCTAGCAATACTGCTTTTTCTTCTACCTGTTCCGTAGAACTTTCCGTTTGCCTTCTTAGCCACTGTCATTTCCTCCTTATTTGTCCTTTAATTAAAACTTTAAAACTTCCGGCTTCTGAGCTGCCTGATCATGATCAGGTCCTGCATATACATGAAGCTTTGTATACATCTGTCTGCCTAAAGGTCCCTTTGGAAGCATTCCCTTAACAGCGAGTTCGATAACTCTCTCAGGCTTCTTTTCCATCATTTCCTTTAATGTTGTTTCCTTCATACCACCAACATAGTCTGAATGATGATAGTAAATCTTCTGATCTAACTTCTTACCTGTAACCTTAACCTTATCAGCGTTGATTACGATAACGTTGTCACCACAGTCGATGAACGGTGTGTAAGTAGGCTTGTTCTTTCCTCTTAAAACACTAGCAACCTGTGATGCTAAACGACCTAATGTATAATCTGCAGCATCAACTACATACCATTTTCTTTCAACTGTTGATGCACTAGCCATATAACTTTTCATTGGTTTTCCTCCTGAAATGATTGCTTTTATTGCATTCTATTAATTCTAATATGATTGATATTAAATGCTTCTCCGGGGCTTTGGTTAAGCACTTAACTCATAGTTTAAGGACACGCACTTATGCCATGTCACATTTAACAATTATATAACACACGTCCGAGTGTGTCAATCTATTTTTCATCTGAAAATGAAATTTTTCCGGACTTATCCACAAAATCTTATGAAATTGAAGAATTATCCACAGCTCTATACTCCGCATCATCGCCGTCCACATACTCAATGTTCATCAGTGTCAGTCCCTGTGGCGGGGCAGTCTGTCCCGCCGCGGTACGGTCTTTGGCTTCAAGCATCTGCGCCACATCGTCTGCGCTTAACTGTCCCTTACCGACCTGAACCAATGTTCCTGCGATAATTCGCACCATGTTGTATAAAAATCCGTTTCCGGTAATCCGTATCGTAAATATTTTTGCACCATAGGCGTCCTGCTCTGAAATTTCAAGTCCATAGACATGCCGCACGGTCGTTTCCGTCTGTGTCCTCACACAGCAGAAGCTTTTAAAATCGTGTTCCCCGACAAGCAGTGCCGCCGCTTCCCGCATACGGACAGTGTCCAGTTTTCCCGGTACGTGCCATGCGTAATTGCGCTGCTGCGGAATCGGAAACGGGGTATTTAAAATTTTGTATTCATACGTCTTTTTGGTATTGCAGTGGCGCGGGTGAAAGTCACCTTTTACTTCACGGGATTCCAAAATGCTGATTTCTTCCGGCAGATACCGGTTTAACGCATAGCAGAAGCGTGAACCGGGAATTGTCGATTCCGTATCAAAGACAGCCACATTGCCAAGTCCGTGCACGCCGGCATCGGTTCTGCTTGCCCCTGTGACATGCAGTTTTTCACCGGTCAGTGCATAAATTGCCATATCCAGTTCTTTTTCGATTGTGGGCGCACTGGGCTGAATCTGCCAGCCGCTGTAATGCGTTCCGTCATATGCAACGGTCAGTTTAATTCTTTTCATACCTCTCTCCATTTAGATGACTCTGCCGCCCAGTACTGCATTAATGCCAATCATCACTATCAGATACCCAGCCAGCACAAGATATGCGATTTTATCATTTTTGCCGTAGCGCAGTGGTTTCATTTTGGTTCGTCCCTCCGAACCGTGGTAACAGCGGGCTTCCATCGCCATTGCCAGTTCATTTGCACGGCGGAATGCCGAAATAAACAATGGAACCAGAATCGGAATCATTGCCTTTGCGCGCTTCATCAGATTGCCGCTTTCAAAATCGGCGCCGCGCGCCATTTGTGCTTTCATGATTTTATCGGTTTCTTCAATCAGAATCGGAATAAAGCGCAGGGCAATCGACATCATCATGGCGATTTCGTGAACCGGTACATGAAATACTTTTAAAAATCCAAGTCCTTTTTCCAGTCCGTCCGTCAAATGAGTCGGTGTCGTAGTCAGGGTCATCAGCGATGAACCCATAATCAGGAATATCAGGCGCACCATCATAAATGCTGCCAGATAGATACCTTCTTTAGTAACCGTCAGTTTCCAGATGTGAAAGACCGGCGTTCCTTCCGTTAAAAACAGATTGAAAATGACACTGAACAGAATCAGTATTACAACCGCCTTTAAGCCTTTTACAATAAATTTAACAGGCACTTTTGACAATTTAATGACTGCCGCCAGAAATACGGTAACACCCAGATACAGCCACACGCTTTTTCCCAAAAAAAGCGTGATAATAAAAATCAGCGTTCCCATGAGTTTTACACGCGGATCTAACCGGTGAATCACCGAATCTGTCTGATAATATTGTCCAATGGTAATATCTCTTAACATAAATTTGTGTTCCTATGCCTTTCCATGAATCCCTTGTAAATTCTTCAAAATGCTCTGTCTGGCTTCCTCTACGGTAATGGCATTGACATCAACGGCAAAGCCTGCATTTTTTAAATCATTCATAATATAAGTTACCTGTGGCGCCGCAAGGCCGATCTGCTCTAATTCCCTGTATCCTGCAAAAATATGCTTCGGTGTGTCATCATACATCAAAACACCGTCATTCATTACCATAATGCGGTTCACATATTTTGCCACGTCTTCCATGCTGTGGGATACTAAAATCACCGTAATGCCGGTTTTTTCTTTTAAATCTTTAATGCTGTCTAAAATTTCATCTCTGCCCTTCGGGTCCAGACCTGCTGTCGGTTCGTCCAGTATCAGCACATCCGGGCGCATCGCAAGCACACCGGCAATCGCAACACGTCTTTTCTGTCCACCCGATAAATCAAACGGCGACTGGTAATACAGATTTTCATCCAGCCCGACAAGACGCAGCGCTTCAAATGCGCGCAGTTCCACTTCCATTTTCGGCAGTCCCAGATTCTTTGGTCCGAAGCAGACGTCTTTAAAAATGTCTGTTTCAAACAGCTGATGTTCCGGGTACTGGAATACCAGTCCGACTTTACTGCGCAGCATTTTCATATCAAAATCTTTATCATAAATATCCATGCCATTAAAATAAATCGTACCGCTGGTTGCTTTCACCAGTCCGTTCAAATGTTGGATAAAAGTTGATTTTCCCGACCCGGTATGACCAATCAGTCCGATAAAGTCCCCGTCGTTAATGACACATTTTACATTTTTTAATGCCTGTTTTTCAAATCCTGTACCGATTTCATAGGTATAACTGATGTTATCAACAATAATGGACATTTCTTCCTCATTTCCACTGTATTTATACAGCAATGTTCTTTACACATTTTATTTCAACTTCATAAGTTCGTCAATCAATTCCTGATTGGTCAGGATTCCGCTGCGTATCGGAACGCCGCTTCTGCTTAATTCATAAGCCAGCTCTGTCACCTGCGGAACATCAAGCCGTAGCTGCTTTAATTCTTCTACCCTTGAAAAAATCTGGCGCGGTGTGCCTTCCATCACAACTTTTCCTTCATCCATCACAAAAACACGGTCGGCATCAATGACTTCTTCCATATAATGTGTAATCAGAATAACCGTTACGCCCTCTTTCCGGTTTAATTCATGCAGTACCCGCATGACATCTGCCCTGCCGTGTGGGTCTAACATTGCGGTCGGCTCGTCCAATATGATACATTTCGGCTTCATTGCCACAATTCCCGCAATCGCTACACGCTGTTTCTGTCCGCCGGATAATTTATTCGGCGACGCTTTCCGGTACTGGTACATACCGACTGCCTTTAAGCTTGCCGCAACACGTTCCCAGATTTCTTCTGTCGGTACACCGATATTTTCCGGTCCGAAACCAACTTCTTCCTCCACCAGCGTACAGATAATCTGATTGTCCGGATTCTGAAAAACCATGCCGGCACGCTGACGGACATCCATGACGTTGTCTTCATCGGAAGTATCCAGTCCGTCTACTAAAATCGTCCCTTCTGTCGGAAAAAGAAGGGCATTGATATGTTTTGCAAATGTGGATTTTCCGGAGCCGTTGTGACCTAAAATGGCAATAAATTCTCCCGGCTGGATATCCATGTTAACGTGGTCCACGGCAGTTGTAATACCTTCCACATTACCTTCTTCATCACGTCTGATATATTCAAATGTAAGGTCTTTTGCTTTTACGATTCCCATAATTCTCCTTATATTTCTGCAATATGTACAAAAAGGAAGCTATGCATCCGAAAACACATAGCTTCCCAATCATCTACAATAAAATTATACTAACTCAAGAAGTACTTCCATTGCAGCATCGCCTTTTCTTAAACCAATCTTAACGATTCTTGTATAACCACCCTGACGGTCAGCATACTTTGGAGCGATTTCATCAAATAATTTATTTGTAAGGTCAACTGTCTTTGTATTCTTCTTTCTTCCAGCAGCAGCTGTCGGAACTTCTGTTACCTTGTAGAGAACCTTATCCATCTGCTTTCTAGCATGAAGTCTTGAAGGTAAATCCTTCTTGATTTCCTTTTCTACAGTATCATAAACAGTAACTTTCTTACCGTCTACAACTTCCTTCACTCTCTTGCCTTCAGAATCCTTCTTCGGAACCTTTGCAGAAACTGTAACTGTTTCATAGTTATCCTTTTCCTTTACAGCAAGTGTGATAAGTTTTTCAGCCATCTTGCGAACTTCCTTCGCTCTTGCTTCTGTTGTAACGATCTTACCGTTTTCGATTAATGCTGTAACCTGACTTCTTAATAAAGCCTTTCTCTGGCTTGAATTTCTACCAAGCTTTCTATACTTTGCCATTTTAAACCTCCATTTGTAACCCATATACATGCGCGTATGGACTTACTGCATATGCGTTTTCTCTACAAATATTCTACTATGAACGCGGATCTGCCGCATTACATACAACTACTTTACCGAACGTGTCTTTCACGCTCTGAATGGTCTGCCCTGTGGCAGTCTGCATTAGTCTTCGTTTGGACTAAGCTGTAAATTTAACTCTTTTAACTTTAAAAGTACTTCGTCTAATGACTTCTTACCAAGGTTTCTAACCTTCATCATGTCATCAGGTGTCTTATTGCAAAGCTGCTCAACCGTATTGATGCCGGCTCTCTTTAAGCAGTTGAAAGAACGAACTGATAATTCAAGGTCTTCGATACTCATAGACAGTACCTTGCTTGATTCATCTTCCTGCTGTTCTACCATAACTTCTGCCTTTGCAGCATTTTCTGAAAGATTAATAAACACCTTTAAATGCTCACTGAGAACCTTTGCGGCAAGGCTTAATGCCTCATCCGGTGCAATTGTTCCATTTGTGAAAATATCAAGTGTTAATTTATCAAAATCCGTATCCTGTCCAACACGTGTATTCTGTACAGACATATTTACACGTTCAACCGGTGTATAGATAGAGTCTACTGCGATAACACCGACAGGCTGGTCTTCTTTCTTATTCTTTTCTGAACTTACATAGCCTCTGCCGTTTGTAATTGTAAGTTCCATTGATAACTTGCAATCAGCACCGTTTAAGTGTGCAATTACAAGATCAGGATTAATAATTTCAATATCAGGGTCAACCTGAATATCAGATGCCTTAACGACACCTTCGCCTACGAAATCAATATGTGCTTCCTTCGGTTCTACTGAACTGCTGTTATTCTTAATTGCTAACTGCTTGATGTTCATGATGATTTCTGTCACATCTTCCTTTACTCCTGGAATTGAACTGAACTCATGAAGGACGCCTTCAATCTTGACACTGCTTACAGCAGTACCAACTAATGAGGAAAGCATAATTCTTCTAAGGGAATTACCAAGTGTTAAACCGTAACCTCTCTCAAGTGGTTCTACTACAAATCTACCGTACTTGCCATCTTCAGACACATCTGTCATCTCAATCTTTGGCATTTTGAAATTAAAATCTGCGTCAACCATGTATAGCCCCTCCTTTTGGGTTTTAAAAGTTTTATTCTTGCAATTGTCATTTTAGGATATTATCAGTATACTCCTAAACTTGCTGTATCAGCCACCGGAAAGTGATACCGAATCCTCTTTCCGACGACTGATAGCAACAATCTAAATTACTTAGAATATAACTCGACGATAAGCATTTCGTCTACAGGAACATCAATAGCTTCTCTTGTAGGTAACTGTACAACAGTTCCCTTCAGAGCATCTCTGTCAGCTTCGAGCCATTCTGGAACGAGTCTGCCGTTTGTAGCTTCAAGAATTTCCTTATATCTTGTTAAAGACTTAGACTTTTCTCTGATTTCGATTACATCGCCAGCCTTTACTAAGTATGAAGGAATGTTAACGCTCTTACCGTTTACAAGTACATGCTTGTGATCTACGATCTGTCTTGCTTCTCTTCTTGTTCTTGCGAAACCTAATCTGAAGATAATGCTGTCAAGTCTTGATTCGAGCATAACCATAAGGTTTTCACCAGTCATACCCTTCATCTTTTCAGCCTTCTTATAGTAGTTTCTGAAAGGCTTTTCTAATACACCGTAGATGAACTTAGCTTTCTGCTTTTCGCGAAGCTGCATACCATACTCGCTAATCTTTCTTCCGGCATTCTTAGCCTTTCTTCTTGATTTCTTATCTATTCCTAAATATACAGGATCTAAGTCAAGAGAACGACATCTCTTGAGCACAGGTGTTCTATTCACTGCCATCTTAACATTTACCTCCTAATTAAACTCTTCTACGCTTTGGTGGACGACAACCATTATGTGGAACAGGAGTAACGTCCTTGATACTTGTAACTTCAAGACCGCAAGCAGAAAGTGCACGAATAGCAGCTTCTCTACCTGAACCAGGTCCCTTAACCATAACGTCTACAGACTTTAATCCGTGAACTAATGCAGCCTTTGTTGCTGTTTCAGCAGCCATCTGTGCAGCGTAAGGAGTAGATTTCTTAGAACCTCTGAATCCAAGTCCGCCGGCACTTGCCCATGATAAAGCATTACCTTCTGCATCTGTTAATGTAACAATTGTATTATTAAAAGAAGACTGAATATGAGCCTGTCCTCTTTCAACGTTCTTCTTAACACGCTTCTTTGTCACTTTTTTTGTAACCTTTTGAGCCATTTCTAACCTAACCTCCTATTAAAAGTCTTCCTTATTACTTCTTCTTGTTTGCAACTGTCTTCTTCGGACCCTTGCATGTTCTTGCATTAGTCTTAGTCTTCTGACCTCTGCATGGAAGTCCTTTTCTATGACGGATTCCTCTATAGCAACCGATTTCTTTTAATCTCTTAATATTCATGGCAACTTCACGTCTTAAGTCACCTTCTACTAAATGTTCAGGATCTGCATCAATCACCTTAGCGATTCTTGCAACTTCCTCATCTGTTAAATCCTTAACGCGAGTATCAGGATTTACCTGAGCTGCCTCAAGAATCTTTGTTGCTCTAACTCGGCCGATACCATATACATAAGTAAGACCGATTTCAATACGTTTTTCTCTTGGTAAGTCTACACCTGAAATACGAGCCATGTGTTCTTTAACCTCCGTTAATCAAAAAATGAATAGTTATTTTCTTAATTCTTTGTAATCCAGACCCCATACGCAGCTCGTCATTGCTGACGCCTGAAATGTGTGCGCAGTTTTCATGAAATTACTTATATAAAAGCTATAAACCTTACAACATAGCCGAGCGGTTCATAGCTGCAGCCGCATTATTACGAATAAATATACCGATACCTGTGTGTATACCTATTCTAAAATGCACAAACAAGCCGGGTAATTAACCCTGTCTCTGCTTATGCTTTGGGTTTTCACAGATAATTCTGATGCTACCCTTTCTTTTAATGACTTTGCACTTTTCACAAATTGGTTTTACTGATGATCTAACCTTCACTGCAAAAGCCTCCTTTCAGACAAGTTCGTTATATATTGTAACACAAGTATTTTAAAAATAGCAAGAAAATTTTAGCATAATTTTATATAAATTATGCCGATATTTCCATGCATTTTTTATATAGTTTTACCAACCGTTTCTATTTATCTCTCCAGATAATTCTGCCCTTACTTAAATCGTATGGTGAAAGTTCAATTGTTACCTTGTCACCCGGTAAGATTCGTATAAAGTTCATTCTTAACTTTCCGCTGATGTGTGCAAGCACCTGATGTCCGTTTTCTAATTCTACCTGAAACATCGCGTTTGGAAGTTTTTCAACAACGGTTCCTTCGATTTCAATTACATCTGCCTTTGACATTTGTCATTCCTCCTTATTGCTGGAAATATAAAGTTTAATTGCTTTTTTTATATCTTCATTTTGAATGCTGATATGATTGTTATGCTTTGACTCTAAATTGCTGTCCTTTTTTTTGATAACCTGAATATGCTTTATTTTCTTTTTCTTCGGGCTGTCTATAAGCTTATTCTTACCGTCCGTCAAATATGCATACTCAGAATCCATCTTTTTTATGATATATACAGTTTCTTTGTCATGTCCTGCAAGAGATTTTGCAAAACACCATTGTAATTCTTCATTCATAGAAAATCTCCTGTATTCAAGATTTTATTCTTCTACCAGAGATAATATCTCCGGTCCGTTCTTTGTAACAAGCACTGTATTTTCATAATGGGCCGCTAAAGAATGATCGGCAGTCACTACTGTCCAGTCATCGTCAAGCCATTTCACTGCATATCCGCCTGCCGCAACCATCGGCTCTATGGCAAGTGTCATACCTTCGTAAAGCTTAATACCTCTGCGCTCCTGTGTGAAATTCGGTATCTGCGGGTCTTCGTGGAGTTCTGTTCCGATTCCGTGTCCCACCAGATCACGGATCACGCCGTACCCGTAGCTTTCATTGTATGCAGCAATTGCATTTGAAATTTCATGTAAATGACAGCCTTCTTTTGCAAACTGAATGCCTGTAAAAAAACTCTGTTTTGTAACTTCAATCAGCTGCTGTGCCTCTTTGCTAATCTCTCCGACGCCGACTGTTCTTGCGGCATCTGAGTGATACCCTTTATAAATAACACCTGCATCCATGCTGACGATATCTCCCTCGTGAAGAATCCGCTTCTTGGATGGAATTCCATGAACCACTTCTTCATTCACGGATACGCAGATGGATGCCGGAAACCCGCCGTAGCCTAAAAATGACGGTATGCAGCCGTAGCTGCGGATCATTTCCTCGCCAAGCTGGTCAATCCGGTGTGTTGTCATTCCGGGTTTAATTTCTTTGGAAAGTTCATTTAAAACCGTTCCGAGAATCTTTCCTGCTTCCCGCATTAATTCGATTTCCCTGTTGGACTTTACTGAAACTGACATTGCTTCACTACTTTCCTAATATCGTTACGATATCATTAAATACATCTTCCATATCCTTTGTTCCGTCTACTTCTGCTAAAACGTTCTTCTTTGCATAGTAGTCGATCAACGGCTGTGTCTGTTCATGATATACAGAAAGTCTGTTCTTTACGGTTTCCGGCTTATCATCATCTCTTAAAATCAGCTTTTCGCCGCAGGCATCGCAGATACCTTCTACCTTTGTCGGATTGTACTTGATGTGGTAAGTTGCTCCGCAGCCTACACATGCACGTCTGCCTGACATTCTGTTGATGATGTTTTCGTCCGGAACTTCAACATTAATTGCGAAATCCACTTTTTCACCATTTGCGGCAAGGGCTTTGTCGAGTGCTTCTGCCTGTGGAATTGTACGTGGGAATCCATCTAATACATAACCGTTTGCACAGTCTGCTTCTTTGAATCTGTCCATAATTAAATCAACAACCAGTTCGTCCGGTACCAGCTCACCCTTATCCATATAAGTCTTTGCCTTCTGTCCGAGTTCTGTGTTGTTCTTAATATTTGCTCTGAAAATATCTCCTGTAGAAATATGCGGAATTGTATATTTCTCAGCAATCTTCTTAGCCTGTGTACCTTTACCGGCACCAGGAGCACCTAACATAATGATTTTCATTTTTTTCATACCCTTCCTTATATAGACAAACGACTCGCCCAGCGAATACACCAGGCAAGTCATATCGTTTTAATTATTCGCTTAAAAATCCTTTGTAATAACGATTACACATCTGTGCTTCAATCTGCTTTAAAGTTTCAAGAACAACACCAACAATAATGATGATAGATGTTCCGCCAAACGATACGCTGGCATTAAAGAAACCGGAACACAAAATTGGAATTAATGCAATAATCATCAGACCGATTGCACCAATAAATACAATGTAATTTAAAATGTTATTCAAATATTCGCTGGTTGATTTACCCGGTGTAATACCAGGAATCACACCACCGGCTTTTTTCATGTTGTCAGCAACTTCCACCGGATTGAATGTAATAGATGTATAAAAATATGCAAATACAACAATTAATACAACATATAACAGTAATCCTAATGAATATTTCGGTGCTGCAACTCTGCACCAGTAAGATGAGCTTAAGTACTTCGCCCACTCATGTGTTGTGCTTGAGAAAAGCTGCGCTATAATAACAGGGAACTGCATCAGGGATGATGCAAAAATAATCGGCATAACGCCTGCTGTATTCACTTTCAGCGGAATATGGGTAGACTGTCCGCCCATTGATCTTCTGCCTGTAATCTTCTGTGAATACTGTACAGGGATTCGTCTTTCGCCGTCCTGTAAAAAGCAAACTAAAACTACTACAGCAAGTAAAATTGCCAAGATAATTGCAGCGGCAAGAACACCTCTTGCAATTGTCTTAGATGCTACAAATGTATTGTAAAGTGTTGCAAAGTCACTTGGCATACCTGAAATGATATTAATCAAAAGTACGATTGAAATACCATTACCAACACCATTTTCAGTAATGCTTTCACCAATCCACATCAGTAAAGCAGAACCAGCCGTAAGTACTGCGATAACTACAATAATAGATGTCACATAATGCAATGTACTCATGTCTTTATAGTCTTTGATGAGTCCCTGTCTGCCGAATCCGATAGCCATGGCAATACTTTCAACTAAAGCAAGACCGAGTGTGACATATCTTGTAATGGAAGCAATTTTCTTCCTGCCGTCCTCTCCCTCTTTCTGCATTTCTTCCAGCTTTGGAATCGCAATTGTAAGAAGCTGCATAATAATGGAAGAAGTAATGTATGGTGTTATGCTCAATGCGAACAGGGACATTTTTTCAAATGAACCACCTGTAAACGCATTAAGATAACTCATGTCGCCGCTAGTAATATCGCTCAAAAGCGTACTAAAATATTCCGTATCAACACCAGGAATAGGAAGCAAGCTTCCTATTCTTACTACAACAAGCATCATTAATGTATAAAGCAATTTTTTTCGAATGTCTTTATTCTTGAATGCGTTGACCAGTGTTTTTAACATTAGATCACCTCGCAGGTTCCGCCGAGCGCCTCAATCTTTTCCTTTGCTGAAGCACTGAAAGCGTTAGCCTTTACGTTGAGCTTCTTTGTGAGTTCGCCGTTACCAAGAATCTTTACGCCATCCTTAGGATTCTTAACGATTCCTGATTCGATTAATGTATCAACTGTTACGTCAGCACCATTATCAAACTTTTCTAATGCACTGATGTTGATTGCTACGATTTCCAGACGGTTTCTGTTCTTGAAACCTCTCTTAGGAATTCTTCTGTATAATGGCATCTGGCCACCTTCGAAGCCTAATCTTGGAGCTCCTGAACGAGCCTTCTGGCCCTTATGTCCCTTACCGGCTGTCTTACCGTTTCCTGAACCGTGTCCACGACCTCTTCTGAAATTATCGCTCTTTACTGAACCTTCTGCAGGTCTTAAATTAGATAAATCCATCATTGCACCTCCTTATTCAAATTTTATTAGATTTCTTCTACCTTTAACATATAACCAATCTGCTGAATCTGTCCTCTTGTTGAAGCGTTGTCTGGAAGTTCAACTGTCTTATGCATCTTGTTGAGTCCCATAGCTTCAACGGTTCTTCTATGCTTCGGAATCGCACTGATTGGTGACTTTACTAAAGTTATTCTTAACTTCTTATCAGCCATTTTCAACCTCCGTCTGCCGCGTCAAACCCGCAGCGCTATCAATCAATTAACCTAAAATTTCTTCTACAGATTTACCACGAAGTCTTGCTACTTCTTCCGGTGTCTTCATTGCCTGAAGGCCGGCGATTGTTGCAAGAACAACGTTCTGCTTATTGTTAGAGCCGAGTGACTTTGTACGGATATTCTTGATACCTACAAGTTCAAGAACTGAACGAGCAGGACCACCAGCGATAATACCAGTACCTTCTGGAGCTCTCTTTAATAATACAGTAGCGCCTCCGAATTTACCGATGAAATCATGTGGAACTGAACCGTTCTCATCGATTGGAACCTCTACTAAATGCTTAATGGCATCTTCTTTTCCCTTGCGGATAGCTTCAGGAATTTCAGCTGCCTTACCAACACCTGCGCCAACGTGTCCGTTGCCATCTCCGACAACTACGAGTGCTGCAAAACGGAAGTTACGACCACCCTTTACAACCTTTGTTACACGCTTGATTGATACTACATTATCATTTAATTCTAACTGACTAGCATCAATTATTGTACGTTTCATACTGTATCTCCCTTCTGCCTAGAATTCAAGGCCAGCTTCTCTAGCTGCCTCTGCCAATGCTTTTACTTTTCCTTCATATACAAAACCGCCTCTATCATAGACAACAGTTGTGATACCTTTTTCTAACGCTCTCTTAGCAACAACTGTACCAACTACTGCAGCTGCATCAACGTTATTTGTCTTTTCACATTCAGCCTTAACTTCCTTATCAAGTGTAGATGCTGAAACAAGTGTCTTTCCAACTGTATCGTCAATAATCTGAGCGTACATATGATTATTGCTTCTAAACACAGCTAAACGTGGTCTTGCTGCAGTACCACTGAAACGATTACGTAATCTTCTATGTTTATTTTCACGAACTACTGCTCTTGACTTCTTACTAACCATTTTTGTTCACTCCTTTAATTATTTCTTACCAGTCTTACCGACTTTACGTCTGATAACTTCATCAGCATACTTAATACCCTTGCCCTTGTAAGGTTCCGGAGCTCTCTTTGCTCTGATTTCAGCAGCATACTGGCCAACTTTTTCTTTATCAATACCCTTAACAACGATGATGTTCTGACCATCGAGAACTGTTTCAAGTCCTTCCGGATCTTCCATTTCAACCGGATGAGAGTAACCTAAAGATAATACTAACTTCTTACCCTGCTTCTGAGCTCTGTAACCTACACCGTTAACTTCGAGCTTCTTTTCGTAACCTTCTGTTACACCGATTACCATGTTGTTAATTAATGTTCTTGTTAATCCATGTAATGACTTCATTTTCTTTAAGTCATTCGGTCTTGAAACAACGATTTCAGAACCTTCCATTTTAATGTCCATTTCTGAAGGTAAAACTCTTTCAAGAGTTCCCTTAGGACCTTTTACAGTCACTTTATTATTTTCTGCAATCTCAACAGTAACGCCTGCCGGGATAGCGATAGGCATTTTTCCTATACGTGACATGCCGTGCACCTCCTAAATTTTATGAATAAACTACCAAACGAAAGCGAGTACTTCGCCACCAACGTTAAGCTTTCTGGCTTCCTTGTCAGTAACAACACCCTGGTTTGTTGAAATAATAGCAATACCGAGTCCACCGAGAACCTTTGGCAGTTCGTCCTTGCTTGCGTAAACACGAAGACCTGGCTTAGAAATTCTCTTCAGTCCGGAAATAATCTTTTCGTTCTTATCCTTACCATACTTTAATGTGATATGGATATCCTTGAAGTTACCGTTATCAACGAGTTCGTAAGCCTTGATATAACCTTCGTCTAAGAGAATCTTAGCGATGGAAAGCTTCATCTTTGATGATGGTACATCAACTGTATCATGCTTTGCTGTGTTAGCATTACGGATTCTTGTAAGCATATCTGCGATTGGATCTGTCATTTTTTTATATCCTCCTTAAAATTCACCGGTTTCCTGCTTTGCAGGACTACGTTAAATGGTTTGCATTAAAGGAACACGGCATATGCCGTATCTCTCTTTAATGCTGTACGATTTTCATCTTACCAAGATGCTTTCTTCACACCTGGAATCTGACCTTTGTATGCTAATTCACGGAAGCAAATTCTGCAGATTCCGTATTTTCTTAAATAAGCATGTGGACGTCCACAGATTCTACAACGAGAATACTCTCTTGTAGAGAACTTAGGTGCTCTCTGCTGCTTAATCTTCATTGAAGTCTTAGCCATTGAATTTCCCTCCTATTATTATTTCTTGAATGGCATGTTGAACATTCTCAACAATTCACGAGCTTCTTCATCAGTCTTAGCGGTTGTTGTAATGATTACATCCATACCTCTGACCTTGTCAATCTTATCATATTCGATTTCCGGGAAGATAATCTGCTCTTTGATACCTAATGCATAGTTTCCTCTGCCGTCGAATGAATCAGCGCTTACGCCTCTGAAGTCACGTACACGAGGTAATGCAAGGTTTACAAGTCTGTCTAAGAATTCATACATCTTCTCACCACGAAGTGTAACCTTACAACCGATTGCCTGACCTTCTCTTAACTTGAAGTTAGCAATTGAATTCTTTGCTCTTGTAAGAACTGCTTTCTGACCTGAAATTGTTTCCATTTCCTTAACTGCAGCATCGAGAAGCTTTGAATTTTCCTTTGCTTCACCAACGCCCATGTTGATTACAATCTTGTCGATCTTCGGAACCATCATCGGATTCTTGTAACCGAACTTTTCTGTCATCTTCTTTGTAATTTCGTTATCGTATAACTCTCTAAGTCTACTCAAAATTTATTGCCTCCTTCCTGTATTAATCAATAACTTCGCCAGTTGCCTTTGCAACACGAACTTTCTTTCCGTCCTTAAATTCGTAGCCAATCTTTGTTGTCTTGCCTTTTACGACATACATGATATTAGAAATATCGATTGGCGCTTCCTGGTGGAGAATTCCACCCTGCTGATTAGCTGCGCTTGGCTTCGCATGCTTTGTTACCATGTTTACGCCCTCAACTAATGCTGTATGGTTCTTTGCATTGACAGACATTACTTTGCCTTCTTTGCCTTTGTCTTTTCCTGCGATAACCTTAACAGTATCGCCCTTCTTAATTCTTACAGCTGACATTGTGGCACCTCCTATAATACTTCCGGAGCCAGAGATACAATCTTCATGAAGTGTGCATCTCTTAACTCTCTTGCTACTGGTCCAAAGATACGAGTTCCTCTAGGAGTCTTGTCATCTTTAATAATTACTGCAGCATTTTCATCAAATCTAATATATGAACCGTCTTTACGGCGTGCGCCCTTTACAGTACGTACGACTACGGCCTTAACAACATCGCCCTTTTTAACAACGCCGCCTGGTGTTGCTTCTTTAACAGTAGCGACAATAACATCACCGATATTTGCATATCTTCTTGTTGAGCCACCCATAACTCTGATGCAAAGAATTTCTTTAGCACCTGTGTTATCAGCAACCTTAAGTCTGGTTTCCTGTTGTACCATAATACTACCCCTTTCAGTAATATCAATTTTAATTCTAACTTATTAAAATTATTTAGCTCTGCTGATAATTTCAACTAATCTCCATCTCTTATCCTTAGATAAAGGTCTGGTTTCCATTACCTTAACAACATCACCGATTAAACATTCATTGTTTTCATCGTGAGCTTTTAACTTGTATGTTCTCTTAACGATTTTATTGTAAAGTGGATGCTTTACGTTGTCTTCTACTGCAACAACGATTGTCTTATCCATCTTGTTGCTTACAACTCTGCCTGTTCGAGTCTTTCTTAAATTTCTCTCTTCCACAGCCAATTCTCCTTTCTTAGGAATAAATTATGCATTCTTCTGAGCAATTACAGTCTGGATTCTAGCAATATTCTTTCTTACTTCTTTGATTCTGCTTGTATTTTCCAACTGATTTGTTGCGTTCTGAAATCTTAAATTGAAAAGTTCCTTTTTAGCAGCTACTAATTCTTCGTTTAATTCTGCAGCTGATTTTGCCTTTAAATCTTCTACATATTTATTAATTTTCACTGTTATCACCGCCTTCTAAGTCTGCACGTGAAACCACCTTACACTTGCAAGGGAGTTTGTGTGTTGCAAGACGTAACGCTTCTCTTGCAGTTTCTTCAGGGACACCTGAAATTTCAAACATTACACGTCCAGGTTTAACTACTGCTACCCAGCACTCCAAGTTACCTTTACCTTTACCCATTCGAACACCGATAGGCTTACCTGTTACCGGCTTATCTGGGAAAATTTTAATAAATACTTTACCGCCACGCTTGATATAACGTGTCATAGCAATACGGGCTGCTTCTATCTGATTTGACTTAATCCAGCATGGTTCTGTTGCAACGATACCATATTCACCATTTGTAATCTTGTTGCCTCTTGTAGCCTTACCAGCCATTGAACCACGGAACTGTCTACGATGTTTCACTCTCTTAGGTAGTAACATTACTTATCGCTCCCTTCCTTGTTTGTCTTTGTTGGAAGTACCTCACCTTCATAGATCCATACCTTAACACCAACTTTACCATAAGTTGTGTTAGCTTCTGCAAAACCATAATCGATATCTGCACGGAGTGTCTGAAGAGGAATTGTACCTTCGCTATAGAACTCTGTACGAGCCATATCAGCACCGCCGAGACGACCTGAACAAGATGTCTTAATACCCTTAGCACCCTGCTTCATTGTTCTGCCCATGCAGGACTTCATAGCTCTTCTGAAAGAGATACGGTTTTCCAGCTGCTGTGCAATATTTTCTGCAACAAGCTGTGCGTCTTTATCCGGTCTTTTTACTTCCTTGATGTCGATGCTTAATCTCTTAGCAGATGTAAGCTTTTCAACCTGCTTCTTAAGTGCTTCGATTTCAGCACCACCCTTACCGATAACAACACCCGGTTTAGCTGTGTGGATGATAATCTTAACTCTGTCTGAAGCTCTCTCTATTTCAATTTTTGAAATTCCTGCTGCATATAACTTGTTCTTGAGGAATTTTCTGATGTTATAATCTTCTACAAGGTTATCTGCGAAGTTGTCTTCTGCATACCATTTTGAGTCCCAGTCTTTGATAACGCCGACTCTCAAACCATGAGGATTAACTTTCTGTCCCATGTAAATCTCCTTTCTGTTTTACCCGAGGGTGTATGTTATGCGGCAAAGCACATAACACACATTGATACCTCGAATTATCTCTCATTCAGAATTACTGTGATATGGCTCATTCTCTTTTCGATTCTGTAAGCTCTACCCTGTGCTCTTGGGTGGATTCTCTTCATTGTAGGTCCTTTGTTTGCATAGCACTCTTCAATGTATAACTTACTTGGGTCCATACCATTATTGTTTTCAGCATTTGCTGCTGCTGATTTGATTAACTTCTCTAATAATGATGAAGCATATCTTGGATTGTACATTACGATAGCGAGTGCTTCTTCAACGCTCTTTCCTCTGATCGCATCTAATACAAAACACGCTTTCTGAACTGATACTCTAGCGTAAGATAACTTTGCGCTTGGTCTTGTATCCTTAACAGCATTTCTCTCTCTCTTTATCTGGGATCTATGTCCTTTTGCCATGGATTAAAACCTCCTTTCAAATATTGAATTATCTACTCTTCTTCTCGTCTTTGCCATGTCCTCTGTATGTTCTTGTTGCAACGAACTCACCGAGCTTATGGCCTACCATGTCCTCTGTAACATATACAGGCACATGCTTTCTTCCGTCATGAACTGCGATTGTATGTCCAACAAATGATGGGAAAATTGTTGAACGGCGTGACCATGTCTTAATAACCTGCTTATCGTTAGAAGCGTTCATCGCATCTACCTTTTTAAGTAAGCTTTCATCAGCGAATGGTCCTTTTTTAAGTGAACGAGCCATAGGTTCAAACCTCCTTAATAATCTTGTTAAAATTCAATTACTTAATTGCCTTACCGTCTCTTCTTCTTATGATAAGCTTGTTAGACTGTTTCTTCTTCTTACGAGTCTTAAGTCCCATAGCAGGCTTACCCCAAGGAGTCATCGGGCTTGGACGACCAACCGGTGCACGACCTTCACCACCACCGTGTGGATGGTCATTCGGGTTCATGACAGAACCACGAACTGTAGGTCTGATACCCATATGTCTCTTACGTCCGGCTTTACCAAGATTGATGAGGTTGTGGTCACCGTTACCTACAACACCGATTGTTGCGCGGCATACGATAGGAACCATTCTCATTTCGCCAGAAGGAAGTCTTAATGTTGCATACTTTCCTTCCTTAGCCATTAACTGAGCTGAGTTTCCGGCAGAACGAACCATCTGTCCGCCCTTACCAGGGTATAATTCAATATTGTGAACCTGAGTACCAACAGGAATAGCTGAAAGCGGTAAGCAGTTACCAACTCTGATTTCAGCTTCAGCACCGTTCATAACTGTCATGCCGTCTGTTAATCCCTGTGGTGCAAGGATATATGCTTTTTCACCATCTGCGTAGCAGATTAATGCGATATTTGCTGTTCTGTTCGGATCGTATTCGATACCGATAACCTTTGCAGGAACGCCTTCCTTATTTCTCTTGAAGTCGATAAGTCTGTACTTCTGTCTATTTCCACCACCGTGGTGTCTTACTGTGATCTTACCCTGATTGTTACGACCAGCAGTCTTCTTCTTAGAAGCAAGTAATGACTTCTCAGGAGTTGACTTTGTAATTTCAGAGAAATCTGAGCCAGTCATATTTCTTCTGGAAGGTGTATATGGGTTATATGATTTAATTCCCATTATATTCTCTCCTTTCGAGTGTGTAATATTGTTTTCTACACGTTTAACGCTGCTTTATTTTAGAGACCTTCAAAAATCTCAATATCTTTGCTGTCTTCTGTTAACCATACAATGGCCTTCTTAGTCTTCGCAGTAGTACCTACTGTTCTGCCTCTTCTCTTTTTCTTGCCAATGCTGTTCATTGTGTTAACTCTAGCAACCTTTGTTCCTTCAAACATCTTTTCAACAGCCTCTTTAACCATAGACTTGTTAGCTTCCGGATGTACAAGGAATGTATATTTCTTTTCAGCCATATCTGCCATTGACTTTTCTGTAATAACCGGCTTGAGGATTACATCAAAATACTGTACGTTTGCCATTATGCATATACCTCCTCGAGTTTTTCTACAGCAGCCTTTGTTACAACTAATGTTTCATACTTTAATACATCGTATGTGTTGATTTCGTTTGTAGCTGTAACCTTTACTGTCGGAATGTTTCTTCCTGAAAGAACAACATTCTTATTTTCACCTTCAAGAACAACTAAAGCCTTAGATGCCTTTAAGTTATTCATAACTTCAACAAATTTCTTTGTCTTGATTTCATCAAGCTTGAACTCATCCAGAACGATAATCTGGCTTTCAGCAACCTTTGATGATAATGCTGAGCAGAGAGCTGCTCTCTTTTCCTTCTTATTCATCTTGAATGAATAATCTCTTGGCTTTGGTGCGAATACGACGCCGCCGCCTGTCCACTGTGGAGATCTTGTAGAACCCTGTCTTGCATGACCAGTTCCCTTCTGTCTCCAAGGTTTTCTTCCGCCACCAGAAACTTCTGAACGTGTCTTTGCGCTCTGTGTTCCCTGACGATTATTTGCAAGCTGGTTAACTACTGCCATGTGTACAAGATGTTCATTTACTTCAACACCAAATACTGCATCGTTTAATTCGATTGAGCCAACTTCCTTGCCTTCAATATTGTAAACAGATACGTTTGCCATCTGTGTGGTCCTCCTTCCTTAGCAAAAACTACTTTGCAGCCTTTACTGTTTCTTTCAGTGTTACTAATGATTTCTTAGGTCCAGGTACTGCACCCTTAACTAAGATTACGTTGTTTTCAACATCAACTCTTACTACTTCAAGATTCTGGATTGTGATTCTCTTAGAACCCATATGTCCAGGCATTCCTTTTCCCTTGAATACTCTACCAGGTGTTGTTGCTGATCCGTTTGAACCCTGATGTCTGTGGAACTTAGAACCATGAGCCATAGGTCCTCTTGACTGGCCTAATCTCTTGATTGCGCCCTGGAAACCTTTACCCTTTGAAATAGCAGTTGCATCTACCTTATCGCCTGCTGCGAAGATATCAGCTTTGATTTCATCCTTTACTGAGTATTCTGAAGCATTTTCAAACTTGAACTCTCTTAAGAATCTCTTGTAAGGAACCTCTGCCTTATCAAAATGTCCTTTAACAGGCTTGTTTACTAACTTTTCTCTAATGTCAGCAAAACCAACCTGAACTGCATCGTAACCGTCGTTTTCTACTGTCTTTACTTGTGTTACAACACAAGGACCAGCCTGAAGAACAGTTACAGGTGTTAAAACACCGTCTTCGTTGAAGATTTGAGTCATTCCGACTTTTGTAGCTAAAATTGCCTTCTTCATTGATTTTCCTCCTGTTTAATCTACAGCGGACAAGATGAATATGCTCGTTCCGAGCATATTCATCTGAAAGAAATTCTTTGAATTTCTTCCGGCTTCTATGCCCGATTTATAACGCACGCACAGCGCATCCTGTCATCCTAGAACAGCCAATATAAGTGGAACCCGCACCACTGTGCTGCATGTTGTATTCCTTAAATGAATACGTTGCATAAGTTGCTTCTATATTAAACCCTTAGGATTATTGCTCTAATAATGAAAAATGTCTGTAATGATTAGTTCATTACCTTTAAGTTGATAAACACACCAGCCGGCATCTCTAACTTAGATAAAGCATCTACAGTCTTCTGAGATGGAGATAATACATCAATCAGTCTCTTGTGTGTTCTCTGCTCGAACTGTTCTCTTGAATCCTTGTACTTGTGAACAGCTCTAAGAATTGTAACAACTTCCTTCTTTGTTGGAAGAGGTACCGGACCACTTACCTGTGCTCCTGTTTTCTTAGCAGTTTCAATGATTTTCTTTGCTGACTGATCGATTAACTGATGATCATAAGCCTTCAGTGTAATTCTAATTACCTGATTTGCCATAAAAAAAGTCGCCTCCTTCGCACTTTCTAGATTTAAGTACGACAAGCGGTGACTGTACACACTCCCACGCGTATCACAGTATCTCTTAGGACATTGTGAACCTACGGGTCATCTTATTCATTTACAGATGATATTGTACAGTGACTTGTCGCCAGAATTATTTGACATTCGCTCCACGGAAAACCTGCGATTGTATCGCAGCAACCTCACGCTTCACAGCTATCAATGTCACAGCAATTGCTAGTATACACGACTATACTAATAAAATCAACAGGATAATTGTTCTTTTTTAAGAACAATCACCCTGTTGTCATTTTTTCGAATTTCTACCTATTATATATAGAAGAAATCCGTTTTATATTTCTTTCCGGATTAGTAAAACATACTCATCAGGCTGCTCAGGCTTGATAAGCTTTTAATACCTGACGGTACATACAGTCCCACAGCTTTGCTCATGATAACGACTGCCACAACCGCAAATACGATTACGCTTACTGCAATCATATAAGAAAGCTTATTTTCTTCACAGATTCCTGTCATTGCAGCATATACAAAACAGATTGCCAAAATATTGCCAAGATAAAATACTGCAAATGCTATGCCCGGATTAACAAATAACAGAACGCAGCCTGCAAGCATAAACGGAATCACTGCAGCACTTCTTACACTTGTAATTGCAAGCGCCTTTTTGTAATCAATATCTGCCTTTACAATCTTGCCTGCTGCAAAGAAAATCAACGCAAACACTGCTGATAAAACAACTGAAAAAATCAATGTAACAAAAAATCCCTTTGCATTGGATACCTGATACTTATTCGATGAAAAATATGAAGTAATCCCTGAAAAAGCTGCATTGATTCTGGTGGTGCAGATTAATCCGAACAAGCCGGCAATGACTGCCTGTAACACAATCAGAATCAGTGACACTGTCATATCAGACTCTGCCACATAAGCACGGCCTTCCTGTGCCGGTGACTTAAAGATGCCAAGCAGATTCTTCCATGCATTTCCTGCCGCTTCCATACCCTGCTGCATATACTCGTTTGCCTTCTGCTGCATCTGTGCCGTATTAAACTGCGTCCCCTGTGCACCCGCTGCATCTGCCTGACCGCTCATCTGATCCGTTGCTGCCTGTGCTGCACCGGATGTCTGCTGTGCCTGTGCTGCGGCTGCCTGCTGGCTGCCTGCGCATCCACATACTTCTCCGTCCTGAAGCTCTTTCCCACAAAATTTACAAAACATTTCTTTCCCTCCGTAGTTTATTTTTTCGTTATAATTTTTTTATAAATTATACATATTTGAGTCTATCATATGGAGGTATTTTTGTCAAAATTTGTCTGATGGTATTTTACTGCATCATTTTATTTTTGTTTCTGCTGTTCAATCAGCTCCGCCAGTTCATTTAATTCCACCCAGCGGTTCATCTTAAACTCCAGCTGTTCTTCCAGTTCACTCTTTTCCTGTGTCAGCTCCGTTAAACGGCTGTACTGTGTTGCAGCCATTTCTATTTCGCTATCCAGCTTAGCAATTTTTTGTTCCAGCGCGGCGATTTCTTCATCGATCACTTCGTATTCTTTTTGTTCCTTATAAGAAAAGCGGAGTTTTTTCTCGCGGTCCTTATTGTATTCTTTTTTACCCTTCGGCTTTTCCGCAATCTTAGCCTGTTTTGCCTGCATACCTCCGGACTTTTCGTAATAGTCGCTAAATCCGCCTTCGTACTGGTGCAGGATACCATTTTCCTCAAATGCGAAAATACGATCCACAATTCTGTCGAGAAAATAACGGTCATGCGATACGGTAATGACAATGCCTGCAAAGCCGTCTAAATAGTCTTCGAGTATTTCCAGCGTTTCAATATCCAGATCGTTGGTCGGTTCATCTAATATCAGTACATTCGGCGCACTCATTAAGACACTGAGCAGATAGAGTCTTCTCTTTTCACCACCGGATAACTTTTCTATCGGTGTCCACTGCATTTTCGGCGTAAATAAAAAACGCTCGCACATCTGGGACGCTGTCGCCTTGCCGGTTGCCGTTGTCACATATTCACCGATGCTTCTTACATATTCAAGCACCGTCATTTTTTCGTCCAGCGGTTCATTCTCCTGCATAAAATATCCGATTTTTACCGTTTCACCGATTGAAACCGTGCCGGAGTCCGGCTGAATCTGTCCTGTGATAATCTTCATCAGTGTCGATTTTCCACAGCCGTTTCTACCTATGATACCGATACGGTCATCTCTTAAAAATATGTATGAAAAATCACGGATATACGTAATGCCGTCATAGGCTTTTGTGATATTTTCCAGTTCAATCGTCTTTTTGCCGAGGCGCGATGTGACCGAGTTCATCTCCATTGCCTGTTTTTCAAAGCTGGCACGTGCCTGTCTGGACGCTTCCTTCATATCCTCATAACGGTCAATTCTTGCCTGCTGTTTGGTGGAACGCGCCTGACAGCCCCTGCGGATCCATTCCAGCTCACGACGCAGAATATTCTGCCGCTTTTCTTCGGTCGCCATTTCCATCTGCTCACGCTGGGTCTTTAACTCCAGAAAACCCGAATAATTCGTATCGTAGCTGTATAAATGCGTGCGGTCAAGTTCCACAATCCGGTTGGTAACATTGTCAAGAAAATAACGGTCATGCGTTACCATCAGCAGCTCGCCCTTAAACTGACGGATATAATCTTCCAGCCAGATAACCATTTCATTATCCAAATGGTTGGTCGGCTCGTCTAATATCAGTACCTCCGCCGGTTCTACAAGTGTCTTTGCCAGCGCAACTCTTTTTTTCTGCCCGCCGGAAAGCGTATGAATATCTTTATCAAATTCCGTAATGCCAAGCTTTGTAAGAATTGTCTTCGCTTCCGCTTCACTGCTGTGCTGTTTGCCACGCAGGACGTAGCCAAGAATCGTATCCTTTTCCGGAAACTGCGCCTTCTGCTCCAGATAAGCGACCGTTACGCCCTTGCCCTTTACAACCTGTCCGGCATCGGCTTCCTCCAGGCCCGCAATAATTTTTAAAAATGTAGATTTTCCCGTGCCGTTGACACCGATAACACCGATTTTGTCGCCTTTGTTGACACCGAGTGTCACCTCGTCAAACAATTGTTTTTCTCCATAGGTTTTGCTTACTTTTTCTACATTTAATATATTCATGATTCTTCTCCATTCTCACCGTATAATTCCCGCAGCTTTGCCGCCAGTTCGGGATTGGTCTTGGTCAACCTGTGGATATGCTCTTTTCTGCGTTCCAGCATATGCGCGTAGGCTTTCGGATTGCGTTCTTTAAACTGCATTGCCAGTTCGTGGCGGTGCTGCTTGAGCATACGGAGTGCTTCGGGATTGATATGCTGTAATTTTAATTCAACAATACTTCTTCGCTGTTCAATCTGCTCTTCAATCTCACTTTCATTTTCAGGGTTGTTCTGTGCCATTTCAGACAAATGCATTTCCAGACGGTCAAGCAGCTCTTCTTCGTCATACAAACCGATACGGCCCCATGATACGTGATTTTCTGCTTTTTTAAGTGCCTCTGCACTATGTTCATTTGCAGCTGTAATCTGCCGGGCAATCTCTATCGCAATCTGTTCCATTTTTTCTTCCGCATCATTCCCAAATGCCCATTCAAATTCCGCGAGCCGCTCCTGCGCCTCCACAAAGGCATATTTCATATTCAGTCCGTTTTCATTTTCCAGCGGATACGGCTTATCCACACCCGCATCACGCAGTGCAAGTGAAATGGTTCTTCTTGCAACGCCTTCCTCTACCAGACTCCCCGCTCCAAAAGCCCTTAACTGGTCGTTGACCGCACCTACATGCTCTGTCAGATAAAAGCGGATTCCCTTCGCACGCAGATTTCTGTTTAAAATAACAAGGCGGTCTGCGGCTGTGATATCAATGCTTCCGATTCCGCTCGCATCGACAATCACCTGTTTGGTATCTTCTTTTATCGCATTTTCAATATCATTCTGGAATGTGTCAATATTGGCAAAAAACAGATTGCCCGAAAAACGGTAAATTACCGTATGCTGTACCGGGTGGGCATTGCGGTTTCTTTTCAATGCATAAAAGCCCTCCTGTCCCGGAATCATGCCAAGAAATCCTTTCGGTGGCACTACTGCGCGGATAATTACTGCAATAAACGATAAAATCACGCCAATAATAACACCGTAAATCGTTCCAAAAATCAGAACACCAAAAAACGCTGCCATAAATATTAAGAATTCCTGCTTATTCGTCTTCCAAAGCTTCTTTGCAAGTCCGAATTCCAGAATGCCAATCAGCGCACAGATAACAATACCGGTCAGCACCGGAACCGGAAGATACTGTAACAGCCCTGTGCCAAACAGCAGTACCAGTACCATTGTAAATGCTGCCGATAAAGACATCACCTGCGAGCGTGCGCCAAACTGGTCGCCGATGCCGGTTCTTGACACACTGCCGTTAATCGGGCAGCATCCCACCAGCGCTCCGGCAAAATTGCCCGCCGCATAGGCAAGCACCTCGCGATTGTTGTTGATTTTATAATTGTATTTTAACGCATAATTACTGCTGGCAAGTAATGTCTGTGCCACAATAACAAGTGCCACGGTAAAAGACAGCAAAAGAATATCCCCTGTATTTTCACCCAGCACACTGACATCGGGAAATGCCAGTTTTGGAAGTCCCGCCGATACCTGCGGCAGAAGCTTCACCCCATACCGGTCAATATGGAAAACGGCAGTCAGTGCAGCTCCCACTGCCATTAATACCACCGACATTGGAAACTTCGGGACATATTTTTTTGCTGTTAAAATAATCACAATCGTACCAATGCCAAGCACCGCCGATAACAGGTTAAAATATTGCAGCTGGTTTAAGATATGGGCAATCAGGACAAAAAGTTCTCCCGTGCCTGCCGAACCGCCAAACAGCTTTGCCACCTGCATTAAAATAATCGTACAGCCGATACCGGAAATAAATCCGCCCATAACCGGCGTTGAGATGTAACTCACCAGCTTGCCTGCGCGCACGATGTAAAACAGCAGAAGCCACCCGGCAGTCACCAGCGTAATGACCGGCACCAGCCTGATTGCTTCTCCTGAGCCTGTTACAATGCCAAGTGAAGCCAGTGTCGCACCGACCAGTGCCGCCGGTGTTGCATCGACACCAAATACAAACTGCGGCGATGAAGTAATCAGACTGAATACAAGAATCGGGAGCAGTGAGCCGTATAAGCCATATACAACCGGCAGCCCGGCAACCTGCGCATATCCCATTGAAATCGGAATTGATACCAGGGCTACAATAATTCCTGATAAAATATCTTTTTTCAAGGTTTTCGTTTTGTAATTCTGAAACATTTTCCCTCCGTTCCAGGGTGTACTTTTATTCCCTTTTGTCATTTTTTCTGCAAATATGATGTTATTATACTGATTACCCCGTTATTTTGCAACTTTTCCGCATGGATTTGAGATGTTTCTACCTATTATATAGACTGATCTCCGCACAACAGCTCCAAATTCTGATTGCCCTAAATCAATTTACACTACGCACTCTCAAAATTCTGCCCCATATTCACATATCGTGGGATTGTCACCATCAAACCTTTATGATATGATAAATAAACATTCATAAGCGATTATTTATGATGTCTATGGCAGACGGCAAAAATCCGTCCGGGTCTGCATAAATGCTTGCCGGACTTCAGCCCATATACATCAGGAAAGAAAGGTTTTATATATGTTTATTGCAAATAACTGGAAAGATTACGAAGTCATTGATACTTCCGAAGGCGAAAAGCTGGAACGCTGGGGAACTTACCTGCTTGTAAGACCCGACCCGCAGGTTATCTGGAACACACCAAAAAAAGAAAAAGGCTGGCGTAAAATGAACGGACATTACCACCGCAGCAGCAAGGGCGGCGGTGAATGGGAGTTCTTTGACCTGCCGCAGCAATGGCAGATTCAGTATGAAAGCCCGTCCTTTAAACAGCCGCTGACGTTTAATTTAAAGCCGTTCAGCTTTAAGCACACCGGTATTTTCCCGGAACAGGCAACCAACTGGGACTGGTTTGGACATCTGATTTCCGAAAAGGTAAAGAAAAATCCGGATAAGCCGGTAAAGGTATTAAATCTCTTTGCCTATACCGGCGGTGCAACCCTTGCCGCTGCTGCTGCCGGTGCACATGTCACCCATGTTGACGCTTCCAAAGGCATTGTTGCATGGGCAAAGGAAAATGCGACATCCTCCGGACTGATTGACAAGCCAATCCGCTGGATTGTCGATGACTGCGTTAAATTTGTCCAGCGTGAAATCCGCCGCGGCAACCACTACGACGGTATTATCATGGACCCGCCATCCTACGGCAGAGGTCCGAAGGGTGAAATCTGGAAAATTGAAGAATCCGTTTATCCGCTGATTCAACTGTGCGCACAGCTGTTATCCGATGACCCGCTGTTTTTCCTGATTAACTCTTACACCACCGGCTTACAGCCTGCTGTGCTTTCCTATATGCTTTCTACGGAATTAAAGGCATTTGACGGACAGGTTGATTCACAGGAGGTCGGACTTCCGGTATCCTCTAACGGACTGGTGCTTCCGTGTGGCGCTTCCGGCCGCTGGTCCCGCCCACTTTAAGCCGGAACAGCTAAACTTATAAAAAATTATAAAAAATGCAGGAAAACGCAAAGCTTTACAACCTCCTTGCGTTTTCCTGCATTTTATTTTTACTTAGAAAACATAATCTTTTCGCTGTTAAACATTCTTGTCAGTACCCATACGAAAATTCCCGCATAAACCAGATTGGATACAAAGGTAATCATTACATGCACGGCATTGACCGAGAATAAAAAGACACTGCTCATGCACTGCACGCTGTTGTAAATCGGAATCAGATACCAGTAATTTTCCTGCGGCGTTCCATTTCCAAACATCGTACTGATTGACACAATCATTATAATTATCATTAACGGCGATACATATGTCCCCGCTTCTTTCACATTTTTTGCATATGCAGATACGACTGAAATCAATGAAATAATCAGCAGTACCGAACACAGCACAATCATTAACAGCAGTGCATAGTCCTGTACATGATAGACATTAACATTCACCCCTACGTCGTCACCGCTCATTGCCATAAGCTTCGGCAGGGACAATGCCGTTCCCGTAAAACTTGACAGACCACTCAGCAGTGCAAGGATACTAAGGGCAAGAATCTTTCCAATCGCAATTTCAGAGCGGCGTACCGGTGTTACAAGCAGTGTGGTAAGCGTGCCGCGCTCCTTTTCCCCTGAAATCGACTCTGGTGCGAGGGACGTACATGCACTGAAAATAAACGTCATCAGAAGCATTGGGAACAGCATGGAGAAGATTTTTCCCGTAATATCCTTATCCGATGCCAGGTCATACCCGCCGTCTGCATTTGCGTTAATATCAAACTTGTTAATCATGCTGCTTTCGTACTGGTTTAAAACCTCTGTAATCATGCTGTAACCGCTTGCCGATTCGGTCTTTGAGGAATTATAATAAATTTCAACCTGCGGTGCCGGGGTCTGTGCCGTCATGCTGTCGTAAGCTGCCACTGCCTGTTCAAAATCCTTCGGAAATACGACAATCAAATCACAATCCTGATTTTCCACCTGCATTTTCATCTCGTCCATAGATTTATCCGCATCCCGGTAATCCAGATTCAAGCTGTCAAATACCGGCTTTAAGCTCTGCGGCGTATCCAGCATAAATACCGATGTCTTATAATCATCTTTGACCTCAAACTGGCTCGACATCGCCTGCCCCATAATCGAATACACAATATAAATCATCAGTCCCGGCAGTAGAATCGTTGTCAGAAGCATACGCCTATCCGAAAGATACCGGAACAGTTCCTTTTTCATGATTGTAAAAATATTATTCATCTGCCTTACCCTCCATATTTTCATACAGTTCAAAGAACCGGTCTTCTAACGGCTGTCCCGCCATAACATTTTCCAGCGTATCACAGCACACGGATTTGCCACGGATAATAATGACCACACGGTCACAAATTTTTTCAATCAGGCTGAAAATGTGGCTGGAAATAATAATGCATTTGCCCTGTTCGCGCAGCTCCTTTAAGAAGTTCACCACAATCCGTTCCGTAATAACATCGAGTCCGTTGGTCGGTTCATCAAAGATAATAATATCCGGGTTATGTACAATGGAAATGACCAGTGAAATCTTCTGTTTCATACCGGTTGACATATCGGCAACCTTAACCTCTGCAAATTTATCAATACCGAATTTTTCAAACAGCTCTTTTTTACGCTGTGCTGCCTGTTCTTCCCCGACACCGTACAGCTTTGAAAAGTAGTCAAACAGATAATTCGGTGTAAAGTAATCCTCAAGCTTTAATTCACTCGTTAAAAATCCGATATGTCTGCGGTAATCCATAAGATTGCCTGTAATGTCCGCACCGTCTAAACACACCTGACCTTCATCAGCCTTAATAACCGATGCTAAAATTCTGAGCGTTGTGGTTTTTCCGGCGCCGTTTGCGCCAAGGATTCCAAGGATTTCTCCCGGACGCGCATCAAATGAAACGTCTGCTACCGCCACTTTGATTTTTTCTTTTGTCTTTTCGATTTTCTGCTGCTTTTTCGACATTTTAAATGTCTTTTTCAGCCCCTTTACTTCTAACATACACTTCCTCCATTTCTTTAATCCGTTATTTTCATATTCGGATATACCCACTCAATAAAACTGTCCGGATAGGTGTGGTCCAAAAACTGCTCTACTGCCGTATCCGCGCCGGCCTGCTGCTTTCTGTCTACATAGCGCATTAATGCCACGGACGAAATCAGCATATCCAGCGCCATTGCAAATACTAAAATATACGTAAGTACTTTTCCCGCTACCGGCGGAATCTTTTCAATCACCCTGCTGACTGCCGGGTACAAAAGCTTTAACCACACAATGGCAAGCACACCCCAGAAAAAGCAGAACAGCAGATTAATCCGCCCGTTGATATTAAACGGCATATGGCTGTAATCCCAGAACGAGGTTCCAAACACCACTTCCGTAAACACGCTGCAGCTGTATTCATACACACCACCCATGAAAAATCCTGCGATAAAAATATAACGGTCATTTCTTTTCTGCAGGGAATATAAAAGACCTGTCGCAATCGCGCCGCCAAGTCCCCACACAATGCTGAATGTTCCGTATAAAAGACTGCTTCGGCTCATAAGCACCCCGGAAGTTGCCCACACAAACACCGTTTCAATCCAGTCCCCAACCAGCGCACTGATAAAGAATATCCAAAACAGCTTATCAAAGCACAAGCCCTTTGCAAACACTCTGTTTACCGGCTTTCCAAAACCGTCTGCTTCGGACTTTTCCTGATGTTCCATTTCCGGAAAAGCGCAGTACATTCTTTTCTGAATCATGAAAATGAGTTTTTCCCCGATACTCTGTTTGGTCTTTTCAAGTCCTGCCGCCACCGTATCATAAACATTGCCCTGTATTTTCCACTTGAGCATGGTCGCCGCCGTCACTAAAACGTCCACCGCAAACAAAACCAGCAGTACCACTTCAAGCACCTTCAGCACCCGCAACGGAAGCAGTTCATATAAAATGTATAAAAACGGATGCACCAGCCAGATACAAAGCATGGCAGTCACCGACCAGAACAGTGATGTCCGGACACTTACATAGCCGTTTAAATTCCACTTATGTCCCGAATAGTCCCAAAGGCGGTGTCCTGTGATTTTGCGTACAAGTGCCGCCGCCACATACTGAATGACCGTGATAATCACAAAACACATGACAAACTGTAAAAAAGGATTATCCATCAAATCACTGACATCGGTTAAAATCACAATCATGCAAAAGCCGTATTTCATGCAGAGCGGTCCGTTGACAAACCCGCGATTGACAAATCTGCCGTACTTAAATGCCGCCAGCACTTCTTCAAATACCCATCCGATAAATGAATATAGGAAGAAAAAATAAATGTACTGAAATATTGTATATTCCATATCTGCTCCATTTCTGTGCGATTCTGCCGCTAAAGACATTTTCGCTGTTATTTATTTGATTCTCGAAATATCATCTGACGAAAATGCGGCTTTTTCCTGACAGATTCCCTCCCCTCTATGCCGGATTTTATACCACACTTTCATTCTATGCAGTTACAGGGCTTCTGTCATCCTGTACTTTCTAACCGATTTTTCACGTACAAACTTGAGAACTCATTATTGCTATGGTATCATATTCCATAGCTTTACGCAACGTAGTATTTTTAAAGAACCCAAAAACCGCTTTAGGAAGGAGCTGTCCATGACTGATTACAGTGCTTTTATCGCCATTACCAACCACCATCTGCTACCGCCGGATTCCGACACCCTGGATTTCATTCCGGGCAGTGTATCCTATCACCGCTTTTTAGCGCAGGTGGAAATAATCGCGGCAACAAATGTATCCGCCATTGTACTGCGGGAAAAGGATTTAGAAGAAACAGTTTATGAAGCACTTGCCAAAGACTGTATCACACTTTGTACGCATTATAATAAGAAACTGATTTTACATTCCTTTCTTGAATCGGCACACCGGTTAAATCACCCGTATATCCAGCTGTCGCTGTCACAGCTTGAAACATACCGCAAAGCGGGACTTTTATCGGATTTTGCACAGATTGGCACTTCGGTACACTCTGTAGATGATGTCCGCCTTGCTGAAAAGCTTGGTGCAGACTATGTATTTGCAGGAAATATTTATGAAACGGAATGTAAGGCAGGACTTGCCGGACGCGGACTTGCCTTTTTAAAAGAAGTCTGTGACAACACCTGTCTGCCCGTGTATGCCATTGGCGGCATGACACCGGACAGACTTCCGGGTGTTTTAGAGGCAGGTGCAAAAGGCGCGTGCATGATGTCGGGATTTATGAAGCTATAATCAGACTGCTACGCTAATGGCAGCTTTGTGACGCCTGCGGCACAATTCGTCCTTCGGCGATTTCGATGATTTCATCGGATAAGAAGTTTAATTCCTCGGAATCGTGACAGGCAATGATACAGACGGCGCCGCGCTCTTTCTGTTCCTTTAGAATCGTGCGCACCTGTTTGGCACCACTTTCATCTAAGGCATTAATCGGCTCATCCAAGATGACGATGTCCGGATTTTCCATGACGGCGGCGGCAATGCCGAGCCGCTGTTTCATGCCGAGCGAGTATTTTCTGTAGGTGCGCTTATCGTCCGGGTCTAAGCCAATCTTTTCAAGCGTTTCCCGGATTTCATCTTCCCCGACACGCTTCTGGATTGCGGCAAGCACCGAAAGATTTTTAAGTCCCGTATACCCCGGAATAAACGAAGGATTTTCAATCAGAATCCCGACACTTCTCGGGAATGAAATCTGCTTTCCAAGCTGTTCCCCGTTAATGGTAATGCTTCCGCCGGTCGGCAGAATCAGTCCACAGACGGCACGCATAAGCATTGTCTTTCCCGAACCATTCTTTCCCTTTAATCCATAAACCTTTCCGCCCTCCAGATGTAAATTAATATCTTTTAAAACCTCTGCCCCTTTAATTTTTTTATTCAGATTTTTGATTTCGATTGTATTCATTTTTCTCCCACTCCTTTGCCCGGTTAAAATTGACCGTCATTACTTATTCATGCTGTTTTTGTTTAGTACGTCATATCTGCCAAAAAGAAATACCCCCGCCGTTATGCTTGCGGCTATGACTAAAAGATTTATCAAAATGCCGGTCTGCCAGTCCACACCGTTTGCATTGACCGGTTTCATACGGTAGAGCATCATATAATTCCCCAGCCAGCACCCTTTCATAAAAAATGCGGAAAATACGCAGTTTGTCATAAGCACCATGAAACTGACCCACGGCTGTAGGATCAATTCGATTGTCATCTGAAAAAGCGATACCGCCATGGAAGTCAGCACCGGAAGCACAAATACCATACAGCAGAGCATTTTTTCATTTAGTTTGTCAGGATTTTCACAAAAAAGCAGTTTTACAACCACCTCTTTGTGCGGTGCTATCCCTGAAAAAAATGCCGCACCGCCAGGTTTTACCGAAGCAATAAACGCCGCCGTAACCGCTCCCGCAATCAATGCCGCATAATATCCAAGGACACTTATCACATTCCAGATACATTTGCAAATCCACCAATCGGACCTTCTTTGACAGCGCACCAGCTTATTCAGCCCCGTTCCGTGCAGCTCCCCGGCCGCATAACCGCCAATCAGCACCGCAAGCAGAATATTTATCAGTAAAAATAATACCGGCACTTCAAACGGCTGGTGCTGATTCGGAATATACTCCTGCATACCGCGGAAAATGTAAGCGAAGCAGTCCCCAAATGATGCTGCCCGCAGCTCTCCTGTCCATGCTTCCAACAGCGCATACCGGTTTAAAAATGCTGCCGTGCTGACCGCTCCCAGCGCAAACGGCAGAATGTACAGATACCACCGCCTGACAATTCCCTGCTTTAATTCCGCCCTAATCTGCTGTTTCATTAATCTGCCTCTTTCTTTAACATATTTTTTCTTCGCATCAAAAACAGTCCCAGTACAAATGCCGCCGCCACACAGCACAGCGGAAAAAGTATCTCATCGCCCGCACGAATCCCCTGATAATAGAGCCTTGTGCAAGGAAAACACATGCGCAGGAAAAAGATATTGACCGGTGCCGGTGTCATCTGCTTTTCCAGTGTAAACAGCACCATCATTACCGCATAACCGTAGACCGGCTGGGACAGCTTCCACCAAAGCAGGACAATCATCATTGCCATAACGGTAATTTCCGCAAACAGCACAATCAGAAAAATGCCTGCCGTCTGCCACGCCGCCACTTCAAATTCCACCAGACGCTGCATTTGTGCATACGCATTGCTGTTTAGCTCCCGCCAGTTGCATTTCCACTGGAAATGTGTCACGCCGTATGCCGTTACCAGTACAAACACATACAGTACAAACAGTCCCGCCTGTAAAAAAATCTTTTTACACAGCGAAATCCAAAAACTTTTCATGCTTTTTTTACGCACCAGCACCGCCGCACGCATTTCATATTTAATATGGTTGATAATAAAAAGCTGGGACAACAATAAAAAAATAATTAATCCCTTTTCATGTGCATAGCCGTATATATCACTCATGCAGTACACCACGTCCGGCTCCGACATCGCCGTTTTAAAAATAACCATAAGCCAGACCGGAATAAGCACTGCCGAAAACCACAAAAGTCCGGTATCCAGCCAGCCGTTGACAAATTTTTTCAAAATTTCTTCTCCCCTTTCCCCATTTTTTTAGACACGCTCCGCTGACACATTTCCCCTGAATTCCCCTGTAAAGCTTTTTTATTCATTGGTAAACACCAGTTCTTTTTGTACCGGATACCACCAGTAAACCAGCGTGTACGTCTCCTCCTCTAATTTTTGAAACCACTTTTTCCCGATAAGAATCTCCGTTACAGTACACGACAATTCGATCTCCTGCACCTCTCCGGGCTGTATCGTCTGATTTCTCTTTCGGTTCTCCTGTGACACACCGTTGTGAAATCCGCTGTTTTGTGCAACGGCTAAAAATGAATCCGCCTCAAAACGCAGTTCCTTCTCTGTCGTATTGCGAAATGCCAGCTTATACACAATCACCTTCCAGTCCTTAGCATGTTCTCCCGCATCGAGCGAATCAGGATACCGCTCACGATATTCATCATAAGAATAAATGTGTGTCGAAAGCGGTGTAATCTCCAGACCGTCAAGCATTGCGGGTGAATCCTTTGTATACTGCTCACAGACCGAAGGGTTTGGAAAACGCCTGTTAATATCCCGGATAAAATATCCCATAACCGCCGCTGTTATAAGACACGCAAGCACTGCCACGCTTCTGATCATCATTTTCTTTTTTGAAATTTGTTTCCTTTTATAATGCATCTTGTTTCACCCCGTTTACAAAATATATAATCGCCGTAATCACGCCGACAACCGCTCCGGTCACAAAAACGGTTTCCTTATGCAGTATCGCGCCGTGGCTCATATCCAGCAGCCAGATGAGATCCACCGTAATTCCCGACTTTCTTCCCACAAAATTTGATGCCGTTGTAAAACCATACCATATTAAAAAAGGAACCATTCCCAGCAGAAATATATTATCTACAATGCTTGCCGCCGCCAGAGCCGTTGTCGCAAAAATTCCGCCGTAAAAAAATGTAATCACCATATAAATGGCGATGTAGGCAAACGGTTTGGTATAAAATATCGATGAAAACAGCTCTGTTGCCGAAAGATACTGTCCGTTCCGGATTGGTGTCAATGCCGGAAGCATACAGGCGGTAACCGGCAGGCTGACAAGATACGGAAACAGCACCGTCAGACCGCCGCTTAAAAAAACAGCCAGATACTTTGCCGTCAGATAATTGATTTTTTTCGTTCTGGTATACACATTTTTAATATAACCGCCTTTCCGGTCCAGATGATACGACAGTGCATGCGGCATCATTGCCAGCACCGGAAAAATCGTTAAAAAAGTCACTTTATACGGACTGCCCGAATTTAATCCGAACCAGTACATAAAAAGGCTTGCCGGTTGTCCGTCACTGCCTCTGTAAAACATCAGCGGATTTCTGGCATACGGATAAACTTCAAATACCGTCTGTGCTATGGCAAGCAGACAGCCTATAAAAACCGCAATCCACATCATTTTATTTTTTACGGCTCTTTCCCATTCTGTATGAAACTGCTCTCTCACAATGTTTCTCCTTTTTGCTTTCTAATTCCCTTCCCCGATATCCAGCCGGAACATATAACTGCCGTCTGCAATCGAGTTGACACCGTCTGTACCGCCGATTCCGCCAATGCCCGAATACATATAGACATCTCTTAAAACACCCGGTGTATTTATCAACTGGTATACCATTACGGTTTCTATTTCCTCATCCTGTGCAAAGTTATAAAAGTATGCGTCCTTATGCAATTCTTCGGGACGTTTTAAATACGGACATTTATCAAATCCTATTATTTCCGCAAACGAAATCCGCTGGAATAAATTCTCACCATCTTTATTCACCAGTGTCCCGCTCATTTCCAGCTTTTTGTTATTCCCACCGGATACATTTTTCATACGGACCTTGACCGCAACATACTGGTGATTGTTCTTGGACGATGAGCCGTCTTCATTTAACTCGCGGCTTATAACCAGCCAGTTTTTAAAGGTGGCATCGCCGTTTTCAATTTCATCTAACCGGGTCAGGGTGTTACCGAGCTTCCACGCATTCAGCACGGTCATTTCAAAGCCGCCATACAGCTTTGTTTCACCCATTCCAACCTCTGTTACGTTTACCTTTTTGCCGTTAAACTGATACGCCGTTGGTTCTTCATGTGCTATCATTGCCGTGGTTGTCGCCTGACTTAAATCCTTGGTCTGTGCCTCGCCTGCATCTCCCACCAGCGTAAATTTTTCATCGCGGCTTACGGCATCTTCCACCGAATACTGATTCCCACAGCCGCCGCAGACTGCCGCCAGCAGTACCGTAAGTGTGACTGCAGCGGCTCTCCTGCTCCCTGCCTTAACCCCCGGCATTTCCCACTTTTTTCTTTTCATAACCTTCTCCTTTATTTTTTTATGCCCGCCCGCAAAATTGAAATTACCGATACCGGATTCTCTGAAATTACTGACACGCGCTGGCATTTTCTTAAAACAAATATACCCCCTCCTGTTATCTTCTAACAAGAGGGGGCGGCACAAGCGGTCACTTTTATGGCACGAACGGTTTTATATTCTGTTTTATATTCGGATATGCACGCAGAAACAGCCACTGTCTTCATACAGATCCATAAATCCGTCGTATTTTTTTACAATTTCCCGGACACTTTTCAAGCCAAAGCCGTGATTTTCTGCATCCTGCTTGGTTGTACCAATATTTTTTACTTTCTGTACATCCTGTAAAACCGACTCTGCAATGCGGTTTCTTATCAAAATGTCCAATACTTCTTCTATCATGACAATCTTTATTTCAATCTTTCTCTGTGCCTTGGAAAGCTTTAACTCGGCTTCAATCGCATTGTCTAAAAGATTTCCGAGTACACAGCATAATTCCGTCTGGGTTAATCCACGGATATTCTTATCCACCGAAATCACCGCCGGAATATCCTGCTCTTTACAGTACATCAGCTTCGCATTTAACACCGCATCCGCCACGCTGTTTTTCGTCTTTACAAATTCCTGTAATGCCGCAGTCTGACGGACATATTCCAAAAGATACTGCTTTGCCCGCTCCTGACCGTGTTTCTCATCGGAAAGAAGCATATTCAGGGTATTGACGTGATTTTTTAAATCGTGGCGCATTTTGCGGACATGCTCGTCAAGCACTGCCACGCTGTCCATATACTGTTTCTGGTAAGCGCTCTCCTGCAATGCTTTTTCCGCCGCCTGCTCATTTTTCTGCATGGACTTAATACGGCACAACAAGACAATCAGAAAGCTTTCATTTAACAAAACACCTGCCACTACGATTGTTCCCATGCCACGGTCTGGCACCCTGTCCGACAGCATCCCTGCCGATACTGCCGCGCATATCAGAATCGTGAGAGCCAGCAGTCCCAATTCTTTTGGGTGAAGCTGATACAGCTCTCTTTTAACAAGTGCATCTGCCAGCACAAATTCCAAAAATGCAATAAATGCGGCAGATAACATCACACTGTCCTCTGCTCCATTGTAAAACCGTTCTCCTAAGACGCAGGCAATTCCTGCCGCCACAGTCAAAACACCGGTCGTAACCATCGCTTTTTTGATATTCCCGCCGGTCAATACCCCTGTAAGCACGCCCAGTACAACGCCCTCTGAAAGCACCAGCATGTATATGGCAAGTCCCTTTGCAACAATCAACTGATTTGCCGCCGTCAGCACCAGAAATGCCGCCGCCACACATACCATATAGTTACCGCGGTTTCCCAAAAACGTGTCCTTTTTATAACCGTTTTCATTTCCCGTGCGCCGCCGCTGTATATCATTTCTGATTGTACGGATAAACAGCAGTGCCATTTCAAGCATAATCATCTGGAACAGCAGAATCCCCACGCTGTCCTTTGCCGACAGCAGCAGTTGATACATATTTTCATTAATCAGTGTTGTATTCATCTATACCGCTCCGTTCATGTTGCGCTGATACTGCGTGAAACGCTCCAGCACCGTATCCTTACACCGCCTGCTCATGTCCAGAACCGTATCATTCATTAACAAAACAGTTTCGTCCCGCATATTGACCTTTTTCACATATTTTAAATTTACAAGATACTGCTTGTGGATTCTGACAAAATCATACGGTTCAAGCTGTTTTAAAGTTTCCGTCATGGTCTTTCGCACCTCGTAACTGTATTTGGTGGTATAAATAACAACGTTATGCTTATCACTTGCCACATAACAGATACTGCTGACGGCAATGGATTCCTTTTCATTTTTACCGTCCAGTAAAAAGGTTCCGTTCTGATTTAAAACCGTTTTCAGCCTCGCCATAACCTTTGGCAGAACTTCCGTATAGTTTTCTTTTCTTAAAAAATAAAACGGCTGGTACTCAAAGCTGTCAAATACGAGCGATTCATTCGATGTCAGAAAAATAATCCGGGCTTCGCTTTTTCTTTCGGCTAATGCCTTTGCCGTATCAAATCCCGACATGCCTTCCATATATAAATCCAGAAATACCGCATCATAATTGCATCGACAGGCACCCTTTAACAATTCTTCCCCTGAATGATATTCGTCCACAAACAGTTTGTTTCCGCCGGTATCAAATGCCGCCAGCTTTCTTCTTAAATTGGCACACAACAGTATATCATCATCACATATTGCAAGATACATTTTACAGGTCCTCTACTTTATTATTCATCACTTTCAATTTACGCTTTTTGTGGTGAACCGTCAACGGGTTTTCGGGCTTTACATTTTTAAATTTTCAGATAAAAAACTTTCTTTTATTTTGTTGACAAACTATTACCCGATTGGTAATATTATTTTCTGTAGCGAAGATGCCACGAAACCCTTGGACATCTTCGCCTTTTTTTACTTACGGCACTATATTACAACACCGTATTGCAGTGTGGAACAATCCACAGGCATCATAGCCGGGGATTTTTGACCCCGGCTTCATAATAAGTTTTTTATAGAAAAAGGAGGTCCCTTATGACAACTACAGCACTTTTACAGGAAGCTGCTTCTTATCAGGAACAGCTTGTCCGGACAAGACGATTTCTGCACACACACCCTGGTACGGGCTTTGATATTCAGGAAACCGTTGATTATGTAAAGCAGGAACTCATTTCCATGGGCTACGAGCCACAGATGTGCGGTAAATCCGGCATTGTCGCACTGGCAGGCAAAAAAAAAGACGGCAAAGTCTTTTTAATCCGCGGCGATATGGATGCCCTGCCAATGAAGGAAGAAGCCGATGTTTCTTTTCCCTCCACCAACGGCAAAATGCACGCCTGCGGTCATGATATGCACACTACAATGATGTTAGGCGCCGCACGCCTTTTAAAAGCACATGAAGATGAAATAGAAGGCACGGTCAAACTCATGTTCCAGCCTGCCGAGGAAATTTTTGAAGGCTCCCACGATATGATCGAAGCCGGTGTCTTAAAAAATCCTGATGTCGATGCCGCCATGATGATTCATGTAATGGCAGGACTTCCTCTGCCTGCCGGTACGGTTATTTCCTGCGACGGCGGTGTCAGTGCGCCTGCCGCCGATTACTTCTATATTGATATTCAGGGAAAAGGCTGTCACGGTTCTATGCCGAATAACGGTGTTGACCCGGTTACCGTTGCCGCCCACATTATCACAGGTCTTCAGGAAATCCACGCAAGAGAACTCGGACTTTCCGATGAGGCTATTTTAACAATCGGAACGGTTAATGCCGGAAATGCCGCCAATGTCATTCCCGATACCGCCCATATGAGTGGAACGATTCGCACCTATGATGAATCTACGCGCGCTTTTATCAAACAGCGTGTTTCTGAAATTGCTTCCGGCATTGCCACAGCTTTCCGCGCCACCGCGACGGTTACTTACGGAAGCGGCTGTCCATGTCTTTACAACAACCCGGATCTTGCCGTCTGCACCGCAGACTATTTAAAAGAACTCTTAGGCCCTTCCAAAGCATTTACGGCTTCTGCACTTAATGCGATGTCCGGTGAAGGCAAAGCACCGAAAAGCACCGGAAGCGAAGATTTTGCCTATGTAAGCCAGGAAGTTCCATCCATTATGTTTGCACTGGCGGCAGGCACACCGCAGGAGGGCTACTGCTATCCACAGCACCACCCGAAAGTAAAATTTGACGAAGCGGTATTATCCGAAGGCTGCGCCGTTTATGCCTATACGGCAATGCGCTGGCTTACAGAACACAAGAACTAAATTTTATTCTGATTTACATGCGCCGCATCCGCGGCAGAAAAGAGGTTTTTATGGCTACCATGAAAGATATTATTACCAGTCCGCTGCTTCTTGCCATGGTTATAATCGGACTGCTCTACATTGTAGGATTTTCACTGGTCTATTTAAAAAAAGCATACACACACTGTCTGGAACTGGGCATTTCCAAAGAGGATTTAAAAAATGTCATCAAATCCAGTCTGGTCTTTTCCATTGTCCCAAGCCTGTCTATCGTTGTCGGGCTGTTTGCACTGATTTCGGTACTCGGAACAGTCTGGAGCTGGTGGCGTCTTTCCGTTATCGGCTCACTTTCCTATGAGTCGCTGATTTCAAGCTCCGTAGCTTCCGCTATCGGATTTTCAAGCAGTGCGGAAATGCTGGAGGGTGCAACCGGACAGCAGTTCGGTGTTGTTATGATTCTTATGAGTATCGGCATGTTAAGCGGTTTTTTCATTTTACTGCCGCTTGGCAAAAAGCTTTCCATGAGTGTCAGCAAATCCGAAGAAAATGGAAACGGCTGGAAGTACGTTTTAAGCGGCTGTTTCATGCTGTGTCTTTTTGCCGTCTACATTCCGGTTTTATTAATCGGCGACACCGTTCAGGCGGCTGTTATGCTGACCGGTCTTGTCATTGCCGTAGGGCTTGGGCTTCTTTCTAAGAACCCGAAGCTTGCATGGCTCAATGATTTTATCATGGCATTTTCCATGATTGGCGGCATGATTTCATCCGTATTGTGGTGTAAGTTGTTTTTATAGCATTTTTGCAGATTGGAGATATCTTATGAAGAAAAAAGGTTCAAATAAAATTGTAATTACAGACTCCTTTCAGGCATGGGCGCACAAATGGGGACGCATCGGCACACTGATTGCCCTGTTGTACATGATTGCCATTCCGTTTGTTGTGCTCACCTTTTATGACAGTCTGCCTTCCATTGGTGAAGTCATTAACCTTAGCACTATCAGTATTTTAATGGTTTATATTCCGGTCGGATTTTCGGAAGCAATCAGCTACACACCGATTCTCGGCGCTTCTTCTTATCTGACATTTATCACAGGAAATATTATGAACCTGAAGCTGCCATGTGCCGTCAATGCCATGAAGCTTGCCAAAAAAGAACCAAATACCCCTGAAGGCGAAGCCATTTCTTCGGTTGCCGTTGCGATATGTTCGATTATGACGATTATCATTCTTGCGCTTGCCGCACTGCTTAGCGCATGGATCAGCCCGGTCTTTGAACTGCCTGCCGTAAAAACAGCTTCCAACTATCTGATACCGGCGCTGTTTGGTTCGCTGACCCTCGGTCTTTTTGCCAGCACCAGCTCCGGTAAAAAGGTTGTAAAAAACGGTGTTATGGGCGTTGTTCCTGTTATTGTCATTATTACGGTGCTTGCCCTCGTTGTACGTATCACAACCGGTTCTTCCCTGTTTGGCATGGTCGGCTTCCTGATTTTATTCATGCTCCCGGTTGCCATTATTTCTTCACGGATTATGTGGAAAAAGAATATTATTAAGGTTGTTGATAAAGAAGATGCTGATACGGAAAAATCAGAATAAAAAAAATAAAATCAGGCGGGTATGCCGGGAGGTATAATTCTTCCGGATATGCCCGCCTGTTCTGTTTCTGTAAAAAATAATGTCAAAACTTTCCCTGCCATCGCAAAAAATAATTATCACATAAAATCTGCCAACGTCATCTGCTGCCCGCAGCCCTTTTCTTCAAAGGTGTTCAGATACTCAAATATCTGATTCGTCCGCCATTCAATGCCCGCCGCTTCACATTTTTCCCTGAATACCGGAAAAATCTCCCTGTCACGCGGAATCGGCAGTTCATAGGCATTTCCATACGCTTCAATATACTGTCTGCGAAGCCCCGGAAATTTTTTATCGAGCTGGCTGTAAAAATACTGCCGGTCGCCGTCCCTTAACGTCACTCCAAATGAATGAAATGTCATAATGCCGCGCACCGATGCCTTTTGACAGGCTTCTAAAATGCCGAAAATATTTTCTTCGGCATCATTAATAAACGGCAGTAACGGTGTCAGCCATACCACGGTCGGAATGCCTTCCTCTTTTAAAATGTTTAACACCTCTATCCGCCGCGCGGTTGTGCAGACACCCGGTTCTATTTTCCGGCTGAGTACATCGTCCATAGTCGTCAGTGTCATCTGTATGACACACTTTGTCTTTGCATTGATTCTGCAAAATAAATCCAAATCCCGCAGTACATTATCGGACTTTGTCAGTACGGTCAGTCCGAAGCCATACCGTTCAATCAGCTCTGCGCACTGCCTTGTCAGGTTTAATTCCATTTCCAGCGGCATATACGGGTCACTCATTGCCCCGGTACCAATCATACATTTTTTCCGTTTTCTTTTTAATGCTGCTTCTAATAACTGCGGCGCGTTTTCCTTGACCTCAATATCCTCAAATACATGATTCATCTGATAACAGGTGCTTCTTGCATCGCAGTAAATACAACCGTGCTGACAGCCCCGGTAAATGTTCATTCCGTTTTTTGCCGAAAGAATGGCTTTCGCCTGAACCTTGTGCATGATACTCTCCATTTCTGAGCAACTTGTTGCAAAGCGGCGATGAGAAATTCGCGCAGGCGATTTCTCATCTGACATGAGGAATATTTGTTTTTTAAAACAAATATCTGTGTGAAAAATCAGCACCTCAGTGTGATTTTTCACACTAAGCTCCATTATCTTCCAAAATACGCATCAATACCATCTGCAATGCCGCGCACCATTAACTGCTGATAGTTATCGTCCTGCATATTCGCATCATCTGTCGGATTGGTCATAAATCCGAGTTCCAGCAGGGCAACCGGATTGGTACTCCAGTTAATACCCGTCATATTGTCACTTCCGACTACCCCGCGGTTTTTCATGCCGGTTGCCGCACAATACGAATTGATAATACAGCTTCCTAACTGACTGGAACTGCCTGCCAGTTCCGGTATATACGGATTGGACGAACCTGGCACCAGTACCGAAGCTCCTGAAGCGGAAGCACTGTCCACACCGTCTGCGTGAATCCTGATTGTTGCCGCCGCTCCCGCCGCCGTTGCAATATGTGCACGTTCTTTATTGGAAATATCAACATCGTTGGACTCCCTTGTCATCACTACGGTGTATCCTCTGTTTTGTAGTTCGGTCTTTAACATCATGCCGATTGTCAGGGTCAGCTGATATTCCGGCACACCCGATACCACACCGCCCGTTCCGCCTGCCACTTTAGTCTTCATCGTCTGTGAACCCGGTCCTTCCGGCTCCTTTCCGTTATTGCCGCGGCTTTGATGTCCGGGGTCAATACAGATAATATCTCCGGTTGACCCTGCCGGGCGGCTCACTGTTTCATAGCCTGCAAGACGTTCTGCCAGTCCTGCGCCCTGTGCCTGTCTTTCCTGTTCTTCACGGGCTTCCTGCTCGGCTTTTTCCTGTGCAATCGAAGCTTCCTCTGCTTCTTTTTGTGCCTGCTCCCTTGATTCTGCTTCGGATGCGGCTATGGATTCATCACGGCTCTGTGCCTCGGAAAGTGCCTTCTGCAATTCTGCCTCGGCAATACTCCGGGCTTCCTGTTCCTGCTCTTTTTGTGCCGCAAGGGACTGTTCCTGTGATGCGCGCTGTACACTTTCTTCCTGTACTTTTGCCGCCGCTTTCTGATTGTTTTTATGACTGCCGTAAGCAAAAATGCCTGCCGCACATACCGCGATTATAATAAGAATCATTCCTGTAATCAGCAGTTTTTTCTTTCCGTTTTCTAATTCTTTCAAATGCGCACTGCCTCCATTTTCTCATAAAATAAATGCTGAAATGCCGCAATCACTCTGCCGACTCCCAGGTCCGCAATCAACGTTCCGATACTGAGACCGATAATTTTATGCGCAAAAATCAGTCCGGTGATAATCGTCATTTTTCTGCCTCTTGTCTGATAAATTCAATCTTATATTTCTGCAAATCATAGACATTTGCAAAAAATCCCCTGAGAATCGTTTCCGCGTTGCTCTCCGCATTTTCAAGCAGACCGTTTGCAACCGCATCCTGCTTTGCATTTTCAATCAGCGTTTTCAGGGCATCGTTATTATCCGCCAGTTTGATTGGTGTGAAAATGCTTTCTTCCTCATGATACACCTTAAAGGTATCCGTGTTGATTTCACTGCTTAAAATCTGCACCTGCGGCAGACGAACCTGAATCGTGCTGTTATCTTCGTCAACGCTCCATTCAATTTGACTAAAATCCAGTCCCGCTCTCACTTCTACATCATAGCTGTAAATGTATTCGCTCTGTGTAAACGGAATCGTCATTCCAAACAGCTTACGCGAATCCTTTGTAACATTCATCTCCGTACAGTAAGCCGCCTGCGTGACCATCTGCCCGATATTTTCAAAGCCAATCCTTGTTGTCTTGCTCTCCGACTCTGCCGGCTGTCCACTGCCCTTTCTAAGCCCTGCAATACCGGCAATCACCGCCAGCACCAGCAGTAATATAATTACCAGCTTTATAAACAGATGTCCTCTGAATATACGGATGGTTTTCTTTTCAATAACTTCTTTTTTTGTGTTTTCTTCACTTTGTTCTTTCATGGTTGTCCTCGTTTTTGTGGTTGGTTTGTATTATTTTATCACAATCCATATAAAATGGCTATTGCTATTTTAGGACTTTCTCACCGCAGATTACAAAATTCTACAATTTTACGCTATACTTATTATGTTTTTTCAAATGCTTCGCTTCAAGCTGTGTTTCATCTGTTTCATACATTTCATATTCTTCTTTCATGTTCCCCTGTCCTTTACTGTCTTTCGCCTATTTTAAACCTGCCTTGAAATAAAATGCACAATTTCTTTTTCCGGTTTTAAAATGTACGGTATCAGCTCCTGCCAGACTGTCGCATAACTGAATCAGGCGGTCGTATTCATCGTATACCACCTTGTCCAACTCGGTCTTTATGAGCCGTAACTCCTCATCGGAAACATCAAATTTTCCAATATAATCATCAATTATATGATTGTTAAAGGAATGTGTCAGACAAATCTTTGCCACTTCATCATACCCTGACTGCTTCATATAAATATACCCGTCCGAAACATGCCCCAGATGCCGTACGCCGAATTTTCTGCCTATGTCATGCAGTAAGCCTAATATGTACGCTTTCTCTGAATCCATATCATCACAGGCATGTGCAATTTTTTCTGCGCAGTGTACCGCGGTTAAACAATGCCGTCCCCAAGGTCCCGGATTACATGCCAAACCGTCACGGATGAATTCCATAGCTTCTTCTCTTGTTGGTATCATTTCTTTTTCCCTCCTTTAAGCCCTCTCTTCCACCCTGAATTCTGACAGTACCATCCGCTTCACCGGTTTGCCTTTGATATGGCTGGCTTCCATGCGCCATGCGCCGCTTCTGATACTTGAATCCATAAGTTTTAACACATAAATATTGTCAAAGCGGTTATAGATGGAATCACCGCCAAGTCCTGACAGGCAGATTAGCTGCGTATTCGTTTTCTTTGCCATCTCCATCAGTGGTTTCAGCAGATGTTCCGCATTGGTCTGTGCAAACGGATTATCCATAATCAGCACCTTGCCTTCCTCTCCCGTGGTAAACAAATCACTCTCATCCCGCCGCATATAACTAAGCAGACAGGTCAGAATCACAAACGCTGATAAAAAAACCTCGCCGCCGGAATTGGCTGATACCTCTGCCCATGTAATCGGGACTTCACGTTCCGCTTCAATCTTATACAGCTTAATTTTTACACTGCCGATACCCACAGTATCATCATACAGTCTTTTTGTTGTAATGACATTTCCCAAAAATTCATTCAGATTTTCATTCTTATCAATCGTATCAAGACCATTTTGTATCACCTGCTCAAAATAATCGTGCAGTTTCATACGGAAATGTTCCTGTTCGCTTTCCCAGTCTGCTACCTGGATTTTTAACATTTTAATGTTTCTGCCGCGCACGCTGATTGTTGAATTTTTATCAATCATTGCAATATTCGCATTAATACTGCGCACGTATTCTAAAAACATTTCTTCAATGTTTTTTTGTTCATTGTCAATGCTTGCAAGATCAATTTTAAGTTTTTCCAGCTGGCTCTCATACGAAGCCTTATTCACGGCATACTGCTCTGCCAGATTCTTTGGACTGGCAGTCTGTGTCAACAGACTGTCAAATGTTTTCTTAAAATAATCTTCTGCATAAATATCTTTTGCTGCAATTGAACGGATTTCTTCTGCCAGACGGTTCTGCTCATCCTTTAACCGGGACAGTGCCGTTAGCAGATTTCTTTTTACCGTCTTCTGATACCGGGTAAGTTCCTGTGCCTCTACGGTTTCAATATCCGGAATCTGCTGTCTGATTTGTTCCTGTTCCTCCGGTGAAGCTGACACCGGTTCATCTGCATATTCGGATACACTTCCTGCCTGAACCTCCAGCTGATTTTTTTTGTTTTCCAGATTTTTTAATGCTTTTTCAATCGACTGTACCTCATATTTTTTCAGCTGTATACGTTCTTTAAAATCTGTATCCGTAATTGTTTCCGGTAATACGTTGTATGAAGAAGCGGATGCAGCTTAAAATCCAGCTTTTCACTGACATCACCGTAATCCGGCTCTTTCACATACTCCCAGAATGCCACGGGAAGCGCCGGCTTTTTACCATTCGTTCCTGCACTGCGGACCGGTGCCAGCGTTCCCTGTGAGAGTTCAAGCATAATATCTGCATACAGCTGTCCATACTCTTTTTCAGGAGATTGTGCGATAATATCTTTTAAAAACACTTTTCTTTTTTTCATATATTATTTCCGCTTTCTAAATGTTATTTATATCTTAAATCTGCTTCCCCACTGCACGATTTAAATTGTATTTAGTATTATTTTAACATTATTCATGAAGTGGGACAATAGAATCTTATATCTTGCTTCTTAAAACGCTTTCATTATATTCACATTGTATTTATAGCTGCAAAAAACTGCACGAAATCTTCCAAAATCTCAAAAATATGTAAAAAATCAGTAACATTTTCTCTATAAACGACCTATAATCAGTATATGATTTGCTTCGTTAGATATTATTTATATACCAAGAATGCGGCAATGTACCATTTTATTATTTTTTTTAAGAATGGAGGTTATTATGGCAGATTTTATTTTACTTAATGAAGATTTCTCTGATTTTCCCATTGGTGAATTCCCTTATGATAAGAATCATTCGGCAATGGGTGAGTATCATTTTATCCATTATCCCGGATATTATGGTAAATGGCATGACCCGGTATGCAACCACACTTATAACGGTCAGGGTGCTTCCTGGATTATTTCTGAATATAATGGAAAACATTTTATGGAGCAGATGCGTATCCGCAATGACAAGCCCCACCGGACTTTTCCTATGCTTACAAGCGGCGACAGATTCTGGCGTGATTATACTATAACTGCAAGTGTCCGTATGTTTACTACCAAATGGGGTAATGCCGGCATTGGTTTTTGTTGTCAGAACTCTGCTAATCTTCTTGTCCTTGTTTTTGAAGAACATGAACTGAGAGTTGAATACCGTCATAAAGAAGAGGTTACTATTCTTGATTCTGTAGCTTTTAACTACAACTGTGACGATACTTATATCCTTAAAGCAGAAATTAAAGGCAGCCATGTTATATGCAGCGTTGATGATAAGGTCTATTTTGACATTGATACTGAATATGCCGTACAGGGTGGCAAAGTCGCCGTTACAGCAACTATCCCTGCACAGTTTGGTTTTGTAAATGTTACTACTTCTGAAAGTACTGCTGCTTCTATTGATGCTGCAAGAAATGCTTATAAAGCTGAATGTGAAGATGCACAGGCACATTATCCTAAGATGAAGCTTCTCAAAAAGATTAATCTTAAGGGCTGTGGCACCGGAAGGCAGCTTCGTTTTGGTCATCTTCTTGGCAACGGTGAATACCAGATGGTTATGGCACAGTGCCAGAAAAGAGTAAACCGTGATGCTTATGGAACCATCAGCTGTCTCACCGCATTTGACCTTGACGGCAATATTTTATGGCAGCACGGTGAACCAACCAATAATCACGACATTGGCACTATATCAGCTGACATGCCTATGCAGATATACGATATTGATGGTGATGGTTTTGACGAGGTTATAACCGCCAAGAATTTTGAAGTCCTTATTCTTGATGGCAAAACAGGTGAAGTCAAGAAACGCACCAGAACACCTTTCTCCACAACAGAAGAGGATGGAACGATTATCGGTGTTCCTGATAAAATCTATGCTTTTGACAGAATTAACCCTGACGGTATGCGTATATGCAATTTCCGTGGTCTTGATAAGCCACGTGATATTCTTATTAAGGATCGTTATTGCAGGGTGTATGCACTTAACGATGACCTGGAGGTTATGTGGCATTTCCAGAGTGATAAGAATACCGGGCATTTTCCTTTTGCAATTGATATTAACGGGGATGGGCATGATGAACTTCTGGTAGGTTATAACATGCTTGACTGCCACGGTAACAAGATGTGGACTATGCCTGTTAATGAAGACCACATTGATGAAATTGTTCCAGGAAGATTCGAATCCGGTCCACATAAAGGCACTAAATTCTTTGCCTGCGTTGCGGGAAAGGAAGGCTTCCTGATATCTGATTTTAACGGAAAACTTCTCAAAAAGGATGGCATAGGTCATGCACAGCGTGTCAGTCTCGCTAATTACCTTCCTGACCGCCCAGGTTATGAAATGGTTGTTGTTAATTTCTGGGGACATCAGGGAATTATATATTTCTATGACAGCGAAGGTAACCAGTTATGGGAAATGGAAAATGAGCTTAATGGTAATCTTTTAACACCTGTAAACTGGACTGGTGACGGTCAGGACTTCATTCTTCTTAATGCTGATGTAGAGCGCGGTGGAATGATTGATGGCAGAGGTATTCAGGTTGTTAAGTTCCCTGATGACGGTCATCCTACCATGTGTGCAGAAGCTGTAAATCTCTACGGCGATGCCCGTGATGAAATTGTGACATGGGATTATGATTCAATGTACATATATACACAGGATGATGCACCTAAAGCTGAGGTATATGCACCTTTCAAATATCCTGATTATAATGCTTCTAATTACCGTGGAGAGTACTCTTACCGTGAGAAGTGGTGGTAAAAATTTAAGAATATAAATAGCTGAGCAAACCAAAAAAAGGCTTCCGGGAAAATCCCGGAAGCCTTTAAATTTACTGTATAAATACTGAGTACATCAACCAATAAAATTACTCAATGATTGTAGCAACAGCACCTGAACCTACTGTACGTCCACCTTCACGGATAGCGAAACGAAGACCCTGCTCCATAGCTACGTTGTGGATAAGTTCAACTGTCATTTCTACGTTATCACCAGGCATGCACATTTCTGTACCAGCTGGAAGTTCACAAACACCAGTAACATCAGTTGTTCTGAAGTAGAACTGTGGTCTGTAGTTGTTGAAGAATGGAGTATGACGTCCACCTTCGTCCTTTGTTAATACGTAAACCTGAGCTGTAAACTTGTGATGAGGTGTAATTGAACCTGGCTTGCAGAGAACCTGTCCTCTCTGGATTTCGTCTCTCTGAACACCTCTAAGAAGTGCACCAATATTATCACCTGGCTGTGCTTCATCAAGAAGCTTTCTGAACATTTCGATACCAGTTACAACAACCTTACGAATGTCATCATGGATACCAACGATTTCAACTTCTTCATTTATATGAAGAACACCACGTTCTACTCTACCTGTAGCAACAGTACCACGACCTGTGATAGAGAATACGTCTTCTACTGGCATAAGGAATGGCTTATCTGTATCTCTTTCTGGATCTGGAACATATTCATCGATTGTGTGCATAAGTTCAAGAATCTTATCGCCCCATTCGCTGTTCGGATCTTCAAGAGCCTTAAGAGCTGAACCCTGGATGATTGGTGTGTCATCGCCTGGGAAGCCATACTCGTTAAGGAGTTCTCTGATTTCCATATCTACTAATTCAAGAAGTTCCGGATCATCAACCATATCACACTTGTTCATGAATACAACGATGTAAGGAACACCTACCTGACGAGCAAGAAGGATATGTTCTCTTGTCTGAGCCATAACACCATCTGTAGCAGCTACTACGAGGATACCAGCATCCATCTGAGCAGCACCAGTGATCATGTTCTTAACGTAATCGGCATGACCTGGGCAGTCAACGTGAGCGTAATGTCTCTTTTCTGTTTCATATTCAACGTGAGCTGTAGAGATTGTGATACCTCTTTCTCTTTCTTCTGGAGCCTTATCGATATTTTCGAATGCAACAGCTTCACCTGTACCAAGTCTCTCATGAAGAGTCTTTGTGATAGCAGCTGTAAGTGTAGTCTTACCATGATCTACGTGTCCAATTGTACCAATGTTACAATGTGGTTTAGTTCTTTCAAATTTAGCCTTTGCCATTGTTTAAAATCCTCCTTAAAATGATTCATACCCTTTATGGGGTTTCATAGCTAAAATCTATTATATTGCATTTTTAAATATTTTGCAACTATATTTTTATTAGATTATTTTGCTCTTGAAGCAATAACCTTATCCTGAACGGACTTTGGAGCCTGTTCATACTTATCAAAGAACATAGAGTAGTTACCACGACCCTGTGTCTTAGAACGAAGGTCGGTAGCATATCCGAACATCTCTGAAAGCGGAACGAATGCTTTAATCATCTTACCACCTGAGATATCTTCCATACCTTCGATACGTCCTCTACGAGAGTTGATATCACCGATAACATCACCCATGTATTCTTCCGGCATTGTAACTTCAACCTTCATGATTGGCTCAAGAAGTGCCGGAGCTGCCTTAGCCATAGCATCCTTGAATGCCATAGAACCGGCAATGTGGAATGCCATTTCTGATGAATCGACTTCATGGTAAGATCCATCATAGATATCTGCTCTAAGTCCGAGAACCGGGAATCCAGCTAAAATACCTGAGTTAGCGGCTTCACGGATACCATCTGCAACTGAAGGGATGTATTCCTTAGGAATAGCACCACCAACTACTGATGATTCACAGAAAAGTACCGGAGGCTCATTGATTAATACTGTATTCTTTGTTTCAACATCGAACTTATCAACGTTTGCTTCAAGTGGTGAGAAACGTACTTTACAGTGACCATACTGACCACGACCACCTGACTGCTTAGCATACTTACTATCAACATCAACTGCCTTTGTAAAGCATTCTCTGTAAGCAACCTGTGGAGCACCTACGTTTGCTTCTACCTTGAATTCACGAAGAAGTCTGTCTACGATGATATCAAGATGAAGTTCACCCATACCTGCGATAATTGTCTGACCGGTTTCCTGATCTGTGTGGGCACGGAATGTCGGATCTTCTTCAGCAAGCTTTGCTAAAGCTTCACCCATCTTACCCTGGTCATTCTTAGTCTTTGGTTCGATAGCAAGTTCGATAACCGGCTCTGGGAATTCCATTGACTCTAAGATAACCGGATGCTGTTCGTCACAGATTGTATCACCTGTTACAGTGAACTTCAGACCTACAGCAGCTGCGATATCTCCTGAATAAACCTTATCAATTTCTTTTCTGTTGTTAGCATGCATCTGAAGGATACGACCAACTCTTTCCTTCTTGTTCTTGTTTGCATTTAATACATATGAACCACCGTTCAATGTACCAGAGTAAACTCTGAAGAATGCCAGCTTACCAACGAATGGGTCTGTCATAATCTTGAATGCAAGAGCTGAGAATGGTTCTTCATCAGATGACTTTCTTGTAACTTCGTTACCGTCTTCATCAACACCTGTGATATCCGGGATATCTGTTGGTGCAGGCATGTATTCGATAACTGCATCAAGAAGCTTCTGAACACCCTTGTTCTTATAAGCTGTACCGCAAAGACAAGGAATTGCTGTACCTTCGATAGTACCCTTTCTTAAAGCTGCCTTTAATTCAGGAATTGTAAGTTCTTCATCATTAAAGAACTTTTCCATAAGGTCTTCATCAAGTTCAGCACACTGTTCAATGAGCTTGTCATGATATTCCTGAGCCTGATCCTTTAAATCATCAGGAATTTCACCTACGGAAATATCATCACCCTTATCTCCGTTGAAGACATAAGCCTTCATTTCAAATAAGTCGATGATACCCTTAAATTCATCTTCCTTACCAATCGGAATCTGTACAAGTACAGGATTCTTACCAAGCTTTGTTATAAGCTGGTTGCATGATCCAAAGAAATCTGCACCCATCTTATCCATCTTGTTCATGAAAGCCATACGTGGTACATTGTATTTATCAGCCTGACGCCATACGTTCTCTGACTGCGGTTCTACACCGTTCTGAGCATCGAACACACCTACAGCACCATCAAGAACTCTAAGTGAACGTTCAACTTCTACTGTGAAGTCAACGTGACCCGGAGTATCAATGATGTTGATACGGTATTCTGGCTGTGTCTTATCTGGCTTACCTTCTTTTTCCGGTGTCCAGTGACATGTTGTAGCAGCTGAAGTAATTGTGATACCTCTTTCCTGCTCCTGGGCCATCCAGTCCATGGTAGCAGTACCTTCATGAGTATCACCAATTTTGTGGTTTACACCAGTATAATAAAGGATACGCTCTGTTAATGTAGTCTTACCTGCATCGATATGAGCCATGATACCAATATTTCTGGTTCTCTCCAATGGATATTCTCTTCCAGCCATCGGTAAATCCTCCTATATTATTAGAATCTGTAATGAGCAAAAGCCTTGTTTGCTTCTGCCATCTTGTGCATATCTTCTTTCTTCTTTACAGAAGATCCTGTATTGTTTGCAGCATCGAGGATTTCATTTGCAAGTCTTTCTTCCATTGTCTTCTCGCCTCTTGCACGAGAATAAGCTGTCATCCAACGAAGAGCTAAAGCCTGTCTTCTGTCCGGCTTAACTTCGATCGGTACCTGATAAGTAGCACCACCGATACGTCTAGCCTTAACTTCAAGAACTGGCATGATATTGTTCATAGCTTCTTCGAAAACTTCGATAGCAGGTCTTTCAGTCTTTGCTGCGACTCTGTCAAATGCTCCGTATACAATCTTCTGGGCAACTCCTCTCTTACCATCAAGCATAATGTTGTTGATAAGCTTTGTCACGACCTTATTATTGTAAATAGGATCTGCTAATACATCTCTTTTCTGAGTATGTCCTTTACGTGGCACGGTTCTTCCCTCCTTAACAATATTCATTAATTCATCGGTACTCACAAATATATATGACCTTTTTCCACCTGCGACATCCAATAAAGGCTGCCGCCATCGGGATAATCGGCTGTGTACGTGCGCGGTATATCTTAAACCTGCAACCTTCGGATTAATCTAACTCCGGCACTTGTTATAAATCATATTGTGAATAAATGCGGACTATTTCCGCGTTTTACTGCATGGTTTTTAGAAAATCCGCCAACCTGCAATTTGCCTTTACGATACTAATTATTTAGCATCCTTAGGTCTCTTGGCACCGTATTTAGAACGTGCCTGTCTTCTCTTAGCGACACCTGCTGTATCAAGTACACCACGAACGATGTGATATCTTGTACCTGGTAAATCCTTAACACGTCCACCTCTGATCAGAACAACGCTGTGTTCCTGAAGATTGTGTCCTTCACCTGGGATATAAGATGTTACTTCAATACCGTTTGAAAGACGAACTCTGGCAATCTTTCTAAGGGCTGAGTTAGGCTTCTTAGGTGTTGCAGTCTTAACAGCTGTACAAACGCCTCTCTTCTGTGGAGCAGCTACGTCTGTTGCTTTCTTCTGAAGTGAGTTGTATCCCTTCTGAAGAGCTGGTGCTGTAGACTTCTTTACTGTTGTTTTTCTTCCCTGTCTTACTAACTGGTTAAATGTAGGCATTCCTTTTTCACCTCCCGGAATTAGAATAATTCATGGTTGCATATTCAGTTCATTTCTGAATAATGTGGCATAGCAGGGCTTTCCTGTTATCACACACTTGTTTAGTATATATTTTATATTTTTATATGTCAAGCACTTTTTTATTTTTTATAAGACGTTTTATTTTTTATAAGACATTTTTGCTGCATTGATACTTTAATGATCGGATTCATTTGTTTTTAAATACGCCTCCAGCAGTTCCTGCTGTTTCTTATAAAACGGATAATCATGCTCCTGTGTTCCCCAGACCGGTGTCATATAATCGCCGAATAATATTGTTAAAACTTCATCGTAATTTTTCATAACTGGCATTTTCATGATTTCAAAATCCATTTCTGTTATTTGCACAAAATATTCTTCTGGAAACTGTATTTGGGGATTTTCATAAAAATAATAATATTCCGTCAGTGTGTGGCTGTCGTTTTCATTATATAAAGAATATAATGTATCACATACTTTTAAAAGCTCATTTGCCACACAGCCTTCCCAGTTTAAGTGTATATTGCACAATTCCTCGATCTGCTTTATCACCTTTTGATTTTCTTCCGGCTCATCACAGACTCTGCCTTTGCCGCTTACTTTGATTATCTGATATATAATTTTTATCAGTTCCTTTTGAATCTCCATTTCTTCTTCATCATCACTGATATAATCAAGCGGAAAAACATCTACTCCTGCAACAAAAGGAAATCCATGAAATCTTTTCAAATGCTCTTCATTTGTATTGATTTCCCTGCCATTCGTTATTCTTAAAAAATACTGGTCCCATTGCTCAAGCGTACTGTAATGGCAGATACAGAAAGTACTGTCCAGTTCCTTTTTTATAATTTCAATAAATCTGTTATAATCCTTTCTTTTCATCCATATATCAATATCATCATCCCATGGAATAAATCCTTTATGTCTTATTGTTCCGAGTAATGTTCCCCATGCCGCATAGTATTGCAGGTCATTTTCCTTACATATTCTGTCGATTTCCTGCATAATTTCCATTTCCGCCGCCCATGCTCTTTTCATCATACTGTCAACAACAAAGCCGTCTATTTCTTCCGTTTTAAAATATTTATCATCAAAATACATTTTTGGTCTCCTCCGAATGCATACCTCTCCTGTAAAACAAAAAAAGGTGGTGAGGACTTATGCCCCACCACCTGCAAAAATTTTTCTATTCAGTTACTGTAACTTCTTCTTCCGTCAGTTCCAGTGTTTCGTCATCAGAAATGTCAGATGCAGCTTCCTCTTTTGCTCTTTCGGCTGCTTCTTCTTCAATTTCTTTGCGGACCCTTTCATTAGAATCCAGTTCAACGTTCTGATAACGCTTCATACCTGTACCGGCAGGAATCAGTTTACCAATGATAACGTTTTCCTTCAGACCAATCAGCGGATCGACCTTGCCGTTAATAGCGGCATCTGTCAGAACCTTTGTTGTTTCCTGGAAGGAAGCAGCTGACAGGAATGAATTTGTTGCAAGAGAAGCCTTTGTAATACCCAGAATAATTGAAGTACCTGTTGCAGGAGTCTTGCCTTCCTCTTCCAGCTTTTCGTTTACTTCCGTAAATTCAATTGTATCTACCTGAGAACCTGTCAGGAATTCTGAATCTCCTGGAGATTCAATAACAATCTTCTTTAACATCTGGCGTACAATCAATTCGATATGCTTATCGTTGATTTCTACACCCTGGATACGGTAAACCTTCTGAACTTCACGCAGTACGTAATCCTGTACGGCACGTACGCCGAGGATTCTTACGATATCATGAGGATTTTCAGAACCTTCTGTGATTTCTTCACCCTTTACAACAATCTGACCTTCCTGAACCTTGACTCTTGTATCTCTAGATACAGGATAAGCCTTTGAGTTACCATCATCGTCTGTAATAACAATATCTGTCTTCTTTTCTGTCTTTGCAAAGCTTACGACACCGCCAAACTCTGCCAGTACAGCAAGTGCCTTTGGCTTTCTTGCTTCAAAAAGTTCTTCGACACGAGGAAGACCCTGTGTAATATTATCACCGGCAACACCACCTGTATGGAAAGTACGCATAGTAAGCTGTGTACCCGGTTCACCGATAGACTGGGCAGCGATAATACCAACAGCTTCACCAACCTGTACGGTCTGACCTGTCGCCATGTTAGAACCGTAGCACTTTGCACATACACCAATGTGTGAACGGCAGGTAAGAATTGTTCTGATTTTAACCTTTTCAACACCTGTTGCAACAATCTGTGCTGCTCTCTTTGGTGTTACAAGGTGGTTTGCAGCTAAAATCACTTCACCGGTAGACGGATCAATGATGTCTTCTGCAAGATATCTGCCTGTAATACGTTCTTCTAATGATTCAAGGATATCTGCCTTTGCATCACTGCTTGCAGTTGCCTTATCATTTACGAATTCAGATACATACATACCCGGAATTGCCTTACCGGCGCTGCAGTCTGTTTCTCTGATAATCAAATCCTGTGATACGTCTACAAGACGTCTTGTAAGGTATCCTGAATCGGCTGTACGAAGCGCTGTATCGGACAGACCCTTACGCGCACCATGCGCTGAAATGAAGTATTCCAGTACATCAAGACCTTCACGGAAGTTGGACTTGATTGGGAGTTCGATTGTATTACCGGATGTATCTGCCATCAAACCACGCATACCTGCAAGCTGCTTAATCTGCTGGTTAGAACCACGGGCACCTGAATCGGCCATCATGAAGATGTTGTTGTATTTATCAAGACCTTCAATCAGGGCATCCTTTAATGCCTCATCCGTTTCCTGCCATACGCGGATAACATTCTTATGTCTTTCTTCATCTGTTGAACGACCTCTGTTGTAGTTTACAGTAATCTGTTCAACCTTCTTTTCTGCATCGGAAATCAGTTTCTTCTTAATCGGCGGCACAGTCATTTCTGAAATAGAAACGGTCATGGCTGCTCTTGTAGAATACTTATAACCCATTGCCTTAATATCATCAAGTACTTCGGCTGTTGTCGTTGTACCGTGGGTATTAATAACGTGCTGTAAAATATCCTTTAACTGCTTCTTTCCTACATGGAAATCAACCTCCAGAAGCATCTGGTTTTCTTCCTTGCTTCTGTCTACATATCCTAAATCCTGTGGGAGAATTTCATTGAAAATAAATCTTCCCAGTGTAGATTCTACATTACCTGAAACGGTATTGCCTTCTGCATCGGTCTTTGTCATATGAACTAAAATCTTAGAGTGTAATGTAATAACTCCGTTTTCATATGCAAGAAGTGCTTCGTTTACATTCTTAAAGAACTTACCTTCACCCTTTGCCCCCGGTCTTTCCTGTGTCAGATAGTAAATACCAAGAACCATATCCTGTGAAGGAACAGCTACAGGGCCACCATCAGACGGCTTTAACAGGTTGTTTGGTGAAAGCAGCATGAAGCGGCATTCTGCCTGTGCTTCTACTGAAAGTGGCAGATGGACGGCCATCTGGTCACCATCGAAATCGGCGTTGAACGCTGTACAAACAAGCGGATGCAGCTTAATTGCCTTACCTTCTACAAGGATTGGCTCGAATGCCTGAATACCAAGTCTGTGCAGTGTAGGAGCACGGTTTAACATAACCGGATGCTCTTTGATAACATCTTCCAGCACATCCCATACGCTGTTTTCAAGATGTTCTACGCTCTTTTTCGCTTTCTTAATATTGTCAGCCAGTCCACGTCTTACCAGTTCTCTCATAACAAACGGCTTAAACAGCTCAATTGCCATTTCCTTTGGAAGACCACACTGATAAATCTTTAATTCAGGACCTACAACGATAACAGAACGGCCTGAATAGTCAACTCGCTTACCAAGGAGGTTCTGACGGAAACGTCCCTGCTTACCCTTTAACAGGTCTGAAAGTGACTTTAACGCTCTGTTACCAGGACCTGTTACCGGACGTCCGTTTCTACGTCCGTTATCAATCAGAGCATCAACAGCTTCCTGAAGCATTCTCTTTTCATTACGGATAATGATTTCCGGAGCGCCCAGCTCAATCAGACGTGCAAGTCTGTTGTTTCTGTTGATGATTCTTCTATATAAGTCATTTAAATCGGATGTTGCAAAACGTCCACCGTCTAACTGTACCATTGGTCTTAAATCCGGTGGGATTACCGGAATTTCAGTTAAGATCATCCATTCCGGTCTTGTTCCGGCTGTTAAAAACGCTTCCATGACTTCAATTCTCTTAATGAGTCTTGCTGCCTTCTGGGAAGTTGTATTTTCAAGTTCTTCCTTTAACTTTGCAACTTCTGATTCCAAATCTACATTTTTAAGCAGTTCATAAATGGCTTCCGCACCCATGCCGACACGGAATGTATTGCCGTACTGATCGTAGAGTTCACGGTATTCCTGTTCTGTTAAAATCTTCTTGAACGGAATTTCTGTCGTACCCGGATCAATTACAATATAAGCTGCAAAATATAATACTTTTTCAAGGTTCTTCGGTCCGATGTCCAGAATCAGATCCATACGGCTAGGAATTCCCTTAAAATACCAGATATGGGAAACAGGAGCCGCTAAATGGATATGTCCCATACGATCTCTACGGACACTGGCCTTTGTTACTTCGACACCACACTTATCGCAGATAATACCCTTATCTTTGATTTTTTTATATTTACCGCAGTGACACTCCCAGTCCTTACTCGGTCCAAAGATTCTTTCACAATACAAACCATCTTTTTCCGGTTTTAAAGTTCTGTAGTTGATTGTCTCCGGCTTTGTAACCTCACCGTGAGACCACTCTAAAATATCCTCCGGAGAAGCCAGTTTAATCTGAATCTTATCAAACTTCATAGACTGACTGGTCAAATCTCTTTTTGATTCTTCTGCCATGATCGTGCTCCCTTCTATTAATCCATCATATCTGAATTGCCATCGCCATAATCATCTGCATCATCAAATGCATCATCGCCGGCATACTCTACATCCTCTGCATCTTCAAAGCCGTCTTCACCGACTGTCTGAATGGTTGAACCATTCTTAGCATATTCTGCTTCCTCTTCTCTGCTGTCACGTCTGTATCTGCCATCATCAAGAACTTTCTTGAAGTCAGTTACTTCGTATTCAGAGCTTTCAAGCAGTTTCACTTCATTGTTATCCTTATCAAGCACTCTTACGTCTAATGCCAGGGACTGGAGTTCCTTTAAAAGTACCTTGAAGGATTCCGGAATACCCGGTTCAGGGATATTTTCACCCTTGATGATTGCTTCGTAAGTACGAACTCGTCCTACAACATCATCGGACTTCACAGTCAGGATTTCCTGTAATGTATATGATGCACCGTAAGCTTCCAGTGCCCAAACTTCCATTTCACCGAAACGCTGTCCACCGAACTGTGCTTTACCACCGAGCGGCTGCTGTGTTACAAGTGAGTAAGGACCTGTTGAACGCGCATGAATCTTATCATCAACCAGATGATGGAGCTTTAAGTAGTGCATGAAACCGATTGTTACAGGACTGTCAAAATATTCACCTGTACGTCCGTCACGCAGTCTTACCTTACCGTCACGTCCGATCGGAACACCCTTCCATTCTTCTCTGTGTGCTCTGTTGTCACTCAGATACTGGAATACGTCAGGATTCAGCAGTTCTTTATATTTATCTGTAAATGTTACCATATCTTCCGGATAATCTTCGCCATTTTCCTGTGCAGCTGCCTTTTCACGCTGTAATTCTTCATCGTCAAAAGGTGTATTTGCATAGTCATTTGCCATATCCAGTGTATCCATAATATCATTTTCGTCTGCACCGTCGAATACCGGTGTAGAAATGTTAAAGCCAAGCACCTTTGCTGCAAGACTTAAATGGATTTCAAGCACCTGTCCGATATTCATTCGTGAAGGCACACCCAGAGGGTTTAAGACGATATCAAGCGGACGTCCGTTTGGAAGGAATGGCATATCTTCCACAGGGAGAACTCTGGAAACGACACCCTTGTTACCATGACGGCCGGCCATCTTATCACCTACAGAAATCTTTCTCTTCTGTGCAATATAGATGCGGACAGACTTGCTGACACCCGGTGCCAGTTCATCGCTGTTTTCTCTTGTAAATGTCTTCACTGCCACAACGATACCATATTCACCATGAGGTACCTTTAATGAAGTATCTCTTACTTCTCTTGCCTTTTCACCAAAGATTGCACGAAGCAGTCTTTCTTCGGCTGTCAGTTCTGTTTCACCCTTTGGTGTTACTTTACCAACCAGAATATCTCCGGCACGTACTTCTGCACCGATGCGGATCACACCGTTTTCATCCAGATCCTTGATAGAATCACTGCTTGCGGAAGGAATATCTCTTGTGATTTCTTCCGGTCCTAACTTTGTATCACGGGCTTCGATTTCATATTCTTCAATATGGATAGAAGTGTATACATCATCACGCACCAGACGTTCACTTAATAATACAGCATCTTCGTAGTTGTAACCTTCCCATGTCATGAAACCGATTAACGGGTTCTTACCTAATGCAATTTCACCATTCTGTGTAGAAGGACCATCTGCGATAACATCGCCTTCCTTCACCTTGTCACCTTTAAATACGATTGGACGCTGGTTATAGCAGTTGCTCTGGTTACTTCTTGAGAACTTTGTCAGCTTATACTCATGTACCTTGCCGTCATCTTCTCTTACAATAATTTTATCAGATTCAGACAAAAGAACTTCACCGTCTGCTTCTGCTACAACGCAGACACCTGAGTCTCTTGCTGTCTTATTTTCAATACCTGTACCAATAACCGGTGCTTCTGTCATCAGAAGCGGTACGGCCTGACGCTGCATGTTGGAACCCATCAGCGCTCGTGTACAGTCATCGTTCTGAAGGAACGGAATCATGGATGTCGCAACAGAGAATACCATCTTTGGCGATACGTCCATTAATTCAATCTGTGTCTTGTCAAATTCAGAAGTTTCTTCTCTGTAACGGCCGGATACAGTATTCTTAACGAAATGTCCTTCTTCGTCAATTTCCGCATTCGCCTGTGCTACATGATAATCATCTTCTTCATCAGCCGTAAAGTACTGTACTTCATCGGTAACACGCGGATTCTTTGGATCGGTTCTGTCTACCAGACGGTACGGTGCCTCTACAAAACCATATTCGTTAATTCTTGCATAAGATGCAAGTGAGTTAATCAGACCGATGTTCGGACCTTCAGGTGTTTCAATAGGACACATTCTTCCGTAATGTGTATAGTGAACATCTCGAACCTCGAAACCGGCACGATCTCTTGACAGACCACCCGGTCCTAATGCAGAAAGACGTCTTTTATGCGTAATTTCTGACAACGGGTTATTCTGATCCATGAACTGTGACAGCTGGGAACTTCCAAAGAATTCCTTAATCGCTGCCGTAACCGGTTTAATGTTAATCAGTGACTGCGGAGAAATACCGCTTAAGTCCTGTGTGGACATTCTTTCCCTGACAACTCTTTCCATTCTGGAAATACCGATTCTGAACTGGTTCTGTAACAGTTCGCCGACCGCTCTGATACGTCTGTTACCAAGGTGATCAATATCATCCTTTGTACCAACGCCGTATTCAAGGTGCATATTATAATTAATAGAAGCAATAATATCTTCTACAGTAATGTGCTTTGGAATCAGATCGGCAATGTTCTTGCAGATTGCTTCTTTGATTTCTTCAAGTGATTCATTTTCAGCTAAAATCTGGCTGAGTACAGGGAAGAATACAGCTTCTGTAACACCGAGTTCTCTTGCTTCTTCCTTTGAAATATCAACCCATTTTGTAATATCAACTGCCATGTTAGACAGCACTTTTACTCTCTTTGTTGTAATTGTACCGTCACTGTTTCTTAAATCTACATTTAAGAAGACTGCCGGAACCGCTGCATCCTGAATTGCCTGTGCTGTTTCTCTGTCAAGCTTATCGCCTGCCTGTGCAATGACATTGCCCTGTGTATCCACAACATCATCTGCAAGGATATGTCCTGAAAGTCTGCTCTTGAAAGAAAGCTTCTTATTAAACTTATATCTTCCCACCTTTGCAAGGTCATATCTTCTCGGATCAAAGAACATACCTGAAATCAGCGCTTCCGCACTATCTACAGATAACGGTTCACCCGGTCTTAACTTCTTATAAAGCTCTAAAATACCTTCCTGATAGTTTGTAGAAGTATCCTTCTCCATTGTAGCAAGAAGCTTTGGTTCTTCGCCGAAAATATCAATAATTTCAGCATTTGTTCCGAAACCGAGTGCACGAATCAGCACGGTTACAGGAACCTTTTTATTTCTATCTACTTTAACATAGAACACATCGTTGGCATCTGTTTCATACTCTAACCATGCACCACGGTTTGGGATAACCTGTGAGCTGTAAAGGAAAATCTTACCGTACTTATCCTTCTGGATATCGTAATAGATACCTGGTGAACGTACCAGCTGGCTGACGATAACTCGTTCTGCTCCGTTGATAACGAATGTTCCCGTCTTTGTCATAAGTGGAAGGTCGCCCATGAAAATTTCATGTTCGCTGATATCTTCACTTTCCTTATTGTGGAGTCTTACTCTTACCTTCAGAGGTGCTGCATATGTAGCATCTCTTTCCTTACATTCTTCAATAGAATACTTGACATCATCTTCGCATAAAGCAAAGTCAACAAATTCCAGACTCAATCTGCCATTGTAGTCTGCTATTGGAGAGATATCATCAAAAACTTCTTTTAACCCTTCATCCAGGAACCACTGATAAGAGTCCTTCTGAACTTCAATAAGGTTCGGCATTTCAAGAACTTCTTTCTGTCTTGAATAGCTCATTCTCATGCTCTTGCCTGCCTTGACCGGACGCATTCTGTTTTTCTCCATTGACGTTTCACCCCTTGTGTTTATTTTTATATAAAATCTGATATTTTTAATATGCAATGCAATAAAAAAGCATAAGCATACACAATAGTGCATTGTCCATAATAGCATACAGTCACTTGTCTGTCAAGCACTATACATGATAATTTTTACCAGTTTTCCTTTTTATTACATTTGCGCGCATAATTATGAATATTATAACATTTTCAGAATTGAAAGTAAATTCATTTTCACGAATTACACCGCTGCCGTACAGTATTTCTATAACGTAAAAAACCGGACTCCCGCAGGAATCCGGTTCTTAATTTTATATTGATACTGTTGTGGGTAAAATTACTTAAGAGTAACCTTAGCGCCTTCAGCTTCAAGCTTCTTCTGAATTTCTTCAGCTTCTTCCTTAGAAGCGCCTTCCTTAACAACCTTAGGTGCGCCATCAACAACTTCCTTAGCTTCCTTTAAGCCAAGACCTGTGATTTCACGAACAACCTTGATAACCTTAACCTTGTTAGCGCCAGCTTCTGTAAGTTCTACGTCGAATTCTGTCTTTTCTTCACCTGCTGCTGCGCCAGCACCTGCTGCTGCAACAACAACGCCTGCTGCTGCAGATACGCCGAATTCTTCTTCGCAAGCCTTAACTAAATCGTTTAATTCTAATACTGATAATCCCTTAATAACTTCAATGATTTCCTGTGTAGTCATTTATTTACTCTCCTTTTATATTATTGGGCTGCTGCCCGGACCGTCCATACGGTATCCGTACAGACTCTGTTCAACATTTCCATGGATACGTTTTGTATCCGGACACGGAAATTAAGCAACTTCTTCGTTCTTTTCAGCGATCTGCTTAATAACACGTGCAAAGTTTGTAATAGGTGACTGGATGCTTCCAAGGAACTTGCTGAGAAGTTCGTCTCTTGACGGAATAGAAGCAATTGTCTGAATGCCAGCTGCATCGTAGTATGTTCCTTCAACAACACCGCACTTTAATTCAAGAGCTTCGGCTGTCTTAGCGAAGTTGCTAAGGATTCTAGCCGGAGCTGTTGCATCTGTAGTGCAGATAGCAATTGCTGTAGGTCCTTCAAGCATATCTGTCATTGGCTCGAATTCTGTACCTGCGATAGCTCTCTTTACTAAAGTATTCTTATATACCTTGTAAACGACACCGGCTTCTCTTAACTGCTTACGAAGCTGTGTATCCTGCTCTACAGTTAAGCCACGGTAGTCAACTAAAACAACGCCCTGCGCGCCATTTAAGTGTCCTGAAATTTCGTCTACGATAGGTGCTTTAAGTTCTACCTTTGCCATGAATTTGTTACCTCCTGTTAGATTTGTATCCCACCAGAGGGATAAATTCTGCCCAATTCATAAAAAAGTCCTCCAAAGCACAAGACTTCAGAGGACGTAGATTCATGTCTTAATATACCGCAGACTGTCTGTCTGCCGCATTTCATAATCCTCGGTAGGCGAATAACCTTTAACCCCGGATGGGGACCTGCTGTCTTAGGCAAAATATTGCATTGTGTGATGTATCACACAAACAAATGATAGTATACTATCTTCATATATAGGTTGTCAACCGTTTTTTACAAATTAGCCAACATATTTTGCTGTGCTGACCTTAACACCAGGACCCATTGTAGAAGTAAGTACAACACTTCTTAAATACTGACCCTTTAATGTTGAAGGCTTTGCCTTAACGATTGCATCCATAATAGCCTGGAAGTTGTCCGCTAACTGGTCTTCAGTAAATGAAGCCTTACCAATTGGCACGTGAATGATATTTGTCTTATCAAGTCTGTATTCAATCTTACCAGCCTTGATATCATTAACAGCTTTTGTTACATCCATTGTAACTGTACCAGCCTTCGGGTTTGGCATTAAGCCCTTAGGACCGAGTACACGTCCCAGACGACCAACAACGCCCATCATGTCAGGTGTTGCAACAACAACATCAAAATCGAACCAGTTATCATTCTGAATCTTAGGAATCAGTTCCTCACCGCCTACGAAATCAGCGCCTGCTGCTTCAGCTTCTTCAGCCTTAGCACCCTTAGCGAAAACTAAAACCTTAACAGTCTTACCTGTTCCGTGTGGAAGAACAACTGCACCTCTGATCTGCTGATCAGCATGACGTCCATCACAACCTGTTCTGATATGAGCTTCAATTGTTTCGTCAAATTTTGCTACTGCAGACTTCTTTACAAGAGCAACTGCATCTGTAGCTTCATATAATGTTGCGCGGTCGATTAACTTAGCCGCTTCAACGTATTTCTTTCCTCTTTTCATTATCAAAAAACCTCCTAGTGGTAATATCGGAAGGGACTTGCTTTCCTCCCACATATATCAAATTAATATGAATCAATTAATCTTCTACAACGATTCCCATACTCTTTGCTGTTCCTTCTATCATAGACATAGCAGTCTCGATAGATGCAGCATTTAAGTCTGGCATCTTTAATTCAGCAATCTTCTTGATTTCTTCCTTAGAAATCTTTGCAACCTTTGTCTTGTTTGGTGTACCAGAACCTGACTTAATGTTGCAAGCCTTCTTTAAAAGAACTGCTGCCGGCGGAGTCTTTGTAATAAAGCTGAAACTTCTATCAGCATATACTGTGATAACAACCGGGATAATTAAATCTCCCTGATCTGCTGTCTTTGCATTGAACTGCTTTGTAAACTCTACAATGTTTACACCATGCTGACCAAGAGCTGGACCAACTGGTGGAGCCGGTGTAGCTTTGCCGGCAGGAATCTGTAATTTGATATAACCTGTTACTTTCTTTGCCATTTTAGGCACCTCCTAAATATTATGTGGTAATTGGCGAAAGATACGGCTGATTTAAATCTGCCGCTTCAATCTCCCACGCTTATGCCTCACTGCCTATATGCCCATAAGCAGCTGCTTAAGCTTTCTGTTACATAAGTTTTACGTCTGTAAAACCAATCTCAACCGGTGTTTCACGGCCGAACATTTCTACATTAATGGTCAGGCACTGCTTGCCGTCATTAATTGCTGTAATTTCCCCAACTGTATTCTCCCATGCTCCTGAAAGAATCATTACCTGGTCACCAACTTTACCAGCAAACTGGACAACCGGCTTTGGAGCCTCAGTTCCCGGAAGGGTAATTCCAAGTGATTTAATTTCAGCCGGAGTGAGCGGTACCGGTTTGGATCCCGGACCTACAAATCCTGTAACGCCTCGGGTGTTGCGGACAACATACCAGCTGTCATCGTTCATCACCATGTTAATGAGTACGTATCCAGGGAACATCTTCTTCTGGGCAGACTTTGTTGCACCGTTCTTTACTTCAACAACCGTTTCAAGCGGAACGATGACTTCGAGAACCTGGTCCTGAAGATTTCTGTTTTCAACTGTTTTTTCGATGTTTGCCTTTACCTTATTCTCATAACCGGAATAAGTGTGGACAACATACCATTTTGCTTCGTCCATCTAATCACCTTTTCCTTACTTCACCAAGAATTCGATACCAAAGCGGGCAATCAAGTCCACTACTGAAATGATTACACCGACTACAACGGATACAATCACAACCGCAGCAGTTTCCTTTGTAAGTGACTTCTGGTCAGGCCAGACAATTTTCTTGAACTCAGCCTTTAAACCTTTGAACCAGCTTTTTTTCTGTTTTTTTGTTTTAACAGTTTCACCCATAGCTTTTACCTCACTGCTCCAAATTACTTGGTTTCCTTGTGTAATGTGTGTGATTTACAGAACTTACAGTACTTCTTTGTTTCCATTCTGTCCGGATGAGTTTTCTTATCCTTCGTAGTGTTGTAATTACGCTGTTTACACTCTGTACATGCCAATGTTATCTTAACGCGCACAACTTCCACCTCCAATTTTCGTTAAATTTTTGTAGGTGTATGAGATTCTACACCAATTGGTTCTTTTTTAGGCATAAAAAAAGACCGCTTCCATAGCCGTTCTAGTTTATCATAGTAAACAGGCACTCGTCAATATCTTTTTTGACAAATTTTTTAATCCAAATCTTTAAATTTTCCTTAAAGAAACTGCGTGACATTCCGAATATATTAGTATATAATATTATCCAATCATTTTAGATAATTGCTTTTTTTACAAATGCCCCACATGGAAAACGGATTTTCTAACGGGACATTCAGCTTTTTTACGTAAAGCTGTCTATTATAGTTTTTGTAACTTCACAGCTTACCACTAATAACCACAATACACGAGATATAGATTATTGCAGACAAGGAGGTTCGTGACGATGATCAATTCGGTTTATAACTACTATGCCGCCCAGTACGGTCACAGAGAATATTCTAAATATGATACCCATTCAAAGGCCCAGCTCAAAAGCACCTTTGGCAGATTACAAAAAATCAACAGTCAGACTCCTTCTTATAAGATTGATTTTTCTGACGCGGCATTAAAATATGCTATTGATTTAAAAGAAAATGCACGGGAATTAAGCCAGATTGCAGATGAGCTTTCCGATGAATCCACAGATTCCATTACATACAAGCGTTCCGCAACATCCAGTTCGCCGCAGGTCATCGATGCCGAATATATCGGAGATTCTTGTGCGCAGGATTATGAACCGCTTGAAGTTACCGTTTCACAGCTTGCCTGTCCACAGACAAACACCGGCAACTTCTTACAGCCAAATTCCAAACCGTTTGCAGCGGGTGAATACTCATTTGACTTGCAGGTGCAGGATTTGACATATCAGTTTGAGTTCGGTGTAAACGATACTGACACCGTAACCGATACCCAGCAAAAGATTGCACGTCTGATTAACCAGGCTGATATCGGATTAAATGCGCAGCTTTTAGCGGATGGTCTTGGCAACTCTGCTATTTCCATCACATCTGATGCAACCGGCATCAGGGGAATTTCTCCGACAATTTTCCATATCCAGTCCCAGAATTCCTCAGATGCTTCCGATTCCAATACCGAACTGGTATCTACACTGGGTCTGGACCGCGTGACACAGTATCCGGCAAATGCTGTATATTCTGTAAACGGAACAACTGCCACCTCTGTTTCAAATGAGGTGACAATTGATAATAATTATGTACTGACCTTTTTTGATACAACCGGCAAAGCGCCTGTCACCATCAGCATGAATACCGACACCGATGCAATTGCCGACAGTATCGGCGAATTAATCGGCGGCTATAACAACTTGATTTCGGTAACAGCCAATGATGCCAACGAACATTTTGAAGGAAATGAAAAGTTAAAAAAGGACTTTGCAGGCATTGCAAAATCTTACAACCACCTTTTAAATGAAAACGGGTTAAGCGTTACCGATAATGGTACGATTGCCGTTGACCGTGATGCCATTATTTCTGCCGCAGATAACGGCACATTAGGCGACATTTTTTCAGGTCTGAATGCCTTTAAACAGGCTGTTCAGAAAAAAGCGGAAGACATTTCACTCAATCCTATGGATTATGTCAACAATAAGATTATCGCCTATAAAAACCCGCTCCGCCCGACAAATGACCCCTATAATTTATCCGCCTATACCGGCATGATTTTTGACGGTTATCTGTAACCCCGTTACTATCAATTAATGCAGAGGCATAAAGAATAAATTTATTATCATTGTACGGCTTCAATCCGGTATGGTTGATACACCAAAAGGGACAGAAAAGTAAGCTTGTGTCATGTGACCTGCTGATCTTTTCTGTCCCTTTTTATCATTAATATTGTCCCGTTTCTAACATTTCCTGAATTGCTTCACCGTCCACCTGACCATTTTCAAGCTTTGGCAGATTCTGCTTTAATACAATGACTTTCTGGATTTCCCAGCGATATCCTTTCTTTTCATTGTATTTGTCAATCTTTTTCTTCATGCGGTCTGCTGTCATCTCTTTATCAATCGGTACGATTACAATGGTGAGCTTGTCCCCGTCCATTGTCAGATAGCTTTCCGCAACACCGTGAATTGCCGTAATTTCCTCATTAATTACCCGGCGGCAGATTTTTTCACCGGTTGGCAGCTGCAGTACGCCCGGATTTCTCTTTGTAATTACCAGTCTGCCATGGCAGTTCATCCTGCCGTAATCACCGGTATGGAACATACCATCTTTTAAAACTTCTTTTGTCGTCTGTTCATCTTTGTCGTACTCTTTCATTACACAGTGCCCGCCGACTAAAATTTCTCCGTCTGCACCTAACTGTACTGCCTCATCATCATATAATTCATATGAGCCGTCCATTTCACGGTTCACCGCAATGCCACCGCTGCACTCTGCCATGCCATATATTGTATACACGTTGTAATTCCGGTCTTTTAAATTTTCAAATAACTTATAGCTGCTCGGTGCGCCGCCGATTACAATGGTACGCAGTTCCGGATTAAATGCCTTGATTCTCTTTAAATATTCAATCATCGACGGTGTACCCGGCAGAATCGTTGTCTTGTAATAATAGGTTTCAGCATCAATATGACGCAGTCCACGTCCGACACATACACACGCGCCGTTTGCCAGCGGCCACAACAGACTGTAAACCAGTCCGAAAATATGAAACAGCATAGTCTGTGCCAGCACTCTGTCATGCTCGCTGCAATAGCAGTGATGATTCATTGCATTCACCGTATACATCAGATTCTGTGTGGTCAGCACAACCGCTTTATCAGATTCTTTATCTGTTGCCGTAAATACCAATACGTTTCCTTCCGGTGTCTGCGGATTATATTCTCCCTCAACATCATCTTTTTCTGCCCCCGGTATCATGATGGCATGACTGTCTGCAAGGATGTACTGATTGGTAGAAGATAAAATGTAATCCACCCCTACTTTTTCCAGCAGGCTTTCCCGTTCCTTATGCGGCAGAAAGGAGTCCACCAGCACAACATCTTTTCCCGCCAGAATAATACCAAATAAATTGACAATCCACCGGTATGATGACGGTCCGTAAAGTGCAACCCGCTTCCCCTCAAAATGCTGCAAATGAATTGCCTTATTGGTCACATCCCGAAACAGCTTTTCATAGCTTCCTGCAAATGTATCATATAAAACGGCTGTTTTCCCGGCATATTTTTCTGCGCTTTCTTTTAACAGCCCGTAAATCGAATTCGTATCCTGCATAATCCGTCCTCCGACAATGTATTTTTATCACATACCTTTATGTGATGTTGGGGGCATAAACCCAAAACTATGAGCAAGCTCATGTGGATTTAGACTTTTTGACCCTGATATCATTTGTGTTTTATTATAACACTTATTAAAGGTTCTTGTAAATTATTCTGTCAAAAGCTTTACAAATCGTTCCGCTACTTTATTCCATGTAAATTCTTTCTGATACATTTCATACGCTTTATCCACAAGGTCTTTACGCCTGCCGCGGTTTATCAACAATTCTTCTGCCATATCACATGCCTGTTGTGGATTTGCCGGTGAATACAAAACAACCGGGCAGTCCGTATCAAGGATATGCTGTCCTGTTCCGAAGACTTTTTTTCTATAAGGGCTTTCATCAGTCAGAACCGCTGTATGGTTTGCCATGCCCGCAAACACACGGTCATGGATTCCCATTTTAAAAAACGGGGACGAATCTGCCATCACGGCGCTTCCCGCAATTTTGTCAAATGAACGGTCAAATGCAACAGGCCGCTCCAATTGCACATTTTGCGCACCGGCATATGCGTACTGCTCCCACCAGTCGCCTACAATTCTTACCGGGATTTTTGCCTTTATGAGTGCCGTTACCAGCTGTTCCCGGTAAGCATTGCGCAGATACATTTCCACCGGATAATACCTGTTCATCAACAGTGCAAATTCTTCTTTTGAAATCTGTCTGCCTTCTTCCTCTAAAACGGCTCTCAATGCGCGTTCCACCGATAAATCCGGCTCTGCCTGAATCCGCTCAATCATTTGCAGCATTTCTTTCTGCGCCTGCGTATCCTGACTGCGAATCTGCTCCAGATAGACTTCCGGTCTGCGGTATGTTCCCATAAATAATACATTTTCCTGCTTCTGCTCAAAAGTTTTTCCGATAACCGCTTCATTGGCACCAAGCGAAAGCATATGCGTACCCTGAATATGCGGATAATGCTTCCGTACATAAGCGGCGTGTTCTTCATCGACTAACAGGACATGATATCGCTGTAACGGACATTGCAACGTTGCATGATGGTACAGCGGATTGTCTAAAATGTAGTTAAAAAACGGTGCCTGAATGGTGTCCAGATAATAGGTGGCATCATCACACATCAGCCGCGGCAGCTTGGAATTAAAGTCAATGACTGCCGCATATTCTTTTCCGATATAGCGCTCCAGCACGGCTGCTGCCTGCGGCGAAATCTCTCCCGCCGTATCTTTTGCCGGCACTGCCTGCTCATGCATTTCTCCAGCGATGCCGTCTTCCGGGATTTCGCACATTTCGCAAATATATCCCGCTTTTTCAAGTGCATCTGCCAGCTGCGCCGCAAAAAATCCGGCGCTGTGGTAGCATAACTGTCGGGTTGTAAAAAGTAGGATTTTGTTAGAATTCAATCCATTATAATAATTTTTCAACATCATTCATAAAATCCTCAAGCAGATATTTTTTCCCCTTTGAAAGTTTGTCTGTAGTAAATTCTATCATTTCTTCATCACTGATATAATTAGAAATGTTGCTAATTGGTATATTCATTAGTACTAACACATCCTGTAACGGATTTTCTTTAAGTAAAAATCTAAAAAGCCATTTTCGTATATTCCCCGGCGAAAATTTTTTATAGAACTCATCTTGTGTATTAATATTTTTGATAAATTCCAAAATCCCATTGATTCCACTTTCCGGTAGCGAACAATATAAGTTTTTTCATTTATCCATACTCTCCAACGTTTTTCGTACATCCTCAGTTTTAACATCCTGCATTTTAAAATAAATTATCTTTTGTTCCTCTATTCCCATTTCTTTAAGGTTTTCCTTAACCATTTCACATATTTTTTCATTCAAAATACCTATGTACACTATATCGTAATCCATGGTCACAATCTTCTCAGGTGCCATAACTTCTGGATATTTTTTATTAATTTGCTGATAATCTCTATCAACAATTCCAACTATTTCCGACGATAATTTCTCATGCAAAATATTGTAAATAGTCAGTCCATAATTTCCCGCCCCATATATTACAACTTTTTTCCTTCGGAATTGTTCATAAAAAGAAGATACTTGTATAAAAGTATCTGTGCTCTTTAATTGTAAAATGAATGTCATATATGCTTGTAACTGCTTTTCCCACTGTACACGCACACTCTCTGGAACAGAGATTTTGAGCATACTTTTATATAGTGCTGCAATACTTTCCACAGAAACATTTCTTCTCATAAGGGAGTTATTTCTCTGAATATAATGATATGGCATTATATCTATATTACGTATAGTCTTAGCCTCAGCAATGGATGAATATGAAAAAGCAGCGTCATCACCAATGGTAATTTCATTTTCGATATTCTTTGAAACTCTTTTAAGCAGGCTGGCTTTTATTAATTTACATACCAAATTAGGTAATATTCCAAATTCAAAAAAAGTATCACCACACAACATTTTAGATATTATGTTTTCTATTTGATTACCTTCATATTGCCCTGGATCTATTTGATTTATTTTATCTATTACTTTATATCCATAATCTTCCTGTAATCCATACATTAGAATATCTTCAAAATCAGATTCTTTTATTAGAATTTCAAATGTATTTTTTTCAATCCAGTCATCGCCATCCACTAACGTAATATATTCTCCTGTTGCCTTCATTATTCCGGTTTTTCTTGCTGCAACAGGTCCTGCATGTTCCTGATGTATTACCCGTATCCTTGTATCTTCTTTTTGATATTGCCTGCATATTGTTAGACTGTTATCCGTCGATCCATCATCAACTAGAATTATTTGTAGATTATTATATGTTTGATTACATATACTATTAATACATTCTTTCAAATATAGTTCAACATTATATATAGGAACGATTACACTTATACATGGATTATTTTTCATATTCAATTTCCTCATCCTGAAGCCATTTATTAAATACTTCATTTATATCTAATCTAGAAATAAATTCAAATAATTTCATATTAATATGTGATAATCCATTTATTTCATCTTGCTCAGATATATATTCATATAAATTAAATTTTTTTATTTTCCTAATTTTTGTAACCACATATTGAGCATTTCGATCTGCATTTGAGTTACACTCTATGTGAACTTCTGCAATATTTTTCAATTGTTGAGTTATGTTAATTGCATTTTCATCGTTCCAAATCAAAAAATCCCCTTGAGAATTATAATCCAGATTCCATTGATGTAATCCACAATATCCATTATTTATTCCCTCTGCACGATTATGTTTCATATATATCACACCATCATTCTTTAAAACAGTTAGTAATTCAAGAATTGATTTATAAGGATCTATACAATGGTCTAGTGCATTATTTATTATTACAGAATCCATACTCCCTTCACTATAATACTGTGCAGCGTATTCAAACATACCAAATTGGCATTTGTCTAATTCACCTTTAGCATATCTTTCATTTATTTTATTATAAAAAAATGAAAGAGGATCAACTCTGATAATTCGTACATTTTTTCCATTCGAGAGAAGATTTCCAAATCTAGGTGCTAGACCACAACCAATATCCATAATTGATGGATCATCTAGTGATTCTATATATTTTTCATAATCGTCAAATTCCTTCAGACTTTCATTATTAAACTTTTTATTCTTACATCGATATTCATAATTTGAATGATTAATTCCTGTCGATTTTGCCACATCATTAATCCAAAATTTAACTTCAGACATTAAATTGTCCACCCAAATTTCAGATTGTTTAAAATAATCGATATTCCATATATATCTCATATTTTTTTCTTTATCATCTAAAATTCTATTTTCAAAAATTTCTCGAATATCCTTATATCTGCTATATTGTACCCCTGTATTAAATCCTACTATCTTTTTCTCTATTTCTTCACAAATACTATCGTCTTTTACCATAATAAATATTTGATCAACTTCCTTTTTATCACATAATATACAAACTTCATTAGGAGATAACACTTCTTTTCCATTTAATAATGTCCCCTGTTTTAATTGATTAGAATCACAATAACCTGTGATATTATAATCTCTTTCTATCATCTCTTTAAGATACTTACTTGCCCCATAATTTCCAGTTCCCCATAATATTACATTTTGTTTTTTCATATATATTTTCTCCTCGTTAATAACTTATATTAATCACTATTTACTGCCCTTTTATAAATTTTATCGAATTTTGAAACTGCTAATTCATTCTGCTGTTTCATGCTCTCATTCATCCAGCCTCCATTAAAATGATGTATTGTGTATGTATCATCAGATAGTTCTATTTTTCCAGACATATAATCATAAGAGTGAAAATAGTCATATGTATAAATATTAATTCCTTTTACATGCTGATTAGTACCATTCAACAAATACCCATGTTTAATTGCAACTTTTGTATCATAATACCCACAAGTATTTAAATTTATTGTTCCATCCGAATTAATAAATGATATTTTTTTTCTTTCATCCAAAAACATTTTTATAGCGTCACTACCTTTTACACTGCCACTGCAGCCCCCAAAATTAATTGTCTGCCACTTTTCCACACCACAAAAAGCACTTTGATATAATAAATCATCCAAGCTTCGCACTACCTCAACATCAGTATCCATATAAATTCCACCATAATTATATAATATATCTAATCTAGCATAATCTGGTACAAATCCATATTTTTTATTTTCATAAGCCATTTTCATATACTTATTTTTTCCAATATCATAATTTGACTCATTCCACTGAACTATTTCGTAATCCGGACAATATTTTTTCCAGCTGTCAATACATAATTGCAAATTTCTAGGGATTTCTTTTCCTCCCAGCCACATATAATGTATTTTTTTAGGAATCATCTGTTTTCGATATTCTTTTATAATACCACAAACATCTTGTTTATGAAAATTCATTAAACACATCATTGGGATAATATATCCAATTCTATCAGCCAGCAGTTCTATATGATCTAATTGTTCTATGACTTCTGAATAACGACTAATTGTCATTAAAATCACTATATTCTCATTCGCAAGATTTTGAAAATATACTGGTCCATAAACTGTTAGTTTCTTTTCATATAATGCTATATCTTTATCCCACTTTCTTTTATCGTTATCTATGTAACATAGAACTGAATCTAATAGGTCATATTGTCTAATAATTGCTGGTACTGTAACCGTTCCTATAACACCGGCTCCAAAAATAACAATTTTTTGTTTTCTTTCTTTAATCTCTTGTACCATTTTATCAAACGAACAACATTTAATTATCATAATAGTTTCCCTTTTCTGCATGTGTTATATACTGTTATGACTCAAATTTAAGTATATGCTTTTAAGACTTCTTTACAATATTCAATAAGAACATATCAGCACTCAATATAAGAAACAGGCATATCAAAAATTATTTTATCACTTTCAATACCAAGTGCAACAAGATCTTCTTTAATCTTTGTAGCCGTTATACTGCTAGAAACTGCAATGAGCAATATATCAAATTTCATTTCTTTAAGACTATCCTTTGCAGTAATTTTGTAATACGGTGACTGAACATTACTATTGCTGTCTACCCACCCCACAAGTTCTATATCTGTATACATTCTTAATTGTCTGTAATAATCTCTTCCAACCTTTCCTGCTCCATACAAAACCACTCTTTTTGCATGCAGACTGTCTTCTTTAGAATATTTATAAACAGGAAAATCAAGTCCCGATGCTGAGGAAACACCCTGCATAAGCCTTCTCATGAAAAAAACATCTATTGTTTTTTTCATTTCCTTACCACATCCAATCTCAGTGAATACTTTGCAAAGACAATCATAAAGCTCATATTGCTTTACAATTGTACTAATATCAGAGTTATTACTTAATGAACCTTCCCTAATTGTATAATGATAAAATGCATCATTGATATTTGCAAAAGAGTCACAATATTTCATAGCAAAACAAAGACAGATCAAATCCTCTCCATAAGACTGTGCGTCAGCGACATTACAATATGATCTTTTAATTAATTCTTTTTTAAATAACTTTGACCAGATACTTGGTGAAATATGATCAATCCCTTCACTATCAAAAACATATTTATTATATATATTTTTCAAGTTATCTATATGTATTTTTTGTTCCCTACCTGCGCAGAAAATTTCATTACAATCATTCTTCTTAAAACCTGAATTAACAAAATCAACATCATATTCAATCAGCTTATTATAAAGTTTTAAAAACATGTCACATTCAACATAATCATCGCCATCAACAAAACCAATATAATTTCCAATCGCTCTATTAAGCCCCGCCTTCCTTGCTGAAACTAAACCACCATTTATCTGATGTATTACCTCTATTCTAGAATCTATACTAGCATAATCATCACATATTTTCGGTGATTTATCGTTTGAACCATCATCTACTAAAATTATTTGAAGATTTCTATAAGTCTGATTTATTATACTTTTTATACATCTATCTAAATAAGCATCAACATTGTAAATTGGTACAATGACCGTAATCAGATCCTCTTTATAAGGCAAATCAACCCCTATTGAAACATCATTTTTCATAACCCTTTCTCCATCTATAATTGTATTCCAAATAACCGAAAGAAAAAAACGAATAATTCTAATTGTTAAGAAACCACATAATCAATAAAATCTTGCAAGCTCAAATTACCTTCCTTAATCATCTCGCCTTTACTTTCTAACTTCTCCTTTGTATTCTGATTCAAAAAAGAAAGGTAATGTTTTTTCACCTCATCATTTTCTATTGAATACATAATAGAACCTGTTGTAGTAATTGCATAAATAACATTATCTATTTCAATTGCCTTCTTTATCCCCTCTACTCCATTGCCTAGATAAGATATATTCTTTGTATTTTTATCAACTTTTACAATATTTCCTTCACTTCTCTGCCAATAGCTGAAAATATATACTTCATCTTCATGGTTTATCACATTATGTGATAAACAGTTCTTTAAACCTTCTATTTCAAAAGCTTCCCTTCCCTTCTTATACCAATAAAAATTATGCTCTGTGTATGGCTCAATAATGAATGTATCTTTATCACAAATAGCCCATCTAAAAGACTCAAATGGCATATCCACATCAATTAACTCATATGTTCCATCTTTCATCGAATATTTTAAAACGTCCTTTGAAGAACAACATGCTGCATAAATATACTCTCCCTCACAACTCACACACTGAAAATACCCTGTACCAATTACTCTATTACGTTTTTCATCAAGCTTAAGTAAAGGCTCTTGAACATATTCCATTTCATTATTTTCTAAATTTAATTTTATTATTGCTGGATATGCACACGCTATAAGAAAAAGATTTTCTCCATAGACTACTGCCTGCGCAAACTTGTGTTCTTTAACATACATTGGATTTTCAAGAACCCCATCATAATCAAGTTCAATTGCTGAAAATTCTTGTTTTTTGATATCATAAGTCCATATTTTTTCAGCACTTCTCGGAACAAAGATAAGCTTATTATTATACCCAAAAACATTGCTAAATAAATTGGTTTTTTCATCTATACTTACTGGGATTTCCGCAATATACTCAATTGTCCATGTATCCATTGATATCTTTATCAATGCATTACTTCCTGATGAAACACCCCAAATTGTGTTCTGAACAACTGTAAATGCTTCTATTCCACCTTCTACTATTCCAAATTTTTTATTATTCATTTTCATTATCCACCTATCTGTAAAAATCACCAATATAGTTATGAAACCTAACTCCTACTTTTGCCTTAAAATCTATTGTTCTTGCAAATACTTTATTTACATACTGTTATCAGTTTTTCGACCTTCTTCAAATATATTTTTTTCTTTTCTTCATCTTCAATTAATTCATTTCTAAATGCTAAATTAATCACTTTATTTTCAAATACAACTAATTTATATTCATCCTCAAATTCAAAACACTCAAAAGCTAATAGTCCTTGCTCATAACCACATTTCTTATAAATGTATTTGTAATCAGGATTATATATTTCAGATCTTTGATACTTAACAAATTGTGTTTCATTAGATTTGTAATCTGTATTATCCATTAGGCAAATAACTACATTTGAAAGCTCCATTAAAGAAAACAAATTATTGACTGTCTTAGGCTCTACGCCTTGCTTTGTGATTAAAAAAGGAATATGATAGAGATCTTCATGCAAGAAAAGCTGAACACTTTTTACGTTTTCAATCGTTTCCCCCTCTTGCATAATATAACCACCATGGTCTGCATACAAAACCATTCTTCCATTAAAACACTTAAGCAAAGAAAATATTGAATCATCTAAATACTGGATAGCCTTATCATGCTGAGTTTCGTAATCGATTTTCACTCTTCCTCCATTCATTGGTAAGACATCAAATACCATATTGGTTCCTGTAGCAATCATCCTGTCGTCTGCGTATGGACTTGGATATGAAAAATGGCTTTCAAATAAAACATGCACATAAAACAATCCATTATCCTCATCCACCGCATCTATAATAAAATTCCATAGCTTTTCTGTTGCCGTCTGGAAACTTTTTTGATGCTTAATATGAGACGAACTTACAAATTCTATTCCATCTGTATAAAAATGAATCGCCCTACCACTCTTGATGGCGTGTCTTATAAATCTACATTCCATTTCTTCCAGCTTATCTTTCTTATAATATGCAGTACTCATGTCATTGTTTTCGCCATAAACAGGAATAAGACTTTCAAAAGTTGTGCTAGATACTGACCTTGCATTGTCATAACAAACGGATTTGTTTCTTATCTCCAAAAAATTACACAGTTCTGAATGTAAAGAATCCCTGCATCTCATACCATCAACACAAAACATCAGAACATTATTATCATTTATTGCTTTCATTGCCTTCATCTCATCTTCTATTATTAAATTAAGATCCATAAGCAATTGTTCAGCCAGCTTACTTTTATTGATTTTTACATATTGTTCAGCATATTTTCTTGCCAAAATGTAATCATGAATTTTTATTAACTCGGAAATTATCTCAAAACAAATTTCACCAGACTTTTGATTATATTCGCAAATAAGTTTATTTAACTTTTGATATTTGCCATAGGGATGAAGACTTGTATAATATTCCTCGCTAAGAACTATCCCATTCTCACTTAACATTTCGTATATATCAAAATAATCTACTGAACTATTATTTTTTTTGATTTCTTCCTTTATTTCATTTCTGTACTTGTATGAAGAAATAATTATTCCATCTATCTTACAAGATGTAATATCTGATTTTCCAATAAACTTATATCCAGATTCCTCTGTAACATTCTTATTTTGCGAATCAATTATGATATTCACCTTTCTTAATTCACTTATAAAATCAGACATAAGCATCTTTGTATGTACACCATTTCCCCATATAGCTACCTTAGAATGCACTTCCATAAAATGAACCAGACCATTTCTAATTTTTTCAGTAATTGAATCAAACATAAGTGAATCATCTATTTTATATTTCGTTAAAAGCTTTTTATGATCTGCTACCAGTCTTTCTCTCATGCAAATGCCTCCATCAAAAAAATTCTATATACTAAACAATAAATAATTATCACACTTCTTATTTAAAAGAATTTCCACTATCGCCTTATGATGAATTTGTGATAATGAAACTATTACTAAATCACCATCCTCAAAGTTTACCTCATCAATAGATAATATCTCTCTTCCGTTAAAACTATCTTTACTACTATTTTTATTTGTCACTACACACTTATAATCAAAACCCTTGTAATCAAGCACCTTTGCAACCTCTGTCGCCATAAAGCCGGCACCATACACATAAATTGCTTTTGCCTGATACATTTTTTTCTCTTCTTCCTTGCTGAATTTATCAATACATACTGGTATCTGCTTCACAATATGATTGTAAAAATATTTCGCTGAAGGCCATTTGTCAAGAATCGGTGTAGCTCCTTTATATTCCCTGAGCTGCTGGTACATATCAAGTATTTCTCTATGCCTAAGTCTAAAATATTTCTCAATTCCACAATTAATCTCATTTGAAAAACCATACCCGTTCCAAAGCCGCATTTCCTCCACAAAAAGCACTATAAGAGACTCTAAGTAGTGAATTTTTACTTTCGATGTTATCTGGCTATTCTCCCTTACTCTTCTTCTATATAATATATCTGAAATGCACATTGCTCTTTTTGCTGCCATATAAAGATGGAACTCACTTCCATCTGCATATCTCAACCCCTCTACATAATACAGTTCCTTTTCTCTTAACAAAGTTCCTTTATAACAATGCAAACACGCAGACCATCTAACAGTTTCACCTGCATCGAATAATTTAATAAATAAATCTGTACCATTTAGTATCTGATTGCAAAGTTTCGTTCTTTTGTAGTCATTCTCTCCTGCAAATTTTCTACCATCCACATTATCATAAAATACTTCTGCCGAAAACTCCAACAAATCCAAATTTTCTTTCTTGCAAAGTCTATACATTTTATAAAGGGCATCATCCTTTAAAACATCATCACCATCCATAATATATATATACTCACCTGTTGATACCTTTAATCCCACATTTCTTGAAGATGTAATTCCCCTATTAACTTCGTTTCGAATAACCTTAACTCTTTCATCCCTACTAGCATAATCCATACATATATCATATGATCTGTCATATGAAGTATCATCTACCAAAATTAGTTCAATTGATATTCTATCCTCTTTTAAAATACTCTCTATACAATCAGCAATATAATTCTCGATATTATAAACCGTAACAATCACTGACATATCTATTTTCTGCACAATCAACTCCTCCTTATTCACATACTACATAACAGCACATATCTCACGCCTATATAATACATCAAAGTATCATATTCTAACCAAGCAGTAACTTGTATCCTAGTATAATCTTTTTTGATGAAAATCCATAATCATTTAACTTTTCCACTATATCATAGTAATCATAAGTTGCAACAAGAATAACCTTGTCCTTATACATAGAAAGAATGTCTGGTTTTTCAACAACAACTCCCATAAATTCACTTCCTGCCTTGTTATTATCAACAATCATAACTGGATTTAAATCATTGGCAGAAATAAGCTTTCTCGCAGTTTCCCCAGCACCAAATACAATAAGTGAATTTTCATTAGATACTTTCTTCAAGCGCTTAATTTCCAATTCTCTATTATAATTTCTTGTCTTCTTTATTGCATATGTCATCTTATATGGATATATAATATAATCTTCACCGACACGACAATTTTTGTTGCGTAAAACATACTCAACCTCTGTTGTAAGCCTATCAAATAATACAAAGTATCCCTCTTCTAAATATGCTTCTAGATCCTCACATCTGCTTGTGAGCTCAATATCTACACTATAAGTATTCAAAATATCTATAAACGTATGTGCATCTGAAAGAGCATACAACAAAATGCTTTTTCCATGAGATGATTGCTTCACGATTTCGTCAATTACCACATTTAAATATCTATAATCCCAGTCACTTGGATATACTCCTGCTAAACCATTGATATCACATTCGCTGCAATACTCCGTCTTGCACCTATTTCCACTTAACATGCTTTCTCTGTATTCGTTATATTTTTCTCCAGCAAAAGCCTTCATAATACTTTCCTTACTAACATCACCTAAAGTTTCATTACCATACACATCCTGACAGCATCTGCTAATCTTTCCATCCGGTCTTATTACCATCTGAACAAAAGGTAACAAACAAGGAGAATTATACAAACTTTTTTTATTGTTATTAGGTGATAATCCACCTCTATTTAAAAGTACTTGGTTCTTCTTTCTTACCTCTACAACTACCTGACAATTCTTCTCATCAATTTTCTCTTCTATCAATGCTTTTACGCTTGGATAAAGTTCTAAATTATCATCATAATTATTGATTCTTAGATAATCCAAATGTGCTATAAGCTTTTTGTAACCTTCCATATTTAATAAAAGTCCATTCGTAAACAGCGAATGATACGCATTAGGCAAATGCTTTTTCCCATACTCAATAAACTCAAAGATCCTATCATCAAGTAAAGGTTCGCAATTTGAGAAATAGCTTATTCGTCCCGAATAATTCATCTCTTCAAGTTCCCCGATAATCTTCTCAAACAATTTTCTATCCATCTTTGTAACATGTCTAATATCTTGTTTCACATTTGCCGGACAAAATGAACAATCGTTATTACATCTATTTATCGTTTCAATCTCCACAGCATACAAATGACTACTATTTTCCCCCAAGTTATTAAGCATCTTTGTAAGAATCAATTCATGATTTTTATCATATTTTATTGACTCCTCAACATTAGTTATGTAATCTGCACTATCCCAATAATTTACTAACATACCACACATCCTCCTATGTGAATACTTTTATATTAAAATACTAAAAATCTAAACTTCTAATTTCTTAACCGCACGAATCACTTCATATATCTTTTCTTTTATTTCCTCATCTCCAAGATATTTCTCATGTGTAAAAATATTGACTCTATCCTTACATTTTAAGTCTGCAACCACCCTAGAAATATCTTTATCTATAATATTTTCTATTCTAATATCTGTATTATAATAAGTAATACCTATCTCTTGATCAAAAAAAGAACCACATTTCTTTATTTTCTTAACCTTATCTATCTCCAACCCATAACTTTTCCGATCATCATCTGCACTAAATAGTCCTTTTATCCCTTCACTTTTTAGTCCCTTTACAACATCTTCATTTCCCGAAAAAAAATGCAAACGTATATTATCTTCAAGCTTTTGTATACCAGTAATTCTGACTATCTGCTGCCTAAATTGCTGATATTCTTTTTTTATTTGTTCATATGTTGCATCATTGTAATTTGAATCATCTGTATAACAATGATATCCATAAGAAATCCAATCACTATTTTTCATAAATTCTTCTTTATAGCAATCTGTAAAATCTTCAAGCGTATAACCACCACGCTCATACATACAATATAAAGAAAAGTTCACATCAAATTTCTCATGTATATCTTTAAGAGCACTAAAGAAAATCGAATCAAATATAGATGTGCATTTGTTTTTATTAAGTGATAAATATTTCAAAGAGCCAAAAACATCATCTATTGAAAAATGTATAATCAAGCTTTATCTCCCTTCAGATTATCACAAATTCTCTGTTTCATTATATAAGCCATAGATTCTTTTACCCAATGTGAACCATCCTTACATTCTCTATCTCTAATATCTAAATAAGAATATTCATTCTCTGTTTCAACCATACCTAACGTCAAATATGCATGTGCATTTATGCAATATGGGCTCTCACATCCATAGCCAATTGCCTCTATATCGATTGGTTTAAAGATGTTTTCATAAATATTTGCCACATTTTTATTTTGAGGACAATAATATGCACTCCCTGTATCAAGATGCAACAAAAATGTTCCCTTTCCTGCTATGCAATAGCCTTCCTGCTTCTCCCTTTTTTTGAGTTTATATGTAAACATATCCGAATCAAATACACTCCAAGTCTCATCATATTCTTTTTCGGATAATCCAGTGAGTAATGGCAAAGACTCCTCTCTCTCATCTCTTGCCACCGTTAAATGTGGTAATGCTCCGAACTCTCTAATTGAATATTCCTTAATCTCATCGATTAGTGGAATCAAATCATCATACGGAACCATCTCTACCGAAACAGATGCACCACATCTTCTCATCCTATTCACATTATTAGAAAAAAGGGACAAAAGACCCTTCTTTTTTAATTCTATATAATGAAAGGAACATTTAAAAAACAAATGATCTACATATTCATTTTTTAACAGTTTATCAATTTCTGGCATTACTAAAGCATTCGTAATGATTGAAATATAATGTCCCTCATTAAGAAGCTCCTTGATAATTGGAACTAATTCTCTACATAAAAATGTCTCACCTGTTCCACACAAATTGATAAACGCTGTACCTCCTATTCTTTTTCTCGACAAAGCTTTTCTAATAAATTCCGGAGAATGATACATAATTTCTTTTTTATGAAAACCATTATTTTGACCAACGTAACAATATTCACACTGAAGATTACAAAAGTCTATCGGAACCGATATAGTAATAAAACACTTTATCAAATTGTAATTTATATCTTCATCTATATTCTGCATTGTTTCATCATAAAGTCCAATTTGCTCTTTCTCATACAATGGCATATATTCCTTAAGGAACTCATTGATATGTAAAACCACTACCTTTCTAGCCGATAGTTTCTCTTTTACGGTACTAAGAACCTCTTGTGATTGTACTGCAACTAAAACTACCATATCTTCCTTGATATGTATATCTGCAGGGTTCTGACATACAAAACTCTTATCACCAATTCCAATCTTTTTACCCCATTTATTCTTATCCGAATCAACAACAGTACAAATGTTTATTTGGGGATTTATCATATATGATATGCTTTTTAAATACTTTCCCGCTCCCCATATTACAAAGCTATATTTTTTATATTTTTCCATCAAATACACATCATACCTCTTTTCCGAAAATGCATTCTTCTAAAGCTAAAAACCCCTGCTCTAAACTACTAATTCTATGCTCTGATTGCTCTTCTATGTGAATTTTGTTTTTATTAAATATACCCTTAAGTTTTTCAACTATATCTGTCTTATCTTTTATTGTCCTGATATATGGCAGATCCTCAATAAAACGATAGACGCCAGAAACCTTGCCACTTAGATTATCAAATGCAACACATGGAATTCCAGCAACCGCACATAAAAGCATACAATGAAGCCTATCTGTTATTACCAGCTCACAGTTCATAAGTTCAGAAATTTTATTTTCCACAATCGCATTTACACCTTTTGAATTGACCAAATAATCACTTATCATTGTAATCTCCACAAAATCTTCTTTACGCATTGAGAAAAAATCATAGATATTTTTTTTATCCTTGTCTGAAAGAACACACTCTGAATCATTTCTAAAACAAAAGCCTATTTTTTCACCCTTTATAGAAACAGCCTTTGGCTTTAAGTATAAAACTAGATCTGGGACTAATATACACTTAATGTTACTAGCAAATATTTCTTTTGCAAGCTCAAAAGATTTCGTTTCTCTAAGGCATACCGTAAGTTTGTCAGCCTTGTTATATATTTCTTTTGTGATCTCAAGCTGCTGTTTTCCATAAATATTTTCTGAAAAATATAAAGTCTGTGGAAGGATAATTATCTTGTTATGCTGAAAATTTTTTATTATTTTGCGGACACTATTCTCACCATAATCTAGCCATAATGAACCAAGGTATCCACCTCCAGAAATAAGGATGATGGCATTTTCATTAATATACTTCTTTAAATATTCCGTTCCATCCTGGCATATCACTGCTGGAATTTCTTTTATTCTAAATTCCTTTGCTTTGTCCTTAAGAAATCTTTTTGTCGCATAGGTAATAGCATAATCTCCTATATTACTAAAACAATGGGTATTAACCAAATAGATTTCTTTCCCTCCATCAGTTTCTTCACAATTACTATTAATCCAATATTCGCTATATAAAAGATAATTATCAATTTCCTTTCTGGAAAGTTCACTGATTATTTCTTTCGCATATTTTACTGTAGAAATCACAACTTGAAGTGTATTAGCAACTTCCAAATACCTCTCTAAAGAAATGACTTCTATTCCCATCCAAATTGATCCAACTAAAGACTTATTATTGTCGATAATATATGCAACTTTTTCAGAACCAATCTCATTGATAAACCATTTCCCTATAAGTCCCAAACCAAAAACCACTATTTTGTCTTCTTTTTTTACCAATTCAATCACTTCCTTTATTTTTTCATAATCTGTAAATTCTTTATTTTCACATATCCAATAAAGTTTTTTCCAGACATTTTTTCAATCAAAAACGCAGGTTTTTTGTCGTATTTTCAAGGTTTTTAACAATTGATATGCAACGAATTTTTGTTTAGTTGTACCTATAATCGGAAGTTAACATATACGGTATCAATTATTTAAATGAACTTTCCGACACCATCACCGGTTTGTGCTGTTCCACAAATCGGCAGATCAGCGGAGACGGACTGCCATAATAGGCGGTCATGCGGTCGATGTCAATCGTATCCTCTGACAGAAGCTCAATATTCTTATTCTTTTGATATTCTTTTAAAACCTGAACAATGTTCTCCTTTTCCTGCTCTGATACAATGTCCCACATTGCAATATCATACGGATACAGACACACCGCGGCTTTGAGTGAATCCGGATATTGAGTAATAACGTCAAGCCGCTCTTTTACTTTATCAAGTGCCGCGGCTGTATTTTCAAAAAATTCATTTTCACCAATGCAGTATAAAAGTGTTTTTTTCTGTTCCGTCTGCATTTGTCCAGTTCTGTCTGCCTGTGCGCCGTCTTCCCGGTTCTCTTTCAAATCTTCTGTTCCTGTAAATGCACCGATTGTTTCTATTTTTTCATTCCAGACTGCTCTCGTATCCTTTCCTGCAAATGCGGTCAGATGATTTACAAACAGTTCCTTCATCGCACCCGATTCGATTAAAATCTTATCGGCATACATCGCGCCCGGCACAGTCAGACTGTATTTCAGCCCATATATATCAGTAATATCATTCTCCGTAAAATCATTGACCCCCTGCGGCATCATATAAATCAGACAGTCTGTATACTGCTGAAGCTGCTTTGCATAATATACCGGCGGAACCGTCAGATACGGATTCTCGACATCATACGGATTCTGAATCACTATCGCCGCAAATTCATACGACTGCATCTGAACTGTATGCCACGGAATGATATTCAAATCAGCCGGGTATTCGCCCCTCTTATCATTCTTATCGTATTCGTCCTGTTCTGCCACAATCTCTCCGTACAGATTTTTGGCAAACAACGGCAGTGGAATTACGCAGACTTCTGTATTTTCCTGCTGTCTGTAATAATCATATAGCGCCTGCATTTCTTTCCATCGTTTTGGGTTGTCCGGCAAAAATGCAACCAGCTTTTTATGGATAATTTCATTTTCAACCGTCTGTTTCATCTGAACAAATGTCTGCTGTAATTCTTCGCAGCCATACAAATCTGATTCTGACTGAATGTTGTCTGTCCAAACCGCCTGTGCTGTTCCTGCCTGCGTTCCATTATCAATCTGTGGATTTTCTTCCGGCTGCTCATTAATCAAAGATAACTTATTATAAGCATTGTAAATTTTCTCGCAGTATTTTTCTAATGTTGCAACACACACCTTTGCTGACGGATGCTGCTCACCTTTCATCTGCTCAATGAAATTGCCCAAATCAATCGCAACACCCTGACACTGCGCCAGTGTGTCCAACAGCTGTGCCGTACTGTCTGCTGATAATTTGCCCGTTCTCTGCCCTGCGTTAACCGCCGCAACAGCGTTTCCTGTTTTTCCCTGAATTTCCTCTATAAACGCTTTATGCAGTTTTTCAATATTAAACAGTGCTTCTGCGGCAATGTTCTGCATGGTATCGGGATTTTTCATTTCTTTGGTGTTTTGGCGCAGCATTGCCTTATCAAATGTAAATTCCGGCAGTTTAAAGTCCGCAACCGCCTGCAGATTTTTACGCTGTCCTTCAAAATACGGATAATCATGTCCGCTCCAGACCTTGTGGATTTTAAAATAATCATGGTATTTACCGCTTAAAATCCTGTGATAATCTGCCGGTACAGGCATTGTCGTATCTTCAAACGGAAGACGTACAAACTTCTCATAATATTTTTTTTCCTGCCCACGATTGCCCAATAAACCCAACGGAAAAATCTGCGCCATTCTGTCGGACTGTTCCTCTGGCACACGCGCCATCTGTTCCTCTGCCAGACGGTACAATTCAATCCCCATATGGCGGTTGTCCAGTTTTCTGTTAAAGGTTTTGTGGTATTTTTGTTCCAGCTGAATCAGATTGGCTTCTTTTACCGGCTGTGCAATCTCTCCCGCAATAATGCTGTCCGCAACCGCGATAATGTATTTGACTTCCTCACAGCGATGTTTTTCCTGCTGTTCGTCTTTATACAGGTAATCCAGTACAAAAATATCAATCCCGGCTATGTACGGAAAGTTGTGAAACTGCTTCATATGCTCCGGCTCAAAATTGATATGGACGCTGTTGGCAACGCGCGACAAAAACAACCAATGGTCTTTCTGATGTTCATAGTCATGAATCCGGAAATCCTTTGGCAGTTCTGTCTTTGCGGCTTCTTTAAACCGCGTATAATCCTCTCTTTTCATGCAGATATCCATATCATCGTCCCACGGCACATAGCCGCCATGGCGCACGGTTCCAAGGATTGTCCCCCAGTCCGCAAAATATGTAATACCATGCTTCCTGCAAATTGTTTCAATCACATCCAACACCTGTAACTGCGCCGCCCACGCCTGTTTTACTACTGTCGGAATAAAAAATCCGTTTCTTACCTCATCCCTGAAAAAATCCATTGAAATTTCTTTCATCTGCTCTGCCTCTTTCGCCCAATCCGTTTTTACTGTCCGCCTGAAATGTTTCAAATCCACTTTAGCCGCTTATTCCATAACCGCCATAATTTTTATATAATCTTCCGATTTATCCCGCATAATTTCAAAGCCCCGGTCTAATTCTTCCAGTCTGTAACGATGTGAAATAAACTGTGCCGGGTCAATCTTTTTTTCCTTTAACAAATGCACCACCATATGCCAGTCATCAGTTACTTCTCCTGTAAAAGAGGAGTTCCACGTTCCTGTCACCGTCAACTGGTTTCTTAAAATCTTCCAATAAGCCTGCTTATCAAGCAGCATGTCCGAATACGGATTTCCCACCAGACAGACCTTTCCGCCGGGTGCCGCATGATTTATAGCAAGCAAACAGGTTTCATTTTTACCTACACATTCAAAAAAGACGTCCGCTCCGATTCCACCGGTCTTCTTATCCAGCCATGCTTCTGTATTTTCGCATTTACTGTCACAATACTGTTCTTCTTTGATACCAAGCTTTAAAATCTTTTCTTTTTGAAATTCCTTATTACCGATTACCAGCAGATTTTTCACATTCCGTTCCAATAAAAGCATGACAATAAACATTCCAATCGTTCCCAGTCCGCACACCGCAACTGTATCGCTTGATGATGCTTTCACACGGCGCAGTGCATGGCATGCCACCGACATCGGTTCAAGCATTGCCGCTTCCTCATATGAAACATTTTCCGACAGTTCAATGAGGTTGCGCTCCGGCACTGCGACATACTCCGCAAATCCGCCGTCCCGTCTGGAACCGAGATAACTGTAATTTCTGCACAACTCATACTGCCCTTTCTGACACGCAATACAGTTACGGCACGGAATTAACGGAAAAATGCCGACCCGCTTATTCTGCCATTTTACATCGGCATTTTCACCGGTCTGTACCACCTGACCTGAAAATTCGTGTCCCGGTATCAGCGGCATCTGATGCGCCCCTGTCTGATAAATCCGTGGAATATCCGAACCGCAGATACCTGCCGCCTTCACTGCCACTAACACTTCATTTTCCGAAATGTGAGGTTTTGCAGCCTCTTTATATTGAATATCGCCGACATCTTCCAGCACCCATGCTTTCATTGTGAACTTTCCTCCGATTATATGCTCTTTTGCTCTATGTATTCCATGAAACGTTTTAAATCCGTACCTGTTGTAATTTTATAATTATTTTCATCGCCCGGTATCATCGCAATATCCATTCCGGCAAGAATTGCCGGTTCAGTTGAACCATTGACCTTCAAAATCTTTTGCGGAAGCAGCCGCTCATTGGATTCATAATATTTCCCCAGCACAAACAGCTCCGGTGCCTGTCCTGCAAAGATTTCCTGCCTGTTTAACAACGATGACACACTTTTTCCATCACGGCTTAAATAAACCGTGTCTTTCATCGGCAGCACCGGAAGTACTCCGTCATGTCCTTCCAATGCGCCAAGGCACTCCGTAATCAATGCTTCTGACAGACATGGACGCGCCGCATCATGAATTAATACCGTATCCTCTGCTTTCGCATAGGTAAAAATATCCCTCAGACCGTTCCAGATGGAAAGCTGCCTGTTTTCACCCGGCTCTGAAAAGCCCTTAAACTTTTTTCTACTATCATATGCCGCAACGCACTCCAAAACCGGTCCGCGCCACGATTCCTGCGCTACAATCTGAATCGCATCAATCTGCGGGTGCATAGAAAGCTGCTCCACGCAATATGACAAAATCATTCTGCCACCAACTTTAATATACTGTTTTGGAATATCCGCCCCCAGCCTGCTGCCGACTCCACCGGATAAAATCAGTGCTGTGTTCATAGCCGCAAATCCCGGATATCCCGCAAAATTTCTCCATAAGGTCTGTCCTTTCCAAACAGCAGCGTTGTTCCCAGCACAAACCCTTTCATGCCCTTTGGCGCAAATTCTAAAATCCGCTCAGCACTGCAGGCACCATCCCAGTACATTTCAAAATCCATGTCCTCTTTTAACGCCAAAAGCTTTGTAATCTTTTTTCCGACATATTGCAGATACATCTGTCCGGCATTTCCAGGATTTACAGACATCACCAAGACCTTTTTTACAATACGCAGCATTTCCAATACTGTTTCTACAGACGTCCCCGGATTAATCGCAATGCCCGGCACCATGCCCGCATCAATAATCGTCTGCAAGGTCGTTGACGGGTGATACTCTGCCTCCGGGTGAATATAGACCGTATCACCTTTTCTTAAATTTTTCAAAAATAAATTAATATGGTTATTCGGGTGTTCAATCATCAAATGCACATCGAGCGGCTTGCTTGTCGCTCCCGCAATATAACGCATATCATTTAACGACATTGCAAAATTCGGAACGTATCTTCCGTCCATAATATCAATATGAAAGGAATCAATTCCGCCTTCTTCCAGTGCTTTTACTTCCTGCGCAAGATTCCCGTAATTTGCGCACATCATCGATGCTGTTAGTTCAAACTGCATATGTATTTCCTTTCTTTAACACGCACTTCTCTATTGCCTCTATATATTCTTCATATGACGGCATTGACGGCCTTGTCACCAATATTTTTTCGTCCATATTTATTTCCTGCTCTATTCATTCTATTTTGCAACGAAAGCATTTTTTCTTATAGGAATATTGCTTAGCAATTCCCATAAAGTAAAAAAGCCACCCGAATCTAATTATCCGGATGGCTAAATACCTGTTCTATATTTTTTCATGCCTCCATGCACAATCAAGACTCATCCTAAATCCTGCTTCTATTATATGTTATATCGGTCAGATTTGGAAATAGTTAACCCTATTCTTAAGTTTCCGCACCTGTTTTCCCAGATGCCACGTCAAGGATTGTTTCTACAATTCGTCACTGAATTCTGATATATCATCATATGTAATTACCTTATTTATCTCCTCAATCCAACCACTGTCATCACTCTCAAACAGCTTTATGAAAGTACATAATTTGACGGATAACTAAAAATTATCTTACAATCATCATACATTATTCTACAACTTTTTGCACCATTTTTATTTTACTCTTTTAGCAAAATTCTTTCCCGACTCCCCTCTTGCAAATCCCCGCCCCTTCCCTTACAATTAATGAAGATAAAGTATCAAACCCAATGATGCCCTACAGCATCTTATTATCTAAAGAAACGGAGATTTCCATGAATATACTGATTTTTGAATATGAACATATGGCAATTGAAGATTTGTGCGAAGCACTGACAAATCTTGGTCATACATATACTGTTATTACTGATGAACAGATATACGACCGTGCCAACAACGCTTTTGCTGCCCGGTTTGATAAGCATATTGAAAGCGCTTCTTATGATGCTGTTTTCACTTTTAATTATTTTCCAATCATTTCTAACTGCTGCAAGAAGCACAATATACCTTATATTGCATTTGTATATGACTCACCGCTGGTTTCACTGTATTCCTACACGATTATCAATCCATGCAATTATGTATTTTTATTTGACCAGCAGACTTATCTGGAGCTTAAAAAAAGAAAATATCCAAACTGTTTATTATATGCCGCTTGCCGTCAATACCAGCCGGCTGGATAAGATGACCGCTTCTGCTGTTTCTGCTTCCCGGCATCCGTTAGATTTTTACCGGAGCGATATTTCTTTTGTCGGCACCATGTATAATGAAGTCCACAACCTGTTTGACCGTATGGAACATTTATCCGATTACACAAAAGGCTATTTACAAGGCATTATGCAGGCACAGATGAAAGTGTACGGATATTATTTTATTGAAGAACTCCTATCCAAAGAAATTATCGAAGATATGCAGCACTCCCTGCCGCTTCAACCGAGAAGTGACAGCGTTAAATCTACAGAATGGCTCTTTGCCCATTATGTAATTGCCCGCAAAATTGCGAATTTAGAGCGTACTGCGCTTTTAAAAGCTGTTTCTGAACATTTCAATACAAAGCTTTATACCCCGAACCCTACACCGGAGCTTCCGCAGATTTACAATATGGGTTCTGTGGATTACCAGCGCCAGATGCCGTATGTTTTTAAAAATTCAGCTATTAACTTAAATATTTCCCTGCGCAGTATCCGAAGCGGTATTCCGCTCCGATGTTTCGACATTATGGGTTGTGGCGGATTTCTACTTTCCAATTATCAGGGAGATTTTTATGAACATTTTATTCCCGGCGAAGACCTTGTGCTTTTTGATTCCCAGGAAGATTTTTTAAATAAATGCGATTACTACTTAAAGCATGACAATGAACGCCTCCAGATTACTGCCAACGGTTATGGCAAAGTAAAAGAATTTCACACTTATGAGGTTCGACTGAAAGAAATTTTTGAAGTTGTATTTTCATAATAACATATTTTTCGGATCCAGTGCTTTTCAATAATTCATCAAATTCTTTTATAAATTATTGGACAGCACTGGATTCCTGTACTTTTTACTTTCTATCTTTCCCCTTATAATATGCTATCAATTCTTCAACACTCTCACTCTGAAGCAGCGGAACTACATTATAAATATCCTCATAATTCCAATCCCACCATTTCATTTGCTCCAGTATTTGAATAGTTTCATCTGGGAAACGTTTTTTAATCATCTTTGCAGGGACACCTCCTACGACCGCATACGGCTCAACATCCTTTGTCACAACCGCATTTGCCGCAATTATACTGCCGTCACCGATATGTACGCCCGACATAATCTTTGCATCACTTCCAATCCACACGTCATTACCAACCACAATATCCCCCTTTATATGAGTATGTCCTTCAATATATGAAAATTGGGGAATAAAAGCATTAAACGGATAAGTTGTACACCACTCTCCCCTGTGTTCACCGCCTAACATAAATGCAACACCATATGCAATAGAACAAAATTTACCAATATGCAGACGGACTCCTTCACCATAATCATTCACTAAAAATTTTCCATATGTAAATGCTCCTATATCCGCAACCGCTTCCTGCTTTTCATATTCAAATGTTTTGTATATCCGCCCGGCATGATATTTCATAATGTCTGCTTTCGATAAATACCTGCCAATATCATCTTCTGATAAAATACGCTCTTTTTCAATTCCTAACTGTATCAAAATATTTTTCAGCTTTTGATAAAAATTACTGCATATAAATATTACCTCATGTTCATGTGTCAGCTTTTCCAGATAATTCAGTGGCTGAATCATACATGAAAATTTTTCTGACACCATTTCATCTTCCGATACAATTAACGATACTTCAAATACCTCATTTGCAACATTCAACCATTCCCAAAACGCATCTATTTTTTCATATTCCCAATTAATAATGTATTCATTTTTTCTCCTATCCAATAACATCTTTTATTTAAAATATAAGTATGCCATGCCTTTAAATATAGTTTATATTAAAATTATACTATAGATTCCGGTAATTGAACACTCTTTATTCTTTAATTTCCATCATATAAAATCTCCTTTAAACAAATTGAATTTTTCTTTTCTTTGTACTATAATTAATTTATATTCACTATAATAATATAAGGAGTGTTTTATGAACATATTACTTTTTCGATATGGCAGCATCTGTGAACCGGACATTATTGAAACCTTTCAAAAATTCAGTTTTACAGTTGATGAGATTACAGAATTTAAAGAAAATAAAAATCTTTCGGATTCTGACTGCATTGAACTTGTATCCAGACGCATCTTAACAAAGGAATATGCCTTTGTATTTACGATTAATTTCTTCCCGTGGCTTTCACACCTTTGCAATATCAAACACATTCCTTATCTGTGTCTGACCGTTGACAGCCCGGTAATTGAATTATATAACGGTGCCATTAAAAATCCATATAACCGTATTTTTATATTTGACCAACTGTCCTATCTGGATTTTCATGAACAGAATCCAGATCATATTTATCATCTTCCTCTTGCCGCAAATGTCGCACGTACAGATAAATTATTTGAAACAACACCTTCGGATATTAAGAAAAAATACCGGTGCGATATTTCTTTTATCGGTTCGACATATGAGGAGCAGTGTGCATTTAATAAAGTCAAACTTCCTGCCTATGAAGCCGGTTACGCTGACGGAATTATTGAAGCCCAGTTAAAAATTCACGGTTATAATTTTATAGAAGAAATTCTTTCTGATGATTTTATTATAAAATTTATGAAGTATTCACAAAATCTTGAATTTCTGCCGGAAGAACTGCCAACTTACCGTGCGATTGTTGCCCAGCACTTTATAAGCGTAAAAGTCGCCGAACAGGAACGCCTGCGGCTTTTAAAACAGCTTTCCGATAATTTTGACATGCATATATACACCGGCAGTGACACCTCATCTATGCCGAATATCCACAATCACGGCTACGCAAGTTCCCTTTATGATATGCCGCTGATTTTTCATGAAAGCAAAATTAACATCAATATTACCGCACGTTCTATCCGCTCTGCGCTTCCGCTTCGTATCTTTGATGTTTTAGGCTGTGGTGGATTTTTGATTACGAATTTTCAATCTGAACTTCCGGACTATTTTGAAATCGGAAAAGACCTTGTGACTTATGAGAGTGAACAGGATTTACTGGATAAATGCACATATTACTTAGCCCATGAAGATGAGCGGTTAGAAATCGCCCGCAACGGTTATGAAAAAGTTAAGCAATATCATACTTGGGAAATCCGGCTGGCACAGTTATTACAACTGGCTTTCCCTGAACTTATGAACTAGACTATCTATAACGAGTGTCTTATAGCTGCTCTAAATGATGCCAAAAGACACTTGTTATTTTGCTTTCTGCCCTCGTTAAAGAGTCATTTTTACCTCTATTTTTCACAAAGAGTCTAAACAATAAAAAAGAAGCCAGTCCGAAGACTGACCTCTCTTTTTTCATCCATGAAATTCCAATTACTGAAGTAATGAAAGAACACCCTGGTTTGCCTGATTTGCCTGAGCAAGCATTGACTGACCAGCCTGCTGTAAGATGTTGTTCTTTGAGTAAGAAACCATCTCTGAAGCCATATCTGTATCTCTGATACGAGATTCAGCAGCCTGAGTATTTTCACTGATGTTGTTCAGGTTGTCATATGTGTGCTCTAATCTGTTCTGGATAGCACCTAAAGCTGAACGCTTAGATGACAGGCTAGTAATAGCATTCTGAGCATTTGTAAGTGTAGTATTTGCATTAGTATATGAATCTACACCTGCATTTGTCATGCCTAATGTTGCACAGTCCATGTTATCGATAGAGATAGCGATGTTTTCACCAGCGTTAGCACCTACCTGAATACTCTTATCCTTGAATGTACCATCAAGAATGTTCATCTTGTTGAACTGAGTTGTAGAAGCTACTCTGTCGATTTCTGTTGTAAGCTGTGTGATTTCATCGTTAACAGCAGTTCTATCAGCTGTAGCGTTGATATCAGAAGAAGCCTGAACAGCAAGTTCACTAATTCTCTGTAACATAGAATGTACTTCATTTAAAGCACCTTCTGCTGTCTGTACTAAAGAAATACCATCCTGTGCATTAGAAGCAGCCTTATTTAAACCTCTGATCTGGTTTCTCATCTTTTCTGAAATAGAAAGACCTGCTGCATCATCAGCTGCACGGTTAATCTTATAACCTGATGATAACTTTTCTGTAGACTTCTGAAGTCCTGTTGTTGTGATACCTAACTGTCTGCTAGTGTTCATAGCTGTTACATTGTGCTGTACTACCATAATATTTTTCCTCCTTGAATATATAGCGGCTTCCATGCCGCTTAAATTATTTTTCTGTAGTAACCTTCTTGATTACTTACATTTATTATATCGGGTGTATTTTAAAATACTTTAGCCCAATTATAAACTTTTTTTATTTTTTTTGGTCTAAAAAATGTGATTCATACTGATTCAGGTTATTAACACTCTTGTAGTATGCATTTGCTGTACTGGTTGTACGCTTCGCCTGACTAAGTTCCTTACGCATCTGTGCAAATCTTTTTTCTACAAGCTGCTTATTGCGCAGTTCCTGCGCCTGTATGCGCACGCCTAATTCTGTCACTGATGCTACCAATGTCTTTAAACGCTCTATATCCTTTGCATACTTTTTCTTATTGGTCTGCAATTCTTCTTTTATCCGGTTAAAAACCGAATTAAACCCTTCGTCCAGCCGCAGAATTTTTTCTACAACCGCACCTTTATCCGCTATATTTTTTTCAAAAGCTTCTTCCTTAAATTCCGACGCTGTTACAATCGTCTGCTGTATCTCATTATAATCTACAATCTGCTTTAACAATTCCTCTTTTTTTGCCAGACTGTCTATCATAATATCCAGATAATTTTGTGTATCCATAATACTCCTTACATACTTTTTGCGTTCTTCATGACCTGCTTCCATGTATCCCGCATACCGCGAAGTTCTTCCAATGCCTGTTCTAATTCTTCTTTGCTCTTATGGATATTTGCTCTTACCAGTAAATCATAAATATAACGATAAATGTTGTTAAAGTCCTGCGCAACCGGATAAGAATAATTTAGCGTAGACTGCAATTCTTCAATAATTGCCTCTGCTTTTGAAATATTCTCATGCGCCTTTTGAACATCTTGTTCTTCAATGCCTATCATAGCAATATTGCAGAACTTAATTGCCCCTTCGTAAAGGAGCAATGTAAGTTCTGCCGGAGATGCCGTGAGGACTTTGTTGTTGTTATATTTTGCATACGGATTATTTACTGCCACTTCTTGTTCCTCCTACATCCTGCATGATTAGCCAAACAATCCCGAAATTGAAGATGACTGTGCGTTTAAAGCTGCCAGTGCAGACTCCATACGTGAGAACTTCTTGTAGTAAATTTCTTCCCATGTAGAAATCTTGGTTTCCTGATCAGATATCTTTTTATTATATTCAGAATACTGCGTTGCCATTTCCTTATCATTATAAACAGACATATAACTGCTCATACTGTTTGAGGTTCTTAACTTATTACCTAATGTAGAATACAGATTCTGTGAAAGCTGTGAAAAGAAATTAATAACGCCTTCTGAATCATTGGCAATTGCAGCCTTTAACTTATCAGCATTTCCCTTTGTCGTAGAATCATCTGCATCACCGTCAATATGGAATACACCTTTTTCATTTGTTCCAGATGAAAAGTAATTTCCTGTAGATATACCATAATTTGCCAGTGTATAACTCTTACCGTCTATTGTAATACCTGCAAGCATCGTACTCTTCATTGACGAAATAATACCGTCCAATGTTGAATCACGGCGAAGCAGGGAATCCTTAATCTTTGTTTCCCACTTTTCGATTTCATCATCGGACATGGAATCTTTTTCGTCATCTGTCAGCGGCTCATATCCGCTTGCACTTTCCGCATTATATGCCTCATCTAAGGTTTTAATCAGCTCATTGTACTCTGAGAGCATATCTTTAATCGTATCATAGATACCGTCTACATCCGTATCGGTTGTAATCGTTACTGTTTCATCACCTGTCAATGCAGTTGCTTGAATCGTTAAACCATTGATTGAAAAGTTATTGGTTGTATTTTCAAAGGTTGCACCATTTAACGTAATCTTTGCATTGCTTCCGGCAATACGGACTGCTGAATTCGCATCTGTTGTTGTAGATACACCAAGTGTTGAAAGTGCTGCCTGATATTCAGATTCTGTCACACTGGTACTGTCATTCTGATACTTTGTAACAACATCATATGCATCCACCATTTTCTGCGCATAATCGTACTGTTCCTGTGCCGCTGTCTGATAACTCTCTGCCAGCGAATTGCTTCCGGCGATTGCTGTATCATAATCTAAGAGAATCTTACCTGTTGTACTGTCAACCTGTGTTGCATCGGTACTGTCAACACCTGCCTGTGTATAAAATTCTGCAATCTTTGCTTCATTTTCTGTAATTGTGGAAGCCGCCTTGTCAAGCAGTGCATCAATATCACTTGAATAAGTACCGTCATCATTTTGTGTTCTGCTAAGAACGGCTGTATCGCTTCCTGCCACTGCTACGACCGCCTGTGCTGCTGCTAACTGTAACTTTTCATCATCTGTGATTGTACCGTCCGTCTGCTTTGCCTTCAAATCAGATACTGTATCTGTCAGATATTTTCTGGCTGCCGCCAAAGTATCCGCATCCTTCGGATTCCAGTTACCGTTGCCGTCATCGGTATACTCTGCCAGTTCAATAAATTTATTTAAATATTCCTGCTGATACTTCTGCTGTGTATTGGCATCCTGTAAAGAAGCAATCGACTTATTATAAGATGCGATTGCAGTATCATAGTTGCTCTTTGCCGTTGCAGATACATAATCGGACTGGCTTAAAATATTCTGATATTTTGTAATATCTTTTGCAACCGTATCTACTGTAGATGCCTGAATCTTTAACGCTTCCAGGGCACTCTTACCGTTGCTGTTTGCAGCGGTCATAGAAAAATCATTATCTGCACCGGAATTCTTAGCACTGATAAAGAAACGCTGATTAGTCTCATCAAAACTTGCATTTAATCCTGCATCCTTTAATTTTCCGACAAACTGGTTAATTGTCATATCGGAAGACATTGTAATTGTAGTCGTTTTTCCGGAGGCCGTAATGGTAATGCCTGCTCCATCCACAATGTTTTCCATACCTGTTACTTCACTTAACTTATTACTTCCTGTAAGCTTATCGCCGGATGTACTACTGACTTTACCACCGGTCAGATATCCTGTAGACGCCAGCTGTGTTACCTTTAAGGTCTGTGTACCGCTGACTGCGGAAGTTGAAGCTGAAACCGTTGCATAAGATGAATTGTTAATTGTTGCCTTTTTTAAATTATACGCACTTGTCAGTCGGTTGCTTGAAAGTGTTCCTGTATAAAAGTTTGTAATCTTAGTGTTGATTGTCTTCCACTTATCCTGTTTCCATGAGAGCTTTGTCTGTGCTTTCTGATAATCTTCTTTTTTGGTCCGATAGCTTAATACCATTGCAGATACTAATGCTTCTGTATCCAGACCGGACTGCATACCTGATAAACGAATTGGCATATCATCTACCCCTTTCTATAGGTCTATATGTTTTTTACTTGTAATTACTACATTTTTTCATCGACAAGAAGTCCTGCCAGTTCACAGGCCTTTGTAAACATTTTAAGCATTTTCTCAGAAGGAATCTCTTTTAATACTTCTCCTGTTTCCTTGTCTTTAATCTTAATGGTGATCCGGTTCATCGGCTCATACACACCAAACTCCGCAACCGTATTGCTGTTTAAGACTTTGCTGATGTCTTTGACATCTGCAAGGGTTGCTTTGCTTTCCTGACTTTCAGGAGATGTACTGTCCTGTCCAAACGAAAGCTGTACTGCCTGTGCCGCTGTATAATCTGCTGTCTGTGCGCTGCTGCCTGCTGCCTGGACATTTGTCGTTACGGGTGCTGTCGTCTGCACACTCTGTGTTGCTGCCGATGCTTTGTTAATTGATTCTAATCCCACTTTTATCCACCTCCGTGTGATAACGCATACTTTGTTTCCTTGTTCCCCAGTGAATATCCTTTTTCACCGCTTTTAAACTGCGCAGTAACCGCAGTTTATCTCATTTCTTATTAGTATTATCGGTTTTTTGCACCTGAATCTTTAGAATAACTTCTTTAATTTTTCCATATCTACAGACTCTGATGCCTCTTTATTGGCTTCCTGTATCTGTGTAAAGACTTCTTTCCGGTAGATTGGAACGGACTTCGGTGCAGAAACACCGATTTTAATCTGGTCGCCCTTGATTTCAAGAATTTTTACTTCAATATTATCATTAATAATGATTGCTTCGTCTTTTTTCCGCGATAATGCCAGCATTTCTACTCACCCGCCTTTTCTTTTCTTTCTTTTAAAAGATTATAAACCGGAAAGCGAACAACATAGTCTTCATTGACTGCAACTGCCTGAACTGCTTTCATCGTCGCCGTATTAATAATAATCGGCGCTTTTAAATTACAGGTCATCTTTGTAAGATCTGACGGTACTGTCATCGTAACAAATATCATCAGATCATCACTTTTTACATTTTCTCCCAGTTTATAAACAAGTTCATCTTCAACATCCGGTGCATATTCATCCACAATATATTCCGGCTTAATAATCGGCAGTGCCAGTGCCTGCTCATCTAACGACTGCAGCCACATAATTGGTTTTTCTTTCTTATCTTCTGTTTCATATACAATTGCAAACCGGCTGCAGTCCTCAAACCCAATCAGCCCTTTTTCAAATGTAATCACTTTGGCAGCATCAATTTCCACTGTGCCAAACCATTTTGTATTAATCTGCATATTTTACTCCATTTCTGAGCGACTTGTTGCGAAGCGGCGATTTCTCATCTGCCATAATGGCTATTTGTTTTCGCTCAAAAACAAATAGCCGTGTGAAACATATGCTATCAAGCATATTTTTTGCATTTCTCCATTTTCTAATAAAGACTGCCTGCGCACATTCTCACAAGCAGTCTTTTATTTTGCTTTTATTTTTATCCTAAGAAATCTAACAATGTCTGCTGTACAACTTTACTTGCAGCCTGAAGAGATGCGTTGTATACCAGCTGGGCTGATGTATAGCTTACAACAACATCTTCCAGATCAATATCTTCATTGGCAGACTTGCTTTCTGTGACATTGGTAAACTGTTCTGTAAGTCTTCCCTGTGTCAGCTCCAGTCTTGTAAGTCTGTTACCGACATCTGCATTGGCAAGGGAAATCGTCTGCTTATAGCCCTGCATCTGTGAAATGCCGCTTTCAAATGCCTTTGTCATTTCATCTTCTGCCAGTGTCTTCTGCTTATTTAAGCCATTCAGCATAGAATTTAACTTTTTCTGTGAATCCTCATCGCTGTACTGACTTTCCTTTAACATGCCCTCAACCTGTGAGATCTGGCTTTCTAAATCGAGTACATTCTGAACGGATGTCACAAGATCATCAATATCTCTTCCGAGGTTGATATCGAATGCTTCGTTGGCCTCTGTATTAATCTTAATCTTCTGTGCATAGTTGATGTTATATTCTACATCTTCTCTTACCTTATCATAGACGATTCCTGTCTTATTATCCACACAGTCATAGTACATGGTAGGATTCAAATCATCTTTAACGAAGTTATTCTTCTGATACGTAAATGAAAAGCTGTCTGAGGTGTAAACCTGCTTATAAACATTTTCACCCAGCAGCACTTCGCCTGTTGTCGCATTAAAGGCAATTTCATCATCACCCGGAATGTAGTTTTTATCCGTTGTATTTGTAAATGTCAGTGCAGTACCGGTAGAATCTGTAATGCTGTACTGTCCGTTGGCATCCGGATTGACCGTTGTTGTCGTTGTAATCGGGTTGCCGTCTGCGTCCAGCTGCTTGTTACCATTGCCATCTAACTGATACGTTGTAACGGTTGCCGTGCCATCTGCGGCAAAGCTGATATCTGTATTGTTATAGCTTAAGCTATATCCGGTGTTTTTCACATCTGAATAGCCAAGGCGCAGTCTGTAGACACTTTCCACATTTGGCATCACAGCATTGCCATCTGTATCGTAAGATACATTGAGATTTAAAATATCTGCATTGCTGTACGCATTGGTATAGACGGTCTTGCTTGAAATATCATCTCTGCCAAACTTCTGTGTAATCGTATAATCTGCTTCAGCTGCCAGTGCATCGGACTGATAGGTCAGTGTCGTATCAGTCTTATAACCGGTAAATACGTAACGTCCGGCGTAATCTACATTTCCTTCATCGTAGAAAGTCTTTTTTAAAGCCTTTAAGCTTTCTGCAATCGTATTTCTCTGTTCTGATGCATAAGAATCGGATGAACCCTGATTGCAGTATTCATACAGCTTATTAATAACAGATTCGCCCTGTGTCAGCGCGCCCTGTGTTGTTGAAAGCCACTGCTGTGCATCTGGGATATTTTTCTTTAAATACTGTGTTACTTCATTTAAGCTGGCACGAAGACGTAACGCACGAATGGCAATAATCGGGTCTTCTGACGGCTTATTAATCTTTTTTTGTGTAGACAGCTGGGTATCCAGTGTATTAACCTGTTTTTTATTCACCTGGATATTTGCCATACTGCTGTTAATCATCATCTGATTTGTAATTCTCATATCTTCTCCAATCCGGAATGAAACCTAATCATTAAAACTTATAGTCCTGTTCCATTAATCAGCTTGTCATAAATTTCGTTCATGACAGACATCATCTTTGAATTTAAGTTATATGCCTGCTGGAATTTCATCATATCCATCGCTTCTTCATCGGTATCAACACCCATGATTGATAAGCGCTGATTCTGAATTGTTGTGCGCAGGTTGTTGTAATTATCTAACATATTCGTTGCATTGCTTGAATCAATGGACATATCACTGACCATACTTTCAAGGAAGTAAGCGCCTGTACCACCGTCAAAAATCTTTTCGCTCTGAAGCTTTCTTAACTGTTCCATAATATCCGCTTCTGCCTGTCCGGTCGCCGCAGAACTTCTTGTTGCAAGCTTATCGGCATCTTTAACCAGTTCTGGGTTGACTGTAATGTTTAAAGCCGTCATCGTATCTGTGTTTGTCTGTGTTACAAACAATGAAATGCCGTGCTGTGTTCCGTCTGATGTCAGACCACTCTTTAAAACGTTATTAACCGATTCCGACAATGTGGAAATGAACTGGTTTAACTGGGACTGGTAATACGGAATCCCCTTAAAATCTGTATTCTGTTCATTTCTTAATACAGATTCCAATACTTTGTTACCGTCTGAATCCAGAATGTAATCGCCGTTCTCATCTACTTTGTACTGTTCAAACTCACCATTACAGCCGTCACGGATATCTACCAGTGCCTTCATCTGTCCGCCAAGAGACGGGCTGTAAAGATTGAAGTTTTGTCCGCTCTCCCACTTTACATCATATAAAGCGGCAGCATCGGAAGCATTTCTCTTATCTGCTCTGGCTTCTGTATAAAGCTTATTGTAATCGTATCCTGCAACCAGTGTCTGTCCGTTAATGGATACCCTGAAATCTGTCAGACCGTTTCCGATGTCTTCTTCATTGATGCTGACATTGACAATCTGTGCCAGATCATCAATCAGCGCATTTCTCTTATCTCTTAAATCATTTGCATCGCCGTAGTTGGCTTCAATCTGATTAATCTGTCTGTTTAAAGAAGCGATGTTTTGTGCATAGGAATTAATCTGCTCTACCGCATCCTTGATTTCGTTATTTGCATCTTCCTGAATCTTTCTAAGATTCGTAGACAATGTATTAAAATACTGCGCCATGCTCGCTGCATTGTTAATCAGCTGATTCTTTGTCGAAGCCTCGCCCGGTGCTTTAATAACTTCTTCTACCGATGTAAAGAACTTCTGATATTCCTTACAGTAACCGTTCAGATTCCATTCATCAAAGAAATCTTCAATCTGATCCATATAATTTTCTTTTGCTTCATATTCACCATAATTTGCCTGATTGTTACGGTATTTTTCATCGTAATAGCTGTCACGCAGCTGGCTGACACCTGTTACTTTAACACCGGCACCGAGCATACCGTAGGTCGAGAACGTACGTAATGCCTGTGCAGCTTCTGTGGATGCCTGCTGTTTTGAATATCCCTTTGTATTAATATTGGATACGTTATGTCCCGTAACATTCAGCGATGTGGATGCTGCCTGCAGACCGCTGTATGATATTGTTAATCCAAAAAATGTTGATGCCATATTTTCCTCATTTCCGGGCGGTTTTATTACCGGGCAGCATCCGCTGCCATGGTCATCTGCTTTCGCCCCGGTGCAGATAACTGTTTAAACTTCATTTTATGCATTTCCAAGTGAAACGATTAAGCTTTCTAACATATCGCTGACAACATTAATATACCGTGATGCTGCATTGTATGCCTGCTGGAACTTAATCATCTTTTCAAGTTCTTCATCAGAAGATACACCCTGCAACTGTAAACGCTGGTTATCATATCCGTTTACCATGGTTTCCTGATTGCCCACGTAATTGTCAAGCACACGACCCATCGTTGCGTATTCACTGATGAAATTTGTATAATATGTATTAAAATCTGACTTTGCATAGACCTCAGGATTTAAAGAAGCAAATTTGTTCTCCCACATATCCACCAGTTCCTGTGCTTTATCAAAATCTTCTTTTCCCTGTTTCGTCGTCAGTGCAATCTTACCGACATTCTGTGCAACTTCCTTGTTCATCTCAAGGCTGCCGATCGTATAGTAAGACTGGTTGCCCTTCACATCCAGATTGTTTCTGACATAAATCGTACCACCGTTCGCATCGGTTGTCACGATATAACGCTTGGTATTGGTACGGGAAATCAATTCCTCACCGATGGTCTTATCATCGTCCATACCATAATCTGTCTTATCCATGTCCAAAACAGAATATACATAAGAATCTACCTGTTCTTTCTGTGTCAGTGTTTCATCTGTAAAAAGGGCTTCCTCCGATGTGTAACTGTATGTTCCGTCACCATTGTCCGTTCCCTGTACTGCCTGTCCGTGTCTTGTATACAGAACTGCATTGGATGATGCTTTATATGTATACTTCGCTGCGGCAATTTCATTGCCTTCACTGTCTGTCAGCGGTGCATCCAGCGTAATTTCTTTTTCAGGACATAAAACATCATTGATGGACTCCACAATCCCGTTTACCAGCTTATCCAGCCCTGCCATCGCACTTAAAATAGCAGACGGTTCAATGTATGTATTGTAATAATCCTGCTTTTCCTGATATGCGGCATTGGCTGCATCGTATGCTGCCTGTCCTTCTGCCGTTGTCAGGTCATAATCACTCTCATCCGGCTTTACCGGTACATCGGAAGCCTTGACATTGACACTTCCCCGCGCAATAATTGCACCTTTTAATGAACCCATATCATTTTTACTGCCATTTGAAATCGGCTGTGTAATGTCAAATACATCCTTTTCAAAGGAAGGCCAGGTTGGAATCAGCAGCGAATTACTGTCCATGGTTCTTGTGGACATCTCTGTCACATTATTCTCATTGACAAACGGAATGCCTTCGCATGTGACGATGACACGTCCGTTTGCTTCTTCATAATAAGACATCTTAATATATCCACTGAGTTCATCGAGTGCATTATCACGCTGGTCACGTAAATCGTTGGCATATTCGCCCGAACCGGATTCAATTCCCTGAATCTGCTTGTTTAATGCAAAAATGGTCTGCCCCAGTTCATTAATCCGGTTTACGGAATTCTGTACTTCGGTATTCAGCGTTGTCTGATAGTCTTTTAAACTCTCATAGATTTTATTGGATCTGTTTACAAATGCTGATGTATACTGAATTAAAGAGGATCGTGCAACGGTGCTTTCAGGATTCTTGCTTAATTCATTCACTGCGGAATATAAATTTTTCAAGCAGTCCTGATAGGTAACACCCTGCATTTCACCAAAAAGATCTTCTACTTCTTCTACGGCTTTTAAGTTGCTTTCATAGTAACCCAGTCTGCCGTTCTCTGTCCGATACGCTCTGTCGATAAACGTATCGCGGATTCTGCGGATTTCACTGACGGAAACACCGAGTCCGTATTTATCAATTGTATTACTTCTCGTACCAACAGTCAGATACGTCATATCTTCAAACGTAATCTGCTGTCTTGTATACCCCTCTGTATTAATGTTGGCGAGGTTATGTGCTGTTGTATTTAAAGCTGTCTGCGCGCTGTGCAGGCCGGAAACGCCAATATACAGACTTCCCATTCCGTTTGCCATTGTTTCTCCATTTCTGCCCTCATCTGCTTATCCTTAAGCCGGCCGTCCTCCCCTCCGTGGGAAAACCTGTATAAAGTATAAAATTAAATATTACTGTCTTGCATCAAAGCCGCTGACGGTCTGGATTCTCTCCTCGTCATAAGCGTTTTTACTGTAGTTTCCTGTCTGTGGTGTAAGCACTGCATTTTTTGCAATGTTAAGTTCAAACTCAACCATATCCAGTGATTCTTTTGTCAGTAATTTATTATTCTCGTTGATTTTCATCAACTCATTTAATGTCTGTTTAAGCTGTGCATTAACTGCCTCAAGTGCATCATGCTCTTTAGGCTGCTTCTTTAGCACTTCTAAAATATCTTCTAATTTAATGTCTGTTCTTCTTAAATTGAGTACATTGCAGATATCATCTACATTTTCCATACGCTGCTGTTCCAGTTTATTAATGGCATCAATCTGAGCCTGTTCCTGAACCAGAATATCCTGTAACCGCTCAATATCCGCACCGACAATTGCCTTTGTCTTGTTATTGGATAACTCCAGCAGTTTTTTATACTCTGCATCTTCCTGTCCAAGTACATCAATAAGTGTATCAATTAAACTTGCCATGAAAGAATCTCCTTAAAATGTTAATGTTGCAATATTCTCAAGCATCTTACCGGCAACTTCCTGCGCACTCACACGATATGTTCCTGCCTCCATTGCCGCTTTTATCTGTGCAACCTTGTCTTCTCTTACTTCCGATGTCCGGCTTACTGCCTCTTTTGCTGTCTGATAATCCTTTGCTGTTCTTGAAATTTCCAGTTTATCACTATATGAAGCAGTACTGCCTCCCTTCTTTGCAGAAGAAGCTGCCCCACTCTGATAAATCCGGTTCACAGCACTGTATGCCTCTACACGCATTGCTGACCGCCTCTCTTTCCGTTTAAACTCTTTTCCTATTCTCATTAAAATGGTTTCAGAAATATTATCGGTACTTTCGGCATATTCCTTAACCTGTTTTTACAATTTTTAAATACAAAAAAAGAAAGAATCGCCCGGAATTCTGTATATATCCTGAGTAATTCTTTCTTTATGCTCTGTAATATAGAATCTGTTATTTATCAAGGAATCTCATTCTTGCATTGTCACGATCCCTGCCTGCCCTTGGTGCCGGTGCCGGTGCCTTATACAGATTATCCAGCTTGTTTGCCATCGTCCCTTTACACTTATCACAGTAACGCCCTGTCTTAATCGTTGCACCACAGCACTCACACTGCAGCCCGATCGGTGAATCATCCGTAAAGCAGAGACGTTCTTCACGCACCCACTGTTCAATCTGCTTGGTGCTGACTTCAAATTTATCTGAAATCTCCGAAATGCTTGCAACTTTGTTGTCGCGGATATATTCCTTAATTTCCATAAACTTGTCTTCCAGCTGTTTAATGCAGCTCGGGCATAAATTACGGTAACTGCCGCCTATATAATTATATAATTTCCCACATTGTCTGCAATTTCTAACATCCATAACCAATTCTCCCCTTCTGCCGTTCCCGGCATTTTCTTAAAATCCTTTCCCCGCACACAAACATAAAAAATATACTTTCTGTGCGCCCTTTTGATATAAAATTTTTGCGCAGCTGTCTATCGTTGCTCCTGTTGTATAAATATCATCAACAAGTAAAATTTTTTTATATTTTACTACATTTTCTTTTACAAGGAAAGCCCTTTCTACATTTTTTCTTCTTTCCTCATCATTTAATTCTTTCATTGGAGTTGTTTTTCTGGTACGGACCAGGATTTCCGAAGCACAGATCAGATTCAGATTTTTAGAAAGCTCGCGCGCAATCAGTTCTGCCTGATTGTATCCGCGTTTTCTTTGTTTGGCTGCATACATCGGTACGGGAAGCACAAGATCAATATCCCATTTTCCAATGAGTGCACCGCACTGCTGCGCCGCCTGCCTGCCGTAAAATGCCGCATATTCTCTTTTATCGTGATACTTGAATTGGTAAATGGACTGTTTGATGCCGTCCGTATAGGCAAAGACCGCCACACCGCGTTCATAAAAATGGCGTTTCACCGTACAGTCATAGCAAAACTGCTGCGTATCCGTCTTTTTTAACGGTTTGCCGCACTTCATGCAGCGCGGTTCGCCGATATATTCAAGTCTGTTGTCACAATCCGGACAGATTTGTCTTCGTCTGCCCTTTTCAAACCCCAGAACCCCGCCGCAGACCGGACACGCCGGCGGAAACACTATATCCGTCAGTTCTTTGATGCCGGTCTGTGCAAGCTGCTGTATATATTCTTTTAAGTTCTGCGTGTTATTCCGCTTGTTTTTTCCCTGTTTCATTTTCCCCTCTATTTCACAAACGTTCCAATTCTAAATGATGCACAAACTGAATTCATTTCTGAGGAATCTTTGATTTAAAGATTATCCATTTCCTGAATCCGCAGGTCCAGTGAAGAATATCGTTTCTGCTCCGATTCATTTGCCGCCATTTCATGAAAGCAGTCTTCCAGTCCTACCATGCAGACACAGGTTCTCGCCCTTGTCACTGCCGTGTATAAGAGATTGCGGTTCATCAGCATACGCGGTCCCGGAAACATCGGAATCAGCACCGCCGGATATTCACTGCCCTGCGATTTGTGAATTGTAATCGCATATGCCAGCTCCAGTTCATCCAACTGTGTAAAATCATAGTATACAAAACGGTCGTCTTCAAACCGCACCAGCATCTGTTCCGAAAAGAAGTTGATGTCTTCTATCACACCGGTGTCCCCATTGAAAATGCCGTTGCCGCGGTCATAGGTAACGCCATACCGGCTTTTGCGCTCCCACTCCAGCTGATAGTTATTTTTTATCTGCATGACCTTATCGCCCACGCGGTAAATGGTATCCCCGACTTCTTTTTCCATTTTGTCTGCGGACGGCGGATTTAAGTACTGCTGCATAATCCGGTTTAACCGCTGTGCCCCGACTGCGGATTTTCTGGTTGGTGTCAGAATCTGGATGTCTTTGCGGTCCGCATGGACATAATCCGGCAGTTTTTCTTTAATCAGTGTACACATCGCCGCAATAATGGCATCGGGATTGTTCCGTTTGACAAACAAAAAGTCTTTGCTGTATTTGTTGAGTGTTACCGGTTCGCCTTTATTAATCTTATGCGCGTTCATGATGATTTCGCTCTCTGCCGCCTGTCTGAAAATCTTTTCCAGCTTCACGACTTCAAAGCAGCCCGAATGGATAATATCCTTTAACACATTTCCCGGTCCGACACTCGGTAACTGGTCCACATCGCCCACAAGAATCAGACGTGTTCCGACAGCTATTGCCTTTAGCAGTGAGTTCATAATAGATACGTCCACCATGGACATTTCATCTACAATAATGACATCTGTTTCCAGCGGATTGTCTTCATTTCTTTCAAAATGCATGCCTGTGTTCTGTGAATCGGATGCACTGCCGCAGATTTCAAGCAGTCTGTGAATTGTCTGCGCTTCATATCCGCTTGTTTCTGCCATCCGCTTTGCCGCACGGCCCGTCGGCGCTGCCAGACGGATTTCCAGACCTTCCATTTCAAAATATTTAATAATGGTATTAATAGTTGTTGTCTTTCCCGTTCCCGGTCCGCCCGTAATAACCATCAATCCATTTAAAACAGCCTTATGAACCGCCTGTTTCTGGATATCATCAAGAATTATGTCGTTTTTTTCTTCGATTTGCGCGATTCTCTGACCGATTTCCGCTTCATCCTGCGAATACGGGATATTCAGTTCGATCAAATGCTTGGCAATAGAAGCCTCCATATAATAATACATCGAAGCATAAATGCACTTTTCGCCAGACGCATTTTCACGGACAACAATTTTTTTATCAATTGCCATATCCATGATATGGCGCTCCATATCACGAATATCTATTAACAACAGTGCTGTGACCCCCTGCTCTAATTCTGTCCACGGCAGATAGATGTGTCCCTGTCCTGCCGCCTGTGTCAGCACATACAAAATCCCACTGCGGATTCTGAAATCCGAATCCACTTTAATGCCGGCCTTTGCCGCAATTTCATCGGCCGTTTTAAATCCGATGCCGTCAATATCGTCTGCAAGTCTGTAAGGATTCTGCTTAATAATTGTATATATTTCCTGTCCGTATCTGGAATAAATTTTACCCGCAATTCCCATGCTGATGCCATAGTCCTGTAAAAACATCATGGCTTTACGCATGTCGCGTTTATCGACAAGCTGAGCTGCGATATCCATCGCTTTTGTAAGACTGATGCCTTTAATCTCCGCAAGACGTTCCGGTTCTTCTTCCATAATGCGGAAGGTGTCATCCCCGAACTCTTTTACAATCCTCTCAGCCATTTTTTCACCAATGCCTTTGATAGCACCGGATGCAAGATAACGTCTGACCGACTTGGTGTCGTCCGGCGCTTTGAATTCATAAGATTTAATAGAAAACTGCATATCATAGGACGGATGTTTGACAAATCCTCCATTTGCAGTAATAAATTCACCTGCGTTGATGTAACTGAATACACCAACGCAGGTAATCTCTTCACCTTTATAAACCACGTTGAAAACGGTATAGCCGTTGTCTTCATTGCGGTATATGATATTTTCTACAAAGCCTTCAATATATTCTGCTTCGTAATCTAAATTACTCCTCAATTCCGTAATTCCTCTTCATCTGATTATAAAGGGTCTGTGCCAGTCCCAGTCCGCTGCCGTTTTCTGTACTGCACAGTGCTTCAGACAGCTTTGACACCATCTGGTCACCAAAATAGCTGGACATGGTACTCATTCCGGAATCACTGCTGTCAGAAGACAGTCCAAAAATAGAAGCATAGCTGTTATCATCATCACTGCTGTCTACTTTTGCCATTTTAAGCATGGATTTTACCATCTGTTCTGCAAAATATTCTTCAAAATCCTTGCAGACTTCCATGAGTTCATCGCTGGAAGATGTAGATAAATCCTTATTATTTAATGTGCTTTCAAGCGCACTTGTTGTTGAATTGGTATAGGTACCGTTTAAATATGACGAATTTAATCCGCTGATTGTATCGCTCATATGTACACCTTTCCTCCCCGGCATTAAACTGCCGCACCGCTGCTTTTACTTATCGCTTCAGATTGTTTGCCTGCTCCATCATCGTATCGGATGTGGTAATTGCCTTTGAGCATAATTCATAGGCTCTCTGCGCTGTAATCAGATTTACCATTTCTGTTGCTACATTGACATTAGAAGCTTCCAGATATCCCTGCTTTAAAGTACTCTTTTTGCCTACCTCATCGATATCTTCATTTAATGCAATACCGGATGCTTCCGTTTCCATTAAAAGAGAATCTCCTGTCTTATCAAGACCTGCCGGATTGGCAAACTGGAATAATCCAATCTTTAAACCGATTGCCGTCGGATTGTTGTTATTTTCTTCACTTGGATATAATAAATTACCGTCGCCGTCTACTGTAATCTTTGTCGGGTCATATTCCGGTCCCAGCACCAGTTCATTACCGTCTGAGCTTAATACCGGAAGACCTTCTGATGTACAAAGCATATAGCCTTCTGTTGCAATTGAGAATCCAAAGTTACCGTTTCTTGTGTAATAAGTCTGTCCATCTTCACCGACTACACCGAAAAAGCCGTTTCCTACGATTGCAAAATCCGTGTCACTGTCTGTTTTGTTGACAGAACCCTGTACATACTGTGATGTTACAGCAGATACTCTTGAACCCAAACCAACCTGTGCATTAACCGGCTTTGTTTCACCGTTTGCAGATGTGGTCTTTGCCTGTAACTGCTGATATAAAAGGGATTTAAAATGTGTTGTTTCCATCTTGTATCCTGTTGTATTTACATTTGCAAGATTATTGGAAATCGTATCGACATTTGTCTGCTGTGACGTCATGCCTGCTGCTGCCGTCCATAATGATCTTACCATATTCTTCTCCATTCCGTAATCAATACCGGTGATTTTACCGGCAGCTTACTACCATAATATTAATGTCTTTTAACCCGGGCCTTATTATAATTCTGACATTGTCACCATTTTGCCAAGCATTTCATCAATTGCCTGGATGACTTTCTGTCCGCTTTCATACTCTCTTGCAACCGCAATCATGTCCACCATTTCTGATACGACATTAATATTAGAAGCTTCTAAGTAGCCCTGCTGTACGGTTGCCGTACAATCCTGTTCGGTTGCACCATCCACCGCACGGTACAGATTTTCACCGTATTCTTCCAGATAGTTATAATCTTCAAAATCAACCAAGGCAAATGTATCTACATACTGTCCGTCTGCAAAAATATTCCCCTGTGAATCAACAGATAATTCATTCAAATCTGTCGGAAGCTGGATTCTTCCGCCTTCACCTAAAATATAATCGCCGTCTTTTGTCACAAGATAGCCTTCTGAATTCATCTGAAATGCGCCATCTCTGGAATACATTGTGCTTGTTACACCGTTCTTATTGGTGAACTCTACCGAGAAAAAGCCCTGTCCTGCCAGTGCAAAATCATAGGTGTTGTTCGTTGCCTGTAACGAACCCTGCTCCCAGTTTCTGTATGTTTCCCCAATCTTTGCACCCAGACTGACTGAACCGATATTCTGGTTTAAATGTCCGACTGTTGCATCTTTAATCTTGATGGCATACATGGAATCAAATGCCTGTGTTGTACAGCCCTCTGCTTTAAAGCCTGTCGTTGTTGCATTTGCAAGGTTGTTGGAAATCACATCCAGTCTTTTCTGGGAATTCACCATTCCTGTGTACCCTGTGTAAAGCCCCTTTACCATTTCTTTCCTCCTCCGCTCACTTCTTATTTTGCTGATAATTATTTATCATCTCTGTATCCTGCAAGGAATTCAATAAACTTACCGGTTCCGATTGCAACTGCTGTCATCGGGTCTTCGGCTGTCATTGTATGGATTCCTGTCTTTGATTCAATCAGTTCTTCAAGTCCCTGTAAAAGGCTTCCGCCGCCTGTCAGGACAATTCCTCTGTCTGCAATATCGGAAGCTAATTCCGGTGGTGTCTTTTCCAGTACACTGTGTACGGCTTCAACAATCTGGGATGTTGCTTCTTTTAATGCTTCCTGTGTTTCTTCTGACGTTACCTCAACCGTCTTTGGAAGACCTGTTACAAGGTTTCGACCTCTTACGTTCATTGTTGCAATCTCAGTTCTCGGATAAGCTGAACCGACTTTTATCTTAATATCTTCCGCAGTTCTTTCACCAATCAGAAGATTGTGTTTCTTTCTCATATATCGGACGATTGCTTCATCAAAATCATCACCGGCAATCTTAATGGAGGTGCTGACTACTGTACCGCCTAAAGAAATAACCGCGATATCTGTTGTACCACCGCCGATATCAACAATCATGTTACCGCAAGGTCTTGAAATATCAATCCCTGCACCGATGGCAGCTGCAATCGGTTCTTCAATGATTGCTACTTCTCTTGCACCAGCCTGAAGTGTTGCATCTTCTACCGCCTTCTTTTCTACTTCTGTAACACCTGACGGTACACAGACACTGATTCTTGGCTTCTTTAACATTCTCTTGCCGATTGCCTTCTGGATGAAGTACTTTAACATTTTTTCAGTTACTCTGTAATCAGAAATAACACCCTGTCTTAACGGTCTTACCGCTACAATATTACCCGGTGTTCTTCCTAACATCAGACGTGCTTCTTCGCCGATTGCCTTAATCTTGTTGGTATCTCTGTCAAATGCTACTACTGACGGTTCTTTTAAAACAACGCCTTTCCCTTTTATATAAACCAGAATACTGGCTGTACCCAAATCTACTCCGATATCGGTTGATAACATATGAATCCCCTTTCCGATGTTCTTCATTCTATCTATGTTCGTTTTTCTTATTTTCTTCATTTCTATATATATGTAGACAGTATAACGCAGTCTAAACATACATCGTAGAATACCATTATATACAACATTTTGAAAATTTAAAAGAGCTAAATGAAATTTTTTTTATTTTTTCCTATTAAAATACTCTTTAAATTCGTCCAGCGCTTCGCCAAACTTATTAGACGTTGCGGACGGGAAGCTGTTTAACATGGAATTTTTGAATTTGCCGGCCTTTTCCTTTGCCGCATCCAGTTCCAGTCTTAAGCGTTCCGCACGTGCTTCCTGCATACTGAAAAATTCACGGCTTCTTTCATTATTCTTATCCGTAAATACTTCTTTTGCATCGTTTAAACGCTCTGTCAGTTCTGACAGTTCATTTTTAATTCTTGTTTCATACGTGAGCAGCTTCTGGAAATCCAGCGCCTTTTTAAACGCATCAACCGTATCCACGGATGCCACCGCAATGATAAAAAATAATCCAACTCTTAATATATTTGCCGGAACGGAAGCCACCAGTGCCGCAACCGGAATATGCACAAAACAGACCAGCAATACCGTCAGCACGCCCCAGAATAAGGATGAGGTCAGACAGATATAGCCGTGAATCTGAAACTTTTTATTGCTGTAATCCCAGTAGCGCATGTTAAACATCATTTCCATCAGTACCCCTGTGACATATTCCAGCGCCGTTGCACCGATTGTACCACAGATGTATACTAAAACATAATTATCCTTTGCCCAAAGTGTTGATAACAGCATGATTACCGCTCCCGAACCGTACAGTGGCAGCATCGGACCTTTTAAAAAGCCTCTGTTTGTCAGTTTGCGCTTGTTAAAGGATACAATGGCGGATTCAATGCACCACCCTAAAAAGCTGTAAATAAAAAAGAATGCAATCCACTCTGTAATACTATAATTTTCAATCATACAATTCCTCATTTCTTCATTTTTAAATGCATTTCTATCAAATTTATACAGGATACGGCGAGGCGTACTCCGTAAATACAGTTTCACACCTGCCCTGCGGCAGCTTACTTTTTCTTAAAAAACAGACTTTATTTAAAAACAGTATAAGCCGACAATGGATGGTTTGTCCATAGCCGGCTTATATCTTCCCTCTGGCTTTCTTTATTCTTCCAGAATTTCCCGTTGTTTATTCCTGGATTTCAGGATATTTTACAAATACATTTTTAATGCATCTACACGGTCAAGTTTTTCCCATGGCAGATTCAGGTCGTTGCGGCCGAAATGTCCGTAGCTTGCTGTCTGCTTGTAGATCGGTCTTCTTAAATCAAGCATCTTGATAATACCTGACGGTCTTAAATCGAAGTTTTCACGGATGATTTCTACAATCTTATCTTCGCTTAACTTCCCTGTTCCGAATGTTTCCACGCGGATAGATGTCGGCAGTGCAACACCGATCGCATAAGATAACTGGATTTCACATCTGTCTGCAATACCTGCGGCAACGAGGTTCTTTGCTACATATCTTGCGGCATATGCTGCGGAACGGTCTACCTTTGTGCAGTCCTTACCTGAAAATGCACCGCCGCCGTGTCTTGCAACACCACCGTAAGTATCAACGATAATCTTACGACCTGTCAGACCGCTGTCACCGTTTGGTCCGCCGATTACGAAACGTCCTGTCGGATTGATATAAATTTTCGTGTCATCATCTACCATACTGTTGTCTACAATGGCATCAATAACATACTTCTTGATATCTGTATGAATCTGTTCCTGTGAAACTTCCGGTGCATGCTGTGAAGATACAACGATGGCATCCAGTCTTACAGGCTTGTTGTTTTCATCATATTCCACTGTAACCTGTGTCTTTCCGTCCGGTCTTAAATAAGACAGTGTACCGTCTTTTCTGACCTTTGTCAGCTGTCTTGCAAGCTTCTGTGCAAGTGCTGCGGAATATGGCATATATTCTTCTGTTTCATTGGTTGCATAGCCAAACATCATACCCTGATCGCCTGCACCAATGTCATCTGCATCCGGATCAATGCCTTCTTTTGCTTCAAGTGCCTTGTCAACACCCATTGCAATATCCGGTGACTGCTTGTCAAGTGCCACCATAACGGCACAGGTATTACCATCGAAGCCTTTTTCAGAGCTGTCATAGCCGATTTCTACTACGGTATCTCTTACAATCTGTGCAATATCTACATTGGCCTTTGTTGTAATTTCACCCATAACCATCACAAATCCTGTATTGGTTAATGTTTCACAGGCAACTCTTGAATATGGGTCCTGTGCATATAATGCATCCAGTACTGCATCAGAAACCTGATCGCAGATTTTGTCCGGATGTCCTTCTGTTACTGATTCTGAAGTAAATAATCTTTTCTCCATGAATTCTTTCTTCCTTTCTTTCCTCGGGCTTTTTATGTCCCTGTAAACTGTTAAACGCTGCTTCTGGTACTTCTCCTGAAACTGAAAAACGAGCCCCTCAGACAGGACTCGTAATCTATGTAAGATCCGTAATCCTCTTATTGTTCGACCTGCCGCAAAAGCAGGATAGTCGCTCAGGTTGGCACCTTCCATATCTTACCATATGGGGTTGCCGGGCTTCATCGATCCTATGTATCTCCACCGCTCTAAATAAGGGACATCTTAAATTATTCAGTTAATCATTCATACGTATGTATATTACACAATCTATGGGCATTGGTCAAGTACTTTTTATTGACTTTTTATCCCCTCAACCATATAATGAAGCTACCGGAACATTTATACTTTTGCAAAGGAGATTTCAAGGATGAGCGACAATACACAGGAGAAAAATATTTTTATTTTTGATGCCGCTGAAGGCATGGTTTTATCACAGGATATCATGACTTCCACCGGTCATCTTATTGCTGCAAAAGATACCGTTTTGACTTTAGATATGATTGCAAAAATCTCTGAGTACAATGTCTTAAAAATTAATGTATATGAGGAAGCTGCCGCACAGCCTGAGCAGCCGGAAGTTCTGGAACAGATGACTTACTATGAAAAAATTAAGCAGAGCCAGAATTTCGAACATTTTAACGAAACTTTTATTGATGGTATTAATGATTTGAAGACAGAATTAAATGACATTGTCATTAACCACGAAACAATTGATACGACTGCGCTGTTAAAGAATACCGAAAAAATTCTTGCAGAATATACGAATACTCTCCAGATTTTCGATATGCTCCACTGTATGCGTGATATGGACGATTTAACATATGTCCACTGCATTAATGTTGCCATTATTGCCTCCATTCTTGGAAAATGGCTCGGCTATTCTGAGGAAGATGTAAAGGTGCTGACTTTATGCGGTATTTTACACGATATCGGAAAGCTTTTAGTTCCAAATGAAATTTTAAGCAAACCGGACCGGCTGACCGCTAACGAATATGCCATTATTAAAGAGCATGTCAACTTAGGCTATCAGATTGTAAAGGATGCCGATATTGATGAGCGTGTTAAATCTGCCATTTTACTACACCATGAAAAATGCGACGGCTCCGGATATCCAATGGGTTTAAAGTCAGAAGACATTCCTGATTTTGCAAAGATTATTACAATTGCAGATATCTACGATGCCATGACCTCTTCCCGCATATACAGAAAAGCCCTCTGTCCATTCCACGTTGTACGGGATATGGAACAGGATGCTTTTACAAAATTTGACCCGAAGTTCAGCCTTCCGTTCTTAAAGAATGTCGCCACTTCTTATATCGGAAATAATGTCAAACTTTCTGATGGCCGCACCGGCGAAGTCGTTTTAATTAACGAACATGCCCTGTCACGCCCGATTGTAAAGTGTGAAGGCAATGAATTTGTAGATTTATCAAAAGAACGCAATTTAGAGATTGTTGCAGTATTACAGTAACTTTTCTCCCCAAACAAAACAGGCCGGTACCGTCTGATGCATCAGACGGTACCGGCTCATTTTATATGCTGTTACTGTTCGTGCAGGTATTTTTCGCGCGTTGCCAATCCGCCGCGGATATGGCGCTCTTTTTTGTTGACATCAAGCACCTTGCGCGCTTCATTTGCAAGCGCCGGATTGATTCGTGTCAGACGCGCCGTCACATCTTTATGTACGGTGCTTTTGCTGACACCGAATTTACGCGCGGTCTGGCGCACGGTTGCTTTGGTTTCGATAATATATTCCGCCGTCTTTACTGCCCGTTCTTCGATATATCCTTTCATGCAATATCCTAAAGTTTGTTTGTATATCCTATTCGGACAACGGAAAATATATGCCTGCTTCTTACAGCCTGCCAGCCACAAAAATGAGGACAGCCACAAAAGAAGTTCTTATTTACAGTTTTGTGAAATATTGTCCTCTACTTTTTGAAGCAATACGAAAAGCTGCTCCGCTTCTTTCTCTGAAAGATTACTGCAATAAATTTTATCCGTTTCTTCAAATATCTGCTGTACCTTTTTGGCAATATCCATTCCCTTTTCCGTCAGGGCAATCAGCCATGAACGGCGGCAGTCGGGATTACTTTCCCGTACAAGCAGTCCTGCCTGCTCCATTCGGTCAAGTGTCCTTGACATCGTGGTTACATCTAAAAGGCAGGCATCCGCAAGTTTTTTCTGTGTCATACTGCCTTCAAAAAGTAGTTCTTTTAAAATGCGCGGCTGTCCCTGCCCTACTGTAAGCCCCAATGTGATAAACTGCGGCCGCATTAATCTCTGCCGCAGCACTTCTATCTTAAATAATTCATTCCGAATCTGTTCTTTTTTCATACTTTCCTCTTTTCTATAGATATTTGCGACACCTGCGGCGCAAATATCTGTATGGACGAGTTTACTGTCAATCTACGATAATGGCAATTTGCTTTACCTGAAAGCAAATTGCCGTATGAGCAATCTCTCGCATATGGATTGCTCACACTTCATACTAATCTTCATTCCGCAGGCATTTTAATGCCGTAGGAATCGCGAACTGAATCTATTCAGTTCTGCGATAAAAAGCGGCTTTGTGACGCCTGAGGCACAAAGCGCTGTGTGAAAAATCTTAGATTTAAGGATTTTTCACATTATTCCAATTCAAACTGTCCCGTATACAGCCTATAGTATCTGCCCCGCTGTTCTAACAATTCCTCATGACTGCCGCGCTCTATGATTTCGCCCTTTTCCAATACCATGATTGCTTTGGAGTTTCGCACGGTTGACAGGCGGTGTGCAATGACAAATACCGTTCTGCCTTCCATAATCGCATCCATGCCCTTTTCAATTAGCCGCTCGGTGCGGGTATCTACAGAACTGGTCGCTTCGTCTAAAATAAGCACCGGCGGTTTGGCAACTGCCGCTCTCGCAATCGCAAGTAACTGGCGCTGCCCCTGCGAAAGATTACTGCCGTCTGCATACAGCATTGTATCATAGCCGTCCGGCAGTCTGCGGATAAAGGAGTCCGCATTGGCAATGCGTGCTGCCTCATAAACTTCCTCGTCAGTCGCATCTAACTTGCCGTATCGGATATTGTCCGCAATCGTTCCCGTAAATAAATGCGTATCCTGAATAACCATTGCCAGTGAGCGGCGCAAATCGTCTTTTGCAATCTGCTGAATGTCGATACCGTCATAGGTAATCGTTCCCGACTGGATTTCATAAAAACGGTTAATCAGGTTGACAATCGTTGTTTTTCCCGCACCGGTTGAACCGACAAATGCGATTTTCTGTCCCGGTTTTGCAAAAAGAGAAATGCCGTTTAATACGCGCTTTTTATCGGTGTACCCAAAGACTACATTTTGAAAACGCACATCACCTTTTAATTCAACATAGCGGAAGCCGCCGTTTTCCGGCACTTTCCATGCGTAATCCGGTGTGCTTTGTTCACATTCTGTCAGTGTGCCGTCCGCATTTTTTATAACGTGACATAAATGCACGTTACCTTCGTCCACTTCCGGCTGTTCGTCCATCATGTCAAAAATGCGTTCCGCACCGGAAAGCGCAGACAACAGGAAATTGACCTGCTGGGTAAACTGATTTAACGGCATTGCACTCTGGCGCACATATACCAGATATGCCGAAAGACTTCCCAAATCCATCAGTCCCCGGATTGCAAGCAGGCCGCCCGCGCAGGCAGACACCGCATAATTCAGATAGGAAAGACTGACAATGGTTGGTATCATCATACCGGCAAAGGACAGAGCATTGGTGGACTGCTTTCTGAAATTTTCACTGAGTTCACAAAAACGCGCATAGTCTTTTGCTTCGTGATTGAAGACCTTTTCGACCTTCTGTCCCTCTGCCATTTCCTGTACAAATCCGTTAATTTTGCCGAGTTCCTCCTGCTGCCGGTTAAAATATTTTTTGCTGCGCTTTCCATTTAAGCGGATAACCACAAACATAACAATTAAAAATACCACAACAATCAACGACAGCCTGATACTGAGTACCATCATCATTATCACCGTACCGAAAAGCATCATGAAACTCTGGATAATCATTGCAAAGCTGTTGTTCATCGCTTCCTGTACGGCATCGACATCGTTGGTAAAACGGCTCATTAATTCGCCGTGTGTATGCGCATCAAAATACCGCAGGGGCAGTTTTTGTACGTGTGCAAATAAATCGCTTCGGATTTCACGGATGACTTTCTGCGAGGTCTTCACCATTAAGCGGTTATATCCGAGCGTTGCCAGCGCGCCGCACAGATACATCACGCCCATTGCCGCAACGGCACGCACCAGTCCGTTTAAATCTCCCGGAACGATAAAGCGGTTAATGACCGGCTTTAAAAGATATGTTCCCGTAATATTGGCTCCGGCACTGATAAGTACCAGCAGGGCAACCAAAAGAAAGGACCATTTGTGCATGCCTAAATATACCAGCAGATGCCGGATTGTCTTTTTCGTGTCTTTCGGTCTTTTATATCCTACATATTTTGCCATTATAAATCCGCTCCTTCCTTCTGGGATTCGTAAATTTCCTGATAAATGCGGTTGGAAGCAAGCAGGCTTTCATGTGTACCGATACCGCTTACCCTTCCGCCGTCCAAAATAATAATCTGATCCGCATGGCGCACGGAAGATATGCGCTGTGCAATAATAATTTTTGTCATATCAGGCAGTTTCTCTGCAAGTCCTTCGCGGATTCTGCTTTCTGTCGCCGTATCAACCGCACTGGTTGAATCGTCTAAAATCAGCACCTTCGGCTTTTTTAAAATGGCTCTTGCAATGCAGAGGCGCTGTTTCTGACCGCCCGATACATTGACACCGCCCTGTCCCATTTCTGTCTGATAGCCGTCCGGCATGCGGTCAATAAATTCATCGACACAGGCAATCCGGCAGGCTTCTTCAATTTCCGCCATCGAAGCGTTTTCATCGCCCCATTTTAAGTTATCAAGCATTGTTCCCGAAAACAGTGTATTTTTCTGAAGTACCATGGCAATCGCATCTCTTAAATGCTGCATCGGATAATTTCTGACATCAACGCCGTCTACCTTTACCGTTCCCCGCACGGTATCGTAAAGACGTGGAATCAGCTGAACAAGCGTGGTTTTCGCCGCACCGGTCTGACCGATAATTCCTACTGTCTGACCGGCTTTAATATGAAATGATACATCGGAAAGCACATATTCTTTTGCTTCTTCCTTATATTTAAACCACACATGGTCAAATTCGATTTCGCCGCGCTCTACGCTGATGTCCTTTGCATTTTCATCGGTCAAATCTATTTTTTCATCAATGACCTCAAGGATACGCGCGCCGGATGCCAGAGAACGTGTCATCATTAAAAATACGTTGGACATCATCATCAGTGAATTTAAAATGAGCAGGACGTAGCTTAAAAATCCGGTCAGTTCGCCGATACCGAGCCTGCCCTCATGAATCAGATAACCGCCGAATAACAGCAGGGACAGTATTGTTGCGTACATAACAAACTGCATGGCAGGCATATTTAACACGGCAATGCCAAATGCTTTTTCGGATTCTTTTTTCAGATTAAGATTTGCTTCTTCAAATTTTGCGATTTCGTAATCGCCCCGCACATAGGCTTTGACTACACGGACTGCCGTCAGATTTTCCTGAATCGTGCGGTTCATGCGGTCTATCGCAAACTGCATTTTGGAATAGAGCGGACGTACATTTACAATAATGCAAATGAGTAACACAGCAAGTACCGGCAGTGCCACGAAAAATACAAGTGCCAGTGTTGAATTAATGGAAAATGCCACGCCCGTTGCAAAAATCAGCATGACCGGACTTCTGCCAAACGGACGCATACCGGTTGAAACGGCATTCTGAATATTCGTGACATCGCTTGTTAAACGTGTCACAATCGACGATACCCTGAAATGGTCGATATTGGCAAATGAATACGACTGCAATTTTTCGTATTCGGCTTCACGCAGGTTTGCGCCCAGTCCCTGACCGGCAAGCGCCGCAAAACGGGCGCTTCCGATGCCAAGCACCAGTGCCGCCGCCGCACAGAGTACCATTTGAAATCCTTTTTGATAGATGTATCTTTCATCGCCTGTCGCAACGCCGGTGTCAATCAGATCCGCCATAATCATCGGAACCATTAACTCCAGCACCGCTTCCACCGCGATGCAAAACAATGCCAGAAAGGCATATTTCTTATACTGTTTCATATAAGAAAAGATTCTCTTTAACATTTATTGCACCTCCAACTGTTGTATGTGCAACAATTGTAGATTCAAGTTTTTGAAATGTCAAGAGGATTTTTATAATCCACGCAAATCTAATTTATAAATTGTCCGGCTTAGTGGTGTATTTTCCAAAAAGGCGGTCATATAAACAGGCATATATATTTTTTTGCCTGACACTTCTACATTTCCTTCTGAAAAAATATATGCCTGCGCTATCTGATATTCTTCATTTTGCAGTACATTATTTAAGGCAGAGTGTTTTTTATATTCTTTACCGGATTTAATCTCTAACGGTGTTACTTTTCCGTCAAGTTCTATTACAAAATCAAGTTCTCCCTGTTTTTTGCTGTTAAAATAATACACCTTATGTCCCTTTGACAGCAGCTCCTGTGCCACGGCATTTTCAAAAAGAGCACCATTGTTAATCGACTTATCCTTATTTAATATTGCCACCTTCACCTGATTGGAATAGCAGCTTGTAAGCAGTCCTACATCGGAGAAAAACAACTTGAACAGATTTCGGTTTTCACTGATGATTAACGGACTTTTCGGTTCACTGATATTGTATACAGGAATTGCAACGCCCGCATCTTTAAGCCACAAAAAGTCATTTGCTACGCGGTCATAGCTGATGCCTTTTCCAAGACTGTTTAACTGAAATCTTTTATTTTTCTGGTCAAGCTGTCCCGGCATTGCATCATAAATTTCCTGTAATTTTAATTTGTAACGGTGTTCGTATTTAGAAAAATCTTTTTTATAAAGACGGATAATCTTATTATGAACCTGCGCCACCTGTGCTAAATCATTGGTTTCAATATACGTACTAACCGCTTCCGGCATTCCGCCGATAATCAGATACAGGTAAAATACGTCTAACATTTTAGCATGTACAAATTCATCAACCGGCGTACGTTCTTTAAAATGCGTATATAACTGCTCAAATGTCCCGTCATGAACACCTGCCGCCTGTGCAAATTCTTTAAAATCCAGCGGATACATGTCATAAATCCGCATATACCCCACCGGTGCCGAGCGCAAATCATTTAATTCCACGCCCAGCAGAGAACCGCTCATAATATAGCGGAAACTTCCTTCTTCCACAAGAAATTTTATGCGGGTTACAATGTCTTTAAACTCCTGTATCTCGTCTAAAAATAAAATTGTTTTTCCTTTTTTTAACGGTTCTTTTACCACCAGACTCAGGCGCATTAATATTTCTTTTACATCTTTTGCTCCTTGAAACAATTCTACAAGTTCCGGCTGTTCGATAAAATTTAATTCAATATAAGGTATGCCGCTTTCTTTTAAACACTGGCGTATCAGATATGTTTTTCCAATCTGTCTTGCTCCCGTAATCAAAAAAGCGTCTTTCCCGTTATCAATCCAGTCTTTTACTGCATTCTGGGCTTTTCTCCGTATCATAAATCTCACCTCTGATAGATAGTATGCAACTTTTCCAACCTAATAATACCTTAAAAATGCAACTTTTCCAACCCAAAACAGCCCTGTTTTTGCAACTTTTCCAACTTATCTTATTATTTTTTCTGTTTTACCATATTTATATGTATAATTTTTAAAGTGATCTTTCAGCGTTTCACAGGCATAATCAATCCAAACACTCTCAGAGATAAGTATTCAGATATCACTCTTCATATTCCGTCAGAGGTCAGCAGCCGCCATCAGTAATACGATAATAGCTGTCTGTATCAGTATCAACCATTAACACTGGGATAACCCCTGTTGACAACACATTTCCATCTATATATATGTGATTTTCACCATCATAATATATGTCATTAAACGTTGAATCTCCTGATATCTCAGATGTATAGACATGACCTGCTACCACTTTCATGTCAAGACCTTCTATCCTGCCCGTTTCAGCAGGATATTTCGAGGTGTATATATCATCAGATGTCTCCCATTCCCACATATCACCGACAGTTTCATCAATTCCGGCATGCACAAATATAGTATTGCCTTCTGTGTAATATCTTGGCAGGCTGCTTAACCAGCTTATGTATAAATCATCTGCATTTTCATTATCATACCATTGTATATTTCCATACATTGAATCTATGGTACATTCACCACCTATTACCATATCCTCATGATTTCCCATAAGTGCCATAACCTTATCATTGCCGTATTGTTCCTGCAAATGCATTATCTTATCAAGCACTCCCCTGCCAGAATCACCACCATGCACATAATCACCAAGCAACAAAAGCATTGTGTCATCTTCATCAAGATGACAGATTACATTTTCCAGAGCAGCCTCAAATGACTCAAGGCACGCATGTATATCACTCATGCAATATATTTTCATATACATTTCTCCACAAACTCTCAGTCTTTATCATTGCCACCAGAATAAAATTCTTCGCCTGTATCCAGACATATTGCTGCAAGCCTTCCGCCCGCCAGATATGCGCCACAGTCAATATCAATATGATTATTCTTTCTGTACACATAGCCAGGTCTGGGATTATCCTCAATATATCTTGTTGGTGTATGTCCTGTGACAGTTATTACATCATCAAAATATCTGACATCATAATCCACCCTTGACCATACAAGCTCATCAAGCGAATAATCATCAATATCCCTCTTAATATCGAAATTGCCAAGTCCTCCATGCACAAGAAGATACTTCTGCCCATTAACCTCTACCCTCTCGTACCATGAAAAATCTGCCACATAATCAAGCACATCTTTTCTTGTCTCATTATTCAGCTTACTCAGCTCATCAGTAGTGGCAATTCCGCCATTTCTCTGCCATGCATAAAGCTTCTGAAACATATCGTCACTAAACTTTTCTGCAAATTCTTTGATGGAATTCTCATCTTTTACTTCATTAATAAGAACCGACATACATTCCAGCATCATCTGTTCATGGTTGCCTGCTATAGGTATAACATTTGGCATCTCCATCATCTTAAGGAGCGTCTTTACCGTGTTCTTTCCTCTGTCAACAACATCTCCCAGCACATACAATATATCTTCATCTGAAAAATGTATTATATCCAGCAGTTCCATAAACTTCCCGTATTCACCATGAATATCCGATATCACATATGTCGCCATATATTCCCTCCGTATGCTATTTATTAAGTATTTCCTTCAATGTGCGTGGTTCATAATTCATATAAGGCATCATACAGCCTACATTGTAAGCCCTTGCTATATCATAACACTTCTCTGACCGCATAAGCATTTCCATATTCAGCTTGCGTAAACATTCCTGATAGAATTCATTTTCATAAGTATTATGAGTATGTCCATACAAATGTATTGTCCCCCTGTGCTGTCCATTCCACATAAGTATAGGATAATGGCTTAATACAAGCTTGTATGCATCTTGGTCTACATAGTCAGTAATTTCCTTATAATCATATATCTCTTCAAAAATATTCTTATACCTCATATCAGAAACATCATCATGATTCCCTTTAATAAGAACTTTCCTGCCCTTTAACTGTGCAACTAAGGCTATCAGCTCCTCGTTTGTACCCCGCATAGCAATATCTCCAAGAATATAAACCGTATCACCATTTGTAATCTTACTGTTCCATTTTTCTTTCATATACTGGTGCATTTCAGCTAATGAATTAAATGGACGGTTATCAAAATTATTGCCTTCCTTTGTCACATTTTTATGGAAGAAATGCATATCACTAATATAGTATTTCATTCGTGTTCCTCCTTTTTTCAATCATGTACCTGTCTTAATATAGACTCTGCTGCCTTCTTTAATTCTTTATTCAATTCCTTATCCTTATTATCAACAATTGAAGCTATATCATAATGATGACACAGCCAGTATGCCATTCCCTTACATGACGCATTTACACGGATATCAACTGTTGTATCCGTTTCTTTCAAAACATTTATCTCATATGAAAAATCATCTATCAGTCTTGAAAAATACTCCCTGTCTATCCTGACAATATAAGGTCTTAATTCACCGCCCATCATGTAAGGGTGATTCAGAATATATACTGCTCTCTCTAACGGTATATTAAGGTTATCAAAGCCTATTCCATCACTTTTCCTCTGTTCCTTTACTCTTAATCTGGTCATAAGGTCAACACTGTATGTATATACTTTCCTGCTGTCCCTGTATCTTACCAGACAGAAATATCTTCCATTATTGAGCATAAGTCTTATAGGAATCACTGTTCTTCTTCCCTGAAAATGAAGATAAACATTTTTATTCTTAACATCATATACATTCCAGTCAAATTCTATGTAATTGTCATTTTTAATGGCATCAATTATAAGCTGGCAGTTTGCCAGAACATCTGTATTCTGTGCATATCTGGTCCGCCCGAAAGAATCATTTGCATAAGGTGTTATATCTTTCAGATTCTTCCCTGATAAAGTCTGAATCCGCCCGGCTAAATCCAGTGCTCTTTCATTATTAAAAATGTTACTGTACAACACAGAATCAATTAGGAATTTAAACTCTACATCGGTTATAATGTTGTTATAATAATAATCTGTCTTGCGGCGTTCATTGTCATATGTCCTGTATCTGATTACCTTCTGTTCATCAGGCAGATTAAGTTCTGAGTCCGTCAAATCCTTTAATGCTTTCCTGACCTGTTTATCTGTAATGCTTTTATCATAATCCTTATGCATATAAGTAACGATATCAGTAACCTTCAGCGTTATTGCGGCCTCTTTGGAACTGTGTTCTTTTAATATATTAAGCACATTATACTCAACACTCATGTCTCACCTTTAATTATTCTTTCTTCTTTCAACATCTTCTTTGTATAATTTCCGTGCATATTTATAAAAAAGTGCCGCTGATTCCTGAAAATGTTTTATCTCCTCTTGTGGTTTCATTTCTTTATCATATTTATTTATCGTATCTGATTGTTTTAATTCCATCTGACACCCTCCATTTTCTTATAATTACATTTTCATTAATATTTCCTGTATTTCCTTTTTTATCTTAGCTTTTTCTAATGCTGTATACGCACTCATTCTCATATCCGAAATAGCACATGCCTGTTCTCTGTCAAAATAATAATGTTCCATCAGCATCTCCTGAAAACAAGCTTTATCCTTTGCACTATCCACCAGATACATAATCTGGTTATGGTGTTCCTGTTCCCACATAACGGCAGACAAAATGTGGATTCGTTGTTTTATTTTTTCTTTGTCTGTAGCTGTATTATAATCTGATAAATACTGTTTATCGTATGTTTCCACAAGATAGTCAATGTAATGTTTCCTTGCATCACTTTCTGGAAGCTGGATTCTCTCAATATATATTGGATTAACATTCGAGTGTGAAAATTCTCCAAGATAATCATATCCTCTGAATATAACATCAACACATATCTGTATATCACTGTAATCACCCTTTTTGACTTTAAGTTTCTCATACTCTTCATCTGTAAGCCCAAGTATTACTCCGATATTCCCTTCATGTTTCCCATCAACAACTCTTACTATATCCCCATGTCTGAAATTATGTGGAATATCAAATTTTCTATAAAAGCATTTCATACCCGATTCGTGCCAGCAATTCTCCGAATCCGGTATTTCATCAATTGCCTTATTTAAATCCGTTATCAATTCTTTATCTGATATGGTTTCTTTCAACTCTTGCACTGCCTGTTTTTTCTCTGAATTTTTTAAGCACTCATGATTAATTATTATTTCTGCCTGTTCCACATCCGAAAATGTAACACTCTTGTCTTTAAGAAACTCTCTTTCATCTTTAGATGGAACAAATCTGTCTATAAAATTTTCTATCATCAGGCACCTCCTTACGCTTTTATTTTAACTCATCTCACTCAACTTCCTTGAATTTGTCATATACAGTTATATACATTATTCCTTTATTGTGTTTTACACCAGCCTTCGGAATACAATACCTACCCGCCACATCCGCTGACACATCTGCGATTTTTCCAAAAAACACTTTATCTATATGTGTCTCAATATAAACTAATGTATTACCATCCCAATTTCCCAAGAATTCAGACAAATTCATCATAAAAAGCACCTCCACAACAGCATAACAGTGTAACTACCACTATTATACAAACAGAGTTTCTTTACAATTTTTCCTTCAAAGCCTCAATAATTTTATTTGTTCTATATTCTATAACCTCTTCTGATTTATCCAGAAAATCTTCTAGAAGTTCAAGGTACTCTTCTGCTCCATAATAGGAAATCTTTGGATTCGTAGCATTAGCTGCTGTCACCTTTAATCTCTCTTCTAATGGTGTTTTAAACAGTACAACTGGTTTACCATCTTTAAAATATGGTTTTAAAAAAAATCGTTCTTCCCATTCTTTTATAGGTAAGAATACTGGATTATATTCTGGATTCATTTGAAGTTGCATCTCAAATTTACTTAAATGATTATCCCCTCTCTTTACCTTGTTTTGGTAATTAGCAATCGCTATTAAAAACCAATCAAAATAATCCCTCATTCCTTCACAGTTTTCTTCATTGTAATATTTACCTCTTGCCCCATTAATACCGTTTTTCAGAGTTCCCCTGTTAGGAATAACAATGAAATTACCTATACAATGATAAGATTTTGAAAATTTCTTTATCTTTGACCATAAATGTGGATTTTGATCTGCATTGTAATATTTAGCTCGAAAAGCAAACTCTCTACCTTTTTCCTTATCTTCATTACCAAATAAAGATCCGAATGAGTTCATTGTATCACCTCTAAAAGGACATCTATTATTCCAAGTCCATGAACCCATTTTTTCAAAAGTCAAGTCATATATATCACCCCAAAGAATAATATATATAGCTTGTGTAATAAGATACATATCTGGATCAATATTATCTCCAACATATGTTGTTAAATCTGTAAAATCAAAATCTTTTAATTTCTCTATATTTCCATCTAAGACATCTCTCACAAACCCTTTTAAAATCTCTATACTTTTCTTATAATCATTAGTTTTTTCGTAATCTCTTTTATTCATATTTTCTCCTTAATCTATTATCTTCTGCAAACCTTAGCATATTCCTTCATACACCGTTTAGCTGTTTCCTCAGTATTGCGCTCTCTTTTGTAAAAGCAATAATCACTAAGTGCTTCCATGGCTCTCCTATAAGCTAAATCTTCCTCTTTGTTCTCCTTATGTGGTGGCAGTTCCATCTGAAGATGCAATGGATTACAATGCATATGATCCCAGTACTCCGACTTTGTTGGATATAAAACCCCGGCCTGAATATCTGAATAATCAACTCCCCATTTTCTGTCTTTAATCTCTTGAAGATAATCATTCCAGTCATCTTCGCCAGATGAAAGTATTCCATATGTTCCATTTACTATATTCTTCACCGGAGTGTCTGCTGATTTATAACAAAATGGGATTTCAAAAAATGCATTTTCAAATCTTTCTGGTCTGAATGGATTTACTATGTCTACTTCACCTTTTGACAATTTATTTTCATATTCAATTCTTTCGGTAAGCTGCTTCTTAAGTACAATATCTTTAGTAGTGTCTCTTAATAAATCCAATGCCTCCAGCTTCTGCTGTCTGCTTTTCATGGGGTCATTCCAGACAAGAGTTGCTGTCTGGAAATCTGTGAAGTTATAATTTTGTTCTTCTAAAAACTTCCTATAATCATTTGACATTGTTATATCAATCATTTACATTCCTCCATTGATTAATGTAAAGTTCTCCCATTACTGATTTTCTTCGTTAAGGAGGCTCTCCGGTTCTCCTTTTATACGTCTCCAAGTAATAAGATCTTTATCGTTCAAATCTCCTTCTATGACTATCGGAAGCTTCCCAGATGTCTGTATCTTCCAATACAAAGTATCCCTCATTTTGCAATTCCCACATGTCCGAGATCCAAGCAGCCCAAAGGAAAAACAGATCGTGATCAAAAAAGATTTGGCGAAATTAATTATAAGATTCAACAATATATAAAAATTGTTCTATTGTGATATATTTAACTAATTTCAAGATATTTCTTATTTCTTTAAAAATTGATTCCACTTTTCTTAAAATTACATTATAACTTTTATCTATTTCTTCTTTTGTAAATTTCTCTTTTAAGTTATTTGATTCAAAATAATCTCTTATAAAATAATCATATCCTTGATTTAATAGATAATCAGAACAAAATATATAATTATTTATATCATTAATATTAAATAAAGAAGATATTTTTTTACCTGTTAAATAAGAGACTCCAATTATAAGTTCACTAACAACTTCAAAATTATTCAGGTTTTCTATTCTTAAATCTTTCATCATATCCACATCTCAATTTTTCGATGATATCGTTAAGAAGCATATCATTAGCTTTCATCAAACATCGAAATTGAACTCCTATAGGCATCATTTCCTCAAATCCAGATTCTTTATATGCATTTTGTTGATAGTCAAAAATATTTAAAACATCAACATCCTTATCAGTAAAAAATGTTCTATAAAATGTGTTTTACCAGAAGCCATCGCTCCAATCACAAAAGATACTTTTGACATAAACTCCACTTCCCTCCTATTAATCTAACTTCTTTTCATAATGAATACTTTTCATTCAACGCCTTTATCTTACTTTTAATATCTTCCCGCAGACTTTCCGGCTCAAGAACCTCGACCAGTTCACTGTATTGCAATGCCCAGTGTGCCATGCCATAAGGTGAACACTCCACCCTGACGATATCATCATAAGGCGGCTTCGTTTCTGTTCTTATGTATGTGAATGAATCTCCGAACCAGTCATGTAAAAATGTATATCCTGGGCGGACTCTCTTTTTCGGATTGTCTTCACATTTTTCACTCTTAATTCTTAGCGTTACCAGAACCGGCTTATCAAACGACATATTAAGATGTTTCAACTGAAAATCTTCTGACCATTTTTCTGGAAGATTTGAAACATTTTTCTTTGGAATACGCGGTATCCCCTTAATATGAAGCCTGTCATTCCTTCCTGGAATCTCTATACCCGTCATAAGGTCAATCCGCCATATAGACATATTGGGCTTGTAACCTTCATACTCTTTAGCCGCCAGCAGATAGTATTTTCCACCACTCGCAACAATATAGTATGGACTAAGCTCGTCTGACTCTTCCCTGACCGGCTCCAGCTTTTTCTCATAAGAATAGCCATTGAATCTGAATTGTATTCTCACATTATCATCAATTGCTTTCTGTATAATGGCAAGATTGTCCTTCAGCAGCTCCCTATCTGCAAGCTCCGGCTCCTGAACCTTACATATATGTCTCGGCGTTCTCTTATAAAATACCGTAGTCATATTGTCCTCAACCTTCCTGACAAGTTCCTGCGCCGACTTGGAATCCAGTGTCCTTGTTGCCATAATACCCTCAATAATTGAATCAATCTCCTTCTCAGAAAATGTTCTGTTATAGTAAAGGTTCTTTATGCGCATTACATTTGCAATATAAGAATCATCTTCATCAGAATCATCCCGTTCATATCGTTCCTTATCACCATAAAACTTCTTGAAATCATCAAAATACAGCCGCCACTCAACCTCTGGCTTATAATCACTTCCTCCATCTTCCAGATTCATAATATTTGCCATATCTTTTAAAAGCCTGTTAATAGTCTCCTTATCACCGATATACGCATTTATATTTTCATCTTTCCTCATTTTAGCAATACTGGTAGGGTGTCTTCTGTCTGTATTCTTTCTCAGATAATCCCACACCTTATACATTCGCTCAAAACGGGTTGGTTTCTGAATCTTTCTCTTTGCCATATGTCACCTCGTGTTAATCATAATATATTGTATTCTCTATTATAATAACATTTTGGTCGGTTTTTTCCACCATTTATTATAATTTATTAATTAATATAAAATTCTCTCATGTCATTTAACCTTATTGCACCAAGTGTTCCCTCTTTACCATAACATTTATAACCAGCGCCACAATCTATGCGTATAGTCCGTCCTGAAGGAGACACCCATATTCTCCTGTTATCAGTTACAGTATGCCCCACAACCGATATAAACTGCTCATGTTCCTCCATACCCCTGATAAAATACTCATAATGCCCGTCTCCCATATATATCTTTCTTTTATCAAACATACGCTCAGGCGTCAGAAATGTCTGTGCATATGCTATTATAATGGTCTCATAAATTAAGACACTTTTTCGGACAGATTTTAATGAATCTGATATACTACAATCAGTATGAAAGAGAGGATTCAAAATCATGTCCAGACAAAGAAGAAATTTTAGCGCAAAATTCAAATCAGACCTTGTTATCGAACTGTTAAAGGGTGAGAAGGATATCAATACCCTGGCAGTTGAAAATAATATTCAGCCAAATCTGCTCCGAAATTGGAAGAAGGAATTTCTTGACAATGCGTCAGTTGTATTTGACGACAAGCGTGAGGAAAATCTTAAGGAAAAGCTTGCCGAAGAACGCAAGGAAAAATCGGAGTATGCCAAAAAAGTCGGTCAGTTAACCATGCAGGTTGACTGGCTCAAAAAAAATCTGAAGAAATTTGTGGACCTGACTACGAGAGTAAATTTAGTCCAAAACCTTTTGACGACTAAGGAATTACCCGTTTCTGTCGGAGCAAAGCTGCTTGATATCAACCGTACAAGCATTTACTACAAGGGAACCCCTGTATCAGAAGGCGAACTTGCCTGCAAAGAGATTATTGATCATCTTCATACCGATAACCCGGCATGGGGTGCAAAACAGATGTCCGCACAGCTGAAAGCACGTGGTTATCATGTCGGTCGACGCAAAACCAGACATTACATGAATGAAATGGATATTTATCCAATCTATCCCAAGATGAATCTTTCCAAACGGATGCAACATGCCAAGGTATGTCCTTATTTCCTTAGAAATGCCGTCATAGACAAGCCAAATCAGGCATGGTCTATTGATATTACATATATTCCGATCAAGCGCGGCTTTTTATATCTGACAGCTGTTATCGACTGGTACAGCCGTTGTATTGTCGGCTGGGAAGTTGATGATACGCTCGATACCAGAATGGTCGTCAATGCTTTGAAAAAAGCATTTAAGGTGGCAAAACCACAGATACTGAATTCTGACCAAGGATGTCAGTTTACAAGTCAGCAATACATTGATTTCGTAAAAGAAAACGGCATCCGCCAAAGCATGGATGGAAAAAGCCGCTGGGCGGACAATATCATGATTGAGCGCTGGTTTCGTAGCTTCAAGTATGAAGAAGTCTATCTGACACAATATAATAACATCAAAGAAGCCAGAGCTGCCATTGGACAGTATATTCACACCTACAACTTTGAGCGGCGTCACTCCGCACTTGACTATCAGACACCGGCTGAATGCTATTATCCGGCAATGCTGTTGCCATATGTAGCTTAGCATAGAATGGTTCAGGGGAGAGTTCCACTATCCTTCCCATGTTCCTTGTAACTTATCCACAATATCAGTTCATTATAAAAATCTTAGATTTTTGTCTTGACAACTGAGCCACTATACAACACACCCCATTAAATTCCTTATTATCCATTACACATACTTCTTCATATTCCCTTATAAGTCTTTATCTTTAGCTTCCACGACCTGATAATTTAGGTTAATTATATCATTATATTGTCTTTAAGGAATATCTCTAAATGATTCTAATATAGCAATTATTTCCTCTCTGTCTTTATTAGTAAAATTAAAGTTTAATTCCGACATAAATGATGTTGAACCTGGGCATTCAAACATACAACCTGCCTCATATCCGGTATTTGAACAGTAGAATTTATCATTTGATGCTTTCTTATCTGACATCACAGCATATACTTCCACACCATTCTCAATTTCAACTTCCTCTCCGGAAAATCTATCTAAACTACTTGTATTTTTAATCTTAACAATCCAGAAATCACTTCCCGGACTATATCTTGACTTAGCTATCTTTTCTAACGATGCCGTCACATATTCAACGCCTCCATAATTTTTCTCATTTTCTTCAACTTTGCTTGACAATGCATGATAATACAGTTTTATACCATTTTCATTCTGCAATACCACATATTCACTGCTATCGTTAACTATATTCCTAATTATTGTCCAGTTATCCGGATAATCAAAATAAAATGTCGTCTGCTCTGGGAAATATTCTGCCATTCTCGTCTTATATGTATGAAGTGGCCCTGATTCTTTTACATCTGTTCCTTGTGTTACCTGCTCCTGTGTTGACTGCTCCTGTGTTGGTGCTTCTGTACTTGCCCCACTTTCCTTTGGCTTATCATCTTCTGGCTGCTCATTATATGTACATTCCTTCACAAACTGCTTCGTGCCATCATCAAGTCTTTCATAATGAAGTGATTTGCTTTTTGCAAATGATGAAAATTCACAGCTCTTACTTATATTCATTGTACAAAGAAGTGATTTCTTATTATTATATTTGATACTTTCATCACCAACTCCAAACTTAAAAATAGGACCCGTGACATTAACATCTGAACATATCTGTCCATTTTGCCTGTCTGTTCGTGTTGCATCCGCTTCTGCACCAATATCAAATTCTGCGTCTAACAACGGAATAGATTTCATTGTCACTAGCATTGGCGCTGTCCTGAAATATAAGCCCATTTTTCCTTCTGCCTCAATTGATGTCTGCATAGACGAGCTAAGTCCCATTGTTTCATTCACACCTTTTCCTTTTTCATATGACACTCCTGCATGAAATGGCACTTCTACTTTAAGAGTAATTGAGCCTTCTATTGTTGGAACAATATATAATGCCACATTTACTGCAACATGATGATTACCAATCGGTGCAGGTGTCTGACATAAAAAAATTCCGTCTGAAAAATCCCCTTCAACTCCGATTCCGCCTGAAATCTCTGAATCAATATCAACACCAACAGAAGCATATTTTAATCCATTCTTAAGTGTATATTTAACCTGTGCGCCTACATTTATATTATTAATGTCCCATTTTATAGAGAAATTCTCACATTTTTTATTAAGTTTCTGCTTGACAGGAAGTTTATACTCTACCTCTGTATCATTATCCTTCAATGTAACTTCAAGTTCATTATCATCATTTACTGCTGCCTCTATTGCGAAGCCCTTGGAACTGATATTGCCTGACACATTTGCTGCCAGCGTAGTTACAGGCTTTCCTGCCGACACTTCCACATTATCAAGGCCATAGTAACTAATAATATCATCAATTCCTATACTTACCGAATCTGAAACTATAAGGGTATCAAATACCTCGTCCATCTCAGGGTCTTCCAATGAAAATGTGCCATTTCCCATATCATCAACGATTTTCTTTGCAATTTTCTCACCACTATAATCGAATACAAATGTGTCACCTTTTTTCAGATTTTTGGCTGCACTATCATCTATATATATAATATTTTCATCCTCTTTATAATCTTTAATGTCAAAAAACTGAATCTGAGGAACATTTTCTTTATAAGAAACATTTTCAATATTACCAGGCCAGAATTCTCCATAATACAAATCATCAAATTTATCAAGAATATCATCAGCCTCTTGGTCAGAAAATCCTTTATCAAGCGAAGCCTCGGCTATCAGGTCTTTATCAATTGCAAGCTCTATGTTTGTATTGTCTGATATTTCATCATCAGTCCCAAGATATATCTGCATTTTACCTTCGCCCATTGCACGCATTGAAGTAAGTGCTATAAATCCGCCTGATGCTATGTCGTCATTACTAAATTCATCACTATCTGTAATATATCCATACTCCTTAGCCGCATTCCTGTAATCCTCTGCTTCAACACCTGTCTTGTTGCATAACTTCTTAAGCCAGTCATAACATGTTATATCATCATTTTTAGTCACCTCTGCCTTACACGAAACATTTATATCATTACTGCTTTTCTTCTTTGATGAAACGCCCATTATGACGCCTGCAGCTATTGCCGCAACAACTACTACCGCTGCCGATATACCAATTATTATTTTCTTCTTCACAATATGTCTCCTTATGTTTTATCTTATTTCCACGGAATTTCTTGAACTCTGATTTCTTTTCCTGATTCTTCTCTATAAAATTTATGTTTTCCACTTTCTGCATCTGCAAGACTACATATCTTTCGCTCCACCATTGTGTTATCTAATTCAATATAATCTCCCATATCACCATGAACCTTATATAACTTAATTCCCAATATTTCATTATAATTGGCAATATAATGATGGTTCGGATTACTATCTTTTTGATAAGCTGGTATATCAGCCGTATTTTTATCTGACTTCCTGCTTTTCACACTACTATTACCTGATACACTTTTATGTGCAATTGAACCTCCAGTGCTAGAAGATGTACTTCCTGCGCTCTCATTTGAACTATTGCCAGATATTCCTACGACAATCAATATTCCTACAATTATAAGTACTCCTGCTAATGCACCAACCGCCAATATATTTTCCAATAATAAAATTAACGCCAGTATAATAAGATATCCTGCTAATCCTAATCCTTCTGCAAGAAATACATAACTGCCATCACTATCTATAAGAAGTTTAAAGAAAACTATAATTGTAATAATTATAACAGCCGCATATATTAATCCCTTTTCATTATTTGCTAAATAATTGTAATCCGTTGATATCTTTACAGCACAAAATGCCATTGCAATTAAATCTATAATAAACAATATGCATTTCCATATTTTTTTCTCTCTAAACATTAAAAAAATTGTAACCAAGGTCTGTATACAAATAATTATTGCCAATATAATCCAAACCACATTATTAGATATTATATGTATTGTTCCACTTGTAAAATTAGCGCTGGCAAAAACTCCATTTTCTTTAATTCTGGCAACACTCAGCGGATATCCGCCATCAATAATAAATTTTATATATGCGAATACTGCCATTAATCCAATAATAATTACAAATACCCACGAAAGAGATATCGCTATTTTTTCAACTGGATCCTCCTTTAATTCCTGTTTATAAGAATCTATTTCTTTATCTATCCATTTTTTTAGTTTTTTCATTCTGTTTTTCTCCTCATATTAAACATTTTATCTATTCCTTTGATGATGCTTTGTAAACTATTTCTTCTCCTTTCCTACTAATCTCATAATTTCTATGACCTATACTATAATTAGCTGACATCTCCTTTATTTCTGATAAATATCTGTCAACAGCAACAAGCTTCTCTTCCATTTCAAGCTTGCTTAGATCTGAATCGTCGGATAATATGTAATCTACCTTAACCCCAAACAATTCCGAAAACCTGCACAAAGTATCCACCGATGGCACACTTCTACCACACTCTATATTTGAAATTGCTGAAGCTGTCAGTCCAATATCCCTGCCAAGTTGTTCCTGCGTAATTCCCCGCTCAATCCTTAACTTTGAAATATTAATTCCTATTTTATCTGTCTTCATTCCTGTTTTTTCCTATCATCATATATTCAGTTATTATATAATAATTTATGCGTTCCAAACATTTTCAAATATTTACATTCCAACACTGTCAATGTAATTTTTGTATCTGCCACATCTCTGTTGCTTTTATCATTATTATACAATTTGCTATTTCCCTCATAAGTCAATAAAACGCATTTCTAAATATTTTAATAAAAAAAAATGAAACTCTGCGCCGCCAAACGCAAAGTTTCATCTTTTTATATCTATATATTTTTTTCACTGCCACACTCTCTCCGTCCCATAGTCAGGAATAAACAGAAGTTAAATGGACGAGCGCTGTGGCATTTCCGGTGCAGGATACACCTCTTCACCTTTTTCTGTATTGCAAAGTGACACTGATTTACGGAACAAAATAATGCCTGCTACAAATAAAACCGCAATCATGCCTACACCGGCATTGATGTTTCCGGTTATCTGCGATACAAGGCTTACAATCGTTGTTCCCATAAATGATGCGCCTTTTCCGCAGATGTCCATCAGTCCGAAATACTCTCCGGACTTTTCGGCAGGAATGATTTTTGTAAAATATGAACGGGACAATGCCTGAATTCCACCCTGAAACATTCCAACCAGTACCGCAAGTATCCAGAACTGAATCTGGCTCTTTAAAAATACGGCAAAGATTGCAATTCCAAGATAAGCAAAGATACACACGGTAATCAGGCGGCTGGTTTCCATTTTACCGGATAATTTTCCGAAAAGTATCGCACACGGAAATGCAACCAGCTGCGTTACAAGCAGTGCCAGCAAAAGTCCTGTGCTGTCCAGTCCCAGTGCAGAGCCATATGCCGTTGCCATGTCGATAATCGTATAGACTCCGTCTATGTAAAAGAAAAATGCCAGCAGAAACATAAAAATATGTTTTTCTTTGCGGATATTGCCAAAGGTCTGTCCCAGACGGCAGAAGCTTTCTTTTACTGCGTGCTTTTGCTTTTTTACATAAAATTTCTGTTCATAGCCTTTTAACAGTGGAAGCGACATCACAAGCCACCAGACGGCAATGATTAAAAAAGCGGCTCCCATTGCCATTTCCATGCTGATTCCGATTTTTCCGCTGCCAAGCACAAGCACCAGACAGACAATAAACGGCACACAGCTTCCGATATATCCCCACGCGTACCCTGCCGAAGAAACATAGTCCATGCGGTCTTCGTCTGTCACATCACCAAGCATGGAATCATAAAAAATCAGGCTGCTTGAAAATCCGACTTTTGCAATAATGTAAATAACCAGAAACAACATCCAGCCCTTTGCCAGACCAAGCAATGCGCAGCCAATCACACCGGTTAAAATCGCCCCCGTAAAAATCGGCTTCTTAAAGCCCTTTGTATCCGCCATGGTTCCGAGCACCGGGCCTGCAAGTGCTACAAGAATCGTGCCAACCGATGCCGCATATCCCCAATATGCCAGATAGTCCACCGATGAAATCCCGGCATTGCCTGCCAGATAATTAAAATAAATCGGTAAAATTGTCGCAATCAGCAGTGTAAATGCTGAGTTTCCCACGTCATACAAAATCCAGTTTCTTTCCTTTTTTGTTAATTTCTTTCCCATTTTCTGCTCCATTTCTAAGTGATATACGTTCTGCCATTTGTTTACCCGCACATTTCCAGCGGTTCATCTTTTTCTTTTCCGCCAAAGGTCAGACCATACCGCTTATCGAACGGAATTTTTCCCGATGCGCTGTCCTCATACTCATCAATTAACCGCTCCGCCAGCTTTTCGGCATCGCGGTAGAGCTGCATCAGCATCTGGGTGCTGTCCGTGCATTGCGGATTTTCGCTGTAATTGACTAACAGACCGTGCATTTCCTTATAATTTCCCGTTGCCTTTAACAGACCGTAAATCAAAAAACGCTTAAAATAGGATGGAGCTATTAAAAGTTTATTATTGGTAATCATGCCCTGTAATGCCTGCTCTGCCTGCTGTGGCGTTACATTTTTATAAAACGGACTGATAACCTCGGCATTTTTCAAAGTAGGATGAATATGCCCCGTCAGATTGTGTGTCAGCGGATTAAACCCGTCCGTCAGCATTAATTTACGGTCGAATTCCACTTCGATTTCCGTATGGCTGACCCCGCTTTCCGCAATTTTTTCATCAATGTAGCCGTGACAGCTGACGTCCAGTGCAAAATGACAGCAAAAGCCGTAAATATACGCTTCACACGCTTCCTTATTTTCCGCTTTCTGCATCACCAAGGATGCCTGCCTGAAAAATTCAATGCCCGGACGGTCGTGCATCGCATATCCGACCTGATTGACCGGATTTGCAAAGAGTGGTTTGTAATAAAACAAAATATCCGGTCCATGCAGTCCGATATCATATAATTCCTTGTACTTTTCTATAATTTGTTTGGGCTTTCCTGTGAGATTACGATAAACCTCCTGCCCCATTCTGTAATGTGCATATGTTGATGGCATATTTCCTCCATTCCGATTTTCCGAGCAACCTTGTTGCGAGGTGGCGATGAGAAACTCGCGCAGGCGATTTCTCATCTGCCATTGTTTGTTTTCGCTCTTTATATCACTTATTTTATCTCAGGCTTTGTAAAATTTACTACCTTATTACAGTAAAATATCCGTAAATTTTTTTGAACTATATGTAAAAAGGCAAAAAATATCTTCCCTGCCGGTTTTACCCGGTAAGGAAGATACTTTTTACACACTCATCGCCGTTCTGCCTTTGCGCGTGCTTTTTTCCAGCCGCTTACAGCAGTAAATAAATGCCGGTATCAGAAAGATGTCGGCGGCTATCCATGCACACGGATTGGCAAGACATGCACCGGTGTAGCCCGTTTTCGGCACAAGCAGGACTGCAGCAAAGGTTCTTGCCGCCATTTCAAATACGCCTGCAAGAATCGCAAATACCGAAAAGCCCATACCCTGTATGCAGAAACGCACAACATTGACAAAGGTCAGTGGAATATAAAACAGCGCACTATATAAAATAAACTGATATGTCAGATGAATGATTTCCACTTCATTTGCATCGACAAACAGCAGGGCGATGTAATCGGCAAAGAAATACAGCAGTATCAGCGCACCCACGCTGTAAACCGCACCAATAATGCCTGCTGCACGGATTCCTTTTCCAAGGCGCTTTAATTTGCCCGCACCGACATTCTGCCCGCCGTAGGTTGCCATGGTGGAACCGAGCGCATCAAACGGACAGCACGTAAATGTAAAAATCTTACTGCCGGCGGTCATCGCCGCTACATACGTTGCACCGAGCGTATTGACGGCGGTCTGCAAAATAACACTGCCGATTGCCGTAATTGAATACTGAAGCCCCATTGGAATCCCGTTCATGCAGAGATTGATCATATACCGTTTTCCCGCCCTGCGGTCCTTTGCCGAAAGCTTTAAAACCTCGTAGCGTTTATTCATATAAATCAGACAGGCAACACCCGATACAAGCTGTGAAATATCGGTTGCCACAGCTGCTCCCGCGACACCGATTTTAAGTCCCTGAATCAATACAAAATCCAGAATAATATTTAACACTGCCGAAAACACCAGAAAGATGACCGGTGTCTTGCTGTCGCCCAGCGCACGGATAATGCTGGATACAATATTATATAAAAATACGGTCGGAATTCCGGCAAAAATAATGACAATGTACGCATACGCATATTCATAAATGCTCTCCGGCGTGCGCATTACCGTCAGAATATTCCGGCAGAAAAAGACGGAAAGCGCCGTCAGCACAATCGAAAACACAACGCTTAATAAATAGCCGTTGTATACATAGCGCCTGAGCTGTTCATATTTCTGCGCACCAAACTGCTGTGCCACGGGAATGGCAAATCCACCACACACGCCCATGCAGAAACCAATAATCATAAAATTGATACTGCTTGTTGCACCGACACCTGCCAGCGCATCAACCCCCAGTGTTTTTCCTACAATCATGGTATCCACCAGATTATAAAACTGCTGGAACAGCATACCAAACAGCATAGGTATGGAAAATCCCAGAATCAGCTTCATCGGTGAACCCTCTGTCATATTCTTTGTCATGAGAAACCTCCGTAAAAAATTCTTACAAAACAATCAACTGTTCTGCGTAATACACCGGATAAATGCTTCTCCATACCGTGCAAATTTATTTTCACCGACACCGTTGACATCAAGCATCTCCTGCTGTGTATGCGGCATTTTATGACACATGTCAATCAGTGTCTTATCCGAAAAGATAATGTACGGCGGTAAATTTTCTTCTCTTGCAAGTGTCAGACGCAGCTGCTTTAACACACCAAAAAGCGCAAGCTGCTTTGGCGAAAGCGTATCGGTTGCACGGCTTTTTGCCGTTTTGACCTTTGCCTCTGCCATTTTTTCCGTCCGTTCTGACCAGCGGATTGAAAAAGAAGCGCCCTCATCTAAAAGTTCTTCGCATGTTTTATCCAGCTTGATTATTCTATAGATGTCCGGCGTTTCTGTCAAGTACCCTTTTAAAAGCAGTTCTTCTGCAACCGCCTTTAGCTGCGCTTCGCTTGTTTTGCTCTGGATTCCGAAGGTTTCATAGCGGCTGACACCGTAGCTTTTTAACTTTGCGGTATTTGAACCTCTTAAAATGCCAATAATCACTCCCATTCCATACCGCTGTCCGCTCTCCCGGATACAGGCAATCATATCCCGGCAAAGCACCGTAACGTCTTTTTCTTCAAAGGAAGCATTGCAGTTGCCGCAGTTGCCACATTCCCTGCGGTTTGTATACTCCCCGAAGTAATTGAGCATATATTCCCGCAGACATTCTTTAGTTGCACAGTAAAAACGCATTTTATTTAAACGACGGATATCATTTTCTCTGATAACATCTAAATCGTCCTGCGTAAATTCAGTATTCTGCCCTTTCTGTTCAATCAGAAATTCATGAATAACCACATCCTGCGGCGAATAAAACAAAATGCACTCGGCAGGCTCACCGTCACGTCCGGCACGCCCCGCCTCCTGATAATAATTCTCAATACACGCGGGCATATTGTAATGCAGGACAAAACGCACGTTGGATTTGTCAATGCCCATGCCGAATGCGTTGGTCGCCACAATCACCTGCGCCCTGTCGTAGATAAAATCCTCCTGGCTTTCTTTGCGGGTGTCATTGTCCAGACCCGCATGATAGCGCGCCGCAGCAATGCGGTTTTTACGCAGCATCAGATATACATTGTCCACATTTTTTCTTGTGGAGCAATAGATAATACCGCTCTCGCCCTTGTGTTTTTCCAGATAATCCAGAATTTCGGCATCCTTCTGCTTTGTTTTGCGCACTTCAAAATACAGATTTTTCCTGTCAAATCCGGTGATTAATACTTCCGGATTCTGCAGTCCTAAAATACACTGGATATCTTCTTTAACCGTCTGCGTTGCCGTTGCCGTAAATGCACTGACAACGGGACGTTTCGGAAATCGCTTTATCAGATTGACAATTTTTAGATAGCTCGGTCTGAAATCCTGTCCCCACTGGGAAATACAGTGCGCTTCATCGACTGTAATCATGGAAATATCGGCATTCATGACAAATTCCAGAAAGCGGTCGGTTTCAAGGCGTTCCGGTGCAACATATACAATTTTATACCGCCCGCACATTGCATTGTAGAGTGCCTTTGTAATCTGTGTTTCCGTCAGGGCACTGTTTATATATGCCGCATGGATTCCGGCATCGTTTAATGCTTTCACCTGGTCAATCATCAGGGAAATAAGCGGCGATACCACTACCGTAATTCCCGGAAACATCAGCGCCGGAACCTGATAGCAGATCGATTTTCCCGCGCCGGTCGGCATAATGCCCAGTACGTCCTGCCCCCGCAGAATCGCATCAATAATTTTTTCCTGGCCTTCCCTGAAACTGTCGTAACCAAATACCTTCTTTAATACTTCTAGTTTTTCCAAAATCTTCCTCATTCTGCCGCAAGGGCGGCTTTTACTTCGTCTGTAATCTGTGCGCCGCCATTTTCCTGCCATGACCGCACAAAGATATCAAAATATTCCGGCGGTTCTTCGCCGCAGATGATTTTTAAATAGGCTTCTTTTTCATTTTCCTTTAATTTCCACCACTCCGACTTCATGGTTTTAGTGGTTTTAAAATACAAGGACGGTACTGTAATCACTGAGCCTTCCCGGATTGCCTCACACGCTTTAATCCGTGTCATATACGCCGCCCACGCATCGGTTCCTGCAGATTCTTTATTTTCCATATAATTTTTACACGCAGTATAATAAGACTTTTCAAGCAGCTTTAAATCGTCTTCCTGCTTTTCGCCGGAAAAAACTGCCGCAATATCCTCATAGCACAGCTCCAGCGCATTGTTATAATCCACATTGATTGCCAGCGGTCTTGCCGTGGGTTCTACATTTAACTGATAATATTTTTCAAATTCTTCGGACGAATCACACTCATAGCGGATTTTGTCAAACATTACACTGATCATCTTCGCGGCAATTTCAGGGTGTTCGTAACCCTTCCTTACAACCACATATTTATATGCCGGATTCTGGCTGTGATACGAGGTATTGCCCTGCGCATCCGTCGCTATCAGATACGGCTGCCAGTCCGGCTTTTCAGACTGCGCTACAGCACTGACCGCAGATGCCAGCGGATTATTTGCCGCCCACCACGGTCCGAAAAACGAGCCGCATTTTCCCTGTTCTATCATTTCAATCAGATTCGACGTTGTATGTATCAAAAAATTTTTTTCAAGGATTCCTTCATTATAAAGTGTATGCACATATGAAAGCGCCGCTTTGGCTTCGTCTGTCACCGAACCGTATACCACCTCGCCGTCATCACCTGTAATCCACTGCTTTGGGTATGCTCCATAAGAAGCAAAAATCAAATCAAGCAGATATTCACTGCTGTAGCCGCACTCGCCTGCAATCTGTGTATCACAGACCAGTCCCACGGTTTCTTCCCCACCCATTTGATTATTTACAAACTGACGTACAATTTCAACCACATCTTCTATGGTCTGCGGTGCGGAAAGCCCCAGCGTATCCATCCAGTCTTTCCGCAGCCACACAAGGTTCGGTCCGTCCGTAATATTCGTTTCGGGCAATGCCATAATTTTACCGTCAAATGTCACGCTGTCTATCAGGTCTTCGCCGTAGCTGGCATACATTTCACGTATTCTGTCACTGATACAGTTCTGATACGATACCGTCAGGTCTTCTATCATATCATTTTCGATAAGCGTTTCCAAGTCCTCATAATTGCTCACAAGCATAATATCCGGCAGTTCATTCATTGCAATCGCCATGCTCACGTTGGTATCATACTGCTTATCGGCTTCTTCAAAAACATCCCTGTTCTGGACATTAATCACTTCCTTAATATACCGCGTATACGCATTGTCTTCATACGTATCCCCCGCCGGCATATTGGAATTATTCGTGCTTATCATCTTTCCCAGTGTATACACAACCGTTTCGGGATACGCGCCAAACGGCGTGGATACCGCAGCCTGCATCTGCTCTGCATATTCCTGCCGCGAGGACAAAACACGATTAGCCGGGCTGTTACACCCGGCTAAAATCCCGCCCGCAGCTCCCGCCGCCAGCAGACACAAACAAAATTTTTTAAATCCTTTTATCATTCCACACACTCCAAAACCGAGTCATCCTCTGCAAAAAGCCCTGCCACGTCACTCTCTCACAAGCTATTTCACAGAAATCAGCCGCCAAGCCTTCCGTCTACACAGGCTATTTCACAAAGATAAGCCGAAGTTAAGCGACAGCGGTGAGGCGTTCTTTGTGAAACACCCACGCCGCAACCGTCACAGGCTTTTTGCAGAGATAAGCCGAAGTCAAGTAACACGTTGAGGCGTTCTCTGCAAAAAGCCCTGACACTACCCTTTGACCGCGCCCGACATGCTCTCATTATAACACTTCTGCATGAAAATGAACAGCACTGCAATCGGAATTGAGATGCAGACTGCTCCTGCGGCAAAACAGGTGTACCAGCTGTCTACATATTCCTTTTCAAGCATCTGCCACAGACCAATTGCCACCGTATAATAATCGGCATTGGCACGGCATATTACTCTTGCAAAGATGAAATCCACCCATGGTGCGATAAAGGTCGTGAGCACCGTGTATACTATAATTGGCTTACTAAGCGGTATAGTGATTTTTGTAAACACCTGCCATTTGGTAGCACCATCCAACATAGCCGCTTCATCAATCGTTTTTGGAATTGTGTCAAAAAATCCTTTTGCAATATAAAACTGGATTCCGGACGAACCGGAGTATACCAGTATCAGTGCCACACGAATCATGGAGCCTTCTGAAAGTCCAACTGCTTTTAAAATATAGTAAACCGCAATCATCGCCATAAATCCCGGAAACAGTCCGAGTATCATTGCAATATTCATCATCGGCTTTCTTAAACGAAAGCGCAGGCGCGACATACAATATGCCACGGACAATACAAAAAATGTTGAAATAATGCAGGAACAGATTGCAATAAACAGCGTATTGCCAAACATTCTCGGAAAATTTAAAATTCCGGTATCCGTAAATAATTTGATATAATTGTCAAACGTATATTTTTTCGGAAAAAATGACGAGGTATAAGCACCTTTCTGTGCGCGGAAGCTTGTAAGGATAATCCAGAACAGCGGACTGACCCAGATAATTGCAAGCACGCTTAAAAACAGATGCACCAGTATATTGTTGATTTTCTTTTTTCGTTTCATTGAAATCCCTCCTCGTCTTTATAGGATTTCGTCCGTCTGTATACAAGCAGCGAACCGATTGCCAAAAATACAAAGGTCATAATTCCGATAACGGCACCCAGATTGTAATACTGGTAATCCACCGTCATCTTATACAGCCATGTAACCAAAAGGTCTGTTTTGCCCGCGGTATTGCCTGACAGCACCGGGTCGCCCTTTGTTAAAAGATAAACAATGTTGAAATTATTGATATTTGCTGTGAATGTCGTAATCAGATATGGTGTTGTCACAAACAGCATATACGGCAATGTAATTTTAAAGAAACGGATTACCGGACCGGCACCATCCACTTCTGCCGCTTCGTAAAGCTCCAGTGGGATATTCTGTAGAATTCCCGTAACCTGCATCATCGTATATGGAATACCAATCCACAGATTAACAACGATTACCGTTATTCTCGCCCATGCGACGTTAGAGAAAAACGGCAGGGACTTCTGAATCCAGCCCGCATTTTTTAACATTACATTGATAATGCCATCCTGACTAAGCATACTGCGCATAACAAGCAGGGACACGAACTGTGGAATGGCAATCGACAAAATAAAAATCAGCCGCCAAAAGCCTTTGATTTTTGTTCCCTTCCTATTAATAAGCAGCGCCAGCAGCATGCCTAAGATGTAGTTTAAACCTGTTGCAAATACCGCCCAGACAATTGTCCAGCCAAGCACAGACCAGAATGTTTTTCCGAACGTTCCGCTCACATCAAACATCTGCCGGAAATTTTCCAGCCCCACCCAGTCAAACAGAACAAGATGGCTGTTTACTTTGCTGTAATTTGTAAACGCCATGGCTATCATAAATATCAGCGGCAGAATCGTAAAAATCAAAATGCCGCCAACCGGCAGTGTCAGAAGCAGTTTGTGCAGATTTTTATCAAACAGGGACTTAATGTCCTCTGCAAATGTTGTCACCGGCTTATTTTTTTCAATACAGACCTGTGCCTGATACGCACTTTTTACTGCACCTGCCCACACACAGATAAATGCGGCACAAATAAATAAAACTGCAATGCCATAAAGTAAAATTAACAGGGAGTTATCTCCCTGAACATATTCATAGACGCCCAGTGTTTCATTCCACACTTCTCCCTGTTCTTTTTCACCAAGGCCCGGCAGTGCCAGAAGGCACTGCCAGCCATAGGCTGCCATAAAGAATAGGAAAGCTGCTTCTGTGAAAAGGAATAAGATTCCTTTGATAAATTGTTTTCTGAGGATATTGCCAAGTCCCATCACAATTGCTGAACTTCTTGTGAGCCAATCTCCCTTTTTGAACGCATTAACCAATTCCATACGCAACCTCCAAACGCTGTGTGCGTTTTATTTCTATTTTACAATTGATGTATTAATCAGTTTGTAAAACTCTTCTGTCTTTTCTGCAGCATTATCCAGTGTAATTTCTCCGTTAACAATGGATTTACTGAAATTCTGTGCCGGTGTCCAGTAATCATTCATACCAGTTACCGTCGGCTGGATAACAGCAGTATTGTTAAAGGTATTATTCTGTGCAGTTACAAGCACATCGGATTTAACCGGCTCTACTGCCAGCAGTTCTGTGTTGCAAGGAATTACACTACGTAAATCATAATGGGACTGCTGTGCTTCCTTACCACCTAAATACTTTGCAAGTGCAACGGCAATCTGCTGGTATTTACAGTTTGGATTCACGGCAACTGCTTTAGAACCTGCAAATGCCTTTAACTGCTTATCCGTACCGCCAATCTTGACTTTCGGAAGCTGTACGGCACCAAAATTATCACCCAAAATTTCTTTTACATTCTTATAATCCCATGAACCTGAAAAATAAGCTGCAACACTGCCGTCACGCAGACCTGCGATTCCGACACCGCCTGCATCGTTTACAAAATTCGGATTGCTGACCATAGATACCATTGCTTTCGTTGCATTTGTACCCTTATCACCTGAAATATCAATTCCTGCTGCATTATCTTTTCCGTCTTTACCAAAATATACACAGTCATTTGCAAGGAAGAATGATGACATATACCAGCCTTCTGTGATATTAAATGCAACCTTGTCCTTTGCAAGCATTGTATCCAGACTCTTCACGTCGCTGTCTGTAAATTTGCTCTTATCGTAATACATAAACCAGGTGTTGGTTGTAAATGGTACACCGTAAACTGCTCCGTCTACCGTAACGGAATCTACAATTGCCTGTGAGTTTGTACTCTTTACGTAATCTGCCGTTTCACCGCCAAGCTTTGCTATTGCCTTCGCATCAATTAATGTCTGTAACTGGTCATTTGCAAAGAAATATACGTCGGCTGAATTACTCGGATCCTGCGGAACGGTCTTTCCGGCATCCTGTTCGGAGCAGACACCGTATTCAAATGTAAGATCCCATTCCGGATGTTCTGTGTTGAATTTTTCACACATCGTCTGAAGCCATTTGCCATTCTCGTCTGCCTGATCTTCTGCGCAACCCCATACGGTAATCGTTGTACTGATTTTTTCAGCCTCTGTGCTTTTCCCCGTATCGGTACTGCCGCCTGTGCCTCCACAGCCTGTCAATGCTGTTACCCCAAGTGCCGCTGCTAAAAATGCGGCTGTCATTCTTCTTTTTTTCATAAAACCCTCCATTCCCCTGCTGTTTTCCTTTAAAACAGTAGAAACATTTTTGATAGTTTTATTATATTAGGTGTTGGAATTTTTTAAAATATCAGATATTTTAGATTCATGTTGATTTTTATTGACGTTTATAAAAAAAGACAGGCACCCTATTCCATGTGCCTGCCGCTTTCTATTACTCTTTAAAACGGATAAATCCGTAGCTTTCCAGATTTCTCATATACTGCACCAGCCGGTTGTAAAGCGGTTCTGCTTTTTCGCCAAAATGCGCTTTCACCTGTTCTGCAATATCGTATACCGTATTCTTTCCGTCCATTAACGGCCAGATAAAATTCCCCATTTCATCCAGATGAATCTGGGAAATCCGCGGCTTTTTAAAAACCACCTGGGCAATTTTGTTAAATACGCCTTTATTTTCCACGTAAACCGTAACTGCACCATTATCTGACACCGTATAGGAATACTGCTCATGATGCACCGGTATAAAATCCAGATAATTTCTTAAATCTTTTTTACTTGTTTTCTTTGCCATTCTTACTCCAAAGTGAGAACTTCAGGATGCACAGAATCATAACAACCATTAATACAACGCCGCCAATAATTCCGGTTGTAAAGCTGCCTGATAAATCAATCTTACCGGCTACGTTGACAACTGCGAGAATTGCAAGAAGGATACCTACAAGACCCTCACCGGCAATCATACCAGAGCAGAATAAGATTCCACTGTTTGCATCTTTATTTTCTTCCCTATCAGCCTTCTTCTTGTCAACGAACCAGCGGATAACACCACCAATCATAATTGTTGCGCTTAATTCCAGTGGCAGATATAAACCGATTGCTACAGGAAGTACGGAAATTCCAAGAATTTCAACAACGATTGCAATAAATACACCGATGAATACCAGCGCCCAAGGAAGATTTCCTTCCATAACACCTTCGATAATCATCTTCATTAAAGTTGCCTGTGGTGCTGCAAGCTCTGTTGTACCAAATCCCCATGCAGAATCCAGTAATACAAGAACGCCTCCGATAGTAACTGCTGAAACAACTGCACCGATTAATTCACCGATCTGCTGTTTCTTCGGGGTTGCACCAAGGATATAACCTGTCTTTAAATCCTGTGAAGTATCACCGGCCATTGCTGCGATGATACAGATAACAGAACCGATTGCAATAGCACCCTTCATGCCGTGTACACCTGTATCTCCTGTCACCTTTAAGCAGAGTGTAGAAAATAACAGGGTTGCAATTGCCATACCGGATACCGGATTGTTACTGCTTCCGACGATACCAACCATTCTGGATGAAACCGTTGCAAAGAAGAAACCGAATAATGCAATAATAACTGCTCCGAGCGGAGATACCGGAATTTCCGGTAACAGCCAGATTGCAATAATCATGATTAATACACCGATACCGATTACACGCATATCAAGGTCTACTTCTGTACGAACAGCGCTGTTGCTGTTTCCTGCACCCTTCATGCCCTTAATTGCATCTGCAAATGTTCTTACAATTAACGGAAGGGATTTAATTAAACTGATGATACCACCCGCAGCTACGGCACCTGCACCGATGTATCGGATATAGCTGCTCCAGATTGCGGAAGCACCGCCTGCAGCATACATATCAGCAATCGTCTTTGTTCCCGGATAAAGGATTGTGGAACCGCCAAATGTAATGATTGCCGGAATGAGTACAAACCATCCGATTAAACCGCCGGCAAACATATAAGATGCGATCTTTGGTCCACAGATATAACCTACACCAAGCAGTGCCGGATATACTTCTGCTGAAAGCTCTGTCTTGAATGCCTTGAGTGGTACTGTAATAACGCTTGGAATCACTTTGAGTCCATCGACTACAAACTTAAATAAAGCAGCAAGTCCCATACCTGCAAATACAGACTTCGCACTTGCACCGCCTTCTTCACCGGCTAAAAGAACTTCTGCACAGGCTGTACCTTCCGGATACGGAAGCACACCATGTTCTTTTACAATCAGTGCATTTCTTAACGGCACCATGAATAACACACCTAAGATACCGCCGAATAATGCGATTAATGAAATGGTAATCAGGCTTGGAGCCTCTGTAATACCTTCCTTTGACCATAAAAACAATACAGGAAGTGTAAAGATTGCTCCCGCTGCCAGGGATTCACCGGCAGAACCGATTGTCTGTACCATGTTACTTTCAAGGATTGAATCCTTTTTCATAATGACGCGGATAACGCCCATGGAAATAACTGCTGCCGGAATAGAAGCAGATACAGTCATTCCGACACGCAGACCAAGATACGCATTGGCTGCGCCAAAAATAATTGCCAGAAGAATACCCATAATGACAGATGTCACTGTAAACTCAGGCGTAATTTTGTCAGCCGGAATATACGGCTTAAATTCGTCTTTCTTCATTAGAAACCTCCAAAAATTTAGTGTGTTACTATGTTAACACACTATTATAAAAAAGAAAAGCAGATTATTTATCCAATTAAAGCAATAAAGCTATTTTTTTACTGATTTTCTTTATTTTGAAAAGTTTTTTTATACTGCATGTAAATTTTTTAAAGAAACGTCCAAAATCGGAGCGGAATGGGTCAGCGCACCGCTTGAAATATAATCCACGCCGATATCTGTCAGACGTGCCACGTTTTCTAACGTAACGTTGCCGGAACACTCTGTTTCTGCCCTGCCGTCAATAATACGGACTGCTTCTTTCATCATTTCCGGTGTCATATTATCCAGCATGATAATATCTGCGCCCGCTTCTACCGCTTCGCGTACCATATCCAGATTTTCGACTTCCACTTCAATCTTTCTGACAAACGGCGCATATTCCTTTGCCATAGTTACGGCTTCTTTGACACCGCCTGCGGCTCCGATGTGGTTATCCTTTAACAAAACACCGTCCGATAAGTTGTAACGGTGATTATAACCGCCGCCGACCTTTACGGCATATTTTTCAAAAATGCGGTTGTTCGGTGTTGTCTTTCTTGTATCAAGCAGCTTTGTTTTACTGCCCTTTAACAAATCGGCTATCGAGCGGGTATACGTTGCGATACCGCTCATTCTCTGTAAGTAATTTAAGGCGGTGCGTTCTCCTGAAAGCAGGACACGGATATCACCCTTTACGACTGCAAGCAAATCACCTTTTTTTACAGCATCTCCGTCCTTTACGTAAAATACGACTTCTGTTGTTTCGTCTAAAAGCTCAAACACTCTTTTAAATACGTCCAAGCCCGCAATCACACCGTCCTGCTTGCACAAAAGCTGTACCTCGCCCTGCTGCGGGTGGCGCATTACGGCATTTGTCGTAATATCTTCGCTTGTAATATCTTCTTCCAGTGCCTGCATAATTAATTTATCTGCATTTAACTTCATTGATATACTGTTCATGTACCTTTTTCTCCCTTTCAATTTCTTCAAAAATTTCTGTCTTGTACTGTTTTTTCAATTCATCATAGCCGTTGTACTTCCGGAGTGCTGCCGCTTCCACGAGCTCCGGACAACTCTCTGCCATATCAAAGCCGTCTGTAATATGCTTTGCCGCACGTTTCGCAAAGACCAGACTTTCAAGCAGGGAATTGCTTGCCAGACGGTTTGCGCCATGCACACCGTTACAGCTTGCTTCACCGACTGCATATAACTGTTCCATAGACGTTTTGCTGTTGCAGTCTACATGGACACCGCCCATAAAATAGTGCTGTGCCGGTACAACCGGAATACTTTCCTTTGTGATGTCATAGCCTTCTTCCAGACAATGCTGATAAATATTCGGAAAATGTTCCATAATCGTCTTTTTATCTATATTTTCAAGTGACAGATGCACATACGGCATATCGTCTTTTTCCATCTGCTCATAAATTGCCCGTGCAACCACATCTCTTGGAAGCAGTTCATCAACAAACCGCTCGCCTTTCCTATTTAATAAAATAGCGCCTTCCCCACGTACTGATTCAGATATTAAAAATCTTCTTCCCGGCTTTTCGGAATACAGTGTTGTCGGATGAATCTGGATATAATCAATATTTTCCAGTTCGATATGATGGCGCAGGGACAGTGCCAGTGCATCACCCGTCAGATGCGGAAAATTCGTGGAATGTGTGTATAAACCGCCGATACCGCCGCATGCCCATACGGTATCCTTTGCCGAAATTGTAATCAGATGCGGCATCGCTTCCTTTGATACACGGCATACAATACCGTAGCATACATTGTCCTGTTCAACAATATCTACCATTTCCGTATTTTCAAGGATTGTAACATTCGGCAGCTTCTGCACCTGTGCAAGCAGCTTGCTTGTAATCTCTTTTCCCGTAATATCTTCATGGAAGAGGATTCTCGGTGTGGAATGGGCACCTTCTCTTGTAAAACGCAAGTGTCCGTTATCATCCCGCTCAAAATCTACACCGTATCCGATTAAATCATCAATAATCTCACGTGAAGAACGAATCATGATATCCACAGACTCTTTTCTGTTTTCATAATGTCCTGCACGCATAGTATCTTCAAAATAACTGTCGTAATCATCTTCATTTTTTAATACACAAATTCCACCCTGTGCAAGAAACGAATCACTGCTTTCCAAATCCGCCTTTGTAATCATCACAATCTGCTTATCACGTGGCAGATTCAGTGCGGTAAACAAGCCGCCGACTCCCGTTCCTACAATCACAATGTCCGTATTAATATGTAACTTTACCTTATTCTCATTCATCTTGACACATTCTTTCCGGCTATTTTGCAAGCTCTAACATTCTCTCAAGCGGACGGCCTGACTTTTCACTTAACTCTTTTTCCACCGTTACGGCATTGCTCTCATTTTTTAAGACATCCCGTACTTTCTCTAATGTAATCTTTTTCATATCCGGGCAGATCTGATGAGCCGATGCCGGATAAAACTTTTTCCCAGGATTTTTCTTTTTCAACTCGTAAAATACACCTGTTTCCGTACAAATCACAAATTCCTCTGCATCGCTTTTTGTTGCATAATCAATAATACCCGAGGTACTGCCTACATAATCTGCCAGTGCCGACACTTCCGGAAGACATTCCGGGTGTGCAAGCACAAGTGCCTGCGGATGCTCCTGTTTTGCCTTTTTGACAGCTTCCGGTGCAATTGCCTTATGAACCGGACAGTGTCCGTTCTGGTATAAAAATTCTTTCTCAGGCACCTGCTCTGCAATAAAATGTCCGAGATTGTCATCCGGAATAAATAAGATGTGTTTATTCGGGAGTGCCTTTACAATCTTTAACGCATTTGAGGAAGTCACACATACATCCGCGTGTGCTTTTAACTCTGCCGTGGAGTTGATATAACAGACAACCGCTAAATCTTCATACTCTGCACGAAGCTTTTCAATTCCTGCGATATCTGCCATATGTGCCATCGGACAGTCCGCACTCATATCCGGCATTAAAACCTTTTTCCCCGGATTTAATACCTTTGCGCTCTCACCCATAAATCCCACACCGCAGAAAACAACGACATCTGCTGTTGTTTCCGTTGCAAGACGGCTTAAGTAGTACGAGTCCCCGATGTAATCTGCAATTTCCTGCACGGCATCTTCCACATAGTAATGTGCAAGAATGACTGCATTTTTCTCTTTTTTCAGTTGCTTAATTTCCTCTGTTACCGCGTTCATCATTTACCTCATTTTCCTGTATAAGTGCTAAATTTTTTGTTGGTAATTATATCACGTTTCTTTACAGGTGACAAGACAGTTGTAAAATCATTTTATAAAATACCCGTCTACCGCCGTTTTAAGCCTGTTTCTGTGTGGTATAGACACGTGCCGGAAATGTAATTGTAATCGTTGTACCTTCGCCCTGTTTACTGTCCACCTTTAACGGATACTGATCCCCGTAATACAGCTTTAACCGCTCGTTGACATTTCTTGCACCATATCCGCCGGACTGCACCGTTAAAAAATCTGCCGCCGTCTGCTTATCCATGCCGACACCGTTATCCGATACCGTCAATACTACCAGATAATCTGTGCCGGATTCCACATCTGGTTCTCGACGGGATTCTGTACCGGATTTCGTTTCGGATTGTGTGTCAGATTCCATATCTGTCCGGTGTGTGAGCGGCTTTTGTGCAGGCTCCTGCCAGCCGCGGATTGTAATCCGCCCTCTGCCCTCTGTTTTTAAGTCTATTCCGTGATCAATCGCATTTTCAACCAGCGGCTGTAAAATCAGATTCAGGGATTCGTACTGTAAAATTTCCGCTGCCACATCTATTTCCACATCAAAATCCCCGTCATGCATAAGCTGCTGGATTTGCAGATAGGAGCGTACATTGCTTAATTCCTGCTCTAATGTCAATGTGTTTCTTCCTTTATTTAATGAGGTTCTGTAATAATTGGAAAGTTCAAGTGTAATCCGGCTGATGTCCTCCTGCCCGCTCTCAATGGCTTTCCAGTTAATCAGGGACAGCGAATTGTATAAAAAATGTGGATTTATCTGCGCCCGGAGTGCCCGCATTTCATATTCCTTCTGGTGAATCCTGCCCTCATAAACCTCGGTAATTAAGGTGCTGATGCGGCTGACCATATGATCAAAGCCGTTAATTAATGCACCGATTTCATCGTTGCTGTCACTATGGACACGTACTGTGAAATCGCCCTGCTCCACCTTCTGCATATTGTGCTGTAACAGCTCAATTCTCTCTATTAAAAAGCGCGAGGTCGATATCAGTGCAAGCACTGCACCGGCTATAATCACCGTCACTGCCACAAAAATCATGCGCATCATCGGCTTTGCCGACTGGATAATCAATTCTGTCGGTTCATACATATAAATCGTCCAGTCCGTTGTCGCAAGCGGTGTACTGATAACCGTGTAATCGCCGCTGCCGTCCCGTATTCCACAAAAGTCTGCAAAATTTAACGCCTTATCCACATTTTCACCGGTAAAGCTGTGGAATTCATACACCTCGCTGCCCGCAGAATCGACAATATAAATCCCATAGTTTTTCTGCGTATTTTCTTCAAGTGCTTCAAACACCTTATCATAATCCACTGAAATGTATAAAATGCCGAGTTTATTCTTCTGATAGAGCAGTGACATTTTTCGTGCCGATGACAACGTGTGCGCCGAGCTGTCCGCAAACCACTGAATCGTTGTATGTTCCTTTGACGTATCAAACCACGGTGCAGCTTCAATTTCAGACAGTGGGGCAAGCGTGGTATCGTGCTTTACCGTGCCTTCTGCGTAAATCGTCACCTGTTTCACGTCTTCGTGGAAATATTTAAGCGACGATAGCATCGGGTCAAACAACAGCACAAGCTGGTCGTACATTTCATAATCGCTTTTATAGTCGTAGCTGACAACCCGCGAAATCGTTTCATTAAAGGTGATGTAATTGGACAGGTTGTTATACACCTCTAACTTGGTATCAATGCCCGCTCCCGCCTGATTGACAAAATTCTGGATACTTTTCGTATCGCGCTCAATTAAAATATGCTTCATCTGCCCGTAGGAAAATGTAAACAGCACAATAACCGGCAGTACTGCCGTGAGCAGGTAAATCCCTGCCAGCCTGTATTTCAACTTCATATTTTTTATATTCATCTTAAATTCCATTTCTGAATTTCTGAGGACTCACCCCGTAGCACTCGCGGAAACTCTGGCAGAAGTACGAAACATTCTGATAACCGCACGCTTCGCTGATATTTACAATTTTCATATTTGTATTTTCAAGCATATCCTTTGCCTTTTCCATGCGGTACTGCTTGATAAATTTACTTAAATTCTGTCCGGTTTCTTTTTTAAAAACCGTACTTAAATAACTCGGTGCCAGATACACCATATCTGCAAGCTGTTCTACGCCCAGTTCATCCCCGAAATGCGTATAAATATACTTTTTGACTGTTTCAATTTCTTTATGCTGTGTCTGCGGATTTTTTGCAAATGCCGCTTCCAGCTTATCAATATGGCTGTTGACAATCGACACAATACAGTTAAAATCCCCGGACTTATACAATGTATCAATTTGCTTATTAAATTCCTCTTCCCGCGTCTCCGGCAGATTCTGATAGAAATCTTTTAACAGATTAGAAAAAATAAATTTAATATAAATCTGTGAAAAATATGATTTTTTGCGGTACTTGGCACACATTCTGTCAAAATGCTCCCGGAGCGCCCGGATATCTTTCATCTTAATATCCTGTTTCATCTGTTTCATGAGCGTGTCGTCATCAATCTGCACCAGCACCGGCGTTTCCTCACTGATGTCCTCGGAATATACATACACATCAGGGCGGTAAAACTTATTTTCCATCAGGGCTTCAAGCATATCCATTGTCTGCGGTATTTTTTCATAATCGTCAATTTCGCCTGAAATTGCAAAATGACAGTGTTCGCCGTATTTTTTTAAAACGGCATCATGCAGCTTTTGTGCTGTCTGCTGCAGGGTCATGTAATGCGGACTGGCATTTAATAAAAGCACTGCCTGCTGCGGGTTTAAGTTTAAATACTGATATTCTTCACTCATATTTTCTTCAAGTATCTCCGCCTGAAAATCAAGCGCTTTTTTCCCAAAAAATTCTCGGTCAAACTCAAGAAATACAATCCGATGGAAGTGATTCCAGAAATTTTCTCCCGCAAGATTTCCTGCCAATGTATGCACCTGTTCTGCACCGCCCCCATTAAATAAGGTATATAAAAGATATTCCCGCATATAGCTGCTCTGCTGCAGACGTTGTTCATTTTCAACATTCTGCTTTTGCAATTCTGCCGTAACCTTCTCTATGGTCTGTGCAAATTCCTGTGGATTAACCGGCTTTAAAATGTAGTCCGATACACCAAGGCGCACTGCCAGCTTGGCATACTCAAATTCATTATACCCGCTGAATATAATGGTTTTTAATGTAAACCCCTCTTCTTTGGCTGCTCCAATAAGTTCTATGCCGTCCATAAACGGCATTTTTACATCGGTCAGCAATATATCTATCTTTTTTCCCTGATTGCGCATTGAACAAAGCTGCTCGAGTGCTGCTTTGCCGTTTGGTGCTTCATAGATTTCAAACGGCTCTGCCTGCTTCTTTAACAGAAATTTAATTCCGTTACGTTCAATCTTTTCATCATCCACTATTAAAATTGTATACATACCATTCCCCATTCTGTCCATTTACTATATAGTCAGTATACCACACCTTCCATTTAATGTAAAAAATAACTGGCTTTTGAACTGCCAATATACTATAATGTCGCTATGAAAGTGCCTTTGCTCGCTTTCTGATGATAACAGTGTGCTGTATATCAGGCACAGAAATGAGGTCTTTATGAAACATATCTTACATATATTCCGCAAAGACGTTACCGGTCTTAGCCGCAATTTATTCGCTTTAATGATTGCGGGCGGATTGTGTATTATTCCGTCCCTGTATGCGTGGTTTAACATTTATTCCAACTGGGACCCGTATGCCAACACATCTTCCTTAAAGGTTGCTGTTGTATCTGAAGACAGTGGATTTTCTTCAAAGGGAAGCGACCCTGTCAATATGGGAAATCAGGTTGTGGAGCAGCTTCATGACAATACCGGTGTCGGCTGGGTTTTTCCACAGGATACAGATGCTGCTTTAAAAGGCGTCTATGACGGCAGTTATTATGCCGCCATTATTATCGGTGATGATTTCAGCCGCAGCCTGTTTGATTTTCTGGATACCGGCATGAAACACCCAAGCGTGACATATTACGAAAATTCAAAGAAAAATGCCGTTGCCACAAAGATTACCGATACGGCAAGTTCTACACTGCAGCAGACGATTAACACAGAATTTATTAACGTTGCCGCACAGACGGCATTAAGCGGTCTTGAAAGCATTACCCAGAAGGATTCTTCTATTTCCGATAAGCTGATTGACGATATGAAGACCATTCAGGATAATCTGTCCGGTTACGCCGATACCATTGCCACCTTCCAGAACGGCAATGCTTCTTTATCAGAAAATCTGGAATCCATGAGTGCATTGATTCCGGAATTACAGGATATTTTAGAAAATTCAAAAGATACAACAAAGCTGACACAGTCTGCACTGTCCCGCTCTGTCGATAACATGACCGACCAGCTTGACACAACACTTGCCGCCATGGAAACCATTTCCGAACAGGTGCAGAAACAGTTAGACACAGCACAAAATAAAATCACAAGCGATACACAAGGGGCATCCGATGCACTTTCTGCCGCATTAGACAGCTTAAACTCCCTGCTTGAGCAGAATCATAAACTGGATGACCTTTTAAACAAATTAGATGATCTGGAATATATTGACCATAACATTATTGCACAAATCCGCGGACAGCTTGAAGCGATTGCTACTTTACAGGACCTTGCAAAGAATCTGATTGACCAGACTTCTTCGATTGTAAAGGAAACACCGGAAATTGCCGCCGCAAAGGCAGAGGTGCTGCATTCCCTGTTATCCTCCTGCCTTGATAAAATGACACAGACCCAGCAGAAGTATCACACCATTGCTTCATCCGGTTTAAGTTCATTAAAAATCACCGTGAACGCAGCTGCGGATTCTGCCTATAAATCACTTGAAAATTCAGGCAGTCAGCTAAACAGCTTAGAACAGATTTTACTCGGAACCAGCAAAATCGCCCTGACGGCAAACCAGACCCTTGGCGATACCGGAACGATTATTTCGGGCATGTCCGATAAAATCCAGCTGATTTTAACTTCCTTAAATAATATTACGGATTCTTCGGCTTATCAGACGCTTTCACAGTTATTACATGCCGATGCGGTCTCCTATGCCGAATTTATTGCAACTCCTGTGGAAGTGGAACAAATTGATGTCTACCCGGCAGTCAACTACGGTACGGCAGTTACACCGTTTTACACAGCACTGGCGCTGTGGGTCGGCGGTATCGTACTCGTGGCACTGATGAAAGTACACGTTGACAATAACCCGAAGATGGAACTGATGGCGAAACCGCACGAACTGTATCTGGGCAGATTCCTTTTATTCTTTGTGATGGGACAGATACAAAGCCTGATTATTGTACTCGGCGATTTATATTTATTAAAGGTATCCTGTGAACATCCGGGGCTGCTCATTTTGACGGCTTCTGTCGCAAGCTTTGTATTTGTCCTGCTGATTTACACGCTGACACTTTCCTTTGGCGATGTCGGAAAGACCATTGCCGTTGTTATGGTTGTTATCCAGATTGCCGGTTCAAGCGGTACGTTCCCGATTGAACTGCTGCCGCAGTTTTTCCAGAACGTGTACCTGTACTTCCCATTCCCGTATGCGATTAATGCCATGCGTGAAGCCATCAGCGGCATGTATGAAATGGACTACTTTATTTATATGGGAAAACTGCTGATTTTTGCCGCAGCTTCCCTTTTACTCGGACTGGTAATCCGCAAACCGTTCATTCCGCTCAATCACTTCTTTGAGGAAAAGATGAAAGAAACCAAAATGATGTAATCAATACATATTTGTTAGTGAGGTAGAACTATGACTTTAAAAAACAGCCCTGTGGCAGATGACCTTCTGGCAACACCCATAACACGGACTTCTGCCAGAAACCTGTCCGATTCCGGTTCACCGGATACGGATTGTATGGACGGGTCTTCGTCTAAGAACGGACGTGATGAAGATTTTAACACGACTTTAATGCAGATTCAGGAATTCAGCCATACACTGCATGAACGCAATCAGAAGCGTATTAAAGCGGGACTCTGGTGTATTGCCATTATCCCGATGATTTTCCTTATTTTGTTGCTGCATATGGAGAGTTCAAAGGTTGTGTATCTTTTATTATGGGTAATTTCACTCTTTTTAATTTCTGCATATCTGGTAACAGTCGCTTACATTGATGACCAGATGCAAAAAAAATTAAAACAGCTCGGACTGGATTTGAAAGAGGGACACGACCACCTTGTACAGGATTTACCATCCCGTCTCAATAACAACTTACAGTCTATTATCACTGCTGCAAAGGAGATTAAACTATGAAAAATATTTTTCTTGTTTTTATACAGGACCTCAAACGTATCAGTACCAATGTGGTCGCCATTGTTGTACTGATTGGTCTTACCGTCATTCCATCCCTGTATGCGTGGTTTAACACTCTGTCAAACTGGGACCCGTACGGAACGGAATCCACTTCCCGCATCAAGGTTGCTGTGGCGTCTGATGATCCGGGTGTGACTATTGACGGTGTGACTGTAAACATCGGCGACCAGATTATTTCTAATTTAAAAGCCAATACAACCATCGGCTGGGTCTTTACGGATTCCACGCAGGAAGCCATTGACGGCGTGTACAGCGGCGACTACTATGCCGCACTGGTTCTGCCGTCTGACTTTACAAGCGATATGGTAAGTTTTCTTTCGGATTCCCTAGAACATCCGCAGATTCAGTATTACTGTAATCAGAAGAAAAATGCCATTGCGCCGAAAATTACGGATAAGGCAAAAAAAGCAGTTCAGTCCCAGACTAATTCCACCTTTGTGAACACTTTAACAAAAAGTCTTGTAAGCGCCAGCTCCGCTGCTATCACCGTGGATTTTGACAGTCTGACACTGGATGATACCACAGGGAATTCACTCATTGATGTCATATCCGGTAAACTGACCGATGCCTACAATGAATTGCAGACATACAATGTGATGTTAGATTCCCTGATTTCCATTACACAGATTTCTTCCGATGTTTCCTCTCTTGCGCGCAGTTCTTCATCGGATTTACCGGAAACACTGGATACACAGGCAGGAGAACTTGCCGCCCTGCAAAAGCTTCTGGATGCCAATTCAGTTTCTTCCCTGTCAGAGGTTTCCGCTTCACTTTCGGAAAATGTATCCTCTATCCGCAGTGTAATGTCTTCCATTTCTTCTTTATATCAGGATATGGACGGCGACATGAACACCTTTACGGATGCGGTTACACAGGGACAGGAAAATCTGACACTGACACAACAGACTTTAAATACACTGATGACTAAGCTTTCCGATTCTATTGAATTACTCAATAAAATCGCTTCCGACCCGGAATATGATTTTGTGAATGAAATTTTAGGCAGTGACCCGCAGACACTGGCAGACTTTATTGCCTCACCGGTAGAAATTACGACCAAAAAGATTTATGAAATTTCAGCTTACGGTTCTGCCGTTTCACCGTTTTACACGGTCCTTTCCATCTGGGTCGGCGGTCTGATTATGGTGGCTATCATTCATACACAGGTGAAAAAATCCAAACACCTGCCGGCCGGTGTAAAGCCGTATCAGAAGTTCTTTGGACGATACCTGACATTTTACTGTATCGGACAGTTACAGACACTTCTGATTGTACTCGGAAATCTGTTTTATATCCAGATTCAGTGTCCGCACCCGGTTTTATACTGGTTTGCATGTTCTGTCACCAGCCTGGTCTTTACGATTTTTATGTATGCACTGACGGTTGCCTTTGGCAATATCGGTGAAGCCCTTGCAATTATTTTCATGGTAGTCCAGGTTGCCGGAAGCGGCGGTACGTTCCCGATTGACGTCCTGCCAAAGGTTTACCGGATGATTTACCGCTACCTGCCGTTCCCATATGCCATGGATGCCCTGCGCGAAACGATTGGCGGCATGTACGGAAATTATTATTGGGAATGTATCGGCAGACTCTTTATCTATATTATCATTGCCATTCTCATCGGTCTTGTCCTTCGCAAGCCGTTTGAACAGCTCAATCACTATATGGAACGGAGTAAGGAAAATTCCGGAGTGATGCTGTAAGAGGCAAAAAAATACGTTCACTTTCCACACGCTGTGGGAGGCAAAAAAACAACCCGCATTTTCCACACGCTGTGGAGGCAAAAAAACACCCTCACTTTACACACGCTGTTTGACGTAAAGTGAGGGTGTTTTTTGCCTTGGAGGGGGCGGGCGGAAAGATTATGGGTGATTTCGCCTTGGCGGGGACGGAAAGGGTTTGTGTTTTTTGCCGCCTGTTTACTTTTTGCCCGGCTTACAGTTTCCAGATATCGGTGTTGTACTGGCGGATGGTGCGGTCGGAGGAGAAGAAGCCTGCCATCGCGGTGTTTATCAGCATTTTTCTGCCCCATGCGGCTCTGTCTTTGTAGTCTGCAAGCGCCTGTTCTTTTACCTTTATATATTCCTTGAAATCCAACAGTGTCATGAACCAGTCTTTGCTGATAATTTCATGGTGCAGACGGGCTAAGTTTTCTTCATCACCATACTGCTTTAACTCATCTGAAACGATAAAATCAACACATTTTTTTATCATTTCATCCTTTTCATAAAGGTCCTTTGCACAGTAATCGGCATTTTTGTAATGCGCGATGACTTCGTCACTGGATGCACCAAAGGTATAGATATTGTCTTTGCCGACAAGCTGTGCAATCTCGACATTTGCACCGTCAAATGTTCCGAGTGTCAGTGCACCGTTTAACATAAATTTCATATTGCCCGTTCCGGAAGCTTCCTTGGAAGCCAGCGAAATCTGCTCTGAAATGTCGCACGCCGGAATCAGCTTTTCCGCCATCGTCACATTATAATTTTCCACCATGACAACCTTTAAATACGGACTGACATCCGGGTCATTTGCAATCAATTCACCCAGGCACAAAATTAAGTGAATAATATCTTTTGCAATCGTATATGCTTTTGCCGCCTTCGCACCGAAAATAACCGTAACCGGAGTATCCGGAATATTTCCGGTCTTAATCTCAAAATATTTGTAAATGACATACAGTGCGTTCATCTGCTGGCGCTTATACTCATGCAGGCGCTTTACCTGAATGTCAAAGACCGACTGCGGATTGATTTTTACACCGCATTTTTCCTGCATATATGCAGCAAGACGTTTCTTATTTTCCGCCTTAATTTCAAGCATGCGCGCAATCACATTTTCATCATCTGCATATTTTATAAGCTGTGAAAGTTCTCCTGCTTCCTTTTTAAAATCTGCACCAATCAGTTCTTCAATATAGGCGGCCAGTGCCTGATTGCAGTGCAGTAACCACCTTCTGAACGTAATGCCGTTGGTTTTATTGTTAAATTTTTCAGGATAAATGCGGTAAAAAGATTTCAGTTCTTCCTGCATCAAAATCTCCGTATGCAGCTTTGCCACCCCATTTACACTGAAACCATAATGAATATCAATATGTGCCATATGCACGCGGTCGTTTTCGTCAATAATGTAAACGGAAGAATCCGTATAACGGGCGCGTACATTTTCATCAAGATAACGGATAATCGGAACTAACTGCGGCACAACCTCCTCAAGATAGTCCAGCGGCCATGTTTCGAGTGCTTCTGCAAGAATCGTGTGATTTGTGTATGCACACGTCTTTGTCACCACCTCTGCCGCCTCCTGCATCGTCATCAAACTGCCGTCAATGTCTTTCTGTGTTGTCAAAATACGGATTAATTCAGGAATAACCATTGTCGGGTGCGTATCATTAATCTGAATCACCGCAAATTCATTCAGATTCTTTAACGTCTTTCCCGCTTTTTCACATTTCCTGCGGCACTCTGAAAGAATCAGCTGTGCGGCATTGCTTACCATAAAATACTGCTGGTAAATGCGCAATAACTGTCCGGCTCTGTCACTGTCGTCCGGGTACAAAAAGAGCGTAAGATTCTTCTCAATCGCATTTTTATCAAAATCAATGCCGTCGTGCATCGGTATTTTTTCATCAACCGTGTCGATATCAAATAAATGCAGTTTATTGACCCTGCCCTCGTAACCTGTCACATCAATGTCATACATTCTCGACATGACGGACAATTTGCCAAACTGTACCGGGTACTGCACCTCCGTCTTTGTCAGCCAGCTTTCCTTTTGAATCCAGTAATCCGGCTGTTCTGTCTGCTTATTCTGTGCAAACACCTGACGGAACAGCCCCAGATGATAGTTGATGCCAATGCCGTCCCCGTTTAAGTTTAATGTGGCAATGGAATCCAAAAAGCACGCTGCCAGCCGTCCCAGTCCGCCATTTCCAAGTGACGGCTCCGGCTCGGCTTCTTCGATTTGTGCAATATTCTTTCCATTTTCCTCTAATTCCTGCGAAATCTGCTCATACAGCCCCAGATTAATCAGGTTGTTTGACAGCAGCTTTCCAATCAGAAATTCTGCGGAAATGTAATACACTTTCTTGCCGTTTTCTTTTTCCTGCCGCTCCTGCGCTTCTTTTCTTTCTTCCGTGACTTTCTTTACCAATGCCAGCAGTGCCGTATAGACCTGTTCGTTACTGCACTCTCTGATGGTCTTTCCATACATTTTGTTACAAATTTCTGCTATGCTCATACTTCTCTCCACTCCTATTTTTATTTCTGATTATTTTTCGATAATTCTGATTATTATTATATATTTCTAAGATTTTTTATCTTGCATAATTACCGCTTAAAATAATACAATACTATCATACTTTTATATCATGCTACCAGGGTCAAAATATCTGAACCCACATGAGCTTGCTCATAGGTGGGTGCTATGTGCCAGTGGCACATGTTTAGCACGGAACAATCCATAGATATCATAGTTGAGGCTTTTGACCCCAACATCATATCATGATATACAAAATATATGAAATTGGCGTTTGTGCAGTAAATCTGCGGATTGGAGGGGCTATGCACATATTGGAATATGAAAATTACGAAGAAACGAAAAAACACTATGATACGGATTTTTCCTATAATACTTATCCTTGCTCGATTCCGCTGGATTTTCCGTGTGTGCCGATGCACTGGCACCGTGAAACGGAAATTATTTATGTAAAGAGCGGCAGGGGAATGGTCAATGTCGATGGTATTTCCTACCCGGTTGTCAAAGACAGCATTGTCTTTATTCTGCCGGGCAGGCTTCATTCCATTGCGCAGTATGAATCAGAAGCATTTTCATACGAAAATATCATTTTTGATATGCAGATGTTAATCCCAAAAGAAGGGGATACGATGTCTTTTAACTTTTTTCACCGCCTGCAAAATTTTCCGGAAGATTTTCCGGTTTTAATAGACCGGGTTCCGAAAGCACACCGCGCTGTTCAAATCTGCCTTGACCGGATTGACGATTTGCGTACCACCTATCCTGCCGGGTATTATCTCGGCATTAAAGGCTGGCTGTATCAGTTGTTTTTTATTCTGGAATCAGAGATTCTTGCACCGGATAAAATGCGTGAAATTACAACGTGTGATTTACCGCAGCAAAAAAACAGTGCTGTTTCCTCCCGGAAAAACGGTTATTTTAAAGAAAATACGAAGGAAAAGCTGTGCCTGATTACCGATTATATTGCAAATTACTACCCACAAAAAATCAGTATTGAGCAGATTGCGGCAGTCTGCGGTTTCAGCAGCTCCCATTTCATGAAATTTTTCAAGCTGTATATGGGAAAGCCCTTTATTGCTTACTTAAATGAGTACCGCCTAATCCGTGCCGCACACCTGCTGTGTGCATCAGATGATGACATTCTTGCGATTTCCCTGGAATGCGGTTTTGAAAATGTATCTTATTTTAACCGCTTATTCCTGCGCGAATATCATATGACACCGTCCAAATTCCGGCAGGCGCGCAGAAACTGATGCCGCTTTTATATCTTATGCACGTTTTTAAGATAATTTAAAAAACCTGTACACCCTGCCACCACATCATTCCATGTCTGTGTAAAATCCCCGGAATACCACGGGTCTGCGATTGATTTGCCGCGGCGGCTGATTGTCTGGCTGATTGAATTGCCGCTTTTATTTTTAGTCTGAAGCTGACTTCCCTCTTGAAGTTCGTCTGCATAATCTAACAACAGATGAATTTTTCCTTCGGTATCCACGCCTGTGATACGCTCTGTGTTACGGATGTTGTTGGTATCCGCACAAAGCAGGTAGTCATAGTGATGATAATCTTCTTTTGTCACCTGTCTGGCGCGCTTGCCCGCAAAGTTGGTGTATGCGGTCTTTCCAATCCCATGCTTTTTTAGTTCTGCCTGCGCCGGCGGATAGATTGGATTTCCTTTGCCGTTCCAGATTTCCTCTGTGCTGGTCGCCGCCGAAACGATTTCAAACTGTTCTGTCAAGCCACGCTGTTCCACCATGTCTTTTAATACGAATTCTGACATTGGGGAACGGCAGATGTTGCCGTGGCAGATGAATAAGACTTTAATCATAGTTATGTTTCTCCTTGATTTGCCCGGAAATGCCCTGTTTTGCTAGGGATTCCGGGGTTATTGTGATATGCTCTGAAAATGCAGATTGTGGCAAATCAGTACAGCACCCTACTGGTTGTTACTGCCTGTTAGTAGTAAAACAGAAAAGTTTACTACTAACACAATTAGAAAAGAAATTCGCTTATATAATTTCCAACAATACCTAAAATCGTTCCAATAATAACTGTTCCTACTATAAAATTTCTTTTAGTTGCATTCTTCTCTTCAACAAGTGCATTCTGCCCTATTTTAAATTCTACACATGGAAATAAATTTCTTTTAATCCTTGTAAATACGGGAAATACTCCAATAATAAAACTTCCCCCTATCCATATACTAATTATCGACGCTTGTATTGCCTTAGGGAAAATAATATTTTTTATACTTGTGTACACACAAATCCATATAAACGCAACTGTTAGCAATATTGGCATGATTGGTAATTTAGATAAAATTCTATAACTTAATTTAAAATTATTTAAACATAATTCTATCTTATTTTTTAGTAATAAATAATCATCTCCGTTATCAAACTGAAACCTTATTTCTGCTAATGGTTTATTTCCATTATCAAAAGACAATTTTACCTGGTTACTATTATATTCCCTTCCAAACATTACTGAAATTTCCATTTTTATTATCCGATAAGGTTTCTTTTCAAAATACTCAAAACACTCATCAACATTATCAAATACATAACTCGCATTATTATTACACCCTACACGAATTTCTAAAACCGATTTTTCACTATATTGTTCAAATATATCCTTTAAGCTTAACAATAGCTGTTTATCAATCTTATACCCAACAGAATATCTATGTATTTGAAATATTTCTTCTTTCATAATTCAAAATTCCCCTTACAAAATAATTTCTTAGAATACATTTTATCATATGCCCCTATTTTACGCCACAAAAATAACGCTCCTGCCAAAGCTAGAGCATTATCCATCTACCATATTAAATTGCCTAAAACATCTTCTGTGTTATCGGCTTCTCATTCTTTTCTAAATTCTTCCTCGACAACATCAAATCCAACATGCGTGTACACATTTATTGTGACAAATATGTCCGAATGCTCTTTCCATGTTTTTTTGTAAATACTTACAAATAGATCATCTGGATGCAAAAATACATACACCTTCAATTTAATTAATTCTGCATATATTAAAATTTTTCTGGTGCTAGAATATAAATAGTACAAGCCAAAATGAGAACTTCCAAATACACATAAGCACGCTACAATAGAGACATGCTGAAGGAGGATATCATATGGCAACGCAACATGACAAACAATTTAAACTTGATGCAGTCCAGTACTATCAGGATCATAAAGGCCTCGGGGTACGTGGATGTGCAGAAAATCTTGGCATTGGATACAGCACATTAACAAAGTGGCTGAAAAACTTTCGGGAAGCAGGTGATATTCCTGTCCGCGGTTCCGGTAATTACGCATCTGATGAACAGAAGGAAATTGCCCGCCTCAGATGTGAATTACGTGATGCACAAGATGCACTTGATGTATTAAAAAAAGCAATCAACATTCGGGGAAAATGACGGAAGCCATTTATCTCGAAGTGTCTGAGAAAACGGAAGCTGCCAAAATGGCTGGACGCCGGTTTTCCGTCTCCGGAATGTTGAAATTTTTAGGTGGCTCACGCTCAGGATATCATGAATGGCTCCACCGCGTGCCTTCTGATACAGAAAAACGCCGTAAAGCCGTAAAAACAAAAATACAGGATATTTATGATGATTCCAGGCAGAACTACGGTGCTCCGAAAATCGCTGTAGAACTGCGTAAAACCAGTGAAATAATTTCGGAAAGAACCGTTGGTACATATATGCGCCAAATGGGAATCCGTGCCCAGTGGAGCAGACCATGGACAATCACTACAAAAGATTCTGATTTCAGCACTGAATTACAAAATATCCTTGATGAGCAGTTTAATCCTGACCGCCCGAATGCCGTCTGGTGTTCGGATATCACCTACATCTGGACAATAGACGGATTTGTCTATCTGACCAGTGTTATGGATTTATTTTCCAGAAAAATCATAGCATGGACACTTTCAAAAACGCTGGAAGTATCCTGTGTGATTGATACTATAAACAAAGCCAAAGCCCGCCGAAATATCGGTCATCCATTAATTATCCATTCGGATCGTGGCAGCCAGTATGTTGCAAAGGAATATAAAAAAGCAACTGAAAACATGCAGCGTAGTTACTCGAAGAAAGCGTTTCCATGGGATAATGCATGCATTGAATCTTTTCATTCTATAATCAAACGGGAATGGTTGAACCGCTTTAAAATTCGCGATTGCAAGCAAGTATACCGACTGATCTTCGAATATGTGGAAGCTTTCTACAATACTAAACGAATTCACAGCCATTGCAACTATATGTCACCAGATGAATTCGAACGCATAGTATGAAAGGACACACACTGAGACGTAACTTCTGGCAGGTTAAAATGGGGAGAAATTTCTCATTTTAACTTGTACTAAATCTTGACATAGAACCACATTTTTTACCTATCTTTACTGCTGCAAGATAGGTAAAAAGAGATAGGCTTCAGCCGAAAAAGTCAACTCTTGCCCGGAATGCACTTCCGTAATCTGCGAATGTGTTCAGACACGAGCCGATACCTTCGAAGAACGCACATACTGGGACGAAAGAACTGGTATAGAAGTGCGCCCTTATTTCCTAAATGATTTTCTCTTGTTGAAACATTCACGTTTTCCTGTCCCTTATACTTCAAATTTTAATTGCTGAAATAAAAAAGCTATGGACCTGTAATGCGCCTGATGTGCGCCAACTGTCCATAGACTAAAAAATACCGCCGTATGCTTTTTCACACACTGCGGTACTTTCTACTATTTTAATCTAATTTTTCTTTCATTTGCAAAAGTTTTTTTCTTTTGTTTTGCAACAATTCCATCATCTGATCAATCTGCTTGATTGCTTCTTCTCTCTGCCGTTTTTTATCTGTGGCTTCTTCCGAAGTGCCTATTACAATATAATGGAGCGACGTTTCAAAAAACTCTGCTAGTTCAATCAGAAAATCTACGGATGGTCTGCGCAATCCGCATTCAATTTTGGTGATCATATTCTGGCTGACATTCAATTTTTCTGCAAGCTGTTCCTGCGATAGATTCATCTCCTGACGAAGCTGTTTGATACGCTTTCCGGAGGCTTTTGTATCATTGCATAATCATTTTCTCCTTAGCACCGAGCTGTGATCCATAAACCGTAATTTCTATCATATTCTTATATATCTCTGATTTCTGCTGTTCGGCTTGTCTAATGCTATCATCTGAAGCAGATTCATTTAAACCGCCAGATACAGCTAATTTCTTTTGAATCTTTCTCTTTATTATACGGTTTTTATAAAAAACTTCAATCTATGCCACAGACAAATTTCTCAATTTGGGGAGGTTGCTGTCACTACCGATAACTTGCCTTATGAGAAAGTCGGCAAAAATGAGCCGGTGTGCATTGCGGATG